>WNFT01000005.1_pt1 | contig 128154 bp, 114 predicted proteins | sample 5400191 | NCBI WGS metagenome assembly WNFT01 (sample SAMN13153359, study PRJNA577476) | soil metagenome | isolation source: 80 cm saprolite under Madrone tree | place: USA:California | collected 2016-06-14 | reverse complement strand
AAGGTGGTGGCCTACCGGCTGCTGATGCGCGAGAGCATCGAGCAAAAAATCCGCGCGCTGCAAAAGCAAAAGGCCGCGCTCGCCGACGACGTGCTGGGCGAGGAACGCTTCGCGCAAAGTCTGACACTGGAGGATCTGCGGTTTTTGTTTGCGGAAGAAACGGGTGATTTTGTGTCAGCAACGGCTTGAGCCAATCGGGCGCCGGTCCTTTCCTGCTCACCATCCGGCCATCTTGTCGCGCTCGAGAGATGCGCAGCTTCAACCCCTCGGCGCGAATCGCCGAAGTTGTTCCTCGAGGGTTGCGTTGCCGCCCGGTTGACGCGGAGCTCCATCTCCCGCGAGTAATCACCATACTTTATGGAGATTCTTAATCCCCTGGAGGTAGTCTTCCTTTTCTAGCCTGCTCTCTACTCCAAATTCTGTCAGGATCGTGATCATCTGCCCGAGGGGAAGACCGGCAAGCTCCGCAGCCCTGCCGAGGGAGGCCTCTCCTTTCTTGTATCTCTCAACAGCGAGCAAGATTCTTCCCCGAGTGACCAGGTCCCGAACAGCCTTGGACAAGTCACTCCGCTCTTCCTTTGTGATTTCGTGAAGAAACTCATAGTTGTCGCGGTCCATACGGATGCTCATGGTTTTGCTCATGGCTTTGCCTCCAATTTTAGTCTTGCATCCTCGATAATTGAATGCTTGTAGCGCCCGTGCTTTGCTAGCAGCGCAAGTTTGGCAATGGCATCAGACCCTTCGAGCAATCCTTTTTCCCGACTTCGAATCAGAATGCCCACAGCCGTCGTGAACGCAATGCCCAGCACTTTGCAGGCGTCGATCCCGTTCTTGTCGTCGATACCGACGATCTGGGCCTTTTCGTCTAGCGCTAGTGAGATGGCTTCGGCTTCGCCCTTGCCCAGGCTGAAATCAGTCTGTAATTTCGCAACGAGCCGACGATTTCTGAGCGTGAAGACTTCGATTCTTGATTCGTCCAGCGCCTTCCGAATGATTATTGCATCCAACGCTTTCTTGGAACCGCAGCATTCCTTCTCAACCTCACCGGGAATGGCTACTGGTACGTTGACGCTGATCAGAAATAGGTCAAGAAGATCGGCCTTGGCGATCAGGATCAGCGTAGATGCGTCGAAGACAACCATTATGACAAAATATGACGACCGTAATTCTAGCAGAAAAAAGATGTGAATAGAAGAACCAAAGGCATCCTCGGCATCCTCAGCGCGAGAAAATCGTAGCAAATGCTTATCGTTTTAGCGTTGAACAGCTCGTACCGGCACTGTTCCGCTTCGCGCGGTAACCATTCGGCCGCGAACCGAATGCTCGTCGCTGTACAAGCTGTTGAGAACTAGGATGTTAGCCGCTCTAGGATTCGAGTCCATGACCTGCCGCGATGACAAGGACGAGTGACGGTATTTGATCTGATGCTGACAAAGCGAGCTAAACTGAAGTGTGCTGGCAAGTTAACACCCAAATTGGATCGACCGTTGCACTCGTATTTAAATGTCATTCTCCGCGATTGTTACAGGTCATGTCCCCAATGTCCTTCGAATGTCCTCCAGCCTCCGCTTGAAAATGCTCCGTAACTAGCACAAAATAGAAATGATCCCCGGTAGCTCAATGGTAGAGCATTCGGCTGTTAACCGAAGGGTTGCTAGTTCGAATCTAGCCCGGGGAGCCAAATCCTTTGAATTCAATCGCTTGTGAATTTGCATTCTCACGATTTGCTTCCAGAAAATCATAGTGTCATGTAAACGTGTTTTGGCAACCTGAAATAGGAGCCTCTTCTATATTTGAAATGGCAATAAGTTCAAAACTTGGGACGGACCAGGATGGCCGTTTCGTCTGAGGTTTCCTGGCGGCTCGTGCTGACCGCCGTGATTTCGAACGCAGAAAGCGCGCGCAAGGCCGGAATGTGGGTATCGCGCCCTCAGCCGTTGCGCATACTTGCTCCGATGATGCCAACACGGATTTTTTCTGTCGCATGATGTTTTTTCCTTAAGCGGGCTCTCTACCCTCAGGTGGACCGGTCTTGTTTTATCTTTGTCGCGGCGTCAGGTGGTTGGGATCGTTTCGCCTTCGATGTAAGATCTGTGGCCCTTTGCGGGTTCATGTGAGAGTTTCGTCTCACGGTCGACTAGCCTGCTCACGATGGCGAACAGGAAGCTCGCCGACAACCCGCACATCAGCACGCCGATGATGCTTTCGACTGGACCCAATGTCCGCCACATCCATGGAAGAACGACATCGCCGTAGCCGACGGTCGCATAGCTGGCAGCCGAGAAGTAAAAGGCGGACTCCCAAAATGGAAAACAAAGCCAACGATAAAATCCTGCCCAAAGCAGAATCTCCAATAGGTGCAAACCAATGAACGCAGTCATCAATCGCATCACGAGCACGGCGGAACGGATCGGCCCTGGTCTGAGATTGTCGGGTGCCAAACTAGGTCTTGCAAAGGAAATCAGCGCGGCCAGCCCAGCGCACTGTAGCAGAAGTGTAAGCATTACCAGAATGATTGCCGCGCTGGCTTCGCGCACAAACATCATCGGCCCGCCTCACCGTGACCGAAGGTGCTTTGCCCACGCGTTTGTCGGGGACCTGTACGGCAATACGCACGGGCCCAAGCCCTAGGCTCTTGGCTCGCAGTGCTCATTGTTCTTGCCAGCCTCCACCGAGATTTCGGTAAATGCTGACCAGACCTAAAAGCTCGTTCAGCTGAGCCTGAGCGAGTCCTAACTCAGCATCAAAATAATTGGTTTCGTTCGTCAGCACCTCCAAGTAGCTGGTGGCGCCGCCTCGATAGCGCCTCTCCGAAAGCCGGGCCGCGTCTTCAGCGGAAGACGCGAGTTGCTCTTGCTGCTCTCGGAACTCTCGGTCTTTGCGGTATTCGACTAGCGCATCCGAGACCCCGCGAAAGGCCTGCTGGATGGTTTGTTGGTAGATCAGCAGTGTTTCCTGTTGCCGCGCCTCGGACAGCCTCACACCGGAACGAATTCTTCCGCCGGCGAAGATGGGCTGTATCAGTGATCCTCCGAAATTCCACATCCCAGCCGGACCACTAAACAGGCTGGTAAGCGCTGAGCTCTGAAATCCGCCGCTCGCGGTCAAGGAGATTTGCGGGAAGTAGGCGGCTTTCGCAACTCCGATCTGAGCGTTGGCAGTGATCAATTGTGCTTCGGCCTGACGGATGTCGGGCCGCCGCTCCAGCAGATCGGACGGAAGGCCTGGCGGGACCGCTGGCGGATGCGGTTGCTCCGTCAACTTTGCGCCGCGCGCGATGGGACCGGGATTGTTTCCCAAAAGCGTGCTTATGAAGTTTTCCTGCTGCTCAATGCGGCGTTCCAGATCGGGAATGGTCTCGGCGGCAGTGAATACCAGCTGTTCCGCCTGCCGCACGTCGAGCATGGATGTAGCCCCGCCGTTTGCTAACATTTGTGTGAGCCGCAGGGAGTCCCGGCGCGAAACAAGCGTTCGCCGCGAGATTTCGAGCTGCAGGTCAAGCTCACGAAGTTGGAAGTAGGCTGCCGCAACGTCACTCACCAGTGTGGTGATGACCGCCTCACGGGCCCATTCCGTCGCTAACAGACTTGCCCGCGCGGACTCGTTGGCGCGTGATACTTTCCCCAGAAATCGAGATCCCAAGCCAAGGAGAGATCTACCTGATGAGCGCTTGTATCGAATGCAGGAAAGAATTTTTGGCGCGCAGAGCGCTGATCGACGGACTGAGCTCCGGCACTAACCGTCGGCAACCCATCGGCGCGCGTGATGCCGACCTGCGCCCGGGCTTCCAGGATTCGCGTTGCGGCAATGCGACCATCGCGCGCTCACCTCTACCTGAGGGCCAGCAACCGGCATTGTTTGTTCTGGCAGACATCTGTACAGTACAGGGCGTGCAAGAGGTTGTGGACAGACTTCTCAGGAACCGGGGCGGCATCGACATCCTGGTGAATTGGGGCTGCGCCCCGAGACCACAATTCACCGGGCGAGTTGCACGGGATGATCGTAGCCGGTCATTTCGAGATAGCCAGCACCGCCAAGAGGCCTTGTATTTCGCGTTCCGGTGAGGATGACAGCGCCTTCCCAGTAGTTCGGGGCCAGCTTTGTCCTGCCGGTAAGCTCCTGGGATGCGAGAGGAGTTTTCGCTTCGAGCGCGATGCCCAGTTTCGGGATCGCGATGCTCCAGTGGATTGGATACATCGCCCCAGTGAACGGGCTTGTCCATTTTTCTCCAACGGATTCCAGCGTGAAATCATTTGAGCGAAGATGCGTGGTCTTTCCTTGCGCATCGACGTAGGTTCCTGCCGAGTGCGGATCGATCGAATCATCCTTGCGGCGAATGTGGAAGAGCATCACCTCAGTGTGGTCATCAAGCTGGAGGCTCAGCCAGTCCCAGCCAGTCTGTTCGGACTCAAGTTGGTGCGTGAAGAATTCATGGTCCATCCAACTGGTGCCGCTCACTTCCCTTCTCTCGTTACCGAGATCGATCGCGCCAGCCGTAGCGAGGCGCGTGAGGGAAATATAGTGCGATGCGCGGCCCGGCCCATCTGCCTTTTGGCTAACGCCGTTTTCACCGTGAATGACAGGAAGTTTTTCCGGGTGCAGCGTCAAGTGCAATTGGAAGCGTTCATCGACCGCTTTCAGTTCCTGGTCGCTGCCATGCCATTGGATTTGCCAATTGTCGTTCCAGATGCGGCCGAGGGATTCGTTCGCGGCGGCGATGCCCGGGCCGGATCGATTGGTTCTTTCCGCATGATAAAACTTTCCGCCATCCAGATCGCTCAATGCGAGATGCGCGACGTAGAGATCCTGCACGTCCCAAGTCGCGGCTCTCGCCGGGTCGCGGCTGACGGCTTGGCGGAAGAATGTCAGCTCGAATCCAAAGCGCCGTCCGTTCGTCGATTTCAGATTCCCAGTGTAATACCACCACTCCGTCTGAAAGTCCGGATGATTGAAATGATCGCGAGGAAATTCGTAGCGGTATCCCGGTAAGGCCGTGCGGTATTGCGCCGCGAGCGGTTGCAGCGAGAGCAGCGCCGCAAGAATGCATGCGAACCTACTCTTCATGGACGACCTCGACCGGATTCAAGCGCACCGCAATCTGCGCCGGGTAGAGACCCGCAAGCACCGTCGCCAAATATACAACCGTCAGCGCGCCAAGAAGAATTCCCACCGGCCAGTGAAACCGGATCGTCCAGCCGAACGACTGCTTATTGATGACGTAAATGAGGATGAGCGATAGCGCAAAGCCCAGGGCAATGCCTGCAAGATTGGCCAAGAGTCCAAGCAAGCCTGCCTCGACCAGAATCAGTTTTCGAACTTGCCCGGAGGCCGCTCCAAGAAATCGCAGCAGGCCAAGTTCACGGCGGCGGTCAATCACTAGGGCAAGCAGCGCTCCGGCAACGCCCATGACCGCAATGATGACGGCCACCGCTTCCAGGGCGTAGGTGATGGCAAACGTGCGGTCAAAGATGCGGATTGCTTCGGCGCGCAAGTCTCGATTCGAAAACATTAGTACGCGGTGGCCGGCAGTGGCTTTCTCTATTTCAGCGCGAACTGCGTCCGGCTGCGCATTCGGAGAAATATAAATGGCAAGATTCGAGGGTGCGGGATCGGGCAGATACCGCAGCATGGTTTTGCGGTCCATTAAGATGCTGCCCCGCTCGCTCGAATAATCGTAATAAACATCGGCGATGCGAAACGAAGCCTGGGTTTCCCCCAACGAAAGTGTTATGGAATCGCCGGCCTTTACATGGTGCTTGTACGTGAACGGCTCGCTGACGATGACGTCATTCGAATCGCGCAGTTCTGCGAGAACTTGTTCCTTAGGGCGTCCGGAAAGAAAATCGGAATTGTGATGAGTGCCGAGCACGTTCAGGTCGGCGGAGGCGAGTGTGGCGGGCATGTTTTCAAAATGAATCTCGTAAGCGCGCAAGCGGTCGACGGCTGCAACACCGGAAAGTTTCGCAATTTCTTCCGCCAGACCAGGAGAAATAGTTGGATGGCGATCTGCAGCCGCGGAACCAGCGGGACGGAGATATAGATCGGCGGGCAACTGGCCGCTCATCCAAATCATGACTGTCTGGCGGAAGCTGCCAACCATGATGCCGATCGCGGTCATCATCGCGATGGCGGTTGAAAGGGCGCCGACAAGGACGGACGTTCGGCGCAAGGAAGCCGCGAGGCTCCGGGAGGCAAGCATCGCTTCCACGCCGAGAAGCTTGCCGAGAAGTTTCGAAGAAACCGATGTCAGAGCGTCAACGAATTCGGGCATCGCCAGCGCCGATGCCACCACCAGGAGGATCGCCGCAAGATAACCGAGAAGCGGCTTGCCAGCGACCGCAGGAGCGCGAGAGGCCGCGGCAGCCACCAAACCAAGTACGAAAGCAAGCCACAGATCGCGGGCTTTGTACACGCGCACGTCGTACTCCCGACGGCCCCGCGCCATTGCCTCGACAGGCGCGACCTGTGAAGCTTCGCGCGCAGGTGAATAGGCGGATGCAACCGCGACTCCAACGCCGATTGCCAACGCGAGTAGCACTGATGCACTATTCAACTCGATGGCTCCTGGCCGGCTGCTCACGTAAAGGGATTCCACGGTAGCGGACATCAATCGAATCGCGCCTGTCGCCATGAGGCGACCGAGGGGCAGCCCGATGAGAGCACCCACGAACCCGAGGCATGCAGCTTCGCCGACAAATGCGGAGAGAATGAGACCTCGGCTGGCGCCCAGGGCGCGCACGATTCCAATCTCCGGGCGACGGCGAACCACCGAAACGGAAATGGTGTTGTAAATAAGAAAAGCGCCGACAATGAGAGAAATGTAGCTCAAGAGGCGCAAGTTCCAGCGAAAGGCTGCCAGCATGCGGCGATTCTCGTTTGTGCCAGTGCCCTGCGGACGAACTTCCACGCCAGCAGGAAGCACGGCACGCAGACGTTGCTGCCAATCTTCCAAACTCGGAGTCTCCGGCATTTTCAATAGGATGCGATCGACGTGGCCATAACGGCCCAGCGCATGTTGGGCGGCCGCTAGGTCCATCACAATGGCAGATTCGTTGCCGTTTGAATCGGAGTAGACGCCCCTCACCGTGTAATCTTGCACTTGATCATTGATGAGCAGTTCGAGGCGGTCGCCCGCTTTATAGCCAGCACTCGAACCCACCCAAATGCTGTCCGTATCTCCAAGATGCTCAAACATAAGTTCGGAAGTGTTCTGCTTTCGGGACTCGGCAGGCTTTTGCGATTCACTCTGCAGGTAAGCATTGCTCTCCGCGACAAGATCCAGCCCAATGAGCGGAAGCGACTTCTTGGTATCCGCGATTACGGCATAGTCCTCGATGCGCGGTGACACTCGAATCGAATAAGGCAACGTGGCCAGCGTACCCACCACATTTTCCGGCACGCCTCCCGATGTGACGACTTCCAGATCGTTGTCGCCAGCCAGCGTTTCCATCGAACTACGGAACGAGCCCGTAGCCGCGCCGCCCGCAAGATCGATGGCCAGGACCACTGCGACCCCCAAGGCGATGGCCAAGATCGTCAGAAAGCTCCTCACAGGTTCCCGGAAGAGCGGGCGCACCATCAATCGATAAAAAAGCACAAGGAGAGGCATTTCAGCGCCTAGTAATCTCTTCGATTTTTCCGTCGCGCAAACGGACGAGCGTGTTCGCGAGCGATGCGGCCTCGACACTGTGGGTCGCCATGATAGTCGCGGTGTTTTGCTCCCGCGTGAGGCGCCGGAGCAATTCAAGAATCACGTTGCCCGTTATAGTGTCGAGATTGCCTGTGGGTTCGTCGGCTAGCAGGACTCTCGGTGAATGTATGAGCGCGCGGGCAATGGCGACCCGCTGCATCTGGCCGCCGGAAAGTTGGTGAGGATAGCGATCGCCGAGGCCTTCTAGCTCCACCCAGGCAAGCCGCTCCCGCGCGGCTTCGCGCGGTTTGGATTTGCCGACCAGCAGCAGCGGTAGTTCGACGTTCTCGAAAACCGTCAGCGTTTGCAGCAATTGAAACGACTGAAAAACGAAGCCAACCCTCTCACGCCGCAATTGCGTCAGGCCGCTGTCTTGCAAGGAAGACGTCGAAACACCATCCAGAAGCACTTTGCCTGACGTCGGAAAATCCATGGCTCCGGCAAGATTGAGCAGTGTGGATTTTCCGCAGCCGCTGCGCCCCACCAACGCCACAAATTCGCCACGCTCCACGTCCAAGGAAAGACTCTTGAGCGCATGGACGCGCTGGCCATCCGTCAAATAGTCCTTCGAGACGTCTTGCAAGGAAAGTATCGGCATATGGACTCGCGAGCAAATGAGACTTTCAAGAATCGCTGGCCAGCAGCCTAACGATTATACGTTGCGTCTGAAGACCCGCGGCCGATGGATACGGCCGCCGAAGCAATTATTCCAGGGTAATTTCGGACGTCGAATAAACCGGGCCTCCGCACCAGACGGGCATTGAGCCTGAACTAAGCCTGTTATAGACTTCGCAGTCGCCAATTTCACTGCGCTTTCATCAGGGGCGAGGCTGGCGGAGAGAGCAATGCCGCTTTAGCAAGGACAAGCGCGGCCGGTTCGCACAAATGGTTGAAGTTCCGTTGAGACGGTGCGTCGGGTCCGGTTCGATGGCCGGGGCGCCAAGGAGGCATGGATGCTGCTTGCATCTTCTGTCGCGGTAACTCACCGAGCGCTCGCAACCGTCGATCTCGTGATCATCGGGGTGTATTTCGCGATCGTCTTCGGGATCGGCATGTACTTTTCCTTGAAAGAACGCAGCTCTGAAGACTACTTTCTGGCCGGCCGCGATATTGGATGGTTTTTCATCGGCGCATCCTTGTTCGTATCGAATATTTCGACGGAGCACTTTATCGGATTGTCTGGCACCGGCGCCTCGACGGGACTAGCGGTCGGCCATTTTGAGTGGTTGGCGTGCCTCATCCTGCTAATCCTCGGCTGGGTGTTCGTGCCTTTCTACCTGCGTAGCAATGTCTTCACCATGCCGGAGTTCCTGGAACGCCGTTTCAATCGGCAGTGCGCCGTTTATCTGGCCGCGATCTCGATTATCGCTTATATCTTCACAAAGATATCTGTACAGCTTTATGCTGCGAGTGTGGTCCTTGAGCGGGTCGCTGGCTGGTCGCTTTGGAAGACGGCTGTGGTCCTGGTCATCGCCACCGGCATTTATACTGTGGCGGGCGGATTGGCGGCGGTAATCTACACGGACACTGTCCAGACGCTGATCCTAATCACCGGTGCGGTGGCCCTCACGATCATCGGCCTGGGGCGCGTCGGTGGCTTGGAACATCTTCGCACCATGGTGCCACCCGATTACTTCCACATGATGAAGCCTTCCTCGGATCCCAATTTCCCTTGGACGGGGATCTTTTTCGGCGCGCCCATCCTCGGCATCTGGTATTGGTGTACCGACCAGGTTATTGTGCAGCGCGTGCTCTCCGCGCGTGACGAGGGTCATGCAAAAGCGGGAACGATTTTTGCCGGTTTCCTGAAGATCCTGCCCGTGTTCATGCTTGTTCTGCCGGGCATCATCGCCTTTGCGCTGTTTCCTGAGCAGGTGAAAAAACCTGATTTCGCCTACCCCACCCTGGTCCTTAACCTCTTGCCGGTGGGCCTCGTCGGCCTGGTTATGGCGGCTTTGCTGGCGGCGGTTATGGGCGCAATGAGTTCTGTTTTCAATTCGGCTTCCACGCTCGTCACTCTCGATTTTTACAAGAAGCTTCGTCCGCAAGCTTCGGAGAAGCAGCTCGTGAATTTCGGCCGCGTCGCGACGGGTGCCATGGTTCTCCTGGGCCTGCTTTGGGTGCCATTCATTCACTACATCAGCAGCCAACTGTATATCTACTTGCAAAGCGTCCAGGCCTATATTAGCCCGCCAATCTCCGCTTGCTTTATCCTGGGAATCTTGTGGCCCCGGCTCAATGGATCCGGCGCCATCTCGTCCCTCCTCACCGGCTTTGTGCTTGGGGCCACACGCTTCGTCCTGGAAATTGCGGACCGCGCTACCGGCGGCCGCTTTGAATCTTCAGCAGTTCGCTGGCTGATCGACATGAACTTCTTGCACTACGCGATTTTCATGTTTGTGGTTTGTTCGGTGGTCCTGATCGCGGTCAGCTTGATGACCCCGGCTCCGGACCGCAAACGCCTCGCCGGACTGACCTTTGCGACCGTGGACGACAAAATGGAGACCGTCGCCGTCGGCATACCTGTGCGCAAGCCCGCACACGAAACACCAACAGAACGCGCCATCAACGTCGTTTTCAGCCTGGTGTTGCTGGCCACGGTCGTTGGACTTTGGATTTACTTCCGATAGGAGCGCGGAATTGATTCAATGAGCACAAGCGTCATCCACGTTCTGAAGCCAAACGTGACTCAGGAAGAGGCCGTGCGGGCATTTTCCGGCGCAGGAGTTTCCGCGCTCTATTGGCGAATGCGCAGCGGCCCTTTGAGGCGAATCGCGGACGCCTACGTTCCGTATTATTTGTACCGCGTGAAATACGCGGGTGCGCCGGCGAGGCTTTTTGCCATCGATGCCGTGGATGGATCGCTCGACTTGTTCGAGTTTCCGCGAATCCCGGCAGAACGCGAGTTGTTGGCATTGGATGGCCGCAACCGACTGCAGGCCACGCTGACCGAGGAGCGTGCAGCGGAACTCCTGCGCGACAAGGTCTTGCGCGTCATTTTCCAACAAGGTTTTTTCAAGATTCGTGATGCCCGTCTCGAAATCGCTCCAGCGCGCTGCGCGCTGCACCTGCCGTATTGGCTTGGTTTCCATGAGCGCGATGGATCAGTCCATTGCCGCGTGATGGATGCCGTTAGGCGCCGGATGGAGGGCGCCAAAGCCTCGGCGTTTTTCGAACAGTGGCTCGCAGCTTGATACGAGGAGTCGGTGCCGGATCGTTTCTGCGCGAGTAAGAAACACACCTGATTGCTCTTCTTTTTTCTTACTTCCCGGGAGGATGGACATGACAGGGTTTGCTCGACGCCTCGGAATTGGACTGCTTGCCTCCGCCCTCGGCTGTGGAATCGCTATTGCGCAAGGCTGGCAGCATATTGGCAAGGTCCAACGCGTCGAAAAGCTGAAAGACGGCATCGAGTTAACCGCCGGCGCCGCAAAGGTGCGCGTCACAGTGTTCCGCGATGGCGTGTTCCGCGTGCGCGTCGCCCCGAGCGGTACGTTTCCCAAGGAATCTTCCTGGGCAGTGGTCGAATCGCCTGAACCACCTACAGTCAAGATTGAAGAAAACCAGAAAGAAATTCGAATCACTGCGGGAAGCGTAGTCGCCACCGTTCAGCGCTCGCCACTGCTGATCACTTTTTCTGATACTACCGGCAATGTGCTTCTTGCGGACGAACCAAGTCTGCCGATGGCCTGGAATGGGCAACGCGTTCACGCCTGGAAGAAAATGCCGCTCGATGAAAACTATTACGGGTTGGGCGACAAAGCCGGTCCCATGAATCGCCGCAACCGTGCCTTTACAAACTGGAATACGGATGAATTCGGCTGGCAGGAGTCCAGCGACCCTCTGTATAAGACCATCCCCTTCTTCATCGGGTTGCGCAAAGGTGCCGCGTATGGCGTTTTCTTCGACAACACCTACCGCAGCGTTTTTGATTTTGGCAAAGAGTCGCAGGATTACTTTTCCTTCGGCGCCGAAGGCGGGGAACTGAACTACTACTTCATTGCCGGACCGGAACCAAGAAAAATCATCGAAGCCTACACCGCCATGACAGGACGCTCCCCGCTGCCTCCCCTCTGGACGCTGGGCTACCAGCAAAGTCGTTATTCGTATTATCCGGAGGCGCGCGCGCGGGAGATCGTGAAAACGCTGCGCAAAAGGAAAATCCCCGCGGACGCTATCTACTTCGACATCGATTATCAGCAGGGCAACGCCCCTTTCACAATCAACCGGGAATACTTCCCGACTTTCGAGAAAATGATTGCTGATTTTCGCGCCCAGGGCATGCACACGATTTTGATCACCGACTTGCACATCAAGAAAGATCCCAACCACGGTTACGCGCCATACGATTCGGGAATGAAGAACGATGTGTTCGTGAAGAATCCCGATGGATCGGTTTATGTTGGCGTTGTTTGGCCGGGCCCAAGTGTGTTTCCTGATTTTACCCTGGCACGCGTTCGGGACTGGTGGGGCGGGCTCTACAAAGACTTCGTCGGCATGGGGGCGGCGGGCTTCTGGAATGATATGAATGAACCGGCGCTCTTCGAGCGCGCCGATAAGACCATGCCCCTCGATACCGTTCATCGGCTCGACGATGGCACCACTCTCGACCATCGCGCCATCCACAATGTGTACGGCATGGAGAACGTTCGAGCGACCTACGAAGGTGTGCGCAAATTGCAGCCGGAAGAGCGGCCTTTCGTGCTCACGCGCGCCGCGTATTCCGGCGCCCAGCGGTATGCCGCCACGTGGACCGGCGATAACAGCAGCACGTGGAATCACCTGAAGATGAGCACGCCGATGCTTTTGAGCATGGGGATTTCGGGTTATCCGCTCGTCGGCGATGACATCGGAGGTTTTGCCGGCTCACCGACAGCGGATCTTTTGACACGCTGGTTCGAGGTCGGAGCGTTGAATCCTATTTACCGCGACCACACCGCCAAAGGCACCGCGGACCAGGAACCCTGGGTGCACGGCCCGGAACACGAAGCGATTCGCCGGAAATACATCGAGCTGCGCTATGAGCTGATGCCGTACCTGTATACCGGAATCGAAGAAGCGTCGCGCACGGGAATTCCCTTGATGCGGCCCGTGTTTCTCGAATATCCACAAGCCTCGGATTTTTACGGAAACAACCGGGACTTTCTCTTTGGACGGGATTTCTTTGTCGCGCCGGTGACCACGGAAATGGCGGATGCCGAAGAAATCTCATTGCCTCCGGGCGAGTGGTATGACTTCTGGAGAAATGTAAAGCTGTCGAGCAAGGAGAAGTTTTTGTTGCACCCACGGCTCGACGAGATGCCGCTATACGTGCGCGCAGGAGCCGTTGTGCCGATGCAGCCGCTCGTGCAACACACCGACGAAAAACCGAACGGCCCCCTCGAATTGCGCGTCTATCTTCCAACCAATGCGCCCGGCAGTGATTGCGGCGGCGCTCTCTATCAGGATGACGGCCACACATTTGCGTACCAGAAGGGCGAGGTTCTGCGCGTCAATTATTCGTGCCAGGTTTCGAATGGATCCGCTATGGTGTCGAGCACCATCGAGAAGAATGCATTTCAACCATGGTGGAAGAGCGCAGAGATTACAGTGTTCGGCATGGCAGACGCACCCAAAGAAGTTCGCATCGGCGACAACGTGATCCGCGAGTGGCGCTATGACAGCGGCTCTCATGCCGTCACGCTGATCGTGCCCGACGCCGCGAAGAATTGGAGCATTCGCCTCGCGTTCTGAACGCCGCGAATGCCAGCCCTGCGCTAATTCAGAGAAAAGATCGAGAGCGATTGCCCAGGCATGGTGATATGGATTTCCTTCCCCGCCAATTCTGCCTTGGCATCTCCCAAGAGAAGGTCGATGGCAGATGCTCTTTGCGCCGGCGTGTCGTCTAGCGGAATGCGCAGCTCCCGTCGCTGATCGGCGTTGTTGAATGCCACCACGAGACGCTCTTCCTCGGATTCGCGGGCAAATACGTAAGAGGATTCGTCGGAAGCCAAGTGCCATAGCCAGCCGCCCCGCAGCGCGGCATGTTCCCGGCGAAGTCTCAGCAACGACTGTACGTAAGAGAAAATCTCCTGTTGCGCGCGCGTGCGGCCCGATTCCGTGAACGCGTTGTTCGCATCTCCAATCCATCCGCCCGGGAAATCGCGCCGGTTGTCTGGGTCACCACCTCCCGGCATCCCGATCTCATCGCCGTAGTAGATTTCAGGAATGCCACGCAGCGTTAGCGCGAGACCGAATGCCAGTCGCTGCTTCGCCGGAGAGCTGCCTTCCGCGCTCGCAAAACGCGCCACATCATGATTCGCAAAAAACGGGACCAGCATTTCCGGATGCGCATACAAGGCATCATGCCGCAGCACATCCGCAATGCGTCCGGCGGGCGCGTTCCGCAACAGCACATCGCGAAGAGTAAAAAACATCGGAAAGTCGAACACCGTGGAAAGTCCGCTATCAATGCCGTCATAGCGCCTTGCTCCGCCCACAAAAAACGAAGTCACGCTCGGATCGGGATGAAACACCTCGCCAACAGTAGTCAGCCGGGGATAGAGCCGATGCAATCCAGCATGCCAGTTTGCCCAGAACTTCCGCGCCACGTAGGGAAACGTGTCGACACGGTAGCCGTCCAGCCCGGATATCTCCGCCCACCAGATGCCGTTTTGCAGAAGGTATTGCTCGACCACCGGGTTTTCCGTGTTCATGTCCGGCAGAATCCCGAAAAACCAGCCTTCCGTAAGATTTCGTTTCATGCGCATGGACGCGTGGGGATCGATCAGTGCTTCGAATGGATCGTTCGCAATTGCATCCCCTCCCGCCTTACCGTAGAAGCTGCCTTTCAGCGGCGAAAAAGAGTCGATGTGATGCTGCAACGTACCGTGAAACCAGTCTGGCAACGGTGGATTCGAAACCCAGGGATGTTTCGGGCCGACATGATTTGGAACGATGTCAAAAAAAATCTTCATTCCCTGCTTGTGTGCCGCGGCGACCAGATCTTGATAATCCTTCAGCGCGCCGAGATGCGGCTCGACCGCATACAGGTCAACAGCGCCGTACCCGTGATAGTCCTGCGCGGCTCCGTTCTTCACGATGGGCGTTAGCCACAGCGTGGTCACGCCGAGATCCTTCAAATATGGCAAATGATTCTGAATCCCGCGCAGGTCGCCGCCATGGTACGCGCGCGGTTTCGAACGATCGGGGGAACCTGGCGCTTCTGCAGGTTCATCATTCGTGGGGTCGCCGTTCGCAAAACGGTCCGGCGTGATGAGGTACATCACGTCATCCTGCGAGAGCCCCTGAAGCTTGCCTAGCGTCGGGGCGCGGGCTGCTAGCGGCAGTTCGAAAGACGTCGTTCCCTTCGGTGCGGTGATTCGGCAGACGGCGGTCCCAGACTTCGTGTCCGCCCCAACCTTCAGCCAGATAAAGAGATAGTTCCCGCCCGCCGTAGCTTGCGTGCGTGAGACGCGGAGCGTCGGCAGATTGCACTCAACGTGAGTCGCTTCCAGGTCGTGCCCCGAAAGCAGCAGCATCACGTCTGGCGTAAGTCCCACCCACCAACTCGGTGGTTCGACTTTCGTGATCGAAGGAGCAGATTCGTTGGCCGCCTGCTGCGCGTGGCAATCCAGCGTGGGGCCGAATGCGACAATGGACAGAAGCGAGAAAAACGCGCAGCAAATTCTCTCTGTGGCAATACGCTGAGAATACCGTGGTGTTCTTTTCACGGGGAAAGCATAAGGAATTATCAGGATTGAAGCCAGCGTCTCTTCCCAGCCAGCAGAACAATTTTCGCTATTTTCGCGACATGGGCCGTGGCGCAAACATCAATTCGCCAAACGCCTCCGGGACGTGAAAATTCGGTGCTGCTGTCCGCGTAGGTTGCCAGGCGGAATAAAATCGCGGTTCAGTAGCTCCCTCGATGCGGTAAAAATTCACCCGCCAGATCGCTGTGGGATCGAACCGCCCTACCAGGCAATTCATGGGCAGAGCAAGCTCGGCAGTCCAGGCTTTGGCGGCTTCGTCCAAAATAACGCGGCGCCGCAAACTGCTCTTTAAGTCGTGCTTCTCGCCCGGCGCGATGTTCAGATCAATCCAGAAGCCATTCGGGCTGAGTTCGAATTCCTTGTAATGCCGGAGCTGCGATGGGTCAGGTTGCAGGAAAACTTCCGCCACGTCGCGGTCCCAAAGCTTGTCGCGGCGGCCATTCGGCTCGGCATCGGGAAAAACGGTTATGGTGCGAAACCTTGCCTGGAATCGCACAAAAAGGGACTCTGGAGTCCAGAGAAGCCGCACTTCCGTTTCTCTCTCGGGATCGGCGTTCTTGCCCTGCCAGTCCGCGTTAAATCGCAGGGGCGCCGAAAGCTCCCAGGAAGCCAAAGATGGGAACCCATCCGCATCAGTCGGTTCCGGCGTTCGAACAGCCACCGCAGTTCGTTCCTTGGAAATGACGTCGTGTTGAGACATGCTTGTGAATTGCCTCGATTGTTTCCCGGCACTGCAACTTTGAGGCAGTTCCCAGAATAACCATTGCCCGGAGATGCACAAGGAGAAACTGAATAACCAAGCGAATGTTCTTTTCATTGCAATGCCCCACCGCTGTTGTTATGAGCCCTGTCCTATTGGCCTGCGAACTATTTGCGCACCACCCGCCCTACTCATCGTTGATGCCACGCAGCACCGTGCTAGCATCAGATTTGGCTGCTTTCTACGATTTTCGCAAGCTGAAAAGGGCTTGCAAGCTCAGGAGTGTTGGAAATGATTGAGCCTGTCGACACACAAGACTTCACCTCGCAACCGGAACGCCGCAAACCGGAACAATTTGAGCATGTGAAGTTCCGCATCGACGGCGGCGTCGCAAGGATGACCCTCAACCGTCCGGAACACAATCTTCTCAATGAAGCCATGCTCCGTGAAATTGCCGGAGGAATCACTCATGCCGGCGAGCGCGACGATGTCAAGCTGATCGTTCTGGATTCTGCTTGCAAGGTCTTCTGCGGCGGAATCGACATCGGTGAATACACGTCGCAGCGCGTGTTTCAGATGCTCGACGCGTTTCACGCCGCGTTCGCGGGAATGTTGGAAGTTGGCAAGCCTGTCGTATGCGTGGTGAACGGACCGGCGATTGGCGGCGGCGCCGAGCTGGCGGCTTTCGGCGACCTGGTGATAGCCACGCCGAAAGCCCGATTTGCCCAGCCGGAAATCAGCATCGGGATCTTCCCGCCGCTGGCATCCACAATTCTGCCTTTCCTCGTTGGACCTAAGATCGCGCTCGAGCTGGTTCTGACCGGTGAACCGGTGACTGCGGAGCGGGCCTTGGAGCTCGGCATGGTGAATCGTCTCGTCCCGGAGGCTCAGCTCGAACAAGCGGTAAAGGATCTCGTCGGCAGAATTAACGGTCACTCCGGTCCGGTGCTGACCATGGCGAAGAAAGCCATTCTCGGTGGCATGGGACTGTCGCTGCGCGAGGGCCTCAAACATTCGATGAACATTTTCTTGAATGAGCTCTACCGCCTCGAGGATTCGCAGGAGGGCCTGCGTGCGCTAGTAGAAAAACGCAAACCCAACTGGAAGAATCGCTGAATGATCTCCGCGTTTCTTGAATCCGTCCTTGCTTAGTCGTGCAGTTGTCGCCCTGCATTGACACTCGACCGCGCGCGGCTTACACTCGAATTTCAATTTGCAGGCAAGGGTAGCGGGGAAGGCCGTGTGAATCGGCCGCGGTCCCGCCACTGTAATCGGCTGAAAAGCCGTAAGCCAGGCCACCCTCCCATGCCGCAGAGGGCCGCGCTCTTCGCGAGAAAGAGTGATGCCGGAAGCCCCAAGGTGTCTCGTGGGGCTTTTTTGTTGTTGAACAGAAATTCCCTGCTGAGGGGAGAGTCGTGAAAGAATTCACCCGTTCGCGCCTTCGAAGCGCCGCTTTCGCCGTTGTCGCAGGCTTGGTGTTCTGCACGGCGACGGCGCGCGCGCAGAGCGCTACTCCGGCCTTTTCCGCATCCCCGGTCTTCAGGGAAGTCACGGACGAAGCCGGCCGCACCGTGCATGTTCCCCAGCCGGTCCATCGCATCGTGTCGCTCGCGCCGAGTTTGACGGAGACCGTCTACGCGCTGGGCCTCCAGGATCGTCTCGTCGGAGACACCGACTACTGCGATTACCCCGCGGACGCGCAGAATAAAACCAAGGTCGGCGGCGGAATCAGCCCAAGTTTGGAAGTGATTGCGGCCTTGCATCCTGATATCGTTCTGGCGACCAAAGGCTTTAACCGTCTCGAGACCGTCCACGCTCTCGATAACCTTGGCATCTCTTCCTACGCTACCGACCCTCACACTGTGAATGACATCATCGCCTCGTCGAAGAAACTTGCCGATCTCCTGGGCGTTCCGGAGGCAGGCGCATCCCTCGCGGCCGAGATGGGGCATCAGCTTACGAACCTGCAGCAGCGCCTGGCCTCCTCGCCCGCAAAACATGTCCTCTTCGTTGTCTGGCATCAGCCGCTCATTTCTGTTGGCAAGCACACTTTCATCGCCGATGCCCTACGCCTCGCCGGCGCCCTCTCCATCGTTGATTCCGAGCAGGACTGGCCCCACGTCAGTCTGGAAGAAGTGGCCAGGCTGCAGCCCGACTTCCTGGTTTTCGCGGCTTCGCATTCCAGTTCCGTTTCCCCCACCGTCGAAACGCTTGCCACGCTTCCCGGATGGAGCATCGTGGACGCCGTCAAGAATCGCCGCGTTGCGGTGATCGACGATGCCGTAAATCGGCCCGCCCCGCGCATCATCTCAGCCATCGAAGATCTTGCCAGGCAGCTTCACCCGGAAGCCTTTGTTGAAAAACCGGGAAACGGCAAGGAAAAGATCGGGAAGGAGAGTCCTCCGCCGAACCAGCCCAGTTCTTATCTCCCCGATGTTTTTCAAATCCACATGACGAGTACCGGAGACCGCGCATGCGCCCACTGACACTCCGCCGCCTCTTGCTGCAGTGTTTGATCCTGGTGGTGATTTTGTTCGTGGTCGTGGTCATTGCCCTGAAGTTCGGCGCCGTTCCTGTTTCGCTCTACGCCCTCGGACGTGACTTGCTGCGAGTCCTTTTTGGCCAGAGCAGCCAGATCTCCAGCGATTACGGCTTGATCATTCAGAATATCCGTCTCCCGCGCATCCTTCTCGGGATCCTCGTGGGCGCTTCTCTCTCTGTTGCAGGGACCAGTTTTCAGGCGCTGCTCCGCAATCCCCTCGCGGATCCTTACATCCTCGGTGTTTCCAGCGGCGCTTCACTGGGGGCAATCTTGGCGCTTATCGTCGAGCCGCATCTCTCTTTTTCGCCTCTGTTCGCCGCGCTGCTCACACCGCTGGGAGCCTTTCTCGGCGCAGCCGCGACCATCACCGCGGTCTATTTTCTTGGGCGTCGTGAGGGACAGATTGACAGCACCACTTTGCTCCTCGGCGGCGTCATCACCGGCTCCTTCCTTTCCGCCATCATCTTGTTTCTTATGAGCACGCTTTCCGGCAGCCTCCGCGGCCTTTCCTTCTGGATGATGGGCGAACTCTCCACCCCTTTGCAGAAAAGTGTCTACTGGTTTCTCGGCATCGGGTTCCTCGTCGCGGCCGGTGTTATCTACACCACTGCTTCGGATTTGAATCTGCTCCTCGCCGGAGAAAAAGAGGCCATGCACCTCGGTGTGGACGTTCCCCGGGTCCGCCTGGTCGTCTACATTGCCGCATCGTTCTTGACCGGATTGGCGGTTTCTGTCAGCGGCAGTATCGGTTACGTCGGCTTGTTCGTGCCGCACGCGATGCGCTTCATGTTTGGCTCCGATCATCGCACTTTGTTGCCAACCGCCGCCATCGGCGGCGCCATTGCCGTCGTAGTGGCTGATACTCTGGCGCGCACCGTGGTTGCGCCGACGGAAGTGCCTGTTGGTGCTGTGACCGCCATCGTCGGCGCGCCGCTCTTCATCTACCTCCTCCGCAAGAGGCCAGCATGAGTCCCGCCTCATCTCATGCGCGGCATCTCGCCGAAGCGGGGCGCTTGGCCAACGAAATTCGCTTGAGCGTCGAGCAGGTCAGTTACGCCCACACGGCAAACCCGGCCCAGGCCCCGCTTTTCACGCTGGAAGCCACAAGTTTTCAGGCCCGGCCCGGTGAAATCGTCGCCATCCTCGGGCCGAACGCCAGCGGCAAATCCACCCTGCTGAACTTGATCTCCGGCGCTCTGACGCCCCTGTCCGGGCGGATTTTGCTCGACGGCTTCGTCACGCACTCGCTGACGCCGCGCACGCGCGCGCAGCGCATCGCCCTTGTCCAACAGGAAAGCCCGCTGCTCTTCCCCGCGCGCGCCTGGGAATTCGTCCTGCAGGGCCGCCATGCCCATGGGCGCTCGTTGCGCTTTGCATCCGAAGACGATGTTTTGATCGCTAAAAACGCTCTTGCCCAGGTCGGCGCTGCTGATCTGAGCGGCCGCTGGATGGATCAAATTTCCGGCGGTGAAAAGCAGCGCGTCATTCTCGCCCGCGCTTTGGCGCAACAGCCGCTGCTCTTGCTGCTTGATGAACCCACTCTCCACCTCGACATCGCCGCGCAGATCGGCTTGCTGGATGCTCTTCGGCGGCTCGCGGCCGCCAACCGGTACACCGTCATTGTGGTAACGCACGAATTGAATCTCGCTGCTGAATATGCGGATCAAGTCGTCTTGATGCAGCGCGGCCGCTGTTTGCGTGTCGGTCTGCCCGCGAATATTTATCAACGCGAATTGCTCGAACAGGTCTTCCAGACGCCGCTCTCGGTGGACTTCGGTTCCTCCGGGCGGCCACGCGTCACCGTTTTATCTGGAACGCAGTGAATAGAAGTTTTTCTCGTTAACCCCAACCCTGCGGCCCTGCGCTGCAGACCACATTCACCGCGAACTTCGTGCTCGGGAAGACGGTTTGGCGATCGCGGCCTGTCCGGGATCGCCAAGAAAGAAGCCGTCGCCGCCGCGCGACTGTAAGGCGGATTTAGTGTATGCGCAGGCCACTGCGGCCAGTCGCTCCTTCGCTGGGCGGCTCCGCGGGAAGGCCCCGCAACGGTCCTCGTCAAAAAGGCCCGGAGCTACCGCCAAGCCAGGAGACCGGCGAAGTTCGCAGCCGTGCGATTCATTTTCGTCGCACCGGTCAACCTTCAACTCCCGCGCGAGAGGGAGCGGAGGACAAATGAAAACGCCTGTTCTTCAAAAACTGTTTCTATCTTTGCTGTCCGCGTTTGTATTCTGCAGTTCTTCCCTCGCCCAAAGTGATATCCCGGATGCTCATCTCCTGGGCACCTTGCTGGACGCCAGTGGTGCAGGTGTTGGCAGAGTGCGCGTAACCGCCCAGTTGGAGGGTGTCTCCGATGCTCGTGTCTGGGCGGCGACTTCATCCGCGGACGGAGCATACGCCCTGACGTTTCCCGCTGGCCGCTATCATGTTCAGTTTGTGCGCTCGCCCTTTGTGTCGCGCGATTTCGTGCTGGACTTCAACGCTAATCAGCGGCGAACCCTCGATTTAAAGCTTCAACTCGAACGTCTTGCCGCCAGCGTCGTTGTTACCGCTCAAGCCGAGCCAACCCTCGCGCAGGAGACTACTGCGCCGGTCACCGTAATTACGCACGATGAAATCGAATCGCGTCAGTCCGTGACGCTTCCGGACTTGCTCCTATTCAGCCCCGGCATGGCCATCGGCCGCACCGGGCCCGAGGGTGGTTCCGCCTCCATCTTTCTCAATGGCGGAAACTCAAGCTATACCAAGGTGCTCGTTGATGGTGCAGCCGTGAATGAACCAGGGAACGCCGTCGATTTCTCCAATTTCACCCTGGACAACATTGACAAGGTGGAAGTCGTGCGTGGCGCCGAGAGCGCTCTTTATGGAACCGACGCGCTGGCTGGCGTCATCCAGGTTTTCACGCATCGCGGCACAACACGCACTCCGGAATTCAGTTTCTTCGGCGAAGGTGGCAGTTTTTCCACGGGGCGTAGCGGCGGCCAGATCAGCGGCCTGCTGGGCGCATTCGACTATTCGCTTGCGGCATCTTACTTCCAGACTGAGGGCCAGGGACCGAACAACCGTTTTCTGAACCGCACGCTTTCTGGCAATTTTGGCTACAGCTTTGGCGATACCAACCAGGTTCGCGTGACGCTGCGCAAAAACGACAGCGATGCGGGCATCCCCGGCCAGACGCTGCTCCTGCCACCCAATCTGGATCAGCGCAACGCATTGCACTTCTTCAGCTCCAGTGCCCGCTGGAACTTTATTACCAGCCCGCGCTGGCACCACGAAATCAGCGGCGCCGAATCCTACAATCGTGAGTTCAATTCCAATCGGCTTGCCGATTTCTTCGACGTCGGAGATCCATTTTGCACCCCGCTCTCTCCTGCAGCGGTTCCGGCGATTACTTGTGATTTTACGTTTCCGGATAGCAAGAATGAATACAATCGCAGCAGCCTGCGCGCACAGTCGAGTTATCTGCTTCCGAGGTTTGGCGCAACGGCGGGTTATCAGTACGAGGTTGAGAACGGCTACGTTAGCGCTCTCCACCTTAGGCATTCACGGCGCAATAACCAGGGCGGCTTCCTCGATTTTCGCTATCTGCCTCATCCGCGCATATCACTCAATTTCGGTCTGCGCGCGGAGGCCAATGCCAATTTCGGCACACGCGTAGTGCCCCGCGCGGGAACTTCGCTGGCTTTGAGGTTTGGCAAGGGATTTTTCGGGGATACTCGTCTTCGCGCCTTTTACGGACAGGGGATCAAGGAGCCGCGATTCGATCAAACGTTTGGAAGCAACGCCTGCTTTCCCGGCAACCCGTCGCTACGGCCGGAGCGTAGCAAGACATGGAGCGTCGGTCTGGAACAGAAGTTGGCCTCGGATCGCGTGATCTTTTCCGCCGATTACTTTTCAAATCGCTTTTATGACATCGTGAGCTTCGAATCAACTGCCCCGCCGCCCGGAAGCAATTGCGGCTTCTTCGGCACTTTTTTCAACACGGATCTTGCTAGAGCGCGGGGAGTCAACCTATCTGCGGTTGCCCGCCCCCTCCGCTGGCTCTCCATCACCGGCAACTATTCTCATGACGATAGTCGCGTCCTCGTTTCTCCAAACGCCTTTGATCCCGCGCTGATTCCGGGCAATCGTCTGATCCGCCGCCCTCCCAATTCCGGATCTCTCACGATGAACGCGGCGTTCAAGCGTCTCAACGTAAACCTTGCCGGATATTTTACCGGCGTCCGCACCGACAGTGATTTTCTCTTTGTCGGCCTCAATCTCACCAGAAATCCCGGCTACTCCCGTTTCGATCTGGCCACTAGCTATAGCGTCGGGCGCGGCGTATCGATCTATGCCCGTGCCACGAATCTCCTCGACAAGCCATATCAGGATGCCCTTGGTTATCCCGCGCTCGGCCGCGATGTCCGCGTCGGTATGAACTACCGCTTCACCGGCAGGAACTGATGCCTAACGTTTAGGAGATTCTCTTGACATCACCCGAACCCATCCTCTTCTGCTGGAGCGGCGGCAAAGACAGCGCCATGGCCCTGTACTCGCTGCTCCAACAGAAAAAATTCAAGATCGTCGCTCTTCTCACCACCGTCACCGAAGGGTACGACCGCATCGCCATGCACGGCGTCCGCCGTGAACTTCTCCAGCGGCAGGCAGACTCACTCCGCCTCCCGCTGCACGAAGTTTTCATCCCTCCGCAGTGCGTCAATCTCATCTACGAAGCCCGCATGGAAGAAGCCCTTCGCCTCTTTTACAATCAGGGAGTGCGCAAAGTCGCCTTTGGCGACATCTTCCTCGAAGACCTCCGTGCCTATCGCGAAAAAAATCTCGCCCGCATCGGCATGACTGCCCTCTTCCCCATCTGGAAACGCGACACGCTCGAACTGATCCGGTTTTTCCACCAACAGTGCTTCCGTGCAGTTGCCGCCTGCATCGATACCAGAGTTCTCGATCCCAGCTTCGCCGGCCGCGAACTCGACAAATCCTTTTTCCGCAACCTTCCGCCCCTCGCCGACCGGTGCGGCGAAAACGGCGAATTCCACACTTTCGTTTTCGACGGCCCCATCTTTCAATCTCCCATTCCCATTCGAACGGGAGAAATCGTCAACCGCGACGGCTTTGTATTTTGCGATCTACTACCCGCCGAGCATCCCGCCACAACCACAAACCCAACTGTCATTCCGAGCGGAGGGCCGCCGCCTTTGCGGCCCGCAGTCGAGGAATCTGCTTTTTCCGAAAGAATTGCCGAAACATCTGACAAGGAGAAGTCCGAAAATGTTTAGCGAAACTCAAAAAGAAAATCTGCTTTACCGCACTCTGCTGGCGCTCGCCCTGATCATTCTAGCAGCCGCCCTGCGCATCGCCCCGCATCCGTGGAATTTCACGCCCGTTGGTGCCATGGCCCTTTTCTCCGGCGCGCTGCTCAAGGACCGCCGCCTCGCCTTCCTCTTCCCGCTCCTTGCGCTCTTCGCTGGCGACATCTTCATCGGCTTCCACAAATTAGTCCCCATCGTCTACGCCAGCTTCCTGATCAATGTTGCCATCGGCCTCTGGCTGCGTGATCGCCGCACCGTCGCCCGCATCAGCTTCGCCACGCTCCTCGGCGCCACTCAATTTTTCCTCATCACGAATTTCGCCGTCTGGCAATTTCTCAACGGCTTTCCACACACCGCCCCCGGCCTCGTAGCCTGCTACTTCGCGGGCATCCCCTTTTTTTGGAACACGCTCGCCAGCGACGTCTTCTACGCCGCTCTTCTCTTCGGCGCCTATGCCCTGGCCGAACGCTTCATCCCTGCCCTGCAGCGCACCACTGAACGGGTGTCATCCTGAGCGCAGCGACCGAAGGTTCCGACCCTGTCGGAAAGGATCTCGTCTGCCCCAAGAGCTTCCTTGCTGCGGACTTACGGTGCTCCCATGCATGCTTCCCGCTGATGCTATAATCTTTGTTCTCTTATGCCGAAATCCACTCCAGAGGAACCGTCGCTCGCGCCGGAAGTGCTCGCCAAATACGAGCCAGTCATCGGCCTGGAAGTCCACGTCCAGCTCCTCACCCGCACAAAAATCTTCTGCGGCTGCTCGACGCGATTCGGCGATCCCCCAAACACCAACGTCTGCCCCGTCTGCCTCGGCCTGCCCGGCACCCTCCCCGTGCTAAACAAGCGCGCCGTCGAAATGGCCATGCGCGCCTCGCTCGCGCTCAACTGCACCGTCCACGACCATTCCCGCTTCGCCCGAAAGAACTATTTCTACCCGGACCTCCCCAAGGGCTACCAAATCTCCCAATACGAGCTGCCACTCGCCACCGGCGGCTGGCTCGAAGTTGAAGTCGCCGGCGCCAAGAAACGCATCGGCATCACCCGCCTCCATCTCGAAGAAGACGCCGCGAAAAATCTCCACGAGGGCTTTTCGCAGTCCGCCACGAAGGCCTACATTGACTACAACCGCTGCGGCACTCCGCTCATCGAAATCGTCTCCGAGCCGGACATGCGCACGCCCGAAGAAGCCTACGCCTACCTCACCACGCTCCGTCAGATCATGCTTTACACCGGCGTAAGCGATTGCAACATGGAGGAAGGCTCGCTCCGCTGCGACGCCAACGTCAGCGTCCGCCCGCGCGGCTCAAAGAAATTCGGCACCAAGGTCGAAGTGAAAAATCTGAATTCCTTCCGCTTTCTCCAAAAAGCTCTCGAATACGAAATCGAGCGCCACATCGGCGTCCTCGAATCCGGCGGCCGCCTCTCGCAAGAAACGCGCCTCTGGAATCAAACCGAAGGCCACACCGTCTCCATGCGTTCGAAAGAAAAAGCTCACGACTACCGCTATTTCCCCGAGCCCGACCTTCTCCCTGTCCACATCAGCTCCGCCTGGCGCGAAGAGGTCCGCCGCACGCTCCCCGAACTCCCCGAAGCCAAGCGCGCCCGCTTCGTCGCCGCCTACGCAATCACGCACTACGACGCCGAAGTCCTCACCAGCACGCAAGCTCTTGCCAATTATTTCGAAGCCGTCGTCAAAGCCGGCGCCCCCGGCAAAGCCGCCGCCAACTGGATGCAAACCGAACTTCTCCGAGCCTTGAAAGACTCCGGCAAGGAAATCAATGCGAGCCTGGTCAGGCCTGCGGCTCTCGCCGAATTGGTGAACCTCGTTGAGTCCGGCAAAATCACCGCCACCATCGGCAAAAAAGTTTTCTCAACCATGTTCGATTCCGGCCGCACCGCCGCCGAGATCGTTGCCGCCGAAGGCCTCGGCGCCCAAGTCAGCGATAGCGCCATCGAGCAAGCCGCCCGTGAAGTCATCGCCAAGAATCCCGACAACGTAGCCAAATACAAAGCTGGCAACGAAGGCGTCTTCAAATTTTTCGTCGGCCAGGTCATGAAAGCGACCCGCGGCCAAGCCAATCCCCAAGCCGTCAACGACATCCTTCGCAAACTCCTCTCCTCCTAGCTCGGTGGGCAAGATTCCAGCTCTGGCTGAAACATCTCGACGTATACTGCGTCTTAGTTGTAGAGACGGCCTGGAGTTTATCCAACCTGGTCAGGGAGGCCGTCGCTTTCTATCCTTGGTAAGCTTCGAAGATCAATCGCGAAGGACTGTTTAATGCTCAAAGTAGGCGCCAAAGCCCCCGCCTTTCGCCTCGAATCCGACGAAGGCAACGAAATCGCGCTGAAAGACTTCGCCGGCCAGCGCGTCCTCCTCTTTTTCTTCCCCAAGGCCAGCACTCCTGGTTGAACCATTGAAGCGTCCGAGTTTCGTGACGCAAAGAGGCAATTCGACAAGCACGGTGTGGCCATCCTCGGCATGAGCGCCGATCCGGTCAAAGCGCTTGCTTCGTTCAAGGAAAAGCACAAACTCAATTTTTCCCTGCTCAGCGATCCCACTCACAAAACGATTCAAAAATTCGGCGTCTGGCAGAAGAAACAATTCATGGGCCGCACCTTTATGGGCATCGTCCGGAGTTCTTTCGTAATCGGCAAAACCGGCAAAATTGAGGAATTCTGGCCCATCGTCAGAGCCAAAGGCCACGCCTCCGAAGTCCTCGGGGTCATCTCCAAACGATCACAGATATCAACATGACCGCGAGGGTCTCGATTGCCATCACAATCATGAGGATGGAAGATCCCGCTATCAGGAAGTTGTTCGGCGGTTTCTCCGTAGACTCCGGCCATTGGTCACCGCAGGCATTGCATTCCCAAAGGCTGCGATGAAGCGGCCAGGGCCCGCCCACGAGAGCACGGGTGTAGTCCACTGCCTTGTTCAATCCCCGAAAGGAGACCTCCAGAGACAGGCACTTTGGATTCCGAGCAGTTTTTCCCGCCCAATGCCCGGTTTGACCGTCAGAAAACATCTCCTTTAAAATCAGGCGTTTACAAAATGCAAATTCCATAAGCCCTTTATTTTGATATTCATACAAATTGGTGGGGGGTGGGGGTAGCGCACCTTCAAAACGGGAAGGCTTGGTCGGGTTGTAGTCTAAACTCGCGGATAGGCGAGGCATTGCTCGACGCCTCGCCTGTCCGTTGAAGATGGGCGTCAGTTGATCGTCACCGCCGCGCGTGTGGTGAACGCCAGCTTCGTTTCAGCCGGAAACTCGATGTCCTTCTTGCCCGTTGCCGCTGCCCCGGCTGTTCCGGCTCCCGCTCCGGCCGCTGCACCGATCGCTGCGCCCTTGCCGCCGCCTGCCAGCGCTCCAATAATCGCCCCACCTGCTGCGCCGCCGCCGATGAACCCGGCATCGCGCTTGCCCTTGCCGCCCAGCGTTCTTCCGGCGGAGCTCGTTGCAATCGTGTAGGTTTTGCCGCCCACCGTCACCGTGCGCAGCCGCAGATACAGTTTTGCCGGCGTGGACAAGCGTCCCGAAGCCTGCACGCTGCTCACCGTCAGCTTGACCGGCGATCCCTTGGGAATCACCACTTTGCCGTCGGATATCACATCATGCGCGACCGAGGCTGTTACTGTCTCGCCGGCCTTGGCTGTCTTTGAGCTTACGGATTGGTCGGTCACCACCGTAATTTTCGTTCCTAGTGGAAGCGTGCCCTCAGCCTGCGCCAGCACAGGCCATAGCAACGCTAACGCAAGAAAAGTCGAAACCGATCGAATTCGCGATTTCATTTCCGTCATCTCCGTCACCTCCGTCTTGGATTGGGGCTGTAGGGAAAGTCTAGCAGAAAGAACAGCGGGGGCGAGCCGAGAGCGCGGCAAGACCGCTAGAAATGAAACACCAGTTCGTCGGAGTCTGAAGATTTTGGTTCGACATACAGATTATCGATCAGCCGCGTTTTGCCGATGAAAACCGCAAGCACCACGTAGCAAGGTTTGTTCACGCGCACGACCGGCTCGAACGATTCGGCGTCCACGATCTCTGCATAGTCCACTCTTGCATGACGCTCCGCGCCGAGCGTCCGCTGGAGAATGGTTTGTAATTGCAGAACATCGCGAACGCCCGCGGCAAGCTCGCTTTTCGCCGCCTCCAGAGCGCGAAACAAAACCGTGGCGGCCTTGCGTTCCTCCTGATTCAAATAAACATTTCTTGAGGAAAGTGCCAGCCCGTCGGGCTCGCGCACCGGCGGACAAACCACAATTTCCGTATCCAGATTCAAATCGCGCGCCATCTGCATGATCAGCCGAGACTGCTGAGCATCCTTTCGCCCGAAGTAAGCAAAGTTCGGCTGCACAATTTGCAGCAGCTTCATCACCACGGTCGCGACGCCGCGAAAGTGCCCGGGGCGCGAGCGTCCTTCGAGCCGCTCGCTCAAACCGTCGACGTTGACGTAGGTCGAAAATCCATTCGGATAAATCTCCGGCGGCTCCGGCGCGAACAGCGAATCCACGCCCGCGCGCTCCAGTTTTTCGCCGTCGCTTTCAAACGACCGCGGATATTTTGAAAAATCTTCGTTGGGGCCGAACTGCTTCGGATTCACGAAAATCGAAGCAATCACCGGCGAGCACTCGCGCCGCGCTCTTTCGACCAGCGATAAATGTCCCGCGTGGAGCGCGCCCATCGTCGGCACCAGCCCGATGACGCGGCTCTCCGCGCGCGCTTGCCGCGCTTGTTCCTTCATCCACGCAATGGTTCGGATGATTTCCACGAAGTGAGAAAACGCCGGAAACTACGCGCCGGCTGCCGTAGCGCGCTCACGGTAAAAGTGCATCAGGTCCGTCAAGATCGGTTGCGCGCCAAGCTGACGCAAGAGTGTGGTCACCTGTCCGCGGTGATACGTTCCGTGATTCACCACGTGCTGCATCGATTGCCAGAGAGGATTGCTGTAAACTCCAAACTTCAAGGTCTTGTATTCCATCACGCGGTCTAGGTCAGCCTGCGTCAGCCCGCGGACAAAACCGAGCAGGCGCGGTTCGTGCTCATCCCAGCGTTCCCGCAAGCCCGCCAGGTCTTTGAATTGCGCCGTATCCGGCAGCGAAGCCGGCGACCGGCCCTGGAAGCGTTCCAGCCAAAGCCATTCGGCGCCGAAAATATGTCCAAGCGTATCGCGCACAGAGCCGAAACTTGAGCCCATCGGTTGGACAAACTGCTCCGCCGTGAGCCGGCACGCCACCTCCAGCGCGCGGTGATTCGCCCAGGCATTGTAATCGAACAGCACACGCATCTCTTGTGGCGTCATTTTCTCTCCGCTTGCACGACTAAATTTCGGTTGTCATTCGAGGCGAAGTGCGGTTTTTGCGCTCTACGTACATTTTGCGGATCGCGGAATCCGTTTTTGACTTTTATTTCGTAACGCGCTTTCTACCAATCGCCGTCACTATTAACCGGCGCTTCTTTCTGTTCCATCGCCATCCGCGCCGCATGATAGGACTCTCCATCCGAAGGAAATCCGCCCTCGCGCACGTCAGTGCAATATTCGCGCACGGCTTTGGAAATGATCTCTCCAACATTGATATACTGCCGCGCAAATTTCGGTGTCTGCCCAAACGTAAGCCCCAGAAGGTCGTGCACGACGAGAATCTGCCCATCGCAGTCCGGACCGGCGCCGATGCCAATCGTTGGAATGCGCAATTCGCGCGTAATCTGCGCCGCTAGCTCGCGCGGCACCGCTTCCAACACGACTGCAAAAGCGCCCGCCGCTTCTACGGCGCGCGCATCGCGAATCAACTGTTCCGCGGCGTCCGCTGTTTTTCCCTGAACGCGGTACCCACCCAGCGCGTTCACCGATTGCGGCGTCAATCCCACATGACCCATCACCGGGATTTCCGCTTCCGTCAGCCGCGAAATCAATTCCAAGCGGCGCTCTCCGCCCTCTACCTTTACCGCCTCCGCGCCCGCTTCCTTTACAAAACGCATGGCATTGTGCAGCGAATCCGCCAGGTCCGTGTGATAGCTGCCGTAAGGCATGTCCGCAACGACCAGCGCGCGGCGCGTTCCACGCCGGACAGCACGCGTATGATGCAACATTTCCTCGATGGTGACGGACAGTGTGTTCTCATGTCCCAGCACCACCATGCCGAGCGAATCGCCGACAAGTATCACGTCCACGCCGGCTTCGTCGAGCAAACGCGCAGTCGGGTAGTCGTACGCCGTCAAGCAAGTGATTTTCTGTGAGTTGAAATGGGAGCCTGCAGTCTGACTCTTGCGCTGCAGGAGATCGGGCACGGTGATTTTCCCGTTCCCGGAATAGGAGACAACGCTCATGGTGGCCTCCGGTGCCGCTCCCTGCCTTATTTTGAAGGTGGCCGCCAAGCGGCCAACGGGATACAGCCCTGTACTTCACCTTTGTGCAGGATAACAAATTTCGATGCGCAAGACTACAAATTTGGATGCGGCGTGATGCGCGTTAGTTTCAGCGTGGCGCTTGGGCGCGGCCTTTCCATTGGCCACCGCGGCCGAGCCAGTAACGCACCGCGGAAACGCATGTCGCATAGCCGTAGAAAACCGCCGCGACCGGCAGCGTCAAAGCCCAGGCTGCTGATAAATTGTAAAACCGCACCGTCACGAGAAAGGTCGCGGTCATTAGAGCAATTGCAGTGTCCACAAGAACCCAGGCTTCGCCGGGATAGGCGAAAAAGAGAATCCAGGGCAAAAGAAAAGTTGCGAACAAACCGGCGATGCCGAAGGCGAGAAATACAAATGAGTAGTGGAGTTGGGTAAACGCAGTTCGAGCGATCATGTCGCGGATTTCCGCGAAGGCTACGTAGCCCCGCAAACTGACGCTGGCGCGCGTGAGCCCCATCCAGATTTTCCCGTCATTCTTCTTCACGGCGCGAGCCAGCGCGCAATCGTCAATCACCTCGCTGCGAATCGAGGCAAGCCCGCCAATGGGCGCCAGCACATTGCGCCGCAATAAAATACATCCGCCCGCGGCTCCGGCTGTGCTTGCGTTCGGGTCCGCGATCCACCGCGGCGGATAAAGCATCAGGAAAAAATAGAGAAATGGCGGAATTAACAAGCGCTCGGGAATCGTCTTCGCCTGAAGAAGCACCATCAGCGAGGCTAGGTCGAGCACGTCTGTTTCCGCGCGAGAGACCAAGCGGCGCAACGTGTCCGGCGCGTGCTCGATATCGGCGTCTGTGAACCAAAGGAACTCCGGTGATTGATTCGCGGCAAGTTGAATGCCCTCGTTCAGGGCCCAGAGTTTTCCGGTCCAACCAGGCGCAAGCGGAGCCGCAGAGTGAATTTTAACGCGTCGTGAGGCGCCGGATTCATTGGCAACTTTTTGTGCGACAGCCACGGTCCCGTCTTCGCTGTCGTCATCCACGATGATGATCGAGAACCCGCCCGGATAATCTTGCCTTAACAAGGATAAAAGCGCGTCGGAGATAGTCGCGCCTTCATTGCGCGCCGGAACAACGGCGACAACACGCGGCCAATTTCCCAAAGTTTTCGGTTCGAGAGCGTCCTCGCGCAGTTGCCAAAAGTTGCCGCGCGCAAGAAAAAGATAAATCCAGATCGCCAGCGGAATCGCGGCGAGAAAAGTCAGTGACAGAGGCACGCGCTATTCTGCAATAACCCGACGCCGGAACGCTACGCCAGATCTTCCGCGCGAATGGGAAGCCGCCGGATCGGCTTGCCCGTCGCCGCGAAAATGGCGTTGCAGACGGCGGGGGCGATTGGCGGAGTGCCGGGCTCGCCGACGCCGCCCGGCGGTTCATTGCTCGGCACGATATGGACTTCGACTTGCGGCATTTCGTTCATCCGAAGCATTTCATAATCGTGGAAATTGCTCTGCTGCACGCGGCCCTTGGCGATGGTGATTTGCCCTTTGAGTGCGGCGGTCAGGCCGTAGACAATCGCGCCTTCCATCTGCGCGGCAATCGTGTCGGGATTCACGTAGCGGCCGCAGTCGACGGCGCAAACTACGCGATGCACGCGCACTTCGCCTGATTTGCGATTGAGGCTGACTTCGGCAACTTCGGCAACAAAACTCCCGAATGATTCCACCACGGCGATGCCGCGCGTTCGGCCTGCAGGCAGAGGCTTTCCCCAGCCGGCTTTCTCCGCGGCGAGTTCGAGAACGCCGCGATGCCGTGGCGCGTTAGCCAAAAGTTTCCGCCGGAATTCGAACGGGTCCTTGCCTCCCGCTTTGGCCAGTTCTTCCACAAAACATTCCGTGATGTAACCGTTGTGCGAGTTTCCGACCGAGCGCCAGAAGCCCACAGGCACGCCCGCTTCGGTCAGCGCGTACTCGACGAGAAAATTCGGGATGGCGTATTTGCTGTTGGCCTGTCCTTCCACGGAGGTTTCATCGATCCCGTTTTTCACCGAGCCAGGAAAAAAGCGCGACATGATCGAAGGACCGACGATGCGGCTCTTCCACGCGACAGGCCAGCCGTCGGCGTCGAGTCCGGCAACAAGCTTCGAATAAGCAGCGGGACGGTAAAAATCCTGCTGCATGTCATCTTCGCGCGACCAGGTGACTTGAACGGGTGCGCCGGTTCCTTTCGAGATTTCCACGGCATCGGAAATAAAATCCTGCTCCGCGCGACGTCCGAAGCCGCCGCCGAGAAAAGTTGTGTGCACGCGAACTTGCTCGGGCTTCAGCCCGGCGAGTTTCGCGCCCGTGTTTTGAGTGAAAGTCTGGAACTGCGTTGGCGCGTAGATGTCGCAACCGTCAGCGCGCACATCCGCCGCGCAATTCATGGGTTCCATGGTGGCGTGCGCGAGAAAAGGAACTTCGTAGGCTGCTTCGACTTTTTTCGCGGCGGTGGCGAGAGCGGCGTCGGCGTCGCCATCCTTGCGCGCGATCGCACCGGGCTTTTCGGCGGCGGCGAGATAGAGCTTTCGAATAGCGTCGCTGGAATTTGCGGCGTTCGGACCTTCATCCCAGGTGATTTGCAGCGCGCGGCGGCCTTGCATGGCGGACCAGGTGTTGTCCGCCACCACGGCCACGCCCGAGGAGATTTGCAGAACGCGCTTCACGCCGCGAACCGATTTCGCTTTCGAGTCGTCGAAGCTTTTCACCTTGCCGCCAAAAACCGGGCAGCGCGCCACGACCGCGTGCTGGATGTTCGGCAATCGCACATCGATGCCAAAGCCCGCCTTGCCGTTCACTTTTTCAGGAGTATCTAGCCGCTTCATCGGCTTGCCGATGTATTTGTAGTCCTTGGGATCTTTCAACTTGGGGCTGGCGGGCACGCTTAGCTTCGCCGCTTGTTCAACCAACGCTCCGTAGCCCAATCGTTTGCCGGTGGCGTTGTGCACTACGGCGCCGTTTTCCACGTGACACGCTGACGGTTCCACGTACCATTGCTGAGCTGCAGCGGCGATCAGCATTTCTCGCGCGGCAGCTCCCGCTTTCGTCAGCGGCTCCCAGGATGCACGCACGCTGGTGCTGCCGCCGGTTCCCTGCAGGCCGAAGACGGGATTGAAGTAGACCGGCGCGGCGGGCGCAAACTCCGTCTTGACCTTTTTCCAATCAAATTCGAGTTCTTCCGCGAGCAACATCGCCTGCGCGGTGATGACGCCCTGGCCCATCTCGGACTTGTCGATCAGGATCGTGACCGTGTCATCGGGAGTGATGCGCACCCAGGCGTTGGCCGCGACCGGTTCGGAAGGTGGAACGGCTGCCCGCGCTTCAGACCTCCGGGGCAGATAGAAACCGATGACGAGGGCGCCGCCTCCGACGGCGGACTTTTTCAGAAACTCGCGGCGCAGCATTACTTCGGAAGTTGACACGTGCGCTCCTCCTTGAAATCCATCACGAAATGTCCGGGCCTGACAGATGGTCGGGTCAGGCCAAATCTTCGGTTCGAATCGGAAGACGGCGCAGGCGCTTTCCGGTCGCGGCGAAAATGGCGTTGCACACGGCCGGCGTCACCACAGGCAATCCCGGCTCGCCGATTCCAGTCGGCTCTTCCTTGCTCATCACCACGTAGACTTCCGTCTTGGGCGTGTCTTTGATGCGCGGCATCTCGTAGTCGTTAAAGTTGGACTGCTCGATGCGGCCATCCTTGATGGTGATGGCGTCATGCAAAGCGGCGGACAGGCCGTAGATGGCGGCGCTTTCGACTTGCGCGCGGACGCCATCTGGATTGATGGGCCGTCCGCAATCCACGGCATAAACAAGACGGTGCACCTTTACGGTGCCGTTTTGGACGCTGACTTCGGCGACAGCGGCGGTGTAGGAATTGAAAGAATAAAACGTGGCAATACCGCGTCCCTGGCCTTTTGGCAGCGGCTTACCCCAGCCCGCTTTTTCGGCGGCGAGTTGCAAAACGCCCTTGAGACGCGCGGTGTCGAGCGGCGGTGCTTTATCTTCGCCGAACTGCGGAATTTTGCGGTCGCTCCCAATGAGCTTCAGGCGAAAGGCCAGTGGATCCTGGCCCGCGGCAGCCGCGAGTTCGTCAACAAAGCTTTCCACGACGAAGCCGCTGCTGGAATGTTCGACGGAGCGCCACCACGCGCGGGGAACGCTGGATTCGGCAAGGGTGTATTCGATGCGGAGATTCGGCGTCGTATACGGAATCGTAGCGCCGGTGCCGAACTCGCCCAGCCCTGAATCATTCGCGCCTTTCGGGCTCCATTTGGCGGCAATGGAGGTCGAGGTTTGAAAATGTTTCCAAACCGCGAGATTGCCATTGGCGTCCAAAGCGCCTTGCAGCTTGTGATAGGACGCCGGCCTGTAGAACCCGTGCTGCATGTCATCTTCGCGAGTCCAGAGAACCATGACGGGCTTGCCCGCGGTCTTTGTGGCTATCTGCGCCGCTTCCATGACGAAGTCGGCCTGGTAACGGCGGCCAAAGCCACCGCCCATCAGCGTGGTATGCACGATCACTTTTTCGGAGGGAAGCTTGGCGGCTTCGGCGATTACACCTTGCGCCCATTGCGGCGCTTGCGTGGGCACCCAGGCTTCGGCGCCGTCAGGGCGAATTTGTACGGTGCAGTTCATCGGTTCCATGCAAGCGTGCGGCGCGAAGGGAAGTTCGTAGGCTGCTTCGATTTTTTTTGGACTGGCCATGAGCGTGGAATCAGCGTCGCCTTCGTTTCGTACGACGCCTCCGGGCTTGGCGGCATTGGCAAGAAACTGCTTGTGAAGTTCGGTAGAGGATTCTTTCGCTGCGGGGCCTTCATCCCATTTCACTGCGAGAGCTTTGCGGCCCTGGATGGCGGCCCAGGAATTGTCAGCAAGAACAGCGACTCCGCCAGTGGTGGAAGCGCCGCGACCGCTGGTTTCGAATTGGACGACATCGTGAACGCCGGGCACGGCTTTCGTTTTCGTGGCGTCAAACGAGGCGAGCTTACCGCCAAAAACGGGACAGCGCGCGACGACGGCAAAAAGCATGCCTGGCACGCGAGAATCCATACCGAATTTCGCGGCGCCGGCAGCCTTATCGCGCCCTTCAAAGCGCCGCGTGTCGTGGCCAACGACCGTGAAATCGTCTGAGTTTTTAAGCGGAACGGTGTTGAGATTGGGAATCGGCAGCTTTGCGGCGGCCTCAACGAGTTCGCCGTAAGAGAGATAGCGCTTGGGATTGCCGTGGACGACCTGGCCGTCCGCAGCCTTGCAGGTGTCCGCGGTAACTTCCCATTTTTGAGCCGCCGCGGCGATAAGCATTTCTCGCGCCGCTGCGCCTGCGCGGCGCAAGGGCAGCCAGGAACCGGCGACACTGCCGCTGCCTCCAGTGCCAAGGTCATAAATTTTCGGATTGGTGGGCGCTTGCTGGACTTTCACTTGTTTCCAATCCACGCACAGTTCTTCCGCGAGGATCATGGGCAGCGCCGTCATGATGCCCTGGCCCATTTCGGATTTGCCGAGAATCAGCGTGACGTGATTGTCCGGAGTGATGCGGACCCAGGCATCGAAGGGATTGGGAGTCTTCTTCTCCTGCTCGGCCGCTTGATCGGCAAAGGCGCTGGGCGAAAGATGGAAACCGATAACGAGCGCCGCACCTCCGGCGGCACCCGTCTTCAGAAAATCACGGCGATTTACAACGGGAGCGATTGCCATGGGACACCTCGAGACGTGTTGTGACAACTGCGGTTAAGAAAGACTAAGCGGCGGACTTGGCTTTGCCCGCCTGCATGGACGCGGCACGGTGGATGGCTTTGCGGATGCGCTGGTAAGTGCCGCAGCGGCAGATGTTGCCGCTCATGAAATCGTCGATGTCGGCGTCGGTGGGGTTGGGCTTTTTCGAGAGCAAGGCGACGGCGGACATGATCTGTCCGGACTGACAGTAGCCGCACTGCGGAACGTCTTCTTCCATCCAGGCTTGCTGAACGGGATGACTCCCATCCGCAGAGAGTCCTTCGATGGTGGTGACTTTCTTGCCCGCAACGCTGGAGATCGCGGTGATGCAGGAACGCGTGGCCTCGCCGTTGATGTGCACGGTACAGGCTCCGCAGAGCGCCATTCCGCAACCGAACTTCGTGCCGGTCATGTCTAGAGTGTCGCGCAACACCCAAAGCAAAGGCATGTCCGGGCTGACGTCAACGGATTTAGGTTTGCCGTTCAAGGTGAAACTGATGGCCATGGGGACCTCCTCCTCGCAGGCGAATATCCTACAACAACTCGGCGGCTATGTGAAAATCCGCGGAAAGCCGGTCAGGCCGAGCGCAGGTCAGCGGCACGGATCGGCAGGCGCCGGATGCGTTTTCCCGTCGCCGCGAAAATGGCGTTGGCTAGTGCTGGGGCAGCGGCGGGAACGCCGGGCTCGCCGCACCCGCCGGGCGGTTCGGTGCTGGCCACGATATGGACTTCGATTTCGCGCGGCGCGTCGCTCATGCGCAGGACCTCGTAGTCGTGAAAATTGCTTTGCTCCACTCGTCCGCTGGAAACAGTGATCTCGCTCTTCAGGGCTTGCGCCAAGCCAAAATTGATGGCGCCTTCCATTTGGGCTTTCACACTGAGTGGGTTGATGGCCGTACCGCAATCGATGGCGCAGACCATGCGTTCCATGCGAAGGGCGCCGTTCTTCGCGTCGCAAGTGACTTCCGCGACTTGGGCGACATAGCTTCCCCAGCCAAACGCGGCGGCGATACCGCGCCCACGGCCTGCCGGGAGCGGCTTGTGCCAGCCGGATTTTTCCGCGGCCAGCTCGATCACCGCACGGCGACGGCCCACGTCGAGCGTACTCCCATTTCCAACAGGAATCTTTCGCGCAGGGCCAAACGCGGCGAGCAGGAATTCAAGCGGGTCGCGGCCAGCGGCATGCGCGGCTTCGTCAAAGAAGCTGGAGACGACAAACTGATTGCCGGAAGCGTCCACGGAGCGCCAGTAGCCGAGAGGCATGCCCGAGTCGGCGACGGTGAATTCGAGACGGAAATTGGGGATGAAGAGCGCGGGAAAGTCGAGCGAATCCACCTGAGCCGACGCTTGAGGCGAAATGCCGGTACCGTTGTAAAAGGTTTCGATGGAAGGGGAAGAGCCGCGGTGGCGCCAGGAGAGCAATTGACCTTGCGCGTTTAGGCCGGCTTGCAAGGCATGGCAAGCGGCTGGGCGGTAAAAATCGTGGCGGATGTCGTCTTCGCGAGACCAGACGACCTGCACCGGAGCGCCGGTATCACGCGAGATGAGGGCGGCTTCAACGGCGTAATCCTGAATGAGGCGCCGGCCGAAGCCGCCTCCGATGAATGTGACGTGGACTTTGACGTGATCGCGCGGGATGCCCAGCGCGCTGGCGACGGAATCTGCGGCTGCTCCGGGGATTTGCGTGGGCGCCCAAAGTTCGCAGGAATCGCCACGAACGTGCGCGGTGCAATTGACCGGCTCCATCGCCGCGTGGGCGAGGAAAGGCACTTCGTAGACGGCGTCGATTTTTTTCACAGCAGTCGCGTGAGCCTTATCGAAGTCGCCGTCGCTGCGGATGACGGTTCCGGTTACGGATGCAAGGCGAAGCATTTTTTCGCGAAGGCTGGCGGTGGATTCGGAGGAAGCGGATGGCTCGTTCCACTCGACCTTGAGAAGCTTGCGGGCTTGCATGGCGGCCCACGTCGAATCGGCAACGACGGCTACACCGGAGCAGGAATAGTTGCGGCTACCGAGACCGGAGGTCTCGCCGAATTGATGTGTTAGATGAACGGATTTCACTTCGATGACGGTGCGGACATGCGGAGCGGATTTCACTTCGTCGGCATTGAAGCGGCGCGGCGTGCCGCCGTACATTGGGCAGCGTTCGACGGACGCGACGAGCATTCCAGGGACGCGCGTGTCCAGGCCAAACTTGGCGGAGCCGGTAACTTTGGCAAGCGAGTCGGTGCGCCGCGTTGGCTTGCCGATGAGGGTGAAGTCCAAAGGATTCTTCAGCGGCGGATCGGCGGGAGGCTGAAGACCGGAAGCAGCGGCAATAAGTTGTCCGAAGGCGAGCTTGCGCTGTGTCGGCGTGTGAATGACAGAGCCGGATTCGGCATGACATTCGGGGCGGGAAACATTCCATTGAGCAACAGCCGCGGAGATCAACATTTCGCGAGCGGCAGCGCCGGCTTTGCGCAGATTGCTGTAAGAATCGCGAACGCTGCCGCTGCCTCCAGTCAGTTGCTCGCCATATTTTGGGTCGAGGTCGGCCTGCACGACCTGAACGCGGCGCCAATCGCAGCAGAACTCCTCCGCCACGATCATCGGGAGCGATGTGCGAACGCCTTGCCCCATTTCGGATTTGCCGCACCAGATTTTTACGTCGCCGTTGCCGGATAGTTCGAGCCAGGCGTTTGGCGAAAAGGAATTGGAAGCCGGGGAAGCGGAGGAAGGGCGAGCGCGCGGTTTTCCAGCCAGATGAAAAGGCAGAAGGAGTGCGGCTCCAGCCGCAGCGGAGGATTTCAGAAAGTCACGACGAGGAAGGATAGCGGACATGAGCACAGCCCCAAAGAATCAGACGCGCCACCCGTCAAGGTGTGAGCAGCCTCAGTTGCCTTCAACAGGAGCGGGTTCGCGCGGGGCTTTGTGGGCCGGAGGAGGGGCTTCCGGTTCGACGCCACGCCAGCCGACAGGACGGCCGCTGACAGCTTCCTTCACAGAGCGGAAAAGCACGACGTACATTAACTGGCGGTAGTAGAAGCGCTGCAGCAGTACGGGAATGAGCAGGGTCCAATCTTCCTTGCGTTCCAGGGCGAACGCGACCATGCACGTCAAAATATCGATGAGCAGGAATCCGAGAAAGAAGAGAAGCGACTTTTCCACGTCCGCGGAAGTCCAGAGTTGCGGCAGCCGCGTGACGCGGAACTGCGCAAGTCCCCAGAGCAACAGCGAGCCAAAGAACATCAGGTCGATGACCGGGGAGATCAGCGGCAAGATGAGCTGGAATACAAAGATGTTCGGCAGGGCGATCCAGCCGAGCGTGCCGTACTTCGGCCGGAGAAGCGTGTCGCCATGCTTCCAAAAGGATTGCAGAGTGCCGAAAGTCCAGCGGAAACGCTGGCGAATGAGTTGTCCGGCCGTTTCCGGAGCTTCGGTCCAGGCGACCGCCTCTTCATCGTAGGTGACGCGCCAGCCGAGGCGGCGAATCGCGATGGTCAGATCGGCATCTTCGGCAACAGTGTCCGCCGTAATGCCCCCCGCGGCTTCGATGGCCTTCTTGCGCCAGGCGCCAAGAGCGCCGGGCACAACGGTAATGCAATTCAAGAGGTCGAAGGCGCGCTTCTCCATGTTCTGGCTGGTGATGTATTCGAGCGCCTGCCAGCGCGTAAGCCAGCGCGAGCGGTTGCCGACCTTCACGTTGCCGGCCACCGCGCCAACCTTGGGATCGGAGAAATGGCGAATGAGCTTGCCGATGGCGTCCGGCTCGATTTCCGTATCGGCGTCGATCGTCACTACAATTTCGGTATCCGCGAGGGACATGGCAAGATTCAAAGCCGCTGCTTTTCCGCGATTCACCTGATGAATGATGCGAACGCGCGGGTCACGCGAAAAGTTTGTGTCCAGAAGCTCGCCGGTTCGATCCGCGGAGCCGTCATTCACGACGATGATGTGCAAATCCTTCAGGTCGGAGTGAAGGACGGAATTGACGGTCTGCACGATCACGCTTTCTTCGTTATGCGCGGGGATGAGCACGGTCACGCCCGGAGGAGGATTGGGCATCACTGCATGATCGGGGCGGAACTTCTCGATCAAAGCGAGCAGGCCGATGATCACGGCGCGCCCGCTGACCATCACTATGCCGAGGAAGAAGATGGCGCCGATGAAGAAGCGGAACCATTGAAACAGCGTGAAGATAAATCCGTCGGCGCGAGCTTCGAAACGCTCTTGCGGGGAAAGAAGGGGCATCACTTCGGCGCGCGTTTTTCCAATCAAGTCGGAAACGGAAACAAGCTCGTACCCCTTCCCGCGAAGGGCGTCGATAATTTGCGGAAGAGCCGCAACCGTCTGGGTGCGATCGCCGCCGCCGTCGTGCAGCAGGATGACATTGCCATTGCCAGCCTGCCTCAGCACGCTGTCGACAATCTCTTTTGCAGGGATGGGATTGCCGTCGCGCAGGTTCCAGTCGTCCGGATCGATGCGCTGGCCCACGATCAAATAGCCCATTTCCTGAGCGAGAGGGAGTTGCGCCACTTCCTCCGCATACTCCGGCTGATGATCGATGCCGTAGGGGGGACGGAAGAGGATAGTTTTGACGTCGAGTGTGCTTTCGATCAGCCGCTGGGTCAGATTCAGCTCCCAGCGGATTTGTGTGTGTGAAATCTCGTCGAATTTCGGGTGTGTAAAAGTGTGATTCCCGATTTCGTGACCCTCGGTGAATTCGCGTTTTAGGATATCGGGCCATTTATTTGCTTGGTCGCCGATAATGAAGAAAACTCCCGGCGCCTTCTTCTCCTTCAGGATGTCGAGTATCTTGGGCGTCCATTGGGGGTCGGGACCGTCGTCGAAGGAAACGGCAATTTTCTTCTTCGCGCCACCCATGCGATCGATGTTATAGGACAGCGGAATGGCTTCGTACGACTCGTCGGTAAATAAATCGCTGCCCGCGTCATACTCGAAGGAACGCTTGCCGTGCTTGGGTGTATCGGTAAAGTGCCAGATGTCGCCATCGCCTTCGAGGATTAAGTCCGGACCCGGCGGCAGGTCAGCAAGTTTTTGCCGGGCCGCGTCATCGGCGTGGGTCGCATCCCAGATCGGCCACAAAGAGGTGTCGGAAGAGCCGAGCCGCCAAAGCGCCGTGCCCTGCACACCCAATCGCTCACTGGCCCGAAGCTGGTTGTACGCGGTGATGGCGTCCAGCATCCACACCTGGTGCAGGTGATTGTGCTCATCATAGTAGGAATAGTGAGGGTTCAGCGAATTGCTGTCGAATTCGACATCGGTATCCGATTCCTCGACATGCAGCAAGGCTTCCTGGATGCTGAACTCCGCCGCGGTTTCCTCTCTATTTTTGGAATTTAAGGGCCAATCGTAAGCATAGTTCGCAATTCCTACGATGACCTTTTGCGGAGGAACGACGTCGAATACCTGGCGCAAGTTTTCGACGAACCAGTCCTGGGCGGCGATGGGGCCAGGCGGAGAAGTAAGCCAGTGCTGGTCGTAATTCATCACCACGATGGCGTCGCACTGGTTGCCAAAGAATTCGTAATCGTAAGCGTCGTCGCGTGCGGGCAAAGCGATCATCAGCTTCAAGCCCGCGGAGTGCAGCTCCGGGGCCAGCGTGGCGATGAATTGGCGGAAGTGCGCCTGGCTGGCGTCGGGGACTTCTTCGAAGTCAACAACGATTCCAGCCTCATGCGATTCGACGGCATACTCGGTGATATCCCGCGCGAGCTTCTGCCGCGCAGCAGGATTCGCAAACATCTGGGCCATTTCCTTGATGCGCCACTCGACGCCGTCGTAGTTGTTGATGAGACCCATCGTCGGCAGCTCGACGGGCGGGCTGAGCGATTTCATCCACTGGTGCAGCTTGTCGTCCTTCAGTATCGAGATGGCTTCGGCGGGCGTGGCTTTGGTGGTGTATTGTCCGCGCTCATAATCCACGATGGTCAGCGCGCCATCGGCCGAGACGGCATGGAGCTGTTCGGGAATCAGCAGGTCGATATCTTTGTAATGCTTCTTGAGAGAAGCAAGGCTGTTAGGATCCCAACTCACGAAAAATGCAGCCCGCACGGGGTCGTAGCTTGCCGGGACATTCCCGATGTTCGCCACGCGACGGCGGCGGCCTTCGCGAGTAACTGATTTCTTTTTCGATTTGACGGCGCGATATCCGGGTTTCGTGTCCGGTAGGAGTCCCGCGGGCAACTCCACGCTGACGGCGATGGTCACGAAAAAATAAGCGAGCAAAAGGGTCAGCAGGACGCCGGTAATTTCCATTACGCGGCGGGTGCGCCGCCAGCGCACACGCTCCGCGTCATAAAATATGGGACCGCGTTCCTTCATGTCACCTTTCAAACCGGCGGCACGGCAGGCAAAAATACATCAGGCTAGTGCTGAGTCCGTCTGCGCGATTCCGTCTGCTCTATTGTAAGATGCGTGGCTTGATGAAGCGAGTTTTCTCGAGTCCCTTTGTGGCGTTAGCTGCAGGCCTGTGCCTGCGGCTGTATTTCGTGCTGAAGTTCCCTGCCAATTCCGGTGACACAGTTTTATACGAGCAAATCGCGACGAACTGGCTGAAGCACCACGTCTACGGGATGACGGTCGGCAGCACGATTACGCCTGTTGATTTGCGCATGCCGGGTTATCCAGCGGTTCTTGCGATCATCTACGCGCTCACGGGGCGCACAGGGGCGGACGCGCGCCTTTGGGTGATGCTGTCGCAGATCGCGGTGGATCTTATTTGCTGTCTGGTGACCGCCAAGCTGGCGGCGCTTTTGGCCAAGACCTCGGAAGACCCAACGCCGAACAAGCGCGTATATGCCGTTGCGCTCTGGCTCGCGGCTCTGTGTCCCTTTACCTCGAACTACACCGCTGTGCCACTGACCGAAGTGTTCGCAACTTTCTGGACGGCGGTGGCTTGCAGTGCCCTTCTGATGGCATTGAGAAGAGTGCAAAGACCGGATTTTCTATTGAAGAGCACCCATTCCCCCCCCAGGAAAAGCGTGGAATACTCTGCGCTGAGTGGAGGATTGATTGTCGGTTTGGGGACGCTTTTTCGCCCTGAAACACCGCTGTTGCTCATGGCCGCCGCCGTCATTTTTGGCGGATTATTTTTTCCGCGGGGAAATTACCGGCGCTTGTTCTGGGTTTGCTTGACTATGGCACTCGGCTCCCTGATGATTCTTTCTCCCTGGGCGATTCGGAACATGATAACGCTGGGCGAACCGCAATTCCTTGCTCCAAAAAACTCGAATCTTCCGGGCGAACTGGTGCCGTACGGTTTCATGGCTTGGGAAAAAACCTGGCTCTACCGCGTCCGGGATTGCTACCTGGTTCCCTGGAAACTGAATGAAGAATCCATCGACGTCGAAGAGATTCCCGCGCGCGCCTTTGACACACTCGAAGAAAAACAGCGCGTTGCGGCTATCCTCGAACAATACAACAATGAGTTGACGCTGACGTCGGAAGAAGACGCGGCCTTCGCGCAACTGGCGCGTGAACGCACTGCGCGCCATCCCTTGCGAACGTACCTCTGGCTACCCGCTGCGCGCGCCGCCGCCATCTGGTTTACTCCGCGCATCGAATTGGTGCCCGTTTCGGGACACGTCTTTCCGCTGGCGCAAATGCGCGAGGATGACCCTGTCGATCAAGAGGTAACCAGCCTGTTTTTCGCACTGAATATATTTTATGTGGGACTGGGCGTCTGGGGCGCTGCGAGGCTTTGGCGTTTGAATCCGGGGGCCCGCCCCGCGGTTGCCTTCCTGGCGCTATTCATCGTGGTGCGCACAGCCTTCCTGACCACGCTTGAAACGCCCGAGCCACGTTATGTCCTAGTCTGTTTTCCGGCACTGATTGCGTTGGGCGCGCAGGTCTTCGCCCGCCGTTCCGAGGGGCAATAGCACAAGCCATTTCTTGTGGAGCTACTTTTCCTCGAACGGTTCGGGGTGAATGGTGACGCGATAGATCTGCGGAAACTTTTCTTTCACGCGGTCTTCCAGCGCTGCGGTCACGTCGTGGATTTGCGTGATGGGCAGCTCGCTCTTCATCGTGCAGTGGCACGAAACCAGAATGTGGTGCTCCACCTGGCGCGCGCGCACGTCGTGGCAATTCACGAGTTCGTCGAACTCCAGCGGCAGCTTGTTTAGAAACTCCTCGATCACCCGTGAAAGCTGCTTCATCTCTCCAGCGCCGGCGTCCGGCGTCGCGATATGCTTCCCCAGCGGCTCGATGTGGATATTGACTTCTACCTGGCCGTCGCGCAGCTCGCGAATTTTCTCTTCCAGGTCGGTGGCTTGGCGATGTGCCTCGCGCAGGCTCAGTTTTTCGTCCACTTCCAGATGCAACTCGATAAAAAGTTGCCCGGCCTGTTGCACCGCGGTCAGATCGTGAACGGCGAGGCCCAGGCTCTGCGCGGCGGCGCGAATCGCTTCAAAAAGATGTTCTCCTTGTGGAGCTCGCGGCTCCGCGTGCACCATCACGTCTGAGGGAACGATTTCGCCGACGCGTTTTTCGATGGCGTCGCTCAGGGCGTGCACTTGCTCGAGGCTTGCGGTCCTCGCCACGCTCACAGTTGCATCCACAAAGTGGCGATTGCCCGCGCGCCGAACGCGCACGCGATCGACATCCAATACGCCGTCCATGCGCGCTATCGTCTTGGCAATCTCCTGCTGCAACCCTTGCGGCGCCGCGTCCAGCAGGGCGTCCAGCGTGCGTCTGCCAAGTTGCGCACCCACCCATAAAATGACGGCTGCAACCGCCAGGCCCGCCAGGGCATCGGCGTAATTCAGCCAAGGCAGGTTCCATGTTTCGCCAGCCCACACCAGCCCGATGCCGGCGATCACGACGATGGTGCTCCACACATCCGTCGAAAAATGCAGCGCGTCGGCCTCCAGTGCGTCACTGGAATACTTGCGAGCAACGTGTGCGAGAGCCCGAGCCCTCGTTACATCGATCATCACAGCGACGAGCAGCACCAGGATTGCGGTGAGGCTCGGCTGTATGTGCACATTGTGGAAGAACAGCCGGTCAAATGCCTCATAAACGATATAGAGAGCCGTCAGCGCCAGGAGACCGGTTTCGACAAACGCGGAGAAATTCTCAAACTTGCCGTGCCCATAGGGGTGCCGCTCGTCCGCCGGCTGGTCGGACATGCGCACGGAAAGAAACGTGATGATCGCGGCAAGCAGGTCCAGCCCGGAGTGTAGTGCCTCCGAAAGGACGCCCAAGCTCCCGGTGCGGACGACCAGGAATGTCTTCAAAGAAACCAGCAGTAGCGCGGAGCCCACGCTCAGCAGCGCAGCCCGCTTCTTCTCCCGCCCTTCTTCAACTGAGTAGGTCGCGACCATTGCCCGCCTAGACTACCTCAGATTCAGATTCGCGCGGTGGCGTGCGAGAAAGCACCCTCCGGATGCGCATCAATCGATGGAGCCGATCAGCATCCGTTCCTAAAGCAAATTGCGTAAGCTAACTCTTTCGGGAAACAAAAAGAAGTGCGGCAGAGTTCATGCAGTAGCGCAATCCGGTGGGTTCGGGGCCGTCCGTGAAGACGTGTCCCAGATGGGCGTCGCACAGTGCGCACTTCACTTCCGTTCGCAGCGCGCCCATGCTGAAGTCTTTTTTCTCGCGGACATTTTCCGCAGCGATGGCTTCCCAAAAACTTGGCCACCCCGTGCCGGAATCAAACTTCGCTTCTGAATCGAAGAGCGCGTTGCCGCAATCGACGCAGCGGTACAGTCCCGGCGCATGCTGATCATAGAGCGCGCCGGAAAAAGCGAACTCGGTGGCAGCGCGCCGCGTTACATCGTATTGCAGTGGTGTAAGCTGCTTCTTCCATTCGGACTTGCTCTTGCGCACTTTCGGCAGCGTATATACGCCAAGCCTCGCGCCATCATCCGCGAATTTTACAATCTTGACGGGGCTCGCATCGCCTTCTGCCTCGTCGTCATCGGCGAAAGCGGAAAGGCAAACACGTTCCACGCCCACGAGCAAGCCGTATGCCCCGGCCGTCGCCGCGCCAAAGATCAGTCCGCGTCGCGTGATTTCATTCATAGCGATAAATCCCGAACGAAGCCTATTTTGCCGGACTCATCGGCGGGGGAGGCAAGAGTGGCAGCCGCTTGGCTTCTCCGCGTGCGCCACGCACTTCCAGCTCCTCAAAGAGCAGCGACGGCGCCACGACCGAGGCCGGTAAGCCGCTTCGCGCAGAGCCAAACGCCCCCAGCGCCGTGCCGGCAAATCCGTTGTCCTGGCTCTGCATGTAGTTGAAAACGAAACTATCGTTGCCGATTCCGGCAAGATTCCGCAGCGCGCGGGAGTTCAATCCGATGATGCGCGAGCCGCGCATCATTTCTTCCCGGCCGGTATCCGGATACACGCGGTAGACAATCAACGGCAGGCGATCGCCGGTCCCGGCGCCACCTCCGTAGCTTGCCAGAAGTTCGGAGAAATCCTCCTGATGCAGCAGGCTTAGCGCGGGGTTATCCATTTCGCGGACGACCAGGCAATATGCGAGTTTCTCCGCCCGGCAGGTATCCAGAAATTTCTTCTTCAACTCCGCCGCGGAAAGAGTCTCCGCCGAAGTGAAGAACAGATTGCTCATCGTCGGCTTAGCATCATTTAGGAACGCGGCGCGCCCATGTCCGTTGGACTGATTGGAGTCAGGCCCCGGACGGCGGGACATCAACTCGCCCTTGACGTTCCCGTTCTCCACCAGCGCGACTTTCTGCGCGCGCACGCCTTCGTCGTCCACCGCATAGCCCCCGATCAGCGGCGTGCGATTGAAATCCTTTGCGCCCGGATCATCCACCACGGACACACTCGATGACAGAACTCGCGCACCCAGCCTCCCCACCCAGTCACTCTTGCCACCCAGATTGCCGAGCATCTGCTCCATAACGGGACTGAAAGAAATCGGCGGCCGCGCGCCATTTGCGGCGGGCCCGAGGACCTGCGCCAGCACGGATGCCGCCGCCCGCGCTTCAAAAAGCACCGGGCCGGTATAGTCCTGCGCGGGTGGCGCGGCTCGCAGCGCCATCAGTTCAGTTCCAGTAACGTTCAATCCCTTGCGTACCGTATCCACGCCGGGCAAATCGGCGGGCCGCGTCGCGTACGTGGCATAAAAGTGGTTCTGCGGCACGCCATCATTGGCAAATGTTCCCATGCCGGCCTCCATGGCCGCCAAATGACGGTTTTTCCGGATTTCCGTTCCCTCACTGGTCAACAAATATTCCGTCGCGTAGACGAGGTAATAGGTCACGCGCGATTCGTGAATCTCGGAAAATGCGCGCAGCGTTGCCGACGTCTCGCGCGCTTCCTGTTCCCAATTGCGGTTGGTCCAATCCGGCGTCTCCAGCGGCTCGATGAGTTGCACGGGATCGGCTTTCGAAAAATCGTCGATGTCCGATTGCCGCGCCAGGCTGCTGAGATAAGCCTGCTTGCGCGAATAAGTCTCGACCGCCTCCTTGAAAGCCTGATCGGTTGCAATCCACAAGTCCTGCCGGAGCGAATCGTAATCGCGATCGATTCCCACAGAGCCGGTCGGCCCGATGAAGCCGCGGAAGGCATCGTCGCTTACAAAGTTTGAGCTGTCCAACTTGTAGCTGCCGACGCGCGCCTCCACGTCCATAAAGCGGTTCCGGGTATGCGTGCTGGCAAGAATTGTGCCGAATTCCGCGACCACTTCGCGCAGCTCCAGATCCAACAAACGATATTCGAGGTAGTACGGCCGCACCGGCTGATCGATGTTCGGAATCTTCAATTCCAGGCGCGTCTTCGCGCGCGCCATTTCATCGCGCATCGCCTGCAGCGTGTGATCGCTATCCTGCGGAGCCTGAGCCGCCGCGGCCGCTGCGGACCTCATCGCAGCCAAAAGCAAGATCAAACCTGCCATTCTCGCCGCTCGCCTCACCGCTGGCCTCCCGTCTTGATTACATCATGCGCGGGCGGCGGCAAAATGGGCGGCCGGTCCGTCGAACTTTCTTTTTTCTGCACTTCCAATTCGGAAGTCAAAATGGCGGGCGACGCCGCGGACACGGGAACGGAGCCCGATTCCGCGCCACAGTAGCCGTTGAAAACCTCCGTCGTATCGCCGGTCGCTACGATCTTCGTCAGGGCAGCGAGCGGCGTGCCAACAATATCCACTCCGCGAACCAGCTCGTCAGGCCGCCCGTCGGGAAAAACTTTGTACACCACCAGCGGCAGCACCTGGAAAGCCTGCGGTTGCCCGCGTCCGGTGAATGTGAATCCGCCGGCGATGTCGTCGATCAACAAGCCAAACGGCTTGCTCTGCGCCTTGATCAATTCAATCAGCTTGGCGCGGAGCTGCGCGTTGGTCACCGTCTTGCTGCTCTGCACAATCAGGTTGCCCTGGCGGGAAACGGGCGTGGCGCCGAGCTGCCGCCTGCCGTGGCCGTTCGAATGAGGAAATCCGACCAGCGGCGACCGCGACATCTCGAAATTCTTCAGAACACCGTGCTCCACCAGCGCCACGCGCTGCGCCGCCACGCCTTCATCATCAAACTGGTAGTAGCCCAGAAGGTCCTGCTTGCCGACTTTTTTCATCGTCGTGTCGTCGGTAATGCTCAGAAACTCCGGCAGGATTTGCTCGCCTACCTTTTTCGAAAAAGTTTGTCCCTCGGTCACGTCTTTTTGACGGTGCCCTTCGGCGCGATGGCCGAAGACTTCGTGAAAGAACACCGCCGCGGCGCGTCCCGTCAGCAACGCCGGCCCGACCGTCGGATCGTTGATCGGCGCGGCGACCAGCCCCTCCAATTCCTTGCGCATCGTCGCTTCTGCCGCGTAGACCGCTTTGTCATCCGGCGCGTCCTTGGAGTCGACCCAATCGAAATTGTAGTAGCGGTCGATGTCCATGCCGTCCGGCGCTTTGCCCTGGATGAACAGCTCTAGCCGGTAGCGGATCTGCCCGAACTGCAGTTGCGTACCTTCGCTGGTCACCTGAAAGGCGTTTTGCGCTTGCGCCGAGAAGGTCACGATGGAATTGATGATCGCCGGCGATTCGCGGAATGCCTTGGTATAAGCGCGGACTCTTTCCTCCCACGGCTTGCGGTCCACGGCGATGGAAACCTGCGGTGCGATCGAAACGCGCGGCTCTTCGCGCGAGAAATCCGGCGCGCGCCCTTCCGCGGTTTCCACTTTTACTTCCTTGCCCGTCTTGATCTTGATCAGCGCTTCGGACGCCGCCCGGTACTGCTTGTCAGTCTCCAGCCAAATCGTCCGGCGCAGGACTTCGGCGTCATCGTCGATTGGCACAGGCGCACCCGGCCCGCCACTTTGCGCCTGCCGCTCGCCGAACTTGTGCGAATTGTCCAGGTTATAGCTGCCTGTTCGGACTGAGACTTCCAGCCAGCGGTTGCGCCCCTCGTTGCTGTTGAGCAGCGCCCCGTTCGATCCGGAAACATCGGCGCGCTGAGTTTCCGTGACCGTGTACCCCATGTAGTAAGCCGGAGGATCCAGCGTGCTTAACGTTTTCATCGAGCGTTCCAGCTCGGCTTGCAGCGCCGCGAGCAGCGGTGAACGCTTCGCCTGCGCGTCCGGTGGGGCAGCGTAGGTCAATTGCCCCATCGTGGAAAGGAGCGCCAACGAGCAAAGGAAGGGAATCATGCGACTACGAATCGAAATGGTCAAAGGATGCCTCATTCAGAAATACATGGGACTGCGAAACATTCAGTTTACGCCATCGTGCCGGTTCACACAAAGTGCCAGTCTGCCGCTTCACTACGGTTCAACCAACACTTCTTCGACGGCTTCTGCGTCTCATTCGTTGCATTCAGTGCTAAGGATGCAGCCTCGTCAAAACAAAAAGCCCCGGCAGTTCAACGCAGCCAGGGCCACCTGATCCGTTTCCTGGGTTCCGAACCAGGCCTCTTTGACGATCAGCAGCCGTTCGGACTAGTTTTTGGGTTGCACCCAGTCCTCGGCGGGTTTCCAGGCCGCGTCAACCCAACACCCAAGCCCACTCCGACCGCTCCCGCCACGATTCCGACGGTCCCCCAAACGCCAAGGTGCGCCCCCGCACCGGCCACTCCCGACGGCACTCCCGGATCCGTTTCCTTGCCGGAAGCCATCAGCAGGTCGAGCGTGGCTTGCTGCGGCGGCAGCGGCGCGGAATTATCTCCGCTCCGCACGCTGGTCATCTGCCCGGCCTTGACGAGCACGCAAACGCCTGTCAGGTTGCAAACTTTCACCAATCCTTCAAACGTGATGACGTTCATCGTGCCCGTTGTGTTGTCGAACGCCACGAAAAAATCCGTTCCCACCACTCCGGCGACGCCCGCCGGCGTGCGAACCTCGAATTTCCCGTCCGGCTTGGCGATTTTCTGCGCCTGCGTCCGGAGCTTTCCGTACGTCAGTTCCAGTTCCGTCTGTTGTGCTCCCGCATTATGCTTGACGATTTTCATGGACGATTCCGAACCCACATTGAGCACCGAGCCGTCGTCCAGTGCGATCCTCGCGCGCGCATTCGCCTGGGTATTCACCAGATCCTGCCAATCGACCGCAGTCTTCGCCGAGGCGGTGATCGTTTTCCCACTGCGCGCGATGCTCACTGCCGGAATCACTCGGGAAACTTCACCGGCGCGCTGTCCGGCAGCCTGCGGCGCGGCGCAAACGTCCACAGGGATAGAAATAAGAAGCGAAAGCGACAAGGCCAGCCCAAACGCACACGGGGACTTCGTCTTCATCGAGGACTCTCCTGATTTTACAGCTTGTATCTATCGTAGTTACTGGACAGCGCCAGGCATGTCAACGCAATCTGGACAACCCTATGCCCACTCTCTACATGCTCTTGTAAACACAGGCCGCAGGCGTCACTCAACGACAGAAATGAAACAGCGCGGCCGCCATATCGTCGTGCTGCTCACGCCCGCCCGCAAAACTCTCGACGGCCGCGAATACGCATGCCAACAGTTCGTGGGGTGACGCGGGTGGTTCGGAATCGCAGAGTCCTTGCAGTTGCTCGATTCCAAACTGTTCTCCCTTGCGGTCAAATGCATCCGTGATCCCGTCCGTGCAGAAGAGCACCGAATCCCCCGGCTGCAATCTCAAGGTCAGCGTTTCGTAAGTTGCAGTTGCGAATAAGCCCGGGGGAATTCCATTAACCTCCAGAACGCGACAACCGTTTGCGCAAAGGTAAAGAGGCCCCGGCATACCGGCACTGGAAATTTGCAATTCGTGGCTATGCGGGTCAAAGACTGCGTACTGGATAGCCGCGTGCCGGCGGGGCATGCCGCGAATCATTAGCCGACGATTCAGAGTCCCGAGCACATCGTGCGGTGAAGTGCCCGTCTTGTGCACGCCACGCAATGTTCCTACCGTCAACGCCGCGTACAGTGCGGCCGGAAGTCCCTTCCCGGAAACGTCTCCCAGGTACAAGCCAATTCTTCCATCCGTCAGCACAAAGTAATCCAGGAAGTCGCCCCCCACTGCGGCGATGGGCTGAAATTCGTGCGACACCATCACCGCGCCGGCGCGCAGCGATTCCGCCGGAAGCATCACGCCCTGGATCGCGCGAGCTTCTTCGAGTTCCCCTTCTCTCAGTTTTTCGAGCGCCTGCAGTTCGAGCGGTGGCGCAATTGTATTCATTCGTCTTTCGAAGGGGTAGCGTTACACCGGAGAGGGAAATTCGGCGTTCCACAGAAGTTTACCAGAGCGGCCGCCGATTCGAGGCGGAGTTGGGGACCGTTGTTTCCTAATGCAACTTGCCCGACGATGCGCTTGAACTGCCCCCGTGGCCCGCGCCAAAATTATTGCATGCGCTTTCTAATTGGTGTTCTTGTCGGTGCGGCCCTTCTCTTTGGGGTGTACCACTTCGGTTTGTTGCGGCTGCCGGCCTCAGACGATAATACTTCCGCCACGCAGGCCGTCAGCCTGACTGGCGTTCGAATGGACCTTCTGGAAATTGCCGATGCGGAACACGGCTACATTGCCATTAACGGCGAGTGCGTTTCGCTCAGCAAGCTCATCTCCACCCAATCCATTTCCATGACCCGCACTGGGCGCGACGGTTATTCTTATGAAATCCAGTGTTCCGGCAATAGTTTCGCAGCTACGGCGCGCCATCGGCCCGCTCCGGCCGGCTCCCCGATCCACTATCCCAATTTCTCCATCGACTCCTCCCTGGAACTCCGTGAAATCGAGTAACGCCTCTGCCAAAATTTCTGATCTGGATCGCAGGCTACTCGATTCCACGGTGGCGGACAACACTTCCTATTTCCGCGTTTCACCACAATAGCTTCAGACCTAGCTGGATTTGCCGGGACGTGGTGGAAGTGCTCGTAACCACGCCGGCCGTGGGGGATGGCCCTCCGGTCGCGGACGCGTAGACCACGGGATTTGGCGTGTTGAGGTTCGCGCGATTGAACAAGTTGAAGAACTCGGAGCGGAACTGCAGGTCCAGCCGCTCTGAAATCGAGATCTTCTTTGCCACGGACACGTTAGTCTCTGCAAGTCCGGGGCCTTGCAGAATGTTGCGGCCAGCATTTCCATACGTGCCGGGGGGCGGCTGGATAAACGCGTTGGGATTGAAGTACCGGTTGGGCCCGCCCTGGATCACTTGGCCCGCAAAATTGGGATTCCAGGATGGCCGGACCGGATTGCGCGTGTCGCCGTCATTGGATGGGTTAAAGGACAGCTGCGGCGTGAACGGCAGACCCGACTGCAGCGTCTCGATTCCGCTGACTTGCCAATTTCCGATAAGTTTCTTCACCCAAGCGTTCCCGTCGGATGCCTTTCCGCGTCCAAAAGGAAGGTCATAAGTCGCGTTGAAAACCGCGGCATGATGGATGTCGAAAGAGGCCCGCCCGTAATCTACCTTTGGTTGAAGCGGATTCGCGACAAACGCGGGAGAGTTTGTTGCCACGCTCGTATTCATGTTGTCGCCATCATCCAGTGTTTTCGAAAATGTGTACACCCCGCGGAACTGCAACCCGTGGCTCAGTCGCCGGTTCACGTCTACCTCAAGGCCGTGATACGAACTGATGCCTTCGGAGAACCAGTGAGTCGTGTTCCATACCGCGTTGTTGGCCAGCGGCGCACCAGCGGGATAGTAAAACGCTCCAGCCGGGTAGCCCGCAGGGCACGGCGAAGCCGGGCAAATCGTCGGAGCCGGCAGGTTCGCGTCAACGGAAAGCAATTCGTGGAAACCATGCGATCCGACGTAGCTGATGCCCAGCGCAGTGTTTGGCGAGAGCTGCTGTTCGATTTTCAGCGTCCAGGATTCCACTGTGGGGGTCCTCAAGTCCGGCTGTACGCCGCTTGGAATTGCTTTGGCGCCCGCGTACACCGCGTCGGGAGCGATGTTGGAGAACGCGATATTCTTTACGGCAGAGACGGTGTTGTGGGGCCCGTTCTGGTCCAAGCGATAGCTCAAATTGTCGAGCAAAGCGTAATACAGACCGGCGCCCACTCGAATCACGGTCTTTTTTGACGCGAACGGAGACCAGGCAATGGCCACGCGCGGCGCCGGCAGGAACTTTGCTTTGTTCACGGTGAAAGGAGAATTACCGACGACCGGCTGCGTAACGATCACGCCAGCCGTGTCGAACGCGTAGTTCGAAGCGCGTCCTTGCGCCTCGTTCCAGCCATTTGTAAATTCGCCTCGAAAGCCGATCCGCAACTCCACGGATGGTTTCAGCTTAATGGCATCCTCGAAATACACAGCGCCTTCGGTGGAACGCCAGGACAGAGGCGTAAATGACGGAGCGTAGGTGTAGGTGCTTACGTTGCCATGCAGAAAGGCCTGCAGGTTGGTGAACGAAGCCTGGCCGTACTGATCCTGTATAAGATTGTCGTTGGCCTGGACCCGCTGAAACCACAGGCCGAAGTCGAACGAGTGGCGGCCATGGGTGAACGTCACCTGATCGGACGCGCTAAACAGATTGCGCACCGCCGTGAGATTGCTTCCCGCGTTCGTGCCGCCGTTGGTGATTTGCGAAGCCCCATTCAGCGTTGTGCCTCCGCCCACCACCACGGCGCCCACGGGCTGCCCCGCATGGATCCATCCCGGCAGATTCACGGCCGTTCCGCTATTGAAGTAAAATCCCCCGCGCGAGAAGCCAAACGTCGCCTTGTTGAGGAACCGCGGAGAAAAGGCATGCGTTCCGCTCAGGCTGGTGACCTGCTCCCGCAAGAAAATGTCGATCAGCGTGTAGGGATTGTTGGTGGGCGAGTGCGCCTCACTGTCGTCTACGGTGTAAACTCCCGCGAACGTATCCTTGTCCGCAAAAATATGGTCGAAGCGCACGGTTCCAAAGTCTTCGCGAATGTGCTGCACCGGATTCGTGAACGCCTCGGCAATCCCACTCGGTGCTCCAGTGGAGGTTAATAGTTCAGGGCCATTGGCCATGGGCCACAACGCCAGCAAAGCTTGAATGCTTGCGACGGCGGAGGCTCGCGTTGCAGCATCCGGTACGAGCGTGAGGTCGCTCAGCCCCAGATTCTGCCGGAAGCCTTCGTAATTTCCGAACAGGAAAGCCTTGTCTTTCCGCAGCGGCCCGCCCAGCGAGCCGCCAAATTCATTGCGCTGGAACTCAGGAATGTTGCCGTGATCGAAGAAGTTCCGGGCGTCGAATGCGCTGTTCCGCAGGAACTCGTAGACGTTGCCGTGGAGCTGGTTTGTACCGGAGGCGGTCACGATGTTGACCTGGGCGCCCGGGCGCTTTCCATATTCCGCGCCGTAGGAATCCTTCACGATGGCAAATTCGCGGACCGCGTCCACTCCCAGGAGTTGCCCGCTCACTCCACCCGGCGTGTTGTTGATCTCCGACGCGCTCGTGAATTCCACGCCATTTAGAAGATAGAGGTTTTCCTGCGGGCGGCGGCCCGAAGTCGCGAACATGCTGCCGACAACCGAATTGGATGTGCCGATTCCGCCGGCGCGCTGCGACGTGTAATTCACAACCCCGGGATTCAGAGTGAGCAATTGGTCGTAGCTGCGGCCGTTTAGCGGCAGTTCTTTGACTTGTCGCTCGCCCACCAGCCCGGAAATGTCCTGCGTTGTGACGCTCACGATGGGACTGTCTTCCGTGACCACCACGGCGTCCTGCACCTGCCCCACTCGGAGCGTCAGATCCACGACTGCCTGCTGCCCAACGGCCAGCGTGATCCCCGTCCTGACTTCTGCGCTGAACCCCTCCTTCTCGGCTCTAACTTCGTAGCGCCCTACCTCCAGCGACGACGCGATGTAGCGGCCCGCCTCATCCGCCGCGATGGTTCGTACCGCGCCAGTCTCGAGGTTTTTCACCGTCACGCTTGCGCCCGCCAAGGCTCCGCCTGTCAGGTCCGTGATGGTCCCGGAAATCGAGGCTCCGGTCTGTCCGCACAATGGGTTGCCAAGCGCCAACCCCGTCAGCAAAACAAATACTTGTCTCCAGATGCTGCGGCTTTCCTGCCGCCAAAGACTTCTCCAGGCATTCATCGCCATCTCCTGAAAGTTGGTTTTGCTCGGATAATTCGAGGCTATGCGCGGCTGGGTTTCCGCCTATGCGCGCTGAAAACTAGGTTTATTGGATGGGAAGCGAACTACGCGTGTGGCTCAACAACAACAGCGCAGATGCGGTCTGCAGGAGGGAGAAACGGCCGAAGCGTGCAATCTTCGAGTCATAACGTAAGCTGAACTTACAGGCTACGAACCTTCGCAATTTCTGTCAATGCCGCTTTTCGAATGATTCGCATTCGAATATTCAATCTTCGCTAAACATGGGTTCCCTTTTTCCTAAATTCTGGGAACTTTTCCCCCGCGCTCCGCGTACTTCTCAGTGAAAGCGGTTCCCCCTATAAACGCGCCTGACCGGCGCCTATCAGAAGAAAGAAGGAGCAAACCATGGGCGGAGAATTAATTGGATTGGTGGCCGTGATTCTGGGGATGGGCGTTCCCCTAGGCGCGCTGTACACCTATTACCGCGTCCGCAAGCTGCGCAGCGAGGAGCGGCTCGCGGCGATTGCCCGCGGAGTCGACATCCCGATGGAGCCTGAATTGAACCAGGCGGCGCGTTCCCGCCGCTCCGGCATCCTGCTCGTTAGCGGAGCGCTCGGCTACATCGCTACGTTCGGGTTGATTGCGGGCATTCAAGCTGACCGCGATATCTGGACAGTTGCCGCGTTCGGCATCATCCCTCTCGCAGCCGGCATTGGCTATTTTCTCGATTGGTCGTTCATTCGCCGCGACGCCCGCGCCTGACAACATTGAAATTCAGCCGGCGTTCGAATGAAAAACGCGGATCGGTCCTTACGCTTCGCGCGAAGGGCCGGTCCGCATTTCATTTGATTTCGAGCGGTGTAAACGTGTCCCCACGTTTCACTGCCAGCCGGATCGGACGCGGCGGGCCCTTTGCCGGAACCGTTACTTCGATCCACAACTCTTCTCCTGGCTTGCGCCGCGAAGGATCGATGGCGTGTTCGGGCAGGAAATAAGACACCGGCTCGCTGAGCACTTCCGTTACTTCTCCAGTGCGCGTCTTCCATCGCGTCACGCTCAGTCCGGTCGGCCGGAGGGCGTGGCTCGCCACCAAGTGCCCATTCTCGGCGCGCAAATAGACATCCCGCGTGTCGCCCCAGAAAAAACCAGGATTGCCTTTTGGCAATTCCGAACCGGAATAGACTTGGTCCGCATCGACGCGTAATCGCACGCTCAAGTACCGGCCGCGAATCGGCAGATCAGGATCGTAGGCCACCGTCTGTGCCCAAACTCGCGGAAACCGCGCGCGATCGATTGCATATTTCGCTGCCAGACTTGCGACGATCGCCAATTGCAGCACCGCCAGGATGATCCCTTTCCGGGAAAGGTTCATAGCGTTCCTCCCGCGACTCGCGCGACCAGTTGCCTCCGCGTTCGCTCCAACGCCCATCCACCAAACAAGAACAATACGCCGAGCCCGATCAGGCTCACCGAACGCCCGAGCTTGTCCATGACGTTGGAGAAATAGAAAATGACCACCGTGAGCGCAAACCCTGCGACTCCCAGGTTGATGCGCTCGCGCCGCCGCTCCAGCAATCCCCAACCCACCATGGCGAGCGCTCCAACTCCAGCCCAGAAATAGGGGCCGACTGAATCCCAGAATTTCCAAAAGACGTCTTCGTGTCCGAAGCCGAATGTTCCGATCACCAGAACCCAGACCGTCGCGATTGCATTTGTCCACGTTGCACTCTTTCGCAGCACAAACGCCAGCGCCAGCGGCGCACAAATCGCAATGGCCCAACCAGTGATGTTTAGGAGAGGCGAAACATACGGGCGATTCCGCCAGACCCATCCCCAGTATTCGCGTCTTTCAACGAAAGCCCATACGCTGAGAGGCAGGACGGCGATTCCACCAATCCAAGCCAGCGCTCGACGCACCGACGAATCTTCCCGGCCGCTTCTTGCGGTCAGGTAGGTAATCGCGACCAGGACCAACCCTTCCGTAATCAGCCGGTTGCCCACGGCAAATCCCTGGGTACGGACTTCCCATTCCCCCGCCAACCACGCGGGGACAAGCAGCGCCAGCAGTGCTGCTTGCGTCCAATGCCGCAGCAAGAGCCAACCAGCAAGCGCGCTGATCGCCCACATCAGAATTCCCGTTGGCCAATGCTCCTGCAGATTGAAAATTTGTGCGGTTAGGAAAATTCCCGCGCCGACGCAAACCGTTCCGACAGCGTAGAAGGTCGTTGACAGCGCGGAGAACCGCTCCTCCGTCAGAGCCCCGGCGAGCGGAAAGACGGCCACGAGAATGAGGACCAGCGTGAAACGCCAGGCCGGCGAGAGTTCGTCCCAATGCGCGGACACGAACAGCAAGACGCCGGCGCAAAGCAGCACTCCGCCCAGCGCTACGGCCAGCAGCACCGGCCACCGCAAGCGCTCACTCGAACTCTGCGACTCCTCAAACGTTCGAATGCGCCCGGCGGTGCCTGCATCCACCACCCCGGCGGAAACCCATCGCTCAAGCCGTTTTTCCAGTGCATCGGCCATGCGAGGCCCTCCTCTCGTCCGCTACTTTTTGCCAACACAGCATCAAACCGAAGCTTTTCAATCGAAAACCAATTGGGACGCATCTTACCGCACCGCGCGCTACCTTAACTTAAGGCGTTCGTTTCTGATCCACCACCAGCACGCCGGCTTCGGCGTAATTCGTCGATGGGACATCATGAAACGACACGTGAATGTTCTCGCGCTTAGCTTTTCCGTCTTCGATCAGCACGTTAGTGACGCGCTCGGCGATTTTCCGTTTTTGCTCCGGCGTCCGGCCTTCCACCCAGGTAATCTGCACGTGCGGCATGTTCCCTCCTCCTTAGAACGAACAACTTTCGATGTCTTGCATGTAAATCGCAGGTATTCTATCCGCCGCCACAGTTCCCGCAAAGCCCGCCGCGTCCCTGTGTTAGAATTATCTGCTCATGCATCCCGCCATTCCTCACCTGATTGAACTGCAACGCGTGGACCACCAGATTGCCGTTTTGCGCGCGGAACTGGAAGGATTTCCCAAGCGCATTCGCGATGCGGAGACCAAGCTCGGCGACGCTCGTGCCGACGTCGCCTCGGCGAAGGAAGCGCACGCCCAGATCGTCGCGGAGCGCAAGAAGTTCGAGTTTGACGGGCAGCAGTGGAAAGACCGCGCGCGCAAATACCGCGATCAGAGCAGCGCCGTAAAAACTAATGAAGCGTACAAAGCTTTGCAGCACGAAATCGCCACCGCCGAAGCCCAAGTTGCGAAAGCCGAAGACCGCCAGCTGGAAGTAATGATGGCCGCGGAAGAAGCGGAACGCCGCGTAAAGATCGCGGAATCGAGACTGAAAGAAGCGGAGCAGGCCGTCGCTGCGGAACGAAAAGAAATTCAGGCGCAAGGGACAGAAAAGAAAAAACAGCTCGACGCCGCTACCGCCGAGCGCGAAAAAATCATCGCCCCCGTGCCGGAAGATTTGCGCGAACTTTACGCGCGCATCGCCAAGCGCCACAACGGCACGGCCTTGGCCGAAGCCAGAGACGGGCAGTGCCGCGGGTGCGGCATGCGCGTCCTGCCGCACATTCTTCAAGAGCTGAGCACGGAAACCAACGAAGAAGTTTTCCGCTGCGAGAGCTGCGGCCTCATTCTCTACACGCTGGAACCGATTCCTGTCGCAAATTCCGCTGCTGGCTCCGCGAATTCAACTTCGGTGGCTTCGACAAATTCCTGATGCCGCGCCGACCGCCAACTTCCCGTGGAAAAGATTTGTTCGGCGATGCTCCGGCGGAGCCCAAGCCGGCCGCGGCGGCGCATCGCGCGAACATTGACGGCGGCTCGCGCGGCAATCCCGGGCCAGCCGCTTACGGCGTAGTCATTCGCGATGGACGGGGCGAAATCGTCGCCAAGCTGAAAAAATACATCGGCCGCATGACCAACAACGTCGCCGAATATTACGGCTTGATCGCGGCGATGGATTACGCGCAATCGCGTGGCATTCGCGCGCTGCGCGTCGAGAGCGATTCCGAGCTGCTGGTCAAACAAATGCGCGGGCTGTACAAAGTGAAGAGCGAGGACCTGCGCCCGCTGTTCGAGCGCGCACTGAAAATGTCCAAGGCTTTCGATTCCTTCCGCATCGAGCACGTCTATCGCGAGCAGAACCGCGAAGCTGACGCACTTGCCAACGAAGCGCTGGATGAAACGGAAGGAAAAATTCCCGGCGCAGCCGTCGCAAAGAAAACCGAAGCGCCCGGCACCAAGACCGCGCCGCCCAGCGCCAAAGCCGAACCGGCCAGTTCCAAACCGGAGCCGCGAAAGATTCAGGCGCGTTTTCGCAGTGGAGTGCTCTATTTACTGGAAGATGTCGAATTGCCCGACGGCATGGTCGTCGATGTCTCGATCCATTTGCGCCCCAAACCTCCAGCTTAGTTTCGGCGCGCCGCATACTTCTGTAACTTCTGAACTCATTTCAGTACGTAACTCCGGTAAAGAGTGTCGCGCTGCGCGGGTACGAAACCGGCGTCGGAAATGATGCGACGGAGTTCGCCTTCGTTGGTGCGGTTTTTCACGCCGGCGGCGAAAACTACGTTTTCTTCGATGAGGATGCTGCCGACATCGTCGGCGCCGAATTGCAAACCGATTTGACAGACTTTGATTCCGGGCGTGAGCCAACTCGATTGGATGTGGTCGATGTTGTCGAGATACAGGCGGCTGACGGCCAGCGTTTTCAGGTAATCGACGGCGGTCGTCTCCTGCACTTTTTTTCCAAGGGCGGTATTTTCAGCGGCAAACATCCACGGAATGAACGCGGTGAATCCGCCGGTGTCTTCCTGAATGCGCCGCAGCCGTTCGAGATGGTTGACGCGATGGCGCAGCTCTTCGCCGCAGCCGAACATCATTGTGGCGGTGGTGCGCAGTCCGAGCGAATGGGCCACTCGGTGCATTTCTTCCCAGTCGTCGCTGGTGCATTTCAGCCGGGCAATCTTCGCGCGAACTTCATCATCTAGAATTTCCGCGCCGCCGCCGGGAATGGATTGTAGTCCGGCGTCCATCAGGCGCTGAATGGTTTCGCGGATGCTGATTTCGCTGACTTCCGCGATGCAAAGAATTTCAGGCGCAGAAAAGCAATGCAGGTGCACTTGCGGATAACGCGCTTTCAGCGAGCGCAACAGGTTTTCGTAGTAGGTAATTTGCAGGTCGGGGTGCAGGCCGCCCTGGAGCAAAATTCCGGTGCCGCCGAGTTCCAGCATTTCGTCGATTTTCTTGTAGATCTCCTCGAAGGAGAGGATGTAGCCGTCCTTGGCGCCGAGCGGGCGGTAGAAGGCGCAGAAAGAACAGTACTCGGTGCAGAAATTCGTGTAATTGATGTTGCGGTCGATCTGGTAGGTGACGACGCGGGGGTCGTTTTTCTTTAGGCGCGCTTGGTGCGCGGCCATGCCGAGGCCCACGAGGTCATCGGATTCGAGCATTTCGAGAGCTTGTTGTTTTGTCAGTCCCACGATGTTTCCTTAGCGTTTGTCCCGTTTCATTGTAACCAATGCCCTACGTGAACTCGAAATGGAGTGGGCACGGCTAAAGCCGTGCGCCTACAACTTCACGGCCTCCGCTTTCGCGGCCCATTCAAGCGGTTTCGCTTGCGGGATCAGGCCGAGTTTTGCGGCGTGGGCGAAATACAACTCGAGACCTCGGCGATTTTCTTCGTCCAGAGAGAAATCGATGTTGTCGCGCAGGTACGATTCGAGCTTATCCGCCGGCAATTCTAGTTCGCCTGCGCCATCGGAACTGATTTCCGCGATACGCGACAGACCGAAATCGCGAGACGCGAGGAAATCCGCTACCACCTCCGGGGTGGCGACGCCCTTCCGCGCGGCCCAAACGGCGAGGACCGCAGGAAGGCCGGTCAGGGCGCGCCACTGCTCGACAATATCGAAAACGAAAAGCTTCTGAGAGGGCGACGCAACACCTGCCTTCGCCGCATTCCACATCCATCCCGCAATCGGCGGCTTGTGTGGCGTTTTCTGCGAGCCGTGGTCCTCGATTCGTGTGCTGTACGGCTCCATCATGAGCGAAAGGCGAAGAGCTGGATCGCCGATGAGCAAAGCAGCGTCCGCCCTTTTCAGCATAGTCTCCAGGTCGGGCGGCATCTCGATGAACTCTGGAGTGATTTTCCAATGCTCGGCGCAGAGAATCCTCGTCAGCGCTTGCGTGCTGCGGGAGCTGGCGTCCAGCGCGACGCTCGTGAATTGGCCAATCGGCGCTTTGGAGACTAGGAGAAGGCTGCGCACCATTTTCTTGGAAGCGATGGAAAGGTCCGGAAGAATCTCGAGATCGGGGATGCGCGCGTATTCGATGGCGGGGATAATCGCGATATCGGCCGTGCCAGTGCGTAACTGTTCGGCGCACTGCGAGGGCACGGTGAAGGACAAATCATACTTGCCGTGCAGCGGGCCATTGGTGAAGCCCCAGACAAGCGGCGCGGTGTTCAGATATTGAACGATGGAGATCCGAAGTTTGGTCACGGTTCGAGGGCTCACGTTTAAGTTTTAGTATAACAAAGCCAGTTTTGCTGAGCGGCAACCTTCTTTGTCAAGGAATTGTCCAGCGACTTCGGAATGTTGGAAAAGACTGAAAAATCGAGAGGGGGCCGTCTCGTATCCCCCCACCCCCGCATTTTGTATGAATATCAAGGTAAAGGGCTTACAAAATTTGCATTTCGTAAGTGATTGATTCTAAAGGGCGCGATTTTGGTTATTTGGGACGACTTTGAGTACGTCAGCAGTTAGCTGTATGAAAAGCAGGAGCAAGCTGCCGGACTTTAGATGTAGTTTTATACAGGGTTAAGTATACACGTAGGTAAAGGCGAGTCAAGGAAAACTTTGGGGAACTTCGCGGATGTCTGACAGCCAAGTCACGGCTGCTTGCACTTGTGTCACCAGAACAGATTAGAGTTCGCCATCGTGGTGTTTCTGTTGTAAAACCATTCGGCGCGTATGGAGGAGTGGACATGTCGAAGGCTTGGCTCTGGGTCCTGTTAACGACCATCGCTTTGTTCTTTGCCGCAGCGCTTATTGCGCCTACGCGCGCTCAGACGCGGCCGGAAACCCCGCAAACTTCTACGATTGCGGAGAAGACGGCGGGTGCGCAGAGGCTTGCTGGGTATTTCAACCTTTACTGGGATGCAAAGCAGGGGAAGCTGTGGCTGGAAATTGATAAGTGGGGGAGCGAATTTCTTTACCAGAGCGGGCTTCCGGCGGGGATCGGGTCGAATGATATCGGGCTGGACCGGGGGCAGCTTGGCGCTACGCGCATTGTGCGATTTGAGCGCAGCGGCCCGAAGGTGCTGTTGATTCAAGAAAACCTCGAATACCGCGCGGTGAGCAACGATCCCGACGAACGGCGAGCGGTGCACGATTCGTTTGCGGAGTCGGCGCTGTGGGGCTTCAAGGTGGAAGCCGAGGAAAAAGATCATGCTCTGGTGGACGCCACGGATTTTTTCCTGCGCGATGCGCACGGGATTCCGGCAGCGCTGCACCGGACCAAACAGGGCTCTTATCATCTGGATGCGTCGCGCTGCGTTATTTATTTGCCGCAAACGAAGAATTTTCCGTTGAATACGGAAGTGGAGGCCACGCTCACGTTTGCTGGTGAGGAACCGGGGCGGTGGGTTCGCGACGTGACGCCTTCTCCCGAATCGATCACCGTGCGCGAGCATCATTCTTTCGTGCAGCTTCCACCGGCGGGGTACAAGGCGCGAGCATACGACCCGCGATCCAGCTTTTTCGGCATTGCCTACATGGATTACGCCACGCCGATCAGCGAGCCGGTCATGAAGCGCTTCATCGCGCGGCACCGGCTGGAGAAAAAAGATCCGAAGGCGGCGGTCAGCGAGTCGGTGCAGCCAATCGTGTACTACCTCGACCGCGGAGCGCCGGAGCCGATTCGCTCTGCGCTGCTCGAAGGCGCACGGTGGTGGAATCAGGCGTTTGAGGCCGCGGGTTATAAGAGCGCTTTCCGCGTCGAGATGATGCCGGAGGGCGCGGACTTGATGGACCTGCGCTACAACGTGATTCAGTGGGTGCATCGCGCGACGCGGGGCTGGTCGTATGGGGCGGCGGTGATTGATCCGCGGACGGGCGAAATCATCAAGGGGCACGTAACGCTTGGGTCGCTGCGCGTACGGCAGGACTTTCTGATCGCGGAAGGGCTATTGGCACCGTATGAGAAAGGAAAGCCGGGAGCCGCGAAAGCGCAGGAGATGGCGCTGGCGCGGCTGCGGCAACTGGCGGCCCACGAAGTGGGGCACACGCTGGGACTGATGCACAACTATTCAGCGAGCACGGTCAACCGTTCTTCGGTGATGGATTATCCACCGCCGTACGTAAAGCTTGGCGCAGATGGCGCGCCGGATTTGTCCGCAGCGTATACGACGGGAATCGGCGAATGGGACAAAGTATCCATCGCGTTTGGCTATCAGGATTTTGCTCCGGGGACGAACGAAGGAGCAGCGCTGAGCAAAATCATCCTCGACGCGTTCGGCAGGGGGTTGCGATACTTGACGGATCAGGACGCGCGTCCGGAGGGATCTTCCAGCAGTCTGGCACACCTTTGGGATTCGGGGACGAATGCAGTTGATGAATTGAACCGCCTCATGCAGGTTCGCGGAGCGGCGCTGAAGCGCTTTGGCGAAAACAATATCCGCGAAGGCGCGCCGCTAGCGACATTGGAAGACGTTCTTGTGCCGCTCTACATGCTGCACCGCTATCAGGTGGAAGCGGCGAGCAAACTCGTTGGCGGAATGGATTACACGTTTGCACTGCGCGGCGATGGACAAACGCCGACGCAAATCGTGGCGCCGGCGGAACAGCGGCGCGCGCTGGCGGCGGTGCTGGCGACGCTGAAGCCGGACGTTCTAGCGCTGCCCGAGCCGCTATTGAAGATGATTCCGCCGCGTCCGCCGGATTACGCACGTGGCCGCGAACACTTCAAGATTCATACCAGCCCGGCGTTCGACGCGCTGGCTCCGGCGGAGGCAGCGGCGCAGCACACGCTACAGTTTCTGTTCAATCCGGAGCGGGCGGCGCGCCTGGTGGAATTCCATGCTCGAAACGCGGAAAACCCTGGACTGGAGGAAGTGCTCGACGCCATCCTAGCGGCGACGTGGAAAGCTTCGCGTGGGTCGGGGTATCCGGCAGAGATTGCGCGGGCGACAGACGGGGTGGTGCTTTATGACTTGATGACGCTAAGCGCGAACGACCGTGCCTTCCAGCAGGTGCGCGCGATCGCGGGGCTGAAATTGGAAGAACTGCGGAGCTGGCTCACCACCGCCCTGAACGGTGTGAGAGAAGAGGAGGAGCGCGCTCATCTCTCATCTGCGGTCTCACAAATCGTTCAATTTCAGAAAGATCCGAAGAAGATGGAGCTTGCTGCTCCTGCCGAGCCGCCCGATGGACCACCCATTGGTACGGACGACGATTGGGATGGCTGGGACTGATTTTTAGGCTGAATGGCACGTGACCAAAGGCCCCCTCCGTCGTCTATTGCTGCAGGGAGGGACCCATGCCTCGACGCACCTTCTTTTTTCTGATTTCGTTTTCCGCCCTGCTGGCGCTGGGCTTTACGACCGCGCGAGCGAACCGGCATCACCATTCCGTGAACATTTCCGGCAGCCACAAACAACCGGCAACGGATTGCTCCGATCTGCGCATCCGTTTTGACGACCGGGATGCGGTGGTTCGTTCCGAAGAGCGCACCTTGACCAAGTCCGAAGCCGCGGTCCTGCAAGTGCAACCGCACAGAAACGGCGGAGTGCAGGTTGTAGGCTGGGACAAAGAAACTTACTCGGTGACGGCGTGCAAAGCCGCGGCAGGTTCGAGCGATGAGGCCGAGCGGACGCTTTCGCAGATCACCATGGACATCGATCACGGCAAGATATCGGTGAAAGGTCCCGGGGATGAGAACGAGTGGACCGTTGAATTGCTGATTCGCACGCCGAAGTCCGCGACCATCAACCTGGACACGATGAACGGTCCTATTTCCTTGTACGACGTGGACGGCAAACTCACCGCTCGCGCCACGAATGGCCCGATCAGCTTGAAGAATTTTTCGGGCGACGCGGAGATAACCGCGGTGAATGGGCCGATCACTGTGGAAGGAAGCAAAGGTAGCGTGCGCATTCGCACGGAGAACGGGCCGATTTCCGTGGCGCTGGAAGGGAAGACGTGGAGCGGGACAGGCCTGACGGCCGATGCGCATAACGGTCCGTTGACGCTGATGGTTCCGAGTGGCTACGAGTCCAGCTTCGTAGTGGAATCGACGAACTACGCGCCGGTAAGTTGCAAGGCGAGCATTTGCGACAATGCGCGCAAAACCTGGGACGATCAACATCGCCGCATCGAGTATGGCAACGCGCCGGCGATGATCCGGCTTTCCACGGTGAATGGGCCGGTCTCCGTGCGCGATTCAAGAGAGAAACTCTAAGAGGCGGCAGAGATTCCGCGTTGAAGGGCGCCACGGCGGGATTGCTGCGCCTTCCAAGATGGACGTGCTCCGGCACTTGCGGATAAGATTTGCGCATGCTGCTCGATGCGCGCGTAGCTCAAGCAACGACGGAAGCGGAAGCGGTTCGCCTAGCGCGCGAACTTTACGGGCTGGAAGCCACGGCGCGGGCGCTGCCGGGCGAATACGACGACAATTTCAAGCTGAATGGCTCCGACGGACGTGCGTTTGTCCTCAAGGTGATGCATCCTGCCCGGGAGCGTTCCTTTATTGATCTTCAGTGCCGGGCGCTGACTCATCTGGCGCAACGCGCGCCGCAATTGCCTTTGCCTCGCGTAACACCTAATCGCCGCGGTGAATTGTTTGTTCCGATTGCCGCACCGGACGGCTCGACACGCCTCGTGTGGCTGCTTACCTTTGTGAACGGAACCGTTTTGGCGGAGGTGCGCCCGCATACGCCGGAACTGCTTGGCGACCTCGGCCGGTTTCTTGGGGAGATGGATGCGGCGCTGCAATCGTTTTCGCACGCTGCCGCGCATCGCGAATTGAAATGGGATGCTTCGCGGGCGGGTTGGATTAAGGACTACGTCAAGCACATTGGTGATTCGAAGCGGCGCGCACTGGCGGAAAAATTTATCGCGGTTTATGAAGCGGAAGTCGTTCCCAACTTGCCGCGCCTGCGCCGCAGCCTGATTTATGGCGATGCGAACGACCACAACGTGCTGGTGAGCGAGCCTTGGCCGCAGCCGAGAAAGATCACCGGAGTGATCGATTTTGGAGACATGCACCACGGAATCACCGCGTCTGAGCCGGCGATTGCGGCTGCTTACGCCATTCTTGGCAAGGAAGATCCACTCCAGGCGGCTAGTGCCGTCGTCGCGGGCTATCACGCCGCGTTTCCATTGGATGAGCTGGAGTTGTCCGTTCTATACGCTTTGATTGGCGCGCGGCTGGCTGTCAGCGTCACCAATTCCGCTCACCGCAAGACCCTCAAGCCGGATGATCCGTACGTCACAGTCAGCGAAGCGCCTGCGTGGGAAGCTTTGGAGCGGCTCGCGAAAATCCACCCCCGTTTTGCGCATTACACTTTCCGCGCGGCTTGCGGGCCTCCGGCCGTCCCGCAAAGCGAAAGAATCAAGCAATGGCTGGCAGCGAACGCCGGCTCGGCGGCATCGCTCTTAGAGGCTGATACGCGAACGGCGCCAAGCCTTGTTTTTGATTTGAGCGTTGGCAGTACATTTCTCGGCGCTAAACCCGGCGGAGCCAACAATCCTGAGGTGAGGGAGAGACTGTCTGCTGAAAAGGAGCGGGCGGGCGCGGCCTTCGGCGTGGGCCGCTACGACGAGCCGCGGCTGGTTTACACGTCCCCGTTATTCGGAGCTAGCGAAAATCCCACGGATGAACGGCGCACCGTGCACCTGGGCATGGATCTTTTCGTCGATCCTGGGACGCGGTTGCGCGCGCCGCTGGATGGCACGGTTTACCTCACCACAAATAATGTTTCGCCGTTGGACTATGGACCGTTGGTCATCCTGCGACATGAAACGAGTGACGGCGAGAAATTTTTCACGCTGTACGGACACTTGACGAAGGAGGGGATTGCCGGGTTGAAAGACGGGCAACGCGTTGGGCGCGGCGAAGAATTTGCGCGAGTGGCTACGACGGAGGAAAACGGCGGGTGGATCCCTCACGTTCATTTTCAGATCATTCTCGATCTGCTTGACCTGGGCACCGATTTTCCGGGTGTCGCTTATGCTTCGCAACGTGCGGTTTGGACGAGCCTCTCGCCGGACCCCAATCTTTTGCTCGGAATTGCGGCCGATCGCTTTCCGGCAAAAGAGCCTGCATTTGACGAGACGCTTGCCTCGCGGCGCGCTTTCCTGGGAAAAAATCTAAGCATCTCTTATCAGCGCCCTCTGAAAATCGTGCGCGGCTGGATGCAATATTTGTATGACGACACGGGGCGAGCGTATCTCGACGTCTACAACAATGTGCCGCTGGTGGGGCACAGCCACCCTCGCGTGGTTCAGGCGGCGCAGGCGCAGCTTGCGCTGCTCAACACCAACACGCGGTATTTGCACGACAACGTCAACCGTTACGCCGAGCGGCTTACGCGGCTGCTCCCCGAGCCGCTTCGCGTTTGTTTTTTTGTGAATTCCGGCAGCGAGGCCAATGAATTGGCCTTGCGGCTGGCGCGCACGCATACCGGCCGGGAAGACATCATTGTGCTGGAACACGCCTATCACGGCCATACCAACACGCTGATCGACATTAGCCCCTACAAATTCGACGGCCCTGGCGGCCGCGGCAAGAAGCCTTGGGTACATGTTGCGCCGCTCGCGGATGATTACCACGGTCCGTATCGTCGCGGGGACGTACAAGCCGGCGCAAAATATGCTCGCCATGTCGGCGAAATTCTGGAGCGCACGCGGGCCGAAGGCCTTGGCGTCGCCGCGTACATTGCGGAAACATTGCCGAGCGTCGGCGGGCAAATTATTTTTCCGCCGGGATATCTCACCGGGGTTTACAGCCACGTGCGCGGAGCGGGCGCGGTCTGCATCGCCGACGAAGTGCAAGTCGGCCTCGGGCGACTTGGGACGCATTTCTGGGGATTCGAGACGCAAGGGGTCGTCCCGGATATCGTCGTTCTGGGCAAACCGATCGGCAATGGCTTTCCACTCGCCGCGGCGGTCACCACGCCTGAAATCGCCAATTCGTTCAACAATGGGATGGAGTTTTTCAGCACGTTTGGCGGCAATCCTGTGGCGTGCGCAGCGGGCCTGGCAGTGCTGGATGTTCTCGAAGAAGAAGACTTACAGCAGCACGCCTTGCATGTTGGCACACATCTCATCGAAGGCCTGAGAGCTTTGCAGACGCGTCACGCCTTGATCGGCGATGTGCGCGGCTCGGGCCTGTTCCTGGGGATCGATCTCGTGCTCGACCGTGAAACACGGGAGCCGGCGCCGTTGCAAGCCTCTTACGTGGTGAATCGCCTCCGGGATTGCGGCATTCTCGCAGGGACCGACGGACCGCATCACAATGTCATCAAGCTGCGCCCGCCGCTGGTTTTCTCCGAAGCAGACGCGAATCTGTTCATCGAGACGTTCGACGCCATCCTTCGAGAAGACGCCGCGCAATCCGGCCGCTAGCGCGCGATTTTTTCCAGCCATCCTAATCGCGGCTCGTAGCGTCTCACTTGGCACTCCAGCCTGGGCATGGTGGACAGGATGCGTTCAAAGCGTTATCTTTCGCTCTGGTCGTTGGTGCGGCCTCATTGCCTCGGTCTTGAACGCGTACCAGGTGTAAGGGCTATGATTTTTGTCCGGCAGCTCTCCATTTTTGTTGTGCTGATCCCCTGGTGTGCTCTGGCGGCCTTGGGGCAGTCCGATCCGCTAGACAACCATCGACGCCCTGAAGTTCAACCAACACAGGCGACTTGTGTTGCGGCCACGCCCGAAGATGATTCCTTCCCATTTTGTTTGCCACCTTCCTCTGTTGAGGAGGATACGTGTGCGCCTGCCAGTCCGATCCTTGCGAAAATCTCACTCCACGTGCCCAACGGGACGCCACTCCGGATCGCGCTTGACCAGCGCACGCGCGTCGATCATCCCGGCGAGATTGTTCATGGGCGAGTCGTGGAGACGGTTTACGCCTTCGACCAACCGGTAGTTCCTGCAGGCAGCACCGTGAACGGCCGAATCGTCAACATCAGCCCTGTCCCTGGAGTAAAGCGCACGCTGGCCTACGCTAACGGCAATTTTTCGCCGTTCCACAAATATGACGTCAGCTTTGAGACGCTGACTCTGCCCGACGGCAGGCAGCTCCCGATCAAGACCACGGTTTCAGCGGGAACGGCGGAAGTCGTGCACCTTGTGAGCAACCCTGATAAGGTGAAGCAGAAGAACACCACAGGGCGCGCAGCAGACAGTGCCAAGCAAGAAGCCAGAGGCAAAATCCAGGAAGCGAAAGAGCAGGCCCATGAAACCTGGCAGGAGATGACAGCGCCGGGACGCATGCACCGCGTCAAGCAGTACCTGCTTTCACAATCGCCTTACCGGCGGCAGTACCTGGAGCCGGGGACGCGCTTTGTGGCGGACCTTGATGCGCCTCTTGATTTTGGCGAGACCATGCGCACTGGCGAAGAACTCGCGGCGGTGGGAAGCGCGCCAGTGCCCGACAGCACCCTCAAAGCGAGGCTGGTTGCCGAAGTCAGTTCGGCGACTGCCACGCGCGGCACGCCGGTTAACGCGGTTCTGACTGAGCCGCTCTACTCGGCAACGCGCCAGTTAATTCTTCCAGCAAACAGCCGGCTTGTCGGCAGAGTTCAGCAAGCGAAACCCGCGCACAAGTTGCATCACAACGGTGAGCTCCGTGTGATCTTCGAGCGTATTGAAGCTCCCGAGGAAGCGATTCAGGCGCTGTCACAAGTGCAAGCGCACACGGAGCACCTGCAAGCAAATTCGCAGGGCATGATCGGCAACCTGGAAGGAGTTGAAGTGGCTCGCAGCGCCCACATGAAGCTCGACGAAGAGGGCGGGGCGCACACGACTGATAATAAGACGCGCTATCTTTCGACTGGCTTGGCCGTTCTATTGGCCGCAGCCGCGTCACATTCTGACGCTGAACACGGCACCGTGGACGCGGGCGGCGACCCTGGTGTGCGGACGGCCGCCGGGGGTTCTGGTTTCCGAGTGACGGGCGCGGTGCTGAGTCTGGCGGTGAAGTCCACGCCGGTTTCGATGGCCTTTGGCGCCTATGGGGCTTCGGCGTCCATCTACACAAATTTTCTGTCGCGTGGGCAGGACGTCGTCCTGCCCAAAGACACACCGCTCGAAATCGGTTTTGGCAACCCACACCCCGCGGCCACGTCGAAGCCCGAGTCTCAGTAGTAGCCAACCACAGCAAGATTTTTCTATGCGAACCACTTGACAAGTCGGTTACTCAGCACATAGGCTCGACAGGCGATGCAGTCGGACGCTTCCCTCTCCTGGCTTGCGCTGGGCCTCACGCCCGGCTTGGCTTCGCGTTTGTCCGCCCGTGTTCTGCGCCGGTTTGACTCTCCGGATGGAGTTTTTCGCGCCACACTTCCGGATCTCGAGGCATGCCATCTTCCCGCACAGGTCGCCCAAGCCATCGTGAAGAAGCAAAGCTTCAAGCGCGCGGAGAAGGAGTTGGCAGGCATCCAGAAGATACGCGGCTGCACTCTGTTGAACTGGACGGAGCCCGAGTATCCGCAAACACTGTTGCAAATTTACGACCGTACTACTCTACGTTCGCGGTGATCCGCAAGTTCTGAATCTACCCAGCATCAGCATCGTCGGCACGCGCCGGCCGACACTTTATGGCACACAAATGGCGCAGCGGCTTGGCCGGGAACTTGCGGCGCGGCTTGGTAATCGTCAGGGGAATGGCCCGAGGGATTGACGCCATCGGCCATCAGGGGGCGATGGACGCGAACGGCCGCGCCGTCGGGGTTCTTGGCGCCGGCATTGACGTTTGCTACCCAAAGGAAAACAAGAAATTGTACGAAAAAGTGCTGGAGCGCGGCGCGATCATCAGTGAATTTCCTCTTCACACGTATCCCGCACCGGAGAATTTTCCTGTGCGCAACCGCATCGTGGCCGGAATGCCCTTGGAGTGGTGGTCGTGGAAGGCGCGCAGTACAGCGGATCGCTCATCACGGCTCGCCTCGCCATGGAATTCGGCAGAGAGGTGTTTGGCGTGCCGGGAAACGTTACCCAGCCGGTCAGTTTCGCGCCAAACCAGCTCATCAAGCAGGGCGCCAAACTTGTGACTTGCGCTGCGGACGTCATCGAAGAGCTGCCCACACCAGTTCGCGCCGCCCTGGTGCAGGCCGAGCAACCGGAAGCCGAGCAGCGGAATCTATTAGCGGCTGCAGCGTTAAATGGCTCGGACAAGAAGCTCTATGAACTGCTCAGCGCGGACCAGCCGGTGTACATTGATGACATCGTGGAGCGCTCCGGCTTGAACTCTTCCGAAGTTCTCGCTACGCTCTTCACTCTGGAGATGAAGGGCATCATCCGGCAGTTGCCCGGCAAGCAGTTCAGCAAAGTCTTGCTGTAGAAGCAGATAGGGGTTCTGCATCATCAGCTAGGGGCTGGCATCTAATTTTGGAACGCATCCGCAAGGGCCATCGCCGCATCAAAACGCAGGCCCATTTGGGGTCCGGGCCGAGCGCTTAAGGTAGCGAGAAGGACACACGCCGCGCGGTCAGCCCTCCCTGCAATACATTACGGAGTTACAAAGGCAACATGGCTCGTTCGCTGGTTATTGTCGAATCGCCCGCAAAGGCGAAAACGATTAACAAATATTTGGGGCGGAATTTTACCGTCAAGGCCTCCATCGGCCACGTGATGGACCTGCCCAAGAAAACAATCGGGATTCGTCTGCCCGGCGAAGAAGAGGGCGGCAAAAAGAAAAAACGGAAGAAATCCAGCAAAGGAAGCAAAAAGGCAAAGGCGCCGGAAAAGCTGGCCGGAAAATTGATAAGCATCGATGACGACAAAATCTTTGAGCCCACACTGCAAATCATCGCGGGCAAGGGCAAGATCATTAACGATCTAAGGAAGGCGGCGCACTCCGCAGAAGCCGTCTATCTGGCGGGGGACCCCGATCGCGAAGGGGAAGCTATTTCGGCGCATCTCGCCATGGTGCTCTCCAAGCCTGCCAGATACATCGAGCAGGAACCCAGCGTTTCGAGGTTTAAGAAGAAGGACGCAAAACCCGAAGAGCCGGTTAAGAAGGAAGATGAGAACGAAGTAAAAAAAGAAGTTGTAGCGATCGACCCGAAAAAGATTTTTCGCGTCACCTTCAACGAAATTACGCCCAAGGCTATTCGCGCGGCCTTCGATAAGCCCCGGCAGGTGGATACCAATCTGGTGGACGCGCAGCAGGCCCGGCGCGTGCTCGATCGCATCGTGGGCTACAAAGTTTCTCCCATTCTTTGGAACAAAGTCCGCCGCGGACTCTCTGCCGGGCGCGTGCAGACCGTGGCGTTGCGCCTGATCGTCGAACGCGAGCAGCAAATTCGCGCGTTCATCCCGCAAGAATACTGGACGATTCATGCGATGCTGGATGCCGGCCAGCCCCCGCTCTTCGAAGCCAAGCTCTTCAAACACAAAGGCGAAGACATCGAAGTAAAGAACCAGGAAGCCGCGGACAAGATTGTCGCTGCGGTGAGCAAAGCCAAATGGCAGGTGGCGAGCGTTGCGCAGAAAGAAAAGAAGCGCAATCCGCCGCCGCCGTTCACGACGTCGAAATTGCAGCAGGCTGCGTATAACCGGCTGCGCTACACGGCCAAGCGCACGATGTCCCTGGCACAGAAGCTTTATGAAGGCGTGGAACTTGGTGACGAAGGCTCGGTCGCACTAATCACTTACATGCGCACGGACTCCGTGCACGTATCGAACGATGCCCTGATCCAGGTTCGTGAACTGATTCCCGAACGCTTTGGCACGAACTATCTTCCGGAAAAACCGAACTATTACAAATCGAAGAAGGACGCGCAGGAAGCCCACGAAGCGGTACGTCCCACCGACGCCATGCGCGCGCCGGAAGACGTCCGCAAGTATCTGGACGAAGATCTCTTCAAGCTTTATCAACTGATCTGGCAGCGGTTTGTTGCGTCACAGATGCTCCCCGCAATCTTCGATCAGACAACCATCGACATTTCCGCCGGCGATTACACGTTCCGGGCTACTGGCTCCGTCCAGAAATTCGACGGCTACCTGCGCGTCTATCAGATGCCCGCGTCGATCGCAGATCGCGAGGACGATGAAAAGGACGATGAAGGCGAAGGCCGCGCGCTTCCTCAGGTTGTGGAAGGGCAAACTCTCCGCTTGGACAAGATTCGTCCGGACCAACATTTCACGGAGCCGCCGCCGCGGTTCAACGATGCCACACTGGTGAAAGAACTGGAAGAAGACGGCATCGGGCGGCCTTCGACATATGCTTCGATCATTTCGACGCTCGTCGAGCGCGAATACGTCACCAAGAACCAGGGACGTTTTTCGCCCACCATGCTCGGCGAGCGCGTCAGCACGCTGCTGATCAAAAGCTTCGAAGACATCTTCGACGTCACGTTTACGGCACGGCTCGAGGAAGAGCTCGACGAAATCGAAGAAGGCAAGCTGCCCTGGCGCGAAGCCGTCAAAGAGTTTTGGGAAAAATTCGTCATTGACCTCGATAAGGCCGACGACGAGATGCTTTCCTACAAGGCCGGCATTCCCACAGGGAAAAAATGTGAAAAGTGCGGTCAGGGCGAATTGCTCGAACGCATCAGCCGCCACGGTTTTTTCCTCGGCTGCTCGCGTTATCCCGAATGCGATTTCATTCAGGATCTCTCGCCGGAGACTCCCGAGGAGACCAGCGGCGAACCTAAGACCGAGTATTGCGATAATTGCGGCAAGGAGATGGCCATCAAGCGCGGCCGCTTCGGCACGTTTCTCGCCTGCACCGGTTACCCGGACTGCAAGACCACACGCCGCCTCGTCCAGGGCACGCGCATCGCGCACCAGCCGGATGAGCCGCTAGATGAAAAATGCACACTCTGCGGCAATGGCCTGGTGAAAAAACACGGCCGCTTCGGCGAATTCATCGGCTGCTCCGGCTATCCGAAGTGCAAGTACACACGCCCGATCACCATGGGCATCAAATGCCCGAGGTGCAATGAAGGCGAATTCGTACGCCGCGGAAGCGCCGGCAAAGGCGGCCGCGGACGCCCGCGCATTTTTTACGGGTGCTCGCGTTACCCGGATTGCGATTTCACCACGCCCCACATGCCTATCGCTGAACCGTGCCCGAAGTGCGGCGCGCCATTCATCGTCGAGAAGCGCTCCAAGATCGGCACTGTCCACTCCTGCCTCAAGGAAGGCTGTGATTGGGAAAAGCTGGTTCCCGAAGCGCAGCCGCAGGCGCAACCGGAGGAAGCTCAGGTACCTGTGGCGGCGAAGTCTTGACCCACCTGCATCTGAAGAAACAGCGCCGTGATTTTGCTTCCCGCGGATTTGTCCGCGTCTATACTGTACCCGGGCCTCTCCCCGGGAGCTGTAGCCGCGAATGATTCAAGCGATTGCGAAGTATCTTGAGTACCTTCAGTCGGTGAAGAATTCCTCTCCGCATACGGTTCTGAACTATCGCAGGGACCTCGAACAATTTGTCGCGTATCTATCGCCGCCCGGAGCCCGGCCGCCCGGACTCACCGGAGTTACGCACTCGATGATTCGCGAATTCGTCGCACATCTGCACGATTATGGCCTAAAGAAAAGCTCTATTGCGCGAAAGCTCGCGGCTCTGCGTTCATTCTTCAAGTATTGTGTCCGCGAAGGTCATCTGAAGGAGAATCCCGCGCGTCTCGTTCCGACGCCAAAGTTGCCGAAGCGTATCCCATCCGTGCTTTCGGCCGAAGAGATGAACGGCTTCCTGAATCAGCTCGGTGGGACCGGGCAAGCGGCTCCCGGCCGGGGGAGTTCCAAGAAGAACCGATTGCATCCACACGCCTCGGCCGCGAATCTGCCGGACAAGCAAACTCATTCCGTGAGGGCTGGAGAAGGCCTGCTCCTTCGCCGTGACCGGGCGCTTCTGGAACTTCTGTATGCCGCGGGCTTGCGCGTTAGCGAACTCACCGGCCTCAATCTTGCCGACATGGAGCAAAAGGAACGTATTCTTCGCGTCCGCGGCAAAGGCAGCAAGGAACGCATCGTTCCTTATGGGGCTAAGGCCCAGGAAGCCCTGGAAAAATACTGGCCGGTGCGCGAACAGCTTCTGCAGCAAACGGACCGGACTGGCGGCAGGCAGGACCCGCACGCTGAAGCGATCTTTCTCAATTATTCAGGGCGGCGGCTGACGCAGCGCTCCGTCGGGCGCATCGTCAAGAAATACGTGCGCATCGCCAACGTCAATTGGGACCTGCATCCGCATTCTTTGCGTCACGCGTTCGCCACGCATCTGCTTGCCGATGGCGCCGATCTTCGCGCCATCCAGGAACTTCTTGGCCACCAGTCCCTCTCGACCACACAGAAATACACACATGCCTCCATTCGCCAGTTGATGGACATCTACGACAAGGCGCACCCGCACGCCTGATTCCTGCATCTATTCCAGTTTGTCGAGCGCCAGTGCTGAGTTACGCTTGGGAGCCGTTAGATATTGAATATGCGACTGCGAACCGCGTTCTCGATTGCGCTTTGTCTTCTGGGATGCGCGGCTCTATCATTTCCCGCCAGCGCGCAGGGGAATTACGAAATCCAGGTGTATCCATACGAAACAGTCGCGCCTCGCCATACCATGGTTGAGCTCCATTCCAATTTCACATTTCAAGGTTCCAAATCCACTGATGACGGCACGCTGCCTACGAACCACCAGTTGCACGAAACTATCGAAATCACGCACGGCTTCAATGACTGGTTCGAGACGGGGTTTTATATTTTCACTTCCGTCAAGAACAGCCAGGGCTGGGATTACGTTGGCAGCCACATTCGGCCCCGCGTGCGCGTTCCACCGAAGTGGCACTGGCCGGTCGGCGTCAGCCTCTCGAACGAACTCGGCTGGCAGAGCCGCCGCTACTCAGCGGACACTTGGACGTGGGAAATTCGTCCCATCATCGATAAGCAACTCGGCCGGTGGTATCTTTCCTTCAATCCCACGTTTGACCGGTCGTTTCATGGGCCGGGCGTGAATCAGGGGCTCGTGTTCTCGCCCAACTTCAAGTTCAGCTACGATTTCACGAAAAAAATTGCGGGAGGCATCGAGTATTACGGCTCGTTGGGTCCAGTCACGGGCTTCGACCCCATCAGCCAGCAGCAACAGCAAGTTCTCCCCGCCATTGACCTGAATCTCTCGCCCAAATGGGAAGTCAATTTTGGGGTGGGTGTGGGAGTGACACGCGCCACGGACCACTTGCTTGCCAAGATGATTCTCGGCTACCGTTTCGACTTCTGAGGCGTCTTTTATCAGGAGTCACCAGGAGCAGGCATGGCCTATCAACTTGCACAGATTAATATCGGCCGCCTCGTCGCCCCCATTGATGATCCCAAGATTGCAGAGTTTGTCGCTCAGCTGGACCCCATCAACGCGCTCGCGGACCAAGCTCCGGGCTTTGTCTGGCGGCTCCAGTCGGGATCGGGCAACGCCACGGACATCCCGTACAACGACGATCCCTCCATTATGGTCAATATGTCGGTGTGGGAGTCCCTGGAGGCGTTACGGAATTATGCCTACAAGTCGGAGCACATGAAGGTACTTCGCGATCGTGCGAAGTGGTTCGTAAAGATGGACAAGCCGATCTATTGTCTCTGGTGGATTCCGGCCGGCCACATTCCTTCTGTGGCCGAAGGTCGCGAGCGGCTCGAACATTACCAGGAACACGGCGCGACACCGTATTCCTTCTGGTTTTCGCAGGAATTTCCCCAGCCTACCGACGAGGGCGTTTGCGTCTAGAGAGTTTGCTTCTTGTAAGGATGTGAAAATGAAAACGGCTGGCAGCGGAGCTGTCAGCCGTTTCTGATTTCTGTTCTATGATTCTTGGCAGTTAGTGATGCCCGCCTCCGTGGCCTCCACCACCGCCATGGAATCCACCGCCACCGCCGTGGAAACCTCCACCACCACCATGGAAACCTCCACCGCCACCGTGAAACCTGTCGCCTCCATGAAACCCACCACCGCCATGGAAGCCACCGTTACCGCGGAAGCCTTCGTGTACAAATCCGCGGCCGCCATAGCCATAGCCACCACGACCGTAATAGCCCCTGCCGTAGTAACCACGACCATAGAAGCCGTGACCGTAGTATCCATGGAACCACGGGCCAGCTCCGATGAAGACTCCGTCTAGGAACCAATCCGGGCCGTAATAACCGTAAGGCGCGCAAGCGTATGGGTGATAGTCATAGTAGCCATACGCGCAAACGGGAGCCGGGCCAACATATCCGTACGCTGGGCCAACTCCAACGCCCACGACAACTCTCTGTGCGTGCGCGAACGATGCCGAACCCAAAGTGATGCCGAGCAAAGCAAGAACCCTTAAATAACGCATGTTTGGACCCCTTCTAAAGTCCAATGCTGCAAAAACCCTCACCATCATTAGATGCCTTAGGTCTCGCCCGGGGCATCCACTCAACTAAACCCTTGGTAGGCCAAATAGTTGTAATCCGATTCCCTGGACACTGTGCGCGAAGATGCTGCGCGCCAAAACTGGCGTCCGGTCAATCTCCTTTCGAGACGGGGCATCCTATTGATTCAATTGGACCTAAGTCAATCATAATTGCATTTCGACGCCCGTAATGTGAGGATTCTTCCCGCGTTGGTACATGTGATGAATGCAGGAATTGAGCCACTCAAACCGATCCTCACCGCCGATCTGTTCCCGAAGCTGGATGGCCTGCTTCTTGGCCTTTTGCGCTCCCTTGTTCCGGCGGATTGGGAAAAGCAAACTGTTTCGCCCAGCTGGAAAGTCAAGGATGTGGCCGCGCATCTTCTGGACACGGCGCTTCGTGGAGTTTCCATGGGTCGCGACGGGTATATGGCTGAGAGTCCGGCAATCAACTCTTCCGCTGATCTGGCGGCCTTCATCAACCGCTTGAATCGCGAGGGCGTCACGGTATATCGCCGGCTCAGCCCGGCAGTCCTCATTACTCTGATGGAAGTCGCCGTCAAATCATTGGCGGAATTGCACGCTTCTCGCGACCCTGACGCAATGGCTCCCTTTGGCGTCAGTTGGGCCGGCGAGGAAAAATCCGCAAACTGGTTTCATACTGCGCGGGAATTCACCGAGCGCTGGCATCACCAGCAGCAGATTCGTCTCGCTGTGGACAAGCCGGGCATCATTACCCGCGAGCTGTACTTTCCTGTTCTGGATTGTTTTCTGCGCGCTCTTCCTTTCGCGTATCGCAGCATCTCCGCGAAGCCCGGAACGTACGCCCAGATCATCATTTCAGGGGAATGTGGCGGCAGTTGGTATCTTTATCGCGATGGTAAAACGTGGCAACTCATCGAAAAGCCGTTCGGCGAAAAAGCTTCCGAGACGATCATTCCCCAGGAAATCGCCTGGCGCATCTTCACCAAAGGCATCAGCCGCGAATCCGCTTTAGAACAGGTGTGCGTGTCCGGTAACGGAGATCTGGGCGTGCACGTCCTCAACATGGTCTCTATCGTCGCGTAACCCTGAGAACCGACGTGGTATTGTGCATTTTGTCGCGATTTCGTTCGTTGACGATTCGACCGAAGAACCTCTATAATTAGGGTTTGTCTTTAGCGCTTGGAGGACAGATGTACGCCGTTATTCAGACCGGGGGAAAGCAATATCGCGTCGCGCCCGGCGACACCATCCGCATTGAGCGGGTTGATGGCAAGGTAGGGGAAAAGGTCAACTTTGGCTCCATCTTGGCCGTCCATACGGACGACAAGAAGGTCCTATTGGGCGCCGATGCCGGTAAGGCTTCCGTAACCGGCAAGATCATCCAGCAAGGGCGCGCCAAGAAAGTCACGGTGCTCAAGTTCAAGAAGACCAATCAGTACAAGATTCAGCGCGGCCACCGGCAGAACTACACGGCCGTGCAGGTCAGCGATATTAAGCTGTAAAACTCTCACATTCCGCCGGGATTGCAGCCGGCGCTTATTCTTGAAAAGGATTACGTCATGGCACATAAGAAGGGCGGCGGCTCCTCGACAAACGGCCGCGATTCACACGGCCAACGGCTGGGCGTCAAGCGTTTCGGCGGGCAGCTCGTCAACGCAGGCACGATTCTGGTGCGTCAGCGCGGCACCAAGCACCAGGCGGGAGAAAACGTCGGCCAGGGCAAGGACGACACGCTCTTTGCGCTCGTGACCGGTTTTGTGAAGTTTGAAGATAAGGGCCGTCACGGCCGCTTTATCAGCGTCAAGCCAGCAGAGCAAGCCAAGTCCGCCGCGAACTAGCGGCGCTCTGGAGCTGCATTTTGCGAGGGGGGATTTAGTAAGCCCTTCTTCGCTTCCGCGGTCCGGCCACATTGGACCGCGTTTTTCTTTTCAGCGCCGCTATTGGCTGGTAATGCAGTCTAAACGGCCGGTTAATTCTTACGGAGTTTTATTCCTGTGTTCGTTGATGAAGCCAAAATATTCGTGAAGGCCGGCGACGGCGGCAACGGCTGCGTGGCCTTTCGGCGCGAAAAATATGTTCCTCGCGGTGGACCCTCCGGCGGCGACGGGGGCCATGGCGGCAGCATCTATCTGGAAGCCAATCCAAACGACAATACCCTGCTTCGCTACCGTTACAATCGCGAATTCAAGGCCGATCGCGGCCGCCACGGCGAAGGCTCGAACCGCACCGGGCATTCCGGCCAGGACATGATCCTGCAAGTTCCCGTCGGCACGCTGGTGTTTGACGAGCAAGGCGCGACCATCGCCGACTTTGCCACCGCGAGCCAGCGCGTCCTTATCGCGCACGGCGGACGCGGCGGACGCGGCAATCAACACTTTGCCAAGCCCTGGCACCAGGCCCCGCGCGAACACGAGGACGGATTCCCCGGTGAGGAGCGGCATCTTCGCCTCGAACTGAAACTTCTGGCAGATGTCGGCCTGGTCGGTTATCCCAACGCGGGCAAGTCCACTTTGATTTCCGTAATTTCCGCAGCGCGTCCCAAGATTGCCAACTATCCGTTCACCACGCTCGAGCCCAATCTCGGCGTCGTCAACGCCGACGGCGGCACCGGCGGGCACGGCACCGAGCTTGGCCGCACTTTCGTTGTCGCCGACCTGCCTGGCCTCATTGAAGGTGCGCACTTGGGCGCGGGCCTCGGCATCCGTTTCCTGCGCCACGTCGAGCGCACCCGCCTGCTTGTTCACCTGATTGACACGAGCGACTCCAACGCCGATGACCCGGTCCATTCGTTCGAGATCATCAACGGTGAGCTCGAAGCCTTTAGCGCGTCACTCATGGAAAAACCGATGATTGTCGTCGCCACTAAGCTCGACGCCACAACTGATACCAGGCGCCTTAACGCTCTTCGTGACTTCTGCAAGCGGCGCAACGTTGAATTTCACTCCATTTCTGCTGTCGCCGGTGACGGTGTGAAAGACCTGGTCCGTTCCATCGCTGATGCGCTGGACAAAATCCCGCGCGCTGCCCACGATTCCTCTCTCGACGCTCCGGCTGACAAGGGCGAAGACAAGCAACCGCTGACTGCGCCTGTTGACCGCTCGGCGGTCGCCACCAACAAAGAACAAGATTCGTGAGAGAATTGCATATATCGTCCGTGGCCTTGATTCGATCCGGGTCGCCGGCACTTTCTTGGGAGCGTCATTGACCACCGCGCAAGCGCACCGCACTGCCGCAAAACATCATCCTCGCCGCATCGCGATTTTCGGCGGTTCGTTTGACCCAATCCACAACGGCCATCTTTCCGTCGCCCGCGCCGCCGACCGGCGTTTCAATTTCGACGAACTCCACTTCATTCCCGCGAGCCGGCCGCCGCACAAGCTGAAGCAGCACCTCGCGCCGTTTCCCCACCGCTTTGCTATGGTTTCGCTCGCTTGCACTGAACATCCCCACTTCGTTCCCTCGCTTGCCGAAGCCGGTGAGGATTTCAGCGGCACGCAGCTTCACTATTCCGTGGACACCGTGCGTTATTTTCGTCACGTTTACCACGGTGACCGGCTCTTTTTCATCATTGGCGCCGACGCATTCCTGGATATCCCCATGTGGAAGGAATATGAAACCCTGCTCACGCTTTGTGATTTCATCATCGCCAACCGCCCGGGCATACGCCCGGAAGCCCTCCGCCTCGTCATTCCGCCGGACGTGATAGCGCGGCCCGATGCAAAAAAAGAGGCTGAGCCTCCTTCTCAAGTCGTCGCGCAACTCCACAAAACCACCATTTATCTGCTCGAAAACGTTTCCAGTGATGTTTCCGCCACCGACGTCCGCCGCCAGGCGCACCGGGGTCAGTCTATCCATGGGCTTGTTTCCGCGCGCGTCGAGGAATACATTCTTAAGCAGGGCCTATACCGGGATCTCAAATGAAATTCGAATCCTTGCCCCAGGGTGTCCGCCTCGCCGCTGAAGCCGCACAAGAAAAGAAAGCCGCGGGCATTACTGTGCTCGACCTCAGGGCCGCCGGCGCTTTCACCGATTATTTCGTGGTCTGCACGGGCTTCAGCACCCCGCAGGTCCAGGCCATCTGCACTGAAATCGAGGCGCAACTCCATAAAAATCTCGGCCGCTCGCCCGAGCATCGCGAGGGACATCGCTCCGCCGAATGGGCCCTGCTCGATTTCGGCGGCTTTGTCGTCCACGTCTTCAGCGAGCAGGCCCGCCGTTACTACGATCTCGAACGCCTGTGGCGCATGGCCCCTAAGCTCGAACTCCCCGACCAGCCCGATGGTCCTTCCTCCGGTCGGGACATGCATGATTCTGCCTTCGGGCAGGAACACTTTTCCGGTGAATCCTTTTCCAGCCGGCCGCGGAGTGGGCGCTCGCAGCAATGACCGCGGAACGATTGCCGTGGATCTCCGCCGATCCCGCGTCGCTCCATCTCCTTGAACTCGCCCACAAAGTCGCTGCCGCTCCCGCCACTCTCTTGATCACCGGTGAAAGTGGCAGCGGCAAGGACCACCTCGCTCGCCTGGTTCATGAACTCGGGCCGCGCCGCGACGCGCCGTACCTGAAGATTGATTGCGCCAGCCTTCCTCCGCAGCTCGTCGAAAGCGAACTTTTCGGCCACGAACGCGGCGCTTTTACCGGCGCGGTCGAACGCAAACTCGGCCGCTTCGAACTCGGCGGCAACGGCACTATCGTTCTCGATGAAGTCGCCGCGCTCTCGCCTGGGGCGCAGGGAAAGCTTCTTCGAGTTTTACAGGAGCGCACGTTTGAACGTCTTGGCGGCACGGAAACCTTGCGCATCGAAGCCCGCCTGATTGCCCTCACCAATGTCGATCTTCCCGTCGCTGTGAAGTCCGGCAGCTTTCGCGAAGACCTTTATTTCCGGCTGAACGTTCTCAGTCTTGAGGTTCCTCCTCTCCGCGGGCGCCGCGCCGATATTCTTCCTCTCGCCGATCATCTGCTCGCAACCATTCGCTCCGTCCACGGCCGTCCCCACGCACTACTGAGCGATTCGGCGCGCCGCATGCTCACGGCCTACTCTTGGCCCGGGAATGTCCGTGAACTCCGCAACGCGCTCGAGCGCGCCGTGGTTTTCTCCGGTTCCGGCGGCAGCGCAGCGCCCGGCAAGAGCGACATCCTCGAGCCCGAAAATTTTCCGGATAGTGTGGGCGCCGCCGCGCCCGGCGCTGCGAGCCCGGTCGTTGGCTTCCGCTCCCTCGAGGAAGTCGAGCGCGAAGTTATCGCTGCGACCCTCGAAGCCACGCATTACCAGATCAGCCGCTCCGCCGAAGCTCTTGGCATCAGCCGCAAGACCCTCCTCGAAAAGCGCAAGAAGTATGGGCTCAAGTGAAGCTGCGTCTTCTCATGCTCGGCAAAACCCGCCGTCCTGAGATGCGCGCTGTCCTCGACGACTATGTGAAACGCATCGGCCGATCGTGCCCCATCGAAATCACCGAAGTCCGCGACGGTGATGCCGCTCTGAAAAAGCTCGATGCCGATCGCGCCGCCACTGTCGTCCTTCTCGATGCCGCCGGAAAGAACCTGGATTCGAACGCCCTCGCCAAATGGCTCGGCGAACTTCGCGACCGCGGCACGCGCGAACTCATCTTCGTGTGTGGCGACGCCGATGGCTTCCCCGAAGCGCTTCGCCGGCGGCCCCACCAGAAACTCTCCCTCAGCGCCATGACTTTTTCTCACGAACTCGCCCGCGTCGTGCTCGCCGAGCAGCTCTACCGCGCCTTCGCCATTCTCTCCGGCAGCCCCTATCCGAAATAACCTGCCTGGTGCAAACTAAGAGCACCATGTCCGTCCACATTTCCCCCGACACAAATCGCCCCTCTATTACCATCGAAATCCCACTCGAGAATCCTCTCCCCGATTACGATCTTCTCCAACTCGAGCAGCCCACGCCCCGCGATGTGGACGCCGTCCTTGTCTCGCAGGGTTTCCGCGACCTCGTTGATGACGCCCGCGGCGTCCTCATGGATCTCCTCGCCCATCCTCCCTACCAGGCGAACTCTCCGGAACACGCCAACCTCGATTTCACTCACTCCGCCCCGCTGCCATTCGAATTGACGCAACTCACTGGCGCGATCTGCCCCGGTGGTGATGAGAGCTACCGCCCCGGCTTATGGATCGTTCTCCGAGACCCGCACGCCAAGCCGGGAACCTCACTTCCTCAGGCCACGCAGGAGCGTATCGCCCGCATCGTTGCCGAACTCGTTAAACGCCTCCAGCTCGCGTAGAAAGGTCTTTTTTGCAAGAAGAGAGTTAAGGGCGATTGTTAGTACGCGGGACCCGGTTGGTAATCTACGCAGGTACATTTTCGATTTCCAGGGTGTGACCAACCTGATGTGAATCCTGTCGTTGGATCTTTTTGCAGCGTCGAGAAATTCCGCAAGTTCCTGCACGGTCATTTGCACACCTGCATCGACGTATAGTACAGGCAAATAGCGCTCTTTTAAGATCATTGCCAGTCGTGCAGACAGATGATTAGGGGATACTGATTCCGAGTTTAACCGTAGCGTATGGTTGGCAGCGATGTGGAGCACGAGCGGGATATGATGCTCACACTCCTCAGGAGGGACCCAGTTGCCAGTCTCCAAAAAGAATCCACTAAGACGAGGAGATCGAAAGTGTTGCTCAAGTCGGATCGCCAGAACCACAAAGAAGACTATGACGATGAACCGATGGAGTAATTTCCTGTGCATGGGGATTCACAATCACAACTTGATGCTTTATCGGTCGAGGTAGTTGCCAGAGGGTGCTCTCTCGCTTGACGTTTCCCAGCCAACTCCGCAAACTCTAAAACTTCGCCACGGCGCGGCTGTTGAGCCCGCGGCACGATCAACCGATATGCCGGAAGAAAAAGGACTCCTCATCGTCTACACCGGGCCGGGCAAGGGCAAGACCACCTGCGCGCTTGGCACCGCCTTCCGCGCCGTCGGCCAGGGCTTGCGCGTGCTAATGGTCCAGTTCATCAAGGGTTCCTGGCACTACGGCGAGCTTGACGCCGCCAAAATGCTCGGCGACGACAAATTTGAAATCCGTCCCATGGGCCGCGGCTTCGTCAAAATCGGCGGCGCCGAAACCGATCCTGCAGACATCAAGCTCGCGCAAGAATGCTGGCAAGCTGGCCGCGACGCCATCTATAGCGGCAAATACGACCTCGTCGTCCTCGACGAAATCAACTACACCATCAGCTACAAAATGCTCGACGCCGACGAAGTCGTCGAGGCCCTCAAGAATCGCCCCGAGCGTGTCCACGTCATCTGCACGGGGCGCAACGCACATCCCAAGCTCGTCGAGCTTGCCGACCTCGTCACCGAGATGCGCGAGGTGAAACACCCCTACACCAAGGGTATACTGGCTCAGCGGGGGATCGACTATTAGCACTGTGATTGCAGGGCTCGCCGGCTTTCAACTTTAAACTTTCGACTGTCAACTTTTCCATGGCCTGGTTCAAACGCGACAAAAAATCGATCGAGCAAAGCACCCCGCCCGAAGAGCGCCGGGTGCGCACCGAAGGCCTGTGGGTCAAATGCGAGTCCTGCCGTAATATCGTCTTCCGCAAGGACCTCGAAGCCAATCTCTTCGTCTGCCCCAAGTGCCAGTTCCATTTCAAAATGAATTCCAAGCAGCGCCTCGAAATGCTGCTCGACGGCCGCTGGACCGAGCACGACGCGGGCATGACCTCCACCGACCCGCTCAAGTTCGTGGACACCAAGCCCTACGCCGCGCGCCTCAGGGAAGCCAAGAAAAAACTCGGCATGAATGACGCCGTTATTACCGCGGAAGGCCAGCTCAGCGGCCGGCCCGTCGTCATGTGCGCCATGGAGTTTGGTTTCATCGGCGGCTCCATGGGCGCGGTGGTTGGTGAAAAAGTCACTCGCGGCATCGAGCTCGCCATCGAAACCCGCCAGCCGTTCATCGCCGTCTCCTGCTCCGGCGGCGCGCGCATGATGGAAGGCACCATCAGCCTCATGCAACTCGCCAAAGTTTCCGCCGCTCTTGCCAAGCTCGACGATGAAAAGCTCCCCTACATCTCGGTGCTCACTGACCCCACCACCGGCGGCGTCACCGCCAGCTTCGCCATGCTTGGCGACCTTAACATCGGCGAACCCGGCGCGCTCATCGGTTTCGCCGGCCCGCGCGTCATCGAGCAAACCATCCGCCAAAAACTCCCCGAGGGTTTTCAGCGCTCCGAATTTCTGCTTGAACACGGTTTCCTTGACGCCGTCGTCCACCGCAAGGACCTCAAGTCCTTCATCGCCAGCTCCCTCGATTTGCTCCTGAGCTGAGATGAATTACGAGGCCTCGGTCCGGTACTTGCTCTCCCTCGGCCGCGAATTGGCCGCCCCAACGCAGGCCGCCGCCGCAAAATTTGATCTCGAAAACATCACTATTCTCGCCGACCGCCTCGGCCGCCCGGACCGTGCCTATCCAACCGCTCACATTGCCGGCACCAACGGCAAGGGCTCAACCGCCGCGTTCCTCGAATCGATCCTTCGTCACGCCGGCTTTCGAACGGGACTGAATACCTCACCCCACCTCGAAAGAATCAACGAACGCATCCGCATCAACGGTGACGAGATCAACGACGAAGCCTTCGCCGAAACTTTCACTAGCATTCAACTCTTGACCGAAGAACTCCTGGCCGCCGCCAAACTTCGCGCCCATCCCACTTATTTCGAGTGCGTCACGGCCATGGCCTTTCAGCATTTTGCTCGTCAGCGCGTTGAGTTCGCCGTGTTCGAAGTCGGCCTCGGCGGCCGCCTCGATGCCACCAACATTCTTTCACCCGTTGTCACCATCATCGCGCGTATCGATTTCGACCACGAAAACTTCCTCGGCCACTCTTTGCGTGAAATCGCCGCCGAAAAGGCCGGAATCCTCAAGCCCGGCGTTCCACTCGTCCTCGCCGAACAACCTCCGGAAGCCCGCGAAGTGATTCTTGCCCGCGCCACGGAACTCGGGTCTCCTTCCATCGAACCGGCGCAGGCCTTTCGCGTCGACCGCGAATCCATGGAAGAAGGCCGCGTACGCGCGCGCATCCGCGAAACTGACTCCGGCAAAGGCTTCGAAATCGCCCCGAGCCTCCCAGGCCGCTTCCAGCTTCAGAACGCCTTGAACGCCGTCGCCGCCGCTCGGCTCCTTCAAAACCGAGGCTTTCGAATTTCCGATGAAGCCTTAGCCGACGGAATCGCCAACACCATTTGGCCCGGCCGCCTCGAAAAATTGCAATCTGCCCCTGACGTTTACCTGGACGGCGCACACAATCCCGGTGCCGCCCGCGAGCTCGCCCATTTCCTCGAGCAGAATTTCTCCGGCCGCAAAATCTGGCTGCTCTACGCTGCCCTTCGCGACAAAGCCGTTGACGAAGTCGCTGGCTTGCTCTTCCCGCACGCCGCGGAAGTCATCTTCACCGCGCCGCGCACCGTGCGCGCCGTCTCCGCCACCCAGCTTGCGGAGATTACCGGTCATCATGCCGCGCGTTACTCCGTGATCCCCGACGCCGAGCGCGCCCTCGACCATGCCCTGGCGCACGCCGCGCCCGAAGACGCCATTTTCATTACCGGCTCGCTCTATCTAGTCGGCCAGCTCCGCCACTATTGGAAACAGCGCGCGCAAGTCGCCACGCGCTGAAGTCGCGCTGTCGCGTGGGCTTCAGCCCCGCGGTGTCTTGCTTTTCGATTATGGCCACACTCGATATCGGCGGTAGAATATCGCCCTCAGGATTCGTTCGAGTCTTTGTAGCGCCGGCTTCCCAGCCGGCATTCTTTCTTTACACGACGGATGGTTATGCTGCCAAAGAAGCCCAAAGGTTTGAGACATGCAGCCAAGGAAGGTGGGTCGAACACTCATCCTCTCGTCGGCATCATCATGGGCTCCGGCTCCGACTGGGACACCATGAAATTCGTCTCCAAGACGCTCGGCGAGCTCGGTGTTCCACATGAAACACGCGTCGTCTCCGCGCATCGCACGCCCGACCTGCTCTTCAAGTACGCTTCCAACGCCGAAAAGCGCGGCATCGAAGTCATCGTCGCCGGAGCCGGCGGCGCCGCTCATCTTCCCGGCATGACCGCCTCAAAAACGGTTCTGCCGGTCCTCGGCGTCCCCGTCGAATCGAAAACATTGAAAGGTCTCGATTCGCTCCTCTCGATTGCTCAAATGCCCAGCGGCGTTCCGGTCGGCACGCTCGCCATCGGCAAGTCTGGTGCGGTCAACGCCGCGCTTCTCGCCGCCGCCATCCTCGGTGTGAAGCATCCCGCCATCCGCGAAGCCTTCCGCAAATTCCGCACCGACCAGACCGGCCGCGTCCTCGCCAACCCGGACCCCTCTGTCGCTCCGTCTGCAGCGAAGAAGAAAGGCAAGCACGCGTGACCATCGGCATCCTCGGCGGCGGACAGCTCGGCTACATGCTAGCTCTCGCGGGCTATCCCCTCGGCTTGCATTTCCGCTTTCTCGACCCCTCTCCCGAAGCTCCCGTGGGCCGCATTGCCCAACGCGTCACTGCCGATTACACCGACCAAGCCGCGCTTGAAAAGTTCGCGAGCGGCCTTGAGCTGGTCACCTACGAATTTGAAAACGTTCCCGTCGAAGCCGCTAATTTTCTCGCCGAGCGCGTTCCCGTCTATCCTCCGCCCGCCGCTCTCAAAGCCGCGCAGGACCGCCTCGCTGAGAAAAATCTCTTCCGCAAGCTCGGCGTCACCACCGCTGAATTTGCCGGCGTCTCTAATTCTGCCGAACTCGATTCCGCCCTAAAAACGCTCGGCCTTCCCGCCGTTCTGAAAACCTCTCGCATGGGCTATGACGGCAAAGGCCAGTGGATTCTTCGCACCACGCAGGATGTCGCCAAAGCCAAGTCCGAGATGCCTCGCGCAGAATTCATCCTTGAGCGTTTTGTCCCCTTCACTCGCGAACTCTCTGTCCTCGCCGTCCGCTCTCGAAACGGAGAAACCGCCATTTATCCGCTAGTGGAAAACCACCACCGCAGCGGCATCCTCCGGCTCTCCATCGCGCCCGCGCCACGCCTTGACCCGACCATCCAGCACGCTGCCGAAAACGTCGCCCACCGCGTCCTAGAATCTCTGAAATACGTCGGAGTCCTCGCTATCGAATTTTTCGAGCATCGGGGCGAGCTCCTCGCCAACGAGCTGGCTCCGCGCGTCCACAATTCCGGCCATTGGAGCATCGAAGGAGCCGTCACCAGCCAGTTTGAAAATCATCTCCGCGCCGTCCTCGGTCTCCCGCTCGGCTCCACAGGGCTCACCGGCCACTGCGCCATGCTCAATCTGATTGGCGACCTCCCCGAATCCGCCGAAGTCCTCGCCGTTCCCGACGCCCACCTCCATCTCTACGGCAAATCACCGCGCCCCGGCCGCAAACTTGGCCACGTCACCCTCCGCGCCGCTTCCCCCGAACGCCTCGCCCTCCGCCTCTCTGAACTCCCCGCCTTCTTCCACCGCCCCGACTTCTGCCTCGACGCCGCCCTCGCCCCCTCCGCCTCCCTCCGCGCCTGATCGCTGTCCATATTGTTTTCATGCCTCGACCGAATCTTTGGCAGTCGTAGTGGCGGGTCTTCAGACCCGTTCCTTTTCCTTGCGGCCTCCTTAGAGCTAGCCTGTCTGCATGCCGATTCACCTCCTCAAGGTTGCCGCCCTCCCGCCCGGATGCTACGATTTGGTGTTCCATGACCCCTGCTAATCCCCAACTGAGCACCGCCAACCGCCCGCGTGTGGGCATCCCCTGGCGCACTTCTCACGAGGAAGCCAACCGGATCACCAACAAGCTTCAGTATTACTTCGCCGCCGTCACCACCGCCGATGGCGAGCCCGTCCCTGTGTCTCTCCAACTTTCGCCATACGAGCTCGCCGCCCAGGTGAAAGATTTGGACGCCTTCGTTCTCCCCGGCGCCCCCACCGACGTGAATCCGGCGCTCTACCGCGCCGCGCGCCACGCAAAGACGCACGACGCCGACGCCAAACGCGAAAAGACCGATTTCGCCATCCTCGAGCACGCTTTCGCGTCCGGCAAACCTGTCTTAGCCATTTGCTACGGCTGCCAGAGCCTTAACGTCTGCCTCGGCGGCACGCTCTACCAGGACATCGCCACCGAACTGCACACCCAGATTGCGCACAGCAGGGAAGGCCTTCCGCCTGATGCGCGCGACCCAGTCCATCCCGCTCGGATCGAGCCAGGCGGCGAAATCTCTCAACTTGCGGCCATTTCCGGCCACGCAAATCAAAACGGCGCATTCGACGTCCAAATCAATACTTCGCATCACCAATCCGTCCGGGATTTGGGCCATGGCTTACGCCTCGCCGCTATCGCCCCCGATGGTGTGATCGAAGCCGTCGAGCACGAGCCACGCAAGCACTGGGTGGTCGGCGTGCAGTGGCATCCGGAGCGAATGAAGGGCGACGCCCTGGCGGCAGCGCTGTTTCGCGCGCTAGTGCACGCAACGCGCGCGGCCGCCGCGCGCCGCTAACGCCGAGGGTTTTTTCAAGTTTCTAATTTCGATTTTCGAGTTTCCACTTACGGGGGGTTCATGATTTCTCTCGCAGGCAAGGCGGCACTCATTACCGGCGGTTCTCGCGGAATCGGCGCCGCAGCCGTCAAACTTTTCGCGCAGGCCGGCGCCGACGTGGTTTTCAACTACGCCAAAGCCAAGGACGCCGCGCTCCAGGTTCAGCAGGAAGCCGGCAAGCACGGCACCCGCGTGGAAGCATTCAAAGCCGACGTTGGCAAGCATGCCGACAACCAGAAACTTGTCGAGCACACCATCGCCCGCCTCGGCCGCCTGGACATTCTCGTGGCCAATGCCGGCGCCTGGAACCTTGAAGATCTCCCCATCGAGAAAATGTCCGAAAAGCAGTGGGACGACATGATCCGCATCAACCTCAAGAGCGTCTACTCCATCATCCACTTCACTGTCCCCCACATGATCAAGCAAAAGTCCGGCAAAATCATTCCCATCAGCTCGACAGCCGGGCAGCGTGGCGAATCCTTCCACACCCACTACGGCGCATCCAAAGGGGGCATCATCAGCTTCACCAAGGGCCTCGCCGCCGAACTTGCCCGGCACAATATTCTCGTGAACTCCGTCGCTCCCGGCTGGGTCGCCACGGACATGTCCAATCCGGTTCTGGAAACGAAAGCAGGCCAGAAAATGGCTTCCTCGGTCATTCCTCTTGGTCGCGCCGCCACTGCTGAAGAAATCGCCGGCCCCATCCTCTTCGTTGCTTCGGACCTGGCCAACTTCATGACCGGCGAAATCATCAATGTAAATGGAGGCTCGGTCCTGTGCGGATAAAGCTCGTCACTGTTGCTTTCGCCATTTGCTTTGCGGGCGCGTTGTTGGCTTCACAAGCTTCCGCGCAGAATCCGGACACCATGATGCCGGAGCAGAGCATCGCCAAGGGCAAGCAGATTCTCTCTGATCTGATCAACGCTCTAGGCGGCCCGGGCTACACGGAAGTCCATGAAAGCCTGTGCCAGGGACGCCGCGTGCTTTTCGGTCACAATGGCGAGCCCGTCGGCAACATCGAGTTTGCGGACTACCGCCGATACCCGGACAAGGACCGCACGGAGTACATCGGCAAGGGCCGCCACACGATTCTCCCGTTTCTGATAGGCGTCGACGGCTTGGATTGGTCCCACGGCGGTATCGTCATCACCCTCTATAACGGCGATCAAGGCTGGACTTTCGATCGCAGCGGCGTCAACGAATTGCCGGCTACCTCCATCAGCGATTTTCAGGAGCAGGTCAAGCGCAACGTCGACAATCTCCTGCGGCTGCGCCTCAACGAGCCGGGCATGGCCATCCGCTTCGGCGGCAACGATACAGTGGACCTCAAGCAAGTGGACTGGGTCGAGATCGCGGACAGCCAGGAGCGCAGGTTTCGCCTTGCTGTTGACCGCTCCACTCACCTTCTGATTCGCAGTTCGGTCACCACCAAGGACGAGGAAACCCAGCAGTACAACGAAGACGTCTCCATCTATACGAATTACCAATTGAAGGACAGCGTTTGGACACCGCTACAGGTTTCCCGAGAACACAACGGTCGCCGTTCCGTCCAAATCTTCCATGACACATGCAAATACAATCCCGGCTTTTCCGACGAACTCTTCGATAAATCGTCCCTTTCCAAGCAGGGTTCCCAATCCCTGGCCAGAAAGAGCAAGAACTAGGAAAGTCAGACGACCATGGAAAACACTTTCTCTTCCCGGTCATCCATCTGTTACTGAAAAGGCTACCAGGAAAGACGCAACCTGACCTGAGGACGACGTTAGGTTTCCATTTGTTACATTTCTACCCATTTCTTGCCGCTTGTAATTTAGGATATAGTGGTCTGGCCCAAGAAAGTACTATGTTTAGCACCAGTTGCGTTCGGCTGTCCCTGGCATCGCAACTGCATCAAAATGGTCTCTGGATCGCCCTTACGCTGGACCCTGCTCCAACGTTCGAATGAGGTAACCATCTTGTTCAGGAGTGCCACACCCTCTCGCACTCGTCGCAGGCGCATTGGCGGCTTCAGCATGGTGGAATTGGTTGTTTCGATGTCCGTGCTTCTCATTTTGACGGCGATTGCGATTCCCAGCCTGATGCACTCGCTTCGAGCGTACCAGCTCAATGACACGGCCGGTCGCCTGTCCGACATGTTGAAATTCACACGATTCGAGGCGGTTCGCCAGAACAAGCAGATAAACTGCCAGATCAAACAGTTCGGCAACGATTGGGTTGTCTGGACGACTCCAAATGGCAACACAGCTCCTCTTAACATCGAGAAGCAGCTTCACATCGCCGGATTTGCAGCGCTCCTGCCATCGAGCGGATTGCCTGGTCAGGCCCCGATTTGCAACAAGCTCTTTAATAATGGCGGGCCCTGTCTCGATACCAGTTTGTCTGGGAACAATGGCACGGTTACGTTTGACGCGCGCGGTGCGATCCGAGTCGGTGGGCTTGTGTCGTCCAGCGTCTTTGTGTTTTATGTCGGCAGTAACGCCAATGCCGATTTCGGATTTCGCGCCGTGGTGCTGCTTCCTTCCGGAAGCATTCAAATCTGGTCCGCGCCCAATGGCGGAACCTGGCACCAAATCGGTTGAGAATAGAGACTGGATATTAGGTATGGGCGGCCCGTTCGCAAGACTTCGCAGCAGCCAGCATGGCTTCAGCCTCTTGGAGATGATGTTTGCCACCATCATTCTTTTGGTGGGCCTCGTGGCCATCGCACAGCTTGTGCCGGCTTCGATCCTTTTAAATTACCGCAATCGCACGGACTCTACAGCGCTGGTTTTTGCGCAGCGCGAACTGGATCAGATTCTGGATCAGCCGATGACTCTACCTTCCTTTATCGATGCGCTCGGAAACACGTGCCAGCTTGGCAATCCCGCGGTTACCAATTCCGTGCAGGGCAGCGCCGTAACGACTTACAACAACCAGACGCTCATCGTGTTTAACTCTCCTACCCCTCCCGCGGCTCCCACGAATGGCTATGGCTTCACCTACCAGGACCCCAACGATCCCAGTGGCACGACCTATGACGTGCGCTGGGCGGTGATCGTCAGCGGGAACGGCGGCACGCCCTCTTCAAAACGTTTTATTCTTGGCGTCCGGCAGGCAGGCGGCAACGGCTATTTCCAGCCCATCACCCTTGATACGATGGTGGGAAAATGAACCTAGGCCCGCGCAACAAGCGTCAGCCCGGCTTCACGCTCATCGAGCTGCTGGTCGCTTTGGGGATTTTCCTTTTGGTGACTGGCGCGGCATTCACCCTGCTGGGCACCTCGCAAAAACAATACCAGACGGAGTCACAAGTCCTGAACTCGTTTCAGGAAGCCCGGCTCGGGCTGGACCAGATCGTGCGGGACGTCAATGACGCCGGCTATCCTCCGCCCACCTACGTCAGCACCGATCCAGCTTTCTTTGCGGCCACGCCTTTTGCCTGGAGCCCCGGCTACCCCAACGCTCCTTGCCAGATCGCGACGGGAGGAGGGGGAAACTGTGCCACGGCCACTGCGGGCGATACTGCGCCGGGCGATTTCGACCTCATCATCGAGACCAATGCTGGTTTGCCGGGCGCCAAAGTTCAGTGGATTCGCTACCAACTGCAGGGGACAATACTCATGCGCGGCACCGTGGACAAGGCGTCGGGCCAAGATCCCGATTCCTACATGACCACGAACGGACAAATTGCGCCCTTTGTCCAAAATGTTGTAAATGTTTCTTCCCCGCCGGGAGGGGCCCCTGTGCCAATTTTCACTTACACCTGCGACACTCCGACCGCACCTCAGCCGCAGCCTCCTCCGTGTGCTGGTGTGGGTGGGGCGGGTCCCGACAATTCGCCACGGAACATTCGTGACGTTACGGTCACACTCATAGTCGCCGCCCCTTTGCCGGATGCTACTACCGGCGCGACGCGCACCGTGCAGTTGACTGGGCGTGGCCGCCGCATCAATCCCAATTAGCGAGGCCGAACGCAACAAGATGAGAGTCGCAGGAGCAATGCGAAAGCGACGCAAGGAAAGCGGCATCGCCCTATTGATCTCGATTTTCGTCTTGTTGCTGATCAGCGTGGTGGCGATTGCGCTGATTGTTTCGTCCGGTACGGAATCCGCGCTGGCGGGCAATTATCGTTCCTCGACGGGCGTTTACTACGCGGCCATCGCCGGCCTGGAAGAAGTCCGCACGCGTTTGCGTTCCCAAGATCCGAATTCGTTCAGGAACACTGATCCAGGGTTCCTCCCCGCTGGAGCCTCGCTGGCCGTCTGCACTCCTGTCTACGTCACCAATCCGGTTGGGGGAGAGAATGTTACGCCATGGGATCCCGCCAACCCTTATTACGATGGACAATTCAACCAGGAGTTTGCCACCATCTGCCCTTCGCCTTTACCTCCCAATCCCTCGCCGAGCGCGCTCTCAATTTGGAACAGGAGCCCGCTAAACGGTTTGCCTTTCCCCGGCCCGCTCTACAAATGGGTGCGTATCAATGGCGTATCGGAAAAATCGCTCAACCTGGATGTCGGCCCGACGTATGACGGTTTCAAGGACCCCGTTACGCCGGTTTACTACGACGGCGCGCAGCTTAACGACCAGACTATCGGCAAGCAAGTGCTGGAGGTCACCGCGCTGGCGGTCCTGCCCAACGGCAGCCAGAAGCTGGTCCAATACCTTCTTGCTCCCTCGCCGATCCAGCTTCCCCCGTTTGTTGCGGCTTTGACGCTTGCCGGCAGTGTCGCGCATGGCGTGGCCTTCAGCCCGCCAACCTCGAGCGCGTACTACGTGAGTGGCGTAGACCTGACGACCGTCCCCGGTTGTACGGCTGGGCCTTCTGTCACAGCGATCGGTGTTCTCAACGGTTCGGACCGTACCCCCGTCATCAACGGAATTCAACCAGCCGCGAATCAGACTTATTACTCCGGCAGCGGGAGCGGTCCGGATGTCGTGGACGTTAGCGGCTCTTTCGGAAGCTTGCAAATGCCCAGCCAATTCGAAGCCCTCGCAAAGAGCATCATTGACAACGCGGATGTCATCATCACGCCCACGGGCGGCAGCTCTGCTCACGGATCGGACCTAAACTCTTTAGGGATGACCTCCTCAAACCCCATGACGGTCGTCATCCAGGGTGATTTGGATCTCAACGCCTGGAACAATACTGGCTACGGGCTCCTTCTCGTGACCGGCAATTTGAACTACGATCCAGATGCATCCTGGCAGGGTATCGTTATGGTCATCGGGAAGGGCATGGTAACCGGCACCAAGGGCGGCTCCGGGGAGTTCGACGGAGCCTTTATCGTTGCCAGAACTCGTGACGCGTCGGGCAATTTGTACCCCGACCCATATTTGCAAACGTCTTCTATACTATTCGCTCCCGGCATGGGCGGCGTGGGAATGAGGTACAGCAGTTGCTGGATTCAGAAGGCCATACCTAGCGGCAGCTACAAGATTCTTTCCTTCCACGAAATCTCGCAGTAAGAATTCCCAGCGATGTTTTGAGTTCAACTCATTACCTCGCGGGGACCTGCAGTGCTCACTGCAATCTGCCGGACGAGTTCCCGCCAGTTCTTCCATCCACTTTTGGCGCTGTCGCTCTGCGGGGCTATAATGGTTGGATGCCAAACAGCCGCGAAAGCACGCAGATGCACGGCACCACGGTGCTGTGCGTGCGCAAGGACAACAAGGTCGTGCTCATCGCCGATGGCCAGGTAACTATGGGCGATCACGTGATGAAGCACACCGCGCGCAAGACGCGGCGCCTCTACAATGACAAAGTGGTCGCGGGTTTCGCCGGTTCCACCGCCGATGCGATCACGCTGTTCGAACGATTCGAAGGCAAGCTGCAGGAGTTTTCCGGTAATCTCCAGAAAGCCGCAGTCGAACTGGCCAAGGAATGGCGCAAGGATCGCGCTCTTCGCCATTTGGAAGCCCTGCTGATCGTCGCTGACACCAAGGGCACTTTCATTCTTTCCGGTAACGGCGACGTCATCGAACCGGACGATGGACTAGTGGCCATCGGTTCCGGCGGAACTTTTGCGCTCTCTGCCGCCCGCGCGCTCATGAAACATTCGAAACTCAACGCCAAGGATCTGGCCATGGAGGCCATGCGCATCGCCAGCGAGATTTGCATTTTCACCAACGCCAACTTTACAGTCGAAGAGCTTTAAGGTTGAGCGTGAGAACACACCAACCTGTTTTCATGCATCAAAGGAACTGAGCTACTCATGACCACCAAGACCGAGAAAGAAGTGGTTTACCTCCCTGGAGGGAACGGCGCCGAGCCCGTCGAGGGGCAGGAACTTCTCCCAGCGCTCGATGATATGACGCCGCGGGAAATCGTGGCGGAGCTGGATAAGTACATCGTGGGACAGAATGCCGCGAAACGCGCCGTCGCGGTGGCTCTGCGCAACCGCGTGCGCCGGCAGAAGCTGCCGCCGGAAATCGCGGAAGACGTTTTGCCGAAGAACATTCTGATGATTGGTCCCACGGGGGTGGGAAAGACAGAAATTGCGCGGCGGCTCGCGCGCCTGGCTGGCTGCCCGTTTATCAAGGTCGAAGCTTCGAAATACACGGAAGTGGGCTACGTTGGCCGCGATGTCGAATCCATGGTGCGCGACCTCGTCGAGACCTCGATCGACATGATCCGCGAGGAAAAACTCGACGAAGTCGCCGACCGCGCCGAGCAGGCCGCGGAAGAGCGGGTGCTCGATCTGCTGCTTCCGCCGGCGCCGCCTCCCGCGACCGGCACTCCGGAAACTGAAGTTACCGCGCAACGCGAGCAAACGCAGCGTACGCGCGAAAAGCTCCGCGCGCAGCTCCGCGAAGGCAAGCTCGACCAGCGCATGGTGGACCTCGAAGTCCGCGAGCGCGCCATGCCTTCCTTCGAAATCATCTCCAACCAAGGCGTCGAGGAGATGGACGTCAATATCAAGGACATGCTTTCCGGCATGTTCGGGCAGCAGAAGAAAAAACGCAAAATGAGCGTGGCGGACGCTTTCGAATACCTGATCCAGGAAGAAGAGAACAAACTGCTGGACATGGACCAGGTTACGCGCGTGGCGGTCGAGCGCGCCGAGCAGATGGGCATCATTTTTATCGATGAGATCGACAAAGTGGCCGGGCGCGAATCCGGCCATGGCCCGGACGTTTCGCGGGAAGGCGTGCAACGCGACATTCTTCCCATCATCGAAGGCACCACGGTCAACACGCGCTACGGCATGATCCGCACCGATCACATTTTGTTTATCGCGGCCGGCGCATTTCACGTCACCAAACCGTCGGATTTGATCCCCGAACTTCAGGGCCGGCTGCCGATCCGTGTCGAATTACAGTCGCTTAAGGAAGAAGATTTTATTCGCATTCTGACCGAGCCGAAAAATGCGCTTATCAAGCAATATGTCGCGCTGCTCGAGACCGAAGGGGTCAAGCTCAACATCACCGAAGACGCGGTCGCCGCCGTCGCGCGCTTCGCCACCAACGTAAACGAGCAGACCGAAAACATCGGCGCCCGGCGCCTTCATACCATCCTCGAAAAAGTGCTCGACGAAATCTCCTTCGAAGCGCCTGACCTGAAGAAAAAGAACGTGAAGGTTGACGGCGCTTACGTTACCAAACAGCTCGCGGATATCGTCAAGAACCAGGATCTGAGCCGCTACATCCTCTGATTTTTGAAATTGGAAAATGGAAAATAGAAAAGGGACGGCACTTCCTATCTCAAGACGCCCCGCGCAAGTCTTTGTCATTTTCCATTTTCTCTTTTCCATGTTCTTGATTTCCGCCGGTTGTGGCGCTCCCGGCGAGCCGATTCCGCCTTCGCCGCCCGTGCCGGCCACAATCAAAGATCTGGCTGCGCACCAGGCCGGCGACGGCGTGGAGCTTACGTTCACGCTCCCTTCGAGTTCCATCTCCGGAGAAAAACTTCCGGCAAGTCTCGCGGTGGAAATCCTGCGGGGCACGGCCAAACCAGACGGCTCGGCCGACGCCAAATCTTTCCGAGTGGTGTATACGATTCCCGGCGCCCTGGTGAGGAATTACCAAGCGGATGGCGGCGTTAGCTTCATCGACCCGATTGCGCCGGAAGAAACCAAAGCGCATCCAGGCAGGGCGTTCACCTACGTCGTTCGAACGCGCGCCTCGCAGAAACGCGCCTCCACCGATTCCAACGTCGTCACCGTGCGCGTTTATCCCGTTCCAGCCCCTATCGCTTCCGTCGAGGCTCGCGTCACGGAATCAGGAGTCGAATTGTCCTGGCCGGCGCCTGCCGCCACTGCCACCGGAGATCCCATACCAACGATTGCGAGTTACCGAATCTACCGTTCGGAAATTCATTCGCCGGCCTCCGCTTCGCCCCCGCAAGAGCTCCCAGCGGGCAGGCCGGAATCGCACGCTGCGCTGCTCGCTGCATCTGAATCCAACAGCTACCGCGACAGTTCCGTTGTTTTCGAACACACCTACGTCTACACGGTGCACAGCGTCATTCAGTTGGAAGGCAGCGAACTGGAATCCTCGGACTCTCAGCCGGTCACGGTCACTCCGCGCGACATTTTTCCTCCTGCCGCCCCGCAAGGCCTCGTCGCTGCGTTGCTTCCCAGCGCGACTCCGGGCACAGTTCTTATTGATCTCTCCTGGAGCATCAATCTTGAAACCGATCTGGCTGGATACCGCGTCTATAGAAGTGAGCAGGAAGGCGTGAGGGGACAACTTATTACTCCGGAATTATTGCCCACTCCTGCGGTTCGTGATACGACTGTAGAACCCGGCCATCGCTATTGGTACACCGTGACTGCCGTAGACCGCGCGGGGAACGAAAGCGCGCCAAGCACCCCCGTCGCCGTGGACGTCACGCAACCAGCGCAGTAATCCCGGGTTAGACAAATTGCTGCATCTTGGGAGCCCAGCACTTTATGTTGGTACGGGCGCATCTGCCTGGTTATCGCTGGTTTCACGTTTTCCGCAACGCCGCGGTCCGTATGGGTGTCTATGTTGGTGTTTGTCTGACTTTGGTTTTTACTGCTTGGCTGGTGATTGCCAATCGTGCCCCGTTCCTGGAACGCTTTGCCCTGGAGCGCGACATCGCCGCCGCGGCGATTCTCTGCTTTCTCGCTGCGATTCCCGTCTTCCGGTTTTTGCGTTTTCCCGGGCATCTCTTGGCATCGAGCCTGATTGGCTGGCTTATTTTCAGCTTGAGCTATCGCGTGCTCTGCCTGGTCTATCACGGGCTCAGCAACCGGCTCAGCACTTTTCACGTTTTCGTGCTGGGCGCCGTCGTGTATATGATTCTCACCACGCTTTGCTGGGTCGTTGCCACGATCTGGAGAGCTCGTGAAGCGCATGCCTCTCATCCCAACCACCACGCGAGCTAGCCGCCAATGAAAATCTGCCGTTACGAGTTGCGCGGTGCTTCGTCTGCGGGCTCGGCACCGCCGCGCTATGGCCTGATCGAAGGTGAAAATGTCGTCGAGATCTCCGGTCCGCCCTGGGGACAATGGTCCCGCGGGTCGCGTTCTTCGCGCCTCACCGATGTGCGGCTCCTCGCTCCTGTTGAGCCCTCGAAGATTGTTTGCATCGGCCGCAATTACGCCGCCCACGCCGCGGAGCTGGGCAACGAAGTCCCAAAAGAGCCGCTGATGTTCCTCAAGCCGCCCTCTTCCATCATCGGCCCGGAGGAAGTGATCGTCTTGACGAAATATTCGCAAAAAGTGGAGCACGAAGGCGAACTTGCCCTTGTCATCGGGCGCCGCTGCTCGCGACTCAGCGATGCCGAAGATGCTCTCTTCTTCGTGCTGGGTTACACCTGTCTTAACGACGTTACGGCGCGCGATCTTCAGAAGAGCGATGTTCAATTCACGCGCGGCAAGGGCTTCGATACTTTCTGCCCCGTCGGCCCTCACATCGAGACGGCTCTCGATCCATCCGATGTGCTGGTCGAGACGCGCGTGAACGGCGCGCTGCGCCAGTCGGGCATGACTTCACTGATGATCTATCCGCCCGCGTTTCTGGTCCGCTGGATTTCCCGGATGATGACGCTGATGCCCGGCGACATTATCGCCACCGGTACACCCGCAGGCGTCGGACCGCTCGTTGCCGGCGACGCGGTCGAGGTCAGCGTTGCCGGTGTTGGCGTGTTGCGCAATCCGGTGCACGCCCCGCAAGCGTAGTTTCCCGTAAACCCGGGGGTTTCGGTAGAATACCCAGCAGTGGGGCATCGGTGAATGCGGATAACCGTCCCGCCGCGCCGCGCACGCAATGTTCCGCGGGCCTTGCGCAATCCCACGCATTTGAGGCCGGGGAGTTTGCTCGTTGAAGGACTTGCTTGCCGATTGGAAATTACTGCTCCTCATGGGCGGCGCGGCGATCGCCGCTTTCGCCATGATTGCTTATGCGTTCTTCCGTCCCGGGGTGGACCCCGAAGAAGAGGAACGCAGGCGTCGCCTCCATCTGAATCAGATCGGCCGCATTGCCGAAGGGCAGATCGTGGAGCTGGTCGAGCACCCCCCTGAATCAAAGGAGGTGCGTAAGGGTCTATTCGGATCCAGCGCCCGCCCACTGAAAGATATGAGGCCGCGCCATTTCGTCTCCTACAGTTATTTGATTTCCGGCGTTACGTATCACACCGCGCAGGACATCACCGGCCTGGAAAGCCAGGTTCGCCTGGAGCGCCTCGTCGCAGGCCAGCCTGCCAGTATCAAGTACGATGCCGCCAATCCCAGTGATTCTATCCTGGTCGCGGACGATTGGTCCGGATTGCGCTGATCATCGAAGCGTTCGCGTGGATTGCTTTTCGACTGACTGGTCGTCTTCTGCATTCTGCTTTTCCGCTGGTTGCGTTATTCTTCTCCATGCCGATTGAGGGCGGCGCGGTTCCAGTCTCATGAAAATGATCCTCGCTTCCGTTCTGACTACCATCCTCATCGTGACGATGACCCTGGCGGCGATGTTTATTCTCGTTTCGGCCACGGAGTATGTGACTTCGCTCGAATCTCCCCTCCAGCGCGCCGCCGCAATGGGTGCGGAGCTGCTCCTGGGCGTCGTGCTGCTTCTCGGGACCGTGTGGCTTGCTACACATCTGGCCGTTCGCATTTTTGCCAGAAAGGAATCCCCTTCCGAGGGAGGACCCGTTGTCTGAAACGAAGCCTGGCCTGATTCCCCAAGCCAAGCATAGCGACCGCATGGAAGAGCTGCGCCGCATTTCCGAGGAAGCGGAAGCCGGTGGTGGACCGGAGCGCCGCGAGCGCGAACACAAAGCCGGGAAGCTCACCGCGCGCGAGCGTATTCATCTTCTTCTGGACGAAGGCACGTTTGAAGAGCTGGACAAATTTGTCCGTCACCGCTGCGTGGATTTCGGCATGCAGGAACAGCGCCCCGCAGGAGACGGCTTTGTTACCGGCTTTGGACGCATCGATGGCCGCCTGGTTTACGTTTTCGCGCAGGACTTCACCGTTTTCGGAGGCTCGCTCTCGGAAACCAACGCGCTGAAAATCTGCAAGATTATGGATCTCGCCATGCGCGCGGGTGCGCCTGTCATCGGCCTCAACGATTCCGGCGGCGCGCGCATTCAAGAAGGTGTCGCTTCCCTCGCAGGTTACGCTGACATTTTTCTAAGGAACACTCTTGCTAGCGGAGTCATCCCCCAGATTAGCGCCATCATGGGGCCTTGCGCAGGCGGCGCCGTCTATTCGCCGGCCATTACGGATTTTATTTTCATGACGCGCGATACTTCCTACATGTTCGTCACTGGTCCCGACGTCATCAAGAACGTCACGCATGAGGAAGTGACGAAGCAGGAGCTCGGCGGCGCGATGACCCACAACGCCACCAGCGGCGTGGCTCACTTCGTCTCGCGTGACGATGCCGACTGCCTAGCCATGATCCGCGAGCTGATGAGTTTTCTTCCTTCGAACAACCTGGAGGATCCGCCGCGCCGGGCGACCTCAGACACTCCAGCTCGCCGCGACGAATCGCTCAACACCCTCGTTCCGGCTGATCCGCAGAAGCCCTATGACATCAAGGACGCCATCCACGCGATTGTGGACGATGGATTTTTCTTCGAAGTCCACGAACACTACGCCAAGAATCTCGCCGTGGGCCTTGCGCGCCTCGACGGCCGCCCTGTCGGTATCATCGGCAATCAACCTGCGTTTTTAGCTGGAGTTCTCGATATCAATGCTTCCGTGAAGGGTGCGCGCTTCGTGCGCTTCTGCGACGCGTTCAATATTCCTTTGATTACTTTTGAGGATGTACCCGGCTTTCTGCCGGGCACGCAGCAGGAGTTCGGCGGCATCATCAGGCACGGCGCCAAGCTGCTCTTCGCCTTTGCCGAAGCCACCGTCCCGAAAATCACTGTCATCACGCGCAAAGCCTACGGCGGGGCGTACTGCGTCATGGCGAGCAAACACATTCGCACGGACGCCAATTTCGCGTGGCCCACGGCTGAAATCGCCGTCATGGGCCCGGAAGGCGCCGTAGATATTGTTTACAAACGCGAATTGGCGAAGGCTCCCGAATCCGAGCGCGAAAGACTCCGCCAGGAGAAAATTGCCGAATTCCGCGAACGCTTTGCCAATCCCTTCGTGGCGGCCGAGCGCGGCTACATCGATGCCGTCATTGAACCCGCCGACACGCGCGCCCGCATCGTCACCGCCCTCCACGCGCTCGAAAACAAGCGCGACACCAACCCTAAGAAAAAACACGGCAACATCCCGCTATGAAGAAATGGTTGACATGCGTCATCGGAAACCGCGGTCGACCGCAAACCTCGTCTCGTCGTAACGCGTGCTAAAATCCCCCGGCATCGCAATCAGACATGTTTAAGAAAATCCTAATCGCCAATCGCGGCGAAATCGCCGTGCGCATCCTGCGCGCCTGCCGCGAGCTGGGCATCCGCTCCGTCGCCGTCTTCAGTGACGTGGACCGCAAATCGCTTCACGTCCGCCTCGCCGACGAAGCCTATCCCATTGGCCCTGCCCCTTCGCGCGAAAGCTATCTCCGCATCGATAAACTCATGGATGTCGCGCGCTGTGCCGGTTGCGATGCCGTTCATCCAGGCTACGGTTTTCTGGCGGAAAATGCGGCGTTGCCGCGCGCCTGTGTTGACGCCCGTCTCACGTTTATCGGGCCCCCTGCCGAAGCAATGGAGTCTCTCGGCTCCAAAACCGCTGGCCGCCAGCTCGCCCGCCGCGCCGATGTTCCCACCGTTCCCGGAACCAACGAGCCCATCGAAAACCACGCGCAAGCACAAGCCCTGGCGCATCGCATGGGCTACCCGATTCTTCTGAAGGCCGTCGCCGGTGGTGGCGGCAAGGGCATGCGCCTGGTCAACACGGACGCCGAATTCGAATCCGCCTTCCGCGATGCTTCTTCCGAAGCCCTGAACGCTTTCGGCGACGACCGCCTGTACCTCGAAAAATATCTCGACCGGCCTCATCATGTGGAAATCCAGATTTTCGCCGACGCCCACGGCCGCGTCGTCTCTCTCGGGGAACGGGAATGCTCCGTCCAGCGCCGCCATCAAAAAGTGATCGAGGAAGCGCCCTCGCCCATCGTCACGCCCGACCTGCGCAAGAAGATGGGCGACGCCGCGGTGCGCCTCGCGCGCGCCGGCCGCTACGTCAACGCCGGCACCGTCGAATTCCTCGTTGACGCCAACCTAGATTTCTATTTTTTGGAAGTGAACACGCGCTTACAGGTCGAGCATCCCGTCACTGAACAGGTTACTGGCCTCGACCTTGTGAAGCTCCAGATCGCTATCGCCGCCGGACACCGCCTGCCTTTCGCCTGGGAATCCATCACCCCGCGCGGCCACGCCATGGAAGTTCGCCTCTACGCCGAAGATCCCGACAACAATTTCTTTCCTTCACCGGGAAAAATTCTTTCTCGCCACGTTCCCAGCGGCCCGGGCATTCGCCTGGACGATGGCGTCTACGAAGGCTGGACCGTGCCCAACGACTACGACCCGCTGCTCAGCAAGCTGATCGCCTGGGGCAACAGCCGCGAGGAAACCATTGCCCGCCTTCGTCGCGCGCTCGAGGAGTACACCACCACCGGCATCAAGACCAACGCTGGCCTCTTCCTCCGTATCCTCGAAGAACCCGATTTTCTCCGTGGCGAAATCCATACCAAGTGGCTGGACGAATTGCTGCGCCGTCCGCGCTCGATTGCGTCGCTCGCGAACGAGAATCAGCCAGGAGACCCCGCGTCCGACGCCGCTGCCATCGCCGCTGCCATTTGGCAAGCCAGCCAGTCGAGCAGACATTCCTCTCCGTCCGCTTCTTCCACGGACCAGCCTTCTCGCTGGAAGCAGGAAGGTCGCCGCGAGCAACTGGACCGCCTGCCATGAAATACGAAGTCCAACTCTCTTCCTCCTCCGGAAAGAAGACTCGCGTCATTGGGCTCGAACACTATGGCGCCGGCTGGCGCGTGACGCTGGATGGCCGGCTCGTCGCCGTCGATGCGGTCGAGATCGCTCCCAACACGCTTTCCATTCTCCTAGACGGTCAATCCTTCGAAATCAACGTGACGCCATCTCCGGACGGCAAGCTGAAGCTGCAAACCGGCTCGCAAGAATTCACTGCTGAAGTCATCGATCCTCGCGCCTGGAGCGGCCGCCGGCACAGCGGCGTCGAGGCCGAAGGCCGCCAGCAAATCGTTGCGCCCATGCCAGGCAAAGTCGTGCGTCTTCTCGTTAGAGAAGGCGACCACGTCGAAGCCGGTCAAGGCTTGCTAGTCGTCGAAGCCATGAAAATGCAGAACGAAATCCGCTCGCCAAAGAGCGGCGCAATCGAGCGCGTCCTCGCGAAAGAAGGCCAGCCCGTCAACGCCGGCGACGTTCTTTGTGTGGTCGCCTAGACTTCAATTTATTTTCGAGGGTTTTCACGCCGGGCGGAATGGAAGAGCTCACATTCGGAGGGATTGGGTTTCTTTAGTGCCCGATCGATCGCTGCGGTATGGTGGTCTTCGCGGCGTCCGGCAATTTGCCCGCCGCCTCGATAACCTGCTCCGCCAGGTAATTCGATACTCGCGCACCATCCCGTGCGATGGCCAGGTACGCAAGACGCAGCAATTGTTCCTTGCGGTTGCGCAGCGTGTCGCGGATAGTTTGCTGCACCTGCGGCTCAGCGATGCCTCGCAACCCGGGCGACTCGCGCGCAATGAGCTTCAGGATCAGGATGCGTGGGCCGTCTTTCGGCGCAACTTGAATCGGCTGGCTGACTTGCCCGGCCTTCAATCCAACCACGACCCTTTTCAGCGCCGGGTCGGACTGGTTCAGCGCCGACTCGGGGACGAACCCCAGGTCGCCGCCTGTTCCCGCAGTGTTCATGTCTTCGGAATAGTCCATCGCCAATTGTGAAAAGTCCGCGCCGCTGTTCAGCCGGTCCATCAGCATCTTTACTTTGCGCTGCGCTTCGGCTTCGTTGGCCGCGTCATCGTTCTTCCGGTTTCGAATTTGCTGTTCTTTCCTGGGTGTCACGACGATCTGCGCGATATGATATTGCGGCTCGGCCACGTTGAACTGTGCCTTATTCGCGTTGTAAAAATCCGTGATGTCCTGATCGGTGATAGCGATCTTCGCCACCACTTCATGGTTCAGCAATTTCTGGATCGAAAGCTGCCGCCGTAACTCGAGCTTCAGGTCTTCCACCGTCATGGCTTGATCCTTCAGCCGCCGCTGGAATTCGTCCTCGGTGTACGGGCTCTTCAACTCCGTGAACTTGTCTTCGACCTCGCCGTCGCTCGCTTCCAGGTTCAGCTTCTTCGCTTTTTCGAGCAGAATCTCATTGTTGATCAGCTCGTCGAGCACGTTCAGCTTCTGCGAGAGCGATTCTTCCTGCGAAGGCTCCTGCCCTTCCGGGTTCACCCGCGTGCGATAGTATTTGTCGACTTCTTCCCGCTTGATCTCTTTCCCGTTCACCACTGCCCACACATCGGGCGCATGGCGCGCTTGCTTGTTACAGCCCGCCGCGGCGGAGAACACCATCACCGCCAAAGGCAGCCATGCTACGGCGCGCTTCACTCCCGCTGAGTGCTTCATCAGATGCCCCACGGAACGCAGGTTCGCAACGGAGTCCAAGGCTGGATTCTCAGGCGGCTTTCTTTACCTTGCCGGCGCGGATGCATGCGGTGCACACGCGGACTTGCTTCCTCACGCCCGCCACGACCGCGCGCAAGCGTTTCAGGTTTGGATTCCACCGGCGCCGCCGCGTGTTATTCGCGTGGCTGATCACATTTCCAAAATGCGGCGCTTTGCCGCAGAATTCACACTTCAGTGCCATTTTTCTTCCTGCTCAAAATTTAATTTGGGCTTCGGTTTCCCGTTCGAAATATCGCAAAACCAAGCTACTCATTCTAGCAGACCCTCCACCTCCGGCAAAGCGCGGTGTTTGCGCTCCGAACGGTTTTGCGGAGTACGCCTTTTGTATCCCGGATGGTTCTTCGGGACGCGCCTTTGCATACCAAGTGGTTCTGCAACTCCGTCACGCCCTGTTCTTTCGTACGGGACGGGAAAGCGTGATGCGTACCAGTAACCCCTCCAATCGCATTGAAGCTACAGGGTTTGGCAGCAAAAAAGGCGTGCCGCTGGCCGCCCGTACCATTGTTGACCTTGCTCTCCGCGTTTAACTTGCCCCTCAGCATGCGCTGTATGGCGCACGCGCTCGGCCCATGAACGAATCTTTGGTAGACATCCCCGGGAACTCTCAACCCGCTCCTCGCGTGGAGCGGGCCGCTCTTCGCGAATCGCGAAAACCGAATCGCTTCCCTCGTTACGTTTTGCTCGTTACTTCACTCGCCGTTCTTTCCACATTTCTCGGTTATCAAGCGGCGCGCTTTGAAATTCCTGCTGCCAGTTGGTTTCATCTCACTCCGGCGCTCGCGTCCGCATTCACCCGGCCGCCTGCCCTCGTGCCGGCTTCCGAGCCCCGTGCAGCTGACGCCGACGTTGAAGCCATCAGCCACTTAGCTCCTCAGCAGCAGGCCGAGCGTCTTCTCGAACTTGCCATCCAACGCCCCGATCGGTCTGTCAGCTTGATTCACAAGAATCTGGATTCCTGGCGCGGCCATCTGCAAGACACCGATCGGCTTTTCCATCTCGTGCTTGCGGCGCTGGACTCCGGCGACCCTCGCGTGCGCGTCGCCGCAGTGGAAATCGATCTCCTTGCCAACAACTTGATGAAGTCGCCGCAGAGCCTCGCAAAACTTCTCAATCAAATTCATAATGATCCTGACAGCCGCTATCTCGCGCTGTGGAGACTCGGCGCCCTCGGCAATCGCGGCGTCGAACCAGCCACCGTATTGAACACGCTTCTTCGCTATTCTCGCGACTCGAATCTGCAAACGCGCTTCTGGGCCGTCGAGGGACTGGCTATGCTGGGCACCGCGGAATCCATCGACCCGCTTCTGTCCATCCTGGCCCACGATCCCGCGAAACAAGTTCGCGAGCGCGCCGCCACCAACCTGGCGCGTTCCGGTATGCTCACGGGCGAGCAGCGCCTCACTGCTGTTCCCCAACTGCTCAATCTTCTTGACGATGATTCGCTCGACCCCGCGACCCAGAACCTCATCTGCGCCGCCCTGCGAACCATTACTGGCGCCTCGTTCGGGAAAGACCCCAGCGCCTGGCGCGACTGGTGGGCGCATCACGACCACCACGAGAACCGGGTCCGCATCCCCAAGGGCCTCCTCCTCGCTTAAGTGCTGAATTAACGATACTTATTCCCTCGGACCATCGTGCAAATAATAAGAAAACGCTTGACCCTGTCCTGTCCCTCTCGTAAAACTGCTTGCACCCACCCGAATCTCAACCTGGTTCCCTCCCGGGTATAAAAGGAAATGCATGCCGAATTCGGAGCGTCGTTCTGCGCGACGTTTGATCATGAAAGTGCCTTTGAGGTTTCGCCCAATGCATGAGCCCGGTGATCCTGAATGGGAGGCTGCCACTATGAATATCTGCAACTATGGCGTTTATTTCGCCACGGATCATCGGCTGCCCAGAGGAGAAATGATTCAAGTGCATCTGAAAATGCCCCGGGAAGTGGTTGGAGACGACGTGGCGGAATGGTGCTTCACCGGCCGCGTCGCGCATGTCGAACCGCTGGGCGCTAAAAATGATAAATTGGGAGTAGGCGTGCAGTTCATCTACTATGAGGTTCCACGGGCTTCCCTCTAGCCGTCCGCCTGATAACCCCGCGCCTGTTTCGCGCGTCCATTAAGAGGTAGCCCGGGCCCGGAAACGCCGCTGCAAGGAGGTCCCATGAAACGCCGCGAGTTCCTCCACCACACCGCATGCGCCGCTGGTGCCGCCTGGATTCACCCAAGCGCTTTCGCTCCGCATGCGGCCGCTCTTCCCGCCCTATCGCGCAAGTTCTCCGCCTCGGACACTGTGACTCTCGGTAAAACCGGCATCCAGACGAGCCGCCTCGCTATGGGTACCGGCACCGTCGGCAGCGGCCATCATTCTCACCAGACCGCCCTCGGCATCAAAGGCCTCTCCGACTTGCTTCTCAACGGCTACGACCAGGGTTTGCGTTTCTTCGATTCCGCCGATTCCTACGGCAGCCACCCGCATGTCGCCGAAGCGCTGAAGCACGTTCCGCGCGACAAAGTCACCGTGCTCACCAAAACCTGGGCGCGCGACCCCGCCACTGCTCGCGCCGATCTCGACCGCTTCCACCGCGAACTGGGAACCGATTACATCGACGTCTGCCTCATGCACTGCCTCACCGAAGGCGATTGGACCGACCGCTACAAAGGCGTCATGGATGTCCTCTCGGAAGCCAAGGAAAAGGGAATCATTCGCACTCACGGCTGTTCGTGCCACAGCATCGAGGCGCTTCGCACCGCCACGAAATCTCCCTGGGTCGAAGTCCATCTCGTTCGCATCAATCCCATCGGCGCGTACATGGATTCCCATCCGGATACCGTCGTCAGCGTCATTCGCGAGATGCGCGCCGCCGGCAAAGGCATCATTGGCATGAAAATCCTCGGCCAGGGCGAGCTCCGCACTCGCCAGGACGAAGCCCTCAATTTTGCTCTCGGCCTCAATCTCCTCGACGCCTTCACCATCGGCGCCGAATCCCAGCCCGAGCAGGAAGACCTCATCCGCCGCATCGCCGCGGCATAAGACCGATCCTGGTCCTTTTTTGTCGAATCGCCATGGAAGACGCTTAGCTTACTATTCAGGCTTCTCCGCGTCTCCTTCGCGCACTCCGCGTCTCTGCGCTATCTTTCCCTCTCTTCTCTTTTCTTACCCAAGGTGTGTCAGTTTCCGAGTAGCCCGTTGCGCCTGACGGTGATCTGAGCCGTCTCCGTGGAGATTGATCCCTACTTCAAAGCTTTGCACGTCGTCCACGCACTGGAAGCGGTGACACCTGGAAGCTTCCATTTCATCTGTGGACCTGTTTGAAGTCGAAATAAGCCAGATGCATGTTGCCGTTCGTCAATATGTGTACGGTGAGAACGTTCTTGCCTTTGCTGAGAGGAACTTTGAAAAGTTGCGAAGCCAGGTTCCAGTGGTGCCATTGACGCCAGGCCAGCGGATCTGCCGCGTCATTCGTTGTCTTGATCTGCAGAGGTCCCGTCGCGTCCTTTCCGTTCACATCGACTGATATTGTTCCCCCGCGATTTGAGGTGTAAAGGAAATCGGCTGCGTATGTTCCCTCCTCTGTAACATTTACCGCAATGTTGAACCACTCTCCGGGTTCGGTCCACCCAACGTAGGGCAGGTCTGCAGGGGGAACAATCTTGTTGAAGGGTTGTCGTCAATTGGATCCGGCTTCCGGTTGAACTTCGTGTAGGAAGTATCCACTCCCTCGTGGATACGGAATTCGTTGAGGTAGCTCCCATCGGCCGGATTCAACTCTCCACTGCCGTGGTTCTTTGGATCGGCGTCGTAATACGCGATTCCTTCGCCGCCCAGGTCATAGTAGGCGCACAACACCTTTCCCGGTATTTTTTGTGGACCGCCGCTGTAGCGGCTGTCCTGATATGGCAAACCTTTGTACTGGCTCAAGAATGATTGCGAAAACGCAGTCGACGATAATATCAATGCGGCTATAAAGCACAAAGAAGACACTCTCCGGCTCATTCTCCATCTCCCCTCAGGTGCCATACATAATCTGAATGCTCCAATAGACGTTGAGATCAAAGTTGCAAACGCGACCAGGCGCAAAACAGGCAAACGATTGACTCACTCGCATAGAGACAAATATACTCGCATCGATCCGATCAGGGTCGCAAGAAAACCCGTATTTCACCTGCGATGGCGGGAGCAATGGACATGAAGCCAAACGACACACCTCAGGATGGTGCGAACCAGAATCGGCGTGATTTCCTAAAGACTGGGGCAGCATCGCTAGCAGCCGGTCTCTCGGCGGGGGTGATCGCTTCTCGCGCATCGGGCGAGGTGATGTCAAAGGAAAACAGTCCAGCTGGGGCAAAGGCCGTCCAGGACATGATGCCGACGCGGAATCTCGGCAAGACAGGATTTCAGGTCGGTATTTTTGGCCTCGGCGGCCAGGGAGCGCTGGAGAAAGCCAATAACGAAACCTCAGCCCTGAAGATGATCGAACGCTCGCTCGAGTTGGGAGTGAATTATTTCGATACGTCCGCCATCTACGCGGAACCTGACAGGTGGAGTGAACAATATTTGGGCAAGGGCCTGAAAGGCTCTCGCGATCAGGTCTTTATCGCAACCAAGACCAAGGAACGGACCCGCGACGCCGCGCTCAAAAACATCGAGGTGTCTCTGAAGCTGCTGGACACCGATCACATCGACAGTTGGCAACTGCATGATGTTGGAATCCAGGAAGACATTGACCAGATATTCGGCAAAGGCGGCGCCATAGAGGCACTGGTTCAAGCGCGCGATCAGAAAATTGTGCGCCATCTCGGCGTCACCGGCCGCTTCCGTCCCGAAGCACTCATCGAATGTATACGCCGCTTTCCCTTCGACACAGTCCTGATGGGCGTCAACGCGGCCGACAAGTACTATTACAGCTTTGAAAAAAGACCTTCTTCCGCTGGCCGTGGAGAAACAGATGGGAATTATCGGAATGAAGGTGATGGCACGCGGCCGCATTCTTTCCAGTTGGACACCGCCGCCTGTGGAACAACAAAAGCGTTCATGGGAAGGCCGAGGCGCAATCACTACCATTCCGGGTACGCTGACGAAGCGGGAAACTTTCTTCTACACGCTGTCGCTGCCCATCAGCACGGCAATCATCGGGTGTGACTCAGTCGAGCAGGTTGAGGAATGCGTGGATCTCGCGCGTTCCTTTACCCCATTGAACCAGGCTCAAATGGCTGCTCTGGAAGCAAAAATAGAGCCTGTGGCAAAGCAGTCCCTCTTCTTCCGGCTGATGCCGCGCTGAAGATTCGATCGCCACGCCAATAGCATGGAACGCATTCGCACAGGACTTGACCAGGGCGGAGAAGGCTCTATTGCTTGCAGTGCAGCCTCAGACTGCCGGTTCGATCTTCGTTGGAAAGCCGACTTCTGCCGCCTGGCACGGAAAAATTTCGCTGCGGCCTAATTCCACTAGCTAGGAGGCTCCTGCTCAAGGTAGAATCATTGTGTTACAATTCTGTCCGTAGAAATTCGGACATTGGGCGCAGTCGTCATGAAAAGACCGCGCCAAGGACAACGCCCATGTTCGCCCCGCAAGTCGCTGTACTCATCTAATCCGCCGAGCGCGGATCTAATTTTCTTCTCCGTTTTTCCTATTTAATCGCCGCTGCCGCGTCAGCGCACCTGCATTCTCTGGCAAGCGCCCACGCAGAACGTAAAGGTCTATATGTCGTTGGAACAAACCACTGTCGCTGCCGCGCCGCCCAGGTTCTGGAGTTCAGTCCGCGAAGCCCTTCGTGGCTCGCACCAGGACTTCACCGCCGGCAATCTCAATCGCGCGATTCTCCTGCTCGCCATTCCCATGGTTCTGGAAATGGTGCTGGAATCCCTTTTCGCTGTCGTTGACGTTTTCTGGGTCGGTCGTCTCGGCGCGGACGCCATCGCCACCGTCGGCCTCACTGAATCGCTTCTCAGCCTCGTCATGGCCATCGGCTTTGGCCTCAGCCTTTCCACCACCGCCATGGTCGCTCGCCGCATCGGCGAAAAGGATCCCGCCGGCGCTGCCGTTGCCGGCGTTCAGGCCATCGTCATAGGACTCGCAATCGCTGCCGTAATCGGCATTCCGTGTCTGTTCTACGCGCCGGATTTGCTTCGCCTTATGGGTGCTTCCCCGCAGGTTGTTGCCGTCGGCTCTGGCTACGCCCGCATCGCCCTTGGCGGCAGCGCTGCGATCATGATGCTCTTTCTCAACAACGCCATCTTCCGCGGCGCCGGTGACGCCGCCATCGCCATGCGTTTGCTGTGGGTCTCCAACATCATCAATCTCGTCCTCGACCCCTGCCTCATCTTCGGCTGGGGACCCTTTCCAAAACTTGGCGTCACCGGCGCGGCTCTCGCAACCTTCACTGGGCGCAGCATTGGCGTGCTCTATCAATTCTATCGCCTGCTCCGTGGCACTGAGCGCATCCGCATCCTGCGCAGCCAGATTCGTCTCAACTTCAGCGTCTTGTTTCGCCTGCTGCGCGTCTCGCTGACCGGTATTCTGCAATTCGCCATCGCGCACACCAGTTGGATCGGCCTCGTCCGCATCGTCAGCATCTTCGGCTCCGCGGCCCTTGCCGGCTACACCATTGCCATTCGCATTCTCATCTTCGTGCTGATGCCCAGTTGGGGCCTCAGCAACGCCGCCGCCACACTCGTCGGCCAGAACCTCGGCGCCAAGCAGCCGGAGCGCGCGGAAACTTCCGTCTGGCGCACCGGTCTTTACAACATGATCTTTCTCGGTGTCATCGGCATTTTCTTCGTCATTTTTGCTGAGCCGGTCATCCGTCTCTTCACCAGCGATCCGCTCGTCGTTCCGCTGGCCGTCTCCTGCTTGCGCATTCTCAGCTACGGCAATATCGGCTATGCCTATGGCATGGTCATGCTCCAGGCCTTCAACGGCGCGGGAGACACCGTCACTCCCACCATCGTGCATTTCTTCGGTTTCTGGCTCCTGGAGATTCCCCTCGCCTGGTTCCTGGCGATCACGCTCGGCATGCAATCTCGTGGCGTCTTTTGGTCCATCGTGATCGCGGAGGCCGCCATCGCCGCCGCCGGTATCATCCTTTTCAAACGCGGCCGCTGGAAAGTCCAGCAAATCTGACCACCCGACAAGGGTGGTCATCCTGAGCGAGCGCAGCGAGTCGAAGGATCTCCCCTTCCCATCGTTGCAATCTGCGGGTCCCCTCTGCCGCTTGGCCTGTCTTGGCGTATAATCCTCCGCCAGCACGGCAGGAGGTGCTCACATGGCCAAAACCAAGCAATTCACAATCGCTATTGATAATCAGCCCGGCGCGGTCGCTCATATTGCAAGAACTCTCGGGGAAGCCAAGGTGAATATTCTTTCTCTCTTGGGAACTGCTCAGGGCGCGGCTGGCACCGTTCAACTCATCGCCGAAGACGCGCGGCGCGCGAAGAAAGCCTTTGATGGCGCCAGGATTTCGTACCAGGAAACTCCCGCGGAAACCTACGATTTAGCCAACAAGCCCGGTGCGCTCGCGCAATGTTTGGACAAGCTCGCCGCAAAAGGCGTCAATTTGAATTCCGTCCACGCCACCGCCGCCAAGGGCGGCAAAAAGGCCGTCATCGTCTACACGGCGGAAGCCGCCGCAAAAGCGGCAACCGCCACTGTGTAGCAACTTCTTTCTTCTTCCGTGGTTCTTCCGCTCGTCAGCCGCGAGCTTCTCGCTCCAGGCGAGCGCCGGTAGTTCCACCGTTGTGCCTTGAAACAAAAAAAATGAGAATACGCCGAGAGGATCTCATGGAAAGCCTTGCGAAAAAGATAATGAGTTGTGTAGCGCTATCCATCTTCTCCGGAGTCCTTCTTTGTGCCACATCCGCGCCCGCCCTGGAAAACGGCCTGGCTCTCACGCCTCCCATGGGCTGGAACAGTTGGAACCGTTTCGCCTGCAACGTCACCGAAGATCTCGTCAAATCCGCCGCCGATGCTCTCGTCAGCAGCGGCATGAAGGACGCCGGCTACGAATACGTCGTCATTGACGATTGCTGGCAAGTCAGCCGCGACGCCGCCGGCAATATCGTCGCCGACGCGAAGACTTTCCCCTCTGGCATCAAAGCTCTCGCCGACTACGTTCATTCCAAGGGCTTGAGATTTGGCATCTATTCCGATGCCGGCACCATGACCTGCGCCAAGCGTCCCGGCAGCCGCGGTCATGAATTTCAGGACGCCCTCCAATACGCCTCTTGGGGCGTTGACTATCTCAAATACGATTGGTGCAATACCGGCACGGAAAACGCCGAAGCCGCCTACTCCACCATGCGCGACGCGCTCAAAGCCTCCGGCCGCCCCATTGTCTTCAGCCTCTGCGAGTGGGGCTCCAACAAGCCTTGGCTCTGGGCAAGAGACGTCGGCAACCTTTGGCGCACCACCGGCGACATCTCCGATTGCTGGGAATGCAAGAAAGGCCACCTTAGCTTCGCGCAGATTCTGGATCTGCAAGTCGGCCTGGAAACTTACGCCGGCCCGGGCCACTGGAATGATCCCGATATGCTCGAAGTCGGCAATGGTGGCATGACCACCACCGAATACCGCTCCCACTTCAGCCTTTGGTGCATCCTCGCGGCGCCGCTCATGGCCGGAAACGATTTGAAGAACATGTCTCCCGAGATCAAGAACATCCTCACCAACAAGGAAGTCATCGCCGTAGACCAAGATCTTCTTGGCATGCAGGGCCGCCGCGTTCGCAAGGACGGCGACTCCGAAGTCTGGGCCAAGCAGTTGAAGGACGGCAGCCGCGCCGTGGTCCTGTTCAATCGCGGCGCCTCTGACGCCGAAGTCTCCGTTTCCTGGGAAGATCTCGGCTATCCCGCTCATCTCCCCGCCGTCGTCCGCGATCTCTGGGCCAAAAAAGACCTCGGCAAATCTACAGCCTCCTTCGCTACGAAGGTCCCTTCTCACGACGTAGTGATGCTTCGCGTCAACCCCTAAGCCAACTATCAACATATCGAGAGTCAAGCGCCGTAGGCGCGCCACAATTTAGCCCAGCCCGCAAAGGAAAGGATAGGTTGCATTGCGGAAAGAAACCCGAGCGCCGTAGGTGCGGCACCCCATCTTTATCCAATGGGGACGGGCCACGGCGCGCCTTCTCCCTCTCTTGCCCCCGGCAACAATCTAGCCCCTTCCCGTCTTCCACACGCCGTGGTAATCTCAACACACCCACCCACAGTTTCCAGCCCCAGCCCTTTCGGGATCGTACTTAGTAAGCTATTTATTTTCTTATGTTTAGCGGTTGTCTCCCTCCCGGCAGCCTGATTGCTCCCCATGTCGCGGAAGACAAATCGCGGGCGCCATAACCCAAGCCCCAAGGCCCGCCATCTAACGAGAAAGGAGGCCTCAGCAATGTCGGCCCGAGGTTTCCTTCGACGGCTTGTCAGAAACGTCCTGTGCCTCACGGCTGCGCTGCTGGCTTTCGCCGCCTGCGCCTACACTGACTATCGCCTCTGGCCTCTGGACCTGCAGGCCCCCCGATATCCCGTTCTTCCCGCACCGAAATTCCAAGGCAACCAGTTGGTTCTGCCGTTCGCGCCTGGCATCGCTGCCGCCGAAGTCGCCACTTTTCACGATCAGCTCGAGGCCTTCCTCCATTTTGAATATCTCCGCGGCCGCGAAGTCCGCAGCGGCAATGACAGCTCGCGCGTCTTGCTTACGGCCTTCGATACCTCCTCGGGCCCCTCCTACAAAATCTTTATCGTCAGCGACAATGATTTGCTGACCGCCGTCCCGCGCCTTACTCAGCTCGAAGGCCGCAACCTCATCGCCCACTACGACTTGAATACCTGGACACAAAAGGATTTTTCCTACTACCAGCAGCAAAGCCACACGTTTGACGTTGCCTACGGTGTCCCCACCGAGCAAAAACTCGAATCCCTCAGCTCGTTTCAGCTTCTCCCTGCGCTGGCCCGGTTTCTTGTCTTCAAGTCGCAGACCGATAACCGCGTGATGGAAAGAGCCGACTCCGCTCCTCGCCCCCTGACGCGCGAGCAGGCCACGCAGCTCGCCGCCGACATTCTCGACGTTGCCCAGTTCTATTCGCTTCCTCTCGATTACTTCCTCGGCGTCGGCGCTATGGAGAACGATTACATGGACGTCAACGGCGATCTTACCCACGCCGTCTGGAAGAAGCGCGCCCAGCGCGACGACATCATTCTCCGTCGTGGCCGCAAGCGTGTCATGGTCAGCAACTACGCCATCGGCACTTGGCAAATCACGCGCGAGACCCTCCGCGCCGCCCATCAGCTTTACCTAAAGGACAAGCGCGACTACACCCAGCTGCCTGCTCGCCTGCGCCCCCCTCGCGATCTGAACCTCAATTCCGTGGATGACGCCGTTCTCACCACCTATGCCGGCTTGCTGCTTCGCGGCCTTCTCGATCGCTTTGACGGCGACGTTGACAAAGCCACTGGCGCCTACAACGGTGGCGTCAAAAGCCCGAACCCCGCCTACGCTTCCGGCGTAAAGACCGTTGCCGAATACGCTCGTCGGGTCCTCGAGCATGCTACTGTTCTCGAGAATCCTGCAGCCAACGCGAAGAAACCCGCCATCGCTCAGCCTCATGCGGCAGCTTCGCCAAACATCACTAATGGTGCGCCATCGGCCACGCCCGCACCGCCTTCTGCCGCAACCTCCCAGCCAAAACAGCCCTGAGGCCTTCCTGGCAACCGCACTCTCCTGCGCCGATTCAGCCTCTTCGCCGCTCCCTGTCACCACCTGGTACTAAAGTACTACGAGCCTCCGCCTCAAGCAGATTACGGTGTTTACCTGATTGCTGTCCCCCTCGGCGAAGTGTATCCAACTCTAGAGGTGCCCTTGGGTGAAGGCGTCGTTCGAGCACATTTTACGGACGACCCGCCCCACCACGTGCGCAACGCCTTCGCCATTGCACCGGAACGCTTACAAAGGAGATTGTGACTTATACGCCCGTTCTTGGCGCCACCAGCCCTCCTCCCAGCGCGGGCGCGCATCCAGGTCCAGACCACATGCCTTCCGATCAAAATATGGAAGGGAGACATGAAAAGCGCCTCCCGATCGCCGTTGTGGTTTGCATCACAAGCATCAAACGGCCGCACGGCGCCGGAGAAGAAAAGACCTACACCGAAAACGTCAGCCTGCACGGGGCTCGCGTGATTTCTCAGCGTCCTTGGCAGCCCGGCGAAGAGGCGCAGGTTACTCCGTTGAAATACGGCACACCCGTGCGGGGAAGAGTGGTCTACTGCAAGCGGCACGAGATGGATCGCTATTTCGTCGGATTAACCTTCCCCCACCATCCCGTCTACTGGTCCAGCTTTACTTACCCCGGGGTCTGGTAACTCTCGGAATCATTCAGCCTCTTGCAGCAAATTCGCCCAAAGGTTTGCCGGTCGCGCCCTGCATAATAGTCTCCGGCCAGACACCCGCCGTTCGAGATTCTCAACATCGCCGTGCCATAGTGCATGTGCATCGTTCTCGTCGCGTTTGCGAGTGGCTGATTCTCATACTGGTAGACCAGCGAGACGCCTTCCGGGTCGTCCACTTGAATCACTGCCGTGCAACTGCGTGACATGGACGTGGCCGTGGTGAGGTACACGACGATTTGCGTCCAGCTCTGGAAGATATGGATCAACAGATCGTGCCGTTTCGCGTGGCCGTCAAAAGAGGTGATGAGGTAACCGCGCCAGCGTCCCGTTAGGTTCGGGATTCTCACCAGCCCCAATTTGTGCACCACGCTCTTCCGCCAAAGATACTGATCGAAAAGAGCGTAGAGCCCGCCATAGAAAGCCAGGCTGGAAGGAGCATCCACCCACCAGGGGACCGAGAAGTGTGCGGCAGTGAGAGATTTCGCGGTCACCCACGCCAAAGCGATCGCCAGCAACGCGAGCAGGAGAGGAACGATCCTCCTTTCACTCGAGTCTGTGCTGTAGCCGTGCATACTTCACCTGCCCGGCTCCGCAAAGCCGAACAGACCTCTGGCCTGCTTGAAATGCGCCTTCCACCCCCAATTGCTGCTGGGAAGCTTCGGGTAAAGGAAATAGCCCTAGCGGTAGAGTGGCTTCCTGAAGAGTGGCCCGATGGTATTCCGAATCTGAAGCAACTGCTAGTGGTAGCGCCCCTTACACCTCCATCCTACTCCTCTTTACAACGGAACCTACATCCGTCGCCCGGCGGACGCTCGCCGCCTGGTAACGGCCCGGGAACATGCCTTCCGCCAAACCTAGTCAACCTTCTCGAACCTCAATTCCGAAATAGTCTTACCTTCCCCATCTTTCACCGTCCGGGCCATCTTCTTGCCGTCCTCGGAAACCTTGCTGCTAATCGTTGTAGTCACTTTTCCCTTATCCTTCAACACCACCTCATAGGTGTGCTCGTCGGGCAGCCCGCAACTGTACAGAATGCCTGCCAAAAATCCGCTGGGGTGATCTTTGCCGTCGCACTGCCGTTCGTCTGTAATTCCGCTCGGGTCCGTAATGGTGAACACGTCGCCCTTGGCTGTGTACCTGATCACGCTCGCGTCGGACTTGTCCCAATTGCGCTTCCAAAATCCGATGAACGGATCATCCTTCGAAACAGGTCCTCCGCTCCGGTCATACACGTATCTCATTGCCTTGGATCCCGGATGGCTAACCACCTGGTTCGTTACCGTTAGTGTGTTCCGGTCTGGAGAGGTCTGCCACTTGTCCGTGTTGTCCAGCTTGCCGTGGAAATAAGTGTCTTGTTGGGCGGTTCCATCGCCCATTTTTCGGAAGCTCGCCTCCCATCTTGCATCATCCGGATACTTGGACAGTTTCCCGTCGTATTTGCCGACAATGCTGCTTGTACAGAAGCCATCTTCCTTGCAACCTTCGCTCATCTTTATGCCGCCGGCTTCCACCTCGATCTTCAGTGTGCTGGGCTGATCCGGGGGAAGTTGCTTCCAACTCCCCAACAGCTTCTCCGGCCGGTTAGGCTTAACCCCAGTGGCCGACTGTCCTGCTACCAGCACCGCGGAGAACGATAGCCACAACAAACCACTCCAGAACAGGGTTCGACGCATATTAGCCTCCTGATTCAATGGAGAGACTTACCCTAGTGGGCGAACACTACCTCTGGGGGCCGCAATCGTCAAGCCTCGCTATGGATCGGCATCGAACGCAGACCTTCTGCTCGATGCTGCATCAGCCCAATGGACCCTGCACTCGTAGCGTTACGGAATGCACGGAACCGTCAGGTCGGCTTCTCGCAGTTGATAATCCATGGGATGCCGAATTGCTCGACGAGCACACCGAAACGAAGGGCCCAAAATGTTTCCTGGACGGGCATTTGAACGGTTCCGTTTTCTGCCAAGGCCTTGAAGATGGCGGGTGGCCGCCCTCGATCCAGATACGTTCGCGTGGCGCATCCTCATCGCCATCATAACGAGTAGGAACTCAACCATTGCCCAGTTCCGCGGATTGAGATCGTTCAAGCATCCGGCTGCTGATCTCGGAGAATTCAGACGCTAGTGCCTTTGTACTCCTCCCGGCAAGCGTCGCGGCGTCGATTTCAGTACTCAACAGGATGGCCGTTGCCAAGTCTGCACTGCACCCCAGACAGCATTTCTCTGTTCTTCCAAGAAGCTCGAATAATGCCTCCATACGGCCACAAACACTACACTGTGCAATCGAATCCTGTTCCGTACCCTTTGGTCCCGTTGACATGATAGTTCCTCCCATGGCTCCTTGCCGCTCCTCGCATATCTCTCAATTTCGGAGCGCATTAGTCATCTGGGATCGTAAGGAAAAGACCTTGAGGAAATCCTGAGCCTTTTATCAGGAAACCATAAGGCGAAAACGCCAGGGCCGCGCCACCGCCTCCATCCCCCATTTCTACTTTCTAGTTTCTGCCCTCTAGTTTCATCTCACATCCCCCAGTGAGTTCTACCCCTTTGTTTTCTTCTCTTTACAAAATCTTTCGAACAAATCGCTCAATTTGCTAAATTCTAGTACTATAATAGTATTTGATAAATAATTTAATCCGTGCTAGTATCGGGGATGATTGATCGCCAGCTCGCCGGTTCTGCCCACCTTTTCGCATTGCAACCATTCCCATATCGTCGTTCAGTAACTCTTTTAGAATCAACACCTACAGGAATGCCTGAAAGTGTTGATCCTAAACCACTTAGATATGCCCTAAGTGCTTTAGCTGCAACACTTACAAAAAACCCGGGGGGAGGGGGCCGGTTTAACCTTCGACTTTCAACATTGCTCAACGTTCTCGGCAATTGGTCGTTTTCTCTCCGCTCGATTACAATGATTAGGCGCAGTAGGAGAGGGGTACAGTGAGCGAAGCATATGTCCACGGCTACGACCCCCGTGAGAACAAACGCCTGCTGGATCAGGCCGGAACGCTGGTCGACCTGCTGCACTCCGACACCTCATACCCGTGGGGGAGTGTGGTCCTCGAAGCGGGTTGTGGCGTTGGAGCTCAGACGGTCACTCTAGCCCAACGAAGCCCCGACGCACGATTCACGTCCGTTGACGTCTCCGCAGACTCGCTCGCGGAAGCCAAGAGGACGACGGAGGCCGCGGGAGTCACCAATGTGCGGTTCCACCAGGCGGACATCTTTGCCTTGCCCTTCACCCCTGAATCTTTCGATCATGTCTTCGTCTGTTTCGTCCTGGAGCACCTCTCGCGTCCCGTTCAGGCCCTGGCGATTCTCAACAGCCTGCTCAGACCCGGTGGCACCATGACCGTCATCGAGGGTGACCACGCGTCGACCTACTTCCACCCGGACAGCCCCGCAGCCCACATGGCAATCCTGTGCCTGGTCGAATTGCAGCGGTTGGCCGGAGGCAATGCGTTGATTGGGCGGCAGCTCTATCCATTGATGGTCGAGGCCGGTCTACAAGCGGTTCACGTGTCCCCACGGATGGTTTACGTGGACTCGAGCAGACCAGATCTATTCGACGGGTTCACCAGAAAAACCTTCACCGCGATGATCGAGGGCGTTCGCAAACCCGCGATTGAGGCCGGCATCACCGATCCCGAATCTTTTGATGCCGGTATTCGAGATCTTTACCGAACGACTGAGGCGGACGGCGTCTTCTGCTATACCTTCTTCAAGGGAGTGGGACAAAAGAGTCGAAGCGCCTGACAACGGCTTGTCCACATTATGGGAAGTCGTCCCTCGACCGCGCGGTACCGAGAGGTCCCGCATCTGCCCTGTTCAGGGACTGGCAGAAAGCAGCCGCAACCCTCCGGCATTCAACAGCGCAAGGAGTGTCAGCACAGCCAACAGAGAAATAGCGTCGCCCAAAGTTCGATCCGGAGTGCGCACAAACTGTGCCGTGATGCGCCATGTTCCAGGAGGGAGCGTCAGAATCATCTCGCCGTTTGTCTCCGCGTGTTGCGGCCTCACCGCCTTGTGATTTGCCTCCACGCGCCAGGCCGGATAGTCCAGCAACCGCAGCCCCACTCGCAGCGGCTCGCGAGAAGTTACTCGCACGACTTTTTCTTCCGCGGTCCAGCGCTCAATATGAATCTCCGCGTCCGGAGTGCTTCCGCTGGATTCCTCCGCCGGTAGAACCTGCACGCGCGCCATTTTTTCCGGCAAGTTGGTGTGATCGTCGCTCAACGGATCATATTCGTCGGTACCCTCGAAACCCCGATCGTTCGCAACCGCTTCTTGTAACGATGGGATGTCATCGGAATCCCACCACGCTTTCTTGACGAGAAACGTCGCTGTTCCAGCAGCTACGGTCAACACCAGCACGCACCAGATCCAACGCATTCGCGTGCGCACCATCGCCGCCGCTGAAAAATACGCATACGGCACCACGAGGATCGCCATCCACCTCCAGGGAAATTGCACGAAGCGCAGCTTCGGAAGATATGTCCAGAAAATCGAACTGGGGCGAATCATAAAAATCGCCGCCACCGCGGACAGTAGCAACAGCACGCGCAAAAGTTTCTTTCTCGCGTCTCCTTTTTGTTCTTCAGCCGCTTCTCGCCGCGCCGAAATCGCAGCGATCCCCGTCATCACCATCATCAGAACCGCCACGTTCGACGCGATCCAATTGAACGCGTTATGTTCCGGATCGTTGCCCATGGCGTAGAGAAAATTGTCCGAAGGTTGCAAGCCCGAGGAAAGTGCCTGCGTGATGTTCACCCAGCGTTGCTCATACGCCGCCGGCAAAAGATAAAAATTTGTCAATCCAAACCCCAGTGCCAGTCCACCCGCGCCGCGCGACAACGGCTGCAGCGATTTTTCCGCAAGCACAGCCCACGCGAAAATAAGTGCCACGCTGTAGCTCGCCACCACGGCGGCTGGCGCATTGGAAAGCCACACCGTCGCGAACGCTAATGCGAAGAGCGCCATGGCCCGCGAAAGCGAGCCATGGCGATTCTCCACTAGCCCGCAAAGTTCCATCGCCGTCAGCAACACCAGCGGCATCAGCGCGCACGCCAGTTGCTCCGCAAAATCGCTGCGCATGTAAACAATCAGCAGCGCATACGGATTCGCCGCGTAACACGCCGCTCCAAAAAGCGCCGCGCTTCTCGGGAGAAATCGGCGCGCCAGCGAAAACGCGCAAATTCCCGCCATCGTTTGCGCGACGACAATGAAAGCTCCCGGCACCGCATTCCACGGAACCACAAAGCTCAGCGCCGCCCCCAGCATCCACGAAAGCGGCGGATAGAAAATAAATCGCGGCTCGCCAAATCCGTGGTTGGCCCACTCCGTCCATCGGGGGAAGAAAATCCCTTCTCGCCATTGCCCCGCAACGTCCAGCCACGAAGCGGCGTGAAATTCGAAGTCATGCCCCGAAGCGTTCCCCAGCCAGAAAAAGGGCGCAATCACCAGCAGCGCTGTTGCCAGCGAAACGCCCAGTGCGAGCAGCCACTCGCGAAATCCCACGGTCGCTGTCATTTTGTTTGGAAGTTCGGCCGAAGATGTCATGCAGTGTTCATGCCGTTGTAACCGCTCCGGAAACGCGCTGCCGAGTCTTATCCAATAGTGTGCGGCCACGCGGCAGCTGAGCGATAATACACGCGCTCATGGCCACCGCAAACACCGCTGCCGCGCCCACACCAATTATCGAAGCGCGCAAGCTGGAAAAATCTTACCCACAGCCCGATGGCAGCCAGATTCAGGTCATTGCCCCCACCGACCTCGCCATCTACCCCGGCCAGATCATCACGCTGCTCGGCGCTTCCGGCTGCGGCAAATCCACTTTGCTTCGCATGCTGACCGGTCTCTCTCCCGCCAGCGCGGGCGAGGTTTACTGGCACGGCCAGCCGGTTCGCGATGAATCGCCCAACGTTTCCATTGTCTTTCAGAGCTTCGCGCTTTTTCCCTGGCTCACCGTTCTCGAAAATGTCGAAGCCCCGCTCGAAGCGCGCGGCACGCCTCCCATCGAACGCCACAAGCGCTCCCTCCGCATCATTGACGCCGTCGGCCTCGATGGTTTTGAAACCGCCTACCCCAAGGAACTCTCCGGCGGCATGAAACAGCGTGTCGGTGTTGCCCGCGCCCTGGTCGTCGAGCCCGAAGTGCTCTTCATGGACGAGCCGTTCTCCGCGCTCGATGTGCTCACCGCGGAAACACTTCGCGGCGAATTGCTGGAGCTCTGGCTGGATCGCAAAATCCCCACGCGCGCCATCTTCATCGTCACTCACAACATCGAAGAAGCCGTCGTCCTCGCCGACCGCATCATCGTTCTGGGCCGCAATCCCGCGCACATTCACGCGGACTTCAACGTGGATATGCCCCATCCTCGAGACAGAAAGTCCGCCCACTTCGTCGATCTCGTCGACTCCATCTATCGCATTCTCACGCGGCCGGATCACAAGGATGCAGCGGCTCCGCTGAAAACCTTCGGCCCCGGAAAAGAAGTGCGGCCGAAGATCATGATGCTTCCCCACACGCGCCCCGGCGGCCTCGCGGGCCTGCTGGAAATCCTCGCAGACCACGGAGGCCGCGCCGACCTCCATCGTCTTGCGGACGAACTGAGTCTTGAAGTTGACGACTTGCTGCCCAGCGTTGACACCGCGGCGCTGCTGGGCTTTCTGCGCGTCGAGGAGGGCAATGTAACGATTACTCCGGAGGGCCAGGCGTTCGCGCAGGCGGACATTCAACAGCGCAAAACAATCTTTCGAAAAGCGGCTCTTGCCAATGTGCCCTTGCTCCGCCAGATGGAGCAGGCGCTGAAAGCCAAATCCGATCGCACCCTAAATGAAGAATTTTTCCAGGATTTGCTCGACGAGCATTTTGGCGAGGAAGAATCCCGCCGCCAGCTGGAAACTGCCATCCAGTGGGGCCGCTACGCCGAAATTTTCGATTACGACGCCGCCACCGGCAAGCTGACTCTCACCGAGGCCTGACGCTCCCGTGCCGGACATCACTCTTTCGAATACTCAGGCTACACCGATTCCTCCCGCCGTACAGCGGCCCGCGGGCTCACGCTGGAGCTGGGCATTCCTGATCGACATTGCCGTTTTTCTATTTGTCTGCGCCGCGATTTTTGGCGTCTACGCGATCGGCCGCTCCTGGCTCGGGCCCGCGCAAGCTCACGTCGAAATTTCACAGAATCCCCGTGACCTCCCTCTTTACGCTCTTTACTCTCTGGTTCGAATCAGCGTGGCTTATGCACTCAGCCTGGTTTTTGCTCTCGGCTACGGCTACGTCGCTGCTCGCTCACGGCGCGCCGAAATGGTCATGGTTCCGTTGCTGGATATTCTCCAGTCCATCCCCGTGCTCAGCTTCCTGCCGGGAGTCATGCTCGCCATGGTCACGATTTTTCCGCACCGGCAGCTCGGCGTCGAGCTCGGTTCGATTCTGCTTATCTTCACCGGCCAGGTCTGGAACATTGCTTTCAGTTTTTACTCTTCTTTGAAAACCATCCCGCGCGAGCTCAATGAAGCGGCGATCATTTACCGCTTTGGACGCTGGCAGCGCTTCGCCGAACTCGACCTTCCGTTTTCCACCATCGGTCTGGTTTGGAATTCCATGATGTCGGTCGCGGGCGGCTGGTTTTTTCTGATGGCCTGCGAAATGTTCGTCCTGGGCAAGCGCGACTTCCGCCTCCCTGGCCTTGGCTCTTTTCTTCAAACGGCGGCCAGCCATGGCGACACGCGCGCGATTCTGTGGGGCGTGGCCGCGATGGTCGCCGTCATCGTTCTTCTCGATCAACTTGTTTGGCGGCCCATCATCGTGTGGGCGGACAAGTTCAAGTTCGAACAGGTGGAAAGTCCAGGTGCCGCAAAAACCACTCTGCTGCATCTCATCGGCCGCGCCTCCATCGTTCTTCGTTTGTACCGGCTGCTCCTTCAGCCCGTTTTCACCTGGCTCACCATGACATTTGCTCTTGGCACCCGCCGCGCCGCGGAAACTTTTGCAGTACCAAAACAAAATCGCGTGGGACGCTGGATCGGCTATGTATTTGCCGGAGGCGTGCTGGTTGGCTTGGGCTTTGCCGTTTTCCATGCGGTTCGCGAATTGTCCGATCTTCACCGAGAGGACTACTGGGAACTTCTGGAGAGCGCCGCGCTGACCTTTCTGCGGGTCAACACCGCGCTTATCCTCGGCGCGCTTTGGACCGTTCCCGCTGGCGTCGCTATCGGTTTGAATCCTCGGCTGGCACGCATCGCGCAGCCGCTGGTGCAGATAGCCGCCTCCATTCCCGCGACCGCTCTCTTCCCGATTATTCTTCTTTTTCTGTTGCGTCTCCGCGGCGGGCTCGAAATTTCCGCCATGCTGCTGATGCTGCTCGGAACGCAGTGGTACATTCTTTTTAATGTCATTGCCGGCGCGCTGGCCATTCCGACCGACCTCAAGGAAGCGGCGCGAATCTACCGCTTCGGTTCCTGGGACCGCTGGCGTTACCTGATCCTGCCGGGAATATTTCCGTATCTCGTCACGGGCATGGTGACGGCATCGGGCGGAGCGTGGAACGCCAGCATCGTGGCGGAATATTTTCATTTTCAGGGAAGGATTGTTTCGACGGCGGGGCTAGGCAGCACGATCAGCAGCGCGAGCGATTCGGGCCGTTTCGATGTGCTGCTGGCTTCAACGCTGATCATGGCCACGGTCGTCGTGCTCATCAACCGACTGCTGTGGCGGCGCCTGTATCGCCTCGCGTCCTCGCGCTTCAAGCTAGAGTCGTAGCCGCCCTTTCCCACTACGTTTTTTCTGCCTGGCAATATAGTACGATATCGTATAATCGGACAACGTAGAAAATACGGAGGGAAAATGCCAGCCATTGACATATCCACAGCCGATCCACGCAAAAAGTCGTCTTCAGGTAAGCCCCTTGCAACGGTTCCAGAAGCCTGGACCGATGAGGATTTCCGCGAGGCATTCGAGTCGCTCAAGATTCCGAACGAGATGTTCCACCACAGGGAGCACATCCGACTGGCGTGGATTTATTCGCGCGAGTATCCGCAAGAACAGGCCCTTGCACACATGGTGCAGGGAATTCAGGCTTTCGCGAAGCATCACGGCGCCGCAGCCAAGTATCACCACACGATCACCGTCGCCTGGATGCGCCTCGTCCGGCATGCTGTGCGCCAGGCGCCGCAGGCGCAGGATTTCAATACGTTTGCCGCCGCGCATGTTCATCTCTTCCATGCACGACTCCTCGAGTATTACTACTCGAAGGCCCGGCTTCAAAGTGATGCAGCGCGATACGACTGGTTGGATCCGGATCTTCGCCCGCTGCCGTGACGCTTGGGTAGTGTCAGTTGTCGCGTGAAGGAACTCCAAGCCTTAACACAGAAGTTCGCCGATGCCTTCGATCAGCGCGACCTCCAGCCCATCCTGGACATGCTTTCCGAGGATGTGGAAGTATTTGACCACGTTCCCTACCGGTTCGATGGCAAGGCGCTCTTTGCCAAGTATCTCAACGAGGTCATCGCGAGCCTGGCCTCAGCCAGCTTCGGCTTCCGACAGCCATCGTGCCGCGTGTACGGTGAAACGGTGGGTATCGTAAATGCTCACGACATGTTCACGGGAGTCACCAAAGACGGCAAGACCCTCTCGATCCATGGCCGAACTACCTTGGTCTTCATCAAACAAAGCAGGCAGTGGAAGATTGTGAGCGCCCACTTCTCAGCAATACCCAAGGCTCTCTGAGAATCGAGCCAGGGCATACGGGCGCTTGGAGATGCACCATGACTATCCATAATCCGCTAGCCGACAACTCCCCCGACCACGAGGATCAAAGCCTTGTTCTACGCGCCCGCTCGGGAGATCACCAGGCGCTCGAAGAGCTAGTCCAGCGGCACCAAACGTGGATCTACAACATCGCCGTTCGCATGCTGCACCATACGCAGGATGCTGAGGACGCCACGCAAGAGATGCTGATCAAAGTACTCACCCGGCTCTCGTCGTTTGAGGGCCGGAGCAGCTTCCGCACGTGGCTATACCGCATCGTAGTGAACCACGTGCTCAATATGAAGCGCGGGCGGGTGGAGCCTGGGTCCATGGATTTTGCTTCCTACGGCGCGGCGATCGACGACACGCCAGAGTTAGA
>WNFT01000216.1_pt1 | contig 129051 bp, 132 predicted proteins | sample 5400191 | NCBI WGS metagenome assembly WNFT01 (sample SAMN13153359, study PRJNA577476) | soil metagenome | isolation source: 80 cm saprolite under Madrone tree | place: USA:California | collected 2016-06-14 | reverse complement strand
TGATCGGCTCGCTCGTGTTCGGCTTGATCTGCGTCGCGGTCTTCGCGGCCCTGCAGACCTACAAGAAGGGGAAGAGCATCTTCGACTGACGGCGAGGGCGCCGGCGCGCCGCACCGAACCACAGGCCGGCGCGCGGAGAGACAGTGGGAATCGTGCCAGCACAGACGGACACGGTCGGCGAATGGCTTCGTGAGGGCAGGGCCGCCTTCGAGCGGGGCCGCATCGCCGACGCCATCGGCTGCTTCCGGCGCGCGGTCGATGCCGGCGCCGGAGCACCCGCGGCGTACCTCCACCTGGGCATCGCGTTGGTGAGGGACGCCTGCGTCTACGAGGCGATCGACGCCTTCGAGGCGGGACTCGCCCTGTCGCCCGATGATTTCATGCTCAATCTCACGCTCGCGGACCTCTATTTCCGGCTCTCCGTGCCCGACAAGGGTCACCGGCACCTTCAAGTCGCACGGGACCGCGCCTTGACACCGGGGGAGCGTCAGATGATTCTAGCGCTCTTGGGCCAGGAAGCCGAGCGAGAGAAACGGCGAATCGATCGCCCTACCTTTGAGAGACCGTAGGGCGTGGACTATCTCCCGGTGACGTTCTCGCGCACCCTGCAGCTCGCCCTCGGCGCCGCCGCGATCGTGTGTCTGGTGGTCGTCTACTCTTTTGGAGCCCCTCCGTTACCGGTCCTGCTGGGCGCGCTGGCGGCAATCCTCTGGATTACGGGCAAGGCGGCCTGGAGGCGGGCAAAGGACAGAGCGGCGGGACGCCGTCGAACCTAGTGTCCGCGGCGAGCCCGCCCCTGGCCCTGGCGCTCTACTGGGCACTCCCCTTCGTCGCGATGCTCCTGGCGATCGCGGTGTGCCCGCTTCTGGCTCCGGGGTGGTGGGAACCCAACCGCAATAAGCTCCTCGTGTCGTGCATCCTCGGGCTCCCGGTCGTCGCCCTCTACGTCGCCCGCGAGCCGCTCGCGCTGGTCCGTGCTGGCCAGGAGTACCTGTCCTTCGTCCTCCTCCTCGCGAGCCTCTACGTGATCTCGGGCGGCATCCAGCTGAGCGGCGACCTCCGCGCCACGCCGCTCACCAACACCGGCTTTCTGGCCCTGGGCTCGGTCCTGGCCTCGGTCATCGGCACCACCGGGGCTTCCATGCTCCTGATCCGCCCGGTGCTCCAGACGAACCAAGAACGGCGTCGGGTCCGGCACACGGTGGTCTTCTTCATTTTCCTTGTCTCCAACGTCGGTGGCTTGCTCACACCCCTCGGGGATCCGCCCCTCTTCCTCGGCTACCTGCAGGGCGTCCCTTTCGCGTGGACGCTGTCGAAGCTCGCGCTACCGTGGCTGGTCATCGTCACGATCCTGCTCGCAAGCTATCTCGCCTGGGACACCTGGCACTACCGGCGCGAGTCGCCCGCGGCGCGCGAGCGCGACCGCGTGTGCGTCGAGCCGCTGCGCTTGCGCGGCGCCGGGAACGGCATCCTGCTCGCGGGGGTCGTGCTTGCGGTCGTCGCCCTCGAAGCGCCGGCGCGCGAGCTCGTGATCGTGGCCCTCGCCGCGCTCTCGCTCTGGTGGACCCCGGTCGAAATCCGGCGGGCGAACGGGGCCCGCGCCTACCCAATGCTGGAGGTGGCCACGCTGTTCCTGGGCGTCTTCCTGACGATGATCCCGGCGCTCGCGCTGCTCCGGACGCACGCAGCAACCCTCGGCGTGCGAGCGCCCTGGCAGTTCTTCTGGGCGACCGGGCTCATGTCGTCGTTCCTCGACAACGCACCGACTTATCTCACCTTCCTCGCGCTGGGGCGCGGGCTCCCCCTCGTCCGCGAAGTGGCAGGCGTCTCCCATGAGGTGCTCCTGGGCATCAGCTTGGGCGCCACCTGCATGGGCGCCAATACCTACATCGGCAACGCCCCCAACTTCATGGTGCGATCGATCGCCGAGAGCGCGGGAGTGCGGATGCCGAACTTCTTCGAATACATGGCGTATAGCGGCGCTATCTTACTGCCGCTCTTCGCGGCCGTGACCCTGCTCTTCTTCTAGAGGGACCCGGCCCGAACGCCGGCCCGCATTCGGCGCCTGCGCCGCGAGGGGCCCCAGCGCCCCGCAAACCGCTCGGCTCGGAAGCCGTCGGCCCATCCGTAGAGCGTTGTCTCCACGACGCGCACGGCCCTTGTGTCCCCGGCGGAGGTTGATCGGGCACCGACGGGCTCTCGACGCCGCTCGACGACAGCACCCTGGCCTGGCTCACCTGGAGCATCCCCTTCGCCATCCGCAACGTCTCGTCAGCGGCGCCCGTCCCGAGTGTATTCGCGGGACCCGCGGAACGACGCCGGGGACGCTGCGTTAGCAAGGATGAAGAGTTCGGTACGAGACGGGAGGATCGAGACCGGCATCGCCGCGGCGCGTGCGGCCCAAGTGCCCTGTGCGAACGCAGCGCCCGATCCCACCCTGTCCGCAGCCCCAGACGTTCGGGCCACGGTCGTAGACGAGCGTGACCCCCCAGGGCGGAGCCGGAGCAGTTGCTTCTCTCTCGAAAGGAGGTGACACCTATGCGCAAGCTGATTATCGCGATCGCGGTCCTGAGCAGCTTTCTGACCGCGTGTGCGACGATGCCCATTCCTGCCAAGGACGCCCCCGTCTTCTTCGATCACCAGTAAGCTCTGGGGAGGGCTCCGGTTCGAACCGGAGCCCTCCCGCCCCGTCAGCGACCGCATTGAGCCGCCCTGGGGACAGTTCTTCCGCCCGCAGAACGGGCTGCGGGATAAGCGGGAGGCTCGTACTGGTTGGTTCGCGGAGTTTCACTCTTAAGCAGGGGACCTCTAGGTTAGTTGACACGACCCCACAGTTCTCATAGAGTCCTATCGCTCACAGATTGCCCCGACCCTTCAGGGATTGGAAAGGGGTCCTGAGCTCCGAGTCGGAAGCCTCCGGTAGCATCTCTGGACGCTGAGTTCGTTCCGCGCATCCTCCGGGCCCGGTTACGCCTGATAAGTAAGCGAGGGGGCGACCATGGACGACGGCAGAGCTCGCCGCACGCAGATTGGGAGCCGGAGGCTGGGGCTCGTCCAGATGGTTCTTGTTTCGGGAGTCCTAAGCCGCCTTCTTTTCGTGCCGGGGTTGCTGCTGGGGCAGGGTCAGCTTACTCCCGGCGCGGTGACGAACACCCTGACCTTCCACATTGATCGCCAGCGCACGGGCCGGAGCCCAAATGAGACGATTTTGACCCCGGCGAGTGTTTCCAGCCCCGGATTTGGCCCGGTGTGGGACTCGCCGCAGTTTGACACGGTGAATATCGGCGGAACGGATTACGGGCCCCACATGTATGCTTCCCCCCTCTACGTGGACGACGTGCTGATGTCAGGCGGCGCGTACGCCGGCCGACATTTCGAGGTCGTCTTCGCCGCCACGGGCAATGGCTTCGTGTACGCCGTCAACGCATCCGACAATATTACCGGGGCACCCCTGGTTTCTGCGGGTACCATCCTCTGGCGCACGAGGCTGGGAACACCCTCTCCCGGTCCCGATGGCGGCGTACCCCTCGGCGTCTTGAGTACGCCGACTTGAATGCGGTGCCGCCTCGGATCTATGTCACGGCCGACACCACGGAGGGAGGACGGAGCTGGAAGGTACTCGCGCTTGACCTAACGAGCGGATCGGTGATCTCTGGCTGGCCGCTGATCATCGACGACAGCACGCTCGGCCCGATCAACCAGAATGGCCCGACGACGTTTCAACCCCCCGGGGCGATGTCGCAGCGCGGAGGGCTAAATCTCAGCCCTGACGGACGCTTGCTCTATGTGCCCTTCGGGGCCTATGGCGACGGAGGCGCCGGCTGGATGGTGGCGGTTGACACCATCACGCCGAGGTTGGCCAGCGCATATGCCGGCGCGCCGTCGGGCACCCGTGCATTCGCGAACGCAGGCATGTGGGGCTCGGGCGGACCCGCGATTGACGTCGCCGGCAACGTGTACGACACCACCGGCAATGGTCCGAACGACACCAGAAATGCCCCGGGATACTGGGGCGAGTCGCTGCTGGTCTGGAAACCGGGGGCACCGCTTCGATTGGGCGGGACGTATACACCCTGGAACTACTGCCAAATGGACGACGCGGACACTGACCTCGGTGGCGATTCGCCGGTGGTTCTCCCCGACCTTGACCCGTCGACGACCAGCACGCCGCACCTGGTCGCCTTCGGCAGCAAGCAGGGAACCGCGTATCTCGTCGATCGGGATAGGTTGCCAGGGAGATTGGACCAGCGCCAAAACTGCAACTTGACGGATCCGACGGTAGACGGCTCGCTCTTGGGTCCAAGTCCTCAGCCCCCCTTCGGCACCGTCGCGCCTCTCGACGTCTTCGGCCCGTATTCCGAGGTCTACACCCAGAGCGACTACGCCAGAGCACGGACCACGCTGGCGTACTTCCGCGGACCCGACGGCACGAACTACGTGTTCTATTCGGGCGCCACCAAGCAATGCGAAACCTGCCGCCAGCCGATCCCACCGGGCTTGGCGAGACTCCAGGTCGTGCTCTCACCCGGCGCGCCCGCTCATCTCTCGATCGACGCTGTGACGGCTTCGGCGCTCTCGCTATTTAGCCCCGGTTCCCCCGTTGTGACCAGCAACGGATCGAGTGACGCAATCGTCTGGGTGCTCGACGCCAATGTGTATCGTTCCGCGCCGCTCATCGGCGCGAGTGTGCCTCACCCGGTTCTGTACGCGGTCGACGGGACGACGATGAGCCTGCTCTGGCAGAGTCGCCCCAGCGAGTTGAACGTAGGGGGCAAGTACAACACGGTGGCGGTGGCCCGTGGTGTGGTGTTCGTCGGAACGGATCGAATCCAGGCGTTCGGCTTACTGACTGCGACGTCCACGTCTCTCGTTTCCGCACTGAACCCATCGGCCTTCGGCAAGGCTGTGCCATTCACGGCCACGGTGACGCCAGCAACTTCCGGCATGCCAACCGGGACAGTGACATTCGAGGACGGCGCAACCGTCCTGGGCACGGCCACCCTCAGCGGCGGACAGGCGGCGTTTACCGCCTCAGCCTTAGCCGTAGGCGGTCACTCAATCTCCGCCATCTACTCAGGCAGTGCGACCCTTGCCGGAAGTACCTCCGCAGCAGTGTTACAGACTGTGAACAAGGCGCCGACTTCAACGTCGGTGGCCAGCTCGAAGAACCCCTCTACCCTCGGCCGGTCAGTGACGTTCACGGCCACCGTGAAGTCGTCCACCTCGGGCATTCCAGCTGGGAGCGTAAGCTTTAAGGATGGCACGACGGTGTTGGGGACGCGGACGCTCAACAGCGGAAAGGCGACCTTCACCAGCTCGAAACTGCCCAGGGGGACCCACTCCATGACTGCGGCGTACGGGGGCAGTTCCAGCTACGTTGGTAGTGCGTCACCCGCTCTGACGCAGACCGTGCACTGACGGGTTAATGCTGGGAAGACCTTGCGTGCGGCCCGCCAAAAGGCAGCCGGGCGGAAGCCGTGCAGGCCACCCGGGACCAGGTCAGCCGGGGCGAAACTGACGGTTTTGTTCAGCAGGCCATCCGGCCTCGTATACGTCTTCCGCGGCAGGTCGCGCGCCCTTCGATAGATCTTCGGCGCGCTGGGTGATGCGCCTCTAGAGGCAATGGGGTCGGTGGGCAAGGACCCCTGACCTCAAACATCACGCGGCCCTGCCCATAGCGAGCGGCAGGTGCCGGAGCCGACTCGCCCGCCCCGGCGTTCGCGTGTCGGGAACCGTTCAACGCGGGAAGCCCGGCTCCGGGGCGCAGGGCCTCCATCCAAGCCTCGTTCGTAACGCCTGTCGGCCGAAATCGTTCCCTGTGTCTCTTGTTGGGACGATATGGAACGAGCCGCCGGAGAAGACGTTAGCACAGGCGAGCAGGCCCAACGGGAAAGGGAGGGACACCATGATCCGACGCTCGGAAGCCACGGCAAACGCTCCGCTGACGATCGACGACGGCGACCGATCCTCACTCAGGAAGGCCGCCTTGCACCTCGCTGTGATAGGGGCGGCGGTCTTCGCCGGGCTCGCCGTGAGCACCGGGGCTCTGGCGGGACCGTCAGCCCTACCCATTCGAGCGGCCACTGCCGCCACGCGACTGACGACGGCGAGTGCACCCGTCGGTTTGGAAGTCGGGATCAAGGATTACGCCTTCGTGCCGAAGACGCTGACGGTCGCGGTCGGCACGACGGTGACCTGGACCAATCGGGACGAGGAACCGCACACCGTCACCTCGGCGACGGGTGACTTCTCGTCGCCCGGCCTCGACACCGATGAGGCCTTTTCGAGGAAGTTCACCGCACCGGGTACGTACACCTACTTCTGCGCTCTCCACCCGCACATGACCGCTACGATCATCGTGAAGTGAACGCGCCACCCGACAAGGAGAACGAGATGACAGACGACCTCAGCCGCGATCGGCAGGCTCCGCCGGATCCTGACCTGACCGAGAACTGGAGCGAGGACGGCTTCGACCGTCGCGGCTTCCTCAAGTGCATGGCCTGGGCCGGTTCGGGGCTGCTTTGGACCGTCGCCGGAGGAATCCTCTCGTCCCGCAGCCTGGCCCAGGCCGCCACCGGGGACGCCGCGCCAGGGGACTTCAGCTTCGCGCAGATCAGCGACACCCACATCGGCTTTAAGGGCGAGGCGAACAAGGACGTGATCGGCACGATGCAGGAGGCGATCGCGAGGATCAATGCGCTGCCGACCGAGCCGGCCTTCGTGCTCCACACCGGGGACCTCACGCATGCGCAGAAGGCCGGCGCGTTCGACACGGTCGCCGAGAACCTGAAGAGTATCAGGACGAGCCGTGTCTTCTACGTCCCCGGCGAGAACGACGTCTTCGCCGATGGCGGGAAGGAGTATCTCAACCGCTACGGTAAAGGGACCCTGGGCACCGGGTGGCAGAGCTTCGATTATAAGGGCACCCACTTCATCGGCCTGGTCAACGTCTCGAGCTTCAAGGCGGCGGGGCTCGGCAATCTCGGCCCGGAGCAGCTCGAGTGGTTCGGGAAGGATGTGGAGCGGTTCTCCAGCAGCACCCCGATCGTCGTGTTCGCCCATGTCCCCCTCTGGGCCGTCTATCCCAAGTGGGGATGGGTCACGGCGGACGGCGAGCAAGCGCTGTCCTATCTCAGGCGATTCGGATCAGTGACCGTCCTCAACGGCCACATCCACCAGATCATGCGAAAGGTGGAAGGCAACGTCACGTTCCACACGGCCATGTCAACCGCCTTCCCCCAGCCCGTGCCAGGGTCGGCGCCGTCACCCGGGCCGCTGAAGGTTCCCGAGGACCAGGTACGCGGTTTGCTCGGCGTCACGGACGTGACCTACGTCGAGAGCGGGAACCGCTTGGCGATCGTCGACTCGAAGCTCGGATAGCTCGTTGGATCTCTGTCCCGTTCGGATCGTTGCTCTCCGTGCAGGATCCGAACGGTTCTGTCGGATCCGCCGCGAGAGGAGCAGGTCGTCGATGAATCGATACTCTTCGCGTGTGGCCGCCAGCGCCGCGAGCACCCGACGGTCTTGAGGCCACCACCCGGTGCGCCTGACGGCGAGAACTCGGGGTGAGTCCTCGGGGGCACCGCACCCGCTCGGAGGAAGCCGAGGATCGCGGTCTCTCGGTGCAGGCCATTGAAGCGAGACCCTCCGCGGCCTGGTGACTCTGGAATCGACTACTCCCGGGACCGCGCGGATCGAATGTCTGACGAGGTCGGCATGAAACCGCCGCTGGCTCTCGCGCGCCGCCCGTCGTCCCGTCTCCGCTCCGGATGAGCGGTGGGGGCGCTTGAAAACGCAGCGTGCCGCCGAAGGGCCAGCCGCAGGATCACCGATCGATCGGGAGTGCTCGCTACGGCGCGGTGAGCGGCCCGTATGTCTCCGGTCGCCGGTCTCGGTAGAACTGCCACACGTTACGCACCTCGAGGATCTGGTCGAGGTCGAGGTCGGCCACCACGACCTCATCCCGGTCCCGGGAGGCTTGCGCGATGCGCCTGCCGCGCGGATCGCAGAAGTAGCTCTTGCCGTAGAACTCGCCGATGTCCCACGGGTGCTCATGGCCGACCCGATTGATGGCGCCGACGAAGTAGCCGTTGGCCACGGCGTGGGCGGGCTGCTCTAGCTCCCAGAGATACTCCGAGAGCCCCGCAACGGTGGCCGACGGGTTGAAGACGATCTCGGCCCCGGCCAGGCCAAGGGCCCGGGCGCCCTCGGGGAAGTGGCGGTCGTAGCAGACGTAGACGCCGATCTTCCCCACTCTCGTCTGGAACACCGGGTAGCCGAGGTTACCGGGACGGAAGTAGAACTTCTCCCAGAAGCCGGGCGCGCAGTGCGGGAGGTGGTTTTTCCGGTACTTTCCGAGGTAGGTCCCATCGGCGTCGATGATCGCGGCCGTGTTGTAGTAGACACCGGTCATGTCCTCCTCGTAGACGGGGACGATCATGACCATGTGATGCTTCCGAGCCAGCGACTGCATGAGACTCACGGTCGGCCCCTCGGGGACCCGCTCGACCATGGCGTACCATCGAGGGTTCTGCTCGGCGGGGAAGTATGGCCCGTAGAACAGCTCCTGCAGGCACAGAACCTGGACGTCGCGGCGCGCCGCCCCCTCGATCAGCGCGACGTGCTTGTCGATCAGGAGCTTCTTGAGATGATCAACCGGCGCGGACGCCTCTTCGCCGACCGAGGCCTGGATGAGCCCTCCCCTCACGACGCGCGGCATAGATTACCTCCAGTGGCCGCCCCCGCTGGTGGGACGTCCGACTCTATTCGAGCGGACGGCAGGAAGGCTGTCAAGGCTCGCAGCTTGCGCGGATCGCTGGCGGGCCGAGCCGGACGACCGCTCGTCACCGGCTGCCGCGAACGGCGCCACCATTAGAGAGAGCCGATTCCTTGAATCCCATCTCCGCCGGCGGGCGGGTCGTCCTCGCCATCACGCGGTCGACGTCCGGGCGAGGACGGCGACCACGCCGCCGCCGGGAGGCCCCTGATGCTCGGCGCCGGCGGAAACGTAGCACATCGTGTCGCCCGTCACTGACGCTACCACGGCGTTCACGACGCCACGGATGTGGCGCGTGTAGTTGATGTCGCCGTCCTCGAACATGACGTGCCGCCGCCCGCGGGTCGCGCCTGACAGGTCGGGCTCGCACTTGGCGAAGACGTTCACCAATCGCGCGCGGTCATTCTCCGCCAGTTCGCACTCGACGGATAGCCCGGCCCGCCGGAGCGCCTCGCGCACCGCGGCGGCGTCGATCGCGTCCTTCATGACCGCGTGGGCGATCACGAGGTTGCTCGTGGAACGCGTGGAGTTGCCGAGGGCAATAATCTCGCAGTTCATGAGCTCCACGCCCGACGAGGTCGACGCCACGTTCGAGAAGACCGACAAGTCCCGGACGATCACGTCGTCGGCGAGCCGAGAACCCGAGATCTCCCCGGTGGCGGCGCCGATCCCGAGGGCGGCGACCGCCCGCGCGTACGCCATGGACTTGTAGGTGTCGGTGGTGACGACGGAGCGCCCTCGCTTCCGAGCTTCCGCGATCCGCTCGGTCGTGAGCGCACCGGTCTTGATCTGGACGAAGTGAATGTCGTCTGCCGACTCGATCCCGGCGTCCGAGATGGCGGCTCGCACGCCCTCGGCCGCGACCTGAGCATGGACCGGGGTGCCGAACTCCTCGGGCAGGAGATCGCGGGTGTACGCGGTGCCCACCGTGAAGCGCTTTTCCCTCGACTTCGTTTCCCGATCAGGCTCGCGCGTGAGGATCGTGGCGTGGGGGCTCATGAGCCCCTCGGTGCCGCCCGACCAGATGACCGGCACGCGTCTAGCGATCTCCTCGATCTTCCGATTCGCGCGGCTCGCGAGGAGCAGCTGAAACGACAACGTCGCCAACGCCCGCGTATAGTCATTGACGGCGCCATTGCCCTCGGTCTTGCCGAGGATCGCGGCCACGTGCTCGGCCTTAAAGGCGCCGCTGTCCAGCAGCCGTGTGGCCTCGCTGACGTCGTCGGGAGCCCGCATCCCCACCTTGAACGCCTGGCAGAACATAGTCGATCTCCTGCGCTCCGGTTCCTCGCTCTCGGCCGGCAACGCGATTGGCAGAGACGCAGGTCGGCGACCCGGGTACGCGCCGCTCACCGCGGCCCGGCCGGCGGCAGCTCGAGCGGCGAAAGCCCGGCCGCCCTCGCTCTCCCGTGCCGATAGTAGGGTATTCGGGCCCGAACCTCCCGGTCAACGCCCCGCTTCGATCTGCTCCGCAGACGCCGAGCGGTTCACCCGGCGCCGCGGTCCCGCTCCCGCCCCTCGGCGACTAGCTCGAGCACGCGGCTCGGGTTGAGCGGCATCTCGCGCACGCGCACGCCGAAGGGAGCGAGCGCGTCGTCCACCGCCTCCGCGATCAGCGCGGGCACCGGGATCGCGCCCGCCTCGCCCACGCCCTTGATGCCGAGCGGGTTGAGGGGCGACGGGGTCTCCGTGTGGATGATCTCGATCTCGGGGATCTCCATCGTCGTTGGCAGCAGGAAGTCCATAAAGGTCGCGGCGAGGGGTTGGCCCTGGTCGTCATAGACGATCCGCTCGTAGAGCGCGCCGCCGATCCCCTGGGCCACGCCCCCGTGAATCTGCCCCTCGACGACGGTCGGATTCACCACCGTGCCGCAATCGTGCTGGACCACGTACCTGAGGATCTTCACGTCGCCGGTCGCGATGTCGACCTCCACGATCGCCGCGTGACAGCCGCTCGCGAACGTCGCCTGGGGCGGCGCGTAGTATCCATAGGCCTCGAGGCCGGGCTCCTCGCCAGGCGCGAGGACGGCGCCCTCCCGCGGCTTGACGAGCCGCAGCGCCGCCTCCGAGGCCTCCTTGCCGTAGGCGTAGCGAATCGGATTTGCGACCGTCGCCAGCGCCCCGAGCGCCAGCGCCGTGTCGGGCACTCCACGGACGCGCACGGCGCCGCCCGCGAGCTCCAGGTCGTCTGGCGAGACCTCGAGGAGCCCCGCCGCGATCCGGAGCGCCTTCTCCCGGACCTTCCGCGCGGCGATCCCGATCGCGTTGCCGCTGGTGACGAGGCCGCGGCTGGCGAAGGTGCCGGCGCCCCAGTTGAACTTGCGGGTGTCGCCGGTGACGACCGTGACGTCGGCGGGGTCGCACCCGAGCGCGTCGGCGGCGATTTGGGCGAACGTCGTTTGGTGACCCTGGCCCTGGGTGGTGAGGCCGGTCGCCACGTAGACCTTGCCGCTCGGCTCGACGCGGACATGGGCTCCCTCGTACGGCCCGATGCCCGTGCCTTCCACGTAGCAGCCGATCCCGAGGCCGAGGTACCGCCGCTCGAGTCGAGCGTCCGCTTGGCGGCGGCGGAAGTCGTCGGCGCCGATGCGCTCGAGAGCCAGCTCGAGGCCGAGGGGATAGTTGCCGCTGTCGTAGCGGGTGGGGCCGCCGTCCTGGAACGTCAGCCCCACGTCCCAGGGGAACTCGTGCGGCTGGATGAAGTTGCGCCGTCGCACCTCGGCCGGCTCTAGCGAGAGCTCGCGCGCGATCAGACCGATGACACGCTCCATGACGAAGGCCCCGTGGGGCCGCCCGGCCCCGCGGTAGGGCGTCACCATCGCCGTGTTCGTGTAGACGACGTCGAACTCCACCGCGTAGTTCCGGAACCTGTAGGGGCCGGGGAGCTGGGTCGACGTGATGATCGGGACGACGATGCCATAGGGCGTGTAGGCGCCAGCGTCGTGGACGAAGCGGTCGCGGATGGCAAGGATCCGGCCGTCTTCGTCCACGGCGACCTCCACGTCGTGGCGCTGGCCGCGCTCGTGGGTGGCGGCGATCAGGTGCTCGCGGCGGTCCTCCGTCCACTTGACGGGCCGGCCGAGCCGGATCGCCGCGAAGGGCACCAGGATCTCCTCCGGGTAAAACAGCATGATCTTGGTCCCGAAGCCACCGCCGACGTCGGGGGCGATGACGTCCACCTTGAACTCGGGGAGCCCGAATATCCGGGCGAGGCCGTTCTTGATGGGCAGCGGCGCCTGTGTGGACACCCACACCCGCAGCGTTCCCGCACGGCGGTCGTACTCGGCCGAGACCCCCCGCGCCTCGATCGGGCTCCCGCAGCTCCGCTCGATGTAGAGCCGTTCACGGAGCACGCGCGCGGCGCTCGCCAAGGCGCCGGCGGGGTCGCCGACTTGCTGGACCATGCGGGCCGCCCGGTTGCCGGGGACATCGGCGTGCACGAGCGGCGCTCCCTCGGCGAGGGCAGCCTCGACCGAGGCGACGACGGGCAGGGGCTCCCACGTCACGTCGATGGCGGCCAAGGCGTCCTCGGCGACATAGCGGTCACAGGCCACCACGAAAGCGACGGGCTCGCCGACGAAGCGTACTTCGTCGGCAGCGAGGGGTCGGGGCGTTCGCGGATAGGTGAGATGGGGGTGGGGGATGAGCAGCGGCGTCGGCTGGTTCACCTCGCCGAGGTCGGCGGCGGTCAGGACCAGCTCCACGCCGCGCAGCGCGCGCGCCCGCGAGGTGTCGATCGAGACGATGCGCGCGTGGGCATGGGGACTCCTGAGCACCGCGCCGTGGAGCCCGCCGGCGGGGTTCACGTCGTCCACGAAGCAGCCGTGGCCGCGGAGGAGCCGCGGGTCCTCGTTCCGGGGGATCCGGGCGCCGATCGCGCGGGTGGTCATCGCCGGCCCATCAGCTCGGCCGCCCGCTGCACCGCGCGCACGATGTTCTGGTAGCCGGTACACCGGCAGAGATTGCCGGCCAGCTCCCGGCGGATCGTCGCGTCGTCGGGGTGGGGCGTGTCGCGAAGCAGTTCCACCGCGGTCAGGAGGAAGCCCGGCGTGCAGAACCCACACTGGAGCCCGTGCATCTCGCGGAACGCTTCCTGCAGGGGATGGAGTCGCTCCCCGTCGCCGGCGAGCCCCTCGACCGTCGTGATCTGCGCACCGTCGGTCTGCACCGCGAGCAACAGGCACGACCGTACCGCGGCGCCATCGAGCAGCACCGTGCAGGCCCCGCAGACCCCGTGCTCGCAGCCGACGTGCGTGCCGGTCAGGCCGAGGTGGTGGCGGAGGAAGTCGGAGAGGAGCAGGCGCGGCGGCACGCGCTCGGCGTAGTCGCGGCCGTTGACGTGGACCGTAATCGCAATCTCGGGCGGGGTCACGTCGTCCCGGACGGTGCCTGGTCGGCGCGTTCGATGGCGAGCCGGAGCGCACGCACGGTGAGGGTGCCCGCGAGACGCCGTCGGTACTCGGCCGTCCCATGGATGTCGCTCGCGGGCTGGATCGTCTGTCTCACCGCCTCGGCGGCATCCTCGAGCACCGCGTCGCTGCCGCGGCGCCCCACGAGCCGCCGCTCGGCGTCTCGGGCGCGCGTCGGGCGACCGCCGACGCCGGTGAGGGCGAGCCGTGCCTCGGCGATCGAGTCGTCTCGGAGCGTGACCGCCGCGGCGACGCCGACGAGCGCGTAGTCGCCGTGGCGCCGCGCGAACTCGAGCCACGCGTGGCCAGTACGCGTGGGTGCGGTGGGAAACCAGATCTCGGTCAGAATCTCCGTCGACGCGAGAGTGGTCGTGAAATAACTCCGGTAGAGTTGCTCCGATGTCAGCGTCCGGCTGCCCTCGGGACCGCGCACGGTGACGCGTGCGTCCAGGCAGACGGCGACGGCGGGCAGCTCGGCGGCCGGGTCGGCGTGAGCGAGGCTCCCGCCGATCGTCCCCCGGTTCCTGATCTGGAAGTGGCCGACCCAGGGCATCGCGTCGGCCAGGAGCGGAACCTGGCGCGCGACAAGCGTGCTCTTCTCCACGGCCCGCTGTCGCGTCATCGCGCCGATGGCGACGCCGTCCTCGCGCTCCCTGATGTACGCGAGCTCGCTGACCCGATTGAGGTCGATCAGCCGCCGCGGCATGGCGAGCCGCATGTTGAGGATCGGCATCAGGCTCTGCCCGCCGGCGAGGAGCTTGGCGTCCTCGCCGGCGCGGGCCAGTTCCGCCACTGCCTCCTCGGTCGTCCCCACCCTGACGTACTCGAAGGCAGGCGGCTTCATTCGGCAACCGGTTCCGGGAAATCGACGTCGGTTCGGCGGCAGCGCGCGGGGGTCACGAGGCCCGAGGCCCTCGAGGCGCGCCGGGCGCCGGGCCGTCCCGGAGGCGCGCTACCGGACCGGCGGGCCACTTTCGTGCGGGCCAGGCCCAGGACCGGTCGCCTGGGGCCTGGGGCGTGGATGAGGTCTTGGTCGGAATGCTCGCGTCCGGGCCAGTCGTGTATGGCGCGGACGTCGGTGAACGGGCCGCGTTGTCGATGCCGCTCCGGAAGCGCAGTCGGGGTAGGGCCACGGCGATGGCGGAGAATAACGGCGCCGCGCGCCGATTGTCAACGCGGGGCCCTCTTGGTGCCCTCTTGGATGCGGCCCTGACTCAGCTCGACTGGTCTTGCCGTCCACCGTCTCGTATCGGCCCGCGCCTGAGCCGCGCGATTGCCGGGCGACCTGCTGGGGCCCGCAGGGACATATGGGATATATTGACAAACTGACTGGCAGAACCTACAGTCGAGCGCTCTACCGGGCGCGTGGCGGCTGACCGTCCCATGGCGACCAGGCGCTCCGTCGGCGGCCGGAAACAGCGGTGGCACCGTCGCCACGCGGGACGTCCGAGGGTGCACTAGGCTCCACTGAGGCAGAGCCGCCTCGAATTTCACGAAACGAAAGGAGGCTTCCATGTCGAAAAGAGCTACGGGACCACGCAAGATGACACGACGCCAGGTTCTGAAAGGCGCCGTGGCGGCGGCGGCGGCAGTGGCCGGATCCCGGGGACTGGGGGTTCCGACCATCTGGGCCCAGAACATCAAGGACATCAAGCTGGTGCAGGCGGGAGGGTCGTATTCGGCGATCATCGACATCGGCAGGCAGGCCACCAAGGATCTCGGGTTTCAGGTGGAAATGCAGACGGGGGCGCACGACGCGCTGCTGAACCGCTTCGTCACGCAGCCGAATTCGGTCGACATCGCCGACATGGAGTACTTCTTTCTCTACCAGCTCATGCCCCGCGGTGTGCTCCACTCGATTGACCTCAAGAAGTACAAGTGGTGGGACAAGGTGGTCCCGATCTTCACCAAGGGAGAATACCCCGACGGGCGCAAGGTCTCGCGGGAGGGCACGCTGCCCTTCAAGGTGCAGTATGTCGATGGCCCGGAGTCGATCCACTTTGCCAAAGGGCCGACCCAGTGGGCCACGGCCATTCCGACTGTCTACAACGCGGATACCCTGGGCATGCGGCCTGACCTGGTGAAGCGGTCGATCGAACACTGGTCCGAGCTCCTGAATCCAGAGTTCAAGGGGCGCGCCGCGATCGTTGACGTGCCATCCATTGGCATCATGGACGCGGCGATGGCGATCGAGTCGCGCGGCGAGATCAAGTACGGCGACAAGGGCAACATGACCAAGGAAGAAATCGACAAGACGACCAAAATCCTGATCGACGCGAAGAAGTCCGGGCAGTTCCGGGCGTTCTGGACGACCTTTGACGAGTCGGTCAATTTGATGGCGGCCGGGGAGGTGGTCATCCAGTCGATGTGGTCGCCGGCCGTGACCGCCGTGCGGTCCCGCGGCATCCCCTGCTACTATGTGCCGCTCAAAGAAGGCTACCGGGCGTGGGCGAGCTGCATCGCACCAATGCGGCACCTGACCGGACTCAAGCTTGATGCGGCCTACGAGTACCTGAACTGGTATCAGTCGGGCTGGCAGGGGGGGTTCATCGCCAAGCAGGGGTACTACAGCTCGGTTCCCGAGACCGCTCGGAAATTCATGACCGAGGACGAGTGGGGCTATTGGTACGAGGGCAAGCCGGCCAAGAGCGACATTAAGGATCCGTACGGCAACTTGATGGAGAAGGCGGGCCAGAAGCGCGACGGCGGCGGCTTCTGGGAACGGATGGGCAAGGTGGCCTGTTGGAATACCTTGATGGACGAGAACCGTTACATGATCCGCAAGTGGAACGAGTTCATCGCCGCGTAGTGTAGGCGGGACGGACCCGGCGGGGTGGCCAGCCACCCCGCCGGTCGCCCCTTGCGAGCCATGCGAGCGCCCCAGACCACGCCGTCTCGCCTCACGAGCGCCCCCTACCTGCTGGTGGCGCCGCTGGCGCTCGTCCTGGTCGTCTTTTTCGGGATCCCCCTGCTCTTAGTCGTGGTCGTGAGCTTCTTCGACCTCGACAAGTTCGACATCATTCCCACCTTCGTCCTCACCAACTACGGCGAGCTGTTTGGATCATCCCTGACCTACGTGCTCTATGCGAAGACCATCAAGTACGCGCTGATTGTCTGGGCCATCACGCTCGTGATCGGCTTTACGGTTTCCTACTTTCTCGTCTTCCACGTGCGGACCGTCCTCTGGCAGATCGCACTCTTTCTGCTCTGTACGGTGCCCTTCTGGACATCCAACGTCATCCGAATGATCTCGTGGATCCCGTTTCTGGGACGCAATGGCCTCTTCAACCAGTCGCTGATGGCGCTCGGCCTCACCCACCGCCCGGTGGAGTTTCTTCTCTTCTCCGACTTCTCCGTGGTGATCGCCTACGTTCACCTGTTCTCCCTCTTCATGATCGTCCCGATCTTCAACTCGATGGCCCGCATCGACCGGGCGGTGATCGAGGCGGCGGCCGATGGTGGTGCCAGCCGCTTCCGCATCATCACCGACATCGTGATCCCGCTCTCGAAGACCGGCATCGCGCTCGGCTCCATCTTCGTCATCGCGCTCGTGATGGGCGACTTCTTCGTGGTGAAGGTGATGAGCGGGGGACAGAGCGCCTCGGTCGTCGCCGCGATGTCGAACGAGATCGCCATTCTCCAATATCCGCCCGCCGCCGCCAACGCGGTGTGCCTCTTGGTCATCGTGACGCTCATGGTGGCGGTCATCATGCGCGTCGTCGACGTTCGCCGAGAGCTGTCCGGCTAGCGGTCTGCGATGGTCACCGGCTCGTCGAACGGCCGTCCGTGGACCTTCTATGCGCTGGCGGCGTTCTTTACCCTCTTTGTGCTGTTCCTCTACGGCCCTATGTCCGCGATCTTCATCCTGTCCTTCCAGGGCCCGAACGGCGGACTCACCTTCCCGATGAATGGCGTGTCGTTCCACTGGTTCGCGGCCCTCGTGGCCCAGCAGCGGTCCGGGGATTTTGTCGGGTCGTTCGGCCGGTCAATCACGCTCGCCGCGCTCGTCCTCGTGATCACCGTGGTGATCTCGATCATGGCCGGGCTGGCCTTTCGCTACCGGTTTCGGGGAGCCACGGCCGTCTTCTATATGGCCATCGCCAGCCTCATCATGCCGGGGCTCCTGCTGGGACTGGGAGTCGGCCTGATGTTTCAATTCGCGCACGTCCCGCCGGCGTGGTTCTCCTCGGCGCTGGGCGCGCAGCTGACCTGGACGCTGCCGTTCGGGCTGTTGATCATGTTCGCGGTGTTCAGCCGGTTCAACCGGGCGTATGAGGAGGCGGCGCGGGATCTCGGGGCGAGTCAGTGGCAGACGCTCTGGCATGTCGTGCTGCCGATTCTCTTGCCAGGGATCATCGGTGTGGCGCTGTTCGGATTCACGCTGTCGTACGACGAGTTCCCGCGCACGCTGATCCCCATCGGGAGCCGGAACACGCTCCCGCTCGAGATCTGGGCGATGACGACGGACGTGACGTCGCCCGCGCTGTACGCCTTGGGGACGCTGACGACGGCGGTGTCGTTCGTCGTCATTACTCTCGCGCTGACGTCCATTGCGCTGATCCAACGTCGGCGGGCCCGGCGCGAGCGCGACCGCACGGACCGGCGGGAAGGACGGACGGGGGCGGCGCCGCCGGTGGCCTCGGCGCGGGTCGGCGCCGGACCGGGAGACGAGTGAGGATGGCGCAGGCCGGGGAAATTGAACTGCGAAACGTGACGAAGCGGTTTGATCAGACGCTCGCCGTCGACGACATCTCGCTGACGATCCCCCACGGGGCCTATTGCTGCCTGCTCGGCCCCAGCGGCTGCGGCAAGACGACCATCCTCCGCATGATCGCGGGGCACGAGGCGCCGACGGCGGGGGACATCCGGATTGGCGGGGAATCCGTCGCGGGCCAGCCTCCGGTGCGGCGCGGCACGGCCATGATGTTCCAAAATTATGCCCTCTTCCCCCATCTGAACGCCCTCGACAACGTCGCGTTCAACCTCAAGGTGCGCGGCGTCGGAAAGGCGGAACGTCACGCGCGGGCCCGTGAGGTACTCGCCCAGGTGCAGCTGGATCGTCAGTTTGCAGAGCGCATGCCGGCGCAGCTGTCTGGCGGCCAGCAGCAGCGGGTCGCCCTATCGCGCGCGCTGATCACCAAGCCGCGCGTCCTGCTGCTCGACGAGCCGCTGTCGGCCCTGGACGAGTTCCTTCGCCTGCAGATGCGCGGAGAACTGCGCCGGATCCAGCGGGAGCTCGGGATCACCTTCGTCCATGTCACTCATACCCAGCTCGAGGCGATCGCCGTCGCCGACCTCGTGGTGGTGAAGGATCAGGGCCGGATCGAGCAGGCGGCGTCGGCCCACGAGATCTACACGCTGCCGGCGAACGCCTACGTCGCTCGGTTCATGGGCGGGCAGAACGTCCTCACCGGAACGGTCGTCTCCGTGGAGGGCGGCGCGGCGACCCTCATCGACGGGACCGGGGCCCGGTTCGCGACGCCCGTGAAATCCACGGCGCCGGCCGAGGGCCAGGAGATCGCGTGCTGTGTCCGACGCGATCGGGTCGAGGTCGAAAAACTGCACGCGCCGGCTCGGCCGCCACGCGACGCGACGAATGTTGTCTCCGGCGCCGTCCATGCCATCGAGTACCAAGGCTCCTACGTGAAGGTGACGATTGACGTGCCCCGGAGTGAGCAATTCGTGGCCCATCTCGCCGACCACGTGTTCTTCGCCACGCCGCTCGACATCGGTGACGCGGTCCTCGCCCGATGGGCCACCGAGGATGTGCATCTGCTGACGGGAGATTCGAGGCAACCCCCCCACGGGCGCTCGGCCGGCGCCCCTCCGGGGCCGTGAGGACGGGTCTCGGAGCGTGTGAGCGAGGCCGAGGGCGTTCACCGCTATCCAGGAGGAGCGACCGATGGCAAAGGAGATCTGGTGTGCGTTTGGTGTCGACGTCGACGCGGTCGCGGGCTGGCTCGGTTCCTACGGCGGCGCCGACTCGCCCCTGGACATCTCGCGGGGAATGTTTTCGGGGGAGGTGGGCACGCCGCGGCTGGTGCGGCTGTTTGACCGGTTCGGCATCAAGACGACCTGGTTCGTGCCGGGCCACTCGATCGAGACCTTCCCGGAACAGATCGATAAGGTGGTGGCGGCGGGCCATGAGATCGGCATCCACGGCTACTCTCACGAGAACCCGATCGCGATGACGCGTGTGCAGGAGGAGGCCGTCCTCGACAAGTGTATCGAACTCGTGCAGAAGTTGACCGGGCGCCGCCCGACCGGGTACGTCGCGCCGTGGTGGGAGTTCAGTCCCGTCACGAACGAGCTCCTGCTTCAACGGGGGTTCAAGTACGATCACAGCCTGATGCACCGTGACTTTGAGCCCCATTACGTCCGGGTGGGGGATCGGTGGACCAAGATCGATTACTCGAAGCAACCGAGCGCGTGGATGAAGCCGCTCGTGCGCGGTGACGAAACGAATCTGATCGAGATCCCCGCGAGCTGGTACCTCGATGACCTCCCGCCGATGATGTTCATCAAGGCCGCGCCCAACAGCCATGGCTTTGTGAACCCGCGCGATCTCGAGGAAATCTGGCGAGACCAGTTCGACTGGGTCTACCGGGAATACGACTACGCGGTCTTCCCGCTGACGATCCATCCGGACGTGTCGGGTCGGCCCCAGGTGCTCATGATGCTGGAGCGCCTCTACCATCACATCATTCGGCACCCGGGCGTGCGCTTTGCGACGTTTGACCAGATCGCCGACGACTTTGCGCGGCGCAGCCCCCGCCGGAAATGAGCTGAGCCCCGGCGCCATGTGTGCGTTTTGCGGCGCGCTCGTGCAGGAGCGACATTGGGCTGACGGGCCCGAGCGGCGCGACCCCGAGGCCGAGGGGGCCGCGTCATGGCGTCAGCGCCGGCAGGCGCAGGTCGCCCTCGCCAACCGGATCTTGTGCCAGTATGGGCTCGAGGTTCGGGACTGGAACGCGCACCTCTTCGTGCTGAGCAATCGCACGGGACAGTCTGAAGTGGTGCCGCATCTGGCGACTCTGTGGAGCACGGCCGAGCGTCTCGGGCAGTGCCGTTGCGATCCGTTGGATCCCGCCCTGCTCGCCCGGGTGGAGCGGGAGGGTGACCTCGGGGTGGAGCCTCGCCGTGGGACCTGATGCGCCGGACCTGATTCCGGTCCACGTCATCACGGGCTTCCTCGGCAGCGGGAAGACCACGCTCCTGCGGCAAGCGCTGGCGTCCCCGGCGTTCGCCAACACGGCCGTCGTCGTCAACGAGTTTGGCGAAATCGCCCTGGATCATCTGCTGCTCCAGCGGGTCGATCCAGACACGGTCGTGCTCCAAACCGGCTGCGTCTGCTGCACCCTTCGAAGCGAGCTCGGGGCGGCGCTCCGCGACCTCTACGAGAAGCGCGAACGGGGGCGGGTGCCGCCGTTCGACCGGCTCGTCATCGAGACGACGGGCCTCGCCGATCCGGCCCCCCTTCTCTTCACGCTGATGGCGGACCCGGTGCTCCGACATCATTTTCGGCTTGGCAGCGTCGTGACGACCGTCGATGCGGTCAACGGAGCCCGTCAGCTGGCCCAGCACCTCGAGTCGGTGAAGCAGGTGGCGGTCGCTGATCGGCTGGTGCTGACGAAGACCGACCTCGTCGATCGGGCCGGCATCGACAGGGTCCGCGCGGCGGTCGTCCGCTACAATCCCACGGCGCCGCTCATCGAAACCCCGACCGCCGCCCTCGCGCCCGACAGGCTCTTCGCGGGGGAGATGTCGGACTCGCCCCACGGGGGCGACGAGGCGCCGGGCTGGTCGCGCGCCCACGCCCGGATCCGGGTCTCCCCGCCCGACGATGGCGGGCAGACGCTCGATCGGCACGCGAGCGACATCTCGGCGGTCAGCCTGATTGTCGATCTCCCGCTCGACTGGCCGGCGTTCGGCACCTGGCTGACAATGCTGCTCCACGCCCACGGCGAAGACATCCTGCGGGTGAAGGGAATCGTGCGGGTCCGCGGCGTCTCGGCTCCCGTCGTGATCCACGGCGTCCAACACCTCGTGCACCCGCCGACCTTCCTTGAGCGGTGGCCGACGGCCGACCGTCGGAGCCGCCTGGTCCTCATCGTGCGGAAGCTGCCGGCGCCGGCCCTGGAGCGGTCCCTCCGCGCCTTTCTGCGGCTGGCCCCGCTCGACCGGCGGGCCGCGTGAGTCCGGCTCGTGGCCTCGACGACGCTGCGCCCGACCGACGTCGCGCGCGGGGTCAGGGGAGGAGGTCCACATGGATTCGGTGCTGATCAGGAACGGACGGATCGTGACCGCGACCGACGACTACCGCGGCGATATCCTGGTCGAGAACGGCCGGGTGCGGACGATCGGCCGGGACATCCAGGTCGGTGCGGACGTCGGCATCCACGACGCCAGTCGGCTCGTGGTGCTGCCCGGCGGGGTGGACGTGCACACGCACCTCGATTGGGACTTTGGCACCGCCCGGACGGTGGACACCTTCGGAACCGGCACCCGAGCGGCCGCCTTCGGTGGCACCACGACCCTCGTCGACTTCGCCAACCAGACCCGGGGGCAGGGCTTGCGGGCGGGCCTCGACGACTGGCACCGGCGGGCGGAGAGCGCGTGCGTGGACGTCGCCGCCCACATGATCGTCCTCGACGTCACCGGCGAGGCGCTCGCCGACATGAAGACCCTCATCCACCGGGAAGGGGTGACCAGCTTCAAGCTGTTTACGGCCTATCCGGGGGTGCTGATGGTGGACGACGGCGCCCTGTTCAAAGCCATGCGGGTCGCCGGCGCCAATGGCGGTATGATCTGCGTTCACGCCGAGAACGGTCCGGTGATTCAGGTGCTGATCGAGGAGGCGGTCGCCCAGGGCCACACGGCACCGAAGTACCACGCCCTCACCCGCCCCTCGCTGATGGAAGGGGAGGCCACGCACCGCGCCATCCGGCTGGCCGAGCTCGCCCAGACGCCGCTCTACATCGTGCACCTGTCGGCGGCGGAGGCGCTCGCCGCCGTCACCGAGGCGCGGGACCGGGGCCTCCGGGCGCACGCCGAGACCTGCCCGCACTATCTGTTCCTGACCGACGAGGCGTACGATCGCCCGGGATTCGAGGGGGCGAAGTACGTCATGACGCCCCCGCTGCGGACGCGGGCGCACCAGGAGGCGTTATGGCGCGGCCTGCGGACCGACGACCTCCAGGTCGTCTCGACGGACCATTGCCCGTTCTGCTTCAGTGAGCAGCCCTACGGGCTCCGCGGCTCCAAGCAACAGGGCCGAGGGGATTTCAGCAAGATTCCCAACGGCGCGCCCGGGGTCGAGACGCGCCTGCCGCTGGTCTTCGACGGCGGCGTGCGGCAGCACGGGTTGTCGTTCAACCGCTTTGTCGAACTGACGGCGACCGCTCCCGCCAAGCTCTTCGGACTCTTTCCGCGGAAGGGCACGATCGCCGTCGGCTCGGACGCCGACCTCGTCCTGTTCGACCCCGAGGAGTCGTGGACGATCCGGGCGGCGGAGGGGCACGGCCGGGTGGACTACACCCTCTTCGAGGAGTACCGGCTGACCGGGCGAGTCAAGAAGGTGTTCCTGCGCGGACAATTGATCGTCGACGGAGCCCAGTGGCTCGGCAAGGAGGGCGCAGGCGAATTCGTGCGCCGCGGCGAATGCGGCAAGGCGTGACGCCCCGAGGACGCGCCCGCCACCGACGACGGGCCCGTCGGTCCGGCGGCGGAGTCCGGACGGCCGCGCGGGACTGGGCCACCGACGGCCACCGCTCGCGATAACGGGATGGAGAACCCCATGGAGAGTTGGCGCAACCGCAAGACCTTGATCCTGAGCCGCACCGACATGATGGGACTGGTGACGCCGGCGGAATACGTGGCCTGCGTGGAGCAGGCCTACCGCATGCACGGCGAGGGCCGGTACGTCATGGAGCCGAAGGGCCACATCGTGCTCGACAAGTATCCGGGCGAGTGGGAGGCGATGCCTTCGTACATCGAGGCTCCCGAGGCGGCCGCGTGCAAGTGGGTCTCGATCCGCGAGCAAAACCGCGAGCGCTTCGATCTGCCGACCGTGTTCTCGATTCTCATCTACACGCACCCGGAAACCGGCTTCCCGCTCGCGATCTGCGACGGGAGCTTCCACACCGTCATGCGGACCGGGGCGGCGGCCGCCGTGTCGGTGAAGTGGATGGCGCGCGCCGATGCGGAGACGCTCGCGATCGTGGGCGCCGGTCACATGGCGGAGGGGACGCTGGCGACCTGCAACGAGGTCGGCAAGTGGCGGGACGTCCGCGTCTGGAGCCGAACAGCGGCGCGCCTCGAGCGCTTTATCAAGGCGGAGCAGCCGAAATACGACCGGTTCGAGATTCGGGGCTCGACGAACCTGAAGGACGTCGTCCACGGAGCCGACGTGATCGTGACCGTGACCCCCGCCCGGGCTCCGCTCGTCATGGACGAATGGGTCGCCGAGGGCACCCACATCGCGGCGCTGGGCGCGGACAAGCGGGGCGACCAGGAGCTCGACCCGCGGATCCTCGCGCGCGCCCGAATCTTCGTCGATGACCTCCGCCAGTGCCGCACGGATGGTGAGATCAACGTCCCCCTCGCCACCGGGCTCCTGACCGAGCGGGATGTCGCGGGCGAGATCGGCGAGGTCATCGTGGGCCGGAAGCGCGGGCGGACGTCGACGTCCGAGGTCACCGTCTTCGACTCGACCGGCATCGCCCTGCAGGACTCAGCGACCGTGCCGCTCGAGTACGAACGAGCCCTCGCGGCCGGAGTCGGGATCGAAAAGAAGATGATCTCGACGTGATTCGTGGAGCGCGCCCCCGCCGGGCGCGTCCCCTCCCGGCTGGGGTCGGCCACGGATCACGGCGGACGAGCCTACCCGCGTCCCCGGGGCAGGGCGAACGCGCGCCCGGGCCGTGGGCGGGCGACGGAGGATTGCGATGACCGGCAGCCCTGCGGTCGGCCGGGCGGCGGTGTCCGCCGGGGTGAACCCGGATCGCCTGTGGCACCGTCACTTGGCGCTGGCCCGGATCGGGGCAACCGGGCGCGGCGGCGTCAATCGCCAAGCGCTCACGCCCGGTGACGCCGAGGCCCGCCGGCAGGTGCTCGCCTGGGCCGCCGCCCGGGGCTTCGCCGCGAGTGTCGACGCGATCGGGAACCTGTTTGTCCGCCGCGCCGGGAGCGATCAGGCCGCCGCCCCCGTCGTCTCCGGATCGCACCTCGACACCCAGCCGACCGGCGGAAACTTCGACGGGATCTTTGGCGTCCTCGCCGCCTTGGAGGCGCTCGAGGCGGCCGAAGAGGGGCACATCGCGACCACCCGCCCGCTCGAGCTCGTCATCTGGACCAACGAAGAGGGCGCCCGCTTTCAGCCGACGACGATGGGCTCTGCCGTGTTTGCCGGGGCGCTGCCGCTCGACACCGCGCTCGACACCGCCGACGGGCAGGGCGTGACGGTGAGGGCGGCGCTGGCCGAGACCCTCGCCGCCACGCCGGTGGCGAGCCGCCGGCCGTTCGGCTTTCCCATCGCCGCCTACGTCGAAGCCCACATCGAGCAGGGTCCGATCCTCGAGGCCACGGGCATGACGATCGGCGTCGTCACGGGGATCCAGGGGCTCCGATGGTTCCGCGTCGAGGTGACGGGGGAGGAGGCGCACGCGGGGACGATGCCGCTCGCGCGGCGCCGAGACGCCCTGGTCGCCGCCATCGAGATGGTGCACGGGCTCCGGGAGCTGATGGCGGATCCCACCGATACGGTTCGCTTCACCGTCGGTCGCTTCGAGGTCCGGCCCAACTCCCCGAACACGGTGCCGGCCAGGTCCTCTTTACGGTCGACTTCCGGCACCCGGATCGGCAGGTGCTCGCCCGCCTCGGCGATCGGGTGGAGGCCGTCTGCCGGGGGCACGCGCGCGGCTGCGCGGTCGAGGTGGTCGAGACGCTGTCCTCGCCGCCGACCGCCTTCAGCGGGGCGGTCATGGATCTCATCCGTGCCGCCGCCGCCCGCCACGCGCTGCCGCATGCTGACATCGTGTCGGGCGCCACGCACGACGCCAAACACCTTGCCGGGCTGTGTCCGACCGGCATGATTTTCGTGCCGTGCGAGCGGGGCGTGAGCCACAACGAGGCGGAGCGCGCCTCGCCCGCCGACTTGGCCGCGGGAGCCCGCGTCCTCGCCGACGTCCTGGTCGAGCTCGCCAAGAGGTGAGGCGCCGGCCCGGGCGGCAGCCGGGCCGGCGTCCGAGCGCGGCTCGAGGGTGAAGGCTGGTCTGGCGGCCAGGGGCGCCTCCGGGCGGCGGAGGCGCACGCAGGGTGTGCAGATCGCGCACGGCTCGGGCCCGCGCGTGGCGGGAAGCCCCCGACTGAGATCGGAGGCGCGAAGGCTGTCGCCGGGGTCTGATCCCCGCTCAGCGCCTTCGCCCGGCTTCCCCCAACCGAGCCCTGCCCTCGGTCAACGGCTCGGGGAGGAGAGCGCTGGCTTCGCGGCGTCGACCGCGCGGGCGAGCGCCTCGCTCGTCATTGGGAGGTCGGTCAGGCGCCGACCGATCGCGTTGGCGATCGCGTTGGCGATCGCCGCGGGCGCGGCGACCACGGGCGGCTCGCCGACCCCCTTGGCGCCGAACGGCCCGTGCTCGGTCGGCACCTCGAGGATGACCGTCTCGACCTCGGCTGATGCGTCGGTGATCGAGGGGAGCGCGTAGTCCATGAGCGTCGCCGAACGGAGCTGGCCGTGGGCGTCGTACGCCATGCCCTCGAGGAGCGCCCAGCCGACGCCCTGGGCGACGGCGCCGTGGATCTGGGCGGCGATCGCCGCCGGGTTGATGGCGCGGCCGACGTCCTGCACGACGAGCTGGCGCACGACGCGGACGCGGCCAGTGTCGACGTCTACCTCCACCTCCGCGAGGTGGGCGGCGAACGCGGGGGAGCGCGCCGTCGTGGCGCTCGCGCCGCGGCCGAAGACCGGCTCGTACTTGGCGCCGAACTCCATCGAGCTCTTCGCGATCTGTGCAAGGGTCACGCCGCGGTCGGGCATCCCGCGCACGCGGACGCTCCGGCCGACGATCTCGAGGTCGTCGGCTGCTGCCTCGAGCCGGTCAGCGGCGATCGCCAGGATCTGGCGCCTGGCATCACGCGCGGCGCGCTCGACGGCGAGCCCCACGGTGTAGGTGATCTTGCTTCCGCCGCTCGCGCCCGCGAAGGGTGCCGACTCCGTGTCGGCGCACACGACCGTCACGTCGTTGAGGGGAAGTCCCGCGGCCTCCGCGGCGATCTGCGCCATGCCGGTCGCGGCGCCGCTCATGTCGACCATGCCGAGGACGACCGTGAGCGTGCCGTCGCGGTCGAGGCGGCAGACCGCGCTCGCCGGCTCGATCCCGCCCAGCCAGCCCCCGACCGCGACGCCGACGCCGCGCCTGACGCCGTCGCGTGGCGATCCCTGCCGCGTGCCGTCGAGACGCTGGCGCTCGGTCCGTAGGCGCTCGAGACACTGGACGAGGCCGATCTTCGGCCACGGCCGTCCCGTCGGCAGCAGGTCGCCCTCGCGGCAGGCGTTCAACAGGCGCAGGTCGAGCGGGTCGATCCCGAGCTTGAGCGCCAGCTCGTCCATCAGCGACTCGAGCGCGAACGTCGCCTGCACGGCGCCGGGCGCCCGGTACGCGCCGACGCCCGGCTTGTGCGTCAGCACCTCGAAGCCGCGGATGCGGAGGTTCGGGACCGTGTAGTAGCCGCCGAGGAGGAGCGCCGCGATGCCGACGGGGGCGCCCGCGTAGGCTCCAGCGTCGAAGATGATCCGCGCGTCGAGCGCGGTGAGCCGGCCGTCGCGCCCCGCGCCCACTCTGAGCTCGAAGACACTCTGGGGCGCGGGTGTCGTCGTGAGGAATTCCTCGGTGCGCGACAGCACGATGGAGACGGGGCGTCGTGTGGCGAGCGCGAGCGCGGCCGCCAACGGCTCGAGCAGCACGAACTTGGCCCCAAAGCCGCCGCCGAGCGGCGTCGCGGTGACGCGGACGCGGTGCTCGGGGAGGCCGACCGCTTCGGCGACCTGCGAGCGCGTGTGGAAGAGCGTCTGCGTGCTCGTCCACACGAGAAGGGCGCCGAGCGGATCGACGCTCGCCACCGCGGCGCGGGGCTCGAGGTAGCCCTGGTGGAGCATCGAGGTCCGGTACGTCCGCTCGATCACCACCGCGGCCTCGGCCAGGCCGCGCTCGACATCGCCGCGCGTGAATTCGGTCGTGCTCGCGACATTCGGCGCCGTCGGGCCCGCGACGCCCTGGCCGGCGACGACGGCGCCGTGCGCCGCGAGCGCCTCGTCGCTCGCGCCGGCAGCGCCGGGCTCGCGCACCCTGGGGGCGTCGGGCTTCATCGCGGCGAGCGGGTCGACGGCGGCCGGCAGCACCTCGTACTCGACCTTCACGAGCTGCGCGGCGTCCTCGGCCTGCGCTTCCGTCTCGGCGACGACGGCCGCCACGGGATGGCCGACAAAGACGACGCGGCCGATGGCCAGCGGGCAGCGCCCGCGGTCCGTCGGGTCGGCCTTCACGAGCGGCAGGTCGTGGCCGGTGAAGACGCCGACGACGCCGGGCTGGGCCGCCGCGGCGCCGCTGTCGATCGCGACGATGCGAGCGTGAGCGTGGGGGCTAAGGACCAGGCGCGCGTGGAGCATGCCAGGTAGACGAAGATCCCCGGCGTAGCGCGTCGCCCCCGTCGCCTTCTCGCGGCCGTCGAGGCGCGGTACAGACTGGCCGATCACAGAGACGCTGGTCACTCGGGTGATTCTACTCCATCGCGCTGCTCCGGTCTCGGCCGCCGTCGCTTGCCTCCCTCGAAAGGCGCGGTCTCGCGCGCTCGCCCGTCCCGGGAACGTCGCCCCCGACCCAACCCGGGCTGGGGCAAGTCGCCCCCGCCGACGATTCCCACGATGGCGCCCCGCGTTGCTGCGCACGCAGGCGATGGTAAAATCGAGGGAGCGTTGACGCTGTCCCCAGAGAGCCGCACGCGAACGGAGGCTGACAATGCGGCAGTTCGTCAGTGCCCTGACTGTTGTCGGCGTCCGCTCATTGCGGCGATGCCAACGGGAAGCGCGGAAGCAACTGGCGAACAGCATGAGACCGGTCTGAGCGAGGGCAGGGAAGGCCGTGGACCCAGCTCGCCCCTCCGATATCGCCCCGGGTCTCAGCCCTCGTGACCCGGCTACGCCCTGGCGCGACCCGCACCCGAAGGAGCCGCCTCGCCTCGGTACGCTGCGGTTGCCATCCGAGCAGGGTGATGTCCGCTGGCACGGCCTCTCACGCGTCGCCGACCACGTGTACGTGGGCGGGCAACTCGGGGGCGCCCGCGCCGACGACGACGAGTGGGTCGCTCGTGACGCCTCCTTCCTGAAGGGCCTCGGCATCCGTGCCGCGCTGGACATGCGACAGGAGGGGCGGGGCGAGGGCGAGGCCCTCGCCAGAGAAGGCATGACCTATGAGCGCCTGCCGGTGCAGGATCACTACGCGCCGACCCTGGCCCAACTCGACGAAGCGGTGCGATTCATCCGCTCGTTTGCCGACCACGGCCTGGACGTCTACGTATACTGCCACGTGGGCCAAGGTCGGAGCCCCACGGTCGTCATGGCATATCTCATCGCGCAAGGCCGGTCATTGGGAGAGGCGCTGGCGCAACTCGAGACCGCACGCAATATCTATGTGCGCTGGAATCACGCCGACCTCGACGCTCTCAGGCAATATGCCGCCCACGTCGGCCATCCGGAGCTCGGCACGCCCGACGCTGACCTTCCCCCGCATCGAGCGATCGCGCCCGCGTAAGGGCGAAATCCGCGCGTGGGCGGCGCGGAACCGGCCGGAGAGCGATGCGTCCCGGCCGGCGACAAAAGACCGACCTCGCGCTCGGTGGGGGTCCGAGGGGCGCTCCAGCCCCGGCGGGCTCGTGCGGCGCTCGTCTTCGATCTTGACGGTCGAGGGGGTCAGGGCATAATCGGTCTACTCCGGTCTTGGCGTCGCCCTCGGGGCGACGCTTCGCGGGGAAGAGGTCGTCGACGCGCGAGAGGGCGACCTGCCTCGGGCTCGTTCAACCACGGCGAACTGCGGGGATCGATCCGTGTTGGGGCTCCCCGGTGGAGGATCTCCCCTGACGCCGTGGCGCCGGGGCTGAGCCGGCCTCTGCGGGTGGCAAATACATGACGCGACATCCCCGCGTATGTGTGGCAGGGGCCGGTGCGGTGGGTGGGCTGATCGCGGCCAAGCTGGCGCAGGCCGGGTACCCGGTCGACGTCCTGGCACGTGGGGAACACCTGCGCGCGATCGAAGCCAACGGGCTCGCGCTCATCGAAGGACAAACGCGCGCGACCGTGCGCGTGGCGACGGCGAGCGATCCGACCTCGCTCGGCCCCCAGGACGTGGTGTTCATCGCGTTCAAGGCGCCGTCGCTGGTCTGCTCGGCGGGCGCGCTGACACCGCTGCTCGGGCCAGACACGGTGCTCGTCCCCGCGATGAACGGCGTGCCCTGGTGGTTCTTCCACCGCTTCGGCGGCGGACTCGCGGGCACGCGGCTGTCGTCGGTCGATCCGGGCGGAGCGATCTCGAAGTCGCTGCCGGCGGAGCAGGTCATCGGCAGCGTGGTACATCTGTCGTCGTCGATCGCGGCCCCGGGCGTCATCCGCCGCGGGTCCGGCAACCTCCTGATCGTCGGCGAGCCCTCCGGAGAGCGAAGCGGAAGACTGGTGCGCGTCATCGAGATGTTGGAGCAGGGGGGCTTCACGGTGAAACCGACCCTCGAGATCCAGCGTGAGGTATGGCTCAAGCTGTGGGGCAACATGAACATGAACCCGATCAGCGCCCTGACCGGCTCCACCGCGGACGCCGTCCTCGACGATCCGCTGACGGCCCAGCTCGTGCGGGACATGATGGAGGAGGCCGCCGCCGTCGGGAGGGCGCTCGGGATCGAGATGAGCATGACTGCCTCGGAGCGGATCGCAGTCACTCGAGAGCTCGGGGCGTTCAAGACATCGATGTTGCAGGATCTGGAGAGCGGGAGGCCGCTCGAGATCGACGCGATTCTCGGTGCGCCCTGCGAAATGGGCGACCGCCTCGGGATCCCGATGCCCTTCAGCAAGGCCGTGCTCGGCCTCGCGCGGCAACGGGCGAGGAATCTCGGACTCTACGCGTACGAAGCGAGCGGGCCGACGGTCAAGCCGTCCCCCTCGTGAGCCGGGATCAATAATTCGCCGGCGCCCGCCACGTCGCTGGGCTCGGTTTCGCTGTCGGCGAAAATGGGCAACACGTGGCCCGAGAGCGGGCGGAGGAGGTCGGGAGACGTCAGGCCCTGTCAGAGTGTGGCTCGCCATGGCGATGCCGCACGATCGAAGATCACCGTCCCAGACGAAGGCCGGATCCGACGAATCCGGCCGGCTGATGAGGCCGGTGGCGTGAGTCCTTGGCGAGACGACCTGCTCCGTCCCGCCCGCAGGGCTGGTGCCCACGGCGACATGGATGGCCACGGGGTGTTCCAGGGACGACCGAGTGATGACGGCCTGAGGCCGGCGACCTTCGCTCCGGGCGATTACGGCCGAGTCGTGCGGCCCGACGGGAGCGAGACCTGGTGGGTTCGGACGCCGGAGCGCGGCTGGGTGCTCTTGGCGCGCCACCGCGTCACGAGGAACGACGACGGCACGATCACCGTATCGCCGTTGCGATGATCGGGCTGGAAACCGCCGAGCCGGGGTGGCGTTTTCTGCCCGAGCGTTCCAAGCCCCGCGTTCGGGGCGGGGGAATGTCCCGGCCGAATGGGTGGCTGGCCTTGATCCGTTCTTGAGTCCGAGCCAGCTGAGGATGGCGATCGAAAAGGCGGCCCGGCCGGCCCACCGGCGATCACCGGGAACCTAGACTCAGCTTCCCCCCGCACCGGCTCGGGGCCCTTGTCGACGCCCAGGTGCCTGCCCTCGCCGCCGTCCGGCCCAGGCGGTACGGCCCACAGGTCCCCTCGAGCTGGTATCGGGGTGCCGAAGGCGCGTCCCGCCGTGGCTCCAGGGAGCCGACGCGTGCAAGGACAGCGGCAAAGCAGGACAGCAGGCAGGACAGCGGCACAGGCAGGACAGCGGCATTGACGCGGCAGTGATCAGACGCTAGACTCGCGGCGCCTCGCGTCGTGCGGACCGGACGGACCCCGGTCGCGGGGCACAGCCGCGTCGACGGCGTAGCGGAGGGAGAGATGGGGGTTGCGCGTGGGACGGGCAGACTGCTTCGGATGCGCGCCGGTGCGACGGCGGGCGCGATCGTCCTCGGTCTCCTGCTGAGCGACTCCGCGCTGCGCGCGAGCCCTGGGCCCATCGCATGGCCCCCCCCGCCCGTCGCTCCGCGGCGCGAGTCGCTCGCGACTGTGCCATCACCCGACACCGATCTGGTCCGGCCCACGACGGGCCGCCCCCAACCCTCCCGGAAGCCGGCCGAGCGCCGCGGCTCGCCCAAGAACGAGATCATTACACTGGAGGCCGAGAGCCTCTCCGGGCAGGCGATGCAGGTCACGGTGGATTACGCGTACGCGGGCGACCAGGGGACCGAGGACGTTTTCCTTCACGCGGCCGCCCTTCAGCACTACTCCCCGGTCGAGGGATTGCGAAACCGAGTGCCCGGAACCGGCTTCCCCGGGGAGGCGGTGGAGGTCGGGAACGGCCGTGTTACGCTGACCATCGCCAGAGTCGTTGATGGCGACGCCTCGACCAGCACCAGCGTTCGCGTCTGCCTCATCAGCATCCCGAAGCACTCCGCGTTCCTCTGCCGGAACTTCGCACATACCAAGGAATGGGACTGAAGGTCCCGACGTAAGCTTCGGGGGTGCCGAGATGGCCGTCCGAGCACTGCTCCACTACGCCCTGGAGGTCCCGGATCAGACCGTCGGGGAAGCTTTCTACCGAGCGTTTGGCCTGACGGAGACGCCGGCTCGGGACGATGCCGTGCACCTACGCCCGGCCTCTCTGGCGCGCGAGTCCGTCCTGCTCTACGCGGGCCCCCGCAAGCGGCTGCACCATATTGCCTTCGGCGCGCCCGCCGACGAGTTCGAGGCGACGCGGGAGGCGATCCGGCGGGCCGGGGTCGAGGAGGTCGATCCGCCGAAGGGCGCACCCGACGGCGGCCTCTGGATCCGCGACCCCGACGGCAACGCGCTCAACATCCGGCTGGAGGAGCGCCCCGTGCCGCCGCCCGACCCCCCCCTCAAGCTCAACAGCCCCGGCCACGTCGGTCGGGTCGCCGAGCGTGGGTATCCGGAGGCCGGGGCGTCCGCGCGGCCGCGCCGGCTCGGCCACGTGCTCCTGTTTACTCCGGACGTGAACCGGCAGCTGGACTTCTATACGCGCATCCTCGGCATGCGGTTTTCCGATCGCGCCCAGTCCGTCATCGCATTCCTCCGATGCACGACCGACCACCACAACCTGGCGCTGCTCGCCTCCCCGGGGCCCGGGTTTCACCACGGCTCGTTCGAGGTGGGGAGCGTGGACGAGATCGCGATGGGGGCGCTCCGGATGCGGACGGCGGGGTGGGAGCCGGCGTGGGGGATCGGCCGCCACGTAATCGGATCCAACTTCTTCTACTACATCCGCGATCCTTGGGGGAGCTTTGCCGAGTACTTCCACGACCTCGACTACATTCCCGAAGACTGCGCCTGGTCGGCGCGCGACTTCCCTGAGGCGGATGCCCTGTACCGCTGGGGTCCGCCGGTGCCCCCCGACTTCGGCGTGAACCGCGAGCTCGAGTAGAGCCGCAAGGCTCCCGACCGAGTCCCGTCGCCGGCGCCGCGCGATAGGCTAAACGACCGGGTGGGGCGCTGACGTGACCCGGCCGCGCTCCGCCGTCCACAAGCCGTTCGGGGGTACGGAGGCGCAACCCGTGAGCTGGATCGGCTACGCTTCGTTGTCGGCAGTCCTGGCAGGGCTCGTCGCGATCCTCGGCAAGATCGGCGTCCGCGGCGTCGACAGCACGCTGGCAACCACGGTCCGCGCCGCGATCATGTTCGGCGCGTTGCTGACGGTCGCGCTGGCGCGCGGCACGCTGGGCGACCTTTGGACGGTCGACCGGCGAGCGATGCTCTACATCGCGCTCTCCGGTCTCGCCGGAGCCGGGTCGTGGCTCTGCTACTTTCGCGCGTTGCAGGTCGGCGATGCGCTGCGGGTCGCCCCGGTCGACCGGTTGAGCGGAGCGGTCACCCTCGTGCTGGCGGCGTTTGTCCTCGGAGAGCGGGCTCCCGTCTCCGCCTGGGTCGGGACCGCGGTGATGGTGATCGGCGCCGTGATCGTGGCCAGGAGCTGAGCTCGACCGGATAGCCGCGAGGGGGTTCGCCGCGAACCACCGTGCCTGGGGCCGCGAGCCCTGCCCGCCGTGACGACGCGGCTCTCTCGAGCCCAGCTGACGGGGGTCTGGGTCGGGGCGTCCTCATCGCTCCGGCCGCCCGAATTTCTCCGGGGACCCCGCCGCGCCGACGGAGATCGGCGCCCGGCCGGCCGACGCCCACCCGCGCGAGCCCCAAAGCCGGAGGTCCCGTTCTCGCTTGACAAGCTCGGGGGCGGAGACTAGCATCCGGCCCGTCGAAACGACGGCATGTTGTCACCCGGACCGTTGCCTATCTCGTTGCCAGCGCTTCCAAGTGCACGCGAACCCGCTCGTTGGACGCCCGTTCCGCCCTGCCCCACCGACCGCTACGCCGTGGGCCTCGGACAGGCGGTCGGTCGTCCGGCACTTGCCGGGGAGCGTCGGGAGGCTCGCCGGCGACAGAGTCCGACTGAGCGGAGGGGGGCGGCGCCGGGCGCGATTGCTATAGAAAAGGAGGGTCGTAGGCCGCTCCGAACGCCGGCCCACACACGGCCGGCCGCAGCTCTCGGCAACCGTCCCGCGCTGGTCCCGACCGGGGGGGACATTGACAGACGAGCAGAATCGCCAGGAGGACGAGTATGACGCGCAAACCGCTCTGGTCCCTCGCATTGCTTGCGAGCGCGATGGTGGCTTTCGTCGCCACCCTGGTGCCGATGACAGTATCGGCCCAGGGCGTCGACACTCTCGAGGCCATCATCAAGCCGAATTTCGTCACGGACGCCAACCTCATGGCGGCGGCCCAGGATCCGAACAACTGGCTGCACTATGGCCGCGACTACGCGGGCACCCGCTACAGCCCGCTCTCGGAGATCAACGGCACCAACATCAAGAAGCTCGTGCCGAAGTGGAACCTGTCGTTCGGTGTCCTGGAAGGGCAGGACAGCCAGGCCGTGGCGTACAACGGCGTCGTGTTCGTGACCTCGTCCTTCAACAAGGTGTGGGCGCTCGACGGCACCAACGGCAAGGTCCTGTGGAAGTACGAGCGGGAGCTGCCGGGGGACGTGTATCCGCACCTCTGCTGCGACGTCGTGAACCGCGGCGTGGCGCTCTATAAGGACAAGGTCTACCTGGCCACGCTGGACGCCCACATCGTCGCCCTCGATAACGCGACGGGCAAGGTGGTCTGGGACAAGCAGGTCGGCGACTACACCTACTCCGAGAGCTTCACGACAATGCCGCTCGCCCTGCACGGCATGATCATCGCCGGGACGGCGGGCGCCGAGTACGGCGTGCGCGGCTGGATCGTCGCGCTCGACGCCGACAGCGGCAACCAGGTGTGGAAGACCTTCACGATTCCGGCGGCCGGGGAGCCCGGCGCCGAGACGTGGGGCGGCGAGTCGTACAAGTACGGCGGCGGGTCGGCGTGGATCACCGGCTCGTACGACCCCGAGAACAACACGCTCTACTACCCGGTCGGCAACCCCGGTCCTGACTTCGACCGGCACGTCCGCCCGGGCGACAATCTCTTCACCAACACGACGCTGGCGCTCGATCCCGACACCGGGAAGATGAAGTTCTACTTCCAGTACACCCCGAACGATCCGTACGACTACGACGGCGTCAACGAGGTCGTGCTGGCCGACGTCGCCGGTCGGAAGGTGTGGCTGCACGGGGACCGCAACGGTCACCTCTACTCGATCGACCGCACCAACGGCAAATGCGTGTGGGTGGTGCCGCTCGGCCGGGTCAACTGGGTGAAGTCGTGGGGCCCGAACTGCCGCCCGATCATGAACTGGCCGGAGAAGGACGTCGTCTACGACAAGGTGACGCAGGACATCGCGCCCACGCTGGACGGCGGCAAAGAGTGGCATCCGATCTCCTACAGCCTGCGCACCAAGCTCGTCTACGTGCCGGTCTACGACTTTTCCATGGACCTGCAGGCGAAGAAGATGGAGTGGAAGCGCGGTGAGTGGTACCTCGGCGCGAAGGTCATCCGCCTGAATCCGGGCAGCGGCGCCACCAAGGCCTACGACGCGGCCACGGGCAAGCTCGTGTGGTCGCGGCCGCAGAGCACGCCCGGCACCGGCGGCGTCCTGTCGACGGGGGGCGGGCTCGTGTTCTTCGGCGATCCCGAGGGCCTGTTCACGGCGGTGCGCGACGATACCGGGGAGACGCTCTGGCAGTACAATGTCGGCACCGGGATCCACGGTAACCCGACCAGCTTTACGGCCGGCGGCCATCAGTACGTCGCGGTCGTGGTAGGGCCGGGCGGTGGCGGCATCTGGCCCCTCTACTACAGCGAGTGGTACAAGAAGCAGTCCAAGGGCGGAGGGCTCTTCGTCTTCGGGCTGTCCGAGTAACGCAGCCGCAGTCTGACGCGCGGAGGGGAGGGCGGACGTCTCGCCCTCCCCTTTTGCTGCACAGGAGTGAGCGTGACGCGAATCGTGATGCTCTGGGTGGCCGCAGCCGCGCTGGCGGTCGTCGACGCCACGGCGCACGCGGAGACCCCCGACGCCCTGAGCCGGGCGAAGGAGCGGGGCGTACTCACCGCGTGCCTGGACCCCTACAACTATCCCTTCTCGTCGAGTAACTCCGAGCCGCCCGGCTTCGACGTGGAGATCGTCCGGGCCGTCGCCCAGCGCGCGGGGCTGCGCGCGCTCTACTTCTGGGCTGACACCGGAACGCGGGGCGGGCTCGGACGCGCCCTCCGCACCTCAATCCTCAAAGGGAAGTGCGACTTCTTCATGGGCATCGGCGAGGGACCCGACACCGACGAGGAGATGAAGGACAAGGACCTGACCCTGACCCGTCCCTACCTCGGGCTCGGCTACGTCCTCCTGGTCCAGGGCAAGGCCGACGCGGCCCTGAGCCTCAAGGAGGTGAAGGACAAGGCCGTCAAGATCGGCACGCCGATGTCGACGCCGGTCGACGCCTACCTCTTCGACAACGGCTACGAACGCGCGCTCTACCTCCGGAGCCGCGAGATCATGAAGGCTCTAGCGCAGGGCGAGATCGACGCGGCCATGGTGTGGTCGCCGGCGCTCGCCATCGCCCGCGCCGACCATCTGGACGGGCACTTCCACATGATCCCGGGGTACACGCCGGAGGCGGGGCTCAGGTGGAACCTCGCCGCCGCGGTGGCGGTCAAGGAGACGGGTCTCAAGCAGTTCCTCGACGACTCGCTGGCCGCTCTGCTCAAGGACGGTGAGATCCAGAAGATCGTGGAGCGCTACGGGTTTCCATTCTACCCGCCGTTTCAGTAGCGGCGAAGGGAGCGGAGCCGGATGCGGGTCCGGGTGTTGGGGGCGGCGGCCGGCGGCGGTTTCCCCCAGTGGAATTGCGGCTGCGGCAACTGTCGGGGAGTCCGGGAGGGCACGATCCGGGCGACGCCGCGTACCCAGGACTCCCTCGCGGTGAGCCCCGACGGCGACCGGTGGTTCGTGCTGAACGCCTCGCCCGAGATCCGCTCGCAGATCGAGGGCTTCCCCTCGCTTCACCCTCGGCGCCCCCGCCATTCGCCGATCGAGGCGATCGTGCTCACGAACGGAGACCTCGACCACTGCCTCGGAGTCTTCTCGCTGCGCGAGGCCCATCCGATCGTGATCTACGCGACCGAGCGGGTCCGCGAGGGGATCGCGGAGTCCAACGTCTTTTACCGAACGCTCGAGCGCTTTCCCGACCAGGTGACGTGGCGCCCGCTCAAGGTCGGCCGGGAAGACGAGCTCGCCGGCGGCGACGGCCGTCCGAGCGGGCTTACCGTCGAGCCCGTGGCCGCGCCCGGCAAGCTGCCCGTCCATCTCGAGGGGCTCGTCTTGCCCGACCCGGAAGACAACGTCGGCCTCCGGATCCGCGAGCGCGCGTCCGGCCGAGTGCTCGCCTATTTCTCGGCCATCGGCAAGCTGAGCCGGTCGGTCCTCCAGGCCCTCGACGGTGTCGACTGCGTCTTCTTCGACGGCACGTTCTGGTCGAGCGACGAGCTGTCTGGACCGGGGCTCATGGCGAAGACGGCCGAGGACTTGGCTCACCTGCCGATGGGCGGCGAGGACGGGAGCCTCCAGGCGCTCGCCCGGCTCTCCGCCCGGCGGCGGGTCTACATCCATATCAACAATACGAACCCGATCCTCCGGGAGGACTCGGCCGAACGCCGGGCGGTGGAGGCCGCGGGCTGCGAGGTGGCCTTCGACGGCATGGAGGTCACCCTCTGAGGGGTGGGTGCGGCATTTCACCCCATCGGGTGAAATGCCGCACCCACAGCCTGAAGGATTTGAGTTTAAACACTGTGACTTAGACGTCGTCCGCTGATGGCACGTCGCATGCTGCCCTAGGCCAGCAGCTGTTGACTGCCGAGGGGGGTGAGCGCTATGGAATGGACGAAGCCCGAATTTGTCGAAGTGAAGATGGACGCTGAGATCAACTCGTACCAGGACGACTTCAGCGGGATCTAACCGGCCCGGCCCGGTCTGCGAGACCGACACCACACAGCCCTTCCCTCGGCCTCAAGCCGAGGCGGAGGGCTGTGACGCGTTAAGGTAGAATCCAGCGAGGGAGATCCTGTGATGACCGCGACCGACCCGGCGGCGCTGCCTCGCGACGCCTTCGTCGAGTGGCTCAAGCGCGAGGGCGCCAGCCGTTACCACGATCACCACCGCTACCACGTGCTCATGCACGAGGGCAAGCTCACGAAGCAGCAGCTCCAGCAGTGGGTGCTCAACCGCTACTACTACCAGACGCGCATCCCCATCAAGGACGCGATCATCGTCTCCAAGTCCGACGACCCGGCCTTCCGGCGGATGTGGATCCACCGGGTCCGCGACCACGACGGCGAGAAGGAGGGTGAGGGCGGGCTCAGCCTCTGGCTCCGGCTGGCCGACGGGGTCGGCCTCGACCCCGAGGAGGTCGCGAGCTGCCGCTCGGTCTTGCCTGGGGTGCGGTTCGCGTGCGACAACTACGTGCAGTTCGTCCAGGAACGGAGCCTGCTCGAAGCGGTCGCCTCCTCGCTGACCGAGGCGTTCGCCCCCGACATCATGTCCCGACGCATCCTCGCCTGGGAAACGCACTACCCCTGGGTCAGCCCGGACATGCTCGGGTACTTCCGCGCGCGGGTCACGCGCGCGCGGCACGACTCCGAGGAGGCGATCGACTGGATCGCGGCACGCGCGACGACGTACGACCTGCAGGCGAAGTGCGTGGGGGCCCTGATTCGCAAGACCGAGATCCTCTGGCACCTCCTCGACTGCCTGTACGCCGCCTACGTCGAGCCCGGCTGGGGGCGCGAAGGCGGGCGGGCGTGATCTCGACCGAGAGCCGCCCGCGGCTGGCGTCGAAGGTACGGCTTCGCTTCGACCGCAAGGGCGAGCGGTATATGCTGCTCTACCCGGAGAAGGGGCTCGTCCTGAACCCGACGGCCGCCGCGATCGTGCGCCTCTGCACCGGCGAGCACACCGTGGGCGCCATCGTCGAGCGGCTCGTCGAGGAGTACCCGACGCAGGGACGGGAGGCGCTCGAGCGTCAGGTCCTGGAGTTCCTGAGCGCGATGGCCGATCGCGGCCTCGTCCATGGAGACGTATGAATTCCGACTACCGACCCTATACGCTGGTCGCGGAGCTCACGTACCGCTGCCCCCTGCGGTGCGTGTACTGCTCGAACCCGGTGGACTACGGGCGACACGACCGGGAGCTCGACACCGCGACCTGGCTCCGGGTGCTCGAGGAGGCCGAGGAGCTCGGCGTCGTCCAGCTCAACCTCACGGGCGGCGAGCCGCTCGTCCGCGACGACCTTGAGCGGCTGGTCGAGAAGGCGCGCCAGCTCGACCTCTACACGAACCTGATCACGAGCGGGATCCCGCTCACGCAGGCGCGCCTGGCCCGCCTCAGGGAGCTCGGGCTCGACAACGTGCAGCTCTCGATCCAGGACGTCAAGCCGGCCGAGTCGGATCGGATCGCGGGCCTCCGCTCGTTCGAGCGAAAGCTCGAGGTGGCGCGCTGGGTCAAGGGCCTCGGATTCCCGCTGACGATCAACACCGTGCTGCATCGGGACAATCTCGACCACGTCGCGGACGTCATCGCGCTCGCCGAGGAGTTGTCGGCGGACAGGCTCGAGCTCGCCAACACGCAGTACCTCGGTTGGGCGCTCGTGAACCGCAAGGCCCTCCTGCCCTCTCGCGAGCAGCTCGACCGCGCGCGCGAGCTGGCGCTGGCGGCCCGGGAACGCCTCAAGGGCAGGATGGAGGTGCTCTTCGTCGTCCCCGACTACTACCGCGAGTTCCCGCCGGCCTGCATGGACGGCTGGGGGCGACGCTTCCTGCTCGTGAGCCCGGACGGCCTGGCGCTGCCCTGCCACGTCGCCCACGAGATTCCGGGCATGACCTTCGAGAAGGTGGGCAGCCGCCCGCTGGCCGAGATCTGGGCCGCGCCGGAGGGTCTCGGGCGCTTCCGCGGCACCGACTGGATGCCCGAGCCGTGCCGGAGCTGCGAGCGCCGTGACGTCGACTTCGGCGGCTGCCGCTGCCAGGCCTACTTCCTGACGGGCGACGCGGCGGCGACGGACCCGGTCTGCGTCAAATCGCCGCGGCACGAGCTCGTCCTGGCCGCGCGCGCGGAGCAGGGGGCCCCGGCGCCGTTCGTGTACCGCGGCCCGAAGGGCGCGGCCGTCCGCGCCGTCTGACCCGGCGCCGCCGTCGGCCCCTCCGGTCCGCCTGTCTCTGGGGGCAGACTCAGCCGGTGCCTTACCCCGGGTTCGCCCTAGAGGCGGCCGGGCGTCGACGAGGGACGAATGGACAAGCAAATGGTGGCGCCCGACGCGTGGATCGCGGTACTGCGGATCGTCGTGGGGGCCTGGTTCTTCAAGGCCGTCTGGACCAAGCTCGCGTGGGCGTTCGCCGGGGGCGTCATCCCGTACCCCGTGGTCTCGGCCCGGTTCCTGGGCTTCCATGCCAAGCGCGTCGCCGAGTTCGCCAACGGGAACCCGATCGAGTGGTATAAGAACTTCCTCGAGACGACGGTCCTGCCCAACGCCCACCTGTTCGCGACGCTTCAGGCGTACGGAGAGGCCGCGGTCGGGCTCGGGCTCCTGTCTGGCCTCCTGACCGGGCTGGCGGCGCTCGTCGGGCTCTACCTGGGCCTGAACTTTGGGCTCGCGACCCAGTGGATGAGCGAGGGCCAGCGGGGCTTCCATCTGCTGCTCGTGACCTCGATGCTGATCTTTCTCTGTGCGCGAGCCGGCCGCGTGTTCGGGATCGACGGCCTGGTCCTCGACCGCGTCGGCCGCGGCGCCCGCCGGTGGCTCCGGCTCGTCATGTAGGCCGCGGCCTGCCGGCGCTCCTGGTCGCCGGCGCGCTGCTGGTCCCCGTCGGTGCGCGGGCTGAGGTCCGGCGGGTGTCGGTGGTGTCGCGCGTGGACGTGCTCGGCGGCCAGCCCTTCGGGGCGACCGGCCCGTACGAGAAGCTCACCGGCGTCATCGACGTCGCGCTCGATCCCCGGAACCCGGCGAACGCCCGCATCGTCGACCTCGAGCGCGCGCCGCGGGGCGCCGACGGCCTCGTGGAGACCTCGGCCACCTTCATGCTGCTTCGGCCGAAGGACCCCTCCCGGGGCCGCGGCGTCGTGCTCGTCGACGTCAGCAACCGGGGCGGAAAGGCGGCGCTCGGCCTCTTCAACCGCGGCAGCTTCGCCGCCGATCCCACCGCGCCCGCCGACTTCGGCGACGGCCTCCTGCTGCGGCAGGGGCTGACGCTCGTCTGGGTGGGCTGGGAGTTTGACGTGCCGGCCGCGGCCGGCGCGCTGCGCCTGCGGGTCCCGATCGCCACCGAGCGCGGCCGCGCGATCACGGGGCTCGTCAGGAGCGACTGGACGGTGGATCAGGCCGTCACGACGCTCTCCCTCGGCCATCGCCACCTGCTGGCGTATCCGGTGAGCGACGCGTCGGCCCCCGACGCGGAGCTGACGGTCCGCGACGGGCGGCTTGCGCCGCGCCGGGTCGTCCCGCGCGAGCGGTGGCTATTCGGCCGGGAGGTCGACGGCCGAGTCGTCCCGGACCGCGAGCACGTCTACCTGGCCGCCGGCTTCGAGGCGGGGAAGATCTACGAGCTCGTCTACCGCGCCGCGAACCCGCCCGTGGTGGGGATCGGTCTCGCCGTGGTGCGGGACGTGGTCTCGTACGCGAAGTACGACGAGCGGAGTCTCTGCCCGGCCCGGTTCGGCATCGCCTTCGGCGTCTCGCAGACGGGAAGGTTCCTGCGTCACTTCATCTACCAGGGCTTCAACACGGACGAGCGCGGCCGGAAGGCGTTCGACGGGCTGATGATCCACGCCGCCGGCGCCGGACGCGGGAGCTTTAACCATCGCTTCGCGCAGCCGTCGCGCGACGCCCACCGCTACTCGGCGTTCTTCTATCCGACCGATCTCTTCCCGTTCACGAGCCGAGTCGAGGAGGACCCCACGGCCGGAGTCAGCGACGGCCTCGCCGCACACGAGCGGCCCGACCATCTGCCGAAGATCTTCTACACCAACAGCGGCTACGAGTACTGGGGGCGGGCGGCCTCGCTGGTCTCGACGACGCCGGACGGCCGGCATGACGTCGAGCCGCTGCCGAACGAGCGGCTGTATCACCTCGCCGGCGGCCAGCACTTCGTGGACGCCTTCCCGCCGGCGTCGGAGGCGCGCCTTCCCACCGCGCGCGCGTACCGAGGCGACCCGCTCGACTACGTCCCGACCCTTCGGGCGCTGCTGGTGCGTCTCGTCGAGTGGGTCGCGGCCGGCGCCGAGCCGCCTCCGAGCGCCTACCCGCGGATCGACGCGGGCGGGCTCGTCCCGGTGGGCCAGCTCAGGTTCCCGGCGATCCCCGGTGTCGGCGTCCCCCGCGTTGCTCACGAGGCGTACCGCGCCGACTACGGCTCGCTCTGGAATCAGGGGATCGTCACGCTCGAGCCGCCGCGGCTCGGACCAGCCTTCCCGACGCTGGTCCCCCAGGTCGATCAAGCCGGCAACGAGCTGGGAGGCCTCCGGGCGGTGGAGCTCCTCGCCCCGCTGGCGACGTACGCGCCCTGGAGCCTCCGGTGGGGCTACGCGGCCGCGACCGACGAGCTGGTCGACTTCCTCGGAACCTATATCCCGTTCCCGACGCGAGAGGCGGAGCGACGGACGGCCGGCGACCCGCGCCCGAGCCTCGAGGCCCTCTACGGCGAGAAACCGCGCTACCTCGCGGCGGCCCGCGCGGCGGCGGAGGCGCTGGCCGGCCGCGGTCTCCTGCTCGACGAGGATGTGGCGCGGGTCCTCGCGAACGCCGCGAGCCAATGGGACTGGGTGACGAGAAATTGATTGTTCCATCTGACCGGGGTACGCTCTCGAGCGAGCCGGTGCCATCACCCACGGAGGCGACGGAGACCAACCCGATGAGGATAGTGTCTGTTCGAGCCGCCGTGCCGGCGGCGCTTGTCGTCGCGCTCGTCACCCCCGCCCTCGCCGGGGCGGAGACCCTGGCCGAGATCAAGCGGCGCAGCTTCTTCGAGGCCTGCGCCCATCCTGACGCGCTCCCCTACTCGAGCCAGAACAGCAACCCGCAGGGATTCCAGCTCGATCTGGCCCGCCTCGTCGCCGATGACCTCGCGGTCGGGCTCCGCGTCGACTGGATCGTGTACACGCGGTTCTCCCAGCGGACGAACTGCGACGCGCTGCTGGGCGCCATCGTCCAGGACAACGGCAAGGGGCCCCGGGGCACCCAGCTCAGCATCCCGTACGCGGGCAGCGGCTGGGTCCTGGTGCTGCCGAAGGACGCTCCGGCCGTTGCCCGCTTCGAGGACGTCCGGGGCGACAAGGGGATCGGCGTCCAATACAGCTCGTGGGCGCACTATATCCTCGACACCCGGAAGCTCAAGACCCGGCAGTACGCGAACGACCTCGAGATCATGGACGCGCTGAGCCGCGGCGAGATCTCGGCCGCCGCCGTCGTGAACACCTACGCCGGGTGGTACGTGCACCTCCAGCCCAACGACGGCGTCAAGCTCGCCAGCGGGTACACCCCGGAGTCGGACCTTCGCTGGAACGTGGCCCTCGGCCTCCGTAACGCCGACCAGCCGCTCGTCGATGCCGTGAACGATATCCTCCGGCACCGGATGGCCGACGGGAGCATCAAGGCCATCTTCGATCGCTACGGCGTCCCGTACTACCCGCCGTTCAAGACGGAGGTTGCGACGAAGCCGGGCGCGGCCGCGACGGACGAGGGGGCGAAGTAAGGGAGCGGGTCCGTGAGGGTCGGGGTGGCCGCGGCACTCATGCTGTTGCTGACCTCGCCGCCCGTCTTCGCGGACGACAATCTTCTCTCGTCGGCCCGTGGCGCCCGGATGATCAAGCGCACGTCCGAGGACCCCCAGGCGCCCGCCGCCAACCTGATCGAGCCAGACGCGACCCGGGGATGGCGGTCCGGGGACGGCACTCTCCCCCAGGAGATCGTCTTCCAGTTGCCCGCCGCCACCCAGTTCAACACGCTCGTGTTCACGGCGGCCACGGACGCCCCCGTCGACGACTGGCCGCGCGACGTCGAGGTCTACACGGCCGATCCGTTCCCGACCATGGGCGGCTGGCGTCTCGTCGCACGGGCGGCCCTCGCGACGGCCCCGGGCGACCAGGCGGTCACGGCGCCGGCGGCCGAGGGGCGATTCGTCCGCCTCCTGATCCTCTCCACGCAAACCGCCTTGGCGATTGACAGGGTAGGAGCCGAGGCCTAGCATCGACGTGCCTGATTATTTGCTCGACGACCCGAGCGAGGAGGTGAGACCGATGATCTGGGAAGCCCCCGAAGTCAGCGAGATCAAGATGGACGCTGAGATCAACTCGTACCAGGACGATTTCGCGGGCGTCTGACTCTCCGCCACACCGGGGCCACTGGGCACCGGATTCCCGAAGTCCCATCACGAGAGGTGAGGTCAACGATGACTTGGCGATTCTCTGAGAGATCGACATCCTGGCTGGCGGTCCTTCTGATACTCGGCGTGCTGGTGGCACTCGTTCCAGCCGTCGCGTCCGCGCAGGCCCCCGGGGCGGGACCGCTGATGACGCCCGATCCCAACGACTGGCCCATGTACCACCGGAGCTACAGCGGGCACCGCTACAGCCCCCTGGCCCAGATCACTCGCGACAACGTTCGACGGCTTCAGGTCGCGTGGGTCCATCAGCCCGGCCGGATCGAGCAGGGGTTCCTCGGCACCCCGATCGCCGTCGACGGGGTCGTCTACTACAGCGCCGCCTACAACCGGGTGTTCGCGCTCGACGGCGCCTCGGGCAAGGAGCTCTGGCACTACTATCCGAAGCTCGATCCCGTCGTCAGCACCCTCTTCTTCCAGCCCTACAACCGCGGCGTGGCGTTCGGGTAACTTCACTGGCGCGCCGCTCGTCGTGAAAGACAAAGTCATTATTGGTCAGACCTCGGGCGAGCTGCCGATCCAGGGCAAGGTGTTCGCGTTCGACGCCGCCAACGGCAAGCTGCTCTGGGCGTTCAACACGATCAAGGAGGACCCGAGGAGCTGGGGCGGCGACTCCGCCAAGTTCGGCGGCGGGGGCGGGTGGATGACCGGCTCCTACGACCCCGAGACGAACCTCGTTTTCTGGGGCACTGGCAACCCGGCGCCGGACTACGACTGGGGCGGGGCGCGTCCGGGCGACAACCTCTACACCTCGACCCTGCTCGCGCTCGACGCCGACACCGGCAAGCTGGTGTGGTACCACCAGGAGATCCCGCACGACGACTGGGACTACGACGCCACGCTCGGCGAGACGATCCTCGTCGACGCGCAGGGCAAGAGGCTCGCCGTCCACCAGAACAAGAGCGGGTTCGTGTTCGTGTACGACCGCGCGACCGGCAAGATCCAGAACGTCTGGCCGATGATCCACACGTGGAACTTCGTCAAGACCATCGACCCGCGGAGCGGCGAGCTGATCGACCGGAAGTCCCCGCGGCTCGGCCAGCCGACCTTCATCTGCCCGTGGATCGCGGGCGGCCGGAGCTGGAACTCGGGCTCCTACAGCGAGAAGAGCGGGCTCTGGTACAACGTGGGCATCGAGGCGTGCGAAGAAGTGACGGTCGAGAAGCAGACGCCGGTCACCGAGCCCTCGGCGCAGCTCTTCTTCGGCGGCGACCAGATCGCCAAGAACCCGCCGGGCGGCACGGCGTACGGTCACCTCGACGCCCGCGACCCGGCCACGGGCGCGACGAAGTGGACGGTCAACTTCAAGTACCCGCCGCTCAGCAGCGTGCTGTCGACGGCCGGCGGCGTCGTCTTCTTCGGCGACGTCGAAGGCATCATCCACGCGTACGACGACATGACGGGCGCCGAGCTGTGGAGCTTCCGGACCGGCTCCGGCATCCGGGGCGGCCCCATTAGCTACTCGGCGAACGGCCGGCAGTACGTCGCCGTGCCGAGCGGGCTCGGCTCGCTCGTCCTCGGTCTCTACCCGCACATTTGGCCGGAGTCGGCGGACTGGCCCGGTGGCGCGGCGTTGATGGTCTTCACGCTCAAGTAGCGCAGCCGACCGGTCGCAGGGGCGCGCCGGGCCCGGGCCCGGCGCGGCCCCGCCAGTCCCCACGGCGCATCCGTGCTGCGGATCCTCGCGGTCGCCGCCCTGCTGCTCGCCGGCGCCGCGGTGCCGCGGACGCTTCCCGTGCTCGGCCAGGCGATTCCGGACAAGCCCCCCCTCGACCTCAACGACCCTGCGATCGTCAAGGAAGGCGAGGAATTGTACGGGCAGACGTGTCGGTACTGCCACGGCAAGGAGGGTCAGGGCGGCCGCGGCCCGACGCTCCGGGGCCGCGGATTCGACTACCGCTACGTGTTCGACCGGATCACGAACGGGGCACCTCGCGGCCCGCGGGAGCCCGGCGCGCAACCGGCCGCACCCCCTCGCGCGGGCCCCGAGGGGAGCCTACCGGCCGGGTGAAGGGATCGGCGGGGCCGGCCTAGCCGACGAGGCCGCGCCGTACCGCCTCGACGGCCGCCTGCGTGCGGTCGGAGACCTGGAGCTTCTCCAGCACCCGCTGGACGTACTTCTTGGCCGTGCCGAGGCTCCATCGCATGCGCTCGCCGATCTCCCGGTTGGTGAGGCCGGCGGCCAGGAGCTGCAGGACCTCGGTCTCGATCCGCGTCAGCGGGTCGGCGGCGGCGCCGGGGGGCCGGCGCTCGGCGGCGTCGGTGAGCGCGTCCTTGAGCACCGCGGGGTCCAGCACAGACTCGCCCTCGCGGACGGCCTGCACGGCGGCGATGAGCTCGCGCCGCGTGATGCCCTTGAGCACGTAGCCGGCGGCCCCGCTCCTGACCGCTTCCCGGACGAACTCGGCGTTCGCGTGCATGGTCACGATCAGCACGCTCGTCTGGGGCCGCGCCGCCTTGAGGCGCTTGAGCACCGCGAGGCCGTCGTCGGCGGCGAGCTGGACGTCGAGCATGACGACATCGGGCCGGAGTTCGGCCGCGCGCTGGAGCGCCTCGTCCGCGGTGGCGGCGTCGCCGACGACCGCGATCTCCGGGACGCTCAGCATGCTCCGCAGGCCTTCGCGCACCATCGGGTGGTCGTCGACGATCAGGACCCGGATCGGTCGGCTAGGCGCCATTGGCGGCCCCCGGGCCGAGCGGCAGGCGCGCGCGGACTCGGGTGCCGTGCTCGGGCCCCCTCTCGATGACGCACTCGCCGCCCAGCAGCCGGGCGCGCTCCCGCATCGAGAGCAGGCCGAGCCCGCGGCCCGGCGTCTCGCCCGGGGTGCCCTGGAAGCCCACGCCCCAGTCGGTGATCGTGAGGAGGAGCGCCGCGCCTTCCTTCCGGACGTCAACGTCGACCCGCGTCGTGCGCGCGTGCTTGAGGGCGTTGGCGAGCGCTTCCTGGACGATGCGGAACGCGGAGGTCTCGACGGCGGCGGGCAGGCGGATGTCCTCGAGGTTCTCGGTGAACGTGACGGCCCAGCCCGCCTCTCGGGCGACCTCGTCGAGGCTCGCCCGGACGGCAGGCACGAGCCCGATCGGGTCCACCAGCGACGGCCGGAGCGCGGTCAGGAGTCGCCGCACCTCGACGATCGCCCGGCCCATCCGGTCGAGAGCGAGGTCGAGCTCGCGCTCGGCGCGCGCCGGGTCGCTCTTCCAGAGATCGCCGCAGGTGTCCAGGTGCTGCTTGGCGCTCACGATCAGCTGGGCGAGGCCGTCGTGGACGTCGTAGGCGACGACGCGCCGCTCCTGCTCCTGCGCGAACACGAGCTTTTCCACCGTGCGCGCGAGCGCGTCCTCCTTCTCCTTGAGCGCGCCCACGAGGTCGGCGAGCTGCCGCGCGCGAGCGACCTCGCGGTCCATGAGCGCCGTCCGCTGCTGCCACGCTCGGATGAAGATGTAGGTGGCGGCAAGGACCGCCGCCACCTGGGCGACGTGGACGAGGACGTCGACCGAGAAGGGCCAGCGCCCGCCGCCGAGCCCGTGGCGCGGCTCGAGGAGCCACATCTCGAGGAGCTCCTGGGAGGCGATGACCAGGAACACGATGACGAGGACGAGTTCGCGGTAGCGCCGGAACCCTCTCGCGTTCGGCTCCATTCCTGCTCCTTGGCCGGTCCCGGGGCTCCCGTGGTCAGCCAGGCGGCACCGGTCTCGGCGGAGGCGCGAGCGCGCGCGTCGTGTGAACGAGCCGCTGCATGAGCGTGCGGATCTGCTCGGCGGCGCGGGGGTCCTTGAGGCTCCCGTCGGGCTCGAAGGCGTGCGCCGCCCCGGCGACGAACACGCGTGGTCCGGGGAGCGTCAGGACGTTGAGGGTGACGAGCACCTGCCGCAGCGCGTGCTGGGCGGAGACGGTGCCGAAGCTCCCGGGCGAGGCGCCGAGGATGGCCGCGATCTTGCCGTCAAAGGCGTTCGGCGGGCGCGACACCCAGTCGATCGCGTTCTTCAGGACGCCGGGGACCGAGTTGTTGTACTCGGGCGTCGCGATGATCAGCGCGGTCGCCTCGCGCACCGCCCGGCGAAGCCCCTCGACGGCGTCCGGGAACCCTACCGCCTCGACGTCGGCACTGTAGAGCGGGACCTCAGCGAGGTCGAGCTCGCGCGCCTCGAGCCCGGCCTCGCGCGCGGCGTCGATCGCCAGCCGGAGGAGCTTCTTGTTCCAGGATTCCTTGCGGAGGCTCCCCGCGAGCGCCACTGCGTGCACGACCGGCATTGTACACTGGGGACAGATCGAACCGGTCGGCGCGCCCGACGCCCTCCAGGGTCCGGAGGCGCGCCGCGCGCCCGCGGGGAGCCGCCGGGGACGATCAACCGTCGGGAGGCAACGATGCTGATCAAGCGGCGTCCGGACATTGCGTCCTCGGAGATCACGGCCCGCGGCCTGTATCTGAGTCGTCGCGCCTTCATCGCGGGCGGCGCCGCCCTCGCGCTCGGAGCCTCGCGGGCGGCGGCCGCACCGGCGCCGCCCGGCGAGCCCCTGGCGGCGAAGCCGAGCCCGACCTTTCGCGTCGACGACCCGCCGACCAAGTTCGAGAGTGTGACCACGTACAATAACTTCTACGAGTTCGGCGTCGACAAGGCCGACCCGTCGATCTACGCGGCGAGCCTCCGGCCGCGGCCGTGGACGGTCCGGGTCGAGGGGCTGTGCGCGCGGCCCAAGACCTACGACCTCGACGAGCTGCTGCGGCTCTTTCCGCTCGAGGAGCGGGTCTACCGGCTGCGCTGCGTGGAGGGCTGGTCGATGGTCGAGCCCACCAGCAAGGCCCGGTTCGTGGAGTTCACGACGCTCTACGATCCCGAGCAGTTCCCGGGGCAGAAGAAGAACCTCATCAGCTTCTCCTCGCTCGAGTGGCCCTATGCGGAGGGCCTCCGCCTCGACGAGGCGCTGCACCCGCTGACGCTCCTGACCTTCGGCATGTACGGTCGCGTGCTGCCGAACCAGAACGGGGCGCCGGTGCGGGTCGTCGTCCCGTGGAAGTACGGCTTCAAGAGCGCCAAGTCGATCGTGCGGATCCGCTTCGTCACCGAGCGCCCGCAAACGACCTGGGAGAAGGCGGCACCCAACGAATACGGCTTCTACTCGAACGTGAACCCGACCGTCGACCACCCCCGCTGGAGCCAGGCGACCGAGCGGCGCATCGGCGACTTCCGCCGGCGTCCAACGTTGATGTTCAACGGCTATGCGGATCAGGTCGGGTCCCTCTACGCGGGCATGGACCTGCGGAAGGACTTCTGAGAGTCGATCGTGTCGCGATCGGCGCGGGCGGCGCTGAAGAGCGTGGTGTGGACCGCCTGCCTGCTTCCGCTCCTGATGCTCCTCCTCAAGTTTTGGGCCGACGACCTCGGCGCCAACCCGATCTCGTACGCCACCAACGTGCTCGGCGATACCACGCTCCGGATCCTGCTCGCGAGCCTCGCGCTCACGCCCCTCCGCCTCCTCTTCGGCATCTCGTGGCAGATGAGCCTTCGCCGTCTGCTCGGGCTGTTCGCATTCTCCTACGCGGTCCTCCACTTCACGGTCTGGGTGGTCGTCGACCAGTTCTTCAACTGGCCGGGGATGCTCGCCGACATTCGCAAGCGCCCGTACATCACGGTCGGCATGCTCGCGCTGACGCTCCTCGTCCCGCTGGCCGCGACCTCGACGACCCGGATGGTGAAGCGGCTGGGCGGGCTCAACTGGCGGCGGCTCCACCGCCTCGTCTACGTGGCCAGCGTCGCGGCGGTCCTGCACTTCAGCTGGCTCGCGAAGAAGGGTCGGAACGATCCGTACCTCTACGCGACGCTCCTGGCCGTGCTCCTCGGCGTCCGTGGCTGGCACCGGATGGCACGCGCCCTCGGCAAGCGGAGGGTGGTCGCCCTCGGCGCCCCGGGCACGCAGAAGCGCGCCGCCGGCGCCCCGTAGCCCGCTCACGGTATGGCTCGCGCGCTCGAGGGGCTCACCGTGCTGGACCTCGCGACGTTCGTGGCCGCGCCGTTCTGCGGCACGCTGCTCGGCGAATTCGGCGCCGAGGTCATCAAGGTCGAGCAGCCGGGTGTCGGCGACGACCTCCGGCGGCTCGGGCGCCCGGCGCAGCCAGGGCTCTCGTACTGGTGGCTCGCCGAGTCGCGGAACAAGAAGTCGGTGACGTGCAACCTTCGCACGGCGGAAGGGCAGGCGCTGCTGAAGCGCCTGGCGGCCGGCACCGACATCCTCGCCGAGAACTTTCGGCCCGGCACCCTCGAGCGGTGGGACCTCGGCTGGGAGAGCCTTCAGGCCGTCAACCCGGGGCTGATCCTGGTCAGGATCTCGGCCTTCGGCCAGACCGGTCCCTACGCCGACCGACCCGGGTTCGGCCGGATCGCGGCGGCGATGAGCGGCGTCAGCTACCTGGGCGGGTTCCCCGACCGGCCGCCAGTCCCCCCGGGCACGCCGACGATTCCCGACTACCTGGCCGGCCTCATGGGTGCCTTCGGTGCGCTCGTGGCGCTCGAGCACCGACGCCGGACGGGCGCGGGCCAGGTGGTCGACGTCGGCCTCTACGAGCCGATCCTGCGGATGCTCGACGAGATGATCCCGGTCTACGCGGCCACGGGATACGTGCGCGAGCGCATCGGCTCCGGCACCGAGTATGTCGTTCCGCACAACCACTACCGCGCGGGCGACGGCGGCTGGGTCGCCATCGCCTGCACCAACGATCGGATGTTCGGGCGGCTCCTCGACGCCCTCGCGCGGCCCGAGCTCCTCGGACGCTACCGGACGATGGCCGACCGGGTTCGCCTCCGCGACGAGCTCGACACGCTGGTGGGGGGCTGGGTCGGGGGCCTCGCCGCACGGGAGGCGCTCCGGCGGCTCGACGCGGCGGCGGTGCCGTGCTCGCTCGTGTACAGCGTGAGGGACCTGTTCGAGGATCCGCAGGTGAGGGCGCGCGAGAACATCGTCGCGGTGCCGAGCCCGCTCGGCGGACTTCTCCACATGGCGGGGATCGTCCCCAAGCTCTCCCTCACGCCGGGCGCGATCGATTCGGCGGGCCCCCGGGAGGCGGGTCAGCACAACGAAGAGGTCTACGGCGGCCGGCTCGGCCTGAGCCGGGAGGAGCTGGCAGGGCTCCGCGCGCGTGGCATCGTGTAGGCGGGCCGATCACCCCTCGGGACGGGACTCCCGCCGCCGCGCGCGCCTTTGCTAAGATGCGTCGACGACGACGGCGAGTGGGCTCGGGCTGGAGGGACACCAGATGAAGGCAAGAGCGGCGGTCCTTCACGGGGTGGGCGAGAAACTTGACGTCCGGGAGGTCGAGGTCGACGAGCCCAAGACCGGCGAGGTGTTGGTCCGCATGGCCGCCGGCGGCGTCTGCCACAGCGACCTCCACGTGATGAAGGGGCACCTCATGGCGTCCCTGCCGGCGGTCCTCGGCCACGAGGGCGCGGGGGTGATCGCGGCGGTGGGGCCGGGGGTGACGTCGGTCAAGCCAGGGGACCACGTGTTGCCGCTCTGGCGCCTGTCCTGCGGCGACTGCGAGTACTGCGCCAACGGCCGGCCGGCGCTCTGCGCCGCGGGCATGCAGATCCGGATGACCGGCCGCCTGGCCGACGGCACGAGCCGCTTCTCGCTCGACGGACGGGAGGTCAAGCACTTCGCCGGCGTGTCCACGTTCGCGGAATACTCGGTGATCCCAGAACGGGCGGTCCTGAAGATCCCCGCCGATATTCCCCTCGACAGGGCCGCGCTGCTTGGGTGCGGAGTGATCACGGGCGTCGGCGCGGTAATCAACTGCGCCCGGGTCAAGCCTGGGAGTAGCGTGGCGGTCTTCGGCGCGGGCGGCGTCGGGCTAAACGTCGTCCAGGGCGCCGCCCTCGCGGGCGCGTCGACGATCATCGCCGTCGACCTGCTCGACAACAAGCTCGACTTGGCACGGCAGTTCGGCGCCACGCATACGATCCTGGCCTCGCGGGGCGCGCCCGCGGAGCAGGTCCGCGCCCTCACGGGCGGCCGCGGCGTCGACTACGCCTTCGAGGTCGTCGGGCTCCCCGCGACGGTTCGGCAGGCCTACGACTCGCTCGCCAAGCGCGGGATGGCGGTCGTCGTCGGGGTCTCGCCGACGACGGCGGAGGTTCCGGTGCCGCTCCTCTCGATGGTCTTCGAAGAGCGGGTGCTGACCGGGTCGATGTACGGGTCCGCCGTCCCCAGGATCGACATCCCCAAGCTCATCGAGCTCTACCGCGGGGGCAAGCTGCGGCTCGACGAGCTCCTGACACGCACCTATCCCATTGAGCAGATCAACGTCGCCTACGAGGCGCTCGAACGGGGAGAGGTCGCCCGGAGCGTGGTGACGTTCAGCTGACCACGGGGGCTACTCCGCGATCTGGTCGTTCTCCTGGACGATCACCTTGAAGCACGGTGAGGGTGCGGTCTTGGACGAAACCCGGTCGGCGAGTCGGGCCCGGACGGCCTCGCAGGTGGCTTCGGTCAGGTACGGGCCGTATCGCACGGCCGGGCCGCCGTCGAGCTGCAGGTTGAAGAACCAGGCCGTCGTGATCAGGGGGACCGCCGCGAGGAGGACGCGCATCGCGGGAGAGTTCCGCGGCATCGGATCGCTTCAGCGGCTCCGGGGACGCTCCCTCTGGTCTCGTTCCGTCACCGGGCGCCGATCCTCGGCGTCACACGCGGCCGCCATTCAGGTCTTGACGCCGAGTCGCGGCAGCAGCCACCGCATCACCGCGAGGTAGCCGAGCGCGGCCGCGGGCAGCCAGAGCCACTGGAGCATGCCGTGAGTATACCGCTGGCCGGGGCCAAGGAGGGACGTCGAGCATGAGTCGAGCACTCGCGGCGATCGCCGTCGCCGCGGTCGTTCTGGGGGCGGCCCGCCTCGCGGCGCCGGCCGCCCCAGACGAGCGCGGAACACCGCTGCCGTGGTTGACCTTTCCCACGGGGTCGGGGGTCAGCGACACACAGCCGTTTCAGTGCCCGAACGGGGCCCACGGCCTGAAGATGAAGCTCCGTGGCGCCGGCGCCGGCGGCGCCACCTACGGCTACTTCAGCCTGATGGGCGAACGGTGGATCGTCGTCCGGTATCCGAGCGACGAAATGGGCAACCCCGACCACATCTGGTTCGGGACATCGCCGGCCGGCGACCCGGCGTCCATGAACGTCAGCAGCGACGAACCCTTCGATGTGGCACGGCACGGCTCGCCGTGTTCGGGCTGGCTCACTGGCGCGCCGCCGGACGAGGGCCGGTGAGGGCGCGGGCGGGCGGGCGGCGCCGGACGCCGTGCTATGCTACGGCCGATGGCGAACGACGACCGGCGCTACTTCGACGAGATCGAGGTCGGCGAGGCGTACGAGTCGCCCGGACGGACGGTGACCGAAGCCGACATCGTGATGTTCGCGGGGCTGTCAGGGGATTACAACGTCCTCCACACCGACGCCGAGTTCATGAAGGGCTCGATCTTCGGCGAGCGCATCGCGCACGGGCTGCTCGGGCTCTCGATCCAGTCGGGACTGCTCACGCGCGGGATGCGACCGTACGCCACCATCGCCTTTCTCGGCCTCCGCTGGAAGTTCAAGGGTCCCATCAAGATCGGCGACACGATCCGCGCGCGCGCCAAGGTGACCGGCAAGAAGGAGACCTCCAAGTCCGACCGAGGCATCGTCACGCTCTCCCGCCAAGTCCTGAACCAGCGGGGCGAAGTCGTGCAGGAAGGCGAGACCGACGTCATGGTCGCTCGCCAGCCGTGACCGGGGCCACCCCCCAATACTTCGAGGACCTCGTCGTCGGTCGGGTGCACCAGACGCCCGGCCTCACGCTCACGCGGGGCCACGTGATCCGGTTCCTGGGGTTCGCCGGCGACTGGCCGGACACGGCAGAGGACGACCGACGCGTCCCCGACCTCCTGCCGCTCTGCATCTCCTCCGGCCTCGGCTTCCGGCTAAGCCCACCGCTGGCGGTGCTCGCGTTCATGGGATTCGAGTGGCAGTTTCTCCGGCCGCTCTACGTCGGCGACACGATCCGGAGCCGCTCCTCCATGGTCACCAAGCGCTCGCTGCGGGAGGGCGGCGTGATCGTCGAGGCCCGCGACATCCTCGATCAGAGCGGTGAGGTGACGCAGAGCGGGCGGCTCACACTGCTCGTCGCGAAGCGGCCGGCGGAGCGGCCGTGAACGCGCTGCCGTTCCTGCTGGCGCCGCCGCTCGGGTACGTCGGCTACGCGTGGGGCGCACACCTCCTGACCCTTGGCTGCGCCTGGCGCGGCCCGCGATCGCGGCGCCAGATCGCGCTCAGCTTCGACGACGGACCGGATCCCGAGTTCACGCCTCGCGTGCTCGGGCTCCTCGAACGGGCCGGGGTCCGCGGGACCTTCTTCCTGCTCGGTGAGCGGGCGGCCCGCGCCCCCGACGTCGTGCGCGCCCTGGCCGCGGCCGGGCACGAGGTCGGCAACCACACCTGGTCGCACCGTAACCTCTGGACGTGCGGCCCGCGGCGGACCGAGTCGGAGATCCGGCGCGCGCACGAGCTCCTGGCTGAGCTGGCCGGCCGGCCGCCGGCGCTCTTCCGGCCGCCGTGGGGGGCCGTCAACGTCGCGATGTTCGGCGTCCTCCGTCGCCTCCACGCGCGGTGCGTCTTCTGGTCGATCCAGCCCGAGGGGCTGCGCCCGGTCGGCGCGGCGACGCAGTCGGCGCGCGTCGTGAGGCGTGCCTATCCGGGCGCGATCGTGGACCTCCACGACGCCGAGGGGACGAGGGCCGCCCCCGCGCGCCTGATCGCGGCACTGCCGCCGATGCTGGACGGGCTCCGCGAGCGCGGCTACACCTTCGCCACGGTGGGGGAGCTGCTGGCGGACGCCTGACCGGGCTCGGCGCCGCCCGCCCGGGGGCGGCAGGTCTCCGGCGTACCCGCCGGCGCGGCGGAGAGCTGGAGCGGAGGGCCCGAGGCTCGCGGGGTGCCGCGGGGTCGGCGACAGGTTGTCTGTCCGCGGAACGTGCGCTAGGATCTGAACCGGCTGTTGGGCAGGATGTAGACGCGTCGCACCCAACCTCGAGGAGGGCCCTTCCCGTATGGCGTTTGACCCCCGCCACCAGAGCCGCGTGCTGCTGGACGGGAGCGACCGCGCCGCCGCCCGCTCCTACTTCAAGGCGATCGGCTTCACCGACGAGGATCTGTCGAAGCCCCTCGTCGGCGTCGCCCACTGCTGGATCGAGATCACCCCGTGCAACTGGAATCACCAGAAGCTCGCCGAGAAGGTCAAGGAGGGCGTCCGGGCGGCCGGGGGGACGCCGATCGAGTTCAACACGATCTCCGTGACCGACGGCATCGCCATGGGCACGCAGGGCATGAAGGCCTCGCTGGTGAGCCGTGAGCTCGTCGCCGACTCGGTGGAGGTGGTGGCCCGGGGCCATCTGCTCGACGCGGTCGTCGGGATCTCGGGCTGCGACAAGACGATCCCGGGGATGGTCATGGCGCTCGCCCGCCTGAACCTGCCGGGCCTGATGCTCTACGGGGGCTCGATCATGTACGGCGAGTACCGGGGCCGTCGGCTCACCGTCCAGGACGTGTTCGAGGCGATCGGCGCCTTCAACGCGGGCAAGATCGACGCGCGAGAGCTCCGCGAGATCGAGAACCGGGCCTGCCCGGGCGCGGGCGCCTGCGGCGGCCAGTTCACGGCGAACACGATGTCGACTGCGTTCGAGATGCTCGGGATCTCGCCGATGGGGTTCAACGGCGTCCCCGCGGCGGACCCGAAGAAGGCCGAGGTCGCCTTCGAGAGCGGTGGGCTCGTGATGGAGCTGCTCCGCAAGGGGGTCACGCCGCGATCGATCATCACGAAGCGGGCCCTGCTGAACGCGATCGCCGGGGTCATGGCCACGGGCGGCTCGACCAATGCGGTCCTCCACCTCCTGGCGGTGGCCCGGGAGGCCGGCGTCCGCCTGTCGATCGACGAGTTCGACCGGATCTCGCGGAGGACGCCGCTCCTGGCCGACATGAAGCCGTGGGGACGCTTCACCGCCCCCGAGATGCACGAGGCGGGCGGCATGGCTGTCGTCGCCAAGCGTCTGCTCGACGCCGGTCTGCTCGCGGCGGACGCGCCGACCGTGACCGGCCGCACGATCGGCGACGAAGCGCAGGCCGCGCGGGAGACACCCAGCCAGCAGGTGATCCGGCCGCTCTCGGCGCCGATCGCCCCGCACGGCGGTATCGCCATCCTCCGGGGCAACCTGGCGCCCGACGGGTGCGTGGCGAAGGTGGCCGGACACGCGGAGAAGGTCTTCCGGGGCACGGCCCGCGTCTTCGAACGTGAAGAAGACGCCTTCGCCGCCGTCAAGGCGGGGAGGATCAAGGCGGGCGACCTGATCGTCATCCGCTACGAGGGCCCCAAGGGCGGGCCCGGGATGCGGGAGATGCTCCACGTGACGGGCGCGCTCCAGGGCGCGGGACTCGGGGCCACGGTGGGTCTCATCACCGACGGCCGCTTCTCGGGCGCGAGCCACGGTTTCATGGTGGGCCACATCGCGCCCGAGGCGGCGGTGGGCGGCCCGATCGCGGCGCTGAGGAACGGCGATACGATCGTGATCGACGTGGGCAAGCGGCGGCTCGACGTCCAGCTCTCGGCCGCCGAGATCAAGAAGCGGCTGCGCGCGGCGAAGCCCCCGAAGCCGCAGTATGCCTGGGGCGCGATGGCCAAGTACGCGCGCCTCGTCTCCTCGGCCTCCGACGGCGCGGTCACTGGCTAGCGCGCCCCCCGCGACGAGCTTCGACACGCTGCTCGCCCTGCTGGTCGGCGAGGGGCTCGCGGGGAAGGTGGTGCTCGACGTCGGCACGGGCGCGGGGCGGCTGGCGCTCGAGCTCGCGCCGCGCTGCCGGCGCGTGATCGGCCTCGACCGCGATACGGGCGCCATCGAGGCGGCGCGGGCCCGCGCGGCCCAGGGGCGCCTCACCAACGTCGAGTTCGTCGTGCTCGACGCCGAGGCCGGCGAGTACGCCGCCTTCGCGCCCGACCTGGTCACCGCCCACCTCTGCGTGTCCGACGCGATCATCGAGCGGGCGGGCCGGGTCCTCGCCCCCGGCGCCGGGCTCGGCTTCGTCGCGTTCCACGCCGACCACTGGGTCGAGACCGGCCGCCGCTCGCGCTTCGCCTATGACCAGGCGCAGGTCGAGCAGGCGCTGGCCGGGAGCGGCTTCGTCGTCGAGCGCCTCGAGATCGCTCGCCACATGCAGACGTTCGGCTCGGTCCAGGAGGGCCTGGCGGCCGCGATCGCGCTCCAGGAGAAGTGGAAGACCGACGGCCGCTGGTTCCGCTACGTTCAGTTTCTGGAAGAGGGCGGTCGCACCCTGACCCGGAGCCACCTCGTTTGCTTCGCCAGGCGGCGCTGAGCGCGGTCCTGCGCGAGCGGGCGCGGGCGCTCGGGTTCGACCGGGTCGCGATCGGTCCGGCGGGACCCCCGGCGCACGGCGCCGAGTTCGAGCGCTGGCTCGACCGCGGCTACGCCGGCACCATGGCCTACCTCGGTCGTGGCCGGGCGGCGCGGCTCGATCCCGCGACGCTGCTGCCGGGAGCGCGCTCGGTGGTCGCGGTCGCGCTGAGCTACAACGGGGCCGACGACGCCGAGGGCTGGGCGCCCGTCGCGCGCTACGCGCGGGGCCGCGACTACCATGAGGTCATGCGGCCACGCCTCGAGGCGCTCGGAGCGAGCCTCCGCGAGTTCGCGGGGCCCGATGCTCGCTGGCGGGTGTCCGTGGACACGAGCGCCGTCCTCGAGCGCGACCTCGCCGCCGGCGCCGGGCTCGGCTGGGTCGGCAAGAACACGAACGTGCTCGACCAGACGCTCGGCTCCTTCTTCTTCATCGGGATCGTGCTCACGACCGTCGAGCTCGCGACGGACGCGCCCCAGGCGGACCGCTGCGGGACGTGCACCGCCTGCCTCGACGCGTGCCCGACCCAGGCCTTCGTCGCGCCCTACGTGCTCGACGCCCGCCGGTGCATCTCCTACCTCACGATCGAGCACCAGGGCCCGATCGCGCCCGAGCTCCGTCCGCGCGTGGGGGACTGGGCGTTCGGCTGCGACGTCTGCCAGACGGTGTGCCCGTGGAACCGGAAGGCGGCGCCGGCGACCGATCCCGCCCTTCGCGCCGCCGAGCCGCTCGAGCCGCTCGCGGCGTGGCTCTCTCTGGACGAGCCCGCCTTCCGCCGGCGGTTCCGGGGGTCCGCCCTCAAGCGCGCTCGGCGGAGCGGCCTTCTCCGCAACGCGGCTCTCGTGCTCGGCAACCGCCGCGACCCGGCGGCCGGGCCCGCGCTCCGGCGAGCGCTGGACGATCCGGACCCCGTCGTTCGCGACGCCGCGGCGTGGGCTCTCGAGCGGACCTCCCGCGCGTGACGGCGCTCGCCCTGGCGATCGTCCTGCTCTCGTCGCCGAACGCGCTCGCCGCCGACGCGCCGCTGCCGGGCCCGTACCAGCAGGCGTTGCACGCGCTCCAGACGGACCCGGTCGCCGCCGGGCGGGCGCAGGCGGCCGTCGCCCTCGGGCAAGGGTTCACGACGGTGCCGCGACCCGGCGCGGACCCGCGGATCGTGGGGGCGCTCAGCGAGTCCGTCCGGCGGGACCCCGATCCGACGGTCCGCGCGCTGGCCGCCTACGCCCTCTGCCTCCTCGGCGATGCGCGGGGCGTGCCGCCCCTCATCGACGCGCTCCGGTCGCACACCGCGGCCGGCAAGGACGCGCAGGAGTACTTCGACGCTCGGGTGCAGATGCCCCTCTCCTACCTCTACCGGGCACTCGGGTTCGTGGATGGCCCGGTGGCGCGGGACTTTCTCCTCTCGGTCGTCGGCGCCGGCGACCGGGAGGCGCGCGTGCTCGCGATCGGGACGCTCGGTGAGTACTGGACCAAAGACGCCGCCATCGACCTACGCCTCGAGGCGCTCCTGCCGGAGCGGGATCCCGCCATCAAGGCGGCCGTCACCTGGGCGCTCGACGAGCGACGGCGGAACCGCACCGCCGCACCCCGGTAGGCGGCGGCGCGCCGCGGCGGCGTGCTACAATGAGCGCGCCATGGCGATCCTGAAGGTGGCGCGGCTCGGCCATCCGGTGCTCCGGCAGGTCGCAGAGCCGGTCCCCGTCGACGCCATCCGCTCGTCCGAGACCCAGCGCCTCATCGACGACATGATCGAGACGATGCGGGAGTACAGCGGCGCTGGCTTGGCCGCGACCCAGGTGCACAGGCTCGCGCAGATCGCCGTGATCGAGGTGCTGAAGGATCCGCGCGATCCGGAGGCGCCCGAGATTCCGCTCACGGTGCTGATCAACCCCATCGTCACTCCGCTCACCGAGCAGACGGAGGACGGCTGGGAGGGTTGCCTCTCCATTCCCGACATGCGCGGCATCGTGCCGCGCTGGACCGCGGTCCGGCTCGAGGCCCGCGACCGCGAGGGGCAGCCGATCGACCTCAAGGCCGCCGACTTTTTCGCGCGGGTGATCCAGCACGAGAGCGATCACCTCAACGGAATCGTCTACGTCGATCGAATGCGCGACCTCCGGACCCTCACGCATCTCGCCGAGTGGAACAGGTACTGGCTCGGCGTGACCGAGCAGAACGACTAGGGGGCGCGGGTGGCCGAGGGCGGCCGGGTAGTGGCGGCCGTGCAGGATCTCTTCTTCGTGGCGCGGATCCGCGAGACCGCCCGGCAGGCGGGGGTGCCGCTCGACTTCGCGCGCACCCCGGAGGCACTGAGCGCCGCGCTCGCCGCGGGCGGGGTCTCGCTCGTCCTGGTCGACCTCACCACCGCGGGCTGGGATTACGAGGCCCTGTTCGGCGCCGTCGCCGGCGTGGCGCCCCGGCCGACCGTGCTCGCCTTCACGACCCACGCGCTGGCCAGCCGGACGAAGCCGCTCCACGCCCGCTGCGACCGCGTCGTGACCAAGGAGACCTTGACGGCGGAGCTCGGCCTGATCCTCCGCGGCGCGCTCCGATGACGGCCGCTGCGGAGTTCGTCGCGCAGCTCGACGCGGAGAACCGGGCGCTCCTCGAGCGGCTCCGGCCCGACGAGACGCTCCGGCCCGAGGCCGAGGGCGAGCTCACGGTCGTCAACCTGCTCACGATCGCGCTCAAGAACGAGATCGAGGCGACCGAGATCGCGGCCCGCTGGCTCGTCGCGACGGACGACGTGGACGTGAAGCTCGCCCTCGCCCGGCAGGTAGGGGACGAGGCCAAGCACTACCGGATGATCGCCGAGCGGTTGCGCGAGCTCGGCGTCGATTCGAAGAGCGTGAATCCGCTCGCGAAGGGCTGGGGGCCGCTCTTCCAGTTTCTCGACACGCTGCCCACCACGGTCGAGCGCGTGGCGGCGGGCCAGTTCACGCGCGAGGCCATCGCGGTCGTGAAGAATCGGCAGTTCATCGACTTCTGCGACCGGGCGGGGGACCCGGGGACGGCGTCCCTCTACCGGGACGTGATCGAACCGGACGAGCGCTATCACCACGAGCTTGGCCGGACGCTCCTCCTGCGGCTGGCCACCACGACGCCGGCGCAGGACGCCGCCCGCCAAGCAGCCCGGCGCACGCTCGAGCTGGCGGAGGAGCTGCAGACCGCGGCCTTCCGGACGGCCGGCATCCACCACGCTCCCGGCTGTTGATGGAGGCGTCCCTCCGGGCGTTCGCCTGCGCGCTCGGGACGCCCGAGGCCGGCGTCGACCTCGCCCGCGCGGCACTCCTCATCGCCGAGGTCGAGCACCCCGGCCTCCCGGTCGACGACTATCTCCGGGCCCTCGACCTCCTCGCGGCGCGGTCGGGCGCCCGGCGATCCGACGACCCCCTCCACCGCCTGCATCGCCTCCGCGAGTTCCTGTTCGAGGAGGAGGGGTTCCGCGGCAACGTCGAGGCGTACTACGATCCGGGCAACAGCTGCCTCAACGACGTCCTCGACCGCCGGCTCGGCATTCCGATCACGCTCTCGGTGGTCCTCATGGAGGTCGGCCGGCGGGTCGGCCTGGACATCGCGGGCATCGGCCTGCCCGGGCACTTCGTCGTGAGCGCGCGGGTCGGGCCGGCGGCGGTGCTGCTCGATCCGTTCAGCGGCGGTGCCCTGCTGACGCCCGAGAGCTGCGCCAAGCTGGTGAGCCGGGCCCTCGGCCGACGCGTCGCGCTCACGCCGGCCCTCCTCGCGCCGGCCACCAAACGGGAGATCCTCGTCCGTATGCTCAACAACCTGAAGGCGATCTACTGGCAGCGGGAGGACTGGCCGAAGACGCTCGCGATCACCGACCGGCTCCTGGCCGCCGACCCGACGCTCGTGGCGGTCGTCCGCGACCGCGGCACCGCGCTCGCCCGGCTCGGCGACTACCGGCGCGGGCTCGCCGACTGGGAGCGCTACCTCACCGAGCGGCCAGAGGCGCCCGACGCGGAGGCGCTCCGGGGCGAACTCCGGCGGACACGCATGTTCCTCGCGTCGCTCAACTGACCGAACCCGCCGGGCGGCCGTGACCACGGCGGACGTCCTCGTGATCGGCGGCGGCGTGATCGGGGCGTCGGTCGCCTCCCACCTCCTCGAAGCTGACCGGCGGCTCCACGTCGTCCTCCTGGAGCGCGAGGCCCAGGTGGGGATGGGCGCCACGTCGAAGGCGACCGGCGGGGTGCGCCATCAATTCTCGACCGAGGCCAATATCCGGCTGACACTCTTGTCGTATCCCTACTTCGCCCACGCCCGCGAGCGGCTCGGCCGCTCGGTGGACTTCAGCGCGCACGGGTATCTCTTCGTGACGGGGAGCCCCGAGGTGCTGGCCGCCTCGGCCCGGAGCGTCGAGCGGCAGCGTTCGCTCGGGGTGCGGAGCCGGCTGCTCGCGCCCGCCGAGATCGCGCCGCTCCTGCCGGCGCTCGTGACGGACGACCTCGTCGGCGGGAGCTTCTGCCCGGACGACGGCTCCGCGGACCCTCACGGGCTCCTGCAGGCCTTCCTCGGGATCGCGCGTGACCGCGGCCTCGACGTGCGGACGGCGGAGCCGGTCGTCGGCGTGGAGCGGGTGGGCGAGCGCGTCGTCGGCGTCCGCTCGGCCCGCCAGGCCTACAGCGCGCCGGTCGTCGTCAACTGCGCCGGGCCCCACGCGGACACGGTCGGGACGCTCGCGGGCGTCGAGATCCCGTCGAAGCCGTTCCGACGGCAAGTGCTGGTCACCGCGCCGCTCCCCGACTTCCCGCCGATGTTTCCGCTGATCGTCGACCTCGACACGGGCTTCTACGTCCACCGCCAGGGTGCGGCCGCCGTGCTGATGGGCGGCACCGACAAGGACCGGGCGCCCGGGCACGACACGACGATCGACTGGGACGCCTTCGAGCTTGTCTTCCAGGCCGCGGCGCGGCGGGTGCCGCCGCTCGCCGAAGCCCGCGTGGTCCGCGCCTACGCCGGCGTCCGCGACCTGACGCCCGACTACCACGGAATCCTCGGCGAGGCGCCGGGCGCGCCCGGCTTCTACGTCGCCTGCGGCTTCTCCGGCCACGGCTTCATGCACGCGCCGGCGATCGGCCTCCTGATGGCCGAGCTGATCCTCGACGGGCGCGCGCGGAGCATGGACATCGCCGCGCTCTCGCTGGCGCGCTTCGCCGCGGGCCAGGTTGCGCGCGAAGCGACCATGTTCTGAAGGCGCTGGTCGGCGGGGCCCGGAGTGCCTAGGCCGTCCGCGACCGGAGGCGCTCGACCACCCGGGCGTCGGCGGCGGGGAACTCGTAGTCCGCGAGCTGCTCGGGCGCGACCCAGGCGAGGGCCTGGGACTCGAGCGGCTCCGCTTGGCCGGCGACGAGCTGGCAGCGGAAGAAGTGGACGACGACGGTCGTCTCCGGATACTCCCAGCGCACGGTCTCGACCTTCTCGCCCACCGCGAAGGAGCCGCCCAGCTCCTCGCCGAGCTCGCGGCGGAGGCAGGCCTCGAGGGTCTCGCCCGCGTGGCGCTTGCCGCCGGGGAACTCCCAGACCCCCGCCAGATGCGTCCCCTCGCGGCGCTGGGTGATCAGGTAGCGCCCCGCCGAATCCTGGATGAGGGCGGCCGCCACCTCGGCGATCACCGGGGGCCGCCGGCGCTTCGGCAGAACCGGCGCATCGGGCACACGCCGCAGCGGGGCGTCCGGGGCGTGCACCACGTCGCGCCGAAGTCCATGAGCGCTTGGTTGAAGTCGTAGGCGCGGCCGGCAGGCACGAGGGCCTCGGCCAGCTCCCAGAAGAGCCGCTGGCCGCGGGCCCGGGCCAGCCGGCGCGGACCGAGGAACACGCGCCCCAGCACGCGTCGCACATTCGTGTCGAGCACCGCCGCGTCCCTGCCGTACGCAAAGGAGAGGATGGCGCCGGCGGTGTAGCGCCCGATGCCCCGGAACTTCTGGAGGGTTCGGCCATCGTCGGGCAGCCGGCCGCCGTAGCGGGCGACGGTCTCCCGCGCGATCGCCTGGAGGTGGGTCGGCCGGATGTTGTAGCCGAGCGGGCGCCACGTGCGCCGGACGTCGGCGGGGCGCGCCCGGGCCAGCCGCTCGAAGGTGGGGTAGCGCTCGAGGAACTCGTGGTACTTCGGGATCACCCGGTCGACCTGCGTCTGCTGGAGCATGATCTCGGAGACCAGCACCCGGTACGGATCGCGGCTGCGCCGCCACGGCAGGTCGCGCCCGTGCACCGCGTACCACCGGAGCAGCCGCCGCTGGAAGCGGCGTCGCGCGGCGGGGTCGGGCAGGCGCATCGCCTTCGTATCCTACTCGATCGCCCCCCGCCGGTGAAGCACGAGCCCGTCATGTACAATGACGCCGTGGGTCAGGCGCCGCCGCTCCGCGAGCTCCAGCTGGCCGCGGGCGCCGTGTTCGACGGGCCGTGCGGCTGGGACCTCCCGGTCTCGTACGGTGATCCGCGCGCCGAGCACCGGGCCGTGCGGGCGGCGGTCGGGGTCGTGGACCGCGCGCGCTGGGGCGTGCTCGAGCTGACGGGTGCGGATCGTGTGTCGTTCCTCAACGGAATGGTGAGCAACGACGTCAAGCGACTCGCGCCGGGGCAGGGGGCCGCCGCCGCCTTCCTCGACGCGCGCGGCAGGGTCCAGGCGCTGCTCACCGTGCTCGCGGAGGCCGATCGGCACCTCGTGCTGCTGCCGGGCGGCACGGCAACCAAGACGCGCGACGCCCTCGAGAGCTTCCACTTCGCCGAGCGGCTCGAGATCCGCGACGCGAGCGAGGAGCACGCGACCTTCCTGCTCGCGGGGCCGGCGACGGCGACCCTCGTCGAGCGCCTCGCCGCCCGGCCGCTCCCGGAACTGGCCTGGGACCACGCGGAGGTCCTGGTGGCGGGCCGTCGGGCGCGGCTCGTTCGAGGCGGCGGCGAAACCGGCGAGGCCGAGGCCTGGCTCCTCTCTCGCCGGGAGGACGGTGGCGCCCTCTGGCAGGCCATCGTCGCCGCCGAGGCCCGGCCCGTTGGCCTTATGGCGCTCGACGTGCTCCGCGTCGAAGCGGGCACGCCGTGGTTCGGCCACGACGTCGACGACTCGACGCTCCTGCCCGAGATACCGTGCGAGTCGCTCGTCTCGTCCACGAAGGGCTGCTACATCGGCCAGGAGGTCGTGGTCCGCATCCGCGATCGCGGCCACGTGAACCGTCGGCTGACCGGGCTCACGCTCGACGGCGCGACCGTGCCGCCACCGGGGGCGACGGTCGGCGCCGATGGCCGGGACGTCGGTCAGGTGACGAGCGCGGTCCGCTCGTACGCGCTCGAGCGCCCCATCGCCCTCGCCTTCGTCCGCCGCGAGCACGCGACACCGGGCACCCCGGTCGCGATCAGCGTCGACGGCGCCGCCCTCACGGCGCGGGTGACGGCGCTGCCGTTCGTGACCCGAGCATGAACCGCCTCGCCCAGGAGACGAGCGCCTACCTCCTCCAGCACAAGGACAACCCCGTCGACTGGTACGCGTGGGGCCCGGACGCGTTTGCCCGCGCCCGGGCGGAAGACCGGCCGATCTTCCTCTCCGTCGGGTACTCGGCGTGCCACTGGTGCCACGTGATGGAGCACGAGTCGTTCGAAGATCCCGAGACCGCCCGGCTGTTGAACGAGCACTTCGTCTGCGTCAAGGTGGACCGGGAGGAGCGTCCCGACGTCGACCAGATCTACATGCAGGCCGTGCAGTCGATGACCGGTCACGGCGGCTGGCCCATGAGCGTCTTCCTGACCGCCGACGGTGTGCCCATCTACGGCGGCACCTACTTCCCGCCGACCGACCGCCACGGGCTCCCCGCGTTCCCGCGGCTCCTCCGCGCGATCGCGGAGGCCTGGCAGACGCGGCGGGCCGAGGTGATCGAGTCGGGACGATCGCTCGTCGAGCAGCTCGGCCAGACGGCACGGCTGGCGGCCGGTCCGCGGCTCCTCACCGCCGAGCTCCTCGGGGCGGCGTTCCAGGGGCTCGCGCGCGAGTTCGACGAGCGGGACGGCGGCCTCGGCCAGGCGCCGAAGTTCCCGCAGCCCATGATCTGGGAGTTCGTGCTGCGCTTCTGGAAGCGCACGGGACAGGCGCGCGCGCGCGAGATGGTGACGACGACGCTCACCCGAATGGCCCGCGGGGGTGTGTACGACCAGCTGGGCGGCGGCTTTCATCGCTATTCCGTCGACGGTCGCTGGCTCGTCCCACACTTCGAGAAGATGCTGTACGACCAGGGGCAACTCGCAAGCCTCTACCTGCACGCCTACCAGGCGTTCGGCGACGACGAGTATCGGCGCATCGCCGAGGAAACGCTCGATTACCTGCTGCGCGAGATGACGGATCCACGCGGCGGCTTCTACGCCGCGCAGGACGCGGACTCGGAGGGCGAGGAGGGGAAGTTCTTCCTCTGGACCGCCGACGAGCTCCGCGCGCTCCTCGGGTCCGGCACCCCCGCCATCGACTACTGGGGCGTGGACGGGGGACCCAACTTCGAGGGCCGGAACATCCTGTACGTCGCGGGCGAGCCGGATCCCCGCGGGATCGCGGGCGCGCGCGCGACCTTGCTGGCGGCGCGCGCGCGGCGGGTCCCTCCGGGGCGTGACGAGAAGGTGCTCGCGGGCTGGAACGCGCTCGCGTGCCGCGCCTTCGCGGAGGCGGGGCGGGTGCTCGGTCGGCCTGACTACGTCACGGCCGCCGTCCGGAACGCCGAGTTTGTCCTGGGCGCGCTGCAGCGGGACGGCTGGCTCCTCCGTTGCTGGGCCGGGGGACAGGCGAAGCTCAATGGGTACCTCGAGGACTATGCGCTGGTGGCCCTCGCCCTCCTCGACGTCTACGAGGCCACGTTCGACCGGCGCTGGCTCGACGAGTCCCACCGGCTCGCCGACGAGATCCTCCGGCTCTTCTGGGACGACGCGGCCGACGGCTTCTACGACGCGAGCCCGGGCCACGAGCCGCTCGTGGTGCGGCCGCGGAACCTCTTCGACAACGCCGTGCCCTCGGGCAGCTCGGCGGCGGTCGAGGCGCTCCTCCGGCTCGCGGTCTTCACGGGCGAGGCGCGCTACGAGGCGATGGCGGCGCGGGCGTTGCGTGCGATGGCGGAGTTGCTGGCCCGCCATCCCTCGGGCTTCGGGCGCTTCCTCGCCGCGCTGGACTTCCACCTCGGCCCCGTCGTCGAAGTCGCGCTGATCGCCCCCGAGGCGGGCGACGGCGTGGGGCCGCTCGCCGCCGAGGTCTTCAAACGCTACCTGCCAAACCGGGCGGTCGTGGGATCCCGGGCCGGTGACGTCGCCGCGGCGGCGGGGATCCCGCTCCTCGAGAACCGGGGGACGGTCGGGGGCGTCGCGACGGCATACGTGTGCCGGAAATTTGCCTGCGACGCGCCCACCACGAGCCCCGAGGAACTCGCGCGGCAGCTCGCGGAAGGGGTATAATCCACTTGGTGTCGCTGGGGGAGGATACCTGAGAACCGGGTGCGGCCCGGGACCCCTCGAACCTGATCTGGGCAATTCCAGCGAAGGGAACGCGACGCGACGAAGACCGCACCCGCGGTCTTTTTTGTTTTGTGCGGGTGACCCGATGCAGATCACGGTGAACGGTCAGGCGATGGACGTCGAGGACGGCCTGAGCCTCGAGGCTCTGCTCGGGCGGCTGGGCGTCCGACGCGAGTTCACGGCGGTCGCGGTAAACCGCGAGATCGCGCCCAAGTCCGCCTACCCCCTGACGCGGCTTCGCGACGGTGACCGGCTCGAGATCGTGCATCCGATGGGCGGAGGCTAGCCATGGACAATCCACTGGTGCTCGGGGGGCGGGAGTTCAGGTCGCGATTGATCGTCGGGACCGGCAAGTATTCCTCCAACGAGATCATGCGGGACGCCATCGAGGCGTCGGGCGCCGAGATCGTCACGGTCGCGGTCCGGCGCATGAGTCTCCCCGGGTCGGGCCAGTCGATCCTCGACTTCGTCGACCCCAAGCGCTACACCCTGCTGCCGAACACGGCGGGGTGCTACACCGCCGACGAGGCGGTCCGCACGGCGTACCTCGCCCGGGAGGCCGGCCTTGGCGACCTCGTGAAGCTCGAGGTCATCGGCGACGCGCGCACGCTCTTCCCCGATGTCCAGGGGCTACTCGAGGCGACGAAGACGCTGGCGCGCGAGGGCTTCACCGTGCTGCCCTACGCGAACGACGACCCCGTGCTGGCGCGCCGGCTCCAGGATGCGGGCGCGGCGGCGGTGATGCCGCTCGGCGCGCCGATCGGCTCGGGGCTCGGCATCCGGAACCCGTACAACATCAAGATCATCCTTGAGGGCGTCACCGTCCCCGTCATCGTCGACGCCGGCGTGGGCACCGCCTCCGACGCCGCCGTCGCGATGGAGCTCGGCTGTGACGGCGTGCTCATGAACACGGCCATCGCCGGCTCCAAGGACCCGGTGGCGATGGCCACGGCGATGCGGCTCGCCGTCGAGGCGGGACGGCTCGCGTTCAAGGCGGGCCGGATCCCGAAAAAGCTCTACGCCACGGCGTCCTCACCCCTCGAGGGTGTGCCCGATTGGGCGCCCTGAGCCTCTGCCTCGTCACCGACCGCGATGCGACCCGCGGTCGCGACCTGGTCGCGGTGCTCGCCGAGTGCGTCGAGGCCGGCCTCCGCCTGGTCCAGGTGCGGGAGAAGGATCTGTCCGCCGACGCGCTCCTGGCGCTCTGCCGGCCGATCCGGGAGCTCACGCGGCGCGCCGGCGCGCGCCTCTTCGTCAACAGCAACGTCGAGGTGGCTCTCGAGGTCGGCGCCGACGGAATCCACCGCCCGCACGCGCTCGTGATCGTGCCCGAGGACGCGCCCGGCCTGAGCGTCGCGGTGTCCGTGCACGGGCCGGAGGAGGCGATCGACGCCCAGAAGGACGGCGCTGAGTTCGTGGTGTTCGGCCCCGTCTACGACACCCCCCGCAAGCGCGTGTTCGGCCCGCCCCAGGGGGTCGCGCGGCTCGCCGAGGCCGTGCGGGCGGTGAGCATCCCCGTCTTCGCCATCGGCGGCGTCACGGCCGAGCGCGTCGGCGAGGTGCGGGCCGCGGGCGCGGCCGGCGTCGCGGTGATCTCGGCGATTCTCTCGGCCGACTCGCCGGCCCTCGCCACGCGGCGCTTCCTGGAGGCGCTCGAGTGAGGGTGCTCATCGTCGGCGGCGGGATCATCGGCTGCGCCACCGCCGAGGCACTCGCGCGAGCGAGCGCCGAGGTGATCCTCTACGAGCGCGGGGCGCCGGGCGGCGAGGCGTCCGGCGCCGCCGCCGGCCTGCTCACCGCGTTCGGGGCCGGGCCGCGCACCCAGTTCCAGGATCTCGCGATCGCGAGCTGGCGGCTCTACCCCACCGTCGCGGCCGACCTCCGGGAGCGGACCGGCATCGACGTCGAGCTCGTCCGGCGCGGCACCCTCTATCCGCTCCTCGACGCCGGCGAGATCGCCGAGATGACGGTGCCGGAGCCGCTCGCGACCGAGTTCGGCGCGCAGATCCTCGACGAAGAGCAGGTGCGGCGGCAGGAGCCCGCGCTGTCGCCGAAGGTGCGGGGTGCGCTCTTCGTGGCCGGCGACCACTGGGTTAATAGCCAGCGGCTCGTCACGGCGTATGCGCAGGCGGCGGCCCTGGCGGGGGTGGAGATGCGGACGGGGCGGAGCGTCGGGCGGATCCTCGTCGCCGACGGGCGCGCCCGCGGCGTCGTCGCCGAAGGTGAGGAAGTGACCGGCGACGCGGTCCTGATCGCGGCGGGCGCCTGGTCGGGCGAGCTCGTCGCGTCGTTTGGCGCGGCGCTCCCGGTGGGGCCGGCCCGCGGTCAGATGGTGGCCCTCTCCCACGTGCCCCCCGTCCTCATGCACTGCGTCCACGCCGACGACGTGTACCTGGTGCCGCGTCCGTCGGGCGAGCTGCTGGTGGGGGCGACGGTCGAGCACGTCGGCTTCAGGCGGGAAGTCACCGCGCGCGGCGTCGGCGAGCTGCTGGCCGCCGCGGTCGACATCGTGCCGGCGCTCGGCGACCGCGCGATCGCCCGCACCTGGTACGGCTTCCGACCGTGGGCTCCCGACGGCCTGCCGATCCTCGGGCCCTGGCCGGGCGTGTCGGGGCTCTTCGTCGCGACCGCACACTTCAGGAGCGGCATCATGCTGGCCCCGATCACCGCCCGGCTGATGGCCCAGTGGATTCTCGAGGGCGTGCCGTCGATCGCGGTGACCGACTTCCTCCCCGACCGGTATGTCGCGGCGGGCCGCGGCTGAGTCTATACTGCCGTCAGGCACCAGCGGAAAGGAGTCTCATCATGTTTGGATCTCAGGATCTGTTCGTGTTGCTCGCGATCGGCGTGTTCTTCTTCGGGGCCAAGCGGCTGCCGGAGCTCTCGCGCTCGCTCGGCCAGGCGCTCAGCGAGTTCAAAAAGGGGGTCTCTAGCGGGACACCGGACGCGGCCGCCCCCGAGGCCAAGCCCGAGGCGACCCCGCCGGCCGCCAAGGACGCCGGGCGGGACGAGGGCTAGGAGCGGGGACGGAACGTCTGTGGGCGTGAGGGGGCGGAACGCTGACGTAGTAGGACGGACCGCAGGGCCGCCGGTCGGCGCCAGGGCCCTGCCGCCGTGGTCTACACGCCTCTGATGACCATCGCGGCGTCCGCGCTCACCCGGCAGTGGGAGGCCCAGGGGTTTGTCGCTCCCCTCGGCGTCCTCTCCGAGGACGAGGTGCGGTACTACCGGGAAGAGTTCGACCGGCTCGAGGCCCGCGAGGGGCGGGATCGTGCCGAGATCAAGCTGATCGACCGGCATTTCGACCTCGAGTTCGTCTGGCGTCTCGCCCACCATCCCCGGGTGCTCGACGCCGTCGAGGCGGCGATCGGCCCGAACATCCTACTGCTGGCGTCCCACTTCTTCTGCAAGTATCCGGCGGCCGGCGCCGAGGGACGGGGCGAGCGCTTCGTCGCGTGGCACCAGGATGTGACCTACTGGGGGCTCGAGCCGCCGCTCGCGGTGAGCGGCTGGATCGCGATCGACGACTCGGACGTCGAGAACGGCTGCCTGCGGGTCGTCCGGGGCTCGCACCGGAACGGGCTCCTCTCGCGGCAGGTCAGTCCGAACTCGCTCGGATCGTTCTGGAAGGCGGTGCTCGTGCGCGGCGAGGATCGCTCCCGCCACTTCCCGCCGCCCGCGCTCCCGTCGCAGGCGTAGAATCGGGTCGGATGTACGGCACGGGCTCCACCGAGTTTCCCGAACGCGTCGTCTGCCTGACCGCGGAGACCGTCGAGATCGCGTATCGCGTCGGCGCCGGCGAGCGGGTGGTCGGCGTACCGGGTACGGCGCGCTGGCCGCCGGAGGCCCGCGAGAAGCCGAAGGTCGGCGGATTCACGACGTTCAGGCTCGACAAGATTCTCGAGCTCCAGCCGGACCTGGTCCTCGCGTTCTCCGACCTCCAGGCCGACGTCGTGCGGGACCTGGTCCGCGCCGGCGTGACCGTCCTCTGCACGAACCAGCGCTCGCTCGACGACATCTTCCGGTCGATCCTCCTCATCGGCGGCACCCTCGGGCGGGAGAGTGAGGCGCGCGCCACCGTCCAGGACATGCGGGACGAGCTCAGGCAGATCCGCGAGTTCTCGGGCGTGTGGCCGAGCCGACCCCGGGTGTACTTCGAGGAGTGGTACGACCCGTTGATCGCGGGGATAAGGTGGGTATCCGAGATCATCGAGGCCGCCGGCGGTCGGGATGTGTTCGCGGAGCTGCGCGAACACGCGGCGGCGTCCGGCCGTGTCGTCGAGGCCGACGAGGTGATCCGCCGCGATCCCGAGATCATCCTCGTCTCGTGGTGCGGCAAGAAGGCGGACCTCGACTCGATCCGCGCCCGGCCGGGCTGGGAGGCGATCGCGGCCGTTCGCGCCGACCGGATTTACGAGGTCGACGGAGCGACGATCCTCTCGCCGGGCCCGTCGGTGCTGGCGGGGCTCCGGCAGGTGCACGAGATCATCCAGGAGTGCCTCATGTAGGTTCTGAGCGAGCGGGGCCAAGTATCCGTGGGGAAAGGGGATCTGTTTCTTCGACACGGCGACCAGAAAAAATGGAGGAGCCCTCCAGACCGCGATGCTAGGATTGGAGCCCTCGTAAAGGAGACCGATGCTTCCTGAGCGCTTCTTTTCGGACCGTTTCGCGCTTTCGCCTTCGCTGCTCGACCGAGTCCTCGGGACCGCGCTGCGGGGGCGTGTCGACGACGCCGACATCTATCTCGAGTACCGGGTCAACGAGGAGCTGCTCCTCGAGGAGGGCGCGGTCAAGAAGGCCTCCCGGCACGTGAGCCAGGGGGCCGGCGTGCGCGCCCAGAGCCAGACGCGCACCGGGTACGCGCACACCGACGAGATCTCGCTCCCGAACCTCGAGGAGGCGGCCCGCTCGGCGCGGGCGATCGCCGACCGGGCGGCGGCCTCGGGCAGCGTCGCCGTCGCGCCCGGCCGGCCGTCGCGCGACCTCTATGCGCTCGACGTGCCCCCGATTGCGGCCGATCTGACGGCCAAGCTCGACTTGCTGCGGCGCGTCGATGCCGAGGCGCGCGCGGCGGACCCGCGGGTCTCGCAGGTGATCGCCACGCTCGCGAGCGAAGAGGTCATCCTGTTCATCGCGACCGCGGCGGGCTGGACCGCGGGCGACGTGCGCCCGCTCACCCGACTCAACGTCACGGTGATCGCGGAGGAGGGCGGCACGCGTGAGCTGGGCACCTACGGCGGCGGCGGACGCGTGCCCTTCGACTACTTCCTGGACGCGGACCGGTGGCGGCGCTTCACGGCCGAGGCCGTGCGGCAGGCCGTGCTGAAGCTCCGGGCCGTCGGCGCGCCGGCGGGGACGATGACGGTCGTGCTCGGTCCGGGCTGGCCGGGCATCCTCCTCCACGAAGCGGTGGGGCACGGGCTCGAGGGCGACTTCAACCGCAAGGGCGTGTCCGCGTTCAGCGGGCGGCTCGGGCAGAAGGTCGCGTCGGAACTGGTCAGCGTGGTCGACGACGGCACCCTCCCGAACCGGCGCGGCTCCCTCAACATCGACGACGAGGGCACGCCGACCGGCCGCAACGTGCTCATCGAGCAGGGCGTCCTCTGCGGCTACATGCAGGACCGGCTCAACGCGCGCCTGATGGGGATGCCCGCCACCGGCAACGGCCGCCGCGAGTCGTTCGCGTACCCGCCGATGCCGCGCATGACCAACACGTTCATGATGGCCGGCCAAGACGCGCCGGAGGACATCATTCGCTCGGTGAAGCGCGGCCTCTACGCCGTCGCCTTCGGGGGCGGCCAGGTCGACATCACGAGCGGCAAGTTCGTCTTCTCGGCGAGCGAGGCGTACCTGGTCGAGGACGGCCGGATCGGCGCGCCCGTCAAGGGCGCGACGCTGATCGGGAGCGGGCCGGACGTGCTTACGCGCGTGAGCCGGGTGGGGCACGACTTGAAGCTCGACGAAGGCATCGGGACCTGCGGCAAGGACGGCCAGTCGGTCCCCGTCGGAGTGGGACTCCCCACCGTCCGCATCGATGGCGTCACGGTCGGAGGCACGCAGCTTTGACGGCGCGGCGCGCCGGAGGTGAGCCTGCCCGACCCGCGGCGCCGCGACGGCGACGCGTCGCCGGTCGCGCGGGGGGCCCCGTCTCGAGACCCCAAACGGAGAGGCCGTAGGAATGGGCGCCGACCTGCTGCTGGATGTCTTGAAGCGCGCGGCGGCGAAGGGCGCCCGGGAGGCGGACGGCTATCTCGTCGAGGAGCGCAGCTTCTCGGCGGTGGTGCGGCTCGGCCAGGTCGAGACGGTGACCCACTCGCAGGATCAGCGGCTGTCCCTCCGCGTCTTCGTGGGCCGCGCGTCGGCGGCGGCGTCGACGTCGGACCTCTCGCGGGAGTCGCTCGAGCGGCTGATCGACGATGCCACCTCGCTGGCGCGGGTCACCGCGGAGGACCCGCTGGCCGGCCTGCCCGATCCCGCGACGCTGATCGGCACCGTGCCCGACCTCGATCTGGTCGACCGGGGCGGCCACGACCAGACCCCGGAGGAGAAGATCGCCATCGCCCGTCGCGCCGAGGAAGCCGCGCTCGCCGTCGACCCGCGGATCACGAACTCGGAGGGGGCGGAATTCGTCGACCGCCGATCGACCTACACGTACGCGACCTCCTACGGGTTCTCGGCCTCGTACGAGACGTCCACGTTCGCCCTCACGGTCACGCCGGTCGCCTCCGCGAACGGCGAGATGCAGCGTGACAGCTGGTACTCGACGGCCCGGAAGCGCGCGCGGCTCGACTCGCCGGACGAGGTGGGCCGCACCGCGGCGCGCCGGGCGCTCCGACGGCTCGGCGCCCGACAGGTAAAGACCGCCGAGGTGCCGGTCGTCTTCGATCCCGAGACGGCGGCGAGCCTTGTCGGCGCGGTCGCGAGCGCGGCGTCCGGGCCTGCCCTCTATCGGGGAAGCTCGTTTCTGCTGAACCGGCTCGGCCAGCGGGTCGCGTCCCCGATGGTGACGATCGTCGACGACGGCACGCGTCCGGGCGGCCTCGGCTCGAAGCCGTTCGACGGCGAGGGCCTGCCGGTGGAGCGCCGCACGGTCGTGGGCGCGGGCACGCTCGAATCGTACCTGCTCGACACGTACAGCGCCCGCAAGCTCGGCCTCGCCTCGACGCACCACGCGGCGCGCACCGGCAGCGGAGTGGGGGTGGCCACGACCAACCTCGCGCTCCGGCCCGGGGACGCCTCACCGGCCGAGCTGATCCGCTCGGTACGGAGCGGTTTCTACGTCACCGAGCTGATCGGCTTCGGGGTGAGCTTCGTGACCGGGGACTACTCGCGGGGCGCGGTCGGTTCGTGGATCGAGAACGGCGAGCTCGCGTACCCGGTGGAAGAGGTGACGATCGCCGGCAACCTGCTCGAGATGCTCGACGCGGTCGACGGGGTCGGCAACGATCTGGTTCTGCGCGACGTCACGTCGTCCCCGACGGTGAAGGTCGCTCGGATGGTGGTGGCGGGGCACTGACCGGAGCGAGGAGCGGCGTCCATGATCATCGATACGCACTGCCACCTACACGACCCCGCGTTCGCCGACATCCGTGAGACGCTCTCGCGCGCGCTCGCCCACGACGTGTGGGGGGTGATCGGGGTGGGGTGTGATGCGGCGACCAACGAGACGACGCTCGCCGCCGCCGTCTCTGTGCCCAAGGCGATCTGGGCGTGCGCGGGCCTCCACCCGGAGTGGACCCAGCTCGGCGGCTTCGATCTGGAGCAGGTCGAGGCCCAGATCCGTGCGCGGCACTCGCGGCTGGTGGCGCTGGGCGAGGTGGGCCTGCCGTGGTACTCGCTCGAGCACGCTCCCGACGCCGCGAGCCGGATGGTGGACGGCAAGGCGCGGCTCGAGCGCCTGCTCGCGCTCGCCTCTCGGTACGATCTGCCGGTGGTGCTGCACGCGCCCCACGGCGCCGCGGCCATGGCCCTCGATGCGCTCCGGCGCCGGCGGATCGAGCGCGCGGTGTTCCACTGGCACAAGGCCCCGGCGGAGGTGACGCGGCGGATCGTCGAGGCCGGCTATTTCGTCTCGGTGACGCCCGATCTCGTGTACCAGGAGCGCGACCGGGAGATGGTCGAGTGGCTGCCGCTCGGCTCGCTGCTCGTGGAGAGCGACGGGCCGTGGCGATACGGCCGCGAGTTTGAGGGCATCGAGAGCGGTCCCTGGTTCGCGTCACGGGTGGCCGAAGAGGTCGCGAAGATCAAGCAGGTGCCGGTGGACGAGGTCATGTTCCGGCTCTCGAGCAACGCCTGCCAGCTCTTCGATCTCGTCTGGGCGTGACCGCGGCGGCGTCCGCGCGTTCGACCGCCGGGGGGCGCGCCGGCGACCGCCGGGGCCGTCCCGGCGCCGCGGAAAGACCGCCCGGGAACGCGCGAGGACCGAGAGGCCGTGGAACGGATCGGTGACCTCCTGCTGGACCGCGCGCTCCCGTCCGCCCGAACGCGGTCGGCGTCGCTGCTCTTCGTCCACGGCATGTGGGGCGGGAGCTGGCTGTTCGAGCGACCGCTCGCCCTCGCCGCCGCCGCCGGCTGGGAGGCGTGGGCGATCAACCTCCGCGGCCACCACGGGAGCCGGCCGGTCGCCGACCTCGGGCGCGTGCGCCTGGCCGACTACGTGCAGGACGTCACGGACGCGCTCCAGAAGGTCAGGCCCGCCATCGTGATCGGGTACTCGATGGGCGGGCTGCTGGCGCAGATCGTCGCGGCGCGCGCGGAGGTCCGTGCGGCGGTGTTCATGGTGAGCGCGGCGCCACGGGGGATCGTCGCGCTGCGCTGGCCGGTCGTCCGGCGGCTGGGGCGGTACGCGGGCGCGCTGCTCCGGAGCCGGGCCTTCCGGCTCGACGACGCGGACACCGTCGAGCTGATGCTGAACCGGCTGAGTCCCGACCAGCGGGCGGCGCTCCTCGAACGGCAACGGCTCACCCTGGAGTCGGGCCGCGTCGCCCGCGAGCTCGCCTTGGCGCCGCCCGCCGTCGACGCCGCGCGCGTCCGCTGCCCGACGCTCGTCGTGGGCGCGTCGGACGATCGGATCACGCCGGCCGCGGTGCAGCGCAGGATCGCGCGGAAGTATGGGTCGGATTACCTCGAAGCCACGGGCCACGGCCACATGTGGATCGTCGAGGACGGCGGTGAGGCGACGTTCGCGCAGGCCCTCGGCTGGATGGAGCGGGCGATGCGGTGACCCGGCCCTCGGCTGATCGGCCCCGCCCGGCCGGTCGCGCGCGTGTTCTACGTCGATGGAGGGCGCGCACGCCTCCACCGCCTCGCCGATCCCGCTCGGCCGACGGGGTGCCGGGCAGGCCGCCGCGCTGCGCGTCGCCCGCGCACCTCTCCCCCGCCGGTCGAGCAGGCGACCCTGCCCGCCTCCGCTGATGAGTTCTGGTCGCTCGCCCTGGGGTTCGACGCGCCGGTCCTCGCCCTCCGCCGCTCCGCGGCGGTCGCACGAAGCCGATCGTCGGGGAAGGGCGGGCCGGCCCGGTGGGGGGCTGGGCTATAATCGCGCGCATGGCCTCGCCCCCCGGCCTTCTGCTCACGGGCGGAACCGTCCTCGACCCGGGAGCAGGGCTCAGCGGGGTGATGGACGTCCGCCTCCGTGCCGGACGGGTGACCGCGGTCGGTCCCGGGCTGCCCGTCGACGGCGAGCGGACGATCGACCTCCGGGGCCGGTACGTGGTGCCGGGGCTGATCGACCTGCACGCCCACTGCTTCATCGGCGCCTCGGACCTGGGCGCCCGCACGGACGCCGTGTGCGCGAGTACCGGCGTGACCACCCTTGTCGACGGCGGGAGCGCGGGCGCCGGTCTCTTCGAGGGCCTCCGGGAGTTCGTCGCCAGCCGCGCGCGCACGCGCATCCTCGCCTTCGTCAACATCTCGGCGATCGGGCTCGCGTACCTCGACATCGGAGAGCTCAACCACCTGCCGTACGCCGACCCCGACCGAGCGGCGGCGGTCGCCCGCGAGCACCGCGACATCGTCGTCGGCATCAAGGTCCGCAGCCAGGCGGAGGTGGTCGGGGCGGCGGGCCTCGAGCCGGTCCGCCGCGCGGTGAAGGCCGCGGACGCGACGGGCGGGCGCGTGATGGTCCACGTCACCAACCCGCCGGTCGCGCTCGAGGAGGTCGTCGCGCTGCTCCGGCCCGGCGACATTGTGACGCACTTCCTGAACGGTCGCGGCGACGGCATTCTCGACCCGGGGGGGCGGGTCAAGGGCGCGATCCGGGCCGCGCGCGAGCGCGGCGTGCTCTTCGACGTCGGACACGGGCGGAATCACGTGAATTTCACCGTGGCCCGGGCGGCGCTCGGGGGCGGGTTCCCCCCGGACACGATCTCGTCGGACCTGACGAGCGGGGGTCGGGCGGGGTGCGTGAAGGACCTGCCGACCACGCTGTCGAAGTTCTTGAACCTCGGCATGTCGCTCGAGGCCGTGATCCGCGCGGCGACGGCCACGCCGGCGGCGGCGATCGGTCGCGCCGGCGAGCTCGGCACGCTCAAGCCGGGGGCCGTCGCCGACCTGGCCGTCTTCGAGCTCGAGGAGGGCCGCTTCGACTTCGAGGACGCCGACCGGCAGCACCTCACGGGGAGCCGGCGCCTCCGGCCGGCGATGACGATCAGGGCCGGGGAGGTGTGGTGGGAGGCGGGAGGGGGGCCGCGGTGAGGGCCGCCGTGATCGAGCGGCACGGGGGCCCCGAGGTCATCGAGCTCCGCGAGTGGCCCGATCCCAGGCCGGCGCCCGGCGAGATCCTCGTCCGCGTGCGGGCCTGCGCGCTCAACCGTCGGGACATCTGGGTACGGCGTGGCCTGCGCGAGCCACGGCTGCCGCACATCCTCGGCACGGACGTCGCGGGCGAGGTCGCGTCGAGCCCGGGCGCGCGGGGTGACCTGGCGGTCGGCACGCGGGTGGTGCTCAAGCCGACGCTGACCTGCGACCGCTGCGAGTTCTGTGCGGCCGGCCGGGACAACGCGTGCGTCGCGATCCGCATCCTCGGGGGCGCGGTCGACGGCGGCTACGCCGAGCTGATCAGCGTGCCGCGCGCGAACGTGTTCCCGATCCCGGCCCCGCTCTCCTTCGTCGAGGCCGCCGCCGTCCCCGTCGTGTTCCTCACCGCCTGGCACATGCTGGTGACCCGCGCCACCCTCCGGCCCGGCGAGACCGTGCTCGTCGTCGCCGGCGCGAGCGGGGTGGGAAGCGCGGCCATCCAGGTCGCGCGCGTCCACGGCGCCCGAGTGTTCGCGACCGCCGGCAGCGTCGCCAAGCGCGAGCGGACCCGCGCCCTCGGCGCCGAGCACGCGATCGACCACCATAAGGAGAGCATCGCGGACGAGGTGCGACGGCTCACCGGCGGCCGGGGCGCGGACGTCGTCGTCGACCACGTCGGCGCCGCGACCTGGGCCGAAAGCCTCCGGGCGCTCGCCCGGGGCGGCCGCTTCGTGGTCTGCGGCAACACGACGGGCAACGACGTCGTGCTGCCGCTCCTCCAGTTCTACGGCCAGAACCAGACGCTGCACGGCGCCTTCATCGGCACCGCCGGGGAGTTCGGTGCGCTGCTCCGCGCGTTCGCCGCCGGGCTGTTCAAGCCCGTGATCGACGCCGTGCTTCCGCTGGCGTCGGCGGCGGAGGCGCACCGCAAGCTCGAGCAGGGCGATCACTTCGGGAAGATCGTTCTCACGACCGACTGACCTGACCGGCCAGGTCGCGCTCGTCACCGGGGCGGCGCGCGGCATCGGACGGGCGATCGCGCTCGCCCTGGCCCGCGAGGGCGCGGACGTGGCGGCCGCCGACCTCGAGCCGGCCGGGGCGACGGCGGCGGCCGTGCGCGCGCTCGGGCGGCGCGGCCTCGCGCTGCGCGTCGACGTGGCCCGGAAGGCGAGCGTCGGCCGCACGGTCGCCGCGGTGCAGACGCGGCTCGGCCGGCTCGACATCCTGGTCAACAACGCCGGCATCACCCATCGCGACCGGCTCGAGGACACGAGCGAGCGCACCTGGGACCGGGTCGTCGCGGTCATCCTGAAGGGCGCGTTCCTCTGCTGTCAGGCGGCCCTGCCGGGGATGCGAGCGCGCGGCTACGGCAAGATCGTGAACGTCGCGTCTATCTCCGGCATCATCGGCGGCGCCGTCTCCCGCCGGTCCGACCGGCCTCGGGCGACGCGCGGCCGGACCGGCCCCGCGTACGCGGCGGCCAAGGGTGGCGTCATCGCGCTGACCCGGTGGGTGGCGAAGGATGCGGGGGCGGACGGCGTCTACGTCAACGCCGTCGCGCCGGGTCCGGTCGAGACGGCGATGACCCGTGGGTTCGCGTACCCGGTCGACCGGCTGCCCATCGCGCGCCTGGGGACGCCGGAGGATGTCGCCGAGGCGGTCGTCTTCCTCGCCTCGCCGGCCTCGAACTACGTCACGGGCCAGGTCCTCTGCGTCGACGGGGGGTGGGTGATGACGTAGGCGGGACGCGCACGCGGCGGCGCTCACCCCAGGTCGGCGGCGGCACTCTCCCCGGCCAGCCGACCGAAGACCGCGCCGGCCATCAGGCCCGCGCCGCCCGGGTAGTTGTGGTAGAAGAGCCCGCCCAGGAGCTCGCCGGCGGCGTAGAGACCGGGGATCACTCGGTCCTCGGTGTCGAGGACGCGGGCGCGCGTGTCCACCCGGAGCCCGCCGAAGGTGAAGGTGATCCCGCACGTGACGGCGTAGCCCAGATAGGGCGGTGCGTCGAGCGGGAGGGCCCAGTTGGACTTGGGCGGCGTGAGACCACGGGTCGCCTTGCCGTCGAGGATCGCCGGGTTGAACTCGCCGGGCTGCACGGCCTGGTTGAACGCGGCGACCGTCCGCTCGAGCCCCTCGGGATCGATCTCGAGCTTGCGCGCCAGCTCGCCGAGGGTGCCGGCCTCCGCCTTGGTGACCTCGCGGATCCGATACTCCTCGCGCAGCAGGCCCACGACCTTTTGGTCGAAGAGCTGGAAGGCCGCGCGCCCGGGCTGGCGGAGGATCTCGCGGCCGTACCGGGCGTAGGTGTAGTTCCGCAGGTCCGCCCCCTCGTCGACGAAGCGCTCGCCGCGGTTGTTGACGATCAGCCCGAGCGGGTAGGAGTGCTTCTGGAAGAGGTCGCCCACGCGCCGGTCGCCGAAGGGCGGCGCGTTGAGGTCCCAGGCGACGGCGTGGCAGGCCGACCAGTGGCCGTAGGGCTGCGCGTTGATCTCGAGCGCCATGCGGATCCCGTCGCCCGTGTTGTGGCGCGTGCCGCGAACGCGCGCGAGCTCCCAGTCGGGGCCGAGGTAGCGGGCGCGCCACTCCGGGTTTGCCTCGAAGCCGCCGCACGCGAGGACGACCCCCCGGCACGCGACCTCGTGGAAGCCGTCCGCGTCCCGGGTGGCGAGGGCGCGGATCGCGCCGCGCCGGTCGAGCCGGAGCCCCGAGGCCTTCACGCCGTAGCGGACCTCGACGCCGAGCTGCTCCGCCCGCTGGTAGAGCGTCTCGACGAGGCCGGGGCCGCCGCCGACCGCCTCCACCGCGAGCCCGCCCCAGAAGCGGTGCCGGTCGCCGAGCCGGTACGCCTGGCGCCCGAACATCGGGATGAAGCGGAGGCCCTGCGCGCGCATCCAGACGATCGTCGGCCGCGAGCGGCGAACCAGCGTGTCGGCGAGATCGGGGTCGGTCAGGTTCTCGGTCAGGCGGGCGAGGTCGTCGAAGAAGCGGGCCTCGGGGTACGGGTCGATGTCGATCGCGTCGGCCTCTGCCTCGCTGAGATCGGGGAGGACGTCACGGCGGAGGTCGTCGAGGCCGTGGTGGGCGAAGCGAAAGCCGCCCGCGGTGAAGAACGAGTTGCCCCCGCGCTCGGGCGCGGGCGCCTTCTCGAGGAGGAGCACGCGCGCGCCCGCCACCCGTGCGGCGATCGCCGCGCAAAGCGCGGCATTGCCGCCCCCCACCACCACGACTCGACTCATCGAATGCTCCCGGCGCGGAAACCCGCCCTTCAGGGCGGGGCAGGAGCTCCGATCTCTGTGGTCGACTGTCCCCGGTTGGAGCTGAACACGCGCTCCGCGAGCCGCCCTGGCGATAACCAAGCCGTGGGCCGGCTCAGACAGCCGTCGAAACGACGGTGGTGCTGGACGGGGAGGCTACCGGGTTGTCGACCGGTCCGACGAACCGTCAACCTGGAACCGCAAGGCCAGGCTCTCGGGCTCAAGGACGGGCTCCTTTCTCAAAAGCCCCGGACTTCAGTCCGGGCGATGTTTACCCGTTACCTGAGGACCAGAATGAGGACCAGGCCCAGGGCGACTCGGTAGATCACGAAGGGGACGAGCGAGTTCCGCCGGAGGTAGCCCACCAAGAACCAGACGGCCGCCCAGCCGGCGAGGAAGGTCGCGAGCAGTGCGGCCGCGAGCGGGCCTCCGTCGCCGGCGGCCAGGCCGTGCCGCAGCACGTGGAGTGCCTTGAGCCCGCCCGCCCCCGCCGTGATCGGGACGCCGAGCAGGAACGCGAACCGAGCGGCCGTCGACCGGTCGAGGCCGCCGAAGAGCCCCGCGGTGATCGTGATACCCGAGCGCGAGGTCCCCGGGATCAGCGCGAGGGCCTGCGCGCACCCGACCAGCAGGCCCTGCCCCCACCCGACGTCCCGCTCGCCGGCCTCGCGGGCGGGACGGGCGCGGGCGAGCCGGTCGGCGGCGAGCATGACGAGCGCCCACGTGAGGGTCGAGAGGGCGACGACGATGGGGAGCCGGAGGTGCGCCTCGATCAGGCGGTCGAAGAGCACGCCGGCGAGGCCGCCGGGGACCGTGGCCGCGACCAGGAGGAGGCCGAGCCGGCGCATCCCCCCCGGGTCCCGCCCGCCGAGCGCGCTCGTCGCGATCGCCCGGAGCTCGGCGCGGAAGTAGGCGACGAGCGCGGCCAGGGTGCCGAGGTGCAACACGGCGTCGAAGGCGAGACCCTGATCAGGCCAGCCGAGCAGGTACGGCACCAGGATCAGATGGCCAGAGGAGGAGACCGGGAGGAACTCGGTCACGCCCTGGACCACGCCGAGCACGATGCCCTGCGTGTACGTCATCCGACGACTTCCTCTCCGCCGTCGACGCCGATGACGTTGCCCGTGATCCAATAGGTGTCGGGGTGAGAGAGCACGACGATCGCCCGCGCGACGTCCTCGGGGGTCGTGAGGCGCCCGCTCGGGTTGCGGCGGCGGGCCATCTCCTTGATCGTCTCGTGGCCCGGGATCTTCTGGAGGGCGGGGGTGTCGGTGACGCCCGCCCGGATCGAGTTCGCCGTGATCCCGCGCGGCGCGAGCTCCGAGGCGAGCTGTCGGATGTGGGACTCGAGGGCCGCCTTGGCGGCGGAGACGGGCCCGTACTGGGGCAGCACCCGGGCGCCGCCCGACGAGGTCATTGCGAAGATGTGCCCGCCGCGCCCCATCAGGCCGCGTCCGACCACTTCCTGCGTCCAATAGAGGAGGCTGTGCGCCATCACGTCGAGCGTCATGTCTATCTGCGCCTGCGTGACCGCCTCCTTCATCGGATCCGCGATGTAGGGCTTGAGCGTCCCGAAGGCGAGCGAGTGGAGGAGCACGCGCAGCGCGCCGAGCTCGTCCCGCGCCTCCAGCGTGCGCTGCATCTCCGCCGCGATCTCGGCGCGCTTCTCGGCGTCGGCCGCGTTGACGTTGAAAAAGCGCGCCTCCCGCCCCAGGCGCCGGATCTCCCCGGCGATCCGCTCGGCGTTCGCGTGCGTCGCCTTGCGGTCAAGGTGCACGCCGAAGATGTTGAGGCCGGCACGAGCGCACGCGAGGCTCACCGCCTCGCCGAAGCCCGAGGAGGCGCCGAGGATCAGTGCCCAGCCGCCGAGCGTGACCGGCGGCGAACTCATGTGAGCGCCCCGAGGGCGAGCGTGAGCGCGAGCAGCCCCGCCCCCGCCCACCGGAGTCGGCGCGCGCCGGCGAGCGCGGCGACGCCGACCAGGACGTGGAAGGCCGCGAGGCCGAGGAAGAAATCGGTGAGGAGCATGCCGACCAGGTTGAGCACGAGCAGGCCGAGGGCGAGCCCGACCAGGGCGGCGAGGGCGGGGTGACGCCACCCGGCGGCGGCCAGCAGGATGAGGGCCACGTCCGCCAGCAGGAGCGCGCGGGAGGCGCTCGGGCTCGGCACGAGGGCGCTCAGCCCCTCGAGCCAGTAGCGGCCGGGGGGCGCGCCGGGAGGAATCCGCGAGACCGCCGCCAGAAGCACGAGCATCGCGCGTCCGCATTTTAGCATCTGGCGGACGGCGACCCGGTCGGGCAAGATGAGGAGTGCTGCTCGCCGCGCCCCCCCGGGGAGCGGCGGGTGAAGCCGTCGGCGACACGGTCCAGCGCCGGGAAGGCGGGGATCAGGGCCCCCGCGCGGTCGCCACGGATAGCCGCCGGGGTAACGCCCGGCCGGCGGGCAGCAGCACCCATCCCGCGTCGCGCGGCGCGTCGCCTCGACACCTCCCGACGGAAATCGTAGAATTCCGGGAGTCATGCCGAAGACGGCCGGCATCCTGCTCATCGGCAACGAGATTCTCTCGGGCAAGGTCGCCGACGCGAACGCCGTCTATCTCTGTCGCGAGCTCCGTCGGCTGGGCGTCGACGTGCGGCGGCTCGTCGTCATTCCGGACGAGATCGAGCCAATCGCGCACGAGGTCGCCGCGCAGAGCCGCGCCTATGACTATGTGTTCACCTCCGGCGGGGTCGGGCCCACGCACGACGACGTCACGATCGACGGGGTCGCCCGCGCCATGGGCGTCCCGGTCGTTCGGGAGCCGCGGCTCGTCGACCTCTTGCGCGGCTTCTACCGGGAGAGCCTCAACGAGGCGCGGCTCAAGATGGCTGACGTCCCTGAGGGCGCGGAGCTCGTCACCGCCGACGCGCTCGTCTTCCCGGCCATCGTGATGCGGAACGTCTACATCCTCCCCGGCGTCCCCGAGATCTTCCGGCAGAAGTTCGAGGCGCTGCGGGAGCGCTTCCGCGGCGAGCCGTTCCACCTGCGGAACGTGTTCGTCAGCATGAGCGAGGGCACGCTCGCCGACTTCCTGAACGACCTCCTCCAGAAGTATCCGGACCTGCTGCTCGGCTCCTACCCCGAGTTCTCCAACCCTGCGTACAAGGTCAAGGTCACGCTGGAATCCCGCGACCCAGAGTACGTGAGCCGGGCCCTCGAGGACTTCCTGGCGCGGCTGCCCCACGCGTCCGTGGTCCGCGTGGAATAGCGTCGGGCGCGTCGGTCGGGTTTCTTTCGCCCCACCCCGACTTCCCCCTACAATCGGAAGCAGGGCATGCCGAGGGCGACCAAGCGCGCGGTGGGGCCGAAGGTGGTCGTGGTGATGCCGGCCTACAACGCCGGCCGCACGCTCCGGCTGACCTACGAAGAGCTCCCGAAGGATACCGTCAACTTGGTGATCCTCGTCGACGACGGGTCAACCGACCAGACGCTCGAGATCGCCCGGGACCTCGATCTGCAGATCTTCGTTCACAACCGCAACTACGGCTACGGCGCCAACCAGAAGACGTGCTACACCGAGGCGCTCCGCGCGGGCGCGGACATCGTGGTGATGGTGCACCCGGATTACCAGTACGATCCGCGGCTCGTGCCGCAGATCATCGAGCCCGTCGTCGGCGGGCGCGCCGACGTGGTGCTGGGCTCGCGCCTCAAGAGCGGCTCGGCGCTGGCCCAGGGGATGCCCTGGTGGAAGTTCCTCGCCAACCGGGTGCTGACCGTCCTCGAGAACCGCGCCTTCGGACTCTCGCTGTCGGAGTATCACACCGGCTATCGCGCATTCCGGCGCGAGGTCCTCGAGACGGTGAACTTCGTCGCCAACTCCGACGGCTTCGTCTTCGACCAGGAGATCATCGGGCAGGTGGTGGCGGCCGGGTACCGGATCGCTGAGATCGCGGTGCCGACGCGCTACTTCGCGGAGGCATCGTCCGCGGGGTTTCTCGCCTCCACGGTCTACGGGCTCAGGATCCTCTCCATGCTCTTTTGGTTCATGCTGAACCGCTGGGGGCTCCGGCGGTCGCGCCGGTTCGACAGCCTGCGGGCGCGCTACTCGCGGCTCCCCTAGGCCGGGCGCGGCCGTCGGGTCGCGCCGCGCTATGGCGAGGTGAAGACCGCTTCGGCGAAGCGCGGGTAGCTCTTGGCGAGCGACTCCCGCACGCGCCCCCGAAGGAGGTCGAGCTCTTCCCGCGTGGGCGGCGGGGTCACCGCGGGCGCGCCCGGGGGCTCCAGCGGAAAGCCGGTGCGGCGCTCGAGCTCTTCCCGCGTCACGCCCGGATGGATGCTCTCGACCACGAGTCCCCGACGGGCCTGATCGAAGCGAAACACGCAGAGCGGGGTGACCGCCTTCCAGGGGCCGCCGGGGCGCACCACGTCGGGCGGGCTCGAGCCCGGGCTCGCGCAGGTGTCGACCTGCTCGACAAAGATCCGGGGCGTATGGTCCATGCGGAACAGGATCACTCGCCGCGCCATGTAGTAGAGCATCGCGGATCCCGCCCCGCCCGGGAAGCGCAGCCGGGGGTGGTCGTGCTCACCGACCGTGATCAGGTTCAGGTTGCCATGGCGGTCGATCTGGCCCCCGGACAGGAAAGAACTCCTTCGAGCCCTGACGGAAGGGCCAATAGTCCTCGTGGTTGAAGATGAACACCGTCGCGCGCGGCGCGTGGCTCAGGTGGGCGAGGAGCACGCCCGCCGCGGGCACCGGCGCGAGAGTGCCGACGGCCGCGGTCTCGCCGTCGCGCACCTCGCGCGAGATCGCGACCGCCATCAGCTCTTCGGCGCTCCACCCGGCGCGGGGTCCCGCGTCGGTCATCGGCCGCCGACCGCCTCCAGGTACTCGGCGTGGGTGCGCGGCTCGAGCACGTAGCGGTCGAGGTAGGCCTTGAAGGTCACGTCGTCGCGCGCCGCCGCCATGTACGCGAGCAGGTGCGGCTCGTCGAGGTCGTACGCGCCGCGGACCGCCGTCGGGTGCGCGCCGTGGGGTACCTCGACCACCGCGGTGACGTGGAGGCTCTCGAGCCTCACGCCGGTGGGCGCCCGGCGGATCTCGTCGGTGGGGGCGATGCGCTCGGCCGACGCGATCACGACGCGCGCGGCCTGCGCCAGGAGGGCGTCGTCCTCGCGCTCCTCGAGCAGGAGCGTGCCGGCCTGGTCGGCGAGGTGGGCGTGGATGACCGCCACGTCGGGCCGGATCGCCGGCACGAGCATGACCCGTCGGTCGGGGGCGAACGGATCCGCGATGACGCGGAAGTCGGGCCGGAGCCGCTCGTAGTCCGAGCCGACGTGGCCCGGGACCGGCAGGAAGGAGACCCCCGTGGCTCCCGCCTGGAGCCCAGCGAGGAGCCCGGGTCAGGTGTGGTCGAGGCAGGCGAGCCGCCCCGCCTCGGCGTAGCGGCGAAAGTTCGGCGCGAAGCCGTACTCGTTGAAGACGATCTGGGCGAACTCGACGGAGGCGGCGGCGCCGGCGCCGATCAGCAGGTCGAGGCCGAAGCCGCCGGTCGCGGAGGCGACCAGCCGGAGGTCGCGCGCGCCGCTCTTGATGATCTCGCGGATGAGAGCGCTCGGGGCCGAGAGGAGCGGTCCGCCGCCCACGCCCACCTGCATCCCGCTCCGCACGAAGCGGGAGACGTCGGCGAGCTCGATCCGCTTGTCCCTCATGCCGTCATTGTATCGGGCACCGGCGCCGGGGGGCCAAAAATGTGGGACGCGTGGTGGTGGATCATGCGCCAGCGGTCGCCGTCGCGCTCGAACAAGTTGGTCGCGAGCACCGCGGTGACCGCGATCCGATCCTGGTGCTCGGTGAGGATGTGCTCCGTGCACGTGACCCACGCGAGATCGCCGTGGCTGGAGGGCCGGACGTCGGAGAGCGTGAAGCGGATCTCGCCCGTATGCGTGAAGATCGTCTCCCAGGAGGCGCGCACCATCGCCCAGCCCACGAGGAGCGGCCAGCCCGGGTGCACGCACTGGACGTGTTCGCCGTGGGCCCAGACGGTCTCCATCACGGGGAGGTCGAGCGTCTCGAACGCCCGGTAGAAGCGGGCATTGGCCTCCGCGACCTGCTCTACGGGCACGAGACGATCAGGGTGTCGCCGGCGCGCGCGAGCGGGAGCGGCTCGAGGCGGGCGCCCGGGCAGGGCCCTTCGACGCAGACGCCGCTGTCCGGTGCGTAGACCGCGCCGTGGGTCGAGCAGACGAGATGCCGCCCGTCGTCGCTGAAGAACTCGTTCGGCCACGTGTCGAGGGGCGTGCCGGCGTGGGCGCAGCGGTTGACGTAGGCATAGTACGTCCCCGCGTGGTTGACGAGGAAGCCGTTGACGAGTCGGGGGCCGCACTGGATCCGGAAGGTCGCGCTCTGGCCGGGGGCGACCGCGGACGCCGGGCATCGCCACTCGCGCGGAGCGTCCATGGGCGCATGGTACCATCAGAGCGATGCTCGCGATCGACGCCCACGACCTCGCCAAGACGTTCCGGAGCGGCTGGCCCCGACGCCGCGAGACGCACGCGCTTCGCGGCGTCTCCCTGACGGTTCCGCGCGGCGCGATCGTCGGCGTGCTCGGCCCGAACGGCGCCGGCAAGACGACGCTCCTGTCGATCCTGACCACCCTCCTCGTGCCGGACCGCGGGCGAGCCACGATCCTCGGTCACGACCTCGCGCGCGAGCCCGGCGCGATCCGACGTCGGCTCAACATGGCGAGCGGCAACGCCTCGTTCCTCTGGAGCCTGCGCGTCGAGGAGATCATCGCCTTCTACGGACGGCTCTACGGGCTCGGCGGACGCGCGCTCGCCGCGCGCGTGGAGGAGCTGCTGGAATTCGCCGAGCTGGGGCCGCATCGCCGCGTGCCGTACAACGAGCTGTCGACCGGGCTCAAGCAGCGCCTCGCGCTCGCGAAGTCGCTCGTCAACCAGCCCGAGCTCCTCTTCCTCGACGAGCCGACCCTGGGCCTCGACCCCGACGTCGCCATCCGGCTGCGCGCGCAGATCGCGGCGCTCCGGCGCCAACGCGGCACCACGATCGTGCTGACGACCCACTACATGCGCGAGGCCGAGGAGCTGTGCGACGAGATCGCGTTCATCAAGAGCGGGCGCCTGCTCGCGCGCGGCAGTTCGGAGGAGTTGAAGCGCGCGATCAAGCTCGGCGACGTGATCGCGCTGCGTGTCGAGGCGGGGGGCGCCGCCGCGCTCGCCGGTCTGCCCGGCATCCTCCGGACCACCGCCGAGGACGGTCGGGTCGAGCTGACGGTGGATTCGGCGCAGAAGCGGCTGGGGGAGGTGCTGCAGCGGCTCCACGAGTCGGGCGCGGTCGTGCGCGACCTCGAGGTGCGCGAGCCCCAGCTCGAGGACGTGTTCATCGAACTCGCGAAATGATGCGCCATGAGCTGATCCGGATCTGGGCGTTCGCGCTGCGCAACCTGCTGATGGCGTCGCGCAACATCTTCTTCGTCTTCGAGCTGACCTTCTGGCCGACGGTCGGCGTGCTCTCGATCGGGCTCATGACCCGGTTCCTCAGGCTCTCGCCGGCGGACACCTCCTTCGTCCTGATCGGCACCGTGGCCCTCTCCACGGTCCAGGTCTGCCAGCTCGACGTCGCCTATGCGGTGCTCTACGACGTCTGGAGCAAGTCGATGAAGCACCAGTTCCTCGCGCCGATCGCCGTGCGGCACCTGACGCTCGGCTCCTGGCTCGTCGGCATCGGGCGCGGGCTCGTCGTCTTCGCCCTCCTGGCCGGGCTCGCCTGGTGGGCCTTCGACTTCAACCCACTCCGGATCGGCGGGGGCGCGCTCGCCGTCTTCCTCCTCGGCTGCTTCCTCACCGCGTGGATCGTCGGCGTGCTCGTCTGCGCGCTCGTGATGCTGTTCGGCACGCGCGCCGAGGCGTCGGCCTGGGCCACGGTGAACCTGGTGCTCGTCCTCTCTGGCATCTACTACCCGGTGTCCCTGCTGCCGGGGCCGGTCGCCGCCGTCGCCTCCGCGATTCCGCTCACGTATTTCCTCGACGCGTTCCGGTCGCACTTCGGCTTCGCGTCGGAGTTCGCGTCGCCGCTCGCGCGGGGCTTCGGGCTGTCGGCGGCCTACATCCTGGCGGCGCACTGGGGGCTACGGGCGGCCCTCGACCGCACGCGCCAGAGCGGCCTCCTGCTCAAGATGTCCGAGTAGACCGCCCGACGACGGAGCAACGATGAACGACCCGATCGCGGCGGCCTTCGCCCGGCTCTCCCCGACGACACTCTGCGACGTGCTCACGCGCGACCGCGTGATGGACATCGGCATCCGCCCCCTCTGGCCGGACATGCCCCGGGTCGCCGGGCCGGCCTACCCCGTTCGCTGCCCGCCCGGCGACAACCTGATGCTCCACGCCGCGATCTACCGGGCCGAGCCCGGCGCGGTCATCGTGGCGGAGGGGGGCGACACCGCGTACGCGCTCGCGGGCGGCAACGTGTGCGCGGTCGCCCAGAAGCGGGGCATCGCCGCCTTCGTCCTGGACGGCGTGATCCGCGACCTCGCGGAGACGCGCGCGCGCGGCTTCCCGGTCTTCGCCCGGGGCGTCGTCCCGTTCCCGGGCGGGAAGGATAAGGTCGGCGCCCTGAACAGTCCCGTGCGCTGCGGGGGCGTCCAGGTCCATCCCGGCGACATCGTGGTGGCCGACGAGGAGGGGATCGTCGTGGTCCCCGCGGCCGGGGCGGCCCGCGTGCTGGAGGCCGCCCAGGCCAGGGCCGCGCGGGAGGAGGCGGAGAGCCTGGAGGCGTGGGAGAAGGCGCACCGCGCCCGCGTCGAGGAGATCCTCCGGCAAAAGGGGCTCACGGCCTAAAGGCCATCGCCCCCGAGATGAGCCGCGCCACCTTCCGTCTCACCCACCCGCGCCGCGCCCCCCCGCGCGCGACGCCGAGGCTTGGGTCCGCGGCCATCGAGCCGAACCGTCGACGGCCGACCTCGTCCCCGGCGGCATCCCGGTACACGAGCTCGTCCTTGACCAGATCGTATTCGGGAATCGCGGGGTCATTCCACCGCCGCGTGAAGTACTGGTAGAAGGCCGCGAACAGACTCGTCGGATCCTGGCCGTGCACGAACACGTACTCGGGCAGGACCTGCACGTCGAGGCCGGGATGGTAGTGCTGGACCCAGACGTAGTCGCCCAGAATCGCCAGCTTCCAGAGAGGGGGATCCGGGTAGAGTTTCAGCTGGATGCTCTTCTGGGCGGTGCGGAGCGCCGCCAGGAAGTCGACGGCCTCCCGCACCTGCCGCCGCAGGCTCTCCTGAGTGATCGCGGGATCGGGGATGGTCCGGGCGCGCTCGAGCGCCCCCCGGCTCTCCGGGTCCAAGAGCATGATCTTCGCCGTCCGGCACGTCTGAAGGGCGGCGTGCAGGTCTCCCCTCGGATCGACGAACGTGCGGAGCCCGGTCGAGCCGATGAGCATGACGTCCCGCATCGCCGCCTGTCGCTCCTTCGATCGGCGGATCGTCCGTCGCGCCAGCACTCCCGTGCGGGGCGTGACGTGGACCATGCCGGCCGCCCGGGCCATCTTGCTGAGCGTGCGGTTCTTCCAGTTCGTCCGCGCGTGGTTGAAGACGAGGATCAGCAAGAAGGCCACCAGGACCTCGGTCGAGATCAGGAAGAGCCGTTCGTTCTGGACGACGGACCAATAGGCGAGGAGCCGTCCGGCGGCAAAGCTGAACGTGACCGGCAGGGACGCGGCGATCGCCGCGCTCAGGGCGATGATCGAGACGTGAGAGAGGACGGGCAGCGGGGCCTTGATGACCCGCGCCGCGCGCTCGAGGGCGCGCGCGGCGAGCTTCCCGGTGGCGGCGATCAGTGGGGCCGCGCGTCCTCGTCGAGAGGCCGTCACACCCTCTCCGCTGGCGCGCCGACCCTCGCTCGCTCGGCGCCCGTCCGCGCCGCATCGCCCCGGGCGCCCATTCGGCTGGGGCTCAGGACAGAATGAGCAGGGCGGTGATCAGCAGGAGGGCGATCCCGGCGGCCGGTCCCGCACCGCGAGAGGATCCGTGCGATCTCTCGCTGGCGCTCGGTCGCCGCCACGGACGCCGCGCGCGGCGGGCGGGCGCCGGGCGGGGGCGCCGCCGTCGCGGGGAACGACCCCGACACGGCGAGGGGCAGCATCGTCAGGGAGACAGCGAAAGCAGTCCTCATCCTGTTCATGATCGTCCTCGTTTTGGGGCCGGTCGGCCGAGAGGCGGTGCGAATCGATCTGCGGTGCGCCACGACACCTACCCGCGCACCCGCCCAAGGCTAGGCCACGGCGGCGTGGCCGGCAATCAGGTAAAACCCTTATCCGGGGCTCCGACGGCCGCGTCAGTGAGTGACCGAGCCCCCGGCGATGTTAATCGCCTGGCCGGTGACGTAGCCGGCGCCGTCCGAGGCCAGAAACGCGGTCAACTCGGCGACGTCCTCGACGGTCGCCAGGCGGCCGAGCGGGATGGCCGCGGCGCGCGTGGCCAGCTCGGCGGCGCGTAGCTCGGGGTCGAAGCTCCCGTCGGGCCGCCGGCCCAGGTAGTCGAGGCGATCCGTGTCCGCCGGGCCCGGGCAGATCGCGTTCACGGTGATGCCGGCCGGCGCCAGCTCCAGCGCCAGCGCCTGGGTGAAGCCAATCACGCCGAACTTCGAGGCGCAGTAGGCCGCCATACGCGGGTAGCCGAGCTTGCCACAGTTCGACGACATGTTGATGATCCGGCCTCCGCGCTGCTGGCGGAGCATGGCGGCGGCCGCGGCCCGGGCGCAGAGGTACGTGCCCTTCAGGTTCGTGTCGAGCACGATGTCCCACGCGTCCTCGGGGAGCTCGGTGACGGGCGCCCGGTCGGCGCCGGGCGGCGCCGCTGCGTTGTTGACGAGGATGTCGAGCCGCCCGAGGGTGGCGAGGGTCGTCGCGATCACCGTGTCGATCTGGGCGGCCGCACGAACGTCGAGCGTCAGCGCCAGCCCCCGGCGCCCTTCCTTCCCGACCTCACCCGCCGTGTCCGCGAGCCCGCGCCAGCCGCCGTCCGGCTTCGTGGGGACGACACGTACCCCGCGCGGGGCGAGGTCGGTGACGACGACGTCGGCGCCGGCGCGCGCCAGCCGCCGGGCGATCGCCCGGCCGAAGCCGTGCTCGCCCGCGGCGCCGGTGACGAGCGCCACCCGGCCGTCGAGGGAGGAGGTCACCGGTCGAGGAATTTGACGATGCTCGAGGCGATGCCGGCCGGGTCGAGGCCGTGCTTCGCGTACAGGGCGTGGGCGGGGCCGGACTCGCCGAAGCCCTCGACGCCGAGACGCTTGAGCGGCGTGGGAAGCGCCTCGCCGAGCAGCTCGGCGACGGCGCCGCCGAGGCCGCCTGCCAACGAATGGTCCTCGACGGTGACCACGTGCCCCGTCTTGCCTGCCGAGCGCAGGATCAGCTCGTCGTCGAGGGGTTTGATGGACGCGACGTTGACCACCTCGACCCCGATTCCGTCGGCGGCGAGCCGCCGGGCCGCCTCGAGCGAGTTGGCGACGGTGCCACCGGTGGCGAGGATGGCGACGTCGGCGCCCGGCCGCAGCACGACCGCCTTCCCGAGCCGGAACCGGTAGCCCGGCGGGGACACCGGCTCCAGGGCCTGGCGCGTCAGGCGGAGGTAGAACGGCCCGTCGTGCTCGACGGCGTACGCCACCGCCTGCTTCGTCTCGACCTCGTCCGCCGGCTGAACGACCGGAATGTTCGGCAGCGCGCGGATGCACGCGATGTCCTCGAGGCCCATCTGGCTATAGCCGTCCTCGCCGATGGCGATGCCCGCGTGGGTGCCGACCAGCTTGACGCCCGCGCGGGTGTAGGCGATCGAGAGGCGAATCGTCTCGAAGCGGCCGGCGAGGAAGCACGCAAACGAGCAGACGAACGGGACCCGGCCGGTGAGGGCGAGCCCGGCGCCGATCCCGAGCAGGTTCGACTCGGCGATGCCGACGTTGAACGCGCGGTCCGGGTACGCCTTGGCGAAGGCCGCCGTCATCGTGGACTTCGAGAGGTCGGCGTCGACGGTGACGATGCGGGGATCCGTCGCCGCCAGCTCGAGGAGCGCCTCACCGAACGCCGCGCGACTGGCCTTGGCCGGCATCACGCCTTCCCCAGGCGCCGGAGCTCGGCGACGATCTCGGCGGTGGCGTGGTCGGTCTTCAGGTACTCGTCCCACGCGGCTTCGCTGACGGCGAGGATCTCGCGGATCGCGCGGATCGCCTCCCCGGGTTTGGGCGCCTTGCCGTGCCACTCCGGGTCGTTCTCCATGAAGGACACGCCCTTGCCCTTGACCGTGTGGGCGACGATGAAGGTGGGGGTGCCACGGGTCGCCGCCGCCTGGTCGAGTGCCTTGTCGATCTGCCGGACCTCGTGGCCGTCGATCTCGAGGACGGGCCAGCCGAAGCTCCGCCACTTCTCGACGACCGGCTCGAGGTCCATGATCTTCCTGACGAAGCCGTCGAGCTGGATCCCGTTGTAGTCGAGGATGACGCAGAGGTTGTCGAGGGGGTGCGTCGGCTGCCCGAGCTTGGGTCCGGCCATCGCCGCTTCCCAGACCTGCCCCTCCTGTGTCTCGCCGTCGCCCATGATGCAGTAGACGCGGGCGGGGGAGCCGGCGAGCCGCAGGCCGAGCGCCATCCCGAGCGAGATCGAGAGTCCCTGGCCGAGCGAGCCGGTGGCCGCCTCGATCCCGGGCAGCGCCGCGCGATCGGGATGCCCCTGGAGCCGCGAGCCGAGCTTGCGGAGCGTGAGCAGCTCCGCCTCCGGCAAGAAGCCGGCCGTGGCCATCACAGCATAGAGGGCCGGCACGCAGTGGCCCTTGGAGAGCACGACCCGGTCGCGGTCGGGCCAGTCGGGGCGTCCGGGATCGATCCGCAGGCGGCTCACGAAGAGGGTCGTCAGGATGTCGATGACCGAGAGCGAGCCGCCCGGGTGCCCGGAGCCGGCGTGGGCCAGCATCCGGATGATCTGGACCCGGCAGGCCCGCGCGATCGCCTCAACCCGCTTGATGTCGGATGGGGCCATCAGGAGAGCTCCTCCATGAACCCGGCGATCTCCTCGGCGCGGATGCCCGCGCAGGCGATCTCGGGCGTGTAGACGACCTCGTCGGCCGCCCAGACGAGCGTGCCCTTCACGTCCTTGGTGAGGCCCACCACATTGTTGAGCACCTTCGCGATGTTGTCGTTGAGGCGCAGCGTGTTGGCCTTGAGCGGCGCCGCGAGCCGCCCGTCCCGAATCACGAACGAGTCGCCGACGACGGTGCAGGTGAAGTCGCCCGCGCGGAGCCCGTTGATCGGGTACGTGTACCAGATCCGTCCGACGTAGAGCCCGTTGCGGACGGTGCGAATGAGCTCGTCGAGCGCCACCGGCTCGGTCCCCTCCACGATCACGTTGGACGGGCAGGGGCTCGGCAGCGATTCGAACTGCCGCCCCCCGCCGGCGTCGAACCGGAAGCCGTTGCGGGGGACGAGGGCGGCGCGGGCGGCTTCCGCGTCGGCGCCGAGCTTCTGGGCTAGCTTCGGGTCGCGGAGCAGGCGTTGGGTCTCGTACCAGGTCGAGAGGCAGCCGACGAAGACGCCGTGCCGGAGGAGGTCGGTGCGACCGGTCGGGAGCCCCTCGCACGTGATGCCCTTCGAGCCCATGAGGCCGGGGAGCGCCCCGTGGTCGTAGAGGCTCAGGCGCGGCGAGGCCACCCGCTTCCCGAGCTTACCCGTGAACGGCGAGCTCAGCGAATAGATCGCGCCCGCAGAGAGCGCCGGGAGCACGAGGTTGTTCAACAGATCGGTCACCGCCTGCCTGCCGAAGACGATCGTGTACTCGCCGGTCGGCACGCGCTCGCCGTCGGTCGCGCCGATCGCGTTCTGGGCGGCGTCCACCCCCGCCTCGTCCGTGAAGTGGTCGAGCCGCGTCCCCGTCGACCAGCCCGAGCCCTTGGCGTCCTTGGCTTCCACCATCGCGGTGAGGAAGCTCATGATGAGCGTCGACTCGTCGGTCTGGGCGCGGGGCAGGCGGGTCGACGCCACCGCGATCCGCTCCTGCAGGATCGTCACGTCGCCGCCGAGGATGAGCCCGAGCCGCGGGAGCCCCGCCTCGCCGCCGGCGAGGGCCGCGAGCTTCGACGAGGCCACGAAAGTCCGGAGCGCGCCGGCGATCATCCTCCAGCCCACCTCGACGAGATCCCGGTCTCGCACTTCGAGCAGGCGGGGATCGTGGTAGTCCTGCAGCGTTCGCGCCTCGCCCCCGGGCGCGGGCAGGGAGACGAACTCGGGATCGAAGACGGCGCTCTCACGCGCCTTGGCGAGCGCGCGCCGGACGCCCTCGAGCGAGAGGTCGCCGGGCTCGGCGCCGAACCCGATCCGGGGGCCGGCGGCCGACGCGAGCACGACCTGGAGCCCCAGGCCGAAGGACTCGGTCGACTTGGGCTCCTCCACGCCGTGGCAGGGGATGTGCGACGTGTAGTTGAGGCGACTGAGCAGGCTGCCGTTGACGGCGACGAAGACCTCGCTCTCGCGGATGTCGGACTCGGCGGACAGGTATTCGAGCGCGGCCTCGGCGGCCTTCGCGAGCTCCGGCGTCGTGATCATCTCAGTGTTCCGGCGGCTGGCCGGCCTTCGTGCCCGCGACCGGATAGCCCTTGGCCATCCAGCCCCCGAGCCCCTCGTCGAGGACGCGCTGGTTCCGCCACCCGCGCTCGTAGAGGATGTTGCTGGCCCCCCGGGACAGCGCGTGCGGGCACGTTCAGTAGAAGACGACCCACCCCGTGCGGCTGATCTCCGCGGCCCGCGCGACCACCGACGCGATCGGCATCGACCGGGCCCCCTTGATGTGGGCGTGGACGTACGAGGCCCAGGGCCGCACGTCGATGATGTCGACCGGGTCCCCCCGGTCGAGGAGGGCCTTGAGCTCGTCGAGGTGGATGTAGCGCACGGGATAGTCGGGCGGCGCGGCGGGCGCCGCGCCCAGGAGCAGCACGGCGAGGGCGAGTACCGCGCCGACGGTCTGGCGCATCCGAGGGCTATCCTCCCGTGATCTTCGCGCGCGACCGCATGGTGGGTCCTCCGTTGCCGAGCCTCTTGGTCTGCATCGGCTGGCCCTTGCCGCAGTTGGCGATGGGGTAGAGGCGGAAGTCGGTGCCGACGGCGTCCACGTTCATGAAGTAGTCGCGGCTGTCGGCCTGGAGGCCGCCGTCGCGGTAGAGCCGCCCGAGTCGGCCGTGCTCGATCTCGTAGACCCGGCGTGCCGAGATGCGGAAGTTCTCCCGGCTCTCCGCGATCGACGGGGTCCGGTGGCCGACCAGGTAGTAGCCGTGGTCGACCTCGCCGAGGATGTCGGCGGGATCCCGGCTGCCGGCGTCGAAGACCGTGGTGGACATCCGGATCAGCGGCACCAGCGAGGCGCCGGTCGCCTTCCAGTGACCGTTCGGCGCCCCGCCGAAGATCGCGGCGGTCTGACGGCTGTTCATGAAGCCCGTGAAGACGCCGTTCTCGATGTGGACGACCCGGCGGGCGGGCGTGCCCTCGTCATCGTAGCGGTAGTGGCCGTAGCCGGGAAGCGACGGGTCCGAATAGGCGGTGACCAGGTCGGAGGCGACGCGCCGGCCGATCTGGTGGTGGTCGAGCCCGCGGAGCAGCCACGAGCGGCCCGCGTACGCCGTCTCCATCTTGAGGGCGCGGTCGAGCTCGACCGGGTGCCCGACGATCTCGTGCGAGACCAGCGTGTTGTAGTGCGGATCGGTCACGACGGCAACCTCGCGGTCGAGCGTCGGGCAGGGCGGCGCCTCGCAGAGGGCCGCGCCCTCGCGCGCCAGCTCGAGCGCGAAGTCGACGAAGCTCGGGAAGCGCAGCAGCGGCTCGTCGACGCCGCGATGCAGAATCTCCCAGCCCCGCTGGTGGCCGAGCACGTCGTAGAGCTGCTGGCTCGCCTCCGGACCCACGGCGACGAGGCCGCACAGGCCCTGGGTGTGCGCGAACGACTGGTCGATGAGCGCGCCCTCTGACGAGGCGAAGAGCTCGCGCGAGAGCTCCGTCATCGCCGAGACGTAGTTGTACTGCACGCGGGCGTCGACGGCCGCGACCTGTCGCGATACGTCGGTCGTCAGGCGCACCATCTGGGCGAGGTCCACCGTGCGGGGGTCGACCTCGTAGAGGGCGGGCACCGTGTCCTCGCGCACGTCGATCGGGCAGAGGCGGGTGTCGGCGAGCGCCAGGCCGAGCGCCCCGAACTTTTCGCGCGCGTCGGCCTTGAACTCGGCGTTGGCGAGCGCCCGCCGGTAGGCGTGTTCGATGCCCTCGCGGAGGATCCGCTCAAGGCGAGCGGCGTCGGCCACGCCGAGGGTGCGGCCGAAGTGGCCCGCCGCGACCATGCCTGCGCCCGCGAGGACGCGGATGCCCACGGCGAAGCCGTAGTCGTCGCTCGAGAGCTTGGCCGCCCCGTTCTCGGCCGTCGCCGCCTTGCCCTCGCTCACCTCGAGGCGAATGTCGGCGTAGTGGAGGTGCGCGAGTCGCCGCGCGTGGTCGGTCGCGAGGCCGCGGACGAGCTCCCGGACGCGGTCGATGAGGTCGACGCTGAGCCGCTCGGCCATCCGGTCAGAGGTCCGCGAACGGCTCGACCCAGACGGTGTCGCCGGGCTCGACGTCGCCACGCTCTTCCTCGATGACGATCAGGCAGTTCCCGGCGACCATCGAGCTGACGATGCCCGACCCCTGGGGGCCGGTCGTCCGGACCTCCCAGCCGCCATCCTGGTAGCTGAGCACGCCCCGCTTGAACTCCCGTCGGCCGCGCCGCTTCGGCATCGCCTCGCTCGCCCGCGCGTGGAATCCGCGCGCCGAGAGCTGGCGGCGCCCGGCGAGCTTCCAGAGCACGGGCCGGACGAAGAGGGCGAACGTGAGCATCGACGCGACCGGGTTGCCCGGCAGGCCGAAGAAGTGGGCGTCGCCGACCCGGCCGGCTGCGAGCGGGCGGCCGGGCTGCATCGCGACCTGCCAAAAGTCGATCGTGCCGAGCTCCCCCAGCACCTCCTTGACGAGGTCGTAGTCGCCGACCGAGACCCCGCCCGACGTAATCACGACGTCTGCGCTCCGGCTGGCCTCGAGGATCTGTGCCCGGAGCCGGTCACGGTCGTCGGGCGCGATCCCGAGATCGGTCACCTCGCCGCCGCACAGCTCGACCGCGCTCCGGAGCATGAAGCGATTCGAGTCGTAGATCTGGCCCGCCCTCCGCGGCTGTCCCGGCTCGGCGACCTCGTCACCGGTCGAGAGGATCGCTACGCGAGGCCGGCGCCGGACGAGGATCTCGGGAAGACCGAGCGACGCGATGAGCCCGAGCTCCTGCGGCCGCAGGACGGCACCCGCCTCGATCACGACCGTGCCCGAGCTCACGTCCTCGCCCCGGAGCCGCACGTTGCTTCCTTTGGCGAGCGGCGGAATGCGCACCCCCCCGTCCGCGCGCGTCACCCGCTCGAGGGGGATGACGGTGTCGGCGCCGGCCGGCATCGGCGCGCCCGTCATGATCCGGATCGCTTCACCCGGCCGGAGGGCTGCCTCGGCGACCGCGCCCGCGGGCAAGTCGGCGACGACCTCGAGCTCCCGCGCCCCATCGACCGGGATGTCGGCGCTCGTGACCGCGTAGCCATCGACCGCGGAGTTGTCGGCCGGCGGGACGTCGAAGGCAGCGCGCAGGTCCTGCGCGAGGACACGGCCGAGGCCGCGGGTGAGGGACACGACCTCGGGCGCGACCGGGGCCGCCACGCGGGACAGGACGTGAATCTGAGCGTCCCGCACGGAAATCATGGGCGATATTATACGCCGCTCAAATAGCTGCGGGCGCAGCCCTATCGTCCGGCAGTCCGAAAGGGGCGCACTGCCGCACGGGACGGACCGAATGGTGACGGGCGACCGCGCGGAGGCGGACGCCAGGGCGGTTTGCTGACGGCCCCCGGTTGGCGAGGTCGCCGAGGGCGCATGCGAGATCGGAAGGACCGACGACAGGCGGACGATGGGTCTCTAGAGGCTTGATCCGACCAGTGAGTCAAGCGGTATCATACGCGCTATGGAGACGGCCTTCGCCGAGGTGGAGCCGGCTCCGGCGGGCTTCTGGATCCGCCTCGTCGCGGTGCTGGTCGATTGGCTGGTGTTCTACGCCACCGAGTTGTCGCTCCGCGTCGTGGCGGGACTCATCTGGGGCGGTCAGGTCGCGGAGCTGCCCGTGTTCAACGGCACGCTCGTCGCGTTCATGTTCGCGTTCGGGAGCGTCTACTACGTGACGCTGCACGCGCTGTTCGGGCAGACCGTGGGAAAGATGGTCGTGCGGGTCCAGGTCGTCCGCACCGACGGCGGCGGTCTCGCGGTGGGGAGGTCGATCCTGCGGTCCATCGGCTACATCGTGTCCGGCGCGACCCTCTTGGTCGGCTACGTGATCGCAGGACTCCGGCGCGACAAGCGCGCGCTCCATGACCTCCTCGCCGGCACGCGGGTCATCTACGTTCCCGCTCCCGCGCCGCTGTCGGAGGGGACGCCGGCCCCGATGCGATCATGACCGTGGCCTCGTCCCGCCGCCCGCCGGCGGGCCTCCCGCTGGCGCTCCGCAACCGCTTGGCCGAGCTGATCCTCGCTTCGCTACAGGACCCGGGCGCGCGGCGGCTCCTGGACGAGCTCGCGGACTCGTCGGAGGCCGTCCGCCTGCGATGGCTCCCGGCCGACGCGCGCGCGCACGCCGGGGCGGTGACCGCGCGCGCGGGGCGGGCGGCGGCCGCGGTGGCGACCCGCCCGCTCGATCGCGAGGTGAGGGGGCTCGAGGAGCCGCTCGGCGACGCGGCCGCGCTCTTCGACGCGGGCCTCTACTTCGAGGTCCACGAGCTGCTCGAGCCGCACTGGCGGGCGGCGGCGGGGGCCGAGCGCGAGGCGCTCCAGGGCCTGATCCAGCTCGCAGTTGGCTTGCAGCATCTCGCCAACGGCAACCTCGAGGGCGCGCGGGCGCTACTGGGCGAAAGCGCGGCGAAGCTCGCCGGCCGCCGCCTCGCGACGCTCGACCTGACGAGCCTGGGGGAGGCGGCGGCACGTACGCGCGACTCGGTCGGCGCCGACTTCGACTGGACACGGGTCCCGCGCTTCCCGCGCCTGAGATGAGGCAGGAGTGGCGTCCGTGAAGCTCCGCACTGGGGACGCGCCGCCGCCAGGACCGGGGTCCGCCAGCTCGTGGTGGACGCGCGCCGGAGCCCCCGGGACCTGCGCGAGCGCGCGCGGGTTCGTCGAGTAGGCTGATGGACCTGGGGCTCGGCGGCAAGGTCGCGCTCGTGACGGGCGGGAGCAAGGGCATCGGGCGCGCAGTGGCCGAGGGGCTGGCGGCGGAGGGCGCGCGGGTGGCGATCGTCGCCCGCGCCCGCGAGACGCTTGAGGCCGCGGCCTGGGAGATCGGCGCCAGGGCGGGCGCCGAGGTCCACGCGATCGCCGCCGACCTGAGCGTCCTGGACGGCGTCACGCGCGCGATCGCGGAGGTCCGGCGCCGGCTCGGGCAGATCGACATCCTCGTCAACAACGCCGGCTCAATCCGCGCCGGCGATTTCCTCGCGACCGCCGACGAGCAGTGGACGGCCGACTGGAACCTGAAGCTGCTCGGCTACATCCGCATGTCCCGGGCCGTGTTCCCGATCATGCAGGCGCAGGGAGGCGGGCGCATTATCAACGTCACCGGCGCCGCCGCCCGCAACCCGAGCCAGACCTACCTCGCCGGCGGCGCCGCCAACGCCGCCCTCGTCAACTTCACGAAGGGGCTCGCCGACCTCGGCGCGCGCTCGAACATCCTGGTGACCGCCGTGTCGCCGGCCGCCACGCGGACCGAGCGCTGGGATTCGATGCTCGCCAATCAGGCGGCGGTGACGGGGAGGACGGTGGCCGAGGTGCGCGCAGAGTCGGAGGGCGCCTACCCGCTCGGGCGGATCGGCCTGCCGACGGACGTCGCCGACCTCGTGTGCTTCCTTGCCTCCGAGCGGGCCAGCTTTCTGACCGGGATTTGCATCACGATCGACGGGGGCTCGACCCGCGGGGTCTACCCGTGATGACCCCCGCCCGGGTGATTAGGGTAGTGAAATCAGGAACATTCATGCAGAACGTCCTTGACACCCATTGATCACTGTCAGTACTCTGGGCTAACCGAAAACCGAGACGTTGCCCCTAGCGGCCGCTTGAAGCCCCGAGGGTCCGGAGACTCGGTCCTGACCGCGGCAGGAGGATCATCGCGATGCCCGCAAAGTTATTCGTAGGGAACCTGTCGTTCCAGGCAACGGAGGAGGACCTGCGCGAGCTCTTCGCCCAGTCGGGGACGGTCGAGTCAGTGCGGATCGTCACCGATCAGTTCACCGGCCGGCCGCGGGGCTTTGGCTTCGTCGAGATGGCCACCAAGGAGGAAGCGACCAAGGCGATCGAGATGCTCAACGGTCGTCTCTTTCGCGACCGCAACCTCGTCGTCGACGAGGCCCGGCCGCAGGCCCAGCGCGGTGGTGGCGGCGGGGGACCGCGGGGTGATCGCGGGCCGAGACCCGGCGGTCCCGGCGGCGGCGGGGGCGGCGGCTGGCGCCGCTAGACGAGGGAGACCCGGCGCAGGACAATCGAGCCCGGGGATCGCGAGAGCCCCGGGCTTTTTCCGGCGCCGGCCGCCTCAACACATGACGACAGGACGGAGCAGGGTCAAGCCGGGAGTCCCAGCTCCCGGGATGGCGGCGCGGCTCGGCGGAGTCATCGACGAGCGCCACAAGGCCCAATACCGGGAGCTGCGCGCGGCGGACCTCGTCAACCGCTGCACCGCCCGCCCGATGCCATTCGGCTACACGGTCAACCCGTACCGTGGCTGCTCGACCGGGTGCGTCTACTGCTACGCGCGCTACACGCACGAGTTCCTCGGCCACAACGACCCCCACGAGTTCGAGCGCACGATCTACGTCAAGCGCGTGGACGGCGCGACGCTCCGACGCTCGCTCGAGCGTGCGCGGCGATCGGGCATGCTCGTCGCGGTCGGCACCGCGACCGACCCCTACCAGGCCGGCGAAGGCGGCTTCGAAGTCACCCGGGGCCTGCTCGAGGCCGTCCGCGCCCTGCCCGGGATCAGGCTCTCGATCACGACCAAGGGCACGCTCGTGACGCGTGACCTGGATCTCCTCCGCGCGATCGCCGAGCGGTCGGAGCTCTCCGTCAACTTCTCCGTCACCACGACCGACGCCGAGCTGGCGCGGCTGCTCGAGCCCCGGGCGCCCCGCCCGGACCTCCGCCTGGCGGCGATGCAGCGGCTCGCCGAGGCCGGTCTCGCGACCCGGCTCTTCATGATGCCCGTGCTCCCGTACCTCACCGACGGCGACGCGAGTATCGGCGCCCTGCTCCAGGCCGCACGAGCCGCGGGGGCGCGGGAGGCCGAGTGCAACGTCCTCTTCTTACGCGAGGGGGTCCGCGAGTTCTTCTTCAGGTTCCTCGACGAACGGTTCCCCGCCCTCGTCGCGCGCTATCGAGCGCTCTACTCCTCGTCCGCCTACGTCCCGCCCGCCTTCGCTCGCACGATCGAGGCCCGCTTTGCGCGCTTGGCCGGGGCGAATGGGCTCGCCGGGCGGCGCCGGGCCGACCGCCCCGACGAGCAGGGCCCGCCCGCCCGCCAGCTGGCGCTCGCCTGGTAGGCTCGAGCCGGAGGCCCCAGGCCGACGCGGGCGGCGTGGCCGGGGGGGCGGGCGCGCTCACGACGCCGAGACTCGGGGGCGGGCCGGCGACCCTCGGACGCGGCCCGGCTCGGTAGGCTCAGAACAGCGGGAGTTGCTGCGGGGCGTCGGCGTCGACCGCGGCCTCCTCCACCCAGGGGCGGAGAGCGTCCAGCTCGACGAACGGGCGGAACCGCGCCCACAGCTCGTCGACCTTCGCCTGGTAGTACTCGGTGTTTTCGTCGGGCGCCGCCGGATCCCAGGACACCGCCAGCTTCGCAGCGTCGCTCACGGCCACGTTCGTCCCTCGGCCGGTCAGATAGTAGGACACCTGGTCGCCGGGCTGATACGGGCGGCCGGCACCGAGCGCGAGCTCGTAGGCCGCCGACGGGTTCCGGAGGCCGCGGGCGCGCTCGGTGCGATAGAGGTCGACCGAGTCCTGGAGGGTCTCGGTCTTCATGAACAGGCGTGCGGGGATGCGGTGGGCGGCGAAGTCCGCCTTCCAGCGGGAGACGAGGGTGGCGATCTCTTCCCGCCGGCCGGAGAGGAGCAGGGCGAAGAGTTCCTCCATGATGCGGCGCTGGAACAACTCGAGACCGCGGGACCGGAGCCCCGAGCCCCGGATCGTGAGCACGCCCTTGTCGTCGAGCAGGACGTAGTTCTTCATCTTGTAGCTGAGCATCGCCCGGTAGCGCCCGTCCAGCTCGACCAGGATCCCCGGCGGGAGCGCGGCGGCGAGGGACGCGAGGAGCCGCGCCTCCCCCGCCGGGTCCCGTGCGTCCGCCGCCGGCACGAAGTAGACGCCGTCCGTGTCGATCTCGACCACGGTCGCGCCGAGCGCCTGGAGGCGATCGACGATCGTGGTGACGACGACCCGGCCCTCCGCGGTCACACGGTTGGCCGCCTCGAAATCGTTCCAGTGCCCGGGGGAGAAGCCGAGGTAGCCGTAGAACGAGTTGATCAGGATCTTGAAGGTCTGCTGGAGCGCGCCCAGGTGCCGGCGCTCGGCCTCGCTCTCCGCCACCCGCATGAGCTGCTTGGCGGCGACGCGGAAGTCCCGGAGGTCGCGGAGGAGGCGCGCGAAGGCGCCGAGGGTGTCCGTCGCGGGCGCGATCCCCTGGGTCAGCATGATCGACGGATAGAGCGAGATGACGTCGACGTGGAGCACCGGCCGGGCGACGCCCTGCTGGTAGATGGCGGTGTGGCCGCCGGCGATGCCCGCGGGAGCGGTGGGGGCGGGGATGGCACGCCGGTGCCGAAGGTACTCGCGGAGCAGGAGGGCGTCGATCTTGGTCGCGTTGCCCCGCAGGACGGCGGACTGATAGTCAAACGGCAGGAGCTGCGCCTGCGCGAAGTAGGGCGGCGAGAGCAGGGCGGAGATCGCGAGGGTCTCGGTCGCGTCGTCGAGGGCGTAGCGCACGAGGCGCTCGGGATCGGCGGCCCAGAGGCGGGGGACGTCGGCCGCGTCGATGTAGGTCCGATCGGGCGCCGCGACACCGAGGTGCCGCGCGATGTCCTTGAGGCCGAACGACGGAAGGTCGCGCGCCCCGAGGTCGTAGAGCTGCGCGAGGATCCAGGTATCGACGATGTGGCGGCCTGCCACTTGGTAGCGCCGGTAGCCGATCGTGCGCTCCGCGATCTGCACGCGGGACGGGTGGCCGCGGAGGGGCTCGCCCCGACGACCCCAGGCGAGCGTCACGCCGTGCTGGCGCGCGCGGGCCTCCAGGTACTCGAGGTCGAACCGGAAGATGTTGTGCCCCTCGATCACGTCGGGATCCCGCTCCCGGATCAGGCGCGAGCACTCCTCGAGCAGGGTGGCCTCGGAGAGCCGGTCGCCCCGGAGGACCTCGCGGAAGCCCGCCGTGTCGGCGAGCGAGATCGCGATGACCCGGTCGGACGGACGCGCCGCGTTTGGAAACTCGAAGCCCTCGGCGGTCAAGACCTCGATGTCGAGCGCGAGCCGGCGCACGGCCTCGAACCCGAGCCCGAGGAAGGACGTCCGCCCGGTGAGCAGCAGGTACTGGTGCACGGGATCGTTGAGGAAGCGGTACGGCGCGTCGGGTGCGCCCCAGCCGCGGCCCGTCCTCTCGCGGCAGTAATCGCGCGCGCGGCACGCCTCTGCCCACCCGGGGGATCGGGCAAGCCAGCGGAATGCGCCCGGCCCGTCGAGCGGCGTCACCTCGATGTCACCCTTGAACCCGGCGAGCAGTTCGGGATCGGCCAGGAGCAGGAACGGCGAGAAACGTACGGTCTCGCTGACCGCCGCCTCCGCGTCCCGGCGGTAGACGCGGATCAGGTCGTCAGCCTCCAACTCGAAGGCGAGGAGCGCGGGGGTGGGGTCGGCCCCGACCAGCAGGGGGTTGTCGTAGAGATCGAGGCTCGGCGCTCGCGCGGGCGCTGCCACTCGCTCAGCCGCCCGCCTCTTCGGTCGCCTTGCGGTACTCGGCCAGCTCGGTCAGACCCACCAGCCGGCGAGCGCCGATGACGACCGTCGGGATGGCGCGGACGCCGTGCTCGGCGACCGCCTCCTCGTAGTCGCGCAGCACCTCGTGGCGCGCCTCGCCGCTCGCGTAGTCGGCCGCGAACCGGCGCATGTCCGCGCCCGACTCGCGCACGATCGCGGTGACCTCGTCGCGATCGGCGACGTTCCGGCCGTGGGTGAAGAAGGCCTCGTAGAGGCGGAGGTGCACGCGCTCGAACGCTTCCGCATCCTGGCGCGCGACGCACTTCGCGGCCTCGAGGGCGGGCAGGCTCCAGTTCGGGTACGTGGCGCCGCTCCAGCGGTTGATCGTGACACCGTCGTCCTGCGCCAGCGTCTGGCAGCGCGCCCAGGCCGCCTCGCGATACGTGCCCTCGAAGCGTGCGCTCGGATCCGGCGCGGGGCGGAGCGGGTAGGCGCGCCACTCGACGACGAACCGGTCGGGGAACTCATCGCGCAGCCTCCGGAGGCGCACGGCCGCCGGAAAACACCACGGTCAGAGGTAGTCTGAGTACTCGACGACGCGGATCGTCGCGTCCACGCTGGATGGATTCTACTCGCCCCACAGCGCTGTGGCAATTCGTGTATCCTCGGGTGGCGATGGATGCGGCCGTCGAGCTGGTCAAGCACCTGCTGCCGTCCGTGGTGTATATCCACGCGGAAATCCCCGCCGCTCACCCCTCCGCCACGATCCTGGGCCTCGAGCGGATGGGGACCGGCACCGTCGTCGATCCGGCTGGGCTCATCCTCACCGTGAACTACGTCGTGATGGGGAGCGAGACTATCCAGGTGTCGTTCGCGGCCGGTCGCAAGGCGCGGGCGGAGTTGGTCGGGCAGGACTTCGAGGTCGGCCTGGCGTTGCTACGAGTGAAGCGCCAGGGGCTCGCCGCCGTCGAGGTCGGCAACTCGCGGTCGCTCGAGCGTGGCGACGCCGTCTTCGCGCTCGGCGCCACGGGCGCGCAGGAGCGGCGCGTCGCCAACGGACTCGTGACGTACGTGGGCGAGTTCGAGGCGTATTGGGAGTACCTGCTCGAGCGCGGCCTCGTGTCGAACGCGCCGAACCCGGGCTACGGCGGCGGCCCGCTCTTCACGCCGACCGGGCGGATGGTCGGGGTCGTTTCGCTGAACCTGGCCGAGATCGGCCGCACCTCGCTCGCGATTCCGGCGGAGTGCTACCTGGGCAACCGGGAGGAGTTCCTCCGCTACGGTCGGGTCGTGAGCCGGCCGCGGCGGGCGTGGCTCGGCGTGTTCGCCCATCCCCTGGAAGAGGGCGTGGTCATCGCGGGGCTCGTGCCGAACGGGCCGGCGGCCAAGTCCGGGCTCAAGGACGGTGACCTGATCCTCTCGCTCGACGCGGAGGAGGTGCAGTCGCGGCGGGACCTCTATCTCTCGCTCTGGCGCCGCGGCCCCGGCGACCGCATCACGCTCGAGGTGATGCGCGACAACCAGCCGAGGCGTCTCGAGGTGACGGGCGGTGACCGCGCCGATTTCTTCCGCCAGCTCTAGTCGCGGCCGTCGGGGGCGCGGCGGCGTGACGAGGAAGGAGAGGGTGACGCCATGGACCTAGGACTCAAGGGCAGGGTGGCGCTCGTCACCGCGGCGAGCAAGGGCATGGGACGGGCGTGCGCGCTGGGGCTGGCCGCCGAGGGCGCCCGCGTCGGGATCTGCGCGCGATCGGAGGGGGACCTCAAAGCCGCGGCCGAGGAGATCCGAGCCAGGACCAAGGCCGACGTGTTCGCGATGCCCTGCGACGTCACGCGGCCCGCGGAGGTCGCGGAGCTGGTGCGAGGGGTGACCGACGCGCTCGGCGGAATCGACATCCTCGTGGCCAACGCGGGCGGGCCGCCGCGAGGCGACTTTGACGGGCTGAGCGACGAGCAGTGGGTGCAGGCCTTCGAGCTGTCGCTCCTGTCGGTGGTCCGCCTGATCCGGGCCACGCTGCCGTCGATGCGGAAGCGCAAGTGGGGGCGCATCATCACGATTCAGTCGTCCTCGGTGAAGCAGCCGATCCCGGGCCTCCTGCTCTCGAACGCGGTGCGGCCGGGCGTGGCCGGCCTCATGAAGACGCTCGCCGCCGACCTCGGCCAGGACAACATCCTGGTGAACACCGTCTGCCCGGGCCGCATCATGACCGACCGCTTCCTCTCCGGCCACAAGCAGAGCGGCAAGACGGTCGAGGACTACCTCGCGATGACCTCCAAGGAGGTGCCGCTCGGCCGCATCGGTACCCCCGAGGAGTTCGCGAATATGGTCGTCTTCCTCGCCTCCGAGCGCGCGTCCTACGTGACCGGCCTGACCGTCCAGGTCGACGGTGGTCTCGTGCGAGGGCTTCTGTGAGTGCCGGTCCCGTTGGGCTCACGTTCGCGGCGAACCTGTCCATGCTGTTCACGGACGCGCCGCTGGTCGACCGGTTCGCCCGCGCCCGGGCCGCCGGCTTCCGCGCGGTGGAGGTCCAGTTCCTGGGCGACACGCCGGTCGACCGCGTCAAGCACGAGCTGGACCGTCACGGCCTCGAGCTGGTGCTGCTGAACTTCGACGTCGGCGACTTCAAGGGGGGCGCTCGCGGCTACCTGAACGACCCCGCGCAGGCCGAGCGGCTGCGGCGCGCCCTCGACGAGGGGCTCGAGACGGCGCGGCGCCTCGGCGTCCGGCGCATGAACGCCATGGCCGGCAACCTCCTGCCCGGTGTCCCCGAGGCCGTCCAGCACGAGACGATCGTCGAGAACCTCCGCAAGGCGGCGCCGGCGGCGGCGTCGGCCGGCGTGACGATCCTCGTGGAGGCGCTGAACCGTTTCGACAATCCGCGCTACGCGCTGACCACCTCGGCGGCCGCGCTCGAGGTCCTGCGCCGAGTCAACCAGCCCAACGTCCGCTTCCAATACGACTGCTTCCACATGCAGCGCATGGAAGGCAACCTGACGGAAACCGTGACGAAGAACCTCGCCTGGATCGGGCACGTCCAGGTGGCGGACGTCCCCGGCCGCCACGAGCCCGGCACCGGGGAGATCAACTTCCCCTTCTTCTTCCGGGCGCTCGCGGGCGCCGGCTACTCGGGCGCGGTGGGGCTCGAGTACGTCCCGAGCGGCCCCACAGAAGCCACGCTGGGCTGGTTGAAGATGTGATTGGCGGTCTTCGCCGGGCGGTCTCGAGCTTCTTCGCGAACCAAGGCTTCTTCCTGGCGGCCGGCCTGTCCTTTTACTTTCTCATCTGCGTCATCCCCCTGCTCTTCCTCGTCGTATCGGTCACCGGCTTCGTGTTGAGCCGCGAGACGGCGACGGCGGCCGCCGTGGACCAGCTCACCCGGAACTTTCCCGTCTACCGCCGGGAGATCGCGCGCGCGCTCCTCCGGATCATGCACACGCGGACCTTGTCGGGCGTCCTCGGAACCGCCGTCCTCATCCTGTTCTCGACGCAGCTCTTCACCGCGATCCGGCTGGTGCTCGACCGGCTCTTCGGCGTCCGCCCGACGCGGAGCTTCCTCCGGGGTATCACCCTCGACACGGTGCTCGTGTTCCTGATCGCGCCCCTCTTCGTCACGAGTATCGTCGTCGCCGACCTCTTCGGCCTGTTCAAGACCTTCTTGGCCGAGCAGGGCCAGGTCTCGGGCGAGTGGCTCCGCTACTCGAGCGTCGGCTTCAGCGTGCTGTTGTCGACCGCGATGTTCTACCTCGTCTACCGCTACCTGCCCGACCGGCGGGTTCGGAGGGGCGCCGCCCTCGCGGGGGCGCTGCTCACGAGCGTCCTCTGGGAGGCCGCCAAGCAGGTCTTCCGCCTCTACATCCGACGGGTCGGGCTCTACGACCAGATTTACGGGCCGCTCGGCGTGCTGGTGGCCTTCGTGATGTTCGTCTACTACACGATGATCGTGTTCGTCCTCGGCGCCGCCTACGTCGCCGCCCTCGAGCCCCGGCGCCGGTAGCGGGCCGAGCGGAGGCCGCCCCGGCCGCCGCAGCACGAAGCACAGGTCCCAGATGGCTCACCCTTGGGCAGCAGCAGGAAGGCGGGCGACGAACCCACGAGCTGCGCCGAAGAGCTGAGCCTCGCTTTTGCGACGGACCTCTCAGGTCACGCGCGTGTCCCTTTCGCCAGGGCCTGCCGAAGGAAGCTCTGCTGCAGAGGGACGAGTCGTGCTGGACGAAGCGCCCCGCGACGGCGGGGCACGCGGATGCGAGGGTTTCCATGGGGCACTTCGTGAGGATTTCCCCGCTGCGTCGAATCCGGGCCTTTTCGGATTGTTCCGTTCCCCTCTCGCGGGTAACGATAGCGCCCGGAGTACGGACGGGACTCCGGCCATGGTGGTCGGGGTTGACCCAGCGAGGGGACCGCCATGCGCACCGCCTCGGTCGATGGTCGACGCTTCAAGAAGGTTCCGTTTCGGAGGGTCTGGTTCGCCGCGCTCGGCACCCTCGGCTGCACCCTGCTGAGCGGACAAGCCGCGAGGGCCCAGGTCGCAGTCCTGACGTATCACAACGACAACGCTCGCACGGGGCAGAATCTCGGGGAGACGATCCTGACCCCGGGCAACGTGGCTCCCGACACGTTTGGGCGACTGTTCCCATATCCGGTGGACGGGTACGTCTACGCGCAGCCGCTCTACGTGGCGAACGTGAACCTACCGAGTCAGGGAGTTCACAACGTGGCGTTCGTCGCCACCGAACACGACAGTGTCTACGCCTTCGACGCCGACGACGCGAGCGTCGGCCAACTCTGGCAGGTCAGTTTTATTGACCCGGCGAATGGCATCACCCCGGTCCCGCCGGCCGATGTCGGAAACAACGACATTGGGCCTGAGATCGGGATCACGGGGACGCCCGTCATCGACGGGGGTACCGGCACGCTGTAGGTGGTGGCGACGACCAAGGAGGTGTTAGGGGACGGTTCCCACTACGTGCAGCGGCTCCACGCCCTCGACATCGCGACAGGGGCCGAGAAGTTTGGCGGCCCCATAGTGATCGGAGACACCATCTTTGCCGGGGGCGATCCGTGCAGTCTAGGAAACTACACCTACGTCGTGGCCCCCTCCGTCGTCGGCACCGCCGATGGGGGCACCAACGTCTCCTTCAATTCGCTGCGGGCGAACCAGCGACCCGGCCTCTTGCTGTCGAACGGCGTGGTCTACGTTGCATGGGCTTCGTACGGCGATGTGTGTCCGTATCACGGCTGGGTCATCGGCTACGATGCACAGACCTTGCAGCAAGTCGCCGTGTTCAACACGACGCCGAACGGCGGCTTGGGTGGGATCTGGATGAGCGGCGCAGGCCTCGCGGCGGACGGCAACGGCGCCATCTACCTGTCGACGGGCAACGGGACGTTTGATGTCACAGGTTCCCAGGCTCCTGCCTACGGGGACAGCGTGCTCAAGCTCGCGACTGGCATCGACCTGACGGTGGCCGACTTTTTCACCCCGTCGAACCAGGACGCCCTGGCAGCGAACGATCAGGACCTCGGATCGGGAGGGGTGCTACTGCTGCCGGACCAACCAGGGGCCCGCCCGCATCTCATGGCGGCCGCCGGGAAGGAAGGCTCGATCTACCTGATAGATCGCGATGACCTGGGCGCATACCAGCGGTGTGGCACGACCTGTGACGACGTAGTGCAGGTGACGCCGTTGGGGTCCCCTTCGTTCGGTGCGCCCGCGTATTTCAACACTCGTGTGTACTATCAGGGAGTCGGGGACGTCCTCAAAGCGTTCGAGCTAGGGGACGGGTTTCTTTCGCCAGTTTCCCAATCGACGACCCAGTTCGGTTACCCGGGCTCGACCCCTAGTGTCTCGGCAAACGGGTCGACCAACGCGATTGTGTGGGCGCTGGAGGTGAATTCAAGCACAGCGGTCCTGCACGCCTATGACGCGCTCGATCTCTCGCGCGAGCTCTACGCCAGCAGTCAGGTGCCGGCCGATCAACTGGATGGCGGCGTGAAGTTTGCCGTGCCGACCGTCGCGAACGGCAAAGTGTTTGTCGGTACGCAGAGCAGTCTCAGCGTCTTCGGGCTCTCAACGCAGGCGAAGTTCACCCTCACGGTCCACAAAACGGGGACGGGCGACGGCACGGTCACCAGCACGGATGGGAGGATCGACTGCGGGACGAGTTGTATCGCGAGCTATCGGGGCGGGACGACCGTGACTCTGACCGCTACGCCGAGCCAAGGCTCCGTCTTCGCTGGTTGGAGCGGATGCGCTGGGGTCTCCGGCGCGACCTGCACGGTGACGCTAGGCAGTGGGTCAAAGTCGGTCACGGCCACGTTCAACCTGCAGCAGGGCGTCGCGCTCACGGTCAGCAAGGACGGGACGGGGAGCGGCACGGTGACCTCGAGCGATGGCGGCATCAACTGCGGGCCCACGTGCGCGGCCACCTACGATAGCGTGACGACCGTGACTCTGGCCGCTACGCCGAGCCAAGGCTCCGTCTTCGCTGGTTGGAGCGGATGCGATGGGGTCTCCGGCCCGACCTGTACGGTGACGATGAGTGGAGCGCGGTCGGTGACGGCCACATTCAACGTCCAGCGGGTCACCCTCACCGTCATCAAAGCCGGGACGGGGAGCGGCACGGTGACCTCGAGCGATGGCGGCATCAGCTGCGGGCCCACGTGTGCGGCCCCCTACGATAGCGGGACTTTGGTGACGCTGACGGCGAGTGCGAGTGGCGGGTCGACCTTTGGTGGCTGGAGCGGATGCGATGGGGTCTCCGGTACGACCTGCACGGTGATGATGAGTGGGGCGCGGTCGGTGACGGCCACGTTCACCGTCCAGCGGTTCACCCTCACGGTCAGTAAGGGCGGGACGGGGAGCGGCACGGTGACCTCGAGCGACGGCGGCATCAACTGCGGGCCCACGTGCGCGGCCCCCTACGATAGCGGGACTTTGGTGACGCTGACGGCGAGTGCGAGTGGCGGGTCGACCTTTGGTGGCTGGAGCGGATGCGCTGGGGTCTCCGGCACGACCTGCACGGTGACGATGAGTGGGGCGCGGTCGGTGACGGCCACGTTCAACGTCCAGCGGTTCACCCTCACGGTGAGTAAGGTGAGCCTTGTCTCGGCCGGCGGCACGGTGACCTCGAGCGATGGCGGCATCAACTGCGGGCCCACGTGCGTGGCCACCTACGACAGCGGGACGGTGGTGACGCTGACGGCGACGCCGGACACCCTCGCCCTCTTTGCGGGCTGGAGCGGCGATTGCTCCAACCTCATCGGCCCCTGCACCGTGACGATGACGTCGAATCGCTCTGTCACTGCCACCTTCGGGGGAGTGGATTAGGAACTCCCGGCGCTGACTGAGGGTTGGGGGCGTAGCCGATGCCCTGCCCGGTGGGGCGGGCGCGCGTGACGTGCGCGACCGCGGGTCAGGCAATCGCACGGAGAACCTAGAGCACCGGGGATCCGAAGCTCTCCTGACAACCGCACGCGCGGCGAGGCGGCGAGTTCAGTAGCGACCTTGCCGAAGGTTTTCATGTAGACCTGTGGGCTTCGGCTGCTCGGCCGATCTTGAAGCAATTCTCGTCGCCGCTCCCGAGGATGTATTCCCGCGCCATAGCCGATTCTCCGCAGATCTAACACCTGTCGCCAGGCGCTACTCGTCGTTGGGCGTCCGAAGTGGGATGACATCGGGCTACTCCAAGAACGTGCAGATCGTCCCCTTTGCTGCGTTCGCGCCGCGACACTCTGCTGTCAACCCAGGCCAGAACCAGGGCACGCCACGAACACCCTCCTGACAGGGGGTCGTTGAAGCCTTGCCGAGGTCGAGGTGGTTCGCCCAGGTTCGTCCTGGTGCTGGCCTCATTCAATGTGGTACGTTCTGCCGGCCGTTCGGGCGGTCACGATGCGCGGGCAACGCGCGCGCCGGCGCCCGCGCTCGGAGCCCGCACCGACGCGAGCCTGCGCGAGGCCCGGGAAGGCCGAGATCGACCGCGCTCGACGCCGGCGCGATCCGAGGGGGCACACGATGGCGATGCTCGAGGGCAGGGTCGGAGCCGTGACCGGCGCCGGGCGGGGGATCGGGCGGGAGATCGCCCTCCTTCTCGCGCGCCATGGCGCGCGGATCGTCGTCAACGACTACGGCGGGTCCGAGTCGGGCTCGGGGAGCGCGCGGGCGCCGGCCGACCAGGTCGTCGAGGAGATTCGAAGGCTCGGCGGGGAGGCGGCGGCCAACTACGACTCGGTGGCGACGATGGCCGGCGGCGCCCGGATCGTCCAGACCGCCCTCGACCGCTTCGGGCGCATCGACGTCGTGGTGAACAACGCCGGCATCCTGCGCGATCGCATGATCTTCAACATGTCCGAGGAGGAGTGGGACGCGGTCATCGACACGCACCTCAAGGGCACCTTCGCCGTGACCCGAGCCGCCGCGCCCTACATGAGGGAGCAGAAGTCGGGCCGCTTCATCAACATGACCTCCACCTCCGGCCTCGTCGGCAACGTCGGCCAGGCCAACTACGCCGCGGCCAAGATGGGCATCGTCGGACTGACGAAGATCGTGGCGCTCGATATGGCCCGCTACAACGTCACCGCGAATTGCATCTCGCCCTTCGCCTGGACGCGGATGATCGGCACCATCCCGACCGAAACGGAGGCGCAGAAGGCGCGCGTCGAAAAGATCAAGAAGATGGGGCCCGAGCACGTCGCGCCGCTCGCCGCCTTTCTGGCGAGCGACGAGGCGCGCGAGGTCTCGGGCCAGGTCTTCGGGGTCCGGGGCAAGGAGATCATGCTCTTCGGCCATATGCGGCCGGTCACCCGGATCCACCACGACGCGGGCTGGACGCCCGAGCGGCTCGCCGAGATGTTCATGGGCACGCTCGGCCACCATCTGGTGCCCCTCGAGACCTCGGGCCAGTACTTCAACTACGATCCGCTCGTGTGATCGGGAGTCCGGGATGTCCTGGGGGCTCTACGCGACGCAGGGGTTGCACGGCCTCGTCTACGGAATGCTGCTGTTCCTCGTCTCGGCCGGTCTGACGCTCGTCTTCGGCATGATGGGAATCCTCAACATCGCCCACGCGGCGTTCTACATGCTCGGGGCCTACCTCGCTTGGACGGTCGTACACTTGACCGGGAGCTTCTGGCTCGCGTTGGCGGTGGCCCCGCTCCTCGTCGGAGGGCTCGGGATGCTGGTCGAGCGCTTCCTCCTCCGCCGGATCCACGCCTTTGGTCACGCCTACGAGCTCCTGCTGACCTTCGGCCTCTTCTATATGGTCAGCGAGGCGACGCGGTGGGTCTGGGGCAGTTACACCCTCCAGGTGCCGATGCCGCCGGCACTCGCCGGTTCGGTCCCGTTCCTCGGCGGGCAGTATCCCGTCTACCGCCTCTTCATCCTCGGGGTCTCGGCGCTGATCTGCCTCGGGATGGCGGTGGCGCTGCTGCGGACGCGGGTCGGCATCATCATCCGCTCGACGGTGTCCGACGCGCAGATGGTCAGCGCGCTCGGCATCAACACCCCCCTCGTGTCCCTGGGGGTCTTCGGCAGCGGCTCCGCGCTGGCCGCGCTGGCCGGCGTGATCGCGGCGCCGTTCGTCCAGGCGGACCTGTCGATGGGCGTCGGGATCCTCGTCGATCTCTTCGTGGTGATCGTCATCGGCGGCTTCGGCTCCCTGCTCGGCGCGCTCCTGGCCGCGCTCATGATCGGCGAGCTCCAGTCCTTCGGGATCCTCTGGTTCCCCGAGTTCGCGATGGTGTTCGAGTTCCTGCTGATGGCGGCCGTGCTGATCCTCCGCCCCCAGGGACTCTTCGGGGAGAAGGGATGAGGCGGTCGCGACTGTCGGTGGCGCTCGTCCTGGTGCCGGTCCTGTACGCGCTGCCGTGGCTCGTCGACACCCTTCGGCTCCGGATCGTGATCGAGATCCTCTACTTCGGGCTCTTCGCCGTCTCGTTCAACCTGCTCTTCGGCTACGCGGGCCTCCTCTCCTTCGGTCACGCCGCCACGTTTGGCGTCGGCGGCTACACGCTCGGGCTCGCGCTGAACCACCTGCCGCGCCTGCCGTTCCTGGGGGCCCTGGGCCTCGCCGCGCTGAGCGGCGCCGCCGCCGGGCTCGGGATCGGCGCCTTCTGCGTGCGCCTCCGTGGGACGTACTTCGCCCTCCTCACGCTCGCCTTCTCTCAGTTCCTCTTCGCGGTGGCGTTCAAGTGGCGGGCCCTGACCCGGGGCGACGACGGTCTCATCGTCCAAGGACGCGACCTCGCGGTCCCCGGGCTCGGGGCGCTCCGGCTCGGCGAGGCGCCGGGTTTCTACTGGCTCGCGCTCTCCGTGGTGCTGCTGTGCCTGGCGGCCGCCTGGCGCTTCACGCGCACGCCGCTCGGCAACGCGGTCGTCCTGATGCGCGAGAACGACGAGCGCGCGGCGTTTCTCGGCTACAACGTCTACGCGACCAAACTGATCGTGTTCATGGTGGCGGCCACGCTCGCCGCGGTCGCCGGGGCGCTGTTCGCGGCCTTCCAGGGGCTCGTCTCCCCCTCGGCCCTCGACCTCCAGACCTCGACGGTCGTGGTGTTCATGGCCGTCCTCGGCGGGACCGGCACCTTCCTCGGCCCCTTCTTCGGCGCCGCCCTCTACATCGTCTTCCAGGACTGGCTGTCCAAGACGACCGAGAACTGGCCCTTCTTCATCGGGCTCGCGTTCGTGCTGATGATCCTGTTCGCCCACGAGGGGCTGACCGGGCTCGTCGGCGGGCGGGGGAGCTGGCGACGGCCGACCGGCGGCGCGGCCGGGAGGGCGGCGTGAGCGCGCTCGAGCTCCGCGACATTCACCACGACTTCGCCGGCCTCCAGGTCCTGTCGGGAATCTCGCTCGACGTCCGCGAGGGTGAGCGGCACGCGATCATCGGGCCCAACGGCGCCGGCAAGTCGACCCTCTTCAACATCGTGACCGGCCGCTACGCGCCCCGCCGCGGCCGGGTGCTCTACCGTGGTCGGGACATCACGGGACAGTCGCCCCACCGGATCGCGCGCCTCGGCATCGGGCGCTCCTTCCAGATCATCAACACCTTCCCCCGGCTCAGCGTCTACCAGAACGTCCAGAGCGCGGTCGTCTGTCGCCGCCTCTGCCTCGACGCGTGGTCGATCCTGGACCGCGACGCCGCCGCCGCCGGGGAGACGGCGGCGGTGCTGGAGCTCCTCGGGCTCGCGGCGCGGCGCGACACGCCCGCCAGCGCGCTCTCCTACGGCGAGCAGCGCGAGCTCGAAATCGCGCTCACGATTGCCGCGCGCCCGGACCTCGTCATGCTCGACGAGCCGACGGCCGGACTCAACAGCGAGGAGACCCGCAAGGCCATCGGCCTCATCCGCCGGGTGACCGAGGGCAAGACGCTCGTGATGGTCGAGCACGACATGGACGTGGTCTTCAGCCTCGCGGACCGGATCAGCGTCGTCCATTACGGCCGGGTCCTGGCGTCCGGCCCTCCCGACGCGATCCGGGCCAACGCCGAGGTGCGGCGCGCCTACCTCGGGAGGAAGGCCAGTGTTGCTGGAGGTGAGTGACCTCCACGTCCACTACGGCAAGTCGCACATCCTCCACGGCGCGAGCCTCGGGGTAGACCACGGAGAGATCGTCTGCCTCCTCGGGCGGAACGGGGTCGGGAAGTCAACCACGCTCAAGAGCATCATGGGCTTGGTCGCGCCGTCGGGCGGCCGGGTGGCGTTCAAAGGGACCTCGATCGGGGGCTGGCCGGCCCACCGGATCGCGCGCCTCGGACTCGGCTACGTCCCCGAGGAGCGGCGGATCTTCCCGACCATCACGGTGAAGGAGAACCTGCTGATGGGGCGTAAGCGCGCCTCGCGCGGTGACGACGCCGTCTGGACGCTCGAGCGGGTGTACGTATTCTTCCCGCGGCTCCGCGAGCGCCAGCGCCAGCGCGCGGGCTCGCTCTCGGGCGGGGAGCAGCAGATGCTGACGATCGGGCGCACCCTCATGGGCAACCCCGAGCTCCTCCTGCTGGACGAGCCGACCGAGGGGCTGGCGCCGATGCTCGTCGAGCAGGTCGAGCAGATCGTCCTCGAGGTCCGCCGGGCCGGCACGCCGATCCTGCTGGTCGAGCAGTCGATGGAGACCGCGCTCGCGCTGGCCCAGCGGGTCTACGTGATGTCCAAAGGGCAGGTCGTGTTCGCCGGGAGCGTCGCGGAGCTCGAGGCGAGCGCAGCGGTCCGGAAGCAGTACCTCGAAGTTTAGCGCTCATTCTCGAATGAAGGAGGCGTCGATGGACCGACAGGTGACCCGGCGAACGTTTGTCAGAACCGTCGCGGCGGGAGCGGCCGCGGGCCCCTTCGTCATCACTCGGCCCGGATGGTCCCAGACGGGGCCGATCAAGCTCGGGATCGTGGAGCCGCAGAGCGGGCCGGTGAAGTACATCGGCGACAACAACATCGCCGCCTTCCGGTTCGCCGCGGAGCGCGTGAACGCGGCGGGAGGGGTGCTCGGCCGGACGCTCGAGGTCGTGGTGGCGGACAGCGAGCTGAAGCCCGACGTCGCCACCCGGCGGGCCAACGATCTCGTCCTCGGCGACAAGGTGGACTTCCTAGTCGTCAACACCGGATCCAACATCGCCAAGGCGGTCTCGCAGGTCGCGACCCAGCACCGGAAGGTCTTCTGCTCGACCGGGACCGAGGCGCGGGAGCTGACCGGCGAGGAGTTCTTCGAGACAACCTTCCGGTGCTGTCTGAACACCGACATGCACTCGGGCGAGCTCGCCGTCTACTTCAGCCGGCTGGCGCCTCGGAAGTACGGGAAGTTCTACCTGCTGAACCAGGACTACAACTTCGGCCGGGCCGCCGCGGACGGTTTCAAGAAGAAGTTCGACCGGATCAAGTCCGCGGGCCAGGAGATCATCGGCGAGGAGTACCACCCGCTCCAGAAGGTCCAGGACTTCGGCCCCTACATCACGAAGATCATGGCCTCCGGGGCCGAGGTCGTGATGACGGGCGACTGGGGCCAGGACCTCCGGCTCCTCCTCCAGCAGGGGGCGGCGCTCGGCTGGAAGGTGAAGGTCGGGAACTACTTCCTCAACGATCCGGTGGTGCTCCAGGCGGTCGGCCAGGCGGCCCTCGGGCACGTGACCGCCGACGCCTATCTGAGCACGGTGGACACGCCCGAGAACCGGGAATTCGTCCGGGCCTGGCGCGCGCGCTACCCCGACGCGCCGGTCTCCTACAAGTACCCCGACCTCACGATCGCCCGTTGCCACTACGCGATCCTCTGGGCGGCCGACGTGATGAAGAGGGCCGGGAGCCTCGACACCCAGCGGCTCATCACGACCTGGGAGGGGGCGCGGTTCAAGACCGCCTGGGGCGACGTCGAGATGCGTGCCTGCGACCACCAGATGCAGACGCGGGGCTTCGTCGGAGAGATCATGGCGCCCGAGCGGATCCCCCTCGCCATCCGCTACTTCGGCGACGCCTTTCCGTACGTGGGGCCGGCGACGCTGATCCCACGGGAGGAGCTGACGGTGCCCCCGAAGGAGACCGGCAACGCCCGCTGCGTCTGACGCCGTCACGCGCGGCGGCGTCGCGGCGCGAGCCACCGAGACGCCCAGAGGAGCGCGCCGATCGCGGTCACGATGAGGCCGACGCGCTCCCATTGGCCGTCGCCGTAGACCAGATCGACCGTGACGGCCGGCTTCGGGAGCCGCACCTCGAGGTCGCCGAGCTCGCCGCGGCGGACGGGGAGCACCTCGCCTAAAGCCTCCGCCCGCCAGAGCGGCGAGTACGCCCTCGAGGGGGACCCCGGCCGGTGGGTCTCGGCCCGCGTCGATCTCGAGCATGACGATCGTGCTCACGCCGAGCGCCGTGGCGAAGCGATCGAGCGCCGCGGCGTCGAGGGACCCGAGCGGCCGGCCGAAGAGGCTCTCGCCGTCGCGTTGCTCGACGAGCTGGGTGATCGGTCCGGAGGCGACCGATCCCGTGTACACGAGGGCCGCGATCGGCGAGGGGTGGGTGAACGTGCCGTTGACGATCGCGCGGCCGGCGTGGAGCGGCGTGAGCGCGGTGGCGTGGGTGTGCGGTCGATACCACTCGGTGCCGGCGACGAGCGGCGCGCCCGAGCGCACGAAGAGGACGCGTCCCGCCGGCCCCGTCCTGAGCGCCTCCCAGAGCGCGGGCAGCCGCAGCTCCCGCTCGACCTCGGCCCGCGTCGGCCACGCGCCCGGATCGGGCCAGAGGGCGAGCGCCCGGGGGGTCGGCAGCGACAGGGCGGCCAGGGCGAGCGAGGCGACGACGCCGGCCGCGGGCGCGCCCGCGACCCACGCCCTCAAGAGTCCGAGCCCGAGTTCGAGGACGCTGCCGATCGCCAGACCGGCAGCGAGGATCGTGCCCATGACGAGGCTGTCGACCAGGCGGTTGGCCGGCAGGCGGCTCGATCGATCGAGGACGATCACGAGGAGCATGACGGGAAGGAAGGCCGTCAGCAGCACGGCCAGGCGATCGCGGCGAAGGAGCGGGGCGGCGACCGCGAGGACGAGCAGCACGCCCGGGAGCGGCCCCGTCCCCAGGAGGCGCCGCAGGATCTCCCCGGCGGGGTCGCCCCAGGCGAGCGCCCGCGACTCGGTGAGGCGAGCGAGCAACGGCACGGTCCAGAACGCGGTGAAGAGGGCGGCGATGAGCCCGAGCCAGGCGGCCTGGAAGAGGCGGTAGGGCGTGTAGCCGCGGCCCACGCCGACGGCGAGTGCCAGATAGAGGACGGCCGCCGGGAGGTGCGCGGGATGCACGAGCGCGATCGCGGCGAGCGCCGGCGCGGCGAAGGCCGGTCGCGCGCCGCCGTCCTCGACCCAGCGGGCGAGCGACAGGACGAGCAGCGGCACGAGGGCCCACCCGAGCCGGGCCGCAATCATGCCGGTCCGCACCCCGCCCTCGACGCCGCTCATCGTCCCCGCCGAGGCGGTGAGCGCCACGAAGGCGCCGGGCAGGGCGAGCCAGGAGCTCGACAGCCGTCGCGCGAGGCAGAGGAACGTGGTGACGCCGGGAGCCAGGAAGACGATCCAGAGGAGCAGCTGATAGACCGCCGCCGGCGGGAGAAGCCCGAGCGCCAGGTAGTGGAGCCCCGCCCCCAGGTAGACGAAGCCGGGCGGATAGAACTGGAGCTCCGCGTAGCCGGTCCACCAGTCGGGGTTCCAGGTCCACGGCGCCAGGCCGCGCGTGAGACCGTGCCAGAGCCGGAAGTACTGCCCGGGATGGTCGTCGGCCCACAGGAGCGAGCCGCCGAAGGCCGCCGCGGCCCACGCGAGCCCATACGCGAGGAGGAGACCGAGCGGCGCCCACGCCACGCGTCTCACAGCTTCGCATCATACGGCCGGTCTGGTTGACTTGGTGAGAGTTTACATGTTAACTGCTTGAGCAATGGCGGTCGGTGCAGCACGACACCGGGGCTCAAATCCCCTACCGATGGAGAGGCCATGGAGAAGCTGAAGGGCTTGAAGTGCCGCGAGTGCGGCCGCGCCTACCGCGCAGCGCCCGTCCACGTCTGCGAGTTCTGCTTCGGGCCCCTCGAGGTCGATTACGACTACGAGGCCCTCAAGGGCGTCGTCACGCGCGAGACGATCGCGGCCGGCCCGCCGAGCATGTGGCGGTACCGCGAGTTGCTGCCGGTCGAGGGCGACATCGCGGTCGGGCACCACGTCGGCTACACCCCCCTCGTGCGGGCGCAGAACCTCGCGGAGGAGCTCGGGGTCCGCGAGGTGTGGGTGAAGAACGACTCGGTCTGCCATCCGTCGTGGTCGTTCAAGGACCGCGTCGTCGCGGTCGCGCTGACGAAGGCGAAGGAGTTCGGGTACGACACGGTCGCCTGCGCGTCGACGGGCAACCTCGCCAACTCGGTGGCCGCGCACGCCGCCGAGGCCAGCCTCAAGTCGTATATCTTCATCCCCGCCGATCTCGAGCCAGGCAAGGTGGTGGCGACGCTCGTCTACAACCCGACCCTCGTCAAGGTCGAGGGCACCTACGACGAGGTCAACCGCCTCTGCTCCGAGATCGCCGACAAGTACCGCTGGGCGTTCGTCAACGTCAACTTCCGTCCGTATTACTCCGAGGGCTCCAAGACCTACGGCTACGAGATCGTCGAGCAGCTCGGCTGGCGGACGCCCGACCACGTCGTGGTGCCGTGCGCGGGCGGTTCGCTGATCACGAAGATCTGGAAGGCCATGAAGGAGTTCAAGCAGCTCGGCCTGATCGAGCGCGTGGGGACGAAGGTCCACGCGGCCCAAGCCCTCGGCTGCGGGCCGATCGTGACGATGATCAAGAACGACACGGACGTCCTGGTCCCCGTCCGCCCCAACACGATCGCGAAGTCGCTCGCGATCGGGAACCCGGCCGATGGCTACTACGCCTACCGGACGGTCAAGGAGTCCGGCGGCTACGGCGAGCACGCGACCGACCCCGAGATCATCGAGGGGATGCTGCTGCTGGCGCGCACGGAGGGGATCTTCACGGAGACGGCGGGCGGCGTCACCGTCGCCGCGACCAGGAAGCTGATCGACGCCGGCGTGATCGGCAAGCAGGACTCGCTGGTCGTGTGCATCACGGGGAACGGGCTCAAGACGCCCGACGCGCTCTACGCGCGTCTGGAGACGCACGTGAAGATCCGGCCCTCGCTCTCGGCGTTCGACCGGGCGCTGGCCGACCTCAAGGCCCATTCGGTGCGGGAGGGATAACGACGATGGCGATGCTGGTGCGGATTCCCACGCCGCTGCGCGCGATGACGAAGGGATCAGCGGAGATCCGGGGCGACGGCGAGACGGTCGCCGACCTCATCGAGAACCTCGAGCGGAGCTACCCCGGCCTCAAGGAGCGGCTGATCGACGAGACCGGAGACCTGCGGCGCTTCGTGAACATCTACGTCAACCAGGAAGACATCCGGTTCCTGCAGGGCAAGAAGACGGCCCTCCGGGACGGCGACGAGGTCTCGATCGTTCCCGCCATCGCGGGAGGGCGCGCCGGGCACCCGGGCGTATGACGCGGATGCGCGTGCGGCTGACCTTTCCGCCCGAACGGATACAGGAGCCGCTCATCTACCACCTCGTGAAGGACTTCGACATCATCACCAACATTCGTCGCGCCGACGTGAAGAGCGATTACGGCTGGGTCGCCCTCGAGCTCGAGGGGGACGAGCGGAACCTCGAAAAGGGGATCGCCTGGCTCAAGGGCAAGGGCGTCACCGTGGATCCGATCGAGCGCGACGTCATCGTCCCCTAATCCCGCGCCGAGACCGCCGCCGGCGCGGCCCCTCCGCATGAGCCGAGCGGGCCGGGCCGTCGCCGTCGAGGTCTGGGAGGCGGCGCTCGCCGCCTCCCAGGTGGAGCCGCTCGTCCGGCGCGCGCTCGTGCGGGACGGCGACCGGCTCCGGGCCGGCCCCTTCGCCCTCGAGCTCGCGCGCGTCGCGCGGGTCCTCGTGCTCGGGGCGGGGAAGGCGTCGGCGGCCATGGCGGCGCCCGTCGTCGAGATCCTCGGCGACCGGGTGACCGGCGGCCTCGTGGTCGTCAAGGACGGCTACGCGCGGGGGGCCGGGCCGCGGCGAGCTCAACACGGTTCGCAAGCATCTCTCCCTCCTGAAGGGCGGGCAGCTCGCCCGGGCGGCGGCGCCGGCCACCGTCCTCACCTTGGCGCTCTCCGATGTGATCGGGAACTCGGTCGACGTGATCGCGTCGGGGCCGACCGCACCCGACCCGACCACCTACGCGCAGGCGTTGGCGGTGATCCGGCGCTTCGGCCTCGAGGGGCGCGCGCCCCGGAGCGTCCTCGACCGGCTCGAGGCCGGCGCGGCGGGGAGGATCCCGGAGACGCCGAAGCCCGACGACAGGATCTTCGCGCGCGTCACGAACCTCGTCATCGGCGACAACTCGCTCGTCGTCGCCGCCGCGGCCGCCCGCGCGGCGGCGCTCGGCTACGCGCCGGAGATCCTCACCCGGGCGCTCGCCGGCGAGGCGCGGGGGGCCGCCCGCACGTTCGTCGCGCGGGGCCGGACGCTCACGCCGCCGGCGTGCCTCATCGCCGGGGGCGAGACCACCGTCACCGTGGCGGGCGCGGGCACCGGCGGGCGCTGCCAGGAGTTCGCGCTCGCGGCCGCGCTCGAGCTGGCGGGGGCGCCGAACCTGACCGTGCTGGCCGCCGGTACCGACGGCACCGACGGGCCGACGGACGCCGCGGGCGCGATCGCCGACGGCGGGACGCTCGCGCGCGGGGCCTGCCGGCGAGTGGACCCTCATTCGGCGCTCGCGGCCAACGACTCGCACGCGTTCTTCCGCGCGACCGGCGATCTGGTGATGACCGGTCCCACCGGAACCAATCTGCTCGATCTCTACCTCCTCGTGGCGGACCCGCTGCGTCGAGACTAGGCGACGCGCTCGGAGGCGTTGAAATCGCACGCCTCGACGCGGCCCGCCCACCGGGTTATCCACTGGCCGCGCACGTGACGTGTGGATAAGGGGACGAGTGGAGCGGTCTCCGGACGTGATGCTATCCTTGCCATGCTATGCGACCCCCAAGCCTGCTCGGCCTGCTCCCGTCGGAGCTCGAGGCGCTCGCCCGCGAGCTGGGGGCGTCGGCCTACCGGGGCCGCCAGGTCGCGACCTGGCTCTACCGGAAGGGCGTCCTCGATCTCGACGCCATGACCGACCTGCCGAAGGAGTTCCGCGAGCGCCTCCGGGAGCGAGCCCGGATCGACTTGCCCGCCGTCGAGCGCGTCATACCGTCCCGAGACGGCAGCCAGAAGTTCATCCTTCGGCTCGCCGACCAGGGCCGAGTCCATTCGGTGCTGATGCCGGACGAGGATCGGCTGACGCTCTGCCTCTCGACCCAAGTCGGGTGCGGCTTCGCGTGCGCCTTCTGCCACACGGGCACGATGGGAATCGAGCGCAACCTGGGCGTCGACGAGATCGTCGGCCAGCTCCTCCTCGCCAACGCCGCCCTGCCCCCCCACCAGCGGGTGACGCATCTCGTGTTCATGGGCATGGGCGAGCCGCTCGCCAACTACGCCAACACGGTCAGGGCGATCCGGATTTTGACCGACGCCCGGTACGGGCTCGGCTACTCGCCGCGGCGGATCACCGTGTCGACGGTCGGCCTCGTGAGCGGCATTGAGAAGCTCGCGCGCGAGGCGCTCGGCGTGAACCTCGCGATCTCCCTGCACGCGACGACGGACGCGGTCCGCGAGCGCCTCATGCCGGTCAACCGCTCCTGGAACCTCGACGCGCTCCTCGGCGCGGTGCGCCGGTTCCCCCTGCCGACGCGTCGCCGGATCTTCTTCGAATACGTGCTGCTCGACCAAGTGAACACGAGCCTAGACGACGCCCGGCGGCTGGCGAGCCTCCTCCGCGGCATCCGCGCCAAGGTCAACCTGATCCCGTTCAACGACTGGGAGGGGGCGGAGTTCCGGCGACCGCCTCTCTCCACGATCCTCGCCTTTCAGTCGGTGCTCCTGGACGCCGGGATTACGACGACGGTGCGCTGGAGCAAGGGCGAGGACATCGGCGCCGCGTGCGGTCAGCTCAGCGAGCCCCTGGAGCGCGCGGCCGGATGACTAGGGTCGCCTTCGCCACCCTCGGCTGCCGGGTGAACCAGGTCGACACCGGAGAGGTGCAGGGGCGCCTCGAGGCGCTCGGCTGCCAGACCGTGCCGTTCGAGTCCACGGCGGACGTCGTCGTGATCAACACCTGCACCCGGCGTGGATCTGGTCGTCGGCACGGCCGACCGCCACCGGATCGGCGAGCTGATCCGGCGCCTCGGGCCCACCGAGCAAACTCGGGTGGAGGTTGCCGACGCCCGCGCCGGTGCCTCGATGGCGCCGGCGCCGGCGGCCGCCGCGGCGGGGCGCTCGCGCGCGTTCGTGAAGATCCAGGACGGCTGTCAGCATCGCTGTGCCTTCTGCATCGTGCCCTGGGCGCGCGGCCCGAGCCGCAGCCGGGAGCCGGAGGTCGTCGTCGACGGCGTACGGGAACTGGTGGCGGCCGGGCATCCCGAGATCGTCCTGACCGGCATCGACATGGGGCACTACGGCGCCGACCTCCGGCCCCGGACGACCTTGACCGCGCTCCTGCGGACACTCGCCGAAATTCCCGGGCTACGCTGGCTCCGGCTCTCGTCGGTGCTGGCGGCCTACTTCACGCCCGAGCTGGTCGAGGCGGTGGTCTCGCTTCCGCCGATCGTCCCGCACCTGCACATCCCGCTCCAGAGCGGGAGCGACGCGGTGCTGCGCCGCATGCGCCGGCCGTACACGGCGGCCATCTATCGGGCGTTGGTCGAGAAGCTCGCGGGGACGATCCCGGACCTCGGGCTCGGCACCGACCTGATCGCGGGCTTTCCCGGCGAGACCGACGCGGACTTCGAGCAGACCCTCGGGCTCGTGGACGCGCTGCCCTTTGCCTATCTGCACGTGTTCGCGTACTCCGACCGGAGGGGGACCGAGGCGGCGCGTCTCGGCGATCACGTGTCCGCGCGGGTCGTGACCGAGCGGAGCCGGCGGCTACGGGAGCTCGGCCACGCCAAGAGCCAGGGCTTCCGCGCGCGGCTCGTCGGGACCGCGCGCGAGGCGCACGTTCTCGGCGTCCGCGACCGGGCGACCGGTCGCCTGACCGGCCTCACCGACAACTACGTGGCGGTCACCTTTGACGGACCGGACGCACTGATGGGACGGCTGGCGCGGGTACGCATCACGGGCGCTCATTCGACGGCGACCGACGGAGAACTGATGCCGTGACGACAATCGGGGTGATCGGCGGCAGCGGGCTGTACGAGCTCGAGGGGATGACCGACGTGCGCTGGCGGCGCGTGCGCACGCCGTTCGGCGATCCGTCGGACGCGTACTGCGTCGGCCAGCTCGCCAACCGGCGCGTGGTGTTCCTGCCCCGCCACGGGCGCGGGCACCGCGTGATGCCCAGCGAGCTCAACTTCCGCGCGAACGTGTGGGGCCTGAAGTCCCTCGGGGCGGAGTGGGTGATCTCGATCTCCGCGGTGGGCAGCATGCGGGAGCAGATCCGCCCGCTCGACCTCGTCATCCCGGATCAGTTCCTCGACCTCACCCGCCGCCGCGTCTCGACGTTCTTCGGCGACGGCATCGTCGCCCACATCGGCATGGCCGATCCGGTCTGCCCGGACCTCGCCACCGCGCTCGAGAAGGCGGCCCGGGAGGCCGGCGCCACCGTGCACCGGGGCGGCACCTACGTCTGCATCGAGGGGCCGCAGTTCTCGACCAAGGCCGAGTCGCGGGTCTATCGCTCCTGGGGGGTGGACGTCATCGGCATGACCAACATGCCCGAAGCCAAGCTCGCCCGCGAGGCGGAGCTCTGCTATGCCACCCTCGCGCTCGCCACCGACTACGACGTCTGGCACGAGACCCACCACGCCGTCACCGTCGAAGCCGTCATCGCCAACCTCCTGAAGAACGTCGTCACCGCGAAGGAGGTGCTCCGGCGGCTGATCCCGGCCGTGGGCCCGCCCCGGACGTGCCCGTGCCCCGCGCTCCTGAAGAACGCGATCATCACGAACCCAAAGACGTTTCCGGCGACGACGCGAAAGAAGCTCGACTTGCTCATCGGGAAGTACTTCCCGGGGGTCTCGGGGGCGGCGCGGCCGAGCCGAGCCGGCCGGGGTCGGTCCCGTCGTGGCTGATCTCGCCGTCGTGGGCTCGGTCGCGCTCGATAGCGTCACCACACCCTTCGGCAAAGTCCGGGAGGTGCTGGGGGGCTCGGCGACCTATTTTTCCTACGCGGCGAGCTTCTTTACGACCGTCCGGCTCGTCGCGACCGTCGGCGACGACTTCCCGGAGGAGCACCTCCGGCTCCTCAAGGAGCGCGGCGTCGACGTGACGGGCCTCCAGACCTCCCGCGGGCGAACCTTTCGCTGGGTCGGCGAGTACGGCTTCGACCTCAACGAGGCCCGGACGATCGATACCCAGCTCAACGTGTTCGCCGACTTCAAACCGATGCTGCCGAGCTCGCTCAAGAAGACGCCGTTCCTGTTCCTGGCGAACATCGCCCCCGAGCTCCAGCTCGACGTGCTCCGCCAAATGGAGCGGCCGCAGCTCACTGCGCTTGATACCATGAACTTCTGGATCCAGGGCCGGCGAGAGGCGCTGCTCCGGGTGCTGGCGGAGGTGGACGTCCTTCTCGTCAACGACGGCGAGGCACGCCAGCTCGTGAAGGAGCCGAACCTCATCAAGGCCGCCCGCGAGATCCTGAAGCTCGGCCCGCGGACGGTCGTCGTCAAGCGGGGCGAGTACGGGGCGGTGATGGTGTCGAACGGCCAGTTCTTTTTCGTTCCCGCGTACCCGCTGGAGTCGGTCTTCGACCCGACGGGGGCGGGGGACGCGTTCGCCGGAGGCTTCATGGGCTACATCGCCGCCCAGGGGGTCGTCGACCAGGCGACCGTCCGGCGGGCGATCGTGTACGGGTCGGTGATGGCCTCCTTCACGGTGGAGGACTTCTCGCTGAACCGGCTCGCCCGCCTCAGCATGGCGGAGGTCGAGCGGCGGTACGCGGGGTTCCAGGAGCTCGTGCGGGTTTGACCTCTAAGTACGGGCGGCTCCTGTCGATCCTCGAGGAAATGGAGAGCGTGGTCGTGGCGTTCTCGGGAGGGGTGGACTCGACGCTCCTCGCCCGCGCGGCCCACGACGCGCTCGGCGACCGGGCGCTCCTCGTGACCGCCGACTCGGAGACCTACCCCAGGACGGAGCTCGCCGAGGCCCAACGCCTTGGCCAGCTCCTCGGCATGCGCCACATGGTCGTGGAGACGCGGGAGCTCGGGCACCCCGAGTACGCGGCCAACGGCGCCAGCCGCTGCTTCTTCTGCAAGGAAGAGCTCTTCGCGGCGCTCCAGCCGATCGCCGAACGCTTGGGGTTCAAGACGCTCGTCTACGGGGCGAACGTCGACGACCTCGGCGACCACCGGCCCGGCATGCAGTCGGCCAGGCAGCGGGGGGTGCGGGCACCCCTGATCGAGTCGGAACTCGGGAAGGAGGAGATCCGCGCGCTCTCCCGGGAGCTTGGGCTGCCGACCTGGGACAAGCCGTCCTTCGCCTGCCTGTCGTCGCGCTTCCAGTACGGCGATCCGATCACCGCCGAGAAGCTCCGCCGGATCGACACGGCGGAGGCGTTCGTGCGGAGCCTCGGGTTCCGGCAGTTCCGCGTCCGGCACCACGACCGGCTGGCCCGCCTCGAGCTCCCCCTCGAGGACATCCCGCGCCTCTGGCAGGAGGACCGGCACGCGCAGATCCTGCGACGCTTCCGAGAGCTCGGCTACGTCTACGTCGCGGTGGACCTGGCGGGGTTCCAGAGCGGCAGCGCCAACCTGGCGCTGACGCTTCAGAGGCGTGGCGCAACGCGCGCGGTCGGCGAGGGCGAGGCGAGCCGATGACGTCGACGAGGCGCGAGGCGGCCGCGGCGTAATGGACCGGGACAAGCTCCGGGCGCTTCTCGAGGGCGTCTCCGCCGGCCGGGTGGCGGTGGACGCGGCGGTTCTCCAGCTCCGCGACCTGCCGTACGCCGACATGGGCTTCGCCAAGATTGACACGCACCGGCCGCTCAGGAGCGGCGCGCCGGAGGCCGTCTTCTGCCAGGGCAAGACGCCGGAACAGGTCGTGACCATCGTGGGCCGGCTCGCGGAGCACCACGCCAACGTCCTCGCGACGCGCGC
>WNFT01000030.1_pt1 | contig 134491 bp, 122 predicted proteins | sample 5400191 | NCBI WGS metagenome assembly WNFT01 (sample SAMN13153359, study PRJNA577476) | soil metagenome | isolation source: 80 cm saprolite under Madrone tree | place: USA:California | collected 2016-06-14 | reverse complement strand
TGGAGTAGCGATGCGCGATCCTGGCTCACGACGCCGACAAACGATTGCCCTGGTCCTTTCGGGGATCTTCCCCGGCCTGGGTCAGTTCTACAACCGCCAACACGTCAAGGGCGGGCTGTCTGTGATCGTAGCGGGCGTCCTCAGTTGGCTGATCGGCCGGGGAATGCCGGCCGAGCCCCTGGCCCTCGTTCACCCTGGAGCCGCGCTGACCGTCCCGACGGTGATCCTGCTGGCTCTTTGGCTCTGGTCGATCGTCGATGCGTGGCGGGCTGCTGGACAGTAGGCGGGCTGGGGAGCGGCCGAGCGGCTCCACAAAGGGTTCTGGCGCCGCTGTGCTGAGGCATCACACGGCAGTCGTCCTCGCCCTCGGCATCCTCGCCGCGCCGCTCGCCACCTGAGGATGATGCCATGAGCCGCCGCGTGCTCTTTTGGCTCCTCTGGACGCTCGTTGCAGTCGGGACGATGTTCGTGCAACTTGCTCAGCGATTCCCACAGGCGGTCAGGGACCAGGCGGACCTTCCGTGAGGGGCTCGGCGGACCGGCGGCCAGAGAAGAAGCGTGAGCCCGAGTCGTCGATTTCGCACGCGAAGCTTTGGCTCGCATCGAAGCCCTGCCCGCCGAGCCGACGACCAGGCTCGAAGACACGCTGCGCGAGGCGGACATAAGCAGCAAGCGGCAATCCTCACTTCCCCTTCGGCCCGCGCGGGTCCACGGTGTCGGGGAGGCACCGATTACGTCGAAAATGGGCACGCCCGTCTGGTTCCTTCCAGTCCAGCTGCGTCCGAGGTGCTCCTAAGGCCGTGACTTGAAGGGGTGGTCGCCTTGGCAGCAAAACTGCACATATAGACGGAATGACATGAACGCGACTGCCCGCCAGGGGACTCCGCTCACAATCCTATTCTGCGGTCTGTTACTCCTCACGTTCACGGAGCACCGGCTGGCCGAACTGGACTTCGACTCGACCGGCGTCGTACGGATCGAGAACAACGACAAGCCCGACGGCGATGAGATCTTTAACCGGCTCATTTTTATCGACGACACGGCTGAAGCCAAGGCGCCTACGGCTGGCGATGCCTGCCACACCGCCCTCATTTCGCTCGAATCGTGCTTTCTTGATTTTGCCACCGTTCGCCTCTCGGAGCCCCGCGCTCCTCCGCACTCCCTCTCGTCCTGCGCCTAGGAGCGCCCCGCCCTCCTCTAAAGGCGGGAGCGCGTGACCGCAATCTGGTAGAAACTCGAACACAAAGGAGGAGCGCATGCTTCGATTTTGGTATAGACGGCATCTGAATCTCGGTAACCAGCGAGGTTTCACCCTGATCGAGCTGATGATCGTCGTCGCGATCATCGGCATCCTGGCGGCTATCGCCATCCCGCTCTACGCCAACGTTCAGGCGCGCGCGCGGGTCGCCAAGGCCCAGGCCGATACCCGGTCTCTCGCCTCCGCGGCGGCGGTCTACGCCGCCCACATGGAGGTATTACCGGTCTCGCTGACCTCTCTCACCCTGTCGGTCTCCAACCCCCAGGGCCAGTTCGCCGGTCCGTTCATGGCGTCGCTTCCTAAGCCGCCCGCCAACTGGACGCCGGTGGGTTCGTATTACTACACTGCCAACACGGCGGCCGGCACCTTCCAGATCTCTGCGGCGGGTGACAGCACGAGCGTCGTGGTGCCGTAACGATTGAGCGTCGCACATCGCCCACGGGGAAGGGCGCGCCCTTCCCTGTGGGTCGCGACAATCTGTTCCTTCCGATTCAGTAGTGCGCCACCTGGAAGTGCCAACCTGGATAGATTCCCAGCGCTTCGTATTTGCCGTGCACGCTGCCCAGCACACGTTGCTATTGATGGGCTGGCCCGATCAAAGGTTTAAGATCAGGCACGGTGACCTTACGAGGTCCAGCCATGGGACGGGGAACCTACATCCTGCTCGTCTTCTCGGTCATCGTCTCGGCGTGGGCGACCTCCGCCCTCGCCCCCAAGGGAAGGATCGAGGTGCCGTGCGGGGTTGGCAGGATCACGCTGGCCGTAACGGTGTGCCCGCCGAACGACGTCAAGGCCACTCTCGGCGAGGTCGGGTCGGGCGTCCGCCAGCAGCTCCACGACCAGACGCTCGTGGATTTCGTCCTCATCGCCTCCTACGTTGGGCTGTGGGGTGCGACCGCTCTCGCGCTTCACCCGGGCGTCGCGCTTGTGGCGGCGGCAGCCGGGGCGGCCGACGTCGTCGAGAACCTCGCAATCCTCCACGAGCTCTCCCGCCCCGATCCGCTTCCGCTCGTCCGGTGGGCCGGCCTCACGAAATGGGGGCTGCTCGGCATCGTCTTCCTCACCTTCGTGCTCCTGTTTCGGCCACATCGCATGTCCGGCCGGTGGACCTCGCTCCTGCGCGCGGCGACGGGGCTGGCCTACGGCGTGGCTGGAGTGGTGTGCCTGTCCGGGCTAGTCAATCCTCGCTTCGTGGAGTGGGCGGCTTTCCCCATCGTGGTCGCCGTCTTCCTTCAGCTCGTGCTGCACGTCGTGGCCCACGGGGAGTTCGAGGCCCTCGGCAACAGCCGGGCGGCGAGTCGGGAGCTATCGGAGGGGAGCCTTTCCGTCGAGCGGGTGCTCGCGGAGGAGTACGAGTGTCTGCACGGGCCGCTGAACGGCCCGGTCGGACTCGGTTGGCTCTACGAGGCCATTCACGATCTCCGCGAGAAGCGCTCCGCCCTGTGTCTGTCGGGCGGGGGAATCCGGAGCGCGACGTTTGCGCTGGGAGTTCTGCAAGGACTGGCCAAGGTCAAGGTCCTTCCACAATTTCACTACCTCTCGACGGTCTCGGGTGGCGGCTACATCGGCGGCTGGCTGACGGCGTGGCTCCATCACTCGCGCGACGACGTGGCGGTTGTCGCCGCTTCGCTGGCCGCCCTCGACTCGTCGGACAAGCTCGATCCCGAGCCCTCGCCCGTGTCTCACCTCCGCGACTACAGTAACTACCTGGCGCCGCGCTCGGGCCTGCTCTCGGCCGACACCTGGACCCTCGCCGGCACGATCCTGCGTAACCTGATTCTCCTCTGGGTCGTCCTGCTGCCTCTGCTCGCGGCCGGGCTCCTCGTGCCCCGACTATACCTGGCCCTGATCCAGGGCGGACACGCCAGCAACATCCTCCTTGGTCTCGGGGTGATCGCGTTGGCCTGGGCGGTCGCCTACCTCGGTGCCAGCATCCCGAGCAGCACGACCGCGCGGCGAGGCCAGGGAAGATTCCTGACACTTGGCCTGGCCCCGCTCCTGATCGCAATGCTGTGCCTCACCCTCTACTGGGCCTGGTCGCCGACGCTCGAGTGGAAGCACTTCGTGTACTTCGGAGTCGTCGTCCACCTGATCGCCTGGACCGGGTACACCCTCTGGCTCATGACTCCCTGGGGGGCTGCTCGGCCATCGAAGGGATCCCGCGCGCACAAGATCGGGGCTGCCCTGTCCGAGCTGGGCGTCGTCGTCATCGCCGGCGCGGCGGCCGGCTTCCTCGCGTGGTGTCTCGCCTACCTGTTATTCAACGACCACGGGAGGCTCGGTCGCTTCACGCTTCTCTACGCGTGCATGGCGCCCAGCGTGTTCCTGGGCGCGTTTCTGCTGGCGGCCACGCTCCTGGTGGGCCTGTTGAGCCGCTGGACCAACGACGAGGACCGCGAGTGGTGGGCGCGCTGTGGAGCGTGGACGCTCATCTCGGGGGTCGTCTGGATGCTGCTGAGCTCCCTCGTCCTGTTCGGCCCTTTGCTCTTTTCCCGGCCGGTGGTGACGTGGTTGCTGGCCTCGGTCGGAGGTGCGTCGGGCCTGATCGCCCTGGTGGGAGGATGGAGCGCGCGGTCGGCCGTCGGGTCGGCGTCGGCCCCGCCCGGGCTGGCGTCCAAACTCGGCGGCCTGGGCCTGCCGGCGGCTGCCGCGGTCTTCGCGGCCGTTCTTCTGCTCGCCATGTCCTTGTTCACGAGCGGTCTGCTCCGGTGGTTGATGGATCGCGCCCCGGATCTCGCGCTGACCGGACCCTTCCCGACGCCGTGGCCTGATGTGCCGCAGGTCCCGCTGGACCATGTCAAGGTGCTCCTCAGCTCCTCGCCGGTGCTCGTGGTCGTGGTCGGCGCCGGCCTCGCGCTGCTCGGCAGCGGCGCCGCCTGGCTTATCAACACCAACAAGTTCTCGCTGCACGCGATGTACCGGGCCCGGCTGATCCGCGCCTACCTGGGCGCCTCGAACCTCGAGCGCGACAGCAACCCGTTCACCGGCTTCGACGAGGCCGACAACATCCAGATGCATGAGCTGTGGCCGAACCCACCGCCGTCGGCGCCAGCGCCCAGCCGGCAGCCAGGCCGGAAGGCGCTCTTTCACGTCGTCAACGTGGCGCTCAACCTGGTCCACGGCGATCGGCTGGCCTGGCAGGAGCGCAAGGCGCACAGCTTCACGGTGTCACCGCTGCACGCCGGCAGCGTAGCGGTCGGCCACGACGAGGGCTACCGTCGGACGCGCTCGAGGTCCGACACACCGCCACGCTACTACGGTGGCCCTCGGGGCGTCTCCCTGGGGACGGCGATCACGATCTCCGGCGCCGCCGCGAGCCCGAACATGGGCTATCACTCCTCACCGCTGGTCACCTTCCTGATGACGTTCTTCAACGCCCGCCTGGGCTGGTGGCTGGGAAATCCGGGCCGCGCCGGTGACAACACGTTCTATCTCTCGAGTCCCCGCTTCACCGTCCGCCCGATCGTGGCGGAAGCCTTCGGCCTCACGGACAGCACCTCACCCTACGTGTACCTGTCGGACGGTGGGCACTTCGACAACCTGGGCCTCTACGAGATGGTCCTCCGGCGCTGTCACTTCATCGTCGTCAGCGACGCGGGCTGCGACGTCACCTGTGGGCTGAACGATCTCGGCGGCGCGATTCGCAAGATCCGCGCCGATCTCGGGATTCCCATCGATTTCCCGAACGGTATGTCGATCTACCCCCGCTCGGCCGATCCGGTGACCCGCGCCCGCGGGCTGTACTGGGCGGTAGGACGCATTCGCTACTCCGTCGTGGATCCACCGCCGACGCTGGCCGACCCGGCGGCGGCCGCCGCGGCCCTCGACGCCCGCGACGGCTGGCTCCTCTACGTCAAGCCCGCCTTCTATGGAAGTGAGCCGCCCGACATCTATCAGTACGCAATGGCCAACGACCAGTTTCCCCACGAGTCGACGGTGGACCAGTTCTTCGGTGAATCGCAGTTCGAGAGCTATCGCATGCTTGGGGTGCACGCGATCGCGCGACTGTGTGACGGCTGGACGCCCGGCCCCCTCGCCGATCTCGTGCGCCACGCCACGACGCCCCGGGGGACTCGTCGCGCCCTCGAGGGATGACGCCGCTCATGCGCCGGCCCCCGCGCGCTCGATCACACGGCGCAGAGCCTCCAGATGGGGGAAGCTCGAGGCAAAGCTCGGCGGGGTCAGGCTGTGCCCGACCTCGCCGAGGTGATCCGTTGGCCACGGAGACTCGGCCAGCGGTTTCCAGGACGCCGAGGCGACGCTCACCAACCCGTCATTTTCCCGCTCGTCTTCAGCCTGGCCCGCGTTCCTGATGTAGGCGGACGTCAACTGCAGCAGATACGACGTCGCGCTGTTGCCGGCATAGCAGTAGCAGGGGATGTCCGCGATGTCGGGATGAGCCTCGTTGAACCGCCGGGCATACGCCGTGGTCAGATTGTCGAGCGCTCCAGTGGGGAGCCCGAATACAGCAACGACGCCCCGCAGCGCCTCGTACACCACGCGGCGCACGGGACGTCCGCCCGCGTCTGGGCCGACGAGCAGATCTGCGATAGGGCTTCCCCGGTGCGGCGTGGCGATCGTCGAGAGCGACGCGACGCGCGGGGCCAACCCGGAGACGTCTCGATGCAGGGCGCAGCGGGCGTCCAGTCCGCCCATGCTGTGCGCGACAATGTGAATGCGCGCGTGCGGTTCTGGAAAGCGAAAGGCGGTGATTTCGGTGGCCAGCGCCTGGGCCCTCATCTCGATGGAGCCGACCACCGGCACCTGGGGAAAGCAGGCGCCAGGAAATGCCGCGCGAGCTCCGCGAAAGTAGTCCTGCCCGAGACAGCGCTGGGGGACGAGGAAGCCGGAAGCGAAGACCAGGTTCACCACCACCAGGATACCTTTGGCGGCCGCACCAGCGTCACGACGTTCCCGCCGGCTGGTTTCGCGGCATCGAGGACGAGGCGAACCGGGATTGCCGGTCAGTATTGCATGTCGTTCTCATTAAGTCGGCTCGTGTACAGTCAGGACAATGCCCGGGGGATCGGAAGCCACCGAAGGAATCGGAGGGCTCGCACGGGCGCCCCGACCGGTGCGCCTGGGGGCTCTCCGGCACCGCGACTTCCGGCTGTTCTGGATCGGCCAGCTAGTCTCGCAGATCGGGACCTGGATGCAGAGCGTGGCGCAGGCGTGGCTCGTGCTGGAGCTAACCCACTCTCCGCTCCAGCTCGGAATCGTCAGCGCGCTTCAGTTCACGCCGGTCCTGCTCCTGTCACCGATCGGTGGCGCGCTGAGCGACCGCTTCGCCAAGCGGCGGGTTCTGCTCGTGAGCCAGACGGCCATGAAGCTGCAGGCGCTGGTGCTGGCCGTCCTCGTCTGGAGCGGCTACATCCAGTACTGGCACGTGGCGGTCCTCGCCGCGATTTACGGGCTGGGTCGGGCGATCGACATCCCGGCGCGCCAGGCGTATGTCACCGATCTCGTTGGCAGGGCCGACTTGGCCAACGCCGTCGCGCTCAACTCGGTGGTCATGAACGGCGCCCGCATTGTTGGCCCCGCCGTCGCCGGGCTGCTCATCGCCGCCTTCGGCGTGGCCCTCGCCTTTCTTCTGAACGGCGTGAGTTTCATCGCCGTGCTGGTGGCCCTTTTGGCGATTCGTACCGAAGGGCGCCCCGATCCCGCCGGCCGGCTCGGAATCCGGGAAGGGGTTCTCGGCGCGCTGGCCTATGCGGGGGGAACTCCGCCGGTGGCGTTCACTCTCGGGCTGATGATCGTCGTGAGCCTCCTGGTTCTCAACTTCAACGTCGTGGTGCCCCTGGTCGCCCGCGACGTGCTGAACCAGGGAGCGCACGGGTTCGGGCTCCTCATGTCCGCATTGGGGGCCGGGGCCGTTGCCGGAGGGTTCGGTGTTGCGCTGCTTCGGCGCGGTCAACCTCCGCTCTCGTTCCTGGCGGGCTCGGCGGCGACGCTCTGCGCCGGGCTCGTCGCGCTGGCGCTGGTCGGCCAGTTCGCCACCGCGGCCGCCGTGCTCGCTCTTCTCGGATGCTGTCAGATCCTCTTCACGACGGGTTGCAACATCATGCTCCAGCTCATCGCGCCCAACGAGCTCCGTGGACGGGTGATGGGACTGTACACCGTGACCTTCGCTGGCATGACTCCCTTCGGCTCACTGCTGGTCGGCATCATCGCCGAGCACCAGGGCGTGCGCGTTGCCTGCGCCGCGGGCGGCCTCACCGCTCTCCTGGGCGTGGCCGTGCTGGTAGTGGTCGCCCACCGAGCGGGCATCGCCTGGAGGCATGCGGGCGCGATGTAGATCGCGTTGGGACCCTGCCGACGAAGGCATTTGGCGGTGCATTGACAAGCGGTGCAACCTGTCCATAATGGTGCGACTCTTTCGGGTAGGTAGGGTTGTTGGTTATCGTTTCCCGTCGCGCCTTCGATCGCCATTCGTACACGAGGAGGATCGACATGACTCAACGTGCTTCGACCCGGGGGCTTCTGGCTCTCGCTGTCGCTCTGGCCCTGATGGCGACGGCTGGTGGCCAAGCGGTCGCGCAGAAGGCGGGCGGGACCCCGATCCTCAGCGAGCCGCTGGCGAAGCTGGACATCAAGCCCGCCCAGATCGACACGGCGAGAGGCACGCCGAAGGGCACGCTGACGGTCGCGATGCACTTCGCGCTCGACCCGGGCTGGCTCGACCCGCTCGAGCACTCCTACGTCATCACGATGCAGATGTACGACTACCTCGTTCACGACGCGATGATCAAACCGATGAACTACGGCTACGTCACCTATGGCCTGGCCGAGCACGCGGAGCTATCGGCTGACTTCAGGCGGGCGGCCTTCAGGCTGCGCCCGGGCCTCAAGTTTCACGATGGGCAGCCGCTGACGACCGCGGACGTGAAGTGGACCTACGAGAGCTTCAAGGGCGCCTACGCGAAAGTCTTTCACGACAAGCTCGAGCACATCCAGATCGCGGACGACCGCACGATCGTGTTCCACTTCAAGGAGCCCTTCATCGACTTCATGGACCTCTACAACGGCGGGATCGGCGGCATCGGCTGGATCGTGCCCAAGCACTACTACGAGAAGGTCGGCCGCGACGGGTTCAAGGCCAAGCCGATCGGTGCCGGCCCGTACAAGCTCGTGAGTCAGCAGGCCGGCGTGCAGATGACGTTCGAGGCGTTCGAGGAGTACTGGCGCCGGACGCCGGCGACCAAGACGATCGTCGTCAAGGGCGTCAGGGACCTCACGGCGCGCATGGCCGGGCTGCAGACCGGTGAGCTCGACCTCGCGTTCGGCATGACGGGAAAGTTGCTCTCCCGCCTGATGGCGGACAAGAGCCTCCGGTGGGACCCGAACTTCACGGGGCCGTGGTGGCTCATGTTCCCCGGCGGCAACGAGCAGGGCAGCCCGTTCCGCGACAAGCGCGTGCGTCAGGCGGTCAGCCTGGCGATCAACCGCCAGTTCCTCGTGAAGCAGGAAACGCAGGGCATCGGCAAGCCGTGGGGCAACTGGATCAGCCCGGAGAATCGCGACGCGCTGCAGGGGCAGGACGCTCCCGTGCCGGAGTTCAACCTCGAGAAGGCGAAGCAGTTGATGACGCAGGCCGGGTTCCCCGACGGGTTCGAGGTCGACTACACGCCGTTCCCGCCATACTTCGACATGGCCGAGCGCATCATCACCGACCTTCGGGCGATCGGAATTCGCGGCAAGGTGCAGTCGCTGGAGGGCCCGGCCTTCCGATCGAAGATCGGGCAGGGGCGCAAGGGATTCCCCGGGAATCGTACGATCGTGCAGAACATCGACCCGCGTGCCGGCGGCTCGAAGGCCAACATCGCCGTGTACGCCGTGTGCGATAGCCCGTCCTCATTCATGTGTGATCCCCAGATCGAAGCGTTGTGGAAGAAGCACCAGGCGAGCCTGGATCTCGCGGAGCGCGAACGGCTCGTCAAGCAGATCCAGCGGATCGTCCTCGACGAGCACTATTTCGTCCCGATCTACTGGAACCCGTTCGTCGCGGCCGTCGGGCCGCGCGTCCTGCCGGAAGGGGAGGGGTTCCATCGGTACTGGGACACGCTCAACGCGCCGTACCCGTGGCCGTGGGAGATCTGGGAGGTCAAGGCGGACCGCTGATGCGGAAGTATATCCTCGTCCGAGCGCTCTACAGCGTCGTGACCCTGTGGCTTCTGGTCACGATCATCTTCGGCCTCGTCCGGCTCACCGGCGATCCCGTCGCAATGAAGGCCGAGGCGGGCGCCGACGCCGCGTACGTGGCGCAACTCAGGCAGAACTGGGGGCTGGATCAGCCGCTCTACTGGCAGTACCTCTCCTTCGTCGGCAGGCTCCTCCGGGCGGACTTCGGGCACTCGTTCGAGAAGTCCCTGCCCGTCCGGGACATCTACTTCGAGCGGCTGCCGAACTCGCTCAAGCTCGGCTTCGCCGCGTTCCTGATCTCGATCTCGTTCGGGGTGCCGTTCGGGATGCTCTCGGCGTTGAAGGTGAACTCGTGGTGGGACAACACCGGCAAGATGATCGCCTTGTTCGGGCTCTCCATGCCGGGCTTCTTCGTGGGGCTGGTGCTGATCCTCGTCTTCGGCATCGGGCTCGGCTGGTTTCCGGTGCTCGGCAAGGGTTCGAGCGCCTTCATCTGGGACGCCCCGTGGACCTGGGTGACCTTCTGGTTCAGGGACTGGGCGCATCTCGTCATGCCGGCCTTCGCGCTGGGCTGGTACTTCTCGGGCGCGATGCTGCGGATCACGCGTTCCGGCATGCTCGACGTGCTCGGCAGCGACTATATCAAGCTCGTGCGCCTGAAGGGGGTTCCCGAGCGGATGGTCGTCGCCCGGCACGCGCTGAAGAACTCGATGATCCCCGTCCTGACCTTCGCCGGGTTGAATCTCTTGATCATGGTGAATGTCGCCGTCGTGATCGAGGTGATCTTCAACTGGCCCGGCGTCGGCCAGCTGCTCTATGACGCGCTGAGCAACCGCGACTTCCCGATGGTGCAAGGCGTCGTGCTCATGTCCGGACTCATGATCGTGCTGCTCAACTTCACGATCGATGTCCTGTACGGGTACGTCGACCCGCGCATCCGGCTGTCGCGATAGGACCATGTCGGCGTAACGACCGTCGAGGCGCCTGAGGCTCCTCGACCGAGGAGGGTGACGTCATGGCAACGATCCCGGTCGGCGCGGACCAGCCGATCGCGGCCCCGCGCGCCGCCCGGCGCAGCTTCCGCGTCATCCGCGAGGCTCCTTTGATTCCGCTCGTCATTCTGGGAGTCCTCGCGTCCGTAGCCGTCCTGGCGCCGGTCCTGGCTCCGCACGACAAGCTCGATCCGGTGAAGCCGACGCGGGAACAGTGTCTCGCGAAGTACACCACGCCCGACTGCCCCTACATCGACAACGTGCCGCCCTTCTGGGCTCGCGGCGGCGGCTTCGACACTCCGCTCGGCACCGACTTTCTGGGCCGCGACGTGCTGAGCCGGCTGATGCACGGCGCCCGCATCTCGTTGATCGTCGCGCTCACCGGCACGCTCTTCGCCGGCGCGATCGGCACGGTGCTCGGCGTCCTGGCCGGGTACATGGGCCGGTGGTGGGACGAGATCATCATGCGGATCACCGACGCCTGGCTGACGCTGCCGTCGCTGGTCTTCGCGATCCTCCTGTCGAGCGTGCGCGGGCCGGGCCTCTGGAACGTGGTGCTCATCCTCGCGCTGGTGTTCTGGAGCCGGTACTCCCGCGCCGTCCGCGCCGAGGTGCTGACGATCCGTGAGCGCGAGTTCGTGAAGCTCGCGGAGATCAACGGCATCGGCAAGCTCACGATCATCTGGCGGCACCTGATCCCGAACGTGATGAACACCGTCATGGTGCTCTTCAGCCTCCAGGTCGGCGTGGCCGTGATCATCGAGGCGTCGCTCAGCTTCCTGGGCGTCGGCGTCCCCCCGCCGGAGCCGTCGTGGGGCCTCATGATGGCCCAGGAGCGGGAGTCGTTGATGGAGGGGAGGTGGTGGCTCGAGATCTTCCCGGGCACCTGCATCACGATGCTCGTGCTTTCGGCGAACATGCTCGGGGACTGGCTGCGCGTCCGCCTGGATCCGCAGCTGCGCAACCGCTAGTCGGCGAGGCGAACATGCTGAAGAAATCCTTCGCTATCCTCTCGGTGCTGACACTCACGTGTGGCGTCGCCTGGGGCCAGGGCGTCCCGTCCACGTCCAAGCCGATCCTTTCGGGACCACTGGCCAAGCTCGACATCAAGGACGCCCAGATCGAGGCGGGGAGGGGGGCGCCGAAGGGTACTCTGAACATCGGGCTGCACTTCGGCATCGATCCGGGATGGTTCGATCCCCTCGGGTACCACGGTCCGGCCATGCACTTCTACTATCTGGTCCACGATGCGCTCATCAAGCCGATGCCGCAGGGGGAGTTCACCTACAGCCTGGCCGAGCGCGCCGAGATGACCGCGGATTTCAGGCGGGCGGCCTTCCGCCTGCGCCCCGGTCTGAAATTCCAGGATGGCCGTCCGCTCACGACGGCGGACGTCAAGTGGACCTACGAGAACTATCGTGGCCTCAACTTCAAGTACCTTCAAGATAAGGTCGAGAACATCCAGGTCGTGGACGACCGCACGATTGTCTTCCACTTCAAGGGGCCGTTCGTTGACTTCCTCGATCTCTACAGCGGGTCCGGTAGCGGGATCGGGTGGATCGTTCCCAGGCACTATTACGAGCAGGTGGGCAAGGACGGCTTCAAAGCCCGTCCCATGGGCGCCGGCCCGTTCAAGTTCGTAAGCCAGGAAGCCGGCGTGCAGGCGTCATTCGAGGCCTGGGACCAGTACTGGCGGCGAGCTCCCGGCGTGAAGACAATCAACGTCAGGGGTATCAAGGATCTGGCCGCCCGCATGGCCGGCCTGGAGACCGGTGAGCTCGATCTCGCCTACGGGATGACGGGCAAGCTGCTCCAGCGGGTGATGGCGGATCCCAAGCTGCGCTGGGATCCAAACTTCACCGCGCCCTGGCACCTCGTGTTCCCGGGCTACAACGAGCCCTCGAGCCCCTTCCACGATAAGCGCGTCCGCCAGGCCGTCAGCCTGGCGATCAATCGACAGTTCCTGGTCAAGCAGGAGACCCAGGGGATCGGCAAGCCGTGGGGCAACTGGATCAGCCACGAAAACCGCGACGCTCTGCGCGGGGACGGCACGGAATTGCCGGTGCCACCGTACGATCCGACGAAGGCGAAGCAGTTGCTGGCCGAGGCGGGCTTCCCCAACGGGTTCGACTTCGACTGGTACGTTCCGTTCGTGCCGTACTTCGACATGGCCGAGCGGATCCTCAACGACCTTCGCGCTGTCGGCATGCGGTCCAAGCTGCAGATGCTGGATGCGCCGGCCTACATGGCGCAGACCAGCAAGGGCCGCAAGGGCTTCCCGGGCAACCGCACCATCGTGCAGCGGATCGACCCGCGGCCGGGAGGCGCCAAGGAGTTGATCCGGCTCTACGCGGTGTGCGGGGGACCGGCCTCCTACATCTGCGAGCCGAAGATCGAGTCTCTCTGGGCCAAGCACGAGGCCAGCATCGACGTGGCCGAACGGGATCGTCTGTCGAAGGACATCCAGCGCGCCATTGTCGAGGGCTACTATCTGGTGCCGGTCTACCTGAATCCGTTCGTGCACGCCGTCACCCAGAAAGTGCTGCCGGAAGGCGAGGCGGTGCACCACTACTGGGACACCGTCAACGCCCCCTTCCCGTGGCCCTGGGAGGTCTGGGAGGTCAAGGGGTAACGTGGCTCCGCTGCTGCGCGTCAGCGACCTCAGGACGTACTACTTCGGGTTTCGCGGGACGCGCGTGGTGAAGGCGGTGGACGGCGTCAGCTTCTCGGTCGAGGCCGGAGAGACCTTCGGCCTCGTCGGAGAATCCGGTTGCGGCAAGACCACGACCTGCCACTCGATCGTCCGCCTGCTCCCGCCGAGCGCCCAAATCGTGAGCGGCAGCATCGAGCTCGAGGGCGAGGATCTGGTGAAGAAGAGCCAGCCCGAGATGCGCCGGATCCGCGGGCGGCGGATCGCGACCATCCTCCAGGATCCGATGGCGTCGCTCGACCCGCTCTTCTCCGTCTACGACCAGGTGGCCGAGCCGGCGTACTACCATCAGTCGTTCCGCGGACAGAAGCTGCGCCAGCGCGTGAAGGAGCTACTGGCCGCGGTGCGGATTCCCTCACCGGAGCGGCGGATGAAGGACTTTCCCCACCAGATGAGCGGCGGCATGCGCCAGCGCATCGTCGGCGCCATCGCCCAGGCGGGGGGCCCGCGGATCATCATCGCCGACGAGCCGACCACCAACCTCGACGTCACCATCCAGCTCCAGTACTTGAATCTGCTGAAGGATCTCCAGCGCGCGACCGGCGTCGCGCTGATCTTCGTCACGCACAACCTCGGGATCGTCGCCAAGATGTGCGACAAGGTCGCGGTGATGTACGCGGGCAAGATCGTGGAGATGCAATCGGTGCGTGGCCTGTTCTACCGCTCCCGGCATCCCTATACCAAGGCGTTGCTGGACTCGATCCCGAAGCTCGGCGTCAAGGAGCCGCTCTACGGTATCCCGGGCCAGCCGCCGGATCTTGCGGCCCTCCCGGCCGGCTGCAGCTTCCATCCCCGCTGCCGGCAGGCGATGGATCGCTGCCGCATCGAGGAACCGGGGCAGCACGACCTGAACGGCGACGGCAACGTGAGGTGCTGGTTGCCCATCGACGAGGAGGCCGCCGGGCGTGGATAGGCCGCTGCTCGACGTGCGCGATCTCCGGAAACACTTCCCCGTTGGCGGCTCGCTCTTCGGCAAGACACGGGGCGTGGTCAAGGCCGTCGACGGGATCAGCTTCACGATCAAGCCAGGCGAGACGCTCGGGCTCGTCGGAGAGTCCGGGTGCGGCAAGACGACCACGTCGAAGCTCGTGCTGGCGGCTGAAGAACCCACGGCCGGTGCCATCGAGTTCGATGGTCGTAACCTCGCGGAGCTGAGCCGCGCGGACCTGCAAGACTACCGGCGCCAGGTCCAGGTCGTCTTCCAGGACCCGTACAGCTCGCTCAGTCCCCGCATGCGGGTGAGCGACATCATCGCCGAGCCGATCAAAGCGCACGAGGCTCTCTCCTCGGCGGAGGTGCGAGCGCGCGTGACCGAGCTGCTGGAGCTGGTCGGTCTCCGGCCCGACGCGGCCCGCCTTTTCCCTCACGAGTTCAGCGGAGGGCAGCGACAGCGGCTGGCGATCGCGCGGGCGCTCTCCACCAAGGCTCGCCTCGTCGTGCTCGACGAACCCGTCTCCGCTCTGGACGTTTCCATCCGCGCCCACATCATCACGCTGCTGGAGGAGCTCCAGCAACGGCTCGGCGTGAGCTACCTGTTCATCGCGCACGATCTGGCGGCGGTGGCCCACGTGAGCCAGCGGACCGCCGTCATGTACCTGGGGAAGCTCGTCGAGGTGGCCGACAGCCTCGAGCTGTGCACCAGCCCGCTCCACCCCTACACCAAGGCCCTGTTCGCGGCGTCGCTGCCCTCGCACCCGGACGAAGCGAGGGAGGAGATCGTCCTCAGCGGTGAAGTGCCCAGCGCCCTCAACCCGCCCCGCGGGTGCAGCTTCCACCCGCGCTGCCCCTTCGTGATGCCGCGCTGCTCGGAGCAGGAGCCCTTGCTCTGCGAGGTATCCCCGGGCCGCCGAGTCGCCTGCCACCTCTACAACTGAACCGGTCCCGCTGTCAGGCGAACGCCGGCATCACGTGCTCGGCGAACAACCGCATGGATTTGTGCGCGAGCTCCGGCGCCAGATGGCCTATCCGGTGTCGGGCGCCGAGGATGTCGTAGCCCGTCAGCTCGCGTTGCGCTGCGATCCTTCTGATCACGCTATCGGGGCTGCCGACGATAGCCAGGCCGTTGTCGATCCAGAAGTCGTAGGACTTCGTGCATTCCTGAAACACGCGCCCCAGCTCCTTCCGCTCCGGGGTTGATCGCTCCAGCGACTCGCGCTCAGGAGGCCCGAAGCCGACCCGCGTTTTGGCGATGAGGTCTCCGCCCTGGATGAAGCCCATCAGGAGATGGGGCTCGGCCTCGGCGCGAGCCTGCGCGTCGGTCTCGGCGACGTGGACGTGGCGGGCCAGGAAGGCGCGCGGCGTGGGACCGGGATGCGCGTACTGCTTCCAGAGCCTCCGGTAGGTGGCGAACTTCTCGGCGATCACCGTGTCGACGTCGATGTTCTGCGCGATGTCATAGTTGTGCTTGGCCGCGTAGTCGAACGAGGCCGCGCTGTGGGCGGCGACCCAGACGGGCGGGTGGGGCGCCTGGTAAGGCCTGGGGGTCGGCATCGCCTCGTCGAGTTGCCAGTACTTGCCCTGGTACGTCAGCGTGTCCGACGTCCAGGCTCTGACGATGATGTCCAGCGCTTCCGCGCTCATCTCGTGCCGGCTCTCGAAGGGAAGGTTCCAGCGGATGAATTCGTGCATCAGGACGCCCGTGCCCGCGCCGAATTCCAGCCGGCCGCGGGACAGCTGGTCCAGCGTCGCCAGGTCCTGGGCCAGCCGGACGGGGTGGTGGAAGGGCAGCTGGTAGATCATGAGGCCGAACCGGAGGACGCTCGTCCGGCACGCCAGCGCGGTCAGGTAGATGTTGGGCGCGGTCACCGAGCAGACCGGGGAATTCTGGTGCTCGATGAAGAAATAGTACCGATAGCCGAGCTGCTCGGCCTCCTGCGCCTGCCGGATGTGCGCCTCGTATACCTCGAGCACCGTCGGAAACTCCTGCATCTCGAAGGGACCGAAGGAGTCGAAGAGCCCGAACTCGAGCTTATTCGTCATCGAGGAACTCCTGGACGCGCGCCATCGTCTCGTCCTTGGGGTAGAGGGCGCCCAGCGCGCGTGCGCGGGTCAGGGGATCGCTGGCGAAGAAGCGTTCGTAGAGAACCTGCCGGCTGCCGAAGGCGCTGCCGGCGACGTCCCAGGCCAGGCGGAAGAGCTTCACGCGATCGCGCGCCGTGGCGGTGTCGGTCGCCAGGTACTGCTCGATCTGCGGAGCCAGCGGGCCGCTGAAGTCCGCCTCGCTCGGGGTGATCATGAAGCTGCTCGACCCGAGGAGCTGCAGGATCTCCACCATTCGGGGATAGGCGGTCATGAAGAGGTTACGGGTGCTCTCGGCCGGCAACGAGGCGGGACACATGACGCCCCACTCGTCGAGCTGCGCGTCGGCCTCGGCGGCGCGCATGCAGGCCTTCATGAGCTCGGTGTAGAGCATGAGCTCGCCCAGGCGCTCCTCGGAGTGGGGCAGGTGGGCGTTCCCCAGCGTCTTCGTCATGAGGAGCGCGAGGCCGAGGACGAACTCGCACTTGGCGATGTTCTTGGCCGCGCCCTGGTGCGCCGTGTGCGTCATCGAGTGGGTGGCCGTGGCCGTGCCGTTGAGCAGATCGACGTCACCCAGCAGGAACACCCGCTCCCACGGCACCAGCACGTCGTCGAAAAAAACGACGCAGTCCATCTCCTCGAAGCGAGAGCCGAGCGGATGCTCGAAGTGCGACCGCCCGAGGTCGAAGCTCTCCCGGCACAGGAACTTCAGCCCCGGCGTTCCGCAGGGGATGGCGAAGTTGAGCGCGAACGGGCTGTGGGTCTCGGTGTGCCGCGCGACGCGCGGCGAGTAGACGGCAATCTCGTCCGCCAGGGGGCCGAGTGTCGCCAGGATGCGCGCCCCGTGCACCACGATGCCGGCGTCGGTCTCGCGCACCACCTGGAGCGCCGTCCCCGCTTCCAGGTTGAACATGCCGGAGACGGTCCGGCTGCGCTGCAGGTTGATCAGCGAGTGGGTCAGAGTCAGGTCGTGCTCGCTGATGTATTCGTAGTAGCGCCGCATGTTCTGGCCGAACTGGGGCCGGCCCCGCGCGAAATAGTCGCCCGCCGCGGCCCAGGCCGCGAAGGTGACGTTCATGAAGTCGGGCGAACGGCCCATCATGCCGCACGTCGTGCGCGCCCAGCGCAGCATCATCGCGCCCCGCCGTTCGAGCTCCTGCTTGGTGCGCGGAATCACGAACGACAGGCCGACCCGCGCGCGGCTGGTGGGCGACACGTACGTCATCTCGTCGCGCAGCGCGGGGTCGTGCTGCAGGTCGTACAGCGACGCGATGGCCCGTACCCCGTTGGCGAGGCCGGGGTGCGTCGTCACGTCCTTGATGCGCTCGCCCCGAAGCCAGATCTCGCGTTCCTGGTCCTGCAGGCCCTGGATGTACTCGGCGCCTGTACGCGCTGGCATGGCGACTCCTTACGCGACCGGGTTTCGCTACTTGAGCTTGAGATCCTCGCCGGGAGCGGCGTACGGGTAGCCCTGGATCAATCCCGCACCAGAGACCTCGACCCGCGGCCCCACGCCCCAGATGAAGCCCTGCTGAAAAATGGGCGCGACGAGCACGCGGTCGGTGACGATTTTCTGGATCTGGTGGAGCGTCGCCTCTCGCTGCTTCCGGTCCAGCTCCTTGGCCTGGCGCTGGAACAGATCGTCGATCTCCGGAAGCGAGCCGTACGCGTAGAGGCCGCCCTTGGTGACAAACGGCTCGAGCCGAGCGGCGGCATTGCCCGCGGCGCCGGTCGCGCCGATGAGGAGCCCCTTCAGCTTCTTCTCGTGCCACGAGGTCATGTAGGTCGCGCGTTCCATGGTCCGCACTCGAGCGCGGATCCCGATGCCCTGCAGATAGCCCTCGACCGTCTCGCCCAAGGACGTGTAGGGCGGAAGCGGCGTCAGGTCGCCGGCGTCGAAGCCGTTCGGATAGCCGGCTTCGGTCAGGAGCTGCTTGGCCCGCTTGGGGTCGAGGGGCGGAGGTTCGACGCGGAGCGCGAAGTCGAACTCCGGCGGCACGAACCCGCCGGTGGTCTTTCCGAAGCCCAGCATCTCCGCCTGATTGATCGCCGTCCGGTCGATGGCGAGGCTCGCGGCCAGGCGCACGCGCCGGTCGTGCCACGGCGATTTCGGGTCCCACTGGTCGAGGAAGTCGAGCCAGTAGATGCCGTAGAGCAAGGGCGCCACGATCTTGACCCCCGGCGAGCGGCGCAGCTCCTCAGCCACGGCCCCGCCGAAGAGATACGCCAGATCGACCTCGCCGGTCTTCACGGCGGCGGCGCGCGTGCTCTCGTCGGGAATGCTGCGCATGATCACGCGCTTCACCTGCGGCGGCTTTCGCCAGTAGTCCGGGAAGGCTTCCAGCACGAGCTCGATCCCCGGATTGAAGGACACGAACTTGAAGGGCCCGGCGCCCACCGGCGCCTTCTTGAATCCCTCGTCCCCGACCTTCTCGACGTACTTCTTGGGTACGATCCAGGCCGCCCCGGTGGCCGAGGTGCCGTAGAACGCCATGAAGTCCGGCCATGGCTCCTTGAGCACGAAGCGGACGCGGTTCGGGGCGGTGACCTGGACTTCCTTCACCTTGTCCTTGAGGAGCCGGGCCGACGCGCCCTTGTACCGCTCGAAGGTGAACTTCACGTCCTCCGCCGTCACCGGGTCGCCGTTGTGGAACTTGGCGCCCTTGCGGAGGACGAATTCGTACGCAAGCCCATCCTTGGACACCGACCACGACTCGGCGAGGCTCGGCGTGTTGATCCCGCCCGGCATTGGCTTCGTCACCGCATCGTGGAGCAGGTAAAGCACCATGAACGGCGTGATGAGCGCCTCCGTCTCGCCCGGATCGAGCCACCGTGAGACGAGCGTCACGTGGACACCCACGGTCATGGTTCCCACGGACGAGTCCGCGCGCCCCACGGGCGAGTCCGCGCGCCCCTCCGGCGCCGCGAGCGCCGGTGACACGGCCGCGATGACCACGAGGGCGAGCAGGAGAACGCCGAGCAGGGAGCGGACGAGCATCAAGAAACCTCTAGCGGTGTGGGATGATGCGCGGCGGCGCGCTCGTGGGCGGGCACCGCCGGCTCCGGGAACGCCATGCTGACCGGCGCGTTGGCTTCGAAGGGACTCCAGAGCCCGAGCTCTTTACCAATCTCCCGGAGCGCGGGCAGCACTTCCTCGCCGAGGAGGCGGATACACGTCTTCGTGTCCGCGCTCGAGACGAACCCATCCGCCGCCCAGAATCCGAGGATGGACGGCCGCGTCTCCTCGAGCAGGCGCCGGAGCTTCGGGATCACGGTCTTCGGCGTCCCCGCGACGATCATCTGGCTCTTGATCTGGTCCTCGAAGGCCGAGCCGCGGGGATTGGACCGGCGCCCGACCGCGTACTCGACGAACGCCGACCGAATCGAGGGCGAGAAGTAGCCCGACGGGGTCGACCAGACCGGGTGCGCGAGGCCCGTGAACTCGCCCTGCATCCACATGAACTGGCGGGCGTTCTCCATGGCCTTCTCCTCGGTCTCGGCGACGTGGCAGCGCTGGAGGTAGCCGCGGTACTCGGGGCCGCCCGCGTAGCCCGTCTCCGCCGCGACCTGATCGTAGAGCTCCCAGATCTTCTTGGTCGCCTCGATGGCGGTGCTCAGCGCGATGTAGGGGTAGCGCTTCTTCGCCGCCCACACGATCGTCTCCTTGCTGAGCACGCCCGGGATCCAGACCCGCGGGTGCGGCTTCTGCAGCGGCACCGCCCACGGGTTCACCACGCGATGCTGGTAGTGCGTGCCCTCCCACCGGAACGGCCCCGGCTGCGTCCACGCCTTGACGATCAGCTCGTGCGCCTCCTCGAAGCGCTCGCGGTTGAACGCGGGGTTGACGCCGGTGGCGAGCTGCTCCTGGCCGCCGCCCCGCACGAACCCGGACACCAGACGCCCGCGCGAGACCATGTCGATCATCGCCAGCTCCTCGGCGAGCCGCACCGGGTTCTCGGCGAGCGGGAGCGGGTTCCCGAGCAGCACGATCTTCACGCGCTTCGTCGTGGCCGCGAGGATCGACGCGAAGATATTGCACTTGGCCTGCATGCAGAACGGCGCGTTGTGGTGCTCGTTCAGCATGATGCCGTCGAAGCCCACGGCCTCCGCGAGCCGATAGTGTTCGAGGTACTCGTTGTAGAGACGGCTACCGGCGGCCGGGTCGAAGTACCGATTGGAGAACATGAGCGCGGTGGCCCCGAACGCGCGGCCCTCTTCCTCGGGGTAGGCCGACATCGGTTGCTCGGTGAAATACATGTGATGCATCAGGCCTCTCCTTGACTCACGAAGTCGGTGACGAGCTGCGCGAGCTCGTCGGGCTTCTCCATTTCGACGAAATGCCCGGCGCCCTCGACGACCTCGAGACGCGCCCTCGGGAGCGCTTTGGCGAAGCGCTCGCCGCATTCGAGGGGGACAATGCGATCGTCGCGGCCCCAGACGACCACGGTGGGTGTGGCGACACCACCGAGAAGGTGCGGTAGCGTCGGATTGTACATGTACGGTTTCCAGGCGATGCGAAACGTCATCTCACGGTTGAGGTCCCAGTGCTCCAGCTGGCTGGTCGCCGGCTCGGCGCCGAAGAGGCGGTCGAAGGCGCGCTGGTCCGCGAACCCCAACCGCACGTAGTCGATGTACGACACGAGCGCCTGGTCGGCGATCTCGCCGCGGTCGGGCCTGAACCCCATCGCGCCGACCAGCACGAGACGCCGGAACGCGCGCGGCGCCTGCGTGGCCATCTCCGCCGCGATCCAGCCGCCGAAGCCGAGTCCGACCACCGACACCGCGCCGGCGTCGCGGGTGACCGCGATCTCGCCGAGCAGCCATTGGTACACGGCGGCGACGTCTCGCACGTTGCGCATCCAGTCGGGCCGCTGGGACCCGTCGTAACCGGGGTGCGACGGCACCAGGACGGTGAAGCGTCGCGCGAGGGCCTCGTAGAAGGGCAGGCGCTCGAGCGTCCCGATGTCATGGTGCAGCACCAGCAGGGGCGGACCCACTCCGGCCCGCGTCACGCGCACCGCGACCCCTGCGATCGGAATGGTCTCGGAGACCCAGCTGCCGGCGATCGTGCTCACGTTGCCCTGGCTCCTTCCGTCATTCGGGTTCGTGACCGCGGACGACGTCTGACCAGACTACCCGCTTCCCGCGGGGGCTGGCAAGGAGGAAGCCGCTACGCGAAGACGATGCTTGAGCTGCCCCGAGGCCTGGTCGAGGTGACCGTCGTCATCCGTGCAGGCCCGACGCCGCCGGCGGCGGCCATGGCGCCGGCGGCGGCGCTCCGAGATTCCCCCCAGCCGATCGGTTCCGCAGCACCGTGATCGTGATTCCCTGGGAGAGGAGCCACTCTTGAACCGACGCCCACCGGTGCGGGTCGTCCCGTTCCCACCGCGCGATCGCGTCCGATTCGATCGCGATCGCAGTGCGGTTGCGCCACAGAGCGCTCACGACGAGCTTCTTCAGATCGGTCGGGCTCGCCTCGAGGTCACGGAGCAGTGCCTCCGTCGCGTGATCTATCATATGAAGACTAGCCTACCCGTCGTGTCAATGGCACGACGTTACGAGTTCGCGACCGGCGCGCCTTGACAAGGTCAAACGCCGCGGCATACCGTCCTTCCACGCCGTGTCCGACGTCGCGCAAGGAGGGTCGATGGCCGCCCACACCGCCGCCACCGACGTGAGTCGCCGAGACGCGCTGAAGGCCGTCGGCGCCGTCGTGGCCGGAGCCACGTTCTGGCTCTCGGGTTCCCGGCGCGCCGAGAGCCAGACGCCGAAGCGCGGCGGCGTCTTTCGAATCTGTGCCTTCACCGATCCCAGCGGCTTCGACCCGCACCTGACGATCAACTGGTGGACGCAGATCAACCTCTCGTTCACCCACAGCCGTCTGCTGAAGCACAAGGCCGGTCCCGGCGTGCCGCCCGGGACGTTTCCAGTGGAGGGCGACCTCGCCGAGTCGTGGACGCAACCGAGCGACACGACCTACGTCTTCAAGCTGCGACGAGGCGTCCGCTGGCACGGCAAGCCCCCGGTGAACGGGCGCGAGCTGACCGCGGACGACGTCAGGTACACCTACGAGCGCTTCCTCACGATCAAGGGGAATCCCAATCGGCCCGTCCTCGAACAGGTCGAGAAGATCGAGGCCCTCGACCGCGCCACCGTCCAGTTCACGCTGAAGGAGCCGTTCTCCTGGTTCCTGGACGCCCTGGCGGCGACCGTAACATGGATCGTGCCCAAGGAGGCTGTCGATCAGTTCGGCGATCTCCGGAAGCCGGACGCCTGTATCGGGACCGGGCCCTGGATGCTCGAGCGGTTCGAGCCCAACGTCCGCAGCACGTTCGTGCGGAACCCGAGCTATTTCGTGCCGAGCCTTCCGTACGCGGACGCCGTGGAGCTGGCCGTCGATCCTGATCCCTCGTCCAACCTGGCCGGATGGCTGGCGGGACGCTACGACTTCGCGCCACAGTACGGCATGGTCGTCCGGCGCCAGGATCTCGACGTCGTCAAGCGCCGCAAGCCCGCGCTCCAGACTTCCGAGTTCCTCTGGATGATCACCGGCGTGACGGCCATGAAGCTGGACCAGGAGCCGTTCCGCGACGTCCGGGTCCGGAGGGCGATGGCGCTCGCCACCAACTGGAAGGAGACCCTCGAGGCCCTGGGCCTCTTCGACGGGCACGGAGTGCCCAGCCCTTCAGTTCCGGCGGCGCTCACAGAGTGGGCGATCCCCATCGACCAGCTCACGCCGGATGGACGAAGGCTCTACGAGCACAACGTCCCGCAGGCCAAAGGCCTCCTCACCGAGTCGGGCTACCCCCGTGGGTTCAAAACGCCGGTCGAGACGACGGCAGGCTTCGGCCCGGACTTCATGGACTCGGTGCAGATCGCCCTCAGGAACTGGAAGGACGCGGGAGTCGAGGGCGAGTTGAAGCTCAAGGAGATGGGCGCCTTCATCTCCAGCAGCATCTTCGGCAGGTTCGAGAAGATGATGATCACGATCCGCGGGGGCCAGCTCTTCCCCGACACGTACCTCGCCGCGCTTCATCTTCCCGGCCAGCTCCTCAACTCGGCCGGCGTGAACGATCCCAAGCTCAATGAGCTGATTCGCCGGCAGCGGCGCACCTTCGACGTGACCAGGCGGCGGGCGATCCTCTACGACATCCAGCGGTACCTCGCCGAGCAGGCGTATTATCTCTACGGCCCGTCGGGGAAAGTCATCAGCGCCTGGGAGCCGTACGTCAAGAACTTCATGCCGAATCTCGGCAACGACTATGGCGGCCGGCTCATGGCCGCCTGGCTGGACAAATAAGCTAGTTACGGCCTTTCCACGGTCCGGTGATCAACCGGGCGCCACGCTGCCACGAGACATAGGCCCAGGCCCACTCGAACAGTACGAGGAAGCGATTGCGGAAGCCGATCAAGGACACGATGTGCACGAGGAGCCAGGCGAGCCACGCGACCAGGCCGGAGAGCTCGAGTCGCCCCACGACCGCGACGGCCGCGGCGCGTCCGATGGTCGCCATGCTCCCCCGGTCGCGATACCGAAACGACTGGGTGGGCTGGCCGTTCAGCCGCCGCATCACGTTGTCGGCCACTGCGCGCCCCTGCTGGATGGCCACCGGCGCCACGCCGGGCAGCGCCGCTCCGGTCTGGTGCCGGAACACGCAGATGTCGCCGATGGCGAAGGCCTCGGGATAACCGGGGATCGAGAGATCCGGCTCGACGAGGACACGCCCGGACCGGTCGAGCGGCACGCCGAGAGTCCGGGTGAGCGGCGCCGCGGCCACACCCGCGGCCCACAGCACGGTGCGCGCGCGGATCTGCTCGTCGCCCAGCCACACCGCGTCCGCGGTCACGCGCGTGACGATCGCGGTGGTGCGCACCTCCACGCCGATGCGCCGGAGCGCGTCCTCCGCGCTGCGCGACAGTGATTCGGGGAAGGCGCTGAGAAGGCGCGCGCCGCCTTCGAGGAGGACGATGCGCGCCTTGGTGGGGTCGATGAGCCGGAAGTCGCGAGCGATGGTCTGGCGCGAGATCTCGCCAAGAGCGCCCGCCAGCTCGACGCCGGTGGGCCCGCCGCCGATGACCACGAACGTCAGGAGCGCCCTCTGCTCGGCGCCGTCCCGCTCGCGCTCGGCGGCCTCGTAGGCGAGCAGCACGCGGCGGCGGATCTCCAGCGCGTCCTCGAGAGTCTTGAGGCCGGGGGCGAACACTTCCCACTCCTCGTGACCGAAGTACGAATGGCTGGCGCCCGCCGCGAGGACGAGCGCGTCGTAGCCGATCTCACCCCGATCGAGCACCAGGCGGTGGGCGGCGAGGTCCACGCGTTCGACCGGCGCGAGGAGGACCGTGACATTGTCGGCTTTGCGCAGGACGGACCGGAGCGGCGCGGCGATGTCGGAGGCGTTCAGGGCGGCGGTCGCCACCTGGTAGAGCAGAGGCTGGAAGAGATGGTGGTTACGCCGGTCGAGCAGGGTCACCCGCACGCGCCGGCCAGCCAGCGCACGGGCGGTATACAGCCCGCCAAAGCCGCCCCCCACGACCACGACGTGCGGGAGGTCCGTCACGCGTCAGGGACCGCGGCGGGCGTGGAGGAAGAGCGGCCCGAGCCCCGCGGCCCGGGCCGTCTCCTGGTGCACCGCTACGCCCGGGTGTTCTGGCGAACGAACGCCTGCACGCGCTTCCAGGCGTCGGTCGAGGCCTCCGCGAACTCCGTCTGCTTTCGGTCGAAGAAGCTATGTGGCGCTCCGGGGTAGACGGTCGAATCGTGCTTGATGCCTGCCTTGCGGCACGCGGCATCGAACTCATCCACGGCGGTCTGCGGAATCCCCTGATCGGCGCCGCCAAAGAGCGAGAGCACGGAGCACTTGTAGCGGGGGACCGCGTCGATGGGCTTCGGCCGATCCGGCCACCGGCTGAGGCCGAGCGGCCAGCCGTAGAACCCGATCACACCCGAGTACCCGAGTCCGCTCGCCGCCTGGAGGTACGAGAGGGCTCCGCCGAAGCAGAAGCCCACCGAGAAGACCGAGCGAACAGCCCCGCCGTCCTGGCCACGCAGGTAGGTGACTGCGGCAGCGATATCGGCCTGGAGAGCGTCGGGCTTCGTCTGCGGGACGTGAGACATGAAGTCGAAGCTTTCCCCGCGGTCCTCGGAGGGCGCCGTCCGCGCGAAGAAATCGACGGCCACCGCATCGACGCCTATTTCGGCGAAGCGGTCGGCAAGCTCCTTGTAGTACGGGTGCAACCCGCGCACGTCGGGGATGACGACCATTCCGGCGCCGGTCGGCTTGCTCGCGCGGGCCGCGTGCGCCATGAAGCGCGTGCCGTCCGCCGCGGTGAGGCTGAGGTCGCGGGAGCCGGCCGAGCCGCCGGCGATCGGGGGAATCGGAGGACGAGAGTCGTTATCTACGCACATATGGCCTCCTTGTTCGGACGCGGCACGCTATACCAGACAACGCGTGTGTCCGTCAACTCGGGCGCGTTCGACGCGCCCCCCGGGCGAATTCGATGCGCCCCCCGGGCGCGTTCGACTGGAGAGCTTGACTCTCCCCTCGGGCACGATATAGTCGCGCCAGACATCGTCACGCCGGGGAGGACGTCATGAAGGACGGGCTTCGCTTTGTCGACTGCGACATGCACATCATGGAGCCGGTGGACCTCTTCGAACGCTATCTGGATCCGCGATTCAAAGACCGCGTTACCACCACGGTGGGAGCCGACGGCCGCCCTCGGCGGGGCACGATCGTCATCGACGGATTGCCCACGACGATGGACGCCGAGCTGCAGCAATACCGGAAGCGGAACCGCCCGGGCGTCACGCACAGCACGCAGCCGCTCTCGGGGTCCCGCCTCGCCGACACCGGCCGGCTGGACTTCGCGATCGAGCGCAAGTACAACGCCGAGGCCCAGGTGATGGGCATGGCGATCGAGGGAGTCGACATCGCGGTGCTCTATCCGACCACCGGCCTCTCCCTCATCGCCCGCGACAATCTCGATCCTCGACTCTCGCTGGCGCTGAGCCAGGCGTACAACAACTGGATCCACGAGTTCTGCCAGTACAGCCCGGAGCGCTTGAAGTTCGCGGCGATGCTGCCCGTGCACGATGTGCACCTGGCCTGCCGCGAGCTGGTGCGGTGCGTGAAGGAGCTCGGCGCCGTCGGGTCCTTCATTCGCCCGAATCTCGTGAACGGCCACTACTGGCACTCGAACTACTGGGATCCCCTCTACAGCCTCCACGAGGAGCTCGACGTGACCTGGGGCTTCCACGAGGGCACCGGCGCCTGGTACTCGTACTTCAACGAGCTCTACGGTGAAAACCGGTTCTATCGCCACGTCGCCAGCCACTGGATCGAGATGCAGCAGGCCCTGATCGCGATGATCATCGGTGGGGTGTTCGAGTTCCATCCAAAGCTGCGCGTCGGCTTCCTCGAAGCCCAGAACTCCTGGGCGCCGGGCCTGCTGTCCCGCATCGAGTGGGACTATCCCCAGTATCGCGACTCGCACGCTCCGTATCTCTCGCTGATGCCGCGGGAGTACTTCCGGCGTAACTGCTGGGCCGCGGTGGAGGGGAGCGAGCCGGAGATCGAGGCGACGGCCGGTCTCATCGGCGCCGACCGGATGTGCATCTCGACCGACTATCCGCACTTCGACTCCAACTTCCCGTACGTCTCGACGAATCTCCTGAAGAACGTCCCTCGTGAGATCGCGGCCCAGATCTTCATGGGCGGCGCGCACCTCTACGCGTTCACCGAGAGCGATTTCCGGAAGGCCGACCAGGCGGCGTCACGGGGCCCGGGGGTGCCTCCCGGCGGCTGAGCCGCCGGGGTCAACCCAGACACTCGCCTCGGCCGGTGGAGGCCCAGCGCGTGCACGGGCGCGTCATGCGGCGTATCCTGGCAGGCAATGCCCCCGAGCCGGTACGCGCTGCCGTTGCTCTGGCTGGCGCTCGTCCTCGTTCTGGGCACCGCGTACTTCTCGGCTTCCCACACCGGGGCGTTCGTCGTGCCCTTCCTGAAAACGCTGGCGCCCGGCGCGTCCAGCGCGAAGCTCAACGCGATTCACATGGTGCTGCGGAAGCTCGCGCACATCGCCGAGTACGCCGTCCTCGCGCTGCTCTGGTTCAGGGCGCTCCTGCGGGGGACCGGGCGAACGCCGCGGGCCGCCGCCTGGATCGCGCTGGCCGTCTGTCTTGGCTGCGCGCTCGTCGACGAGACGCACCAGGCGATGATCCCCACGCGCTCCGGCAGCGTGCGCGATCTCCTCGTCGACGGGTCCGGTGCGGCCGGTGTCCTGATCCTCGCCCGCGGCCGCCGGGAGGCGAGAGAGCGCATTCAGATGCGTGGTGCGGTCGCCGTCGAGCCGGCCGAGTGACCCACAGCCGCTGAGTCGGGCTCGGGCGTCAGGCGAGCAGGCCGGCGAGGATGCCCGTCAAGAAGACGCCGTCGAACGTGCCCGCGCCTCCGATCGAGACCACGGGGGCGCCGAGGCGCGCGATCTTCCCGAGGTTCAGGAGGTCGGCGCCGATCAGCGTGCCCATCGATCCCGACACGTACGCGAGCGGCGGCGCCCGGCGGAAGGCGAGGGGCAAGGCCACGCCGGCCGCGACGAGCGGCGGTACGATCATCGGCACGGCAATGCCGACGCCCGGAACAATCTGCGCGAGGCTGTGCACGACCGCCGCCACGACCGACACCCCGATCAGCATCCGCCGGTACATTCCCGTATGGACCAGCAAGTAGAACGACACGAGGATCGGGATCAGCGCCCCGCCGACGTTCAACGCCACCACCGTCGCGCCCCGATCGATCGAGTAGAGCGGGATGTTTACCTGGCTCCCCAGGAGGGAGAGCAGCATCACCGCGAAGGCGTAACGCGGATGGACGCCGACCTTGCGATATGCGTAGGTCAGGACGCGCGCCTCGACGAGGAGAATGAGCAATCCCAGGAGGACCAGGGGTAGTAGCAACAGCGGCATTGTGAGGGGCGAGGGGCTCACGGTCGTGTCTCGGAGTCGTCAGTCGGCCAGGCGGCGTGCGGCTACATCCCCCCGCCACCGCCGTTGCACGACCAGTCGAACGAGAGCACCTGTACGCGGTAGCTCACCGCTTCGGGGACGGACGCGCTGAAATACGCCCGGTTGTTCTTGGGGACGTCGCCGTGCAGCCAGATGGTTGAGTTTCCGACGACACCGCCGGAGGCGTCGACACGGTCGATCCGAAGGCGCATCCGCTCCGCTGTCTGGGCGGCCGTGTTGTAGACGTATCCCTCGATCGCCGGGCCCTTCTTGTCGCGCGTCACCTGCCATTCGATCCGGAAATAACGATCGAGACTCTGGGGCGCGAAGATCTGGGCCGAGGCTCCGACCGCGCCTGTGAGCAGGAGCCCGACCGTGAGCGCCGTGATGGCTCGCCGCATCTCGGTCAACTCAGGGTGACACAGTTGACGGGCGGCAACCCCTTGACCAGGATTTGCCACCGCGCACCCGCGTCCAGCGACTGGAAGACGCGACCGTCCTCGGTGCCGAAGACCACGAGCGGCCCGGCCGCGGCCAGGCAGGCGGTGTCGATGTTGCCGTCGAACCAGGCCGGCAGCCCGTCGCGACAGCGCTCGAAGGGCCCGCCGCCGTCCAGGCGCCTTCGGTACAGTGCCGAACGGCGACCCCGCGGCCCCGTCGAGGCCGACACGAGCACCGTGTCGCCCGCCACCGCCACCGCGCGCAGGTAGTGTGCGTGCAGACCGGCGTTGATGAACTCCCAGGAGCCGCCGCCGTCCTGGCTCATACCGAAGCCGGCGGCCGCGGCGACCAGCACGACCTCGGCGCGCGTCGGGTGTGCCAGAACCTCGTGCACGTCGCTCTCGATGTCGAGCGTCGGCGCCCAGGACCGGCCGCTGTCGCGCGAGCGCGCGACACCGCCCACGTGGACGTTGACGTGAATGGTGCCGTCGGTCGCGCTCGCGATCGACCGGACGTCGGCCGGATCACCCCACGGCGTGTACCACTCGTCTCGCCCCTCGGTGGAGTCGAACGATTTGACCGGCACGAGCCCGTCGGCGGTCAGTCGTAGCAAATGGGCCTGCTCGGTGCCCACCAGGAGCCCGGCGGGAGTCGGCATCAGGCACGTGGCAGGCGGCCCCTCGATCGCGGCACGCTCCTCCCAGAGGACGCCTGCGCTCTCGCAAAGCGTCCGGCCCCCGACGATGGCCCAGGTCCGCGGGCCGTCCCCGGCAAGCGCGGTGAGCGATTTGCCGGAGAGCGATTCCACGGGGCACGCCCGATCCCCGTCGAGCTCCCACAGGCCAGCGCCGGTGCCAACGAGAACCCTGACACCCATGGCTCGCATGATACTCGCCCGTCCGTCGTGACGCGAGCTGGTCTCTCGACGCGAGCCTCGCGGCTTCGGGGTGCCGGACTGCGCCGGACGCCATCGTCGTCGTGAGATAGAATCGCTCGCGTGACGACGACACTCGACGGCGATCCGAGCGGGGCGACGATCATCGAGCTTCAGGCGGCCATGAAGGATGCCCGCCTGACCTCGGCCCGTTTGACCGAGTGGTTCCTTCAGCGCGTCGAGACCTACGACCGCGGGGGCCCGCAGCTGAACGGCGTGCTCGAGGTGAACCCCCAGGCGCGCGACATCGCCGAAGCGCTCGACCGGGAGCGCGCCTCGGGCGGCATCCGCGGGCCGCTGCACGGGATCCCCGTCTTCCTGAAGGACAACATTGCCACCGCCGATCGCCTGCACACGAGCGCGGGCTCGCTCGCCCTTCGAGACGCGATCGCTCCCCGCGACGCTTTTCTGGTATCGCGGCTCCGGGAGGAGGGCGCGGTGATTCTGGGCAAGGTGAACATGACGGAGTGGGCGAATTTCATGACGACCGGGATGCCCGCCGGCTACAGCTCGCGCGGCGGCCAGGTGAAGAACCCGTACGGAGACGGCTGGAGCCCCGGCGGATCCAGCAGCGGCTCGGCCGTCGCCGTTGCCGCGAATCTGTGCACGGTGGCGGTCGGCACCGAGACCTCGGGCTCGATTCTGAGCCCGGCCAATCAGAACTCGGTCGTTGGCATCAAGCCCACGCTCGGTCTCGTCTCCCGCTCCGGAGTCGTCCCGATCGCCGGAAGTCAGGATACCGCCGGGCCGTTCGGGCGCACCGTGGCCGACGCGGCGCTTCTCCTCGGCGCGATGACGGGCGTCGACGCAGCTGACCGGGCGACCCGCGCCAGCCGTCGCCACACTCGGCGCGACTACGTCGAGTTTCTCGACCCGCGCGGGCTCGAGGGCGCCCGGCTGGGGGTGCCGAGGGCGGTGTTCTTCGATCGCCTCGGCGCCGGCGAGGTGCCGGTGATCGAGGCCGCCCTGCGCGCGCTGGACGGCCTCGGCGCGATCCTTCTCGATCCGGCCGATATTGCTACCGCGCGCGACGTGACAGACTTCCGCTCCGACGTCATGCTCTACGAGTTCAAGCGTGACCTGAACCGTTACCTCAGAGAGCTCGGTGAGACCTCGCCAATCCGGTCCCTGCGTGACCTCATCCGCCACAACGAAGCGCGGCCGCGCGAGATGCTCCGCTTCGGGCAGGTTCTTCTGCTCGCCGCGCAGGCGACGGGCGGGCTGCGTACCTCGACGTATCGTGTGAGCCGCGCCGAGGACATCCGACTCTCGCGGACCGAGGGCATCGACCCGGTGATGAAGCGCGAGCGCCTCGACGCGCTGGTTTTTCCCGGCTGGGTGGGGGCCGCGATCGGCGCCAAGGCCGGCTACCCGAGCATCATCGTCCCGGCCGGCTACACCCCCGAGGGCGCGCCCGTCGGGCTCACGTTCCTCGGCCGGGCGTGGAGCGAGCCGACGCTGCTCCGGCTGGCCCACGCGTTCGAGTGCGCCACCCGCCACCGCCGGCCGCCCGCGAGGGTCGCCTGAACGCGCCGATGGCAACCTCACCGTTTCGCTATAATCGCGAAGGCGCCATGACAACCGAGCAATGGTTCGATGCGCTGACGGCCGAACTGCTCGCGCAGAGTCCCTTCAGGCGCTCGGAATACTTCAAGCGCTTCGCCTCCGGCGCCTTGACCCGCGAGCAGGTCTGGGGGCACATCGCCCAGCACTATCTCCTGATCGCCTGGTTCCCACGGATCTTCAGCGGCATCCACACCCGCTGCGACGACTTCGAGGCGCGCAAGGACTGCGCGCGCCATTTGCTGGTCGAGGATCTCGGCTACTTGAACGGCTGTGTGGGCGCCACGCCCGATCACGACGAGCTCTTCCGGCGAATCGGCGACGATCTCGGCTACTCGCGCGACGCGTACGATCGTATCGTGCCCGTTCCCGAGATGGCGGCGATCGTCGCCTTCTTCCGCGAGCTGGCCCACGAGCGGCCGTGGAGCGCCGCGCTCTGCGCCACGGCGCTGCTGGAAGAAGAGGTGGTCGAGATCGCTCGGACCGTCGGTCGTGCCCTCGTCCAGCACTACGGCGTGCGCCCGGAGTGGGGCGGCCAGAACTACACGGTCCACGAGGCGGTCGAGCAGGAGGAGTCGGGCGAGACGAAGAAGGCCATTCTCAAGCGCCTGCGCACGCCCGACGACCGGCGCGCCGCCGAGGATGCGATGCGCGAGATGCACGGGCTGCTGACGGGGTACGCCGAGGGACTCGCCCGCCGATATCTTTCCTGACGCGCCGCCGACGCGATGCTCTTTCCCACCACGCTCGTCGGTAGCTATCCGCAGCCGGAATGGCTGATCGATCGCCGGAAGCTCGCCGGCCGGTTCCCGCCGCGCGTGCGCGCGCGGGAGCTGTGGCGCGTCTCCGAGCGGTGGCTCGAGGAGGCGCAGAACGACGCGACGCTCCTCGCGATTCGCGCGCAGGAGGACGCCGGGCTCGACATCATCACCGACGGCGAGACCCGGCGTGAGAGCTACTCCAACCGCTTCGCGACCGCGCTCGACGGCGTCGACATCGACAACCCCGGCACCGGGCTCGACCGCTCGGGCCACCCGAACCCGGTGCCGCGGATCGTCGGCCCGATCCGTCGCGCGCGCCCGGTGATGGTCGACGACGTCAAGTTCCTGCGGGCGCACACGACGCGGACGATCAAGATGACGGTGCCGGGGCCGTTCACGATGTCGCAGCAGGCGCAGAACGACTACTACGGGATCGAGGAAGAGGCGGCGATGGACTACGCGGCCGCGGTGAACGAGGAGATCCGCGACCTCTTCGCCGCCGGCGCAGATATCGTGCAGGTCGACGAGCCGTACCTGCAGGCGCGACCGGAGCAGGCTCGCCGCTACGGGCTCCGGGCGCTCAACCGCGCCCTCGACGGGATCAGCGGCGCGACCGCCGTGCACATCTGCTTCGGCTACGCGGCGATCATCCATCAGCGCCCGTCCGGCTACTCCTTCCTCCCCGAGCTCGCCGGCTGCTCGTGTCACCAGGTGTCGATCGAGACGGCGCAGTCCGGGCTCGACTGCTCCGTGCTGACGAAGCTCGAGGGAAAGCACATCATGCTTGGTTGTCTCGATCTCAATGACACGGCGGTCGAGTCGGCCGCGACGATCGTTGGGCGGGTCACGCGCGCGCTGCCTCACGTCGGCGCCGAGCGCGTCATTCTCGCGCCGGATTGCGGGATGAAGTACCTGGCCCGCGACGTCGCCTTCGGCAAGATGCGGTCGATGGTCGAGGCCGCGAAGATGCTCCGCCGCGAGCTCGGCGCCTAGCAGGCGACTGGACGAGGGACCGGCGGCTCGGCGGCCGCCGGTCCCGGTTTCAGCGCTGCGGCTCGATCCCGGTCAGGACTTCAGCGCGAACTTCTGGAACGTGTGGCAGCTCTCGGGGACGTGGCCGCGGCTTCCCGCGAACGTCCACGTCACCTCGCTCACGTACACGTCGTCGTGCGAATCGACCCCGATGCCGTGCGGCGCGGCGAAGCTGCCGGCCGCCACCGGGTCCGTCCCGCCCCACCGCGCGAGCACGCGGCCGTCCCGGTCGTAGACGCTGACGCGACCCGACCGGATCTCGCCGGCCGGTCCGTAGCGACGCGAGGTCTGGCCCGGCTGCCACCAGAGCTCCGAGACGTAGGCGCGTCCCTGGCCGTCGAACACCAGGTGCGTCGGGCGTCTCGTGTCGGTCCACTCGGCGAGGTACTCGCCGTCGGGACTGAAGATCTGGATGCGATCGTTTTCGCGGTCGCAGACGAAGACGCGCCCGTCGGCGGCGACGGCGATGCCGTGCGGCAGGAAGAACTCACCCGGACCCTGGCCCGGCACTCCCCATGACCGTTTCAGCTCGCCGGTCGGGGAGAAGAGGTGGACGCGGCAGTTGCCGTAACCGTCCGACACGTAGAGGTCACCCCGCGGGCTGACCGCGAGGTTGGTCGGACGGTTGAAAGGCCCGCCGGCCCGCACGACGGTCGCGGTGTTCTTGCCGTCGTAGCCGGTGTCCGACGGCGTGTTCATGGTCCCGAGGGTCATCAGGAGCTTGCCTTGCGGGGTGAACCTCCGCACGGTGTGATTGCCGTCGTCGCTGCAGTAGAGCGTGCCGTCCGGCGCGACGGTGATGCCGTGCGTCCGCAAGGTGAACTGGCCCTCACCCCACGAGCCCAGGAAGTTGCCCTTCCGGTCGTAGATGATGATCGGGTGATCGCCGCGGCAGATCAGGAAGACCCGATCCTCGGCGTCGACCGCGACACCCGCAACGTCGCGGTGCGCATATCCCGTTGGGAGCTGCTCCCAGCCCTCGACGACCCCGTAGCTCGGCGCGTTCGCTTGCGTCATCGGATTCCCCCTGTGCTCACGCCCGCTCGTAGGAGAGCCGGCGCACCTTGTCCATGTTCGTGCCCTCGATGCGGATGAGCCGCGTCGGCCCCTCGCGTCGCGGCGAGTGGAGATCGCCCTCGTTGTAGACGTGCGCCATGCCGGGCTTGAGGGTGTAGCTCGTGACCAGACGCACCTTACCGGGCTTGTTCTCGGCGGCGGGCTGGACGAGCGCCCAGTCGTTCATCACGGTCTCCCCCCGGGCCTGACCGTAGATCGCCCAGGACGGGCCGTGATCGTGAGGGTTACTCTCCTTGGCGCCCTGGTAGACGTGGGCGAGAATGCAGAAGCCAAGCTTCGGGTCCTCGTATAGGATCTTGCGCTCGGGCCCGTCGTCGCCGACATGCCTGGCGACGAACGCCTCGTCCTTCAAGACGTCCTGGACGATCTCGCACACCTTCTTGCGACCCCCGGGGCCGGGATCGTCCGTGAGGGCGCGCTGACAGGCGGCCGAGAACTGCTCCAGCGTCCAGCTCATGGAATGACCTCCTCAGTCTGTGCGTGGCGGTATCGTACGTCACTTCGGGACGTGCTGGCGAGGTGAAGATTTCGAGGACTACGCGACGTCGATTCCGGAAAGCCGGTCGTAGCTGACGGCGACCTGCCCGCCGCCGTCGTTCTGATCGATCAAGAGCTCGTCCTGCGTCACATCGAGGAGCGTCCCGGTGATGGGCGCGCGCGCGTTCATGATCGACAGCGCCACGCGGCGTCCCTTGTACGCGAGTGCTTCGGCCATCCACAGCTTCGCCATCGCGTGGCTCAGGTCGTCGACCTCGCGGATCATCCCGAGGCCGGGGATCGGCGCACTGCGATGCGCCGGCCGAGCAAGTTCCGCCGCGGCTGATGCGGGCGGGGGCGTCGCCGGCGCGCTGGCGCCGCGGGCCGAAGCGGCCTGCCCGGCTGCCGCTGGTTGCCCCTGGTGGTCCCGGACGGGCGGTCGGTATTCGGTGACCAGCCCGCCGGCGCGTCCGTTCCCCCGGGAATCGGCGGCTGGACGCATGCCCTGCTGGACGACTCGTCCCAAGCCGTGGATGAGCTGAGACATCTGGCCCATCAGTCGGCGGAAGATGTAGAAGCCCAGGAGCGCGATCCCCAGCGCCAGGCCGAGGCCCACCTGAGACTGGACGTGCGAAAGCACGCCCAGGCGATGGAGCGTCCACACGAACACCAGGAGCGGCACGACGGTCGTCACGGCGAACACTGCCGAGGCCGCCTGCTGCAGTGAGCTCGGTTTGGACATGGCCACCATCAAAATCCATCGTAGGCGATGACCAGGCCAGCGGCCCCAGGAAAAAGGGTGCCCAGCGCCTGGGGCCCGACGTGTGATATATCGCGGGGTAGGTCGGCAAGACCTGAGAGGAGGTATCAAGGTGAGCGACATGAAGATCGACACAGTGAGGTCCTCGAACAGTGGCGTCCTCGGGCGGGCGCGGAGCGAGGCCAGGGGCCACCGGATCGTTCTCGACTCCTCGTCCCGGCCTCAGCCTGACGCCTTCACCAACAGTGAGGCGTTCCTGGCAGGCGTCTCGTCCTGCGGAGTCACCCTCATCGAGATGCACGCCCAGGAATCGGGCATTCCCATGACGGCCATCCAGGTCACCATCGATGGCGCGCGGACCGCGGCTGAGCCCAATCGGTTCGCCACGGTCACGATGACGTTCGAGATCGCCGGCGTGAGCCAGTCCCAGGCGGACGAGCTCGTCGCGACCTATCGCGGGCGGTGACCACTCTACCGCACGGTCGCGGGCGCGACCGACGTGAAGGTCCAGGTCGTGGCGGTTCGGTAGTACCATCGGGTCCCGAGTGAGTCGGTGGACAAGCGCCGGTGCGCGTGGGCCAGGGGAGCGCTCGAGATCCGCTATCATGACCGAGAGTGGGGCGTACCGCTTCATCATGACCGACGGCTCTTCGAGCTCTTGATCCTGGAAGGTGCGCAGGCGGGGTTGAGCTGGTCGACAATCCTGAGAAAACGCCCCGCGTACCGCAAGGCGTTCGATCGCTTCGACCCGAGCAAGATCGTCCGATACCGCGCCGCGCGAGTCCGGCGCCTGATGAACGACGCGGGCATCGTCCGCAACCGGGCCAAGATCGAAGCGACGATCGCCAACGCCCGTGCGTTCCTCGCGGCACGGCGCGAGCACGGGAGCTTCGACGTCTACGTCTGGCAATTCGTCGGTGGGCGTCCCGTGCAGAACGCGTGGCGCCGCTGGGGCCAGTGTCCCACCGAAACGGAGGCCTCGCGAGCCCTGAGCCGGGATCTGATCCGGCGCGGCTTCCGGTTCGTGGGACCGACGATCTGTTACGCTTTCATGCAGGCCACCGGCATGGTGAACGACCACACCCGCGATTGCTTCCGGTGGCGTGCAGTTCAGCAGCGCGCGGGAAGTCGACGGTGAACGGGAGACGTTCGAATGGCTGATAGGCGCCGAGTGCGGCTCGCGGCGGTGGGAGAGGTGCCGGCGGGCGAAGGTCGCGTCGTCGAGGCTCACGGCAAGACGCTGGCGCTGTTCAACGTCGACGGCGCCTACTACGTGATCGACAACACCTGCGCCCACCGCGGGGGGCCGCTCGGCGAGGGCGACCTCGATGGCCCCATCGTGACGTGCCCCTGGCACGCCTGGCGCTGGGACGTGACGACCGGCGCCAACACCAACAACCCCGCCGTGAAGATGGCCTGCTTCCCGGTGACCATCGAGCAGGGCGCCATCTTCGTCGATCTGCTCTGAGGCCGGGTTCCCGTGGAATCCATGCCGATGCTGGTCGTGGGCGCGGCGATCGTGACGGGCCTCGGGCTCGTCTTGGGCCTGCTCACGTACCAGCGCTGTCCTCACTGTGGACACCTCGTACGCCGCGTGTCCCAGGGCTGGCGACGCTGCGGGTCGTGCGGCCGTCAGTACCGTCGAGGGCTCCGCGTCCGATGAAGGCGTTGCGCGGCATGACGCTCCCGACGACTCGGACCGTGCTCATCGGAATCGCCGCGATCGTGGCCGTGGGCGTGCTGGGCGCTGGCGGCTGGTACTGGTACGCCACGACGCAACAGCGCGCGATGGCCACGTATGCCGAGGCGATGACACGGGCTCAGGCCGCCCTCGGGTCCGAGGCAACGGCCGACGCCAGGGCCGCGGCAATCCGGGAGCTCGAAGCGGCCCTCACGCAGTATCCCTCGGGTCGAGGCGCAGCCCAGGTGGCGTATCAGCTGGGGAATCTCCGTTACCAGGCGCAGCAGTATGCCGCGGCCCGCGGGGCCTTTGAGCTCGCAGTGGCGCAGGGCGCGACCCGGACGCTGCGGGCCCTCAGCCAGGGCGGCGTCGCCTACACGTGGGAGGCCGAACGCAACTACGCGAAGGCGGTCGAGGCCTTCAAGGCCGCCTTGGAGGGGCTCGGTCCGAGGGATTTCTATTACGAGGAGCTCCTGCTGGGTCTGGGGCGGGCGCAGGAGCTCGGTGGGCAGAAGGCCGACGCGATCGCGACCTACCGTCGGGCGCTCGGCGAGCTTTCGCAAAGCCGCCGCCTCGAGGAGATCCGCGCACGGTTGGCGGCGCTGGGGGCCTAGCGCCCAGCGCGCCCGGGTCTAGTGCCGATAAGACGGATTATGTAAAGTCAGGCTGAGGCGAACACGGGGCCCGTCGGCTCCTACCCGGGGATGTGGGCTTCCTCGGGCAACTCGGACCACTTGGGCCTCCACTCCGGCACGGTCAGGCCGAACTTGTCGCAGAGCTCCCTGACCTCCGTGGCGAAGGCCTGGCGGACTTCGTCGTTGTCACGGAGCTTGAGCTTGAGCTGTCTATATATCTGGTTCTTCGGCGATCCGGGACGTCCAAAGATGTTCATCGTCCGGATGTACCATTTGGCGAAGGTCGCCTGAGCTTCCTGGCGGGTCCGGGGATCCTCGGCGAGCTTCTTCACCCAGTACTCGCCGTGGCGGATGTGGAACTTCTCCTCTTTGAAGATGCCGTCGATCGCGCGCACCCAGGGGCCGTAGGAAGAGCCGCGCACGTCCTCGAGCTGGTGCCCGGCGCCACGGTCCATACAGAAGTTGAAGAAGATGAAATCGGCCCACGTGTCGATCGGGTAATAGAAGATGTTGACCCGCTTGTCGCTCGTGATACGTGCCGTCCCGATGTCGGCATTGTTGTCGATGCGCATCGTGAAGATCTCGTCGTGCTGGCGCACATGGCTCTCGACGTCGAAGCCGAGGTCGGCCAGCAGACCGTACATCACCGCGGCGTGGCGGAGCTCGTCCTTGACGATCTGGGCCACGACGTGCTTTTCCTCCACGGTCGGGGCCTTGGTGATCCAGGGCACGTAGCCGTAGCCGCCCGCCAGCTCCGAGTCCGCCTGCATCGTCAGGAGATGGACGAGGTTCTCTCGATACTCGCCCGTCATCTCGTCGGCGGATTCCAGCCGTGCGCCCCGGTCGATCTTCGCCATCATCGTCTGCGTCAGGTCGCTCATCGGGCCCTCCTGCTCCAGGATACCCTACCCGCGCTCGATCACACGCACGGCCTTGCCCTCCGAGCGCGGGATCGTGCGTGGGGCCACGATCGTCAGCTCGACGCTGAGGCCGATCGCGCGCTCGAGCCGCTCGGCGGCGCGCTGCCGCAGCGTCACGATCTCGGGATGCTCGGCGCTGAAGCCGCCACATCGCGCGACCAGCTCGGGCGCCGGCTCCACCTGGACCTCGAGCCGGGCGAGCGTCGTCCCGCGGTCGACGACCAGCTGATAGTGGGGCACCAGCTCCTCGACGGCGAGCAGGGTGCTCTCCACCTCTGAGGGATAGAGATTCACGCCCCGGACGACCAGCATGTCGTCGGACCGGCCCTTGATCCGCGCCATCCGTGCCGAGGTGCGGCCGCAGGCGCACGACTCCAGGGTCAAGGCGGTGATGTCGCCGGTCCGGTAGCGGATGAGCGGCATGGCGCGCTTGGTCAGCGTGGTCAGCACGAGCTCCCCTTCGCGGCCGGGCGGTAGCGAGACGCCCGAGACGGGATCGACGATCTCCGGGAGAAAGTGATCGTCGGCGATGTGGAGTCCCGCCCGCGCCTGGCACTCGCCGGCGACGCCAGGCCCGATGATCTCCGAGAGGCCGTAGGTGTCGAACGCGCGGAGGCCGAAGGCCCGCTCGAGCGCGACGCGGACACCCTCCGTCCAGGGTTCGGCACCGAACAGGCCGAGGCGCAGTCCGAGCTCACGGGGCTGGCCCCCCTGCTCGGTCAGGGTCTCGGCGAGGTGGAGCGCGAAGGACGGCGTCGCGGCAATCGCGTCCGGCCGGAAATCCTGCAACAGGAGATGGTGGCGCGCGGTGTTCCCGGAGGAGACCGGTACCACGGTCATGCCGATGCGCTCGGCGCCGTCGTGGAAGCCGAGCCCGCCCGTGAAGAGCCCGTAGCCGAAGGCGATGTGGAGCAGGTCGCCGCGGTGCGCGCCCGCGGCCGTCATCACGCGCGCCATCACCTCACGCCAGACGTCGAGGTCGCCGGCGGTGTAGGCGACGACCGTGGGCTTGCCCTTGGTCCCGGAGGAGGCGTGGATCCGAGCGAGCTCGGCGCGAGGAACCGCCAGGAGGCCGAACGGGTACTGCTCGCGCAGATCCGCCTTCCGGACGAACGGAAGGGCGGCGAGGTCCGGGAGCCCCTGGAGCCTGGCAGTGCCCAGCCGGTCCCGGTGAAACGCCACGCGCGCGACGGCCCAGCGGATCGCCTCCTGGAGCCGCTCGAGTTGCAGGCGCTCGCGCGCCCCGCGCGACATCGTCTCGGCCTCGCGGTTCCAGATCAACCCGGAGGCTCCGCGAGGCCGTGCTCCTGGCGCAGCCGCCGGATCTCCTCGCGGATCAGCCGCTCGGCGACCCCGGGCACGATCTCGCGCGCGACCTCGCGCACGATCCGCTCGACGGCCCGTCCTAGGGCCACCGCCTTCTCTTGCGCGATCTCGGCGTTGATCCGCCCGTGCGTTTCGCTCAGGCGGGTCATCGGACGCGCGCGATCGCGTCCAGATAGACGGCCATCGTCCGGTCGATCTGGAGCCGGACGTCGAACGCACGCTCGGCCACTTCGCGGGCGCGCCGGCCCATCCCACGCCGGCGCTCGAGATCGAGCAGAAGCCCGATCGCCGCTTCCGCCAGCGCGGTCGGGTCGCCCTTCGTCAGGACACCCGTATCGCCGTCGCGCACGACCTCGTCACACCCGGGGGCGTTGACGGCCACCGCGGGCAGGCCGCAGGCCGCCGCCTCGGCGAGGACCAGGCCTTGCGTCTCCGTCTCGGAGGCGAAGAGGAACACGTCGGCCGCCTGATAGCACTGGACGAGGTCGTGGTGCGGCCGCACGCCGAGAAAGCGGATCCGCGGGGCGACCGACAGGGTGCTCGCCAGGCGCCGAAGACGCTCGGCCTCGGTGCCGTGCCCGACGAGCACGAGGCGCGCGGCCGCCACGGTGGACGCGATGCGCTCGAACGCGACGAGGACACGATCGACGCTCTTTTCCCGGTCGAGCCGTCCAACGTAGAGCACCAGCGCCTCGCCCTCGGCGACACCGAGCTGCCGTCGCGCCGCCGCCCGGTCGCCCGGGCAGAACCGATCGAGATCCACCCCCGTCGGCACCACCGCGATCGGCGTCCGGACGCCGCGTGCGTGCAGCTCGTCGCGGACCACCGTCGAGGGCGCCAGCACCGCATCGGCCCGCGCGGCGAAGCCGGCGCTCAGCCGCAGCGCGGCCGCCTCCACGAGGCCGAGCGGCAGGGGGACGTAGTGCGCGTACTTCTCGTAGCGCGTGTGATAGGTGAAGACGAGCGGCCGCCGGGCCCGGCGGGCGAGGCGGCGCGCGGCCGGTCCGAGGAGAAAGGGGTGGTGCGCGTGGACGACGTCGAAGTCCAGCCCGGCGACGAGCCGTCCGATCCGCCGCGAGTACGGAACCGCCAGCGCGAATTCCGGGTAGGTCGTGGCGGGAATCGAGGGGTAGCGCACGATTCGGTCCGAGACGTCCTGCGCGCCGGCCAGGCGGGGTCCGAAGACCCACGCCTCATGCCCGGCGGCCTCGAGGCCCTGCCGGAGCGTCTCGACCGAGATCGTGACGCCCCCGTAAAACGGCAGGTAGTTGTTCGTGAAGAGCGCGATCCGCACCGGCAGACGTCTCGTCAGGCCTTGTTGAACTTCTCGAAGTCCTCCGGCTTGATGTTCTGCAGCCACTCGCGGAGCTGGTCCGGGTCGTCGGCCTTGACGGGCTCCGCCTCCTTCGTGACCTCGAGGCTCTTCGCCTTGCGGACGACCTCCTCGTCGACGTAGATCGGGGCCGCCACGCGGAGGGCGAGCGCGATGGCGTCCGAGGGGCGCGAGTCCACCGTGTACTCGATCTCACCGAGCTGGAGGTGGAGCACGGCGAAGAAGGTGTTCTCCTTGAGGTCGGTCACCACCACCTTCAGCACGCGCGCCTCCAGCGTCTCGAGGATGTTCTTGATGAGGTCGTGCGTCATGGGGCGCGCCGGGGCGACCTTCTCGAGCTCGAGAGCGATGGCGTTCGCCTCGAAGATGCCGACCCAGATCTGCAGCGAGCGTTTGTCCTCCTCGTCGCGGAGGATGATGATCGGCATGTTCGAGACGGCATCCAGGGCCAGTCCGCGCACCTTCATTTCGACAAACATGCGGCCTCCTCCGGTCGGGAAGCGAGCGTCCCGCGCAGGCTGTGCGGCAGCACCTGGCTGATGCGGACCTGCGTCAGCTCACCGACGGACGCGCTCCCCTGCCCGTCGAAGTTGACGACGCGATTGCAGCGGGTGCGGCCCGAGAGCTCGCCTGTATTTTTCTTCGACGTCCCGTCCACCAGCACTTCGACTGTCCGCCCGGCGAGCCGGCCGCTCCGCTCCGCGCTCGTCCGGGCGGCCGCCTCCAGGAGCCGCGTGTTGCGGCTGGCCTTCACGTCCTCGGCCACCTGATCCGGCATCGTGGCGGCGGACGTCCCCGGTCGCTGCGAGTAACGGAACACGAACACGTTGTCGTAGCCGACGCGCTCGACCATGTCGAGCGTCTCCGCGAAGTCTGCCTCCGTCTCGCCGGGGAAGCCCACGATGAGATCCGTCGAGAACGCCATCGTCGGCACCGCCTCGCGGATCTCCGCGACCAGCTCGAGGTAGCGCTCGCGGGTGTAGCCGCGATTCATGCGCTCGAGCACGCGGTTCGAGCCGGACTGAAGCGGCAGGTGGAAGTACTCGCACACCTTGGGCACGTCCCGCATGGCGCGGATCAGCGCGGGCGTGAGATTGTAGGGATTGGAAGTGGTGAAGCGGATCCGCGCGATGCCCTCGACGTCGTTGACCCGTGCGAACAGCTCGCCGAGGTCGGTCGGCGGCGTGAGATCGCGCCCGTAGGCGTTCACCGTCTGTCCGAGGAGCGTCACCTCGCGGCAGCCCTCGGCGGCGAGGCGGCTGACCTCGTCGACGATGATGTCGGGCGCGTGGCTCCGCTCGCGCCCACGCGTCTGCGGCACGACGCAGAAGGTGCAGTACTTCTCGCATCCCTCCATCACGGTCACGAAGGCCTTGAGGCGCCCGGCGGCCGGCGGGCGCGCCGTGATCTTGACGAGCGGACCCTCGCCCGTCTCGAGCACGGGGCGGCGCTCGCGTCGGACCCGGTCGACCAGCTCGGCCACGCGGGCGATGGCGGGCGAGCCGAAGACCAGGTCGACGGACGGCGCCCGGCGTTGGATGGCGCCCTGGTGGAGCTGCGCCATGCAGCCCATCACGCCGATGACGAGATCCGGTCGGCGCGTCTTGAGCAGGCGCAGCTCACCGAGCTTCGAGAAGACCTTGTCCTCGGCCTTCTCTCGGATCGCGCAGGTGTTGACGAGGATCAGGTCGGCCTCGGTCTCGTCGGAGGTCAGCTCCCAGCGGTGCTCGCGGAGGAGACCCGCGACCCGCTCCGAGTCGTACTCGTTCATCTGGCAGCCGTATGTGATCAGATGGAGCTTGGCCATTCGTCCCTGGAAAATCCCGCGTTTGCGTTGGACCGACCGTAGCACCCACTGTCGGGCAAGTCAAACCAACGTAGCGGAAAGCGAAGCCCGCGGAGTGCGTGCCGGTGTCACCACCGCGCGCCGGCTAGTGCCGGCGCCGGGAAGCCTCGGTGGGGGGAATCGGAGAGAGCCCCGTGCACCACGGCATGCCCACTGACGAGACCAGCCGAGTCGGCCGTCCCCCTCGAACAGCCAGCCGCCGTTACTCTTGACTTCACCCTCACGAGGTGGCATCTTCCACCGAACCGAAGGACGACCGAATGCTTGAAGCGACGGCGAATCCCTACCTCTGGGACATTGAGAATCCCAACGGCTACGCAAATGCGATGGGCCGGTACAGATCCAAGCGGGAATTGGCATTTCTACTCGCTCACGTCACGGGAGAGCGGCTGCGCATCCTTGACGTGGGTGGTGGCAGTGGACGGTTCGCGATACCTTTGGCCGAGTGCGGACATGATGTCACTGTCGTAGACATCTCTCAGGACGCGCTCCGGCTGCTCCACAAACGGACACCGTCCCGCATTTCGACTCGCTGCGCGGACTTTCTTGTTCAGAGCTTCGAGAAACCGTTTGACGTCGTTGTGGGGATGGAGTCGGTCCAGTACTTTACGTCAGTAACGCTCGAGAGCTTATTCGCCAAGATTCACTCTGTCTTGCGTCCGGGCGGACGTTTCATCTTCACGGAACTGAACAGCCACAGTTGGAGGCGCAGGCTACGTAAGTGGCGAGGCAACGAGGTAATTCAGTACAACGTGGCTGCGCCTCACGATTATGAGACGGCGCTGCGCACGGCAGGCTTCGAGCTGCTCTCCGTGGAAGGCTACGTGTGGATGCCGTTTAGTGTCCGTTCTGACTCTCGCTTCGTGCCGCTGTTTGAGTCGATCGAGCGTGCACTGCATCTGAACCGATGGGTAGGGCAGAGTCCGTGGCTGCTCCTGGCGGCCCAACGGCCAGGCGAGAAGTCAGTCGCCACCACCGACGCGTAAGCGACCCGGCGCCAGAATCCCCGGGCGCGGGTCACCCGACCCGCGCGGATTAATTGCGGAACCTTCAGGGCGTGGGCATTATCTGGTGCCGGGGGGGGGAGCGGCGCCGCTCCCCCCCGATTATTGACTAGTCGATCTCGTCCGGCCGGCCACCGGGACGCGCGGACACGGGCTTCGTGCTGCCATCGCCGGGATGCCCGTTGCCGTTGCCGAACGTGAGCGGCGGCTTGACCTCGAACTGCCGCTCGAGGCGGTTGCGCCGCTCCTTCCACCCTTCCTGGTACTCGAGCTCGTCCTCGTGCAGCGTCGCGGGTTGCTTGATGCCGTGCGCGTGGCGGAACTGGATGGCGAGCTTCGAAGCCGTGCGACGCACCTCGTCCCAGGGCGTGCCGAGCGCGAACTGGTCCGAGATGGCACCGATCCGGCCCGTGTGGATATTACACAGGAGAGCGTGATGGCCGACAGGATCGGGCCCGACCAGTACGAGGTCTGCGAGTTGATCGGCATCGGCAGGATGTGCAGGTTGTGGCTGCCGCGGCAATCGCCGGCCACCATGGGGGCGGTGGCCCACGGCGAGGTGATCTCACCGGGCGCCGGCCAGTCGCCCTGGGCGAAGGCGAGGAGCACCGGGTCGTCCTTTCCGCCGTACGAGAATCCCTTCTTGGTCTTGATGTTGTGCAGCCGCTCGGCCGAGCAGATGTAGCCGAGCTGGTCCTTCTCGCCCTTGTCGCCTCGGGTCCAGACGCGAGCGATCACGAAGCGCGAGGAGCGCGTCAGCCCCTCGATGTCGTAGAGATCTTCGGGCGCCCGCAGCGTGATCACCTTCTCCTGCAACCCCTTGGCGACCTCCTCCATTTTTGCGTCGAGCGCCCGCTGATCCCGCGGGTGGGCGCCCGCTTCGACCGCCTGCGCCTTGGTGTCGAGGTCCACGATCTCGAAGAGGTAGCCGCGCTTCATCTTGGAGGCGGCGATGACGAGACCGGTGTTGAAGCGGGGCAGCATGTAGGCGCCGGTCGCGTAGTGGTTGAACGCCATGGGCTCCGTCTTGTCCGCGAAGGAGACGAGCACGGTCTGCGAGGCGTTGTCCTTCCGCACCGGGAACGGCAAGGCCACCGTGGCCGGGCCCGCGCCCCGGAGATTGCCGGTGAAGGCGTCGGCCAGCAAGTCCTGGCCGGGGCCGTACAGGCCGAGCTCGGCGGCCTTGGTGGCGCCTTCCTGGAGCGCGTCCCACATGAGCTCGTCGACCACCGACATGTCCACGGTCTCGGCCATGATCCCGGTGACGGCGCAGTCGTCGCCGGTGTGGGTCACGATGAGCGAGGTGAAGATGGGCTCGCCGCGGTAGCTGTTGTTGTCGAGGACATACTTGGCGATGATCGACTTCACCTCGTCGGCGGCGACGACGTGACCGCCGACCCCGCCGACGTCGGCCTTGGTGGCCTTGATGTACCGTTGCACGAGGGCCGGGTTCTTCGCGAAGATGTACGACTTGTACGAGAAGATGTTCGGCGTGTTGGTGACCGGGATCTTCTCGGTGACGGTCACCGGCAGCCCGGCGAGCTCGTCCTTGGACTGGTGGTACTCCGTGAACTTGATAGGGGGCTGACCGTCCTGAGGGCCATAGCGACGCGCAGACATGCACGCCTCCTTGCGTGATGGGGTGAAAATTGGATGCGTTCGAGCATAACGAGGTACACTGGGTCGCGTCAAGCAAGAAATTTATGGAACTGAAATTTATTTCTGGAGTGGCGCCGGCATGAAATCGATCTCCCTCGCCTCACGCGAGCTCCGCCAGACGGTCCACTGCCTCGAGTTGTACTACCGCCAGGGACGGAGCCAGAAGGACATCGCCCGGGCCCTCGGCGTCTCGGCGGCGACGGTCTCGCGTCTGCTCAAGCGCGCGTTCGACGAGGGCCTCGTCCGTGTCGAGCTGGATCTCCCCCGCCGCGAGCAGCTGGAGGCCGGGCTGGTGGACCGGTTCGGTCTGCGCGACGCGGTCGTCGTCGCGGCCGGCGGTCGGGGCGACGTCAAGGAAGAGCTGGGAACGGCGGCGGCGACCTACTTCGAGAAGATCGCCGCCAACGGCCTCCGCGTGGGGCTGTCGTGTGGCTTCACGCTCTATCAGACGATTCGCCAGCTCCACGAGCGTCGCTTTCGCGACCTGGCCCTCTACCCGCTGTCCGGCGAGAGCACCCTCAAGCTCGTCGACCTGTTCCCCAATACACTGGTGGGAATGATGGCGGCCAAGTACCGGCCCCACGTGAGCGCCTATGCCCTGCCCGTGCAGCATCTGGTGTCCCTGCGGGAGATCGAACGAGCGCGCCGGCGGCTCCTGCGCGATCCCGAGATCCGTAGGATCTACGAGGCCGCTCAGGACGTGGACATCGCCCTGGTCGGTATCGGTCTCATCGGCGAGGAGACGCCGGGGTTCTGCTCCCTGGCCGAGTCCTACGGCGTGAGCGTCAAGCGTCTGCGCCAGCTCGGGGTGGTGGGCGAGATCAACTACCAGCCGTTCGACCACGAGGGCCGGATCGTGGACCGCCCGGAGTTGCGCGCGCTCATGGGGCGCGTGCTCTCGGTGGAGGGTGACCGGCTCCAGGCCCTCTCGCGCCGTGACGACCGTTACGTCGTGGCGATCGCCGGGGGCCGGGCCAAGCTCGAGGCGGTGCGCGGCGCGGTGGCCGGAAAATTCATGAACGTGCTCGTCACCGACGAGGACGTGGCCGCCGCCCTCCTGCGGCGTGCCGCCTGATCGGTTCCGCTACGCCCCGGCGCCCGGCACAGACGCTTCCTCGAACGCTCCCATCCGTCTGAACTTCTCGTAGCGCTCGGCGACGAGGTCGTCGGGCGACATCGACGCGAGCCGCCGCAAGTGCTCGCGCAGCGCCTCACGGAGATGGCCGGCCGCGCCTTCCCAGTCGCGGTGGGCGCCGCCGACGGGCTCGGGGACGATCGCGTCGATCACGCGCAGCCGCAGGAGCTCGGGCGCGGTGATCCGCATCGACTCGGCCGCTTCGGGAGCCTTGGCGGCGTCGCCCCACAGGATCGCGGCGCATCCTTCCGGCGAGATCACGGAGTAGATCGCGTATTCGAGCATCAGCACGCGATTGCCCATGCCGATCGCCAGCGCGCCACCGCTGCCTCCCTCGCCCGTGACGACCGACAGGATCGGCGTTCGCAGGGCGGCCATCTCCCGGAGGTTCCGCGCGATCGCCTCGGCCTGACCGCGCTCCTCGGCGCCGAGCCCGGGGTAGGCGCCGGGCGTGTCGATGAACGTGATGACGGGCTTGGCGAACTTCTGGGCGAGGTGCATGAGCCGCAGCGCCTTGCGATAGCCCTCGGGGTGCGGCATCCCGAAGTTGCGGGCGATCTTCTCGCGCGTGTCACGGCCCTTCTGGTGGCCGATCACGACGATCCCCTGCCCTTCGAACCGGGCCAGGCCGCCGACGACCGCGGCGTCGTCGCCGTAGAAGCGGTCGCCATGCAGCTCGATGAAGTCCTCGAGGAGGAGCTTCAAGAAGTCGAGCGTGTGGGGACGCTTCGGATGACGCGCGAGCTGCGTGCGCTGCCAGGCCGACAGGCTGGCGTAGGTCTTCTGGCGCAAGCGGGCGAGCCGTTCCTCGAGCTTCGCGATCTCGTCGCGCGTCTTCGGCAGGTTCTCCTCGGACTGGAGGGCCGCGATCCGAGTTTCCAGCTCGAGCAGCGGCTGCTCGAAGTCAAGCGTGTCGGGCATAGTCCACGCTGATTGCGCCGCGGCCGAGCATCGTCTCGCCCTCGGTCACGAGCTCCTGGCTGCCGTCCACGGAGAGACCCCGCGCGCGGACGACCACTTCCTGGGCGTCGAGCACGAGGTGGAGGAACACGGGGACCCGCCCGGGATGCTCGCCGCAGAGTCGCCGCACGGCGGCGAGCGCGACGCTCGGGTCTTCACCCGGTGTCACGCGGATCCGGCAGGCGCTCGGCTCGCCGGCGGCGGCGCCGTTGCGCGGGCGCCCGCCGGAATCCGCCAGCGCCTGCTCGAGGAGGCGGACGTCCTCCGCGAGCACGACCCGGCCCTTGTCGCCGTCGTCCACGCGCCCCCGGACGAGCACGGCCTCGCCCGAGCGCAGACAGGCGGCCGCCGCCTTGAACGGCTCCGGAAATACCGTGACCTCGACGGCGCCGTCCATGTCCTCGAGGGTGAAGAACGCCATGCGATTGCCGCCCTTCGTGGACGTCTCCTTGAGCCCGACCGCGTGGCCGAAGAGGACGACGCGCGCGCCGTGCCCTTTGGCGGCGAGGTCAGCGGACGTCGTGATGCCGAGCGGCTCGACGACTTCGCGGTATCGGGCGAGGGGATGGCCAGAGATGTAGAAGCCGAGCACCTCTTTCTCGAACGCGAGGCGCTGATCGGCGTCCCATTCCGGCGTGACCTCGGCCGGCGCGCTCGCCCGGCCCGGCGCCGCCGGCAAGAGCTCGAAGAAGGACGCCTGGCCCTCGGCCCGGTCCCGCTGCTGGCGCCCTCCGCTCTCGAGCGCCGCGTCGGTGAGTACCAGGAGATGCGCGCGGGTGAGGCCGAGCGAGTCGAACGCCCCCGCCTTGACGAGGCTCTCCACGACGCGCCGGTTCACGAGCCTGAGATCGACGCGCACGCAGAAATCCTCGAGCGTGTGGAACGGACCCTGGTCGCTCCGCGATCTCAAGATCGACTGCATCGCCGCTTCGCCGACGTTCTTGATCGCGGCCAGACCGAAGCGCACCGTGTCGCCGGCGACGCTGAACTGCACGGCCGATACGTTGACGTCGGGCGGCTCGACCCGAATCCCCATCGCGCGGCATTCTTCGATGTACTTCACGATCTTGTCGGTGTCGCCCATCTCCGAGGTCAGCAGCGCGGCCATGAACTCGACCGGATAGTTGGCCTTGAAGTACGCCGTTTGATAGGCGACGAGTCCGTACGCCGCGGCGTGTGAGTTGTGGACGGCGATGCCGTTCGCGATGAAGCTCCGAGCGCCCGGAACCTCGAAGTCGTACGTCGGCTCGACGCCATCCAGGACGAACCGTTTCGGCCTCGACCAGCCCATTGACGGATCGACCAGGGCGTGCAGCGCCGGCGACTCGAGGCGCTCCGCCAGATATTCCAAGGTGTCTCGACGGATCCCCCCCTTGCGGCGATCCCTCGCGACGAGCCGGTAGGCGAGCCCCAGCGCTCTGCAGCCTGCCTTCAAAGTGGAGAAGCGTTTGAGAATCGCTTCGCCCAAGGGCTCTCGGTAGAGATCCGCCGGGACGACATCGACGGTCCCTCGCGCGAGGAGGGTTCGGGTGCTCGCATATGAGGCTCTGAGCGCGGCGAGGGCCGCCCGCTTTTCCCCCACCAGATGGCAACCGACGAGCTCGTCGAAGCGCACATGGGTCCGTCGCCCACCAATGAGATTCACCGTGTAGCCGACGCGGCGCCCGCCACGGTACGCGAAGGTCTTTCGATGGATCGTGCACGGAATGGCGAGCTTCAGGAGCAAGCGGCGAACGTCATTGGCCAGTCCCTCGGAGGATGTCGCGTAGTAGACCGACAGCGTCTTGCGATGAACGCAGCCATCCCCCTGGAACAGCTTTCCGACGAGGACCGAGATGGCATCTCGATCCCAACCGTCGACGATCACCGGGATCCGCTTGTTGACAGCGATCTTTCCTTGGAGACTACAGTCTCGGAAGAGAAAATCGACGGCCTCCGAAGGAGTCGTCGGATCGATGCGGACGGGACGCACCGACGAAGCCTTGGGCCTCGGGCGATGCTCGATGCGTGCAACCGTGTTGGCGAACGCCGAGACGATCAGGCTCATGTCCTCGAGTTCGTCCGAGACCGTCGAGTACAGATAGAAGTGGCTGTCGTATCCGAGGCTTCCTTCCGATAGGGCGTAGCCGAGCAACGCGGGCAGATGCTCGGGCACCGTCGTCGCTCCGCAGGGGAGCTCACGAGCGACGGCGACAAAGTCGTGGGGAGTGACGTCCTCCGCGTTCACCCACCCTCGTTGGGTGAAGATCGGGTGATCGGGCGTGCACCGAAGAGTCATCCCGTTGGCCAGTGTCAGGCGACCGACCTGGCGACTGCCGCTCGGCCGGACTCCGAGCGCTCGGAATGCGCCGTCCTTCGTGAGCACGAGGTCCCCGGTCCGCACCTCGGTGATCGGCTTCAGGCTGCCGTCGGCCATCTCGATCGAGGCGTCCGAACTGAGGCATTTGTTGAACCCGTAGCCCGCGAACTTCTCCATCAGCTCCCAGACGCGCTCGGCCTTCGCAGCGGTGGTGCCGCGCTCGCGGCAGCCGCCGACGAACTTCTCGCGCTGCTTCGCCATCAGCTCGCGGTCCTTCTTGCCCATGGCGCGGCGTAGGATGTCCGCCTCGCCCATGGTGAACCCCGCCATCTCCGAGGCGATCTGCATGATCTGTTCCTGGTACACCATGATTCCGTACGTCTCCCGGGTGAACTTCTCCATTGCCGGGTGCTCGTAGGTGATCCTGGACCGGCCGTGCTTGCGCTGGATGAAGTCGGGGATGAGCTCCATCGGCCCGGGCCGGTAGAGCGAGACCATGGCGATCAGATCCTCGAGCCGCTCGGGCCGAAGACCGCGGAGCGCGTCCCGCATGCCAGACGACTCGAGCTGGAACACACCGAAGGTCTTCGCCTCGGAGAGCATCTCGTACGTCTTGGGGTCGCCCAACGGCAGCGCGTCCAGGTCGACATCGATGCCCCGGGACTCCTTGATCAGCGCCACCGTGTTGGCGAGGACGGTGAGCGTCCGGAGGCCGAGGAAATCCATCTTGAGCAGCCCCAGCTTCTCGATCGGGCCCATCGCGTAGCCGGTGATGAGCTCCGGACGCTTGGGGTCCTTGTAGAGCGGGATGTGCTCCTCGAGGGGCTCGTCGGAGATCACCACGGCGGAGGCGTGCACCGAGGCGTGGCGGGTGCAACCCTCGAGACTGCGGGCGATGTCCCACAGCTCGCGCACCGACGCCTGGCTCCGTACCATCTCGGCCAGCGGCAGCGACTTCTGGTGGGCGTCGTCGAGCGTGATGTTCAGCGGGAAATTCGGCACCAGCTTTGCGATCCGGTCCACGTCGCCGTACGGCATGCCGAGGACGCGCCCGACGTCGCGGATCGCCGCCTTCGCGCCGAGTGTCCCGAACGTGATGATGTGCGCGACCCGGTCGCGCCCGTAGCGCTCCGCCACGTAGCGGATGACCTCGTCGCGGCGATCGTCTGAAAAATCGATGTCCATGTCCGGCATGGAGATACGTTCCGGGTTCAGGAATCGCTCGAACAGTAGCCCGTAGCGCATCGGATCGATGTTCGTGATGGCCAGACAGTACGCGGTCAGCGAGCCCGCGGACGAGCCGCGACCGGGTCCCACCGCGATGCCCTGCTCGCGCGCGTAGCGGATGAAGTCCCAGACGACGAGGAAGTAGCCCGCGAATCCCATCTTCTCGATGACGGCCAGCTCCTGGGCGAGCCGCGCCTCGATGGCGTCGCCCGGACTGGGCCCGTACCGCCGCCGGAGCCCATCATGCGCCAGCTCGTGGAGATAGCTGTCGAGCGTGTGCTCGTCGGGGACGACGTAGCGCGGCAGGTGGAACTCGCCGAAGTCGAGCGTCAGGTTGCACCGCTCGGCGACCGCCAGCGTGTTGCGGCACGCCTCGGGGAGGTCGGCGAAGACGCGCGCCATCTCCTCGGCGGACTTGATGTAGAACTCCTGCGTCGAGAAGCGGAAGCGGCTCGGATCATGGAGATTCGTGCCGGTCTGGATGCAGAGGAGCGCTTCGTGGGCCCGGGCGTGGCCGGCCTCGAGGTAGTGCGAGTCGTTCGTGCCGACGACCGGCGCTCCGATGGCGGTGGCGATCCGGAGCGTCTCGGCCATGACTCGCGCCTGCTCGTCGAGCCCGTGGGCCTGGACCTCCATGAAGTAGTGGTCCTTGCCGAAGACCTCCCGATACCAGCCGGCGGTTTCTCTGGCCCGCAGGACGTCGCCGGCGCTCAAGAGTCTCGAGACTTCGGAGTTCAGGCACCCGGAGAGGACGAGCAGCCCCTCGGCATGCTGCGCGAGGAGCTCCCGATCCACCCGGGGCTTGTAATAGAACCCCTCCAGGTACGCTTTCGACACGAGCTTGACGAGGTTCTTGTACCCGGTGCGGTTTCGTACGAGGACCGTCAGGTGGTTGGCACCCTCGTAGCCGCCGTCCTGCGAGCCGCGTTCGCGACGGCTCCCGGGCGCCACGTAGAGCTCGCACCCGAGGATCGGCTTGACACCGGCCTTCTGGGCGGCGAGGTAGAAATCGATCGCGCCGAAGAGGTTGCCATGGTCGGTGAGCGCGATCGCCGGGAACCGGAGCTCCTTCGCCTTCGCGACGAGCTTCTCGAGCTGGGCCGCACCGTCGAGCAGGCTGTACTCGGAGTGGACGTGCAGATGGACGAAGTCACTATGCTGCATGAGCTATTTTCGAGCCATTGAAGCGTCGGCTCGCCCGTCGAACGGGATCACCTCCTACTCCCATTCAATCGTCGACGGCGGTTTCGACGAGATGTCGAACACCACCCGATTGACACCTTTCACCTCGTTGATGATCCGGTTGCTGATCGTGCCCAGCAGATCATACGGCAGTCGCGCCCAGTCCGCGGTCATCGCGTCCTGGCTCATGACGGCCCGCAGGGCGACGACGTGCGCGTAGGTGCGGAAGTCGCCCATGACGCCGACCGTCCTGATCGGCAGCAGCACCGCGAACGCCTGCCACACCTGCCGCTCGTAGCCGGCGGCGCGCACCTCCTCCTGCACGACGGCGTCGGCCTCACGCAGCACATCGAGCCGCTCCGTCGTCACCTCGCCGAGGACGCGGATGGCGAGACCTGGCCCCGGAAATGGCTGGCGCCAGACGATCTCGGGCGGCAGCCCCAGGAGCTCCCCGAGCCGGCGGACCTCGTCCTTGAAGAGCTCCCGGAGCGGCTCGACGAGCTTGAACTGCATCTTCAGCGGGAGGCCGCCGACATTGTGATGGGTCTTGATGGTGGCCGACGGCCCTCGGGAGGACACCGACTCGATGACGTCCGGATAGAGGGTGCCCTGGGCGAGCCACGGGATGTCACCGAGCTTGCGCGCCTCGTCCTCGAAGACCGCGATGAACTCGGCGCCGATCCGTTTTCGCTTGAGCTCCGGGTCCGTCACGCCGCGTATCGCATCCAGAAATCGCCGAGATGCGTCCACGTGAATCAGGCTCATCTTGAAGGTGTCGCGGAAGGTGCGGACGACCGATTGAGCCTCACCCTTGCGCAGGAGCCCGTTATCCACGAACACGCAGGTGAGCCGGTCACCGATGGCGCGGTGGACGAGCACGGCAACCACCGCCGAGTCCACGCCGCCGGAGAGGGCGCAGAGCACGCGCTGTCCGCTCACCTCGGTGCGGATAGTGTCCACCATGGTGTCGATGAAGCCTGCCATCGACCACGTCCGGGCCACGCCGCACGCGGAGAGGAAGTTGTCCAGGATCTTCTGCCCCTGCGGTGTGTGGACGACCTCCGGGTGGAACTGAACGGCGTAGAGCCGGCGGTCCTCGTCCGCCATCGCCGCGACCGGGCAGTTCGTGGTCTGAGCGAGCGCGGTGAAGCCCTTGGGCGGGCGGAGTACCGTGTCGCCGTGGCTCATCCAGACCGTGACGCGACCGCTGGCCTCGGGCTCGACGCCCCGGAGAAGGCGGCTCGATCCCTGGAGCACGATCTCGGCCTTGCCGTATTCCCGCCGCTCGGCGGGCACCACATGGCCACCCAGAAGGTAGCCCATCGCCTGCATCCCGTAGCAGATCCCGAGGACGGGGATGCCCGACTCGAAGAGCGCCTTCGGCGGCAGTGGCGCGCCGTCCTCGTAGACGCTTGAGGGGCCCCCTGACAGCACCACTCCCTTATAGCCACCGGCGAGGATCGCCTGGAGCGGCTGGGTGGGGGGGAGGATCTCCGAGAACACGGACATCTCCCGGATGCGGCGAGCGATCAGCTGCGTGTATTGCGATCCGAAGTCCAGGACCGCGATCTTGTCGGCCACGACGTCCTAGCGGGAACGGCCCAGCTTCTGAGCCTGCTGGAACACCTTTCCCTCGGTCTTGATGGTCGGGGCGATGATCAACTCTGTCTGCTGTAGCTCCCGGATGGTCCGCGCGCCGACCGAGCCCATACAGGTGCGGATCGCGCCCACGAGGTTGAGGGTGCCGTCCTCCGTGAACGCAGGCCCGAACAGGATCTGCTCGAGCGAGCCGGCGATACCAACGCGGATCCGCGTGCCCCGCGGCAGGTTGGCATGGGGCGTCGCCATGCCCCAGTGATAGCCGCGCCCGGGCGCCTCGATGGCGCGCGCGAACGCGGACCCGATCATGACCGCGTCGGCGCCCGAGGCGAACGCCTTGCACACGTCACCGCCGGTCGACATGCCACCGTCGGTGATGATCGGCACGTAGCGACCGGTCTGCTTCCAGTGGAAGTCGCGCGCAGCCGACGCGTCGGCGGTGGCCGTCACCTGAGGCACGCCGAGCCCCAACACTTCACGGCTCGTGCACGCCGCGCCCGGACCCACGCCGATCAGCAGAGCATCGGCGCCGACGTCCATGAGCTCGAGGCACGCCTCGTAGGTCACGACGTTGCCGATGACCAGCGGGATAGCGAGCTGCTTTTTCAGCTTGCGGAAATCGACCGGCATGTACTCGGTGGCGATGTGACGAGCCGTGGTGACGGTCGACTGGACCACGAAGATGTCAGCGCCGGCTTCCTGGGCGATCTGCGCGAACCGCTCGGCGCGCTGCGGGATCGAGGAGACGACGGCCGGTCCCCCGCCCTTCTTGATCGCCTGGATCCGCTGGTGGATCAACTCCTCCTTGATCGGCTCCCCGTAGATCGACTGGATGATCTTGGTCGCCTCTTCCTGGCTGGCCGAGACGATCCGTTCGAGGACCTCATCGGGGTTCGCGTAACGGGAGAAGATGCCCTCGAGGTTGAGCACCGCGAGGCCGCCGTGGCGCCCCATCTCGACGGCGAGCCGGGGTCCGACGACGCCGTCCATGGCGGCGGCGATGATCGGCAGCTCGAAGCGATGGCCGCAGAGCTCCCAGGAGATGTCGACCTCGTTCGGGTTGACGGTCACGGTCCCGGGAACGAGCGCGATGTCGTCGAACCCGTACGCCACCCTGGCCTTGCGCCCTCGCCCGACCCACATCCCCATCGGTCACCCTCCCGTCGGCTCGTTCACTGGTTTCGGCCCAGATCCCGTATATAGGGATGTCCCCGCGACTGACCTACTAGATTTCGTGGATTATACCGGCCGCGACCGGGGATGTCAACGTTGCGGGTCCAGGGGATGGGCCTCCTCGTAGAGCATGCGCAGTCCTTCGAGCCGCAAGTGCTCGTCGACGCGTTCGACGCAGCGCGCGACGTCCGCGACGAGCCCGGCATTGCCGCCGGTGGCGATCACCTGTGCCGTCCCGCCCATCTCGGCTCGCATCCGGCCGATGAGGCCGTCTACCAGACCGGCGTAGCCGTAGATCGCGCCCGATTGGAGATTGGTCGTGGTGTTGCGGCCGATCGCCTCCTTCGGCCGCGCCAGCTCGACCCGGGCGAGGCGAGCAGCGCGGTTCACGAGGGCCTCCACCGAGGTGGCGATCCCGGGCGCGATGGCGCCGCCGATGAACTCGCCGCGGTCGTTCACGCAGTTGAAGGTCGTGGCCGTACCGAAGTCGATCACGATCAGCGGCGGCCCGTACTTCGCGGTCGCCGCGAAGGCGTCCACGTAGCGGTCGGCGCCGACCTCACGCGGGGCATCGACGAGGAGGGGCATGCGCGTGTTCACGCCGGGCTCGATGAAGAACGGCGACCGTCCGAAGTACTGGTCACACATCCATTCGAGCGTCTGGTGGACCGGCGGCACCACGTTCGAAATGGCGACGCCGTGGATGGCGGCGGGCCGGATTCCGCGCGTCTGCAGGAGCGTCCCGATGAACAACCCGTATTCGTCGGCGGTTTGCTCCCGCCGGCTCGTCAGACGCCACGAGACGAGCAGGCGCTGCCCGTCGAACACGCCGATCTTCGTGTTGGTGTTGCCGACGTCAGCGACGAGCAGCATGAATCGCTCCTCTTTTCATCGGCCTCGGGCGCGGGAGCCGGCAGTCGCCTCGTCCCAGGCGATCTCGCCGGCGATCACGCGCCTGACCGTGCCCGCGGCGTCGATCAGGAGCGCTCCGTCGACGTCGAGGTCCACGGCGATGCCGGTGACGCCGTCGTCCAGCGTGACGTGCCGGCCGAGGGTGTCGCTGAGCATTCGCCATTGCTCGCGGACGGCGCCGAAGCCCTCCCGCTCGAGGCGCGCGCGCCACGCGTCGAATTCCTCGAGCAAAGCCGCGAGCATCGTCTCGCGGTCGGGCGCGCGTCCGGTCTCGAGCGCGACCGAGGTGGCACGCCCCGCCAGCTCCGGCGGGAACTCGCGCTGACCGAGGTTGACGCCGACGCCGATTATGATCACGGGTGCACGGGATTCGAGGAGGATTCCGGCGATCTTCTTGCCCCCGACGAGGACGTCGTTCGGCCACTTGACCCGTGCCGCAACCGGGGCGACGCGCCGGAGCGCCTCCGCCGTGGCGACCGCGGTCATCGGCGAGAAGGTCGGCAGGAGCGCCTGTGGAAGCCGGGGGCGGACGATGATGGAGGCGAGGAGACTCGTTCCGGCCGGCGCTCGCCAGATGCGTCCGCGCCGGCCCCTGCCCGCCAATTGCTGATCGGCGACCACCACGGTGCGGTCCGCCGCGCCGTGCTCTGCGAGCCCGAAGGCGACCGACTGGGTGGAATCGACGGTATCGAGGCGGACGATCGAGGCCGGGGCGCTATCGCGAGCCATCATCGACCCAGGCGAGGCTCGCCAGGAGCTTGGCGCGAAGCGCTTCTTGCTCGATGAGCCGCTCCCGCTCTCGGGCCACGATCTCGGCGGGCGCCCGCTCGGCGAACTCGGGCCGGGCCAGCTTGCCCTTGAGGAATTCGACGCTCTCGGCGGCGCGCTTGATCTCCTTCGCGAGGCGCTGGCGCTCGGCGGCGAGGTCGACGACGCCCGCCAGATCCACGTAGAGCTCCGAGCCGTCGATGACCGCCATCGCCGAGTTCCGCGGCCGCGTCGCCCGAGGATCGACGGCGAACCGGGCGCGCGCCAGCGTGTCGATGAGGGCGCCGTTCGCGGTGAAGAGCTCGCCTCCGTCCCGGATCGGGCGGAGCGTCGCCGCGAGCGTGACGCCGGGCGCGATCCGCATCTCGCCGCGGATGTTGCGCACCGCGGTGACGAGGTCCATGACCGCGGTCATCTGTCGCTCGGCGTCGGCGTTGCGCTGTTTCCTCGCCACCCGCGGATACGGCGCGATCATGATCGACTCGCCCTGGTGCGGCAGCCGCTGCCAGAGCTCCTCGGTGATGAACGGCATGAACGGGTGCAGGAGCCGGAGCGTCGCCTCGAGGACCCGAACGAGCGTCGCCTGGGTGCGCGCGCGCCGCGCCGGGCTCTCGGCGCGGTAGAGCGACAGCTTGGCGATCTCGAGGTACCAGTCGCAGAACTCGTGCCAGAGGAACTGGTACACGGACGAGGCGGCGTCGCTGAACCGGTACCGCCGGATCGCGGTGCGGACCTCCGCGATGGTGGCCGCCAGCCGGCTCTCGATCCACACGTCGGCGAGCGCCGGCGGCGTGTTCTTGGCCAGCGCCGCGTCGAACCCATCCAGGTTCGACAGGACGAGGCGCGCCGCATTCCAGATCTTGTTGGCGAAGTTTCGGTAGCCCTCGATGCGGTCTTCGGAGATCCGGATGTCCCGGCCCTGCGCCAGCGCCGCGAGCGTGAAGCGGAAGGCGTCGGTGCCGTACTTCCCCATCACCTCCAGCGGGTCGGCGACGTTGCCCTTGGACTTCGACATCTTCTGTCCTTCGGCGTCGCGCACGATCGCGTGGAGGTACACGTCGCGGAAGGGCACGTCGTGCGTGAAGTGGATGCCGAGCATCGCCATTCGGGCGACCCAGAAGAACAGGATGTCCGGTGCCGTGACGAGCACCGAGGTCGGATAGTAGGTTCTGAGCTCGAGCGTGTCGTCGGGCCAGCCGAGCGTCGAGAACGGCCAGAGTCCCGAGGAGAACCAGGTGTCGAGCGTATCGGGGTCCTGCCGGAGCGGCCCGCCGCACTGGGGACACGCCTGGAGGTCGTCGCGCGACACGTGCACGGAACCGTCGGCGTCGCAGTGCCACGCGGGAATCCGATGGCCCCACCAGAGCTGGCGCGAGATGCACCAGGGTCGGATGTTCTCCATCCAGTGGTAATAGGTCTTCGTCCAGCTGCGCGGGACGATCTTGATCCGCCCCTCGCGCACGGCCTTGATCGCCACCTCGGCGAGCGGCTTCGTCTGCACGTACCACTGCTTGGAGACGAGCGGCTCGACCACCGTCTTGCAGCGATGGCAGACGCCGACCGCGTGCCGGTAGGGCTCGATCCGCTCGATCAGGCCGAGCGCCTTCATGTCCTCGACGATCCGCTTGCGGCACTCGAAGCGGTCCAGACCGGCGTAGCGTCCGGCCTCGGCGGTCATCCGACCGTCGAAGCCTATGACGGTCTTGACGGGAAGGTTATGGCGCCGGCCGATCTCGAAGTCCACCGGGTCGTGCCCCGGCGTCACCTTGATGACGCCGGTGCCGAACTTCGGATCGACGGCGTCGTCCGCGACCACCTTCACCGAGACGGTGCCGTCCACCGATGGGACCTCGAGGGTCGTTCCCACGAGATGCTGGTAGCGCTTGTCCTTGGGGTGCACGGCCAGACCCGTGTCGCCGAGCTTCGTCTCCGGCCGCACCGTCCCGACGGTGACCGGACCGTACTTGATGTAGACGAACTCCGCGTCGCGCTCCTCGCGCTCGACCTCGAGGTCGGACAGTACCGTCTGGCAGCGCGGGCACCAGTTGACGATGTAATCGTCACGGTAGATCAGCCCCTCGTGCCAGAGGCGGACGAACGATTCCCGGACCGCGCGCGACAGGCCGGGATCCATCGTGAAGCGCTCGCGCGACCAGTCGCACGAGGCGCCCAGACGTCTGAGCTGCCGGGCGATCGTGCCCCCGGTCTCTTCCTTCCATCGCCAGGCGCGGGCGAGGAAACCGTCGCGGCCGAGGTCTTCCTTCGTCTTTCCCTCGGCCGCGAGCTGGCGTTCGAGGACCACGTGAACGGCGATCGCCGCATGGTCGGTCCCGGGGAGCCAGAGGGTATTGAAGCCGTCCATCCGCTTCATGCGCGTCAGCGTGTCCTGCAGCGTCATGGTCAGCGCATGACCCCAGTGGAGCGACCCGGTGACGTTGGGCGGCGGCATCGCGATCGAGAACGGCTTGCCGGTGGCCGCCGCATCGGCGCGGAAATAGCCCCGTTCCTCCCAGCGCGGATACCAGCGCTCCTCGACGGCCGAGGGATCGTACCGATCGGAGATCTCGCTCGCCGGCGCGCTCATCGGCGAGACGTCACTCGAGCACCGGCGCGGCGGCCGCGAGGCGCCACCGGACGCCGCCGCGATGGAAGATCAGCGTCCAGGGCGTGTGCTCTGCGGTCGCGGCGACCGACACCGTCTGGGGGTTGGCGGTGCCGTCGGCAGCGTCGCACGCGACCTCCGGGCGCAACGTGGCCGGAAGCCGCCGGCGGATCTGGATGTCGGGCACCAGCTTCGCCAGGCTGATCTCGTCTCTCGACTCGAGCGCGTCGAAGAGCTGGGCGACCGTCGTGCGGAGCTCGCGGTGCCAGCCGTTGAGCTGGCGTCCGGCCTTCCGGACGAGCGCCCCGCTCTCGAGCGAGGATCGGAACACGTCCTCGGCTTCGGTCTGTCCGTCGCACCCCGGCGTCCAGCCCGGATAGTGGAGCTCGTAGCGCACTCGAATCTCCTCCGCGCCCACCGAATATGCGCGCGCCATCAGGCGGTCGGGGAACAGGTCGGTCGTGGACCAGACGACGCGAACGCCGTCGCCCTGCTGGCGGATGAGGTCGAGGCGGAGCGGGCGGATCCCTTGTCCCGTCGCGAGACCTTCCCAGGCGGCGACAAACTGGGAGGCGCCGCTCGGCGCCGGAGACCACGGGTACACGGTCGGGCGGCCCTCGCGGAAGAGCGTCGTCAACAATGCGGCCTCCCCGCCGAGTCGCCCGTACACCCGCACGGAGTTGACGCCGGGCGCATCGCTCATCTGGAACGCGCCCACCACGAGCCGCCCGACGCGGAGGACGTCGACGGCGGCAGCGCCCCACGCTTCGCCGAACGCGTCGAGCCTATCCTGGAGGAAGCCGGCCGACGCGTAGAGACCGCCGGCACCGAGACTCTCGACGATTTCCTCGTCGAGGAGCGCGTACATGTCGCGATAGGCGTCGGGCGACTCGGCCGCGTCGCCGTGCCCGAGCGAGGCGTGCGAACGCGCCAGCTGGCGGAACTGGTCGAGGCGGTCGACCGGATCGGCGGCGTCCGGCCGCTCGGTCACGAGCGCCGCGGCGCCGAGCATCGCGAGGCCGACGAGCAGTGTCCGCGTCGGGCACCTCGATAGGCGACTCACGCGCCTATGGTACAACAGACCCGTGCGGCTTCTCGTTCTCGATCGGTACATCGTGCGCGAGCTCGTCTCACCGCTCGCGTTCGGCTGCGCGCTCCTCACGTTTTTCCTCGTCATTGACCGGATCTACCAGCTGACCGACCTCGTCATCACGAAAGGTGTGCCCTTCTTTCTCGTCGTCCAGCTGCTCGTCTTCATGCTGCCGTCGTTCCTGGCGCACACGCTCCCGATGGCCCTCTTGTCCGCGGTGCTCCTCGCCGGAGGCCGGCTGGCCAGCGACTTCGAGATCGTCGCCTTCCGGGCCGCCGGCGTTAGCGCGCTGCGGCTCTTCCGTCCGGTCCTGCTGGCCTCGATCGTCGTCGCGCTGGCCACCGCCGGGCTCACGCTCGGCCTGAACCCGGTGGCGAACCTCGAGTTCCAACGCCAGCTCTTCCGGATCCTCCAGGCGCGGGCGGCGAGCGGCCTGCAGGAGCGCGTGTTCTTCGGGGCGTTCGGTGACATGACGATCTACGTCGAGGACGTCAGCACCTCTCAGGTCGCGCTGCGCGGGCTCATCGTTTCCGACGAGCGCGACGCGACGCTCTCGCGGATCATCACTGCGCGCGAAGGCCGACTGCTCACCGACGAGGTGAACCAGCGGATCACGCTCCGCCTGGTGAACGGCGCCGTGAACGAGGCTGACGTCGTGCCGGTCGACGCGTCGAAGGACCAGCCGTCGCCGACGGCGCGGGCGAGCGGCGCGTCCCGCTATCGATATACGCGCTTCGATATCTACGATATGAGCCTGTCCATGACTTCGCCGGTGAAGGGCGCGCCGCGGGTCGAGAAGCCGGAAAAGGACCTCACCCTGCGCGAGCTCGATCGGCAGATCGCCGAGTATCGACACGATCCGACCAGCCGACGGCCATTTCAGATCGAGCGCCACAAACGCTACGCGCTGCCGCTCGCGGCGCTCGTCTTCGGTCTCATCGGGTTTCCGCTCGCGGTCCGCTCCCACCGCGGTGGACGGAGCATCGCGTTCATCGGCAGCCTGGTGATCCTGGTCACCTACTATCTGGTGATGACGTCGCTCGAGGGGGCTGCCCTCCGCGGGCAGATCCCCCCGGCCGTCGCGATCTGGACGCCGAACGTCCTGTTCGGCGTCGTCGGCCTCGGGTTCCTCGTGGCGACCGCGCGCGAGTGGAAGTGGCCCGCGATGCCGCTCGTGTGGCGCGCGCTTGAGGCCCTGCGGCGCGCCGTCCCCCGGCGCGGCGTGAGGCGCGTCCGGGGGCCTGGACCAGGGGCGGCGCGCGACTCGACGCACATCATCGACCGCTACCTCGTGCGCGAGTACCTGGCGTTCATGGGGGTCGGACTCGCGGTGGCGGCGACCCTGTTCATCATGATCGATCTCCTGCAGACCCTGGACAGATACCTCCGGGTGAAGCCGCCCCTCGTGTACATCTTGGAGCACTTCGTCTACCGGCTGCCGGCGGCGCTACATACCTACCTGCCGGTCGTCATGCTCGTCGCGACGATCTTCCGCTTCCTGACGCTCAGCCGCAATCACGAGCTGACCGCGCTCAAGGCCGCCGGCGTCAGCCTCTACCGGGTGAGCGCGCCGGTCCTGGGCCTCGGGCTCGCCGTCGCCATCGGCGCCGGGCTCTTTCAGGAGCTCGCGCTGCCCGCCCTCAACGAACGGGGGGACGAAGTTGACCGGGTCAAGATCCGCGGCCTAGCCCCCCGTCATCTCCAGTTGCGCCAGCGCCTCTGGGTGCGCAGCTCCGACTCGCGCTTCTACCGGGTCGAGCTGCTCTACCCGGGGACGAACGACATGTTCGGGGTGACCATTCTCGAGGTGGACCACCACTTCCGACTCGTCGGTCGGCTGGACGCGCGGCGTGCGCACTGGACGCCGGCCGGCTGGGAGCTGAGCGACGGCGCGTACCGGGAGATCGGCGCCGATGGTACGGTGCAGACGGTGCCATTTCTCCGGACGGCGCTGGACCTGTCGGAAGAGATGGAGGATTTCATCCGCATCCAGAAGCCCGTCAGTGCGATGAGCTTCCGGGAGCTCAAGGACTACATCGCCCGGCTGGAGGCGGCCGGCTTCCAGATCCGCAAACATCTCGTCGAGCTCTACGCCAAGCTGTCCTTCCCGCTCGTCAATCTGGTCATGGTGCTCGTCGCCATCCCCTTCGCGCTCCAGTCGCCGCGCGGGGGTCGTCTCTACGGGATCGGTCTCGCGCTCGCCATCATGGCGGGCTATCTGGTCGTCCACTACGTCGCGCTCGCGTTCGCACGAGCCGACCTCCTACCGCCCCTGATCGCCGCGTGGACGGCGAACGTCATCTTCATGGGGATCGGCGTCTCCCTCCTGCTCCGCGCCCGCACCTGAGTGACGGCGTTCACGCGATCCACGCGAGCGGATCCTCGTCGCGGCTCGGCACGTGACCCTCGATGAAGATGCGGTGCCAGATCGCGAGCTGCATCAGCCCCCAGATCGCGCGGCCGGTGTTCCCGCCCCGCCGCTGCTCGCGCACCAGTGTGGCGACACCCTCAGGTCGGAACCAACGCTGGATCACCGGATGCTCGGGCAGTCGTGCCGCGAGGCCATCGAGGAATTCGCCGCGCAACCATTGGCGGATCGGGACGTAAAAGCCGCGCTTGCGTCGCCACAGGTGCTCGGGCGGGATGCGCCGCTCGGCCCAGCGCTTCAGGAATAGCTTGCCCTGGCGGCCCCCGACCTTCAGTGCGTCGGACAGTCCCAAACCGAACTCGACCACCCGATGGTCGAGAAACGGCACCCGGCCTTCGAGTCCGAAGCCCATCAGCACGCGATCGGCCTTGACCAGCAGATCGTCAGGCAGCCAGGTGCAGAGGTCGGTGAACTGGCAACGCGTGACGTCGCTCCAGGCGTTCGGCGCCGCCTGCCACGCGGCGATGAACGGCGCCCGGTGCGCGGCGGCTGCCGCCTTCAGCTCGGCGCCAAACACCCGCCGAATCCAGCCGCGGGTCCACTGGCCGCGCGTGCGGAAGCCGCCCGAGCCGGGCGATACCAGATTTTTCAGCCAGCGCTGCGGCAGCGTTCGGCGGTAGCGGCCGTAGCCGGCAAAGACCTCGTCTCCACCTTCGCCGGTCAGTATCACCTTCAGATCGCGAGCCGCACGCTCGGCCAGGAACGACGTCGGCAGGCAGGCGTAGTCGTGCAGCAGATCATCCGTGGCCCAGATCGTGTGCGGCAGGCGCCGGAACGCCGCGTCGCGGTCGAGCACGATCTCGGTGTGCTCGGCGCCGAAGCGGCGCGCGATCGCCGAGGCGTCGGGCAGCTCGTCGCTGATGGCCGCGTCCTGATAGCCGATCGAGAACGTGCGCACGGGCTGACCCGTGAGCTCGCTCATCATCGCCAGCAGGACGCCCGAGTCGACGCCGCTCGACAGGAACAAGCCGTAGGGCACGTCGGCGCGCAGGTGCTCGAGCATCACCTGGCGGAAGAGCGGCTCAAATTCCTCAGCGGCCTGCTCGAAGTGGAGCTGGCGCGAGGGCACGTCGAGCAGGGACCAGTAACGGTGCTCGTGCAGCCGCAGCTCGGTGTCGACCACCAGCGCCGCGCCCGGTGGCACGCGGCGGATACCACGAACGAGGCTACGCTCGCCGGTGTTGAAGTGGTGCTGCAGGTACTCTACCAGCGCGCCGGGGTCGAGCGCCGGCTCGCCGGGCCAGACCGCGAGTAGCGCCTTCAGCTCGGACGCGAATAACAGCCGGTCCGGCAGCTCTGCGTAGTACAGCGGCTTGATGCCGAGGCGGTCGCGCCCAAGCAGCAACTCACCGCGGCGGGCATCGTACAAGGCGAAGGCAAACATGCCGTTGAAGGATGCCAGCGCGTGGAGCCCGTCGAGCGCGTAGGCGTGCAGGATCGTCTCACTATCCGAGTTCGTCGTGAAGCGGCGACCGCGGGCTTCGAGCACACGCCGCAGCTCGATGAAGTTGTAGATCTCGCCGTTGGCCGCGAGGGTGAGCGGGCCGTCGGCCATCGGTTGGTGGCCGTGCTCCAGGTCGATGATCGACAGCCGGGTCTGCAGCAGCCCGAGGGGCCCGGCCACGTGTACACCCAGATCATCGGGACCGCGGTGCGCCAGCGCGCCGGCCATGCGCCGTAACGCGCCCTCGTCCGCGCAACCGCGCCTCAGCAGGACGCCAGCGATGCCACACATATGGGATGTCTCGAAGCCCGCAGGGCGCGCCTACTCTACCATGACGATGCCGCACGTCGCCGGAGGCTGATTCGCCTCCGGGACGCTCGACCCGCACGTGCGCGGGAGCGCCTGAGGCGGAGCGGCAGCTCGGTGTATCATCCCGCCAGGGAGGTGTCCGGGAACGGTCATCGCAGCCCCGCTTACGAGCTGGTCGAGGACGGCCCCAACGCCCCGTGGCCGCGAGAGGGGAACATCCCATGTCACTCCGCGCGCTGATCCAGCGGCCGATGCCGGTGACCGCGCCGCTGGTCCTCAATCCGTTGATGGCCCGCATGGCCGAGGCGGCGGGCTTCCCGGCGGGCTATCTCGGCGGCGGCTCGACCGGCTACCAGAAGGTCGCGCTCGAGGCGAACCTGAACGTGACCGAGATGTGCCAGGCCGCCGTCGACATCGGCGCCGTCTCGTCGCTCCCGCTGATCCTCGACGGGGCGTGCGGCTACGGCGACCCGATGCACATGCACCGGACCATCGGCATGAGCGAGGCCGCCGGCTTCGCGGCGATCGAGATCGAGGACTAGCTCGTTCCAAAGCGCGCGCACCATCACGCCGGGATCGAGCACATGATCCCGCGGGAGCTGATGGCGGCCAACGATGCCTTGCGCCGCGGCGACGCGTACCGCAAGGCCGGCGCCGACCTGCTGCTGCTCTCGATGGCGCACAAGCCGGAGCAGCTGCGGGCCATCGCCGAGCGGCTCGGCGGACCGTTGATGGACCTCGCCGGGCGCGGCGGGCTCGCGGGCCTGGGCCTCACGCTGGCGGATCTCGGCAGCCTCGGCTACAAGATCGTCGCCGATCCCTCCACCCCGCTGCTGGCGGCCGATGCGGCGTGGAAAAGGTCTACGCGGAGCTGGCCGACGGGTTCGGCGCCAACGTGAGGACGAAAGCGGACTGGAGCCCGGTGGAAAAGGACATGTTGGCCGTCATCGATCTCGAGAAACTCCTGGCGATCGAGCGCGCGACCGTCGAGGACGGCACGCGATGACGGCCGTGAGGACGACGAGGGGGTAAGGTGATGCTCTCGAGGGAAGACAACGAGCTCATGTGCCGCGTGGGACGCGGCACGCCCATGGGTGAGCTGCTGCGCCAGTACTGGCTGCCGTGTCTGCCTGCGAGGGAGCTGCCGGCGCCCGATGGCCCGCCGAAGAAGGTCCGTCTGCTCGGCGAAGACCTCGTCGCCTTTCGCGACACGCAGGGCCAGGTCGGGCTGCTCTCGGCCAACTGCCCTCATCGCGGCGCCTCGCTCTTCCTCGGCCGGAACGAGGCGTGCGGGCTCCGCTGTGTGTACCACGGCTGGAAGTTCGACGTGACGGGCCGGTGCGTCGACATGCCGAACGAGCCGGACGCGCGCACCTTCAGGGACAAGGTGCGCGCCCGCGCCTACCCCTGCCGAGACGTGAACGGCGTGATCTGGACCTACATGGGCCCGCGTCCGGCGGCGCCGCCGTTCCCCGCGTTCGAGATCAACACGCTGCCGCCCGAGCACGTCTACCCGCCGCTGGTCATGCTGGAGGAGTGCAACTGGGTGCAGGCGCTCGAGGGCGACATCGACTCCTCCCATATCGACTACGTCCACGCCAAGCTCCGGCCCGACGGTAAGCAACGCGGCACCTTCCACCGGGACAAGCAGCCGCGGCTCGAGCTGCTGCCGACGGACTACGGCGCCTGCTACTCGGCCCGGCGGCGCTGGGACGTCGACGGCCTCTACTGGCACCGGGTCACCCAGTTCATCGTGCCCTTCTTCTCGATGATCGCCGCGAGCGACCCCAATCTCGTCTCGGCGCGCGCATGGGTCCCGCTGGACGACCACTACAATCTCCAGATCATGATGCGCGGGCGGCTGGACCGGCCGGTGACGGAGCAGGAGCGGGAGCCGGTGCGCAACCCGTTCGCCGCCTGGGGCGGATACCTCGAGTCGACCAGCGACCCGCAGACCCGGTACTACACGAAGGCGAACATTCACAACGATTACCTGGTCGACCATCGGCTCGCGAAGAACGAGCTCATGATCGGTATTCCCTTCCTGGTCAATCTGCAAGACAGGGCGATGACGGAGACGATGGGCCCGATCTACGACCGGACTCAAGAGCACCTCGGGACCACCGACGCGATGGTCATCTACGTGAGGCGGCGGCTGATCGACGCGGCCCGGGCGCTGCGCGACGAGGGCGTGGTGCCGGCGAACGTCGACGATCCGACCATGTGCCGCGTGCGTCCGGCCTCCATCCTGCTGCCCGAGGGCGACAGCTGGATCACGGCGACGGAGAAGGCGCGCCAGTCGGACGCGGGCGTGCCCATCGCCTGGGTGCCGTTCGCCCAGTGAGCGTGATGCCGCCCGCCCCCGCCCCGGGCCTCGCGTATTACGAGGCCGTGCCCTATCTGCTCGTGGTCGAGTCGGTCGAGCGCGGCGGTGAGTGGTTGCGGCGCGCGTCGTATCCGGAGCTTCCCGGCTGCGTCGCCGAGGCAGCCTCGGCCGTGGAGGCCATGGAGAAGCTCGAGCAGGCGCGGCTTCGCCTGCTGCGGCAGTTGTGGGATCGCGGCGCGCCGATCCCCGTCCCCCGCCCGCCGCTGCGGGGCGCGGTGACGGGCTAGTATCCCTTCGCGCGGTCCACCAGGTTCAGGAGCGGCGCACCGTCCAGGTACCGCCGCAGGTTCTCGACGAAGAGGGTGCAGCAATCGTCGTCGTAGCTCGCGACGAAGCCCGAGACGTGCGGTGAGACGATGACGTTGTCGACCTTGTACAGCGGGTGCCCGGCCGGCGGCGGCTCCTGCGCGAAGACGTCGACCGCCGCGCCGGCGATGCGCCGCTCCGCCAGCGCCTGCGCGAGCGCCACCTCGTCGACGCTGGCGCCGCGTCCCACGTTGATGAAGTAGGCCGTCGGCTTCATGGCACGAAGCTCGCGCGCGCCGATCATATGATGTGTCTCGCGCGTGAGCGGCGCGCACATCACGACGACGTCTGATCGGGCGAGTAGCTCCGACACGCGCTCGGGCGAAAACCACTCGTCGGGCAGGACGCCTTCAGGATCGCCCGTGCCGGGCGGGCAGTACCCGGGATCGGCGCGGCGCGCGGGCTCCCGCTTGCACGCCAGCACGCTCATCGCAAAGGCGGTCCTGGCGATGCGGGCGAGCTCGCGTCCGATGCTGCCGTAGCCGATCACGCCGAGAGTCGCGCCCCGCACCGCCGTCGGCACGAACAGCGGCCACCGCTGCTCATCGGGCGGCCAGGTGCCCCTCCCCTGCCATTCCACCATCCGCGGCAGGCGATGCGCCAGCCCCAGGAGGGCCGTGATCGCGTACTCGGCGACCGTCGCCGCGTGCACGCCGCTCGCGGTGGTGAGCGCGATCGCGCTGTTCGCGTAGATCGCGTGATCGTAGAGCGCGTTCACGCCCGCCATGTGCACCTGCACCCACTTGAGATTGGGCGCGCGCGACGGATCGCGCGGGAGACTTCCCGCGTAGAGAACGTCCGTGGGCGCGTAGTCGGCGGTCTCCGGATCGCCTTGCGTCACGGTGAGGCGTGACGAGACCTGGCGCAGCCGGTCCAGCTGAGCCTCATCGAAGGGCGTCGTCACGAGCACGTTCGGCATAAGATCGCGGCCGCGCGCCGTCGCGCGATGCTCGCCCCGCTAGAGGTGGTCGAAGAGCTTGACCGCCAGCGCCCCGTGCGCGCCAGTCCTTTCACTTCGCCTGCGTGAGCCCACGGAGCGCCTCTTCGAGGCGCTTCTGCTCGGCTCCGTAGGCCGCCCAGTCGCTGCGGCGTAGCGCATCCTGCGCTCGCGTCCAGCTCTCCCAGGCGCGCTGGACGAGCTGTCTCACGCCGGTGGCGCCGTCGCTCGGCGCACCGGCCGCCGGCGGCGGCGCGGCGGCAGTCACGCTTGGGCGGCCGCCGAAGATGCGGGAGAGGGATTGCTCGAGCGTCGGCTCCATCGCGATCTGGTTGCCGTACGCGACGATCACCCGGCGCAGCTCGGGCAGCGCTCCCTGCTCGGAGGCGGCGAGGTAGAGCGGCTGGACGTAGATCAGCGATTGGTCGATCGGGATCGCCAGCAGCGAGCCACGGATCACCGTCGAGCCGCGCTGATTCCAGAGCGAGAGCTGCTGGGAGATCACTGGATCCTGGTCGATCCGCGCGTCGATCTGCCGCGGTCCGTAGACGAGCTTCTGCTTGGGGAAGTTGAACACGATCAGGCGGCCGTAGTTCGGCGGATCGGAGCGGGCGGCCATCCACGCGATCATGTTGTCGCGTCGCGCCGGATTGAAGAGCGTGAGCAGGATGAACTCCTCCTTCTGCTCACCCGGCGGCCGCATGATCGTGAAGTAGGGCTCCATGTCGCGGTCGCGGCCCTCGATCGCCCGTCGCGGCACGGCCCAGAGGTCTTCCTTGTTGTAGAAGACCTGGGGATCGAGCATGTGGTAGGTCGCGTACTTCCGCGCCTGGATGGCGAAGAAGTCCTCGGGGTAGCGGATGTGGCGCCGGAGCCCCTCGGGCATCTTGTCCAGCGGCTTGAGGAGCCCGGGAAAGGCGCTGCCGTACGCGCGGACGATGGGGTCGGTCTCGTCGGCACGATAGAAGGTCACCGTGCCGTCGTAGGCGTCGACCGTGACCTTCACCGAGTTCCGGATGTAGTTGCCGACGCCGGGGACGGGATCCGAGTAGGGATACCGGCTGGTCGTCGTGTAGCCGTCCAGCATCCAGATCAGGCGCCCGTCGTCGTCGACGACCATGTACGGGTCGCGGTCAAATTTGAAAAACGGGGCGATCTGCCGGACGCGCTGGACGACCGTTCGGTGGATCATGATCCGGCTCTGCTCGGTGAGGTCGTTGGACAGGAGCATCTTGATCTCACCGAACCGCACGGCGAACAGGGCCTTGCGGAGGAACGACGAGAGCGGGATGCCGCCGGCGCCGCTGTAGGTCGTGTAGACGTTCTGGTCGCTCGAGGGATAGTCGAGCTCCTGCGACTTCGTTTTCACCAGGACGTACTCGTTCGACACCTCTCCGTAGTAGATCTGCGGCCGCGTGATCTTGGGGAAGCCGCTCGTGGACCGAGGCGGGATGTCCTGCACCCAGAGCTCGGGTAGCCCCTCGGGGGTAATGCGGTTGACGGGCCCGACGACGACGCCGTAGCCGTGCGTATACGTGAGCGCCTCGTTGATGAAGCCTCGGCTCTGCAGGTGCTGGTACGAGAGCTCGCGCGGCGACAGCATGAGCTGGCGGTACTCGCCGTTCACGACATAGCGGTCGTTGTCCACGTCCACGAACTTGTAGTAGGTCCGGATCTCCTGGAGCTGCGCGAACGTGCGCAGGAGGGGGCGGTAGTCCCACAGGCGGATGTTCTTGATCGTTGCCGAGTTGCGCTCGAGCGCCCGCGCGTCCAGGGTCTCGTCGGCGGGGAATTCGCGCTCGACGACGCGGTCGAGCCCGTACGCCTGGCGGGTCATGCGGATGTTGTGTTCGATGAACGGGCGCTCGGCCGCGAGCTCGTTGGGCGTGACCCGCAGGCGCTGCAGCAACGCCGGGTAGACGCCGAGGCCCACCACCCATACCAGGGCCAGGGCGATCAGGCCGCCGGCGACCAGCCGCAGGCCCGACCGCGCGATCTGGGCGACGCACGCGACGGCGCAGAGCACCGCGAACACGGCGAGGGCCCCGAGCACGGGCAGCGACGCGTAGATGTCGGTGTACGCGGCCCCGAACACGATGCCGCGCGGCGAGAAGACCAGCTCGAACCGATCGAGCCAGAACCCGACGGCTTTGAGGGCGAGCGCCAGGGCCCCGAGGAGGAGGAGGTGCGTGCGCGCACCGGCCGCCAGCCGTGGGCCGCGGCTCGTCAGCACGAGGCTCCGCAGGAGCACGTAGACGGCGAGCGTCAGCACGATCGTGCTGGTGACGAGGGTGATGGCCCATCCGTACACGAGTTGCCAGAGCGGCAGGACGAAGACGAAGAAGCGGAGGTCGTGGCCGAAGAGCGGATCGGTGACGCCGAACGGCGTCGCGTTGAAGTAACCCAGCACCGTCTCCCAGTGGACGGTGGCCCGCATTCCGCAGGCCAGCGCGATCAGCACCAGCACGATCGGCAGGAAGCGGCGGATCAGCGGCTCGATGATCACACGGCTGGGCAGCCCGAGCTGGTCTTCGAGCTCCCAGATGACGTCGGGCGCCGCTGTGCGGGCCGCGAACGTCAGGTTGGCATAGAGGAAGACGAGCACGGCGATGGCCAGCACGGCGAAGAGCGATCCGCGGAACGAGAGCGTCTTCACGAAGACGTCCGTGTAGCCGACCTCGCCGAACCAGAGCCAGTCGGTGTACAGCGGCACGACCTGGGCGACCAGGCCGAGCACCAGGAGCACGAGGAGCAGCAGCAGGACCGGCGGCGGGCGGTTCACGGATGTCGGCGGGGCGTGGTCAGGTCCCGTGCGTCCAGGACGCCAGGTAGTCGCGTTGCGCGGCCGTGAGCTGGTCGATCTCGACGCCCATCGAGGCGAGCTTGAGCCGCGCGATCTCCAGATCGATCTCCCGCGGCACGCCGAACACCTTCCGAGCCAGCGTACGCCCCTGCTTGACCATGTACTCGGCGGCCAGCGCCTGGTTCGCGAAGCTCATGTCCATCACGGAGGCGGGATGCCCCTCCGCCGCCGTGAGGTTGATCAGTCGCCCCTCACCGAGCACGTAGAGCCGCCGACCGCTCTCGAGCGTGAACTCTTCGACGAACGGCCGCACGCCCCGCCGGCTGCGCGCCATCGCGCCGAGCGTCTCGAGGTCGATCTCCACGTTGAAGTGCCCCGAGTTGCACAGAATGGCGCCGTCCTTCAGCCGGCCGAAGTGGTCGCTCGACATCACCGAGGTGTTGCCGGTCACCGTCACGAACACGTCGCCCTGGGCCGCGGCCGCGGTCATCGGCAGCACCGGGAAGCCGTCCATGACCGCCTCGAGCGCCCGCAGGGGCTCGACCTCCGTCACGATGACATGGGCGCCGAGGCCCTTGGCGCGGGCCGCGACACCGCGGCCGCACATCCCGTAGCCGGCGACGACGACCGTGCGCCCGGCCAGAAGGATGTTGGTCGCGCGGAGGATCCCGTCGATCGTGGACTGGCCGGTGCCGTAGCGATTGTCGAAGAGGTGCTTGGTGTCCGCGTCGTTGACCGCGATCACGGGAAACGCGAGCACGCCCTCGCGCTCCATCGAGCGGAGCCGGACCACGCCCGTGGTCGTCTCCTCCGTCCCCCCGATCACATCGGCGGCGAGATCCTTCCGCGGGCCGTGGAGTTGGGAGATGAGATCCGCGCCGTCGTCCATCGTGAGCTGGGGTCGCGTCGCAAGCACGGCCGCGATGTGCCGATAGTACCGCGCGTGATCTTCGCCCTTCTGGGCGAAGACCGGAACGTCGTACTCGCGAACGAGCGCGGCCGCCGTGTCGTCCTGCGTGGACAGCGGGTTGGACGCGCAGAGCGCCAGCTGCGCTCCGGCGGCCTTGAGCGTGAGCATGAGGACCGCGGTCTCCGTGGTCACGTGCAGGCAGGCGCCGAGCCGGATGCCCTTGAGCGGCTGCTCGTGGGTGAAGCGCTCGCGGATCTGACGCAGCACCGGCATCGATTGCTCGGCCCACTCGATCCTGAGGCGTCCCTCGGGGGCGAGCGCCAGGTTCTTGACGTCGTGCTCGGTCATGGAGCCTCGTCCTTTGCCCGGTGCCGTGGGCGGCCCCCCGCCCCTGCGGGACGTCGGGACCGGCGCGGCCTCATCGGTGTGCCGAGCTACACTCCCGCGTCGTCGCGCAGATCCTTGACCCGGCCCGTCCGTTCCCAGGTGAACTCGGGCTCCGAGCGCCCGAAGTGGCCGTAGGCCGCGGTCTTCTTGTAGATCGGCCGGCGCAGGTCGAGGTACTTGATGATCCCGGCCGGCGTGAGATCGAAGTGACGTCGGACCAGCCCCTCGAGGACCAGGTTCGGCACCTTGCCGGTCCCGAACGTGTCGACCATGATGGAGACGGGATCGGCGACGCCGATGGCGTAGGCGACCTGCACTTGCGCCCGCTGCGCCAGGCCGGCGGCGACGATGTTCTTGGCCACGTGGCGGGCCATGTAGCACGCGGAGCGGTCAACCTTCGTCGGGTCCTTTCCCGAGAACGCGCCCCCGCCGTGCGGACAGGAGCCACCGTACGTGTCGACGATGATCTTTCGCCCGGTGAGGCCGGTGTCACCCATCGGGCCGCCGGTCACGAACCGCCCGGTCGGGTTCACGTGGATGACGCAGCGGTTGAGGTCGAGGAGCTCGGCCGGGATCGTCGGGACGACCACCTGCTCGATGACGTCCTCGCGGATCCGCTCGGCGCCGACGTCGGGGCTGTGCTGGGTCGAGACGACGACCGTCTCGACCGCGCGCGGGACGCCGTCGACGTAGCGCACCGTCACCTGAGACTTCCCGTCGGGACGGAGGTAGTCGAGCGCTCCCGACTTGCGCCGTTCCGCGAGCCGCATCACCAGCTTGTGCGCGAGCATGATCGGCAGGGGCATGAGCTCAGGCGTCTCCGTGCACGCGTAGCCGAACATGAGCCCCTGGTCGCCCGCGCCGAGCTTGTCGACGCCCTGCGCGATGTCGGAAGACTGCTCGTCGATCGCCGCGATCACGCCGCACGTCTCGTAGTCGAAGCCGAACTTCGCCCGCGTGTACCCGACCCCACGGATCGTCTCGCGCGCGATGCGCGGAATGTCGACGTAGCACGACGTCGTGATCTCGCCCGCCACCACCACGAGCCCGGTGGTCAAGAGCGACTCGCACGCGACGCGCCCGGTCGGATCCTGGGTGATGATCGCGTCCAGCACCGCGTCGGAGATCTGGTCGGCGATCTTGTCGGGGTGACCCTCGGTCACCGACTCCGACGTGAAGAGATACTCGTCCCGCACCATCGACACCCTCCAGCGCATCGCGTCCGGCGATGCAAACGCCGCAACTGTAACACGAATCGTCAGCGAGGCTAAGGGGCTCGCAGGCGGCGCTTCATCTCGTCGAGCACGGGCACCGGCCAGGGGTCGGTGCCCAGGCCGACCGCGAGGTAGTAGCTCGTCCACGCCCCGAGGTAGGCCAGCCCCAGGAGCCGCGCCGGCCGCCCCGCGCCCCGCGCCCAGCACTCGCTGACCTCGCCGGCGGCCGCCGCGATCAGTTCGCGGAGCACGACGAAGCGCCGCGCGATCTCCGACGACTCGTCGTGGTCCCTGAGAAACACCGCGTGCATCGCGGCCGCGGCCGGCGCGCGCCACGCCTCGACTTCGTTGTGGTTCATTTCTGGAATGGCGCCGGCGATCGCGAACCGCTTGGCGTTCTCCTCCACGTCGGTCTTCCACCGGTAGGCGACGCCGCCGGTCGCCGGACCCCCGTAGATCGCCGGCATGCGCGCGCCGACGGCGAGCGCGAGCCGCTTGGCCTCGTTCTGCGCGACAGGCCGCATCGGCGCGAGCTCCTGGGCGAGCGCCGTCAGGATCTCGAGGGCCTCCGCGATCTCCGAGTTGGTCGCGACCGCGAGTCCGACGTCGCCCAGGATTCGCAGCGCCGGGAAAAACAAATATCCGAGCGCCATGCGCGGCATCAGCCCGGCGGGCAACCTCACCCGCGGTAGGCCCCGCCGGATCGCCAGCTCCTCCAGCCGGCCGCCCGCGGTGAGGACCACCACGGGTACCGCCCGCGCGCCGGCCGCCTCGACGACCGAGAGCACTTCCACCGTATCGCCGGAATACGACGAGGCGACGACGAGCGCGTGCTTGCCGGCGGTCGGAGGCAGACCGTAGCCGCGATGAACGACGATCGGTACGTCGAGGCGTTCGGCGGCGCACCCGGCGATCAGCTCGGCCCCCGCGGCCGACCCACCCATGCCGGCGAGGATCACGAGCGCGGGGCGCGGGATCGAAGGCGGAGGCGCCGCGCGAAGGGCCAGCGCGGCGAGACACTGGGCGGGGAACGCGGCCAGCACGTCGCGCGCCCGGTGCGGATCCGTGCGCTCGAAGAGGTCGGGGTCGTCGAGCGTCATCGGCGGGTCAGCGTCAGCGTCGCGACGAGCTCGCGCTCGTCGTCGGGGCCCACGTCGAGACGCCAGACGAGCAGGAGCGCGGTGCCTTGATAGATCCGCTCGAACCCGGCTTCGGAGACTGACACCGTCTCGACCGGACCCCAGGCGAGCTCGGCCGCGGAGCTCCACCGAAGCGTGGCTTCGACGCCCGCCCACTCGTCCACCAGCGCCACGGCGGAGAGGGCCTCCACGCGGCCGGAGCTGCCGAGCGAGGGACGGTTGGCGAGGTCGAGATACCGGTCCGGCGCATTCCCCGCTGTGAGAGCCAGGTTCCACTGCACCGCCCAGCGTCCGGTGAGCCGCCCCCCCGGGACGGGCCGCAGGCGGTAGCCGACCTCGATCGTCGCATCGCGGATCGTCACCCGCTTCTCGACGGCGAACGGCGCCTCCGGCGTGGGCGCGCGCGTGAGCACGACGGCGACACCGTCGGCCACCGCCTGCACGACACAGTCCAGCCTCTCGCCGCCGACCACGGCGCGGGCGAGCGCCCAGGGGGCGACGGGATCGAGCGGCGTGGCGTCGTCCTCGAAGAACCCTTCGATCAGCGACCCACGCCGGAGCTCGTCGTAGGCGAGCAGGGCGTCGAGCCCGGCTTCCTTGGCCGTGGCGGCTTCGTGGATCGTCCTCGCCGAGGCTGATGGGCCCGCGGCGGCGCGCGCCCGCACCTGGTCGTGATACGTCTCGAAGCGGCGCGCCAGGACGTCGGCGACGTCGAGTCCTGCCGGAAAGTAGCCGAGCTCGGTGATCATTCCCCCGGCGTCGGGCTCCAGGGTGACGGCGAGCGCGCTCGTCCGAACGTACACTTCCGCGCGTCCGTCGCCGTTGCCGTCCTCGCGCGTCCAGCTGACCCCGGGCGCGACGCCCGCCTCGGTCAGCGACCGCTCGGCTTCCAGCAGAGCCGTCTTCACCGCTCGGCGCAGGTGCGGAAGGTAGCAGCCGCCGAACACGCCGTGCCAGTACGCGTCGTTGGCCTGCCCGCGCCAGAGCGCGACCTGGCCCCGGGCGAGCCGCGCGTCATCGGGGCGTTGAGCGAGGGCGGCGCGGATCGCCCGCGAGAGGCGGAGCATCTTCCAGTGCGTGTCGGCGACTTCGGGGTATTTGACGAGGAAGCTCCGCCAGAAGCCGCCGCGTAGCAGGCCCGCCAACCGCTCGCCGTCCGCGAGGCCGCGGATCTCGTTCCGGGCCGCCTCGAGCGCGCGCGCCGCCTCGGCCGGCAGCGCCCAGTCCCCCATCTCCCGGTACGAGGCGGTCGGCAGAGAGACACGCCCGCTCGCCGGCAGGCGCTCGACGACGTCGGCGAGCGTCGTCAGCTCGAGCCAGCTCGTGGACAGGAGGCGGTCGAAGAAGCGATCGAGCCATCCCTCGGTGTATACGCGGGTGTGGGTGCCGGGCCAGACTCCGAACTTCTCTCCGTCGTCGACCATGGTGAGCGCGGACACGGTCGCCCGACGTCTGTCCAGGTAGTCGAGCGTCTTGTCCACATCGGCGAACGGGATCAGGTACCGCAGCGGCTGGCTGATCGGGAAGACGCGGAGGCTGGCGCCTTGCTCGTCCGTCAGGTAGTACCCGCCCAGGGCATCCGCGTCCAGACCGGCGAGAGCGAAGTGGTGGTCGTCGAGAAGCACGTACTCGACCCCGGCCTCGCGCAGCACGCGTGGCAGGTGCGGCTCCCAGACGCGCTCGGCAAGCCACATCCCGCGGGGGCGTACCCCGAAGTGCGCCTTGAGGAACGCCGTCAGCCGTTCGATCTGGCCGACCTTGTCATGGTCGGGCAGCACGGCGAGGATCGGCTCGTAGAATCCGCCCGTCAAGAGTTCCACCTGCCCGCGTGCGGCGATGGTGCCGAGGAGGTCGAAGGTGCGGGGCGCCGAGTCGCGCAGCCACTCCAGGAGGCCGCCCGTCCAATGCATGCTCAGCCGGACCTCCGGGCGCGCGTCGAGCCGCTCGAGGAACGGTCGGTAGGCGCGTTCCGTCGCCTCGACGAGGACGTGGTCGAAGTTGCCGATCGGCTGGTGGTTGTGGACGCCGAAGCAGAACGCCAGCCGGTCCATCACACCCGCACGGCTCTCACTCCCGCTGGAGGTCGCGGTGCACGACGGTCGGCGCGTAGCCGATGCCGCTGAGGAACCGCTTGAGCTCCTCCACGACGGTCACGGACCGGTGCTGGCCGCCGGTACAGCCGACCGCGACCGTCAGATACGCCTTGCCCTCCCGCTCGTAGCAGGGCAGGACGAACCTCAGGAAGTCCTCGAGGCGGCGGAGCAGCTCCTTGCTCTCCGGGTGGTTCAGCACGAAGGTGCGCACGCGCTCGTCACGACCGTCCAGCGCGCGCAGGGCATCCACGAAGTGGGGGTTGGGCAGGAACCGGACGTCGAACACGAGGTCGGCGTCGAACGGGACCCCGTGCTTGAAGCCGAACGACACCAGCGAGGGCGCGAGCCCGGGCCGAGCCTTCGGCGCGACGTAGAGCTCGACGAGCCGGTCCTTGAGCTGGTGGACGGTCAGCGCGGAAGTATCGACGATCCGGTCGGCGACTTCGCGGAGGTCGGACAGCGCCTTGCGCTCGGCACGGATCCCGTCGAGCGCGTTACCGTCACCGGCCAGCGGATGGCGCCGTCGCGTCTCGTGATAGCGGCGCACCAGGGCCTCCTCGCTCGCCTCCAGGAAGAGGACCTCGACGGCGTGACCGCGCGTCCTGAGCTCACGGATGATGTCGAGCAGACGCGAGAGGTACGCGCCCTCGCGCACGTCGACGCCGAGCGCCACGCGGTGGATGGGCTGCTCGGAGCGCATGATCAGGTCGGCGAAGGTCGGAATGAGCGTCGTGGGCAGGTTGTCGACGCAGAAAAACCCCATGTCCTCGAAGCACTTGATCGCGAAGCTCTTGCCCGCTCCGCTCAGCCCCGTGATGACAACGAACGACAGGGGCGCCGGCATCGGGCTAGGCTCCGGACGTGGTCGCGCCCGCCGGGCGGCGGGATCGCGCGCGCCGCCGGCGCGTCCGCGCCTCGCACATCTGTCGGCAGAGGCTGTCGATGGCGCCCTCCACGGCTGTCAGCAGATGGTCAGCGCTCGCCGCGCTCGAGAAGCTGCGCTGGCGCGTGCGCGCGACGAGCCGTGCCGTCCGCTGGAACCGCTCCGAGCCGCAGGTGACCCGCAGTTCGAGCGTCGACGGTCCGACCCGCGCGAGCTTCTCGACCTTCCGCTCGACCAGGGCCTTGAACGCCGTCGTCAGCACCACCCCGCGCCCGCTGATGATGAGCTGCATGGGGCTCTCTCCTCGTGGCCCGCGGCTGGCGCCTCACCGCTTCCGCGGCGTGAGACGCCGCTGGTGCGAGGGCAGGATGCCGAGCTCCTCGCGGTACTTGGCGACCGTGCGGCGCGCGATCGTGAGGCCACGCTTCTGGAGCGCCTGCGCGACTTCCTGGTCGGACTGCGGCTTTGCCGGGTCTTCGGCGGCCAGGATGTCCTGGATCATCTTCTTGACCGAGACCGACGACACCATCTCCCCGTCGCCCGACGCGATGCCGCTGTGGAAGAAGAACTTCAGCTCGAACAACCCCTGCGGGGTTTCGACGTACTTGTTCGTCGTCACGCGGCTGATCGTCGACTCGTGCATCCCGATGTCCTCGCCGACGTCGCGCAGCGATAGCGGGCGGAGGTGGGGCAACCCCCGGTCCAGGAACTCGCGCTGGAATTTGACGATCGACTGCGTCACCTTGCGCAGGGTCCGCTGGCGCTGGTCCACGCTCTTGATCAGCCACAGCGCGGAGCGGAGCTTTTGCTCGACGTACTGCTTCGCCTCGTCCCCGGAACCGGCGCCCCGGAGGAGCGAGCGGTAGAGCGAATTGACCCGGAGGCGTGGGATGCCGTCCTCGTTGAGGACGATGGTGTAGTCGTTGCCGAGCTTGTACACGAAGACGTCGGGCACGATGTAGCGCGAGTCGTTGCCGCCGAATCGCCGGCCGGGCTTGGGTTCGAGGCGCATGATTTCCTCGACCGACTCCATGATCCGATCGACGGGAAGTTTCATGGCCCGCGCGATGTCCTGGTAGCGCCGGCGGCTCAGGTCGTCGAAGTACGCCTCGATGATCTCGACCGAGACCGGGTCGGGGAGCGGGTCGCGCTTCAGCTGGAGCAGGAGGCACTCCTGGATGGATCGCGCCGCCACGCCGGGAGGGTCGAAGCCCTGCACGAGCTCGAGGACCCGGGCCACCTCCTCGGCGGTGGCCCCGCACCGCTGGGCGATCTCCTCGAGCTCGGCCCGGAGGTAGCCGTCCTCGTCGAGGTTGCCGATGATCTGCCCGCCGATCCGCCGAACGGCGGCGTCCTCCGACGCGTAGCGCAGCTGTTCCTCGAGATGGTCGGCCAGCGAGACGTGGGTGCGGACGACGTTCTCGAACGGTAGGTCTTCGCGATCCTCCTGCGAGACCAGCGAGCGCTCCTCGTGGTCATCATCGGCCGACATGACCGCGTTGAAATCGAACGGGAGCTCGTCCGTCTGGCGTTCGGTGGTCGGCGGCGCCTCGGTCGTGATCTGCTCGACCGTCGGCGCCGGCGGCGAGTCGGGAGTCACGGGCGCGTCGGTGGTCTCCGGCGTGTCCGGCGTGACCTCTTCGAGCAGCGGATTCTCGAGCAGCTCCTTCTGGACGACGTCCTGGAGCTCGAGCGTGGAGAGCTGCAACAGCTGGATCGCCTGCTGCAGGAGCGGCGTCATGACGACGCGCTGGCTCTGCCGTAACGAGAGGCGCGCCTCCATGGCCATGAGGGTTCTCTCGCCTCCCTAGAGCGCGAACCGGTCGCCGAGATAGATCTCCCGGGCGACCGAGTTATTGGCGATCTCGGTCGCGGTGCCGGCGACCAGGATCTTGCCGTCATAGAGGATGTAGGCGCGGTCGGTGATGGCGAGGGTCTCGCGCACATTGTGGTCCGTGATGAGAATGCCGATGCCGCGCTCCCGAAGCCGGGCGACGATCTGCTGGATGTCGCCGATCGCGATGGGATCGATGCCCGTGAACGGCTCGTCCAGCAGGAGGTATTGGGGCGAGGTCACGAGCGCGCGCGTGATCTCGAGGCGGCGGCGCTCGCCTCCGGAGAGCGTGTAGGCAGGGTAGCGGGCGAGCGAGCTGAGGTCCAGCTCGCCCAGGAGCTCGCGCGCGCGCTCCCGGCGCTCGGCGCTCGACAGGTCGAGCGTCTCGAGGATTGCGAGCAGATTTTCCTCGACCGTCAGCTTCCTGAACACGGACGATTCCTGCGGCAGATAGCCGACGCCCATCCGGCACCGCTGGTACATCGGCAACGACGTGATCTCGTTACCCTCGAGAAAGATCCGACCACCGTCCGCCGGAAGCAGGCCGACCATCATGTAGAACGACGTCGTCTTTCCCGCGCCGTTCGGGCCGAGCAAGCCGACGACCTCGCCCCGCTGGATGTCGAGCGAGACCGCGTCGACGACCTTCCGGCTCTTGAACCATTTCATGAGCCCCTGCGCCACGAGACCTTCCATCGGTCAGTTCCGGCAGGGCTCCGCCGACCGACGCACGGCCGCCTGGCCGTCCCGCTTGTCCTCGTCGCGGGAATAGAAGACCGCCTTGACCCGCTCCTGCTTGCCACCCTGGACGATGGACCGGTCCTGAGAGATGAAGAGCGTGATCGTGTCGCCGGACACGACGTTGTCCTCTTCCCAGACCCGGGCGTTGCCGATGAGCATCACCCGTTGCTCGAGGTCGAAGTACTCCGCGCGCTGCGCCGTCCCGGTCCGGCAGTCTTTGGTGATGATCCGGACGCTCCCGGTCGAGACCGTTCGCAGAATCCGGTCTCCCTTCTCGTCGAGGTAGACTTCGACCCGGTCGGCGTACTGGACGGAGTTGTCCCGGCGGGCGACGACGTTGCCGCTGAAGATGACGAGGTTCTCCTTGCCGAACCGTTCCATCCGGTCGGCGTCCACGGTGAGCGGCTGGGCCTTGTCGTCCTTCGCCTTCGCCCCGCCCGCCGCAGGCAGTTGGCCCGCCGCGAGCGCCGGCGCCAGGACGATGAGAACGGCCCCGAGGAGCGCCTGCCCTGTCATTGGCCCGGGCCGTTGAAGATCGTGCGGACGCGCCCGGCCAGTATCGTGGAGCCATCGGCCATCCGCACGTCGAGCGCCGTGCCGTGGGCGATCGCGCCGTCGCGCGAGAGGCGCACTGGCGCGTCCGTCCAGAGTCGTCGCTCCGCAGCCTGCCAGCGGAGCACGCTGGTTTCGAGCCGCAGGCCGTCGCTCGAGGTGACCACGACGTTGTTCCGGATTTCGATATTCCGGGTCGCGTGAAACAGGTCGCCTTCCGCACCCACGATCGTCCACGAGCGGTCGTGCTCGAACACCTTGACCGAGATTCTCCGAAGCGCCGTGCGTCCCTCGGCGTCGAAGATCAAGACCTGCTCGGCCGTGAGCCCCCAGCGCACGCCGCCGGCCTCCTCTTCGATCTGGGCGTCCTTGATGCGGAGGTCGGCGCTCGAGACGGCCGGGCCGGTCGGTTCCACGGCCGCCGTTCGGCTCTTGGCGATTAGCGTGCCTGCCACCAGGAGCACGAAGACGACAACCGTTCCGAGAATTCCGGCAGCCAGGCGATGTGTCTTCATCACTGTGTCGATTCTAAGGGGAAGTCGATGCGGAATGCAATTTCGGTACCACGAAAGACCTGGGCCGAGGGAGGCAAAAGCGGAAACACCGCGAAAACTATACGATCTTCGCCCGGAGGATGTCGTGCATGTGGATGATACCAACGGGCCGGCGAGCCTGGTCCACGATCACCAGGCTGGTGATCTGCCAGGTCTCCATCACCTCCAGCGCCTTCGCGGCCAGATCGTCGGCGCAGATCATCTTCGGCTCGCGACTGGCCACCTGGCCGGCCGTGAGGTCATCGATCGACCCGCCTCGCAAGTGGAGCCGCCGGAGGTCGCCGTCGGTGATCACGCCCGCGAGCCGACCTTCCCCGTCGATGACGGTCGTCATGCCCTTGCGCTTCTGCGTCATCTCGATGATGACCTCCCGCAAGGGCGTCGTCTCGGGGACGATCGGCACAGCGTCCCCCATGAGCATCAGGTCCGCCACGCGGAACAGCGCGCGCCAGCCGAGCGTGCCGCGCGGGTGCAGCGCGGCGTAGTCCTCCGGGCGAAGGCCGCGCAGCTCGAGCAGCGCCAGGGCGAGTGCATCCCCGGCCGCGAGTGCGGCGGTCGTGCTCGATGTGGGCGCCAGGTTCATCGGGCACGCCTCCTCCGGCACGCTCACGTCCAGGACGACTTCGCACTGGCGGGCGACCGAGGAGGTCGGATTTCCGGTGAGCAGGACGATGGGCACCCCGAGCCGCTTGAGCGGCGGAAGGATCGCGAGCACCTCGTCAGTCTCGCCGGAATTCGACAGCGCGAGCACGACGTCGCCGCGCGCCACCATGCCGAGGTCCCCGTGCACCCCTTCGGCGGGGTGCAGGAAGTACGCCGGTGTTCCCGTCGACGCGAGCGTCGCCGCGATCTTGCGTCCGATCAGCCCCGACTTGCCCATGCCGGTCACGATGACCCGCCCGCTGCAGCCGCGGAGCAGCTCGACCGCGCGCTCGAAGTGCTCGTCGAGCTTCGGGATCAGGCCGAGGATCGCCTCGGCCTCGAGCCGGAACACGCGCTCCGCGATCTTCCGCACGTCGGGCGTCCGCTCGGTGCTCACGGGTGGACCGCCGCCTCGATGGCATGAAGTTGCCGCAGGAGCCGTGGCAGGTCGTCGATGCGCAGCATGTTCGGGCCGTCGGAGAGCGGGCGGCCGTCCGGCAGCGTGCGGTCGGGATCCTCGTGCATCTCCATGAAGAGCGCGTCGACGCCGAACGCCACCGCCGCGCGCGCGAGCGCGGGAACGTACTTGCGCTCGCCGCCCGACCGGTCACCGGCGCCGCCCGGCAGCTGAACCGAGTGGGTCGCGTCAAAGACGACGGGGAAGCCGAGTGCCTGCATGTCCGCCAGGCCGCGCAGGTCGACCACCAGATTGTGGTACCCGAACGAAGTGCCACGCTCGGTGAGGAGGATCGAGCGATTTCCCACCGAGAGGATCTTGTCGACGACGTTCTTCATGTCGCCCGCCGCGAGGAACTGCCCCTTCTTGACGTTCACCGGCTTCCCTGTCTGTGCCACGGCCAGGACGAGGTCCGTTTGCCGGCAGAGGAATGCGGGAATCTGCAGCACGTCGAGGACCTCCGCCGCCGGCGCCACCTCGGACACCTGGTGAACGTCGGAGAGCACGGGGACGCTGAGCGTGTCGCGCACCTTGCGGAGGATGCGGAGCCCCTCTCGAAGCCCCGGCCCGCGGTAGCCGTTGATCGACGACCGGTTGGCCTTGTCGTACGACGACTTGTACACGAACGGTACGCGGCGGTCGGCCGCGATCGTGGCCAACCGCTCGGCCGTCATCAACGCGTGCTTCTCGTTCTCGATCGCGCACGGGCCGCCGATCAGCGCCAGCGGCGCGCCGCCACCGATCGTGAGCGCGCCGATCCGGACGGCCTCGGTCGTGGGCTGGCCGCTCATGGCCTCACCTCGCACTGCCCCTGGCATCGCCCTTGTGCTCCAAGGCGGCCCGCACGAACCCCGCGAAGAGGGGATGCGGCTCCCACGGCCGCGAGCGGAACTCCGGGTGGAACTGACCGGCGACGAAGTACGGGTGCTCGGGGATCTCGATGATCTCGACGAGCTGCTTCTCCGCCCAGATGCCGGAGACGCGGAGGCCGGTCTTCTCGAGCCGGGGAAGGTAGTCGTTGTTCACCTCGTAGCGGTGGCGGTGGCGCTCCCGGATGATGCCCTGGCCGTACAGGCGCGAGGCCAGGGTGCCTTCGCCGAGGACGATCGGATAGAGACCGAGCCGCATCGTGCCGCCCTTGTCGGCGACCGCGCGCTGCTCGGGCAGGAGATCGATCACCAGGTACGGCGCGGCCGGATCGAACTCTGCGGAGCTCGCGCCGGCGAGGCCGCACACGTTCCGCGCGTACTCGATCACGGCGCACTGCATGCCCAGGCAGATGCCGAGGTACGGCACGCGCCGCTCGCGCGCGTACCGCACCGCCTCGATCTTTCCCAGGATCCCGCGGTCGCCGAAGCCGCCGGGCACCAGGATGCCGTGGACGCCCGTGAACTGGGTGTCGGCCCCGTCGCGCTCGATGTGCTCGGCATCCACCCACTGCACGTCCACGCGCGCCTCGTTCGCGATGCCGCCGTGCGCGAGCGCCTCGACGAGGCTCTTGTAGGAGTCCCTCAGCTCGACGTACTTGCCGACGACCGCGATGCGTGTCTCCGCACGCGGGGACTTGATCCGGTGCACGACGCCCTCCCAGCGCGCCAGGTCGATCGGGCGGGGCTCCAGGCCAAGCAGCTTCACGATGATCTCGTCGAGACCTTCCCGATGAAAGACCAGCGGCACCTCGTAGACCGAGTCGACGTCCTTGGCCGTGATGACGGCCTCCTCTTCGACGTCGCAGAACAGCGCGATCTTGGATTTGATCCCGGGCGGCAAAAAACGGTCCGTGCGGCAGAGCAGGATGTCGGGCTGGATGCCGATCGCCCGCAGCTCCTTGACCGAGTGCTGCGTGGCCTTCGTCTTCAGCTCCGAGGCCGCCTGGATGAACGGCACGAGCGTCAGGTGCACGTAGAGGACGTTCTCCCGCCCGACGTCCTTCTTGAACTGGCGGATGGCCTCCAGGAAGGGCAGCCCCTCGATGTCCCCGACGGTTCCGCCGACCTCGACGATCACGACGTCGGTGTCGCGGGCGACCTTCCGGATGGACGTCTTGATCTCGTCGGTGATGTGCGGAATCACCTGGACGGTGCGGCCGAGATAGTCGCCCCGGCGCTCCTTCTGGATGACCGAGTAGTAGACCTTGCCGGTCGTCACGTTGTGGTCGCGCGTCACCCGGCCCGACGTGAACCGCTCGTAGTGGCCGAGGTCGAGATCGGTCTCGCCGCCGTCGTCGGTCACGAAGACCTCGCCGTGCTGATACGGGCTCATGGTCCCGGCGTCGACGTTGATGTAGGGATCCATCTTCTGCAGCGTCACGCGAAACCCGCGCGCCTCCAGGAGCGCCCCGATCGAGGCCGCCGCCAGACCCTTGCCCAGAGACGAGACGACGCCACCGGTCACGAAGATGTATTTCGGGGCCAACTCATCCTCCTCTCGCTAACCATTGTCTGACGTGCTCCTCCTCCATGGCGCGGCTCGCCAGGGTCCCGTCGAGGCGTGCGTCCCTCACCTCGGCGAGCACGCGCGCCACCGCGGGGCCGCGCGGAACACCGAGCGCGACGACGTCGTCACCGTTCAGGGACACCACGCGCAGGTCGAGGCCCACGAACCAGTCGAGCGCCTCGCGGAGGTCGCGAGCGCCCGTCAGCCAGAGCCAGGCGAGCTCCACCGGGGCGCACGCGCGGAGCTGGCGCGCGCGCACGCTGTGCGCCGTGGCCCGGGCGAGCCGCGAGGCGAGCGCTCCGCCGGTCGCGCGCGCCCGCTCCAGGATGGCCAGCGGCCCGCCCGAGAACCCGAGTCGGGCGAGCGCCGCAGCGGCGACCGCCGACGGCTGACCGCCGACGATCGCGAGCGCGGCGAGTCCGACGGCGTCGACGTCGAGGGCGCGCCCGCGCGCCCAGGCCAGCGCCTGGGGAAGCTCGCCCAGATGGCGCCTGTTCGCCGCGGTGAACCGGTAGCCGGGGTCGAGGAGGCGGAAGGCCCCGGAGCGCCCGAGCCCGGCGAGGATGTGCCCGGCCTGAGCCTCGTCCAGGACGCGCACGAGCTCGGCGGCGATCCGCCGGCCCGACAGCGCGGGATACGGGGCGAGGCGTAGCGCGAGCGTCTGCGCCCGGGCCGTAGCCGGGTCGTGAGCGAGGCCGAGGCGGGCGGCGTACCTCGCGGCACGGAAGATGCGAGTCGGATCCTCGACGTAGGAGAGCGGGTGGAGAGCACACAGACGGCGCCGCGCCAGGTCGAGGCGCCCGCCGAGCGGATCGATCAGGTCGAACGCCCCCGAGGACAGCTCGATGGCCATGGCGTTGACCGTGAAATCCCGCCGCCGCAGATCCTCGCCGATCCCCGCTGGCATCACGCGCGGGAGCGCCCCGGGAGACTCGTAGCGCTCCGACCGCGACGTCGTCACGTCGATCCGTCCGAACGCACTCGTTGCGATCGACGCCGTCAGGAACCGCCGGTGCTCCACGACGGAGCCGCCGACCGTGCGCGCGAGGCGGCGAGCCACGGCGAGGCCATCGCCCTCGATGACGATGTCGAGGTCGCGCCGCACGATCGGCGTGCCGCGCCACAGGTCCCGGACGAGCCCTCCCACGAGGAACGCGCGGCCGTCGTGTTCCTCCGCGATCCGGCCGATCGTCGTGAGAAGTTCCCGCACGTCCACCGGGAGGCCCTGATTCACTCGGCCGGCGGCCGATGCGTCGGCCAGCCCGGGGCCAGCGAGTCCGCCACTGACCGCACCGCCCGGACCCTTCGGGCTGCGCACCGCGACGAACGGAGCACCCGCGACGAGCAGGCGGCGCACGGTCGCCTCGCCGGCGCCTGGTTCGACGGCGGGAAGCGAGCGCGCGATCTCCACCGCGCGGAGCCCACCCAGCCCGAGCGACGCTGCCCGGACCAGGTCGTCGCGCAGCACGTGCGCCGCACCCGCCGCGAGCAGGCCAGTGTTCCGCTTGCGCACGAGCGCCAGCGCGTCGGCCACCGTGATTCCTGCCGGAGCCACCGCGACCGCCACGTCGACGAGGTCGGCCGCCTCGAGGTTGACTTGTGGATACACGTGCGCCCGCTTCGCCACGCTCACGCCCGTGGGTGGAACCGTCGATACATTTGCAGCACGGCCGTCGATGGCAGGTGCGTGTAGATTTGCGTCGTCGCGATGTCGACGTGGCCGAGCATGACCTGGATCGAGCGGAGGTCGGCGCCGCCCTCGAGGAGGTGGCTCGCGAACGAGTGCCGGAGCACGTGGGGCGAGGCGCGATGGCGGAGGCCGGCTCGGGCCGCGGCCTGCCGCACGATCGCCCACAGGGACTGCCGCGAGAGGCGCCCGCCGCGGGGATTCACGAACAGTCGGCCACTGTCGCGTGTGCGCGTATACGTCGGACGGATCTCACGGAGGTAGCGCCTCACCCACTGCACGGCTTCCCCGCCGACGGGGACGAGACGCTGCTTCCGCCCCTTGCCGGTGCAGACCACATAGCCCGCGGTGAGGTTGACGTCGTCGAGCGTGAGGCCGAGGCATTCGGAGGCGCGCATGCCCGTGGCGTAGAGGAGCTCGAGCAGCGTCCGGTCGCGGACGCCCCGCGGACGCGTCACGTCCGGCGATTCGACGAGCGCGGCGGCCGCCTCCCGCGAAAGCGTCCGCGGCAGCGCCCGCGGCCGGCGCGGCGCTTCGAGATGCTCGGTGGGATCGCGCCCGAGTGCGCCCTCGCGGACCAAGTGCTTGTAGAGGCCGCGGAGCGCCGAGACGTGGCGCGCGACGCTGGAGGGCCCGAGGCCGCGGGTCCGCAGGCGCTCGAGGTAGTCGACGATGTCGTCCGGACCGGCCCGACCGAGGCTCCGACGGTGATCGTTCAGGAACTGGGTGAAGTCGGTGAGATCGCGGCGGTAGGCGTCGAGAGTATTCCGGGTCGCCCCCCGCTCAGCCTGGAGGGCGCCGAGATACTCGACAACCACATTGGTCATAGAGTGACCACGTCGGATTCTATCATGACGCTCTGGAATCGAGAAGGGCGCCCGTCGTCACGCGCGCCGTCGAGCGCGCCCGCTCGCGCGTTTCCTCAAGCTTCCTCGATACCGCCGCGCTCGCGTCGTCGATAGAGCCTCAGCAGCACGGTGCGTTCGGATATGCCCAGCGCGACGCTCGCGACCCAGAAGAACCCCCCGCCGACCACGATCGTGGTCGCGAGCCAGGCGACGTCGAGCGGGAGCGACGGCCGCGCCGGCCACAGCGCGAGCGCGAGCCAGCACGAACCCACGAGCGGCAGCGACGCGAGCGAGGTTCGACACGCGGTGCTCACGAGCGTGCGTCCGCCGAGCCGGCCGAGCCGCCGGCGCGCGACCACCAGGAGTGCCAGCAGATTGACGTACGCCCCGATGGACGAGGCGCCGGCGAGGCCCGCGTGCCCGAGGGGCCCCATCATGGCGGCGGCCGCCGCCACGTTCGCGACGACCGAAACGATTCCCCACTTCACGGCCGTGCCGGCTTCACCGAGCGCGTAGAAAGCCTGCGCGGCGATGCGCGAGCCCGCGAACGCGGCCAGGCCGATCGCGTACCACGCGAGCGCCTCCGCAGTGGCCGCGGTCTCCGTGGGGCCGAACCGGCCGCGCTCGAACAGCACCCGCACGATGGGCGTCCGGAGCATCACGAGGCCGAGCGTGGCCGGCACCGACACGTAGAGCGCCAGGCGCAAGGCGAAGGTGAGTGTGCCGGCCAGCGCGCGATGGTCCCGCGCCGCGGCCTGGCGCGACATGACGGGCAGCGATGCCGAGGCGAGCGCGATCCCGAAGACGCCGAGGGGGAACTCCATGACACGGTCGGCGTAGTAGAGGTACGAGATCGAGCCCATCCGCAGAAGCGATGCGAGCAACGTGTTGATGAACACCATCACCTGCACCGCCGCCAGACCGAAGACGGCCGGCAGCAGGAGCCGCGTGATCCGTGCGATCGCGGGGTGGCGGAGGTCGCTCGACGGAGCCACGAGCAACCCGCACGCCGAGAGACCGGGGATCTGGACGAGCAGCTGCCCGATCCCTCCGACGAGCACGCCGACCGCCAGGGAGAGGATCGGTGGCTCCAGGTGGCGCGCCAACAGCACCACGGCGCCGATCATCCCGACGTTGAGCACGGCCGGGCCGATCGCGCCCGCGAAGAACCTCTCCTGGGAATTCAGCACGCCGGTGGCCATCGCCGCGAGGCCGACGAGCAGCAGGTACGGGAACATGAGCCGGGTCAGGAACGCCGCGAGCGCTGCCTGTGACGGGTCACTCGCGAAGCCCGGCGCGATCACTCTCACGAGATAGGGAGCGCCGACGATGCCCACGACCGTGGTCGCCGTCAGCGCGAGGAGGGCCAAACCGAGCACGGCGCGAAGCATCCGGTGGAGGTCGGGCCGCTCCCGGGTGGAGGCGTACTCGGTGAAGACCGGGATCATCGCGGTGGACAAGGCACCTTCGGCCAAGAGGCGCCGCAGGATGTTGGGGATGCGGAACGCGACGAAGAACGCGTCGGTGACGGGCCCGGCCCCGAACGCCCGAGCCACGATCATGTCACGGACGAAGCCGAGCAGACGGCTCAGCAGGGTCGCGCTGGCGATCCCGCCGAGCGCCCGGACAACCTGCCCCTCGCTTCCGCTCACCTTGAAATTCCCTCGCCTCTGCGGCATGATGCACCGCGTACCCGACATCGACTCGACCGATTCCGTGGTGCGCGCCGCAGGCCGTCGCGGGGCGGCAGTGCGAGCCGGAGCACGGCCGGGGGCTGGGGCCCCCGTGTGCGGGGCGAGCGAGATGGACATCGCCCCGCCGGCCGAGGCGCGACCACAAAGTAAGGAGCGTTCACGTGGCGAACACGAAGTCGGCGATTAAGCGCATCCGACAGAACGAGCGACGGCGCCTGCGAAACCGGGCGATGCGCTCGAAGATCCGCGGCACGGTCAAAGCGGCGCGCGCGGCCGAGGGCGCCTCGCGAGCTGCGGTCGTCCTCGAGGCGATCCGCGTTCTCGACAAGGCCGTCAGCAAGGGCGTGCTCCACCGCAACACCGCCGCGCGCAAGAAATCCGCGCTCGCCCGGCGTCTCGTCGCCGCGCCATAGCCTAAATCCCTCTCACGCCTCGCCTCCGTCGGCGCGTCGCACGGCCCTTACCGTGTCCCCGAGCCGGAATCACAGAGAGGTGACGGACGCGTCAGCGGCCGCGGGCGCTCGCCCAGCCGGTAGAGCAGCTCGATTGCCGCATCGGTGAGGCACGCGCCCGCGTCTGGCCCGTAGAGCGTGGCGCAGGCAACGTACCCCTTGCCCCTGGTATCCTCGAGCTTCATGAAGTACCCGAGATAGTCGTTCGAGAGTCCGGCCAGGAACACCGACGCGAAGAGCCCGCGCGCCTCGCCCTTGATGGCTTGCCCGAACGAGGTCTGCAGCTCGCCGGGAATCGTGACCCAGGCTGTGTCTCCGACCGCAGCGGCGAGGAGCTCGGTCTCGGCGGGCAGCTCGAACCCGAGCGGGATGGCGAGGAAGCCGGGCACCCAGCGACCGACGCAGCGTTTGAGCGACACGGCGGGCCGGGGTAGCGGAACCGTGCGCCGCGCGACTCGCAGGGTGGTGACCGGCACGGGCTTGGCCTGCGCCCAGCCGGCCTCGACGGCGGCCGCGAGCGCCTGGGCTGTGGCGCGTAGCGCGGCCACCCCGTGGGCGGCCGGGCTCACGTCGCCGACCGCTCCGTTGACGAAGAGGGCCGGCGCCCCGAGCCTCTGCTCGAGCAGCGCGGAGGTAGCCCCCATCACGTCGCCCGACAGGTAAAGGTTTCCCGCGGGGAGCATTGTCCCGTGGATGGCGAAGTTCCACACCAGCGCGAGCGGCTCCCCTGCGGCGCTCGTGACCTTGACGACGACGATCTCGGAATCGAGCGGCTTTCCGAGCCGGCTGGTCGTGACCGCGGGAGCGGTGACCCTCGTCGCTGCAACCCGCGCCGGGGCACGCGCGCCATCGGCCCGCCGGACTGCCGTCACGACGCCCTCCACGAGCGCGTCCCGCACCGCCCGGTCCAGGCGGTCCACCGCGATCAGGCCCCGGAGCTCGGAATCCATGAAGGCGCCAGGGCCTGAGTGGGTGTGGGAGGCCGAGACGATGAGCGTCGCCGCCGGGACGCCGGCGCGCGCCAGGCGACCCTGAACGGCCCGGGTGAAGGAACCATCGACCGCGATGAGGTCGAGCGTGACCCATGCCAGCCGCGCGGCCCGGCTCTCCAGCACGAGCGCTCGCGCGGCCACCGAGTCGTGCTCGCCGACCGACGGCCTGAACCAGAACGCATGGGCGTATCGGTCGAAGACGTCGGGAAACACCAGCCGTCGCTGCATGCCGCCATAACCAGCGAGCGGTGTTCCGGGCGGGACGCGCAACGCGACGTACGAGGCACCGGCGGTCACGCAATCGGTGCAGCGCTCGGCGGCGTCTGCGATCCCGACGATGCTTACCCCCCCGAGGAGGAGGCCGAGGAGGATCGAGCAGCCGATCACCTCTCCGCGCACAGATCGGCCACCAGGGCGGCCATCTCGGCGCGCGGCTCGCCGCTGCTCTTGAGCCGGCGGTCCGCGTCCCAGCACCGTCGGAGCCTCCACGCAAAGAGGGCCTCGGAGCCGCTCGTGGGGCCAGTGAGTGCCTCGATGACCGCGGGTGGCCGGCGGAGCGTACGGGCGATTTCCTCGACCGGCCGGCCCCGACGCCGCCACGCGAGCGCTGTCCACGCCGTCCTCACGTCGCGCGCCAGGACCGAGAGCAAGAGGGGCGCGTCCTCGGTGGCGAGGAGTCGGTCGAGCGTTTTGAGCGCGCCGGCGAGGTCGCGGCGCTCGACGGCGCGTGTCAGGTCGAAGATCGCATCCAGCCGACGCTCGCCCACGATCGCGCCGACGTCCTTGACACCGACAGCGCGGTTATCGGGTCCACCTGCGAGCGCGGCCTTGCGCGCCTCGCCCAGCAGCGTGGCGGTGTCCTCCCCCGTCAGCTCGACGAGGAGCCGCGCAGCCTCATCGGTGACGGTCAGCCCTTCGAGCGCGGCGCGCTGGCGGAGCCAGCCTGCGAGCTCGCGTGATCCCCGGGTCGGAAGCTCGACGATCGCGGTGGCCGGCAGGCCGGTGAGCAGCCAGTGGTCGACCCGGCGCTCGCGCGAGGCGCGCAGCGGCTCGTCGGCCAGCAGCAAGAGACAGGTCGCGGGATTCGGGCTTGCGGCGTAGACGGTGAGCGCGTCCGCTCCCTTCGCAGCCAGGGCCTGGGCGCGCCGGACGGCGACCAGTCGTCGACCGGATCCGAGCGGCAGGGTCATGGCCGACCGCACGATCTCGTCGACGCCGCGCTCGCGCCCATCGAATACCTCACGGCCCCAGGCAGCCGACGCGCGATCCGGAAAGAGCCCGCGGGTCGCCGCGTCGAGCGCGTCGTCGAGGAGCTGGCCGTCGCCGCCGTGCAGGAGGGCGATCGGCGGCGCCTCGCCGCGCTCGACCTGGCGCACGAACGTTGCGTAGTCCATTTATCGAGGGCTGGGAGATCGGGGGGACCGCGGGTGGCCTGCTGTAGGGGCTAGTGGCACCGCTCGCCCGGTCAACCCTGCTGCAGGTGCTCGTGGCTCCGCTCGCCCGATCAACCCTGTTGCTGATGGTGGTTCCGCTCGCCCGATCAACGCGGTCGGTGTGGCGGGCTCGGCTCGCCCGGTCAGCGTGCTCAAAAGCGGTTGACGGTCAGGCTCACGATCGCCCGCGCGATGTCGATCGCGGCCGAGCGTACGGCCGACTCCTCACGTGAAATGGTCTGCGATACGGCATTCAGGACCCGGAAGTCGGCCTTCTCCCGGAGGCGTTGCTCCTCGAACAGCACCGTGTTCCGACGGACGTCGCGGAATCGGAGATTCATCGTCACCACCAGCCGATACTGGCGCACGTTGGCTTGCGAATCGTACGCGATCGATTCGAGGGAGTAGCTGACCACTTCCCCCTCGAGGATAGCATCCGCGTCTTCCCGCGGGACCACGCGGAGCCGGCCATTGGTGGAGAAGGCTTCCACGACCGCGCTCGTGAGGAAGTTCTCGACGGCCGGTTCCCCGGTCTTGTTCGCGAAGACCGGTATCGCCACCGTCTGGATGTGGTCCGGGAGGTTTCCGCGGAACGAATAGCCGCAGCCCGCGAGCGCGGCGGCGAGCAGGACGAGGCCGAGCGCGAGCGGGCGGACCGGCCCCGTCACGCGCGCGTCACGATGTTGACCAAACGATTCGGGACGACGACCACCTTCTCGACGTGGCGCTGCCCGACCCACGGCTTGACGCGGTCGTCGCCGAGGGCCAGCTGCCGCATCTGGTCGTCCGCGGTGTCGACGTCGACGAGCAGGCGTCCGCGCACCTTGCCGTCGACCTGGACGACGACGGTGACTTCCGTCTTCTGGAGCGCCCCCGGGTCCGCCACCGGCCAGCGCTGCTTGAAGAGGCTCTCCGTGTGGCCGAGAAGCGACCAGAGCTCCTCGGTCACGTGCGGGCAGAAGGGACCGAGCAGGAGCAGCGTCGTCTCGACCGCCTCGCGTAGAAGCGCGGCGCGCTCCGAGACGGCGCCACCGCCCGTGCCGTCGCCGGAGGTGGCCGCGAAGGCCTGGAGCGCATTGACGAGCTCCATGATCGCGGCGATCGCGGTGTTGAAGTGGAACTCGCGCTCGATGTCGTCGGTCACGCGGCGGATGGTCTCGTGGATGGCCCGGCGGAAGGCGCGCCCGGCCTCCGTCGTCGGCGTCGGACCCGTTGCAGCCCTCGCGCGATCCCGGGGGGCACTCGGGGGGGGCGTCTCGCCCCCCCCGAGCTCGGTCAGATGTCCGACGACGAAGCGCCAGACGCGGTTCAAGAAGCGCGAGGCGCCCTCGATGCCCTGGTCGTTCCACTCCAAATCTTTTTCCGGCGGCGCCGCGAAAAGCTCGAACAGGCGCCCGGTGTCGGCGCCGTACTTCTCGCGGACGAAATCGTCGGAGACCACGTTGCCCTTCGACTTCGACATCTTCGCGCCGTCCTTGATGACCATGCCCTGACTGAGCAGCGCCTTGAACGGCTCGTCGATCGTCGTGAGGCCGAGGTCACGGAGGACCTTTGTATAGAAACGCGCGTAGAGGTCATGGAGGACCGCGTGCTCGATGCCGCCGATGTACTGATCGACCGGCATCCAGTAGTCGGCGGCGCTACGCTCGAACATTCCCCCCTCGTGCCGGGGAGAGCAATAGCGGAAGAAATACCACGAGGACTCCACGAAGGTGTCCATCGTGTCCGTCTCGCGCCGCGCGGGCCCGCCGCATCGAGGACAGATGGCGTTGACGAAGCTCGCGACGTTCGCCAGCGGCGAGCCGCCCTTGCCGGAGAGCTGCACGTCCCGCGGCAGCGTCACCGGGAGATTGTGCTCGGCCTCGGGTACCATACCGCAGGCGTCGCAGTAGAGCACCGGGATCGGCGCGCCCCAGTACCGCTGGCGGCTGATGCCCCAGTCACGGAGACGATAGTTGACCTTCGCGGCGCCGAGGCCGCGCGAGACCAGCCAGTCGGTCGCCCGACGCTTCGCCTCGGCGACCGTGAGGCCGTCGAGGAACCCGGAGTTGATCTTGACGCCGTCGCCGGTGTAGGCCTTCCCGGTCCATCCGTCAGGACGTGTGACCGTCTCGATGATCGGCAGGCCGTGCTGCTCGGCGAATTCCCAGTCGCGCTCGTCCTCGCCGGGGACCGCCATGATGGCGCCGGTCCCGTAGCCCATGACGACGTAGTCGGCGAGGAACAGCGGGACGGCGGCCTCGGTGAATGGATTCAGGACGCGGGCCGACAGGCGGAGTCCCCGCTTGGGCCGGTCCGCGGCCGTCCGCTCGATCTCTGACTGGCGCGCGACCTCGGCGCGGAATTGCGCGACGGCCGCGCGCTCGGCGGGGTCGGTCACGACCTGGTCGACAAGCGGGTGCTCGGGGGCCAGCACCGCGTACGTCATGCCGAAGACGGTGTCCGGCCGCGTCGTGAAGACGCGGATCGAGAGAGCCGGGAGTCCGGCCACCGGCAGATCGAACTCGGCGCCCTCGCTCTTGCCGATCCAGTTACGCTGCATCGTCAGCACGCGTTCGGGCCAGCCGGGCAGCCGGTCACACCAGGCGAGGAGCTCCTCCGCGTAGCTCGTGATCTTGAAGAACCAACCGTCGATCTCGCGCGGCGCCACCTCGGAGTCGCACCGCCAGCACCGGCCGTCCTCCACCTGCTCGTTCGCGAGCACCGTCTGGCAGGACGGGCACCAGTTCACCGTCGAGCGCTTCCGGTAGGCGAGGCCCCGCTCGAGCATCTTGATGAAGATGAGCTGCTCCCATTTGTAATAGGCCGGGTCGCAGGTGGTGACCTCCCGGTCCCAGTCGTAGGAGATCCCCATCTTCATGAGCTGCGTGCGCATGTAGTCGATGTTCTCGTAGGTCCAGATGGCGGGGTGCACGCCGTGCTCGATGGCGGCGTTTTCGGCCGGCAGCCCGAAGGCGTCCCAGCCCATCGGGTGCAGCACGTTGTACCCGCGCATCCACTTGTAGCGGGCGAGGAGATCGCCGATCGCGTAGACGCGCACGTGACCCATGTGGATCCGGCCTGACGGGTACGGGAACATCTCGAGGCAGTAGAACTTCGGCCGGCTGGGATCTTCGTGGACTCGGAACTGCTTCGTCGCTTCCCAGATCCCCTGCCACTTGGCTTCGATCTCGCGGAACGGATACCGGTCGGTCGACATGATTCGGTTAAATTTTTAACATCCTTAGCGGGCAGGGGCAAGCAGTGCTGCTCGCCGACCAGGACTGCGGCGTGACGCGGCCCTGGGATCTGCCGCGCCACGCCGAAACTTGTGCGACTACTTCTTCACGCCGAGATCCGCCGCGGCCTCGTTGGCCAGCTTGAGCGAGTCCGCGTGCTTGCCCCCGTCGTGGAGCTTCTGCGCCTCGTCCAGCTTGGCGACCGCCGCCTTCACCTTCGGATCGTCCATCTTCATCGTGGCGGCCGCGTCCCGGGCCTCCTTGATGACCTTCGGGCAGGAGCTCGCGAACGCTCCACCCGCGGTGAAGGCCAGCGCGACCGTTACCGCCGTGATTGCCATGAGCTTCTTCATGAGGCGTCACCTCCCCCTGAGCCTGGTTGGCTTTCGCCATTGTAACAGTCTGAAGTGGACCGTGGTTCCCCCGCCGGCGGCGGGTGGAAGTGGTCGAAGATCCGCTGGGCGAGCTTCGGGGTGACCTTCGGCACCGCCGCCAGCTCGGCGACCGAAGAGTCACGGACGCGGCGCGCGGAGCCGAGCGTCTTCAGGAGGCTCGTCCGGATCGTCGGCCCGACGCCGGGAATCGCGTCGAGCACCGACTGGATCGTGCGCTTCGCCCGGAGCTTCTTGTGGTAGGTGATCGCGAAGCGGTGCGCCTCGTCCCGGATCCGCTGGAGCGTGTGGAGCGCGGGCGACGTCGGATCGAGGACGAGCGGGTGCAGGCTGTCGGCCTGGTACACCTCCTCGGCTTGTTTCGCGAGCCCGACGGCCGGGATGTAATCGAGCCCGAGATCCTGGAGCACCTTGAGCGCGACGTTGAGCTGGCCGCGGCCGCCGTCGATCAGGACGAGATCGGGCAGCACGCTCCCCTGCTCGAGCGCCTTCGCGAAGCGCCGCGTGAGCACCTCGCCCATCGAGGCGAAGTCGTCGGCGCCGGCCACGGTCCGGATGCGGAAGCGCTTGTAGTCGTCCTTCTTGAGGCCGCCATTCTCCCAGACGACCATCGAGCCGACCTGCTCGGTTCCCTGGATGTTGGAGATGTCGTATCCCTCGATGCGGTTCGGGAGGCCGGGCAGGCTCAGCGCGCGCTGGAGCTCCTCGAGAACGAGCTGCTGGCGGTTGTCGCGGGAGAGGAGGCGGTTCTGGAGCGCGATCACGGCGTTCGCCTCGGCCATCGCGACGAACTCCCGCTTGGTTCCCCGCTGAGGCGCGTGCAGCTGCACGCGGCGGCCGGCGAGCGTCGCGAGCCACTCGGTCGTGAGCTCCGCCTCGGGCAGCTCCTCGGACAGGAGGATCTCGGGCGCCGGCGGGACCGCCTTACCGTAGAACTGGCGCACGAACGCCGAGAGGATCTCGCCGTCACTCCAGCCGGCGACGCGATCGAAGAAGAAGGGCTCCTGCCCGACGAGCCGGCCCTTGCGCACGAAGAACAGCTCCACGCACGCGTCGCCCCCCTGGCGCACGACGCCGACGACGTCCTGATCCACGTCGTCCGTCGAGATGATCTTCTGGCGCTCGCGGACCTTGTTGAGGGACTGGATCTGGTCGCGGAGCACGGAGGCGCGCTCGAATTTGAGCTCGACGGCGGCCTCCTCCATCTCCTTGGTGAGGCGCCGCGCCAGCTCCTCGTCCCGTCCTGCCAGGAAGTGCATGACGTCCTGCACCGTCTTCGCGTATCCCTCGCGGGTCTCCCAGCCCGTGCAGGGCGCGTTGCAGCGGTGGATCGCGTACTGGATGCACGGCCGCTCGAGCGAGCCGTCGATCGTGATCGAGCAGGTGCGCAGGGGGAAGAGCTGGCGCGTGAGCCGGAGGGTCTCGCGCATCGCGGTGGCTGGATAGAAGGGGCCGTAGTATTGCGCGCCGTCGCGCTGCACCCGCCGGGCCACCACCAGCCGTGGAAACTCCTCGTTCGTGGTGAGCCTCAGGAACGGATAGTGCTTGTCGTCGCGCAGGATGATGTTGTACCGGGGCCGGTGCTTCCGGACCAGGTTGGCCTCGAGCATGAGGGCCTCGAGCTCGTTGTCGGTGACGATGTACTCGAGGTCGCGGACCTGGCGCACCAGCGCGTCCGTCTTGGGGTCGCGCGGACGAGACTCCTGAAAGTAGGATCGCACGCGGCTGCGCAGGGACGCGGCCTTGCCGACGTAGAGGACCTGCTGCTTGCCGTCCCGGTAAAGGTACACGCCGGGCCGGTCGGGCACCCGGGCGACCTTGTCTTCCAGCGTCACAGGCTCACCTCGCCTGCGGCTGCAGCTCGCACGACTGGGTTCACAGGCTCACCTCGCCTGCGGCTGCAGCTCGCACGACTGGGTTCACAGGCTCACCTCGCCTGCGGCTGCAGCTCGCACTACCGTGCTCACTTGAGCTGCTGCTTGCGCAGCGACTTGAGCCTGTCCCGAAGCTCGGCCGCCTGCTCGAAGTCGAGGCGCTTGGCCGCCTCCTTCATCCGCGTCTCCAGCTCGAGGATACGCGTCTGGAGCGCCGCCGGCGACTGGAAGGTCTCCGCCGCCGGTTCCGCCACCGGCACCGTGTAGTAGTCGCGCTCGTAGATCGTCTGGAGCAGTTCGCGGATCGAGGACTTGATCGATTCCGGCGTGATCCCGTGCGCGTCGTTGTAGGCGCGCTGCAGTTCACGCCGACGCTCGGTCTCGCGGAGCGTGGCCGCCATCGAGGCCGTGACCTGGTCGGCGTACATGATGACCTCGCCGTTGACGTTGCGCGCGGCCCGCCCCGCCGTCTGGATGAGCGAGGTCGCCGAACGGAGGTAGCCTTCCTTGTCGGCGTCCAGGATCGCCACGAGCGACACTTCCGGGATGTCGAGCCCCTCGCGCAGGAGGTTGATCCCGATGAGACCGTCGAACTTTCCGAGTCGGAGGTCGCGGATGATCGCGACCCGATCGAGCGTGTCGATGTCGGAGTGCAGATAGCGGACCCGGAGCCCGAGCTGCTGGTAGTACTCGGTCAGGTCCTCGGCCATCCGCTTGGTCAGCGTCGTCACCAGGACACGCTCGTCGCGCTCGGCCCGGGCCCGGAGCTCGCCGAGCAGGTCGTCGACCTGGTCCTTCGCGGGCCGGACGGTGATGCGTGGATCCATGAGCCCCGTCGGACGGATCACCTGCTCGGCGAGCGTGGCGGCCGCGAGATCGAGCTCGTAGGGGCCGGGCGTCGCGGAGACGTAGATCGTCTGGCCCGTGAGCCGCGTGAACTCGTCGAACGTGAGCGGCCGGTTGTCGAACGCCGAGGGCAGCCGGAACCCGTATTCGACGAGCGCCTCCTTGCGCGACCGGTCCCCGTAGTACATGCCGCGGACCTGCGGCACGGCGACGTGGCTCTCGTCGATGACGACCAGCGCGTCCTTCGGCAGGTAATCGATCAGCGTCGGCGGGGCTTCCCCCGGCCGGTGTCCGGTCAGGTGACGCGAGTAGTTCTCGATCCCGTGGCAATAGCCGAGCTCGCGCAGCATCTCGATGTCGAAGAGGGTCCGCTGCTCGAGCCGCTGCGCCTCGAGCAGGCGGTTGCGCTGGCGGAGGAACGCGAGCCGGTCCGCGAGCTCCTCCTGGATGGTCTCGAACGCGCGCGCGAGCTGGTTCGCCTCGGTGACGTAGTGGCTCGCCGGGTAGATGTGGACCCGGTCGACGCGCTCGAGTACCGCGCCCCGGAGCGGGTCGATCCGCGAGATCGCGTCGACGACGTCGCCGAAGAGCTCGATCCGGAGCGCGATCGAGTCCTCGTTCGCCGGGAAGACTTCGACCACGTCGCCCCGCACGCGAAAGGTGCCGCGGTGGAAGTCGTAGTCGTTCCGCTCGTACTGGACCGCGACGAGCCGCCGGATGATCTCGTCCCGGTCGATCCGGTCGCCCTCGCTGAGCTCGAGGTGCAGCCCCTGGTAGGTGTCGGGCTCGCCGATGCCGTAGATACACGAGACGGAGGCGACGACGATGACGTCGCGCCGCTCCAGGAGGGACTTGGTCGCCGAGTGGCGCATCCGGTCGATCTCGTCGTTGATGAGGGCGTCCTTCTCGATGTACGTGTCCGACTGCGGAATGTAGGCCTCGGGCTGGTAATAGTCGTAGTACGAGACGAAGTATTCGACCGCGTTCGACGGGAAGAACGCCCGGAACTCGCTGAAGAGCTGGGCGGCCAGCGTCTTGTTCGGCGAGATGACGAGCGTCGGCCGGTCCACGTTCGCCACGACGTTGGCGATCGAGTAGGTCTTGCCCGAGCCGGTCACCCCGCGCAGCACCATGTGGCGGCGGCCCTCGCGGACGAAGGTCGTGAGCGCGGCGATCGCCTGCGGCTGGTCGCCACTCGGCGAATACTCGGAGGACAACCGGAACACGTGTCGGTCTACTTCAGGAGGGCGTCGGGACAGCGAGAAGATACTTGCGCCACGAGTCGAGGAGCGAGTGCGCGTGTGGGTGTCGCAGCATGTGCGTCGAGAACACGAACTTCGGATGCACCGGCTCGCGGATGAGTCGCATCCCGACCTCGTCGGGCAGGCGATTGCCTTTCCGCAGATTGCAACGCAGACAGGCCGCGACCACGTTCACCCAGGTCGTCTCGCCTCCGCGCGAGCGGGGCACGACGTGGTCGACGGTCAGCCGCTCGCCGCGGCGGTTGCAGTACTGGCAGGTGTAGCCGTCCCGTCTCAGGATGTTCTTCTTGTTGAAGGCCACGCGGTCGAGGAACGGCTTGCGGATGTACATGGCCAGCCGGATCACGGCGGGTAGGGCGAACGCCACCGAGGGCGACCGCACCACGCGCGGGGAGGCTTCGACGGCTTCCGCCTTGCCGGCCAGCAGCAGCGTGATCGCGCGGCGGGCGTTGGTGAAATGCAGCGGCTCAAAGGTGTAGTTGAGCACCAATACCGCAATTTCGTCCATACTTAACGAGTTAGTCTAGTCGGCGCCTCCCGGAGTGTCAAATCGCGGCCGAGATCCGTAGCGTCGCTCGATCGCGTCCACCAGGACGCCCTCGCGCAGCCCGTACTCGCTGACCCGTAGCGTCTCGAGCCCAAGCTGGTCCAGGGTCGCCATCACGATCGCGATGCCGGGGATGATGAGGTCGGCGCGGCCTGGCTCGAGGCACGGGAGCCCCGCGCGCTCGCCGACCGTGAGCCCACCCACCCGGGCCGAGAGCCGAGCGATGGTCGGACGGTTCAGGAGGTGCCCTTGCACCCGTTCGGGATCGTAGTGCCTGAGGCCGAGGTCGAGCGCCGCGAGCGTCGTCACCGTGCCGGCCGTGCCCACGAGGTGGGCGACGTGGGCGGTGCGGATCGTCGCCGGCAACTCGCGGTCGAGGCGGGTACGCACCTCACCATAGAGCTCGCGGTAGCGTGGCTCGTCCACGGGGCCCGGAAACGGGAACCGCTCCGCGAGCGGGACGACGCCGAGCCGCAGGCTCACCATCGACCGGATCGCGTCGTCTTCGGCCAGCACGTACTCCGTGCTGCCGCCGCCGATATCGAACACGAGGACGGGGCCCGCCAGCGCGCCGAGGCCGTACCGTACGCCACGGAGCGTGAGGCGGGCCTCGGCTTCGCCGCTCACGACGTCGACCCGCCGACCGGTCGCCTGTTCGACCGCCGACGCAAAGGCGCGGCCGTTGGACGCCTCGCGCACGGCACTGGTCGCCACGATGTGGATGTCACGCGCGCCGAGCCGGGCGCCGCGCTCGACGTAGCCGCTCACGACAGCGAGCGTTCGAGCCATCGGTGCCTGACCAAGCGCTCCCGAGTGGGCGAGGCCCTCGCCGAGCCGGGTGATCGTCTGGTCCTGGTCGACGACCTGCCATGTCGCCCTGCCGAGCACGTCGGCGACGAGCAACCGGACCGTGTTGCTGCCGACATCGATCGTGGAGAGGCGCATTGGCCGAGAGCGAAAACGCCCCGCCGGAGTCCCGGCGGGGCACGGTGACCGTGACGCCGTGCTGGTTACGTTCCCTTCAGAGTTCTGATGTAGTTCACGATCTCCCAGCGCTCTTGCTCCGGCAGGTGCTTCCAGGGTGGCATGGCGCCACGGCCGTTCGAGATCTTCCAGAAGAGCTCACCGTCGGTTTCCTTCTGGATCGCCGCCGACGTCCAGTTCGCGGGCTTCGGCGGAGGCAGCGCGGCGGCGGCCGGGCCGTCGCCTTTTCCCATGGGGCCGTGACACGACACGCAGTTCGTCTCGACAGCCTTCTTCGCGTTCCCGACGCCCTTCACCGGGTTCTTCATGGCCTTGGCGTCGGCCGGCGCCACCCATGGTCCTTGGGCGGAGACCACCGCCACGCCGGTCCAGACGACGAGCGTGATCGCAGCGACGGCGATGCTCAGCGACCTCCCGAACGCGCTCATGGCGCCTCCTCTCGTGAAACTCGTACAGGCACGAATGATCGTGATGATGTTCACAAAACGAAAACCATTTAACACTCCTGGGACGAACGAGGTCAAGCAGATATTCGACGCGCGCGCATCGCGGCGAGCCAGCAGAGCGTAGCCAGACCCCCGTAGGCGCCGGCGAGGCGCCCCGGCATCGGCGAGGGCGCGGCCCACGGCCAGAAGAGTGCGCCGCTCGCCAGGGGCGAGTGGATCACGCCGACGAGCGTGGCGAGGCTCGCGACCACGAAGAGGAGCCCGGCGAGCACCAATCGGTGGTCGATGATCGCCGCGAGCGCCCATCCCCAGAGGACGGCGGTCAGGATGAACCCGTTTCCCAGGACGAGCAGCGCCTGGTAGCCGAGCGCGGCGTCCCCCGTGAGCGCGGCCGGCGAGGTGCCGAGCGCCGAGAAGAGGCTTCCCGATTCGATGAGCACCACCGCCGCGGCCACCGGCACGAACGTGAGGGCGACCGCGGCGCCGTAGCGCGGCGGCGTCGCCAGGAACCCCTGCGCGGTGATCTCGAGCCCGATGAAGACGAGGATCGGCGCGATCGCGGCTTCCGGCAGCACGGCGACGAGGAGCGAGAGCGTCCCGGCCGCCGCGCCTGCGCCGATCACGAGCCCCGTCGCCAACGTGTACCCGGCGCGCGCGCCCATCGCCTTGTACGCCGGGTGGCCGATGTAGGGCGTGTTCTGGATGACGCCGCCGCAGCATCCGGCCAGGACGGTCGCCGCGGCTTCGGTCAGGAGGATGTCGCGCGCGCGGTATTCGTCACCCGCCGCCGCCGCGCTCTCCGTGTTGTCGATCCCGCCGATGATCGTCACGAGCGCGAACGGGAGCGCGATCGACAGATACGGCAGCGTTTCGGGCAGCGCGTCGAGCCAGCCGAGCGTGGGCCAGGGCAGCGCCAGGCGGAGCGGCCCGACGGCGATCGCGCTGCCGGGGCCGAGGTCGAGCCAGGCGCGGCCCCAGAAGATCAGCGTGCCCGCGAGCACCGATGCGAACGCACCCGGGAGCCCGAACGGCATCCGTACCCGGCCGAAGAGAGCCAGCAGCAGGAGGAGCAGCGCGACCAACCCGACCAGCGGGTCGCGCAGGATCTTGAGCATCGGGAGGAAGGCGATCAACAGAATCGAGACTGCCGCGATCGACCCGAGGAGCGCCGCGCGGGGCACGACCCGCCGCGCCCAGTCGCCACCGAAGGCGAGTCCAAGCTTGACGAGGCCGATTGCGATCGTCGCCGCCATGCCCACCTTCCACGCGAGCACAGGGTCGCCGGTCGCGAGCATCACGGGTCCGAGCACGCCGAAGACCATCGCGAACAGGGTCGGGGTGTCGATGCCGAACGGCATCGCGGTGACGTCCTCTCGCCCGGTGCGGCGCATGAGCTTCAGGGCCAGCCACGTGTAGGCGAGGTCGCCGGCAAGAACGCCGAGCGCGGTCCCCGGCACCATGCGCTGGAGCACGAGGTCGGCCGGGAACTTGAAGACGCCGATCAGCAGTGAGGAGAGGATGACGAGCTGCGTGACGTTGTCGAGGGCGAGGCCGAGGAAGCCGTTCAGGTCCCCCGCCCGGATCCAGCGCGGGTGGGTCCTAGCGAGGCCGGGCGTCGGCCACCCCCGGGTCGGCGATCACCTCGCGGGCCAGCCTCGTTATGCGCTCGGCCAGGCTGGTACACCAGGCGAGACTACCGCGGTTGTCGGCGACTTCGCGGAAATCGAACTCGATGGCCGGGCCGACGCGTTGAGCGAGCCTCAATCGGGCGAGGTATGACTTCCCCGCCCGCTCGTCGTCCTCCTCGAGGACGACCTCAACGCGCGGATCGGTCCGCTTGGCATGAGACGTCAGAAAGTTCCAGAGCCAGCGTTTGACTTCGTGATACGTCCCGCCCGAAAACACGCCGGCATTCTAGCACCGCGAGATTGTATGGATCGCCATCCCGGGCGCCAAGAGGGGACCAGTCGCTGGTCCCCTCTTGAAGGTCAATGCGCCCGGCTCAGCATTCGTTGAAGCCGCAGGACAGGCACTTCTTGCAGCCCTCCTCGTAGATGAACGTGGCTTGCCCACACTCCTTGCAGAGGTCGCCGATCTGCTTTCGCGCCTCGACGGTGACGGCCGGCGCCTCGAGCCCGGGCTTCACCTCTCCGATGTGCTCCGCCAGCGTCCGCGACAGCGCGTCCGGCAATGAGAGGATCTTCGCGGGCCCAAAGCCCGTGGGCTGGCCCCCGCCGATTCGAGAAAGCTGGCTGATAACCTCCTCGAGTCGCCGCTGAGCCGACAGCGGCGATGGCAGCCTCAGGATGAGCGAAATCAGGCGTCCGAGAGCTTCTGCGACGGCCATCGTATCGGAGCCGCCCTTGCCGACCTGAACGAAGACCTCGAAGGGCTCGTGCTCGTCGGTTTCGGTAATGGTGACCCACGCGGTCCCGATCGGGGTCTGGGTGCGGTAGGTCGACCCCTTGAGGCTACGCGGGCGGGGCTTGATGACGGCCGGGCCCGCTGTCGCGGCGAAGCCGGCGCTCTTGCTCTTCTTCGCCGAGACGCCGACGTTCAGGACTTGCTCGCCTTTGCACCCGTCGCGGAAGACCGTGATGCCGAGGCAGCCGAGCTCCCACGCGAGCCGGTACGCGCGCGCCACGTCCTCCTCGCTCGCGCTGTTCGGCAGGTTGATGGTCTTCGAGACGCCATTGTCGGTGGAGCGCTGGAAGGCGGCCTGATGCCGCACGTGCCATTCGAAGCCGATCTCGTGGGAGGTCTTGAAGACTTCGGACGCACGCTCCGGGAGACCACGGATCCCGTGGAGCGAGCCCCGCTTGACGATCTCCTGCATGAGCGCGTCCGAGTAGAACCCCTGCTCCTTGGCGATGCGCTCGAACGTCTCGTTCACGAACGTCAGGACGCGCTCGCCGTCGGGCTGCTTCACGCGGTGCTCGAAGGCGAGCGCGAAGATCGGCTCGACCCCGGAGGAGCACCCGGCGATCATCGAGATCGTGCCGGTGGGCGCGATCGTGGTGACGGTCGAATTACGCATCGGCCGGTGATTCTTATAGATCGAATGGTCCCAGTTGGGGAACGGGCCGCGCTCCTCGGCAAGCTTCGCCGACTGATCGTGGGACTTCTCCTTGACGAAGGCCATCAGTTGGTTGCCGAGGTCGGTCGCTTCCTGGCTGTCGTACGGGATGCCCATCGTGAAAAGCAGGTCGGCCCAGCCCATGATGCCCAGGCCGATGCGGCGGTTGGCCTTGACGGTGGCATCGATCTGCGGGAGTGGGTACGGGTTCATCTCGATGACGTCGTCGAGGAATCGAACAGCGAGCCGCACCACCCGCTCCATCTCGTCCCAGTCGAGCGACCACTCGCCCTCGTCGTTTCGCCGCGCGAACTTCGAGACGTTGAGCGAACCCAGGTTGCACGCCTCATTAGGCAGAAGCGGTTGCTCTCCACACGGATTGGTCGCTTCCACCACGCCGATCTCCGGCGTCGGGTTGGCGGGGCTCGCATTGATCCGGTCGATGAACACCATGCCCGGGTCGCCCGTCCGCCACGCGGCACGGACGATCCGGTCGAAAACCTCCTTGGCCGACAGGCGGTCCGTCACCGCGCCGGTGTGGGGGTTGATCAGGTCATACTCGCCGCCCGAGGCCAGGGCGTCCATGAACCGGTCCGTGGCCGCCACGGAGATGTTGAAGTTGGTGATGCCCCCGTCGAGCTTGCAGTCAATGAACTCGAGGATATCGGGGTGATCGACCCTGAGTATTCCCATGTTGGCGCCGCGCCGGGTTCCGCCCTGCTTCACCGCCTCGGTGGCGCTGTTGAACACGCGCAGGAAGGAGACAGGTCCGGAAGCGCGCCCACCTGTCGAGGCCACGATGTCGTCCTTGGGACGCAGCCGTGAGAACGCAAAGCCCGTCCCGCCCCCGGACTTGTGGATGATCGCGGCCGCCTTGACGGAGTCGAAGATCTCCTCCATCGAGTCGCCCACGGGCAGCACGTAACAGGCCGAGAACTGCAGGCCGTTGTCCTTCCCGGCATTCATGAGGGTCGGCGAGTTCGGGAGGAAGTCGCCCTCGATCATGATGTCGTAGAACGCCGCCGCGACCTCCCGGACCGCGGCCTCGCTCCGCCCGTACCGCGCCTCGCCCGATGCGATCGTCAGCGCCACCCGCCAGCACATCTCCTCCGGGGTCTCGACGACCTCGCCACCCTGCCGCATGAGGTAGCGCTCCCGGAGCACCCGCAAGGCAGGCTCGGTCCATTTGCCAACTTTCGCTGGGCGAGTCTCGGACAGCATTCCACGCCTCCTCCGGTCACCGACTGCAGTCAATGAAAGATCTTCTCGTCTCACTATATCTTGTGGTGTGGGCGAATCTAGCACGCTGAATGTAGCGTCCGTCAAGAAAAAAGGTATCCACCGCGCGTCCACCGTCTGTCCACCGCTCGCACCCGCAAGCTCTTCTGGGCCCTCGCATGCTGCGTGGTATTCTCGTGTGCGCTATGGCGCCTTCTCGAGTGATCGTGCTGGCTGTGCTAGCCGCTAGCTTGTTGTCAATCGACGCTCCGCGAGCGCAGGCGCCGCCGCTACCGCCCGCTCCGCAAGTCGCCGGGCGGGTGCTGACACTCGAGGAGTGCATTGCCATCGCGCTCGACGCCCAGCCGAGGATCCAGGCGACGCTCGCCGACTATGCCGCGGCGCGCTATCGGGTGAATCAGGCCCTGGCGCCGCTCCTTCCCCAGCTCAGCGGGCTGGTCAGCGCGACGCGAAGTCAGGGCTCGTCCGTCACCACCACCGGAATCGGCGCGAACATCACGACGGTGCAAACCCGGCAGCTCGGCGATACCCTGCTGGCCCAGGTGCAACTCTCGCAGCTCCTCTTCGACTTCGGCAAGAACCTTGCGGCGACCGAGGCGGCGCGGAAGCTCGCCGAGGTGGCGGTCGAGGACGTCGAGCTGCAGCGCCAGCTGATCTCGCTGACGGTGAAGGAAGCGTACACGAACACGCTCTTCAGCCAGCGCCTGATTCGGGTGCAGGAGCAGGCGCAGGAGCGCGCCGAGTTGAACCTGCGCTCTGCGAAGGGCTTCTTCCAGGTGGGCACGCGGCCCAAATCCGACGTCGCGCGGGCCGAGGTCGACGTGGCGAACGCGAAGCTCGACCTTATCAGGGCGAAGAACGCCCTGCGTACCGCCATCGTCGCGCTCAACATCGCGATGGCGATCAACGTGGACACGCCGACCCAGATCGTGGACAACCTCGTCTACCAGCCCCTCACGCTGGACCGGCAGCAGCTCCGGGGCGATTCGCTCCGGCAGCGACCCGAGTACCGCCAGGCCAAGCTCCGCGCCGCCGCTGCCGAGGCCACGGAGCGGCAGACTTTTCGCAACTTCTTCCCGGACATCTCGGGCAGCGGGGCCTACGGGGGTACCCAGAGCCAGCTCAACGAGTCCTGGACGCTCGGCCTGACGCTTTCCTGGTCGCTCTTCGACGGCGGCGGGCGGATCGCGAGATACCAGGAGGCGAAGGCCAACCTCGAGGGCGCGAGGGCACGCGTGCAGTCCACCGAGCTGGACATTGTCCAGAATGTCGAGCAGGCCGAGATCTCCGTCGAGGAGGCCCAGGAGCGGATCCTGGCGGCGCAGGCCCTGGTGGCCTCCGCCCAGGAGAACTTTCGCCTGGCCCAGGGGCGGTTCGACGCCGGTGTCGGCACCATCCTCGAGTTGACGGACGCCCAGCTCGCCCTCACCCAGGCCCAGAACACCGAGAGCCAGGCCCTGGCGGATTATCGGATCGCCCTGGCGCGGCTGGATCGCGCCGTCGGCCGCCGCTGAGGTCCGAGAAACAACCCGCAAGGTGGCGTCGTCTAAGCCAGTGATGAGACGCATCGTGTCGGTTGTCATCGTGGCGGTCCTGGTGGGCGGCGGCGTCTGGGGCTACTTCTACGCCCAGAGTCGCGGCAACGTTCCGAAGTACCGCATGGTGCGCGTCGAACGGGGCCCCCTCACCGCCGCGGTTTCGGCGACGGGCAACCTCAATGCCGTCATCACGGTACAGGTCGGGAGCCAGGTCTCGGGCCAGATCAAGGAGCTGCGGGTCGACTTCAACTCGATCGTGAAGAAGAATCAGGTCATCGCGCGGATCGACCAGGACATCTTCGTGGCCAAAGTCAATCAGGCGCAGGCGGACCTCGACTCGGCCAAGGCGACGGTCCTCAACCAGGAGGCGCAGATCGAACGGGCCCGCGCCGACGTCGAGAACGCCAGGGCGGCGTTCGCCGAGGCCAAGGCGCAGACGGCCAAGGCGCAGGTCGCCGTGGTCGACGCCAAGCGCGACTACGACCGCAAGACCGAGCTGTTCGCGCGCAAGCTCATCGCCAAGAGCGACCTCGATTCGTCCCAGGCCGCGCACGATTCGGCCATCGCCCAGGTCGACTCGGCCAAGGCGCACGAGCTGGCGCTGGATTCGGCCATCCAGTCGGCGACCGCGCAGCTCCGCGTGGCGCAAGCCATGCTCGTGTCGGCGCGCGCGCAGGTCCAGCAGAAGAGCGCCGGGCTCAAGCAGACGCAGGTCGACCTCGATCACACGACGATCCTGGCGCCCGTCGACGGGGTCGTGGTCTCGCGCCAGGTGGACGTGGGCCAGACCGTCGCGGCGAGCCTCCAGGCGCCGATCCTGTTCACGATCGCGCAGGACCTGACGAAGATGCAGGTCGAGACGAGCGTCGACGAGGCGGACATCGGCCGTCTCAAGCTCGACGATCGCGCCACCTTCACGGTCGACGCGTTCCCCGGCGAGACGTTCGCCGGAACCGTGACCCAGATCCGGAAGGCGCCCCAGGTCGTCCAGAACGTCGTGACCTACACGGTGATCGTCGCCGTCGAGAACCCGTCGGGAAGGCTGATGCCCGGGATGACGGCCAACGTCAAGCTCGTCGTCGCCCAGAAGCCGAGCGTCCTCAAGGTTCCGAACGCGGCGCTCCGGTTCCGACCCGCCGGCGTCGAGGCGACGGCGTCGGCCGCGCCCACGGGAGGTGGAGCGGCGAGCGGCGGGCCACCCGCGATCGAGCAGGTACGCGATCGTCTCGTCAAGGAGCTGAAGCTCACCGAGGACCAGCAGAAGAAGCTCGAGCCGATCCTCCAGGACGGCCGTGAGCAGTTCCGTGCCCTTCAAGGATTGCCGGACGCCGAGCGCCGACCGAGGGCGCAGAAGGTCCGCGAGGCGCAGCGCGCACGCATCCGCGAGATCCTCACCGACGCGCAGAAGGCCCGCTACGACGAGATGGCCGGTTCCTCCGGCGGCGAGGGGCGCGGCGGTGTCGCGGGGCGCGTGTGGGTGCTCGGACCCGACGGCAAGCCCGCGCCCGTCGCGTTGAACCTCGGGCTGAGCGACGGTACCTCGACCGAGGTGTTGCGCGGCGACGTGCAGGAGGGCCAGGAGGTCATGGTCGGGACCGGGGCCGCAGGCGGTCGCGGCGCCCAGCCCCAGCAGAGCGCGCCGCGGCTCAGGCTCTAGCCGTGGTTGCGCCGATCGTCGTCACCGACGGGCTGACGAAGGATTACCACCTGGGTCCCCACACCGTGCACGCGCTGCGCGGCGTGTCGGTCACGATCGAGCGCGGCGAGTTCGTTGCCGTCATGGGGCCTTCGGGCTCGGGCAAGTCGACGTTCATGAATCTTCTCGGCTGTCTCGATACGGCCAGCGCGGGACGCTACGTACTCGACGGCCAGGACGTCGCCGGCCTTTCGGCCGACGACCTCGCCCGAATCCGGAACGCCAAGATCGGGTTCGTCTTCCAGCAGTTCAACCTGCTGCCCCGCACGACCGCGCTCGAGAACGTCGGGCTGCCCCTCCTCTACGCCGCGCTGCCCGCACGCGAACGCCGGGCTCGGGCGCAGGCACGGCTCGAGGACGTGGGCCTCGCCGACCGCGCCGGACACCACCCGAGCCAGCTCTCGGGCGGCCAGCAGCAGCGCGTCGCGATCGCGCGGGCGCTCGTCAACGACCCCGCGATGATTCTCGCCGACGAGCCCACCGGCAACCTCGACACTCGCACCAGCGTCGAGGTGCTGGCGCTCCTGCAACGACTCAACCGCGCGGGCCTCACGATCGTGCTCGTGACCCACGAGCCGGACATCGCCACGTACGCGGGCCGACACCTCAGCTTCCGCGACGGCCGGCTCAAGACCGACGTGCGCGTGGCGGCGCCGGTCGACGCCGCCGCGGCGCTCACGTCCCTGCCCCGCGAAGACGAGGACGCCGCATGAGCGTCTGGCAGAGCGTCCGGATCGCCGCCCGGGCGCTCCGGGTCAACAAGCTCCGGAGCGCGCTGACGATGCTGGGCATCATCATTGGCGTCAGCGCCGTCATCGCCATGGTGGGCGTCGGCGCGGGCGCCCAGGCGCGGGTGGCCGAGCAGATCCAGAGCCTCGGCTCGAACCTCATCATCGTGTTGTCGGGCAGCACCAACAGCGCCGGCGTCCGGCTCGGCACGGGGAGCCAGCTCACGATTTCGGAGGACGACGCCACCGCGATCGCCCGCGAGGTCGCGATCGTCCAGGCGGCCGCGCCGTCGGTGCGCGGCACGGCACAGGTCGTCTACGGCAACCTCAACTGGGCCACCCAGATCCAGGGGATCACGCCGTCGTACTTCGAGGCGCGCGACTGGCCCGTCGTCGACGGCCGTCCGGTCATCCAGGAGGACGTTGACGGGGCGACCAAGGTCGCCCTCCTCGGCCAGACGACGGCGCTCAACCTCTTCGGCGAGTCCGACCCGCTGGGCCAGATCATCCGCATCAAGAAGGTCCCGTTCACGGTGATCGGCCTGCTGTCGCGCAAGGGCCAGAACTCCTGGGGGCAGGACCAGGACGACATCATCCTGGTGCCGCTCTCGACCGCGAAAAAGAAGGTGCTGGGCGTGAGTCAGGCCAATGCGCGCGCCGTCGGCTCGATCTCCATAAAAGTCCGCCCCGCCGAGGACATGGCCGAGGCCGAGGACCAGATCCGTGCGCTCCTGCGCCAGCGCCATCGGCTCCAGTCCTTTCAGGACGACGACTTCTGGCTCCGGAACCTCTCCGAGGTTCTCCAGACCCAGGAAGAGTCGTCGAGGGTGATGACCTATCTCCTCGCGGCCATCGCGTCGGTCTCGCTGCTGGTCGGCGGCATCGGCATCATGAACATCATGCTGGTGTCCGTCACGGAGCGGACACGCGAGATCGGCCTGCGCATGGCCGTCGGAGCCCGCCGGCGGCACATCATGCTCCAGTTCCTGATCGAGGCGGTGACGCTCTCGCTGATCGGGGGGATCATCGGCATCGCGCTCGGCGTCGGCGGCTCGGAAGCGATCAGCTACTTCGCCGAGTGGCGCACGCTCGTCGCGCCCGAGTCGATCGTCATCGCGTTCGGATTCGCCGCCGCCATCGGGATCTTCTTCGGCTTCTACCCCGCGCGCAAGGCCTCGCGCCTGGACCCGATCGAAGCGCTGCGCTACGAGTGACCGGCCCGCTGAGAGCGGCAGAGAGTGTGCGCCACGCTCGACCGCCTGCTATTTTCTAGCGACGATGGCCCGCGCGCGCCGACGCCGGCGGAAGACCAGGCAAGCCCCCGTGCGGCGGAGGCACACCGCCGTCCCGAAGCCAACGCGCGCCGAAGCGCTCCTGCTGACACTCGCGCAGGAACTCGCGGGGGTCCCGCTGGACGGAGCGCTGCGGAAGCTCGCGGCGGCATTCGCGCCCAGCGCCGACCTGCCCCGCGAGGTCTTCGGCGCCTGGATCAGGAGTCGGAAGGACAAGGCGGCGTCGTTGGCCCTTAGCTGGGCGCGCGAGCAGCTCAGGCTGAGCCTCGAGGAAACGATTGCGCGCGCGCCGCGGGAGGCTCGTCGCGCCGTCAGCCTCGGGCCGGACGCCCTGGCGTGGCTGCTGCTGGCCGCTTGCGAGGCGATCGCCCATGAGCCACCGTCGGCGGCGGCTGATCGAGTCCGCACGGTGGTAGAGCTCAGCGGCCACGCCGCGACGAGCGGCTGAGCGTCTCGAGCAGGAGCAAGGCCACGCCCACCGCCATCGTGAGGCCGTTGAGTTGCACGGCCGACCGATGGACGCGGGCGAACGCGCTGTCGTCCCTCGCGCGCCGCGCCGTCTCGGCGCGCGGCAGGACCGCGGTCGAGGCCCAGAGCAGGAGGCCGAGCATCGCCCCCGAGAGCATCGCGCCTGCCAGCGGGCGCCAGCGCCCCTCCCGGCCGATCGCCGCCTGGAGGGCACACGCGGTCAGAGCGATCCCGCTGAGGACCATCCCCCAGTCATAGTAGCGGGGCAGCACCGCGGCAACGATCTGCCCCGCGACGCCTCGGTCGATCGTCTTGAAGAGCAGCGGCGCGACGGCGAACGAGAAGAAGCTGCTGATCGCGAGCCAGCCGGCGATCGCGATGACGGCGAGCGCTCGCAGGATTCTCATGGAGTCCCCTTTCTCATCCCGGCGGTCCGCTACCGTCGTCCGGCGGCTCGGTCCAGCTGAGCCAGGGCGATCCGGTAGTCGGCAAGGGCCTGTGCCTCGGTGTTCTGGGCCTGCGTGAGGGCGAGCTGGGCGTCGGTCAACTCGAGGATCGTTCCGACCCCTACGTCGAAGCGTCCCTGCGCGAGGCGGAAGTTCTCCTGGGCCGAGTTGATCAGCACCAGGGCCGCCTGGATTCGCTCTTGAGCCGCCTCGACGGCGATCTCCGCCTGCTCGAGGCTCTGAATGAGCGTCAGCTCGGCCGCCTTGACCCGGGCGCCGGCGGCGCCGAGGTTCGCCTTCGCCTCCTGGTACGCCGCGATCAGCCGACCGCCGTCGAAAATGTTCCAGGTGAACGCCAGGCCGAGCGACCAGGTGGGGTTGAGGTCGGGCTGAGTGCCCCCGTAGGAACCTGTTCCGCTGATGTTGGGCAGGAAGTTGCGCGAGGCCACCTGGACATTCGCTTCGGCGGCGGAGCTCTGCAGCTTCGCCTGTCGGTACTCCGGGCTCTGGCGGAGGGCCTCGGCCCGCAAGGCGGCCCGGTCGAGCGTGATCGGCTCGTACGCCAGATTGTCCCGAATCTCCGTCGGCGTGCTCGCCTCGACCGCCATCGCCGTATTGAGCGCCACCCGCGCCGTGCGGAGCGCGTTTCGCGCGTTGATCAGGTCGACCTTGGCGTTCGCCACGTCGACCTCGGCGCGTACGACCGTGGACAGGGGCTGCGTGCCGACATCGTAGAAGCCTTTCGCCGAGCTGAGATTGAGGTCGGCGCGCTCGAGGGCCTGTTCCTGCACGCGGATCAGGCGCTGGGCGAGAAGGATATTGGTGTACGCCTCCTTCACCGTGAGGGCGATGAGCTGGCGCTGGAGCTCGACGCCTTCGGCCGACACCTCCGCAAGCTTGCGCGCCACCTGCGTCGCGGCGAGGGTCTTACCGAAGTCGAAGAGCAGTTGTGACAGCTGGACCTGCGCGAGAAAGGTGTCGGAGAGCTGGCGGTTGATCGGAACGGTGACGGCCCGGCTCGTTGTCGCCGACGTCGAGAGAACCGTGCTGCTGCTCCGCGTTGCCGTCGACGTTCCCGAGAGCTGCGGAAGGAGCGGCGCGAACGCCTCACGCACCCGCGCCCGCGCGGCCGCGTAGTCGTAGAGCGTGGCCTGGATCAGCGGCTGGGCCTCGAGGGCGATCGCGATGCACTCGTCGATCGCGAGGACTCGGCCGACGACGATCGGCGGCGGCGCCGGCGAAACCGGAGCCGCCTGTGCGAGCGCGGCCGCGGGCAGGCTCAGGACAAGGAGAAGGGCGCAAACGGCCGGTCGCAGTCGTGTCATTGGATCCTCCATGGAACGAACTCGGCGATGCGTGACGTATCACACGTTCCGACGTCGTGGGAGAGACCGCACGGAGCATTCTTCAATCGGCGCCCGAGCGTGGCGAACAACGAGCGGCTGAGCTTACCCGGAGGGTCGCACGCGCTCGGCGATGATCTCGACCATCCGGGTCGCTGGGAAATCGGCAAAGCCGAGCATCAGGTCAGTGGCGCCGGCCGCCGCGTACTGCGCAATGCGTGCCGCCAACGGCGTCGGCGGTGCCGATCAGCGCCGCCTCGAGGAGCGCATCGCGCCTCTCGATCGCCCGCGCGGCGCACAAGCGCCGAAGCTCGTCCTCCACCTCGGCGTCGGTGAGCCCGAGAACGACGTCCAGCTCTACGGAGCGGCGGCGACCGACGGAGAGGTGATCGGCGGCCACCGCGCGCTTGGCGAGCCACGACGGATGGTGGGACGACGGCTCGAAACAGTACGTGACGGCCGGGCCGAGGCGGGCGCGACGGGTCAGGCCGGCGAGCGCGCCCAGCATCGTCCAGCCGTCGTGCGTCCATCCCCAGAGCCCGTCCCCGTACGTGATGCGGGCGTACCCGAGATCGTCCGTCATCTGCCAGTAGCGTCGGAGCGCGACGACATCGGTTCCCCAGGTCTGGACACCGACGGAGATCACGCAGGCGAGCATCGCCGACGCTCCGGAGGGAGTCAATATTGACGGGCCTCGTGCCGGGCGGTAGAGTTCGCGGCGATGCGAGCCCACCTCCTGGTCGGTGTCGCCGTCGTTGTCGCCGCCGCCTCGTCCCCAGCCCAGACGCCAGTGGAGGCGGCGCGCGCGCTCATCGCCCGCTATCACGAGGACGCTACGGCGCTCGATCGCGCGCGGGACCTCCTCGACGCGGCGCTCGCCAAGGACCGGCAGGTCGAGACGATGGTGACGCTCTCATACGTCCAGTTTCTCCTCGGCGACGTTCGAGCGACGACGGCCGACGAGAAGCTCGCCGCGTATGATCGGGGCCGAGAGTTGGGCAAGCGCGCGGTCGAGCTGGCGCCCAAGAGCCACGACGCCCACATCTGGTACGCGATCAACACGGCGCGGTGGGGCGAGACGAAGGGCATCCTTCGATCGCTCTTCCTCTTGCCGACGGTCAAGGAGGAGATCCGTATCCTGCTCGAGCTCAACCCGCGTTCGGTCCGTGCCCACGTGCTGGCCGGTAACGTGTTCCTGGAGGTGCCGGGATTCGCCGGCGGCGATCGGGCGAAGGCCGAGGAGCACTTCAAGAAGGCGCTCGAGGTCGATCCGCGGTTCACCGGAGCCCGCCTGGACCTCGCCCGTGTGTACATCGCCGACACGCGCTACGCCGACGCGCGTCGCGAGCTGCAGCGAGTCATCAACGAGACCACCCCCACGATCGTCGCCGACTGGACCGTGAAGGACGCGCCACGCGCCAGAAAGCTGCTCGAGTCCATCAAAGACCGGAAGTAGCGATCGGCACCGTCATCCGCCGACTTCGGCGGAGCGCGCCGCGCTGGAACCCGACCGCGCTCGCGGTCGTCGCCGAGCGCGATCGCGACCCGTTCCGCGTCCTCATCGCCTGCATCCTGTCGCTGCGCACGCAGGACGCGACGACCGGTCCTGCCTCCGAGCGCCTCTTCGCCGTGGCCGCGGCGCCGGAGACCATGTTGAAGCTCGTGCCCCGACAGATCGAGCGACTCATCTATCCGGTCGGCTTCTACCGTACGAAGGCGCGCGTCATTCTCGGGATCTGCCGGGACCTGCTCGCGCGATTCGATGGCCGCGTGCCCGACACGATCAACGAGCTCCTCACCCTCAACGGCGTGGGACGCAAGACGGCCAACCTGGTCGTGACGATGGGCTACGGCAAGCCCGGCATCTGTGTGGACACCCACGTGCACCGCATCTCGAATCGGCTGGGCTACGTGAAGACCCGGAACCCCGAAGAGACCGAGACGGCGCTCCGGGGGAAGCTGCCGCGCCGCTATTGGATCGGCTACAACGACCTCCTCGTCTCCTTCGGGCAGAACATCTGCGTGCCGATCTCTCCCCGCTGCTCCCTCTGCCCCGTCGCCACCCTCTGCCGCCGAATCGGCGTCAAGACCGCCCGCTAGCCCCGAAGTCTCACGACTGCGCCAACCGCGCTTGGTCGGCAGGGCGGCGAGGGGCGTGGCGCCGTCCGCGACCCGTGTAGTCAGGACTGACTACCCGACCAGTACCCAATCTCGCCCCAAGCAGTGGCTGCCGTCGGGTCGCGGACGGCGCCACGCCCCTCGCCGCCCTACCGACCAAGTCGGCGGCGCAGCCGCCGAAGAGTAGCGAGGTTGCGGAGATCGGCGGTGGGCTCAGGCTGCTTGGGAGTCTCTAAAACCTTGGGCACCCGCGCGAAGCGACGGTCGTTCAACAGGAACCGGAACGGGGCGAGCCCGAGGAAGCCGCGGCCGATGTGCTCATGGCGGTCGAGTCCCGAGCCGAGGGGCGCCTTCGCGTCGTTCAGGTGAAACGCCAGCACCCGGCGGCGCCCCACGGCGGCGTCGCATTCCGCCATCGCCCGCCCGTAGCCGGCCTCGGTGCGGAGGTCGTACCCGGCGGCGAACAGGTGGCATGTGTCGACGCAGACGCCGATCCGCTCGGGTCGGGCCGCGCCGTCGATCAGTGTCGCCAGCTCGGCGAACGTCCGGCCGAGTGAGTTGCCGCCGCCCGCAGTGTTCTCGAGCGCGACTTTGACGCGACAACCACTGGTACGCGCGAGCGCTTGGTCGAGCGCGGCGATGACCCGGCGGAGCCCGGCCTCGGGCCCGGCGCCCATGTGGGAGCCGGGGTGAATGACCACGCACGAGAGACCGAGCGCCTCCGCGCGCTCGAGCTCGTCGGTGAACGCGGTCACCGCCTGCGCCCACGCGGACGGGTCCGGGCTCGCGAGGTTGATGAGGTAGCTCGAGTGGGCAAAGGCGCGCCGGATGCCTGTTCGCCGCCGGGCCGCGCGAAACATCCGGATCTCCTGAGCCTCAAGGGGCTTTGCCGCCCACTGGCGCTGGTTCTTCAAGAAGATCTGGACGGCGCCGCAGCCGACCTCGCGGCCCCGCTCGAGGGCATGGTGGAGACCGCCTGCGATGGACATGTGGGCGCCGATCTCGTCGCCAGGCGGCGTCATGGCGGCCAAGGTACCACTCTGCTATGCTGGCTCCAATGAAACCGCTGGCGATCCCTTCGGCGTTCACGACGACCTTCACCCTGGAGTACGGCGTCACCGAGGCCGACATGCGGCGGCTCTACGAGAACGCCAAGCGTGATCAGTGGAACGCCTCGCGGGACATCCCCTGGTCGGCCGCGCCCTCGTCCGACGGACGCGTGATCGCCGACGAGCTGATCGACGCCTACGGCAGCCCGCTCTGGGAGCGTCTTCCGGAGGCCGACCGGGTGACGCTGAACCGTCGCATCGCCGCCTGGCGGCTCTCGGTGCTCATGCACGGTGAGCAGGGCGCGCTCCTCGCCTGCAGCCAGATGGTCGACATCGTGCAAGGAGCCGACGCCAAGTTCTTCCAGGCCACGCAGGTGGTGGACGAGGCCCGACACAACGAGGTCCTGAGCCGCTACCTCACCGAGCGTCTCGACGGCCTCACGTACCCGATGCCGGCGAACGAGCGCGACATCTTCGACTCGATCCTGTCGGAGAGCCGCTGGTATCTCAAGACCATCGCGCTGCAGCTCGTCGCGGAGACCTTCGCGGTCGCGCTGTTCAAGATGATGAGCGAGAGCGCGCGCGATCCGGTCCTGGAAACGATCTGCAAGCGCATCCTGCAGGACGAGTCGCGTCACATGGGGTTCGGCATGCTCGCGCTCCCCCGGGTCGTGAACGAGGCGTCGGCATCCGAGCGCCGCGAGCTCGAGGACTACACGTGCTTCGCGCTGGAGAAAACGCTGACGGGCTTCTTCCCGCTCGAGGCTTATCAGGACGCAGGATTCAGCCCGCGTCAGATCGACGAGGTCAAGCGCTATCGCCGCGAGACGGCCGCGTCCAACGACTACGCGCCGTTCCGCAAGTACTTCAAGCGGGACATGCACGGGTCGATGGTGGCGAACCTGGCGCGCCTCGGTCTCCTCACCGACCGCGTCCGGCCGCGCCTCGAAAAGCTCGGCGTCACGCTCCCGGCGAGCTGACCGGCCCGACCAGCTCCCCGAGCCGCCGGGTCCGATAGCTCCACATCGCCGCGATCTGCCGACGCACGAGGAGCCCGTGCGCCGCGCGCCCGAGCGGCCCGAGCGGCAGCCGGTAGGTGACCCGATCCTCCACCCACGTCCCGCCCCGCTCCTCCAGGAAGCGATGGCGATGCTCCCAGCGGGCGTAGGGCCCCCGCACCTGGACGTCGACGAACCGGTAGGGCGGGTCCCACTCGCGGATGAACGCACGCCACGTCACGGGCACGCCGAGCCAGGACATCCGGAGATCGATCACCGCGCCGGACGAGAGCGCGCGTGGTCCGGCGACGACGCGGAGACAGAACGACGGTGGCGTGAGCAGGGCGAGGTTCGCCGACTCGGCGAAGAACGCGAAGACCTCGGGACGCGCCCTGGCGAGCCACACGCGCGACTCGAGGATGTAGTCGGCCATGACGCGCCGGCTATCATAGGCAGGCGTCCGGAGCGAGTCAAACCCGCGTCCGCCCGGCGTCGGCTACGCGAGTTTCTTCACCTCGGCGAGGATCTTGTCGGGCTGTGGCAACTCTCCCTTGCCGTACCGCTCGATGAAACGGATCGTGCCCTGCTCGTCCATGATGAACGTCGCCCGGCTGTTGGCGTTCCACTCGGGCCAGTAGACGCCGTAGTCCTTCGAGACGGTGCGGTGGATATCCGAGAGCAGCGGATAGTTGCTGATACCGACCGACTTGGCCCAGTTGGCGTGACTGAATGGGCTGTCCGTGCTGATACCCAGCACCTGGGTATTCGCCGCCTGAAAGTCGCTGATGCGCTTGTCGAAGGCAGGCATGCACGTGCTTCAGCCCGGCGTCCAGTCGAGGGGATAGAAGAGAATGACGACGTTCTTCCCGCGAAAGTCCTTGAGGCCGACCTCTTTGAGCCCGACCGTCCTGAGCGTGAAGTCGGGCGCGAGGTCGCCCACGTCGAGGGTCTTGGCGTCACTCACTCCTTGAATCCCCCTTTTGCGAATTTGCGCGGTGTGCGGTCAGTCATCCTAGCACGCGGCTCCCCGGCTCGCGCCGGCGGCTTCCGCGTGGCCGCCCACGCGATGTTGCGCCGGCTTTCCAGCGGCGCGTCCGCGAGGCCGAGAAAAGCAGCCGCGGTGACGACGCGCCCCGTCTCCCAGAGCCGCGCGAACCGCTCCGCGAACCTCGCGTCCCGGAGCGCGTGATGGTCCATGATCACCCGGCACCCGGTCGCGTCGACGACGCGCATGAGGTGCTCGATGGCACGCTCGATCGCGTCGCGCCCGACCTCGCGCTCGAGGTAGGACACCGGCCCGGAGAGATAGAGCAGCGTCGGCCGCTGCTGCACGAGATACGCGGCGGCGACGGGGGACGCCGGCCCCTGCAGGTCCGAGGCGAAGATGAAGCGCTCGCGTTCCGCGGGATCGACGATCGTCAGCACGACGACGGAGCCGAACGTCGTGCCGTCGGCTCCGTGCGGCAGCGGGGACGACACGTAGAGCTCCAGATCCATCTCGCGGCGCTGGGCGCCGTCAGCGCTCTGGACTCGTGCCTGGCCTTCCAGCGCCTTCCAGAGCGCCTCGGCGCGCTGCGCCTGCCGCCCACCGATCATGCGCCGCGGGTCCTTGGCGAGCACGAGCCGTCCGGCATACGACACGGGATCTGACCGGAAATGATCCTCGTGGTAGTGGCTCACGAAGACGAGACTGGACCGCGCCGCGTACGCCGAGATCCGATCGTTCGCGCGCCGGAGCGCTTCCCATTCCTCTTCCGCCGGCGGCAACCCGAACCGCGCTGGCGCCAGGGTGGCCCCGGGGTCGATGAGGATGCCCGTCCGTCCGACCTCGACGTACGTCGCCATCGAGCGCACGCCGAGCGACTCGGCGGCGAGCGGGATCACTTTCATGCGTGAGATCTCAACCTAGTGTTCCATCCGCGAAATGACGCTAGCGCTTGCCGGGGACAGGCCGACGGGCGCGCGCGGTAGGGACCGCCAGGACCCGTTCCAGCGACGTGGCAACGGACACCGCGCGCCCGGATGGAGCCCAGCCGCCGCGGGGCAGCGAGCGCGTGCCGCGTGGTCCGGCGGTCCCTACCGCGCGCGCCCGTCGGCCTGTCCCCGGTGAGCGCTAGATACAACGTCCGCCGTCGACTTCGATGCACGTGCCGGTGATCATCGCGGCGTCGTCCGAGGCCAGGAACACGGCCGTGCGCGCCAGGTCCTCCGGCTGGTTGAGGCGTCCGAGCGGCACGGTGGCCACGTAGCGGGCGCGCCCCTCCTCGTCCACCACCCGCTTGCCCATGAACGTGGGCAGCATCGGAGTCTCGGTCGCCACCGGCGCGATGGAGACGACGCGGACGCCGTGGCTCGCGGCCTCGAGTGCCAGGCTCTTCGTCAACGTCACCACGGCTCCCTTCGAGGCCGCGTAGGCTTGCACCCCAGGCCGGGGCCGGATCGCGGCGGTCGATGCGGTGATCAGGAACACGCCCCGGCGCGCTTTCTTCATCACCGCCAGCGCGTACTTGGCGCCGAGCCACACGCCCTTGACGTTCACCGCCATGATGCGATCGAAGACGGCCTCGTCCACCTGCTCGACATTTTCCGGCGCCTGGGGGACGCCCGCGTTGGCGAAGAAGATGTCGAGGCGCCCCCACGCGGCGAGCGCCTTCTCGACGATCATCTGATTGTCGGCGGCCCGCGTGACGTCGGCGCGCACGGCGAGCGCCTGGCCGCCCGCCTTCTCGATCTGCTCGACTGTCGCCTTGGCGCCGGCCTCGTTGACGTCCACCACGACCACCCGCGCGCCTTCCCGTGCCATCGCCAGCGCCGAGGCGGCGCCGATGCCCGAACCCGCTCCGGTGATCACTGCGACCCTTCCGTCGAGTCTCATGCCTGGCCTCCCAAGGTGCCGTCGTTACGGGACAAGTTCAACCGCCTCCCCTGCCACCGGAACCGGACGAGGACGACGCGGCCACGTCGGAAGACGATGCCCTCCTGTTCGAGCCGGATGCGCTGAGTCATCATTCCCGACATCCGGGCGCGACGGCTGATGGCACCCTGCGCGTTGACGACGCGGTGCCACGGAACGCCGTCGGCCCGGCGCAGCGCCTGCCCCACCGCCCGTGCCGAGCGCGGACGTCCGAGAAGCGTCGCGAGCTGGCCGTACGTGGCGACGCGGCCGCGCGGGATCTTCTTCACCAGCTTGAGCACGGCCGCCCGGAAGCTCACGCGGGCGCGGCGCCCGTCTGCAGCTCGTAGAGCCTCGCGTAGAGTCCGCCGCGCCGCAGAAGATCCGCGTGGGTTCCTTCCTCGTGGACCTGTCCGCGGTGCAGCACCAGGATCCGGTCGGCCGCGTGCACTGTCGAGAGCCGATGCGCGATCGTGATGCTCGTGCGCCCCGCAAGGAGTCCCGTCATTGCCTTCCGGATGAGCGCTTCGGATTCAGGATCGACGCTCGACATCGCTTCGTCCAGGATGAGAACGGCCGGATTGTACACGAGGGCCCGGGCGATGGCCAGCAGCTGGCGCTGGCCGTGGGAGACATTCGCGCCACGCTCGCCCAGAAGCTCGCCGAGCCCCTTCGGCAGATCGGTGACGAAGCCTGCGCGGGCAGTCTCGAGGGCTCGCGCCAGCTCCAAGGGCGACACGGCGCCGTCGGCGCCGAGGCGCAGATTCTCCTCGACGGTCCCCGCGAACAGGACGCTGTCCTGGAAGATGATGCCGACGTGACGGCGCAGGCTCGCCAGCTCCCACTCGCGGACGTCGACGCCGTCCACGAGGACGCGGCCCTGCCGTACGTCGTAGGAGCGGTTCAGCACGCGGGCGCAGGTCGTCTTGCCTTCGCCGGTCGCGCCGACGATCGCCACTCGCTCGCCCGGCGCGACGCTGAAGGAGCAGTCGCGCAGCACCCAGTCGTCTGCGTCGTACGCGAACCACACCGCGTCGAGCTCGACCGCCGGCGAGCCCGCCCGCGCCGGCCGTGGGCCTGGAGCGGGCGGCGAGACGATCGCCGGCGCGCGGTCGAGGAGGCCGAAGATCCGCTCGGAGGACGCCATCGCCCACTGCATCACCGTGTACTTGGCCCCGAGGTCGCGGATCGGCAGGAAGAAGCGATTGGTGTACTGGATGAACGCGACCAGGCCGCCGAAGGTGAGCGATTCGGCAACGATCCGCTCGCTCCCGTACCAGATCAGGAGGGCGAGCGCGATCGAGCCCAGCGCCTCCACCGTCGCGTAGAGCGAGGCCTCCCATTTCATCGAGCCGAACAGCGCCCGGCGATAGTCGGTGTTGAGGCGCCCGAACCGCTCGCGCTCGTGGCGCTCGCGCACGAAGAGCTGGACCACCGGCATGCCCTGGAGCGACTCCTGGAGAAAGCCGTTGAGGCGCGCGAGACGCCGGCGGACCTCGCGATAGGCGTCGCGCGCGTTCAGGCGGAAGTAGACGGCCACGAGCACGAGGATCGGCACGATGGAGAAAGTCACCAGGGCCAGGCGCCAGTCGATCCAGAGCATCACGGCCACGACCGCGGTGAGCGTGATCACGTCGGCCACGACGGCGAAGAGGCCTGACGTGAACGCTTCGCTCACTGCCTCCACGTCGTGGAGCACCCGGGTCATCAGCCGCCCTACCGGGTTCCGGTCGAAGAATCGCGCCTCCAGGCGGAGGAGGTGGTCGAAGATCGCCGCACGGAGATCGTGGATGACCCGCTGGCCCGTGAGCTGCATCAGGTACTCTTCCAGGGTCCTCAGCGCGTAGAGGATCGCGAGGACGCCGATGTAGAGCCCCGCGACCCAACTCAGGCCGAGCCAGTCCGACTTCAAGATGTGATCGTCGATGGCGACCTTGAGCAGCCACGGCTGGGCGAGCTCGGCGACCGCGATCAGCGGGAACAGGAGCATCGACCCGGTGATGATCCGGCGATGCGGACGCGCCGCTCGCATGAGGCGCGCGGCCAGGCGCCGGTCGAAGGCGCGGCCGAGCTGCTCCTCGGCCTCGGGATCGTAGGTCGACTCAGGCACGCGCGATCTCCTCCTCGAGCTGCTGGATCCGCCAGAGACGGGCGTAGAGCCCTCCCGTGTGCAGGAGCTCCTCGTGGCCGCCCGTCTCGACGACCCGTCCCGCGTCCAGCACGACGATCCGGTCGGCCGTGCAGGCGGCGCGCAGCCGATGAGTCATCAGAAGGACGGTGCGTCCGGACACCACTCGACGCAGATTGATCAGGATCTCTTCCTCTTTGGCTGCGTCGACGGAGGCGAAGGCGTCGTCGAGAACGAGGGCGGGCGGCGCGCCGGCGAGCGCCCGCGCCAGGGTCACCCGTTGACGCTGTCCGCCGGAGAGAGTCAGGCCGCGCTCTCCGACGACGGCGTCGAAGCCTGCGGGAAACCGCTCGACCTCCTCCGCGATGCCGGCGACGCCGGCGGCGGCGCGCACCTGGGCGGCCCCCCCGTTGACGCGCCCGAGCGCGATGTTCTCGGCGATCGACCGTGCGAAGAGCGTCCCAACCGGCGGCTCCCAGAGCCGCGCCAGCAGGAGCCCGAGCGTGGACTTGCCGCTGCCGGTCGGACCGACCACGGCCACCGTCTCGCCCGGTCCCACCTCGAAGCTCACGTCACGGAGCGCCGGTGCCCGATCCCCGTACGCGAACGTGAGGTGGGAGAAACGGATTTGCGGAGCCGCCGGGCTGTTTATTGTAGCGGGGTCCGTGAGCCCGGCGCGGACCGAGGGTGGCCTGACAAGGGCGCTTGCCGGCTCCGACACGCCCGTTCTCTCCGGCGTGCCCGCCGCCTCAACAATCTCCTGGATGCGGTTCATCGAGGTCAGGCCACGGCGCACGATCGAGAGCGTCCAGCCGAGCGCGATCGTCGGCCAGGTGAGGTACGCGAGATAGCCGTTGAACGCGACGAGCGCGCCGAGGCTCAGGCGGCCGTCCACGACGGCTCGGCCGCCCGCCCAGAGCACGACGAGCGTACCGATGCCCGCGATCAACCCCATCAGGGGCGAGAATCCGGCCTCGGTCCGCGCGAGGGCGAGGCTCAGGCGCAGGTATTCCCCGTTGGCCCGACCGAAGTCGGCGCGCGCGCGCGGCTCGAGCGTGTACGCGCGCACCACGGCCATGCCGCTCAGATATTCTTGGACTCGCTCCGACAGGACGCTGAGCTGATCCTGGGCTGCCTGCGCCCGCTCGTTGACCTTCAGGTTGAAGCGCCGGGCCAGGATCACCAGGACGGGATAGGGCGCCAGCGCCCACAGCGTCAGCCACGGATCGACGGCCAGCATCGCGGCCAGCACCCCGACGAAGGCGAAGACCGTGGAGACGAGGCTGATCGTGCCGAAGCCGAGTAGCGACCGCACCGCCGTGATGTCGCTGGTGGCGCGAGCCATCAGATCGCCCGTCGAGTGGGCCGCGTAGAACCTCGGCGGAAAGGTCTGCAGGGCCGCGTAAAGGTCGTCCCGGATGTCGGACTCGATTCTCTGGCACCCCCCGGTGATCGCGAAGCGGGACCCGAGCCTCGCGACGCCGTTGACGATGGCGAACAATGCGATCAGGCCGACGTAGTGTCCCACCGGCGCCGAGGCCGGATCGGTCTGGAGGGCGTCGATCGCTCGTTTCACCGTCCAGGGAATCGTGAGCGACGCAAGCGTCGCGGTGCCGAGGCACGCGACGCCGATGCCGTAACGCGCTCGGTAGTGCCAGAGGTAACTCCAGGCTGCCCGAGTGGGAGAGGTCAGCCGCGCCTCCCCGCCTCGTGCGGCAGGAGGGCCGCGTAGACGGCGAAGACGGCGGGCGTCGCCACCCCGAGGCGTTCGCCGAGGCGCGCTGCATACCCGTGCAGAGCTTCGAGCTCGAGCCGTCTGCCCTGCAGCAGGTCCTGGGCGAGCGAGGCTCGACTGCCGGGAGGAATGGACTCGACGACCTTCAGGGTCTGGTCGACCGTGTCGTCCGGCAGGGTCACCCCGGCCGCGCGCGCGAGAGCCGTGACCTCCTCGACGAGCGTGCGGAACAGGCGCCAGGTCGGAGGCGTGTCGCGGACGACACCGAGCGTCTCGCGCGTGAGGGCGGTCGTCCCGGCGACGGCGCAGAGCAGGATGTATTTCTCCCAGAGCGCCCGGCGAATGTCCCTGGACAGCTCGGCTGGAATCTCGGCGCGCGCGAACGCGTCGCGCAGCCCCTCGGCCCGTGCGCTCTCGCGGCCGTCCAGCTCGCCGAAGATGATGCGCCCGAGCGCATTGTGCCGGATGACGCCTGGCGCCTCGATCGTCGCGAAGATCTGCGCGACGCCGCCCATCGACCGCCCGGCTCCGACCTGCGCGTCGATCTTGTCTTCGTTGTCGACGCCGTTCTGGAGCGAGAGCACCGGCGTGTCCGGGCCCAGGACCGACCAGAGCCGCGCGGCCGCGTCCTCCGTGTCGAACGACTTGACGCAGAAGAGGACCGCGTCGGCGCGCGCGACGCCCTCGAGACGCTCGACCGCCGCCGGCCGCACGGCGGAGTCGCCCTCGACCGCGGAACGGATCGTGAGCCCGGTGCGGCGGATCGCCTCGAGGTGGGGGCCGCGAGCGACCATCGTCACCTCGGCTCCCCCGCGCAGGAGCTTCGCGCCGAAGTAGCCGCCGACACCGCCCGACCCCATCACCACGATGTGCACGAGACGTATGATACATTGCGGGCAAGCATGGCATCGCTCGAACGACGCGTGGCGATCGACGCCGCGCGGGCCGCCGGGCATCTCCTCAAGAGCGAGCTCCCGGGATCGCGCCGCATCGCCTACAAGGGAAGCCCGACGAATCTCGTCACCGAGATGGACGCGCGCGCCGAGGAGCTCATCGTCGGGCGCCTGGCCGCCGCGTTTCCCGACGACGCGGTGCTGGGCGAGGAGCGCGGTGCCACCGCCGGACGGTCCGGGCGGCGCTGGATCATCGACCCGCTGGACGGGACGACCAACTACGCGCACGGTCTTCCGACCTTCGCCGTGTCGATCGGGCTCGAGACCGACAAGCGCGTCGAGCTCGGTGTGGTCTTCGACCCGAATCTCGACGAGCTGTTCGTGGCCGAGCGCGGGCGCGGCGCGACGGTCAACGACCGGCCGCTGACCGTCTCGACCGCCGCGACGCTGGACGAGAGCCTGCTGGCGACCGGGTTTCCCTACAACATCCGCGAGGCGAAGGACAACAACCTCACGGAATATTCCGCGTTCAGCGTGCGGGCCCGTGCCGTCCGGCGGATGGGCTCCGCAGTGCTCTACCTGGCGTGGCTGGCCACCGGTCGGCTCGACGGCTACTGGGAGCTGCGTCTGGGGCCCTGGGACGTCGCCGCCGGCAGCCTCCTCGTCGAAGAAGCGGGCGGCCGCGTCACGAACTTGACGGGCGGCGCCCTCGACATCGACGCCCCCGCCCTCGTGGCGAGTAACGGCCGCATCCACGACGCGATCCTCGCCGTGCTGCAAGGGATCCGAGGGGGTGAGCCTGCACCTCAGGCGCCGCTGTAGAGCCTGATCCCCGCAACCTGTCTGAAGTGCCGCCAGTTTCGGGTCATGAGAGGAAGACGCTTCTCGATCGCGGTGGCCGCGATGAGCGCATCCTCGCGTTCCAGGCCCGAGCACTGTCTTCGAACCACCGCGTATCGTTCGGCCACGGCGCGGGTGATGGGGACGAGCCGAAATAGACTGAGCGCTTCCAGAATAGCCTGACGCTCTGAATCTTTGAGTCCCGCCTTCGTCAAAAGCTCTTTCCGCGTCACCACCGAGTAGTAGATAGTATTTCGTGGGTCGTCCAAGATACTGGCGTGTTGCCCGGTATTGAAGTAGTCGATGAGAACGTCCGTGTCTACAAGGACCCGGATCGCTGCCACTCCCGGATCTCTTTTAGGAAGCTCTTGTCGGAGCGCCCCCTCGAGCGGCGGCGGAGCATGGCGACGTACGCGACGCTGTCCTTGACGTCTGTGTGACCGTACGGGTTGAACTTTTCCTTCACGATCTCTTCAAGCAGCGTCACCGGGTAGACTCTGCGTCGTTTGGCCGTTTTCACGAGAAAGGCTTTCAGCCCGGGATCGAACGAGAGCGTCCACTTTTCCCGTTTCACGCCTGATCGCGCCATAGAGGAGACCTCCTCGTACGTGCAATATACGTACGCCTGTTCTCACCTGTCAAGACGGATAGCGCCGCCGCTGACGCAGTACAGGTGAAGCTCTTTGTCACGCCCCGCACCGACCTGCGGAGGTCCGCTTGACAGCTCGATCGTGCCCTGCCATCCATAGATGCGCGCCGGCCGGTAGATGCGCTCGGGCCGGTAGGTCTTGACGAAGCGGCGCGTGATCTCGACGAGAGTCGGGTCGTCGGCTGCTACGGCAAGCTGGCCGTGCGGCCCGCGCGGTCTGGCGGGGGGGCTCCACGGTCCCGGCCGTGCGAAAAAGAGATCCGGAGGGGGGTTAGCCGACGTGACACTCTCGGCTGCGCGGCGTTTCGCTCGCTTTGTCGTCGAGCTGAAGCTGAAGGACCTGCCGGCACCCGTCGTGAACAAGGCCGGGCTGCTGGTGCTGGACACGCTTGGATGCTGCTTCGCCGCCGCACGGTACGACTTCGGCCGGGCCGTACGCGCGACAGCCGAGCGCCTCGGCGGACCTCCGGAGAGTGCCTTGATCGGAAGCAAGGTGCGGGTGGCGGCGGCCAATGCCGCGCTGGCGAACGCCACGCTCGCTCACGGGCTGGACTTCGACGACACCCGCGAAGACGCCATCGTCCACACGGGCTCGGTCGCGGTCACGACTGGCCTGGCCGTCGGCGAGGCGACGGGCGCGTCGGGGCGGGCGACCCTCGAGGCGATCGTCGCCGGCGTGGAGGTGATGTGTCGCGTGGGCCTCGCGGTGCCCGGCAAATTCCACGCGCGCCACTATCATCCCACCGCGCTCGCGGGGACCTTTGGCGCGGCGGCGGCCGCCGGCAAGCTCTACGCGCTGACGCAGGACGAGCTGGTTCACGCCTTCGGAATCTGCGGGAGCCAGGCGGCCGGGATCATCGAGTATCTGTCGGACGGCTCGTGGACCAAACGACTGCACGCGGGCTGGGCGGCTCACGCGGGTGTCGTGGCGACGCTCCTCGGGCACGCGGGCTTCACGGGACCGGAGACGGTCTTCGAGGGCGAGCACGGCTTCTACCGTGCCTTTGCGGGCGGCGTGGACGAGGCCCGCCTCGACGAATTGCTCGGCAGCGCCGGAATCGTCTGGGAGCTCGAGCAGCTCACGTTCAAGCCCTACCCCTGCGGCTCGATCGCGCAACCCTATATGGACTGCGCCCTCCGCGTCCGCGACACTCACGGGGTGCGACCCCAGGACATCGTCGAGATTCGGTGCTGCACCGCCGAGGGGCCGGTGCCACGGCTCTGGGAGCCGCTCGCGGCGAAGCACGCCCCGCAGAACGGCTACGCCGCCAAGTTCAGCCTGCCGTATCTCCTGGCGGTGATCCTCACCAAGGGCCGGGCAAGCCTCGCTGAGTTTGAGAACGACGTCGTGGGGGATCCCGCGGTCCTCGCCCTGGCGTCACGGGTGGGCTACGAGCTCGATCCGACCATCGACTATCCTCGGAAGTTTGTCGGTCACGTCCGCGTCCGCCTGCGGGACGGGCGCGTCATCGAGGAGTGGCAGGACCATCCGCGAGGCGGTCCCGACTCTCCGATGAGCCGGGCCGAGATCGAGGCGAAGTTCCGCGGCAATGCGAGCCTCGTCATGTCGGCCGACCAGGCGTCGCGGGTGATCCGGAGCGTCGAGACCCTGGCCACGGAGCCGAGCATTCGCAGCCTAGTGGACTCGCTGGCGCTATGAGGACGCGTATCGAATCGGCATTAGACGCTGATGTGGACCAGCTGCCGAGGCGCCAGAGTCTCGAGAGTGCGAAGCACCGACGGTATCAAGGGGCGGAGCGATTCGATCCGGTTCGTGGAGGCGACGAGGACAACCACGGCAATTGGCAAGGCGTTGAGGTTCTGCTGATGCGCGAGATTCTGATCTGCTGTCAAGAAGGCGTCGAACACACCTGCCGCGAGTTGCAGCAGCTCGCCGTTTCTCGTGCCCGTCCAGCCCATCGCCGCGACGGTGCAGACCTCGTGCCTGGGTAGCAGCAGGGCGAGCGGCCGAGGCAAAGATTCATCGAGAAGGATGCGCACCGGCGGTCAGCAGATCTCTGGCGAGTTCGAGGGCCGCGATCGCCTGTTCACGCCGCACGGTGGGGAAATCGTCGAGGAACTGATCCAGGGTGTCACTGGCGGCGAGGTAGTCGAGGAGGTTCTTCACGGGCACCCGAGTGCCACGAAAAACGGGCGTGCCCCCAAGAATCTCGGGGTCGCTGTGAACGATGGAATCCAGCGTCGCCATGCCGTTTATCCTAACATCAATCGAATGACCAAAAGCGCCTGAGAGATCGACTATGAAAAAATCTCGTGATGTCCTGAGCGTACTCGGGTTGACCCTCGTCCTCTCCGCCCTCCCGGCGTTCGCGCAGGACGCCCGCGTGGAGGCCGCGAAGAAGGAAGGCAAGGTCGTCTGGTACACGTCCCTGGCCTTCCCCAGCGCGGAGAAGGTCGCCAAGCTGTTCGAGGCGGCTTACCCGGGCATCAAGGTCGAGGTCCACCGGACCGGCTCCCAGCGCATTCTCCAGCGCGTGATGCAGGAGCTGCAGGCGAACCTCAAGCTCATCCACACGTCGGACGCCGGCCACTTCGTGCTACTCAAGGAAAAGAAGCTGCTGATGCAGTACACGCCCGCCGGCCTCGACCGGTTCCCCGCCGGCTTCAAGGACAGGGACGGCTACTACTACGGCCTGCGCGCGACCGTCAACGTGATCGCCTACAACACGAAGCTCGTCTCGGCGGGCGAGGCCCCGAAGGGCTGGAAGGATCTGCTGGATCCGAAGTGGAAGGGCAAACTGGTGACGGCGCAGCTCGCGCAGAACAAGCTCATGCTCGTCCAGTCGGCGGTCGACCCGGCGGGCGTGGTCGCGTCGGGCGAGCGGTCGGTCGCGGTGAACGGTGGCGACTACTACTACTATCAGATGAAGAAGAAGGGCAATCCGATCGAGGTCGTGTATCCGAAGGTGGGCGTGCCGCTCGTCGTGTCCCCGACCGCCATCGCTAGCCTCGCGCCGCATCCGAACGCCGCCAAGCTCCTCACCGACTTCACGTTCAGCCGGGAGCTGCAGCAGGTGATGGCGGACAGCGAGGGCCTCTACACGGGCCACCCCGAAGTGAAGTACCCGAGCGACAAGCCGAAGCTGTCCGAGCTCAAGCTCCTGCCGGTGGACCCGGAGGAGCTCGAGAAACGGAACGAAGAGATCAAGAATCGCTTCGTCGAGTTCTTCGGAGCCTGATCGGGCAGTGAGCCTCGCGCGGCTCCAGGGCGTCGACCGCTCGCTTCCGATCTGGATCGCGTCCGCCCTGGCGCTGGTGCTCCTGATGGCGCTCCCGCTCGGCTGGCTCGCTGCCCTCAGTGTCGGCAGCGAGAGCGGCCCGACGCTCGCCCACTACCGCCGGGTGTTCGCCGACCCGGCGCTGCAGAAGGCGCTCTGGAACACCGTGGTGCTCGCCTTCTGGGTGGGGCTCGCGTCCCTCGCCGTCGGAGCGCCGCTGGCGTGGCTCACCGCGCGCACGGACGTGCCCGGCCGCGGGCTGATCCGCGGCCTCGTCCTGGCCTCGTTCGTGACGCCACCCTTCCTCGGCGCCTTCGCATGGGTGATGCTGGCCGGCCCCAACGCCGGGTTCGTGAACAAGCTCTGGCGAAGCCTCACCGGCGCCGCGGGCGCGCTGTTCAACATCTTCAGCATGCCCGGGCTCGTCTTCGTCGTCACGATCTACACGTTTCCGTACGTCTACATCATGATCGCCAACACGCTCGCGCTGATCGCCTCGGATCTCGAGGAGGCGGCGGCGATCCTCGGCGCCGGGCGGCTCGCGGTCGCCCGCACCGTGACCCTGCCGATGGTGGCCCCGGCGCTGGTGAGCGGGTTCATCCTGGCCGTCCTGCAGGCGCTCGCCTTGTTCGGCTCGCCGGCGATCCTGGCCATGCCGGCCGGCTTCCACACGATCACCACGCAGATCTGGTCGTTCTTCCACTTCCCGCCGAAGACCGAGATGGCCGCCGCCTTCTCGATGCCGCTGCTCCTGGCCACGGCGCTCCTGCTGCTCGTGCAGAAGAAGCTCCTGGGACGGCGCGGCTACGCGGCGGTCGGCGGCAAGGGCGGCCAGCGTCGGCCGATCCCCCTCGGGCCCTGGCGCTGGCCCGCCTTCTTCGCCGTTCTCGCGATCATGGCCTGCGCCATCTTCCTGCCCTACGGAATTCTGGCAAAGGCGGCAGTATCCCGCGCCTGGGCCCAGCCACTCACCTGGGACAACCTCACCCTGGCGAACTTCACCTTCACCTTTTTCGAGTACAGCGCGACCCAGGCGGCGATCGTGAACACGCTCGAGCTCGGCGTGATGACCGCCTGCGTGGGCGCGGGGCTCGTCGCCCTCCTGTCCTACATCACGAACCGGAGGCTCATCGTCGGCAACAGCTGGTGGCGTTCCTGGCCCTGGCCCCCGTGGTTATCCCCAGCGTGGTGCTCGCCGTCGGCCTCTTCAGCGCCTACACGCGGCCGCCGCTGCTCCTCTACGGCACACTCTGGATCCTGTTCATCGCCTACATCACCAAGGAGATGCCGGTCGGCTACGCGCAGTCCGACGCGACGTTCCGGGCGATCCCGGCCGACCTCGAGGACGCCGGGCGCATCCTGGGCGGCGGGCGCCTGCGCGTGCTCCGCGATATCACCGCGCCCCTGGCCAAGAGCGGCATCATCGCCGCCTGGTGCTTCATCTTCATCGGCGTCATCCGCGAGCTGTCGGCCTCGATCATCCTGTTCACGCCGTCGACCAAGGTGATGTCGGTGGTGATCTTCGACCTGAAGGAGGGGGGCAGTTCGGCGCCATCGCGGTGCTCGGCCTCGTGATGCTCTTCATGACGTTCGCGACGGTGGCGCTAGTGCAGCGCGTGCTCGGGCGGGATTTTCTGGGGGCGCGGGAGTGAGTCCCCGTGCGCGGCGGCCTGAGGATTACTGGAAGGCGCGGACGCCGGCGCGGAGCTCGTTCAGGTGGACGGCTTGGATGATCAGCCCCGCCGCTGCGGTGGGGTCGGTGTATGTAGGTGGAATCCGACCGACCGCCCGATAGGCGTCGTTCAGCGCTGTCCGGAGCTCGGTCAAGTGGATCGCGTTGATAGAGGTGATCCCCGGGATGAGCATGGGATCAGTCCAGGCAAAATCCCCCAACCCGCAGGTCAACCGGACGATGTTGATGGCGTCACGGAGCTCCGTGAAGTGAATCGCCTTGACCGGTATGCTGGCAGCTAGCAGCGGGTCAGCTATTGGCGGGTCAGTTGTCAGCGGGTCAGTTGTCAGCGTGCCAGCGATCAGCGAGTCATCGGTAAATGTGAACGCGACCGAGAGCGTGACAGTCAAGGTAGCTGTCGCAAGGTTGCCGGCGACGTCTAGCGCTGCGACCGTGAGCACGTTCGACCCGAGGTGGAGGACGATCCCGCTGGCGGTCCAGTTCGTCGTCCCGATGGCCATCCCGATGATGCCGCGGTCGTTGATCCACAGCACCCGGGTCACCCCGACGTCGGCTGTTCCACCGAGTGTGAGGAAGGGGTTGCCGGTGCTGTAGGTCGAGTTAGAAGTCGGCGACGTAATGGCAACGGTAGTGGTGGGCCGCGCCACATCCAAACCGGTGCCGGCCACGGTAGTGGTGGGCCCCGCCACGTCCAAACCGGTGCCGGTCACGAGGCGCGAGATGGTGTCTCCGTCAGCAGTGAAGGTGACATTCGTGCTCACAGTAGCGGATGCGGCCGGGGTAAAGCGCACCGTCACGGCCTGGGTCGCTCCGTATCCGACGAGCGTGAACGGACTCCCGGACACGATGCTGAAGGGGGCGAAGGCAGACGCACTCACCGAAACGATCCCGCCGCGCGTGTTTTGCACGGTGAAGACTTGATCCGCGAAGCTTCCGACGTTCGCATCCCCGAAACTCACGATGCCAGTCGGGCTCACGGAGAAAAAATCGACTTGCGCGACGGCACTCGCGCCAATCGAACAGGGGCTCTCGTCGCCGCTCATGTTCACCGCGGTGACCGAAACGAAGTAGAGAGCGCCGGTGGTAAGCCCCGTGAGTCTGACGCTTACTATTTGGTCCGGCCCAGGGCTTGTCGTCGGGGATGCGACCTGGGAAAAGACCGCCCCGGGACAAGCCGTCGCCGGCCCGTAATACACGCGATACGACGCGAGATCGGTCAGAGGGCTTCCGTCGCTATTCGTGGTGGGGGCTATCCAGGAGGCATCCAGAATCCCGGCTCCGCCTGAGGGCGCCACTAGAAGGATCCCGCCGAGCGCAAGACCCACACCCAGCAGCCACCGGAGCCGACTACCCACAAGGGCGAAACATTACTCAGTTGGGGAGGAAAGGCAACGGAAAGTTTACTTCTTAGACATGCAAGACTTTGCAGATGCAAAACTTTGCATGTTGGTGCGACGGGAGGCTACCGCGAGCGCCGATGCGGTCAGTCGAAGTTGATGGGGTACCCGAATTGTAGACCGAACCTGACCCGGTTTTGATCCACATCGACCTGGGTCGACGACGATCCTCCCGTGCGCTGTCGGAAGAACGTGTAGCCCCCGAACAGGGCTGCGTATTGAGCGATTTGATAGGTTGCCCCGAGATTCAATGTGACTGCCTCGATGTCGCCCTGCCCCGCCCGCCTGGGGCCGACGGATTCCGAGGTACTGTACACGGGGCTGAGCACGACAAACAATCCTCGCAGCAAGGTCGAAAGCGTGAGCGTGCCTGAGACAGTCTGGGTGTTATTCGTTCCGCCAAAGCCGCCCGCCACACTGACGCTCCGGTTGTAGTTCAGACTCGCCGAGCCGAATGGCAGCACCTGAACGAGACTGGCGGTGGCGGCCGGCGACACGAACGTGTCGCCACCGAGCTCGGTGATGGCCGGGCCGCCGCTGATCGTGGCAGTCAGCGTTGGTGTCAACTGGTAGCTGAAACCCACCGTGGGGGTATGGGTCTTCGACACGTCCTGTCCTTGAGGGTCCAGGTATGTGAAGCCATAGCCGATGATGCCTGAGAAGCGTTGCGTGAAGGCGTGTGTGAGATTGCTCTGGAAACCAAGGGTGTCGGACTCGACTCCGGTCCCTGCACCTTCGAAACGCAACACGCCGTAGGTCGCGCTCAGACTGAGGCTGTCCAGCGGCGTAATCTGCCAGATCGTGCCAGGGGTGAAGGTGTTGCCCCACGATTTCTGCCGGCCGCTAGAAAATCCCTGCGCCGCGACGCGATTCGAATTGCGGTCGTACGCGAACGTGTCCGAAGCCGTCAACGTCACTACGGGTGTCAACCGGTAGAGACCGGTGGCGACGAAGTTTTGATGATCGAACGCGTTGCTGAGGCGGTCCTCCCGCGCATACAGGTCGGCGCTGAACGAATAGCCGGCGCTCAGCTGATACGAGGGGCGGTTGACGTAGAGCGTCAGGGCCGGGCTGAAGCTCGTAATGAAATCCCACTGCCGGTTTCGATTGTCGGAAAAGATGTTGTCGTTGTACTCCTCGGAAACGGAGATTGAAGGCGTCAGCGTCACTGGTCCCCGTTGCGCCGCAGGAGCCAGAAGCCCCAACAGCTCGAGAGGGTATGCCGCAATCGGCGGGCTCGGGGGACCTAGGGCAGGTTCGGTCGCCGTCCCTGATGGCTGGGCGCCGATGCCGCGAGGGGGAGGTTGTTGGCCCCACGCATAGGAGGCCATCAGACAGACCACAATCCCGACGACCGCTCTTACACGACGCACGAAAACAGATTAT